>QWCH01000409.1_pt1 | contig 225693 bp, 184 predicted proteins | sample 1972671 | NCBI WGS metagenome assembly QWCH01 (sample SAMN09866713, study PRJNA288562) | Human gut metagenome isolate term3_stool, whole genome shotgun sequencing... | isolation source: gut | host: Homo sapiens | place: USA: California | reverse complement strand
AAACAAGTCGTGATTACGATATTGAGAGTAGTATTTCATTTTACGTCGTTAATATTTTAACAACCAAAGGTAGTCATTTTTGGTGAATTACACAAATAATATAAGGAATATATTATTGAATATCAGTGGTTTATATTTATTTAGTAGACCCTAGTTATGTTTCTTATTACCTCACCAATTAATTAGATTTTTTTCTATATTTGCCGTTGGTAGAGTTCTAAATGATAAGAGCAGAAATTTTATTTTTCGGATTAACTTTTTGAACGAAGACGGGGCGAAGCCCCAATAGGTATATAGCCCAGGGTAACACCCTGGGGGGCAGTGAAATAAGTAATTTGCGCTCTGAAAGAGCAACAGGAGGCAGCTCACTGATAATTCTCCCCATTCCTTTTGCTCTTTCAGAGCGCAAAATAGCTATCCCTTTCCTCCCCAGGGTGTTACCCTGGGCTGTATTCCTATTGGGCTTTCAGCCCGTCTTTGCCCATAACCATTGTTGTTGCACAATGCTCTGCGTTATATTTCTTTTGGGCTTTTACTCCGCCATTGTAGTCCGTTTGATGGTTTGCAAAGAATAACATATAATATTATTAGTTATATTTCTTATTACCTCACCAGTTGTTTAGAATATTTTTCTATATTTGCCATTGGTAGAATTCTAAATGATAAGGGCAGAAATGCTATTTTTTATTCATCCTTGTGAGTGATGACGGGGCGAAGCCCCAATAGGTATATAGCCCAGGGTACCACCCTGGGGGTCAGTGAACTAAGTAATTTGCACTCTGAAAGAGCAGCAGGAGGCAGCTCACTGGCAATTCTACCCATTCCTTTTGCTCTTTCAGAGCGCAAAATAGCTATCCCTTCCTCCCCAGGGCGTTGCCCTGGGCTGTATTCCCATTGGGCTTTCAGCCCGCCATTGCTCGTAACCATTGTTGCTACACAATCTACTGCGCTATATTTCTGTTCTGCTTTCAGCCCGCCATTTCTTGTGACCTTGATGTTTACACTATCCTCTGCACTATATTCCTGTTCGGCTTTCAGCCCGTCATTGCTCGTAACCACGGTTGCTCCACAATCCTCTGCGCAATATTACTTTTGGAGCTTAGCTCCGTGTTTTCATGTAACTACGGTTGCTACACAGTCCCTTGGACTATATTTCTGTTCTGCTTTCAGCCCATCATTGCCCATAACCATTGTTGCTGCACAGTTCTCTGCGTTATATTTCTGTTCGGCTTTTATCCCGCTATTGCAGCCCGATGGATGGTTTAAAAAATAGAGGAACATTATTGCCATGGAGGGAAAAATATTTCTGTTTCGTTCGTATTTTTCGTTGTAAAACATCATTCTTCGATGGAGGAATTGTGAAGCGGAAAAAAGATGCAACGATATTTAGCATACTTTACACGTATTTTTTTTTGTAGGTTGCACCTTTTTTTATATCTTTACCACATCAAACGAAAAACAACTTAAACCTAATCATATTAAAAATGACACAAAAACAACAAATCGTAGAGTGCGTCCCTAATTTTAGCGAGGGTCGCAACATGCAGGTAATCAAACAAATTACAGATGAGATTGAGCGCGTTAAGGGTGTTAAACTATTAGATGTAGACCCAGGTGAAGCTACCAATAGAACGGTGGTGACGTTTGTCGGTTCGCCCGATAATGTATTAGAAGCTGCATTCCAAGCCGTGAAAAAGGCAGCCCAGCTCATTGATATGCGCAATCACCATGGAGCGCATCCACGAATGGGTGCCACAGACGTTTGTCCACTCATCCCAGTGGCTGGCATTACATTGGAAGAATGTGCAAAACTCGCACAGCAGTTGGCAGAGCGAATCGCCAACGAACTCAACGTACCTTGTTATTGTTACGAGGCTGCTGCACGGACGCCAGAGCGTAAGAACTTGGCTGTTTGCCGTGCAGGAGAATACGAGGCACTGCCAGAGAAGATGAATGACCCTGCCAAGGCACCCGACTTTGGGGCTCGCCCCTTTGACGAAGGTGTGGCACGCACAGGATGTACTGCCGTTGGCGCACGTGACTTTCTGATTGCTACCAACTTCAACCTCAATACAACCTCTACACGCCGCGCCAACGCCATTGCTTTTGACGTGCGTGAGAAGGGACGTCCACGCCGAGAGGGCAACTCTCCTGTGGGTAAGCCCATGAAGGATGAGCAGGGCAAAACCATCATGATACCGGGTACCTTGAAAGGAACAAAGGCGATTGGGTGGTATATTGACGAATACGCCATTGCGCAAGTGTCTATGAACATCACGGATATCAACGCCACTCCATTGCACGTTGCCTTTGATGAGGTATGCCGTTGCGCGCAGAACCGAGGCATTCGTGTCACGGGAACAGAGATAGTAGGACTGGTTCCTAAACGTACATTGATAGATGCAGGCAAGTACTTCTTGCGGAAACAGAACCGCTCTACTGGTATTCCTGAAGAGGATATCTTGACCATCGCTATCAAGTCGTTGGGATTAGACGACCTCAAACCATTCAATCCTCGTGAGAAGGTCATTGAATACCTGTTGGAGGACGATAACAAGAAAGCCAAACTGATAGACCTTACCGTGAAGGAGTTTGCCGATGAGACTTCGCGCGAGTCTCCCGCTCCCGGTGGTGGAACCATCTCCGCTTATATGGGTGCATTAGGTGCAACCTTAGGAACGATGGTTGCCAACCTGTCAAGTCACAAGGCAGGATGGGATGATCGCTGGGAAGAGTTCAGCAACTGGGCAGACAAAGGACAGGAAATCAAGGTAGAGCTGATGCACCTTGTCGACGAGGATACCGAGGCTTTCAACCGCATCATGGCTGCCTTTGGCTTGCCTAAGAAGACGGACGAGGACAAAGCAGCCCGTTCCGCTGCGATTCAAGACGCCACCCTTTATGCCACACAGGTACCTCTGCATACCATGAAGGCTGCCTATAAAGTGTTTGAACTCTGTAAGGCGATGGCACAAGAAGGCAACCCCAACAGCGTTTCGGATGCTGGTGTGGGCGTGTTGGCTGCCCGTGCTGCCGTTTTAGGAGCAGGACTCAATGTCAAGATTAACGCCTCTGGACTGAAAAATCGTGAGGTAGCCGACCAGTTGGTGGGTGAAGCTAACCAACTCATTGACAAGGCAAACCAAGCCGAAGTAGAGATTATGAAGATAGTAGAAAGTAAATTATAAGACCTTAAATATAAAGAAAATGACGCACGAAGAATTCATGGCGGACATTCGGGCAGGTATTCCTAATACCTTACCCGACCCACAACCGTATGACCACACGGTGAACCATGCACCTAAGAGAAAAGACATTCTTACATCAGAAGAAAAAAAGTTGGCATTGCGCAACGCATTGCGTTACTTCCCAAAGAAGTTTCATGCCACATTGGCACCAGAGTTTTTGGACGAGTTGAAGACTTATGGACGTATCTATATGTATCGTTTCCGTCCTACGTATGATATGCACGCTCGTCACATTGACGAATATCCACACAAATGCAAGCAGGCTGCCGCTATCATGATGATGATACAAAACAACTTGGATAAAGCAGTAGCGCAACATCCACACGAACTGATTACCTACGGAGGCAACGGCGCCGTGTTCCAAAACTGGGCGCAGTATCGACTTGTGATGAAGTATCTCAGCGAGATGACAGACGAGCAAACATTGGTGATGTACTCTGGTCATCCGCTTGGTTTATTCCCTTCGCATAAGGATGCGCCACGAGTGGTGGTGACGAACGGTATGGTGATTCCCAATTACTCTAAGCAGGACGATTGGGAGAGAGACAATGCACTCGGTGTGAGTCAGTACGGACAGATGACCGCAGGCTCGTATATGTATATTGGTCCACAGGGAATTGTGCATGGCACTACCATTACTGTGCTCAATGCGGCACGCAAGGTAGGTGGCGACAACATGAAACTGTTTGTCACGGCAGGTCTTGGCGGCATGTCGGGCGCACAGCCAAAGGCTGGCAACATCGCTGGCGTGGTGAGTGTGACTGCTGAAATCAACCCCTTGGCAGCTAACAAACGATACGAACAAGGATGGGTAGATGAACTACACGACAATCTTGACGAACTGATACCTGCTATCCGAAAAGCTGTCGAAGAAAAGCGCGTGGTGTCCATGGCATATGTTGGTAACATCGTTGACCTGTGGGAACGCCTTGCCGAAGAGAATATCCGTGTGGACTTGGGTAGCGACCAAACATCTTTGCACAACCCTTGGGCAGGTGGTTATTATCCAGTAGGCATGAGCTTGGAGGAGTCTAATCGCATGATGGCGGAAGCTCCCGAGCAGTTCAAGGAAAAGGTTCGGGCGTCATTGCGCCGTCAGGTAGATGCCATCAACAAGCTCACCGCAAAGGGAATGTACTTCTTCGATTACGGCAATGCCTTCCTCTTGGAGGCAAGTCGTGCAGGTGCTGACATCCTTCGCAAGGACGGTAAGTTCTGCTATCCCTCGTATGTGCAGGATATCATGGGACCGATGTTCTTCGATTATGGTTTCGGTCCATTCCGTTGGGTATGCTCATCGTGCGACCCGAAGGATTTGGAGGTGACCGACCGCTTGGCAACTGAAGTGCTGGAAGAAATGAGAAAAACTGCCACAAAAGATATTATCGGTCAGTTGGATGACAACATCCATTGGATTAAGGAAGCTGGCAAGAATCATTTGGTTGTAGGCTCTCAGGCGCGTATCCTCTATGCTGACAGTGTGGGCAGAACCAAGATTGCGTTGGCATTCAACGAGGCAGTGCGCAAAGGCGAAATCAGTCAGCCCGTTGTCCTAGGTCGTGATCATCACGATGTCTCTGGTACGGACTCTCCTTTCCGTGAAACCAGTAATATCTACGACGGTTCGCAATTCTGTGCCGACATGGCCATTCAAAATGTCATCGGCGATGCTTTCCGTGGTGCCACATGGGTGTCCATTCACAACGGTGGCGGCGTAGGCTGGGGCGAAGTAATCAATGGCGGCTTCGGTATGGTGGTCGATGGCAGCGAAGATGCGAATCGCCACATCCGCGAGATGCTTCTGTGGGATGTCAACAATGGTATCGCACGCCGTAGCTGGGCTCGCAACAAGGGTTCTATCGATGCCATTCAACGAGAAATGGAACGCACTCCCGGCTTGAAGGTAACCTTACCCAACTTCGTGGATGACTGCGAAATAGAGAAACTTAACTTCTAAATCAACGTCCAGTCGCAGTGCTTCACGCTAAACACTTCTTTGAGCGAGAGGCATTGCGACTTGGCACATTAACAATCACACTATGATACACAAAATTAGCGCAGCACACCTCACGATTGAGGAGGTGGGAGCGATTTTAGAAAACCATGCTACTTTAGAATTATCTGATGACGCACGTCAACGAATTGTGCGCTGTCGCAAATATTTAGACAAGAAAATTGACGAGTCGGACGTTCCTATTTATGGTGTTACCACAGGTTTCGGTTCATTGTGCAACGTGTCGGTAGACAAAGACAGGTTGGCTCAGTTGCAAGTTAACCTCATCATGTCGCACGCTTGTGGCGTGGGCAGCAGGGTGCCAAATGACATTGTAAAGATTATGCTCTTCCTCAAAGCGCAGTCTTTGAGTTATGGCTATTCTGGCTGTCAGGTAGAGACAGTTGAGCGATTGATCGACTTCTTCAACAATGATATTTATCCCGTGGTCTATACACAAGGCTCACTGGGCGCATCGGGCGACCTTGTTCCGTTGGCTCACCTTTGCTTGCCATTGTTAGGAATGGGCGAGGTAGAGTATAAAGGTGAACGAATGAGCGGCAAGGCGCTATTGCAAAAGATGAACTGGGAACCCATACAGTTGGCTTCCAAAGAAGGACTTGCCCTGCTCAACGGTACGCAAAACATGAATGCTTATGCCGTTTGGGCAGTGTTGCAGAGCGAGCGTCTCTGTGATTGGGCAGACAAGATTGGCGTAATGTCATTGGAAGCCTACGACGGACGTATCGAACCGTTCACGCATGCTGTGCATGCTGTCCGTCCACACAAGGGACAGATAGACACCGCTGCACATATTCGGGAGCTGTTAGAGGGCAGCGAACTCATCAAGCAACCTAAGGTAAACGTGCAAGATCCCTATTCATTCCGTTGCATGCCACAGGTGCATGGCGCATCGAAAGACACGTTGGCTTATGTGCGATCGGTCATTGAAATAGAGTTGAATGCGGCAACCGACAACCCAACTGTTTGTCCTGACGACGATTTGGTGATTTCTGCAGGCAACTTCCATGGCGAACCTATCGCCCAACCTATGGACTTTTTGGCAATTGCACTGTGTGAATTGAGCAACATCTCCGAGCGACGAATCTATAAGTTGGTTTCGGGTACGCGCAATCTGCCCAGCTTCTTGGTGGCAAAGCCCGGTCTTAACAGTGGGTTCATGATACCCCAATATGCCGCTGCTTCTATTGTCAGTCAAAGCAAGATGTACTGCACGCCAGCCTCGGTCGACAGCATTCCGTCATCGCAGGGGCAGGAAGACCATGTAAGTATGGGTGCCAATGCAGCCACGAAGTTGTATCAGGTAGTGCTCAACACCGAGCGAGTGCTGGCTATCGAGCTGTTCAATGCAGCCCAAGCACTTGAGTTCCGTCGCCCATTGAAGTCGTCACCAGCCATTGAGGCTATCTATGCGGCTTATCGCAAGGTGGTACCATTCATCGAAAACGATGAGTTTATGTCGCCACACATTGCGCAATCGGTAGAATTTTTAAGGAAATAAATCATCAATCCCACTCTCTTCGGACAGGAGGAGTGGGATTTTCATTTTGTTACATGATATGAAACTTTTAGTAACCAACATCGCTTTTCTGGCAGGCATCCAACCCACAGACAAGCTACGACTGGAGGGTAAGGAGATGGCGCAGCTCGAAACGATAGCGAATGCCTTTCTCTATGTCGAGGACGGGCGCATTCATTCGTATGGTGCCATGAGCGATTTAGCGAAATGTAACCTTCCTTCTGATGTACAGCAGATAGATGCCAAAGGCGGAAGTGTGCTTCCCTCTTGGTGCGATTCGCACACCCACATTGTCTTTGCAGGGAGTCGTGAGCAGGAGTTTGTAGACAAGATACGTGGCTTGAGCTATGCCGAAATCGCCAAACGCGGCGGTGGCATCCTCAATTCTGCCGACAAGTTGCACGACATGTCCGAAGACGAACTGTACCAACAGGCGATGCGTCGTGTAGACGAAGTCATCCGAAAGGGAACAGGGTGCATAGAAATCAAGAGTGGATACGGTTTGAACACCGCTGACGAACTGAAGATGTTGCGCGTTATCAAGCGCATCAAAGAGACGACATCGCTCAAGGTGGTTGCCACTTTCTTGGGTGCGCATGCCGTTTCGCGCGAATATGCAGGCAGACAAAGTGAATATGTCGACTTAGTGATCCGTGAGATGATTCCTGCTGTAGCCAAAGAAAACTTGGCAGAATACATTGATGTGTTCTGCGATACGGGCTTCTTTACGCCCGAAGAAACCGCACGTATTCTTGAAGCTGGGGCAAAATATGGCATGCGAGGCAAGATACATGCCGACGAGTTGGCGTCCTCTGGTGGGGTAGAGGTAGGAGTTAGACACAATGCCCTATCGGTAGACCATCTCGAGAGTATGACCGCAGAAACGATAGAGACACTACGTGGCAGCGAAACCATGCCTACCGCCCTTCCTGGTACATCGTTCTTCCTGAACATGCCGTTTGCGTTGGGGCGCAAAGTCATTGACGAAGGGTTGCCTTTAGCGGTGGCAAGCGACTACAATCCAGGCTCAACACCATCGGGAGACATGAAGTTTGTCATTTCGCTGGCGTGCATCAAGATGCGTCTCTTACCAGCAGAAGCCATCAATGCTGGTACCATGAACAGCGCATACGCCATGGGATTGAGCAAGGATTACGGTTCTATCACGAAGGGAAAGGTTGCGAATTTTTACATCACGAAGCCCATCCCGTCGGTTGACTTTATTCCTTATGCTTACACCACACCAATTGTGGACAGGATATTTTTGCGGGGCGAGGAGTACATTCCACAAACAGTTTTGTAGAAAACTGGCAGATGTTCTGGATTCAAACCCGTTCGTTTGCTTTCTTTTCCGTTCCCTTTCTTGACGAAAAAACGCTCAACCACAATAAGGTTGAGCGTTTTTTCGAGTGTAGGGTCGTATTATTTTCGCATCTGCCGGTCTCTCTCTTTCAATACACCATGGCGATAAGCATCGAGCAGTGCTTCCAAGTCCTTGATTTGTTGTTTGAGTTCTGCACCTTTGTCCGTGTCTGCCACCAGCATGCGGTGTGCACTCATCTCAACAATTTGCGTCGTTCCGATGATGTCTGTGCCTTGCAAAATAGCATCCTCGGTATTGGTAAAAGGCTCGTGCTGTACCAATTGGAAACCTCTACTATGGTACACCAAGGTGTAGCCAGCAATACCAGTCTCTTTGTGGTAGGCTTGTGAGAAGCCTCCGTCAATCACCATGAGCTTTCCATTGGCTTTGATAGGATTCTCGCCATTCATCACATGAACGGGTACATGACCGTTGATGATGTGTCGATTGGGATCTTTTACGTCGAAAGCATCCAAGATTTGGTCCACTATTGCTTCTTGATTACGCAGTTTGAAGTAGTTCCCCTTTTCTTCATGGTGCGTTTCTTTGTCGGCAATGAAATATCGCTCGAAGGTGGACATCTTCGACTTGTTGAACAAAGGACTATCGGGACCACACCACAGGTAGAGGAAATAGTCGATGGCATATTGGTGTTCATCGTTAGGAGCGTCATGTTGGAAGGCGGTACGTATCATCATACCCGTCTGGTGCATCAATTGTCTTCCCACATATTTCCGTCCGGGATAAATCTCTACTTCTTTTAATGAGCCGTCTTCGTTGAGTGGGATAGAGGCGTGAAACAGCAAGTTGCCGTTAAAGATGGCGTACATGCACCCATGTTGCAAAAGCAATCGCATGTGCTTGTGCAGTTTCTCGCTGACCATGAACGAATGGCGAAGTCGTTGCATCAGTTCCTTTTCTTCGGGCGTCAATTCGTTGGGATGGTTTGGATCTACTGTGGGGAAATAATGATCGTGAAGCTCATATTCTTTTCCGTCCAATGTAATAGTACCCTTCTCATAGTTCACAAAGTTGAAGAGTGCTCTGTTTTGCATCTTCCACTCTGGATGACGTTCATAGAGTTGCGCCTCTTCCTTGAACTGAATAATCGCAATTGCCTTGTGCATGAGTGCTGTGAGGCGCAGCGTCTTCTCTGCAACTTCTTTGGAACCTCCACTGAGTTTGGGATAAAAAGCCTCGCAAGGGTCGTCTCCATAGGTCTCCATGGCAAAGGTAGCCAATGGCACTAAGTTGATACCATACCCCTCTTCCAAGGTAGTGAGGTTGGCATATCGCAGCGACAAGCGGATGACATTGCAGATACACGCATTGTTTCCTGCACATGCCCCCATCCACAGCACGTCGTGGTTTCCCCACTGAATGTCCCAACTGTGGTAGTGTTCCATGGTGTCCATGATGATGTGTGCACCCGGTCCACGGTCGTACACATCGCCCAAGATGTGCAGTTGGTCTATCACCAGTCGTTGAATGACGTGTGCCAAGGCAATGATAAAATCATCGGCACGTCCAGTAGAGATAATGGTCTCAAGGATAACATTGTAATAAGCCACCTTGTTCGTAACGCCAGCATTTTCGTGTAAGAGCTCTTGAATGATGTAACTGAAATCTTTGGGCAGTGCTTTTCTCACTTTCGAGCGCGTATATTTGCTGGACACATCACGACACACCATTACCAACTGATGCAGGGTAATATGATACCAATCATAAATATCCTGTTCGGCAGCCTTGACCAATTGCAATTTCTGTTCGGGGTAATAAATCAGTGTGCATAACTCTCGCTTCTCACTCTCTCGCAAGGTGTTGCCAAAGAGTTCGCTCACTTTGCGCTTGATGTTGCCAGAGGCATTCTTTAACACATGCTGAAAAGCCTCGTTCTCACCGTGAATATCTGCCAAAAAATGTTCCGTTCCCTTGGGTAGATGCAGAATTGCCTGCAAGTTAATGATTTCGGTACTTGCATCGGCGATGGTGGGAAACGACTGTGATAATAATTCTAAATATCTTAAATCTTGTAGAGTAGGGTGCTTGTATTCCATTTCCATTTATTTTATCGTATTCTGTTCTGTTGTGTTGACGGCTTCTCTTAGCCTTTTGGTGTGTTTATCATCAAGGGGATTTAATGGCATGAACCCTTCTGTTATTTGTTTGTCTTCTTCAAGTAGCTGAAGGATGCGGGCAGTAAACTTTTCTTCGTGCAGTGTAATGAGCATTTGGACAAGCATATCCTCATCGTAGTCAACCGTCATCAGCGAAGTGGCTAATTGTGCCAATGCCGCTTTTGAAATGTTACGGCGGTGGTACTGATACCTGAGATATAATACTTGTGTGCAAAATTCTTTTTCCAATGGGGCGTCTTCTTCGATGATGGTCATCTTCTTGGCAATCGCTTGCCGCATCCTTTGGTCGTGTTCAAGGATGGTCTGTTCGTAGAGTGTCACCAACTGCTCAAGGCAATCTTGGGGTGTGATAGTGGCGGTGAGAATGGGGTTGGGAATCAATGCCACGCGGTCGCTCCATTGCCTTTGCTGGATGCTCCTTCGCTCATTTTCTCCCCATACCAATACGGTGGTGGCTTTCTTTGTTGCATTTTTTTGTGCAAGTAGCTTTGTGGGACTCAGTCGAACTTCTTGTCGATGAAACCACCAAGGTGCCAGTTCGCCCAAAGGAGAATAGACTGTGGGTATCAGTTGTCGGTGTGCTTGCGTAATGCGCTTCGAGGTTTGGGCGTTCCATGCGCCAAAAACATGAATCAGTTGTGGAAACTGCGTGGACAGCGTCATGTCACTTCGTGCAGCAAGTCCCTCTTCGAGCAATGTAAAATATTGCTGGTAAAGCGGCTGTTTGGCAACATTGGGCGGAAGATACAACTCGATATTCATGTTTACAGTTTATGACTGGTGAAATCGTAATCATCGGCTTTGCGAAATCTTTGCCTAAACAGAAGGTTACGCCACACGATAGTAGGTTCGTAACACAGTACTTGCCATGTAGACAAGTGGGGCATAAAGAATTTCAAAGGTTTTGTGATGACCCACATTCTCATGCCTATCGTGCAGAGTAAAGCGACGGCAGCGGTCACGATGAGCATCCTGTTGGATTCGCTAATGGCAATTCCTAACACGATGAACGTCACGAGATAAGAGAGATAAAGCATCACCTGATCGACCTTATATATAAGGTGTAAGCGGAAGGAGCGTTGGAGTAATGGGCGAGAGGCAAGTTCGAAGAGCAACTGGTTGCGCCGTTTCTTTTTTGTAGGAATGTCCTCTATCATCCACGAGGCAGGTTCAATGCATACGGTGTTGGCTTGGGGAGCGGCAAACTTGTTGACGATGAAGTCGTATTCCCCCCGCAACAATTGCAGGTTACCGCGATAACCGTCTTGGGCAATGAACCCACTCTTGCGGAACATGAGGTTGCACGAGTTGGTGCGATAGGCGATGCTGCGATGCGCCTGATGCAATAAATATAAATCCGAGTACCACCTTTCCAGCTGGTAAAGGGTGGGGGCGGCAGTCTCATACTGGCTATATCCCACAACCAACTGTGCCCCTTGGGTGCAGTGGCGAGACATCTCAAGCAACCAAGTGCTACTGGCTGGCTGACAATCTGCCTCTGTTAAGAGTATCCATTCATACTTAGCAGCCTTGACACCCAACGTAATGGCAAGTTTCTTGCGACTCATATACCGGGAAGAAGTGGGGACAAAGGTGGCGTAGAGATGTGGGTTATTGGCAAAACGCTTCAGCACCATCTCGGTTTCGTGGTCGCCTTGTTCTGCCACAACCACCACCTCGAAGGCACCTTCGTATTCTTGTTCCAAGAGTGCAGGCAGATGCTTCGCCAACTCTTTTGCCTGTTCATGAACCGTCACTAAGACGGTGATGTTCGGTGGTTCTGTCGTTTGTATGTCGTTGGCTGTGTTGTCATTATGCTGAGACGAGGCAACATCCTCTGCCGTCTCTACGATTTCCTCCTCGTCAGACACCTCTTCTGTCGTGATAAGTCTACGAAAATCACGACGAAAACGGAAATACGGACTGCAAAGCGGTGCTATCAAAGCCAGCAATAGGACGAGGATGCTAATGATGAGGGTTGTTTCGTTGATAATCATGTTATATTTTTCTTTCCTCTGATGAAAAATCATTGCTTAAATATCCCTGAACTAAAGGCCTGCCATTGTACTGACTTGCCATACTTTCACCGTAGGCTCCTGCCGACCGAATGGCTAAGATATCGCCTCTGTGACAGGAGGGTAGAAGTACACCTTGTGCCATGACATCGCTCGATTCACAGATAGGACCTACCACATCGTAAGTTTCCAGTGCTCCTTGAGACGACCTGTTTTCTATTTTGTGATGAGCTTGATAGAGTGCAGGACGTAACAGTTCGGTCATTCCGGCATCAATGATGCAAAACTTTTTGTGTTCTCCTTCCTTGATATAGAGTACTTTGCTTATCAAACTCCCACATTGGGCAACAACCGATCGCCCTAATTCAAAGTGAATGGTTTGCTCTTTTGTGTAGTGTAAATGGCGGGCAAAGGTGTTAAAATAGGCTTGGAAATCAGGGATGGCACCACCATCAGGGTCGTCATAGTTTACACCGAGTCCGCCTCCCACATTGATATAACGTAAATGAATGTCATGCTGGTTTAACTCTGTTTGCAGCTCATTGATGCGTAGACAGAGTGACACAAAGTCGCTCATATCCGTGATTTGGGAACCAATATGAAAGTGAAGTCCTATGAGTGTGATGTGTTCGAGCCGACAGCAGGCTTCTATGGCTGTGTTCATCTGTGCCAATGGAATGCCAAACTTGTTTTCCGACAGTCCTGTGGTGATGTGAGCGTGGGTATGAGCGCCCACATTGGGATTGATGCGCAATGCCACACGTGCCACTTGTTGTTCTTGAGCAGCCAGCACGTTGATAACTTCCAACTCTTCCAAGCTCTCTACATGAAAGCAAAAAATGTGCTGTTGAAGTGCTAATCTGATTTCTTCATCTCGTTTTCCCACCCCAGCAAAGACAATCTTGTTGGCAGGAAAGCCTGCTTTCAAGGCTGCTGTAATCTCTCCACCACTTACACAGTCGGCACCAAACCCCGCCTGACTTATCTGTTTCAGTAGTTGGGGATGCGCATTGGCTTTCAAGGCATAATGCACTTCAAAGTGGGCATGCTTGTCCGTCTCACGATTAATGGCATCCAGTGTGCGATGAAGCAACTGGGTGTCGTAATAATAATAAGGTGTCTGCTTGGTGTTTAAGCAGGCTGCAGAAGGTAATGCGTTCATGTTGTGCCAGTCTCCTATTCAACTTCTTGGTGATGAAAGAGCATGTCACTGAGACTTTGTAGTGCTTTTTTCTTGTCACTGGCTTTTACAAGGAACGAGATATTATAATTGCTACCTCCATAAGATATCATGCGCACAGGGATGTGTCGCATGGCATCTAATGCCAAGGTCTCGAACCCCACGTTACTCCATGCTAAGTCGCCCACCACGCAGATGATGCACATGTCTCTGTCAACGGTGACCGTACCGAACTTCATCAGGTCATTAACAATCTCGTCCAAGTGGCTGTCGTCGTCAATACTCATGGACACACCCACCTCGCTGGTGGCAATCATGTCAATAGGCGTTTGATAACTTTCAAAGATTTCGAATACCTTTCTCAAGAAACCAGTGGCTAATAACATTCTCGACGATTTTATTTTAATGGCGACAATGTTGTCTTTGGCAGCCACCGCCTTGATCTCCCCTTGTTTGATAGTGTTGTTAATGAGGGTTCCGTCGGCATCGGGTTCTAAGGTATTTTTCAACCGTACGGGTATTCCTGCATATTTGGCAGGCTGCACACAAGTAGGGTGTAGTATCTTGGCACCAAAGTATGCCAACTCTGCAGCCTCCTCAAAGTTCAGCTGTTCTACTGCTTCGGTGTCGTCTACCACGCGAGGGTCGTTGTTGTGCATGCCATCAATGTCGGTCCAAATCACGATTTCTTCTGCTGGTAGTGCCGCTCCTATCAGTGAAGCGGTATAATCAGAACCGCCCCTAAGCAGGTTATCAACCTCTCCATAGGCGTTGCGACAAATGAATCCTTGGGTCAAGTAGATTTGTTGCCCTGGGTTGGCAGCCATTTGTTCGGCAAGTTTTTCTTTGATATATGGAAGATTGGGCTCCCCATTCTTATCCGTTCTCATAAAGTCGAGTGCCGACAACAGAACGGCTTTTATCCCTTGTTCTTGCAGATAATTCACCATCATGGTGGTACTGATGATTTCGCCTTGCGCAACAATGCACTTCTCTTCAAACGAGGTAAACAAGTCTTTGGTAAACAATCGGAGGTAGTTAAACTCTTCTACCAAGAACTGTTGCGTTTTCTGTTTATACGTTTCCGTGCTGTACAGCTCCTCAATATGCTCAAGATATTTTCTTTCCAAGGCGTTGATGACCTCGTTTGCGCCTTCTGGATTCTTCTTGTATAAATAGTCTGCTATTTCAATCAGGGTGTTCGTCGTACCCGACATGGCAGAGAGAACCACAAAAGTGGGTTGTCCTGAAGTGGTAATCAGCGTTGCCACATTCTTTATTCTTGTTGGTGAGCCTACGGAAGTGCCACCGAATTTCATTACTTTCATACGTGATAACTGTTTACCTGAGTTCATGTAAAATGTGAATAAGCTACTGCTGTGTGCGATGCGGTTATGCCTCTTGACTTTCTTGTGTGTCCTGCAAGGCGTCTACTTTCAAGTCGGATTTGTTGTAGGAGCTGGTAATATCTTCAAGAAGTCCGTCTTTCGCACGATACACAATGCCGGGATATTGATCTAACAAGGGGATGTTATGCGTCGACATCACAACGGCAGTGCCCGTCAGAGTAATCTCTTTCAGCAGTTTCACAATGTTGTGAGCGGTCTCTGGGTCAAGATTGCCCGTGGGTTCATCTGCGACAATCATCTTGGGATGATTCAGGAGTGCCCTTGCAATCGCAATTCGCTGTTGCTCTCCGCCTGAGAGTTCATGGGGCATCTTATATTTTTTCTCCGTCATCTCAACGGCTGAGAGCACCTCGTCTATACGCGCATCAATCTCTTTCTTATCTTTCCACCCCGTGGCTTTGAGAACAAATTTCAAATTTATATAGATGTTTTTGTCGTGCAACAGCTGAAAATCTTGAAAAATAATTCCCATTTCGCGTCGCAATCCGGGCACTTGTTTTCGTTTGATATGTATGAGATCACGCCCTAACACTTCCGCTTTTGTTCCCTCTTCTGTGTGGATATCCAACTCACAATAGATGGTTTTCAGCAGTGAACTTTTGCCAGAACCAACTTTTCCGATGAGGTAAATAAATTCACCTTCTTCAACTTGAAAATCTACATCTTTCAGTACTAACGTGTCAGCCTGATATATTTGCACCTTTTGATAGTCTACTAACATGGTCGATAGTCTTCTTTTTTATTATTGAATCGTCATTCTCTCTTCCTCAAGAGCCGAATGTTTCACTCATGCAAAGATACTAAATTATTTCGAATAGTCAGCCATATCGGCACTGATAAATATGAATTGCACACAGCTCTTTTATTGAAAACGTGGCTCTATTATATAAAAATGACGTATTTTTTCTGTCTTCGGGGTAAACGTGAGACTGCAGTAAGTTAATAAATGGCTCGATATACACTTATGAAGAGTGGTTATTCTTTCATCTGGCGACTAAGTTTTTTGTTTTATCCATATGTTTTTAATTAATTCCTTCAATAATTATTGAATTCCTTGAGTAAAATATATTATCTTTGTCATGAAAGGCGCTTTGTACTGAAGGAATATTTAATGATGCTTTCTATCTCTCTTTATTAAATCAATTCCCTCCAAGTATTTGAAAATAATTATAAACATTAAAAATCTAAAAAGTGAATAATATAAGTTTGCAGTTAGGTGTCACCCGCATTGGTGACCTCTTGTTGAAGAACCGATTCACCCAAATGGGAGAGGGCGATGCTCCAGAAGGTATCCAACTGAGAATACCCATCTACCAAAGACCTTATAAGTGGACTGCAAAGAACGCCATTCAACTGTTGGATGACATCATCGAGGCAAAGAACGCCAACAAAGAGGTTTATCGTGTTGGGACACTTATCCTTCACCATGATGACAAAAATTATTATAACATTGTAGACGGACAACAACGCATCATCACTTTTGCGCTTCTATTAAAATCGCTTTTCCGTGATAATCTCGAAATTTTTAAGGAAGAGCTTCCCAATAATTCCTATACACGTGAGAATATTGTGAACAACTTAAGAGCCTTCGAACGTCGTCGGGACACAATAGCAGACGAACATACAAAGACCACTATTGAAACTCTTCGTGAGGATCGAGGAATAACCGATCTCAGAGAGTTCGTTGAAAATCAATGCGAGTTGATAGTTGTCATCACTAATGATATTTCCGAAGCTTTTCAGTTCTTCGATTCTCAAAATGCGCGTGGTAAAGAATTGTATCCACACGACTTGTTGAAGGCCTATCATCTTAGAGAAATGGAAGATGTAGAGGATTACGAAACTGAGGCGATAGTAAGACGATGGGAGAATGCCGACCAGAAAGAGCTTGCCAATTTGTTTGCCGAGTATCTCCATAGGGTAAGGGAATGGGCGCATGGTAATGAAGTTTGGAAACTCGACGAGCATAACATAGATAAATTCAAAGGCATCAGCAAGCGTGACAATCTACCTTATGCCCAATTTTATAAGGGTGCTTATGCCTATGCGCAGATGATGAATAAGTCGGCCATACCCTTTGTTTCAGGTATGCAGGAGTTGAATCCGTTCAAGATAGATACCCCAATTATTGCTGGCAAGTCATTTTTCGACTATACGAGCCATTATTTTGAAATCTTGAAAGATATTCAGAATAACGACAGATACGTGGGATATTTCATCAACGGCAACAAAATCGTAGAGACATTAGATTTACCTAAATACAAAAATGGTGTAGGAAATAGAATTGCCCGCAAACTCTTCGATTTAGCTGCACTGCTTTATGTTGATCGTTTCTGTCCTGATAGGCCAACGAGGCTTGATCTTGATATTTTCGAGCAGTTTGTGGTTATGGATTTTATTTGGGCCTACTCCTTAAGAGCGCAGTATAGAAACTTAGGTTGGGTGTCGGCACAAAACTATATTTTTGGGAATGGCCATGTCAACTCATTCAATCTTTACAAGTGTATAGCTGAGGCTCCGACACCTACAGTACTGCTCAGTGAGCTTGCAGAGCGCATTCATCCTTTGCCAAAGAATAAGGTGCTGGCAAAAATAGAGGGATTTGATGAACAAGACAACAAAGGTATCTATCAAAATTACCTACATTATTTCAAGGTAAACAAATTTTATACTGAATAGATGACGAGCCATAAAATACCGTTAAAGGAACTATCTGTTGATGAGTTATTCAACAGTCCGGAAGAATATAGTTATGAAATTCCTATCTATCAACGCAATTATGCTTGGGAGATAGATGAAATCACAACGCTAGTCACTGATGTATGGGATGCCTGTCAGATGAAAAAGAAAGTCTATTATATTGGTACTTTGGTCTCCTACGTCAGAGGTAACAACAAGTTTGAGGTAATAGACGGTCAACAACGTCTGACAACGCTTTACCTGATGATGAGCTTTCTGAAAAGAAATAGTATTAAAAATAAACTGACATACAGAGCCCGTCAGAAGTCGAACGATGCCATAAAGGATTTAGGCAACGTAGACAACAGAAATGTTGACCAAGGTATCTATAATGGTTATAAGTGTGTTAAGCGAGCCATCGATGAGATAGTTGGCGATAAAAATAAAGAAGCATTTATCAATTATCTGCTGAATCAAGTACACATTATCCATTACAATGTTCCCCGAGATGTCGATTTGAACCACTATTTTGAAGTGATGAACTCTCGTGGTGAACAGTTAGAGAAACACGAGATTGTTAAAGCCAAGCTGATTGCTTACCTTGAAAAGACCGAACGCAATAAGTTCGCTGCTATTTGGCAGGCATGCAGCGAGATGAATGTCTATGTTCAGGTGAGGATTCCAGAAGAAAAGGATAATCTTATTTTTGAGCCAAGTCTAAAAACATTCAAATACTATAATGCGTCGTTCGATGATCTGCCTGAATTTGGGCAACATAATGATTTGCACACCTTGCAAGAATTTATCAACGGCACTACTGAACCTTCAACTGATAAAGAAAGAACTGGCAGAACGGAGATATTCCAACCCATCATCGACTTTCCCAACTTTTTGCTTATAGTATTGAAGATTACCCGGATGGAGAGTCCTGATTTCGAACCAGAGAAGTTTATTCTTGATGATAAGGAACTGATCAACGCTTTTGAGAACGCACAACCTGATAAAGATTTTGTCAAACGCTTTGGTTTCAATTTGCTGAAGGCAAAATACTTACTTGATAACTATGTGGTTCATCATGTTGACGAAATAGATATGCCTGACAGTAACCCTTGGCAGTTGGAGCATTGGCAGCACAAGGGAGACTCTTATAATTCGAAGAATCTGTCTGACGATAATCGCTTGCAAAATAAGTTGGTGCAGCTGCTCTCCATGTTTGAGGTTTCATTTACTCCACGCCAACGCAAGAATTATCTCTTTTACTCATTATACCATCTTTTTGGCGATAATGATTTGGAACACTATGCTGACTTCTTATCCAAGCTGGCGGATAAATATTTCTTTGATATCTATCTTGAAAAAGATAACCTTAATAAAATTAATACTCCGTTGCCAAGAGCTTTTGATACTGTGATACTCAAGGAAGGAAAGATAGATTTGCAGTTAAATCAAAAGTCATTCTATGATATTAGTATTTTTGGCAATGGAGATAATAAAACAGAAGGAATTCCTTTGTTTATGTTCAATTATTTGGATTACAAGTTATGGAATAAGTATGCTGAGACATTATTAGGAATGAATTTCAAGGAAGAGCATGCAGTGCGTAAAGCTTTTTTCAATGAATTGGGATGCTCTGATTTTGGGCTTAAAGAATTTGAACAATTCTATTTTTCCAGAACTCGACGTTCGCTTGAACATTTCTATCCACAAGCTAATGTCTCTGAGATAATCGATGAAAATAAAATCAATTGTTTTGGTAATTATGCTATGATTGGTAGCCAAGCTAACAGTTCGGGTTCGTATTGGACTCCAAGGGCAAAGATTATCCGTTATCTTGATGAATCAGAGAAAATATCAAGAGTGGGCGTAGCTTCCTTGAAGTTGAGAATCATGATGCAAATGTGCCGTGACAACGACCATGATGACCGCAGAAAAGAGGGGGAGGAATGGGTCTATGAAGATATGAAAACGCATCAGGAAAAAATGTTACGGATTTTAGGGGTATGCCAATAACAAATTAACTTTGAAAGAACATGATTTTTTTTGAATAGTATGAATGTTTACTATTCTTCTCCTGCGTGAGGTGTGCGAAGAATTAAGCTTGTTGCTCCGATAGTAAAAAGAGTACCATCGTAGATGATGCGACGCTCACGATCGCCCAAAATTTCGTTGTGTACAAAGGTGCCAGTGAAGCTGGGACCATCGCTCAGCTCATATTTCAAACCGCCTCGCTTGTCTTTCGACACCTGAATGCGGCAATGCGTCATGTCAACGCTGGGGTCGGTGGTTTCGATGGGGCAGTTGATATCATTGCCTTTTTGATAGCGTCCTATGACGTTGATGCCCAATTGGAGAGGAATGACTTGTTTATAATGAAATACATTCTCTATCACCACCAGCTCTCCATAGTTGGTTGCTGCTTGTTCATCGGAAGTTTCGTCTTGTTGTTTGTCCTTTTGTTTGGACACACCTAACTTGATACCAAACTGTTTGTTGCAGGCTGGACATTGGAAAACCAACGATTGTCCATCGGTATATTTGGTTTCATCAAAGGTAAGATAATAGTCACATTTCGGACATCGAACTCTCTTCACGGTCAGTATTTCTATCGGGTTGCGGTTGGGTGCTTGATTTTCATGACCCATCCTTCTGTAAATGCGGGTTTGGGGCGCAAACTGTTCAATACTTGGTAGGCAGCTTGTTCGGTGGCATAGTGTCCAAAAATTACTCGGGTGGTTTTGGCTTTAGTGTACACCTCAGCCTCTTTCATTCCTTGCTTCTGCAACTCTTCCACGTAGGTCGTGGCGTTGCGAATGGTCACTCTGCTTGCCAAGACAATGGTATAGAAAGGTTCTGCCTTCTCTTCTGCCGCTGCCTGTTTTGCAGTTGTAGATACAGCCGTTTGCGGTTGCTCTGCTTTTACCACCTCTTCAGCTTTTTGTTTTGCAGGCTGTGCTTCTGCATGAACATTCCCTGTGGTTACGTCTTTCGGCATAATTCGATAAAGCAGACGGGTGTTAATCTTCCCAAACATATCGGCTGTATTTCCTGCATCATGGAGTGTGGCAGGGAATAAGAAGAAAGCCAAGACTGCCAAACATGCCGCAGCCAGATTGCGCAGCACACTCACTTTTATTTCAATGGTGCGACTGGGGCGAACCTCTGCTACTTCTGTATCAGTTTGTGCCTCTTCTTCGGTCTCAGCAGATAGCACAGAATGGGTTTGAATGGGCACATTCTTTGGATTGGTAGACGCCTCCAACTGAGGTACAGAGGCGGTTGTGCGAGGTTGAACACGTCTTAGCGGCGTGATGTCTACCGTGCTTAGTCCGTAAAGTTCGGGCGTCAGAATGCCTGCCTCGCAGGGTTGAAACGTATAGCTTCCGTCATGATGATAGAAAATAGTACCAAGGTCGGACATTTCATAGGAGCCTTCGTTTGCCAAGTGTTGCTTTACTTCGCTCACCTCGCTATCGATACGTTGCAATGCCTCTGGATAGCTGATGTCGTAAACATCGACATACGACTGTGCCAATAACGAGTCATTCAGGGTAAGTTGTGGATTAAATCCTATCGTCCGCAGAGGGGGATAGTACATTTCTTGCTCCTCATCATAGTGTGCCTCAACATGATGCGTCATGAATCCGCCAAAGTTGGGGACAATCACGCAATCATTGTTCAGCAGAAGAATCTCGATATGTCTTTCTAATTCAATCACGTTTGCAAATTTAGCTTATTTTTGCGAATATACCAATGAATTGTTTGAAAAAATAAACAACCTAAAAATTAAACCTGCATTTGCTTTGTCATTCTTTCAAATAATGTTATCTTTGCTTCAGATTATTTGTTTCAATACAATATGATGAAGTTTACAGAGACCCCTATTCAAGGGGTTTGGATTATAGAGCCAAAGGTATTTCACGATGCACGAGGCTATTTTTTTGAAGCTTGGAAACAAGCCGAATTCAACGCCCATATAGGAGAGGTTAACTTTATCCAAGACAACGAGTCTCAATCGAGTTATGGTGTGCTGCGCGGACTACATTATCAAAAAGGTGTCTATTCGCAAGCAAAACTCGTTCGAGTAATTCAAGGAAGCGTCTTGGATGTTGCTGTAGACCTCCGAAAGTCATCTCCTACTTTTGGGAAACATGTCGCTGTAGAGTTGAGTGCCGATAACAAACGGCAACTTTTCATACCTCGTGGGTTTGCCCATGGTTTCTTGGTGTTGAGCGAAGAAGCCATTTTTACATATAAGGTGGATAATGTGTATGCACCTCAGCACGAGACAGGCATTCGTTGGAACGATGAAGATTTGAACATTCAGTGGCCTTTGGATCCAGCTTGTTTTATCACCAGTGAGAAGGATTTGAATGCTTGCTCTTTCCGAGAGGCAGAAGTCTTTGAGGAAATTTAGAAGAGTTGCTGATGATGACAATAAAGGACGTGACAGTGAAAAAGCTCAACCATAGAACATTACCGCTCTCTCTCTTTTTCTTTACCCTGCTCCTCGTATTGGGAAGTTGTGGCGCTGAAAAGAAGAAAAACGTGCAAGATGCTATCCAAGAAGATGTGCAAGCAAAGAAACTGCTGCAAGGCATTTGGCTCAATGAAGACGAGGGGAGCGTGGTGTTCAAGGTACATGGCGACACCATTTATTATCCAGACTCGACCAGTATTCCTGTGTACTTCAAAATAGTGCAGGATTCGTTGATTTTACAAGGCAACGCTATCACGCAATATGCCATTGTGAAACAGGCATCCCATTTGTTTATATTCAAAAATCCGTATGGCGATGTGGTTCGATTGGTGAAGAGTGATGATCCCGAAGATCGTTATGCCTTTATGTCGAAGCAGCCTGTGGCGCTCAATCAGAACAGTTTGATTAAGCGTGATACCGTGGTTCATGCTGGCAATGAGCGATATCATCTGTACGTACAGGTGAACCCCACCACCTATAAAATTATCAAAAACACCTATACCGACGAAGGGGTAGAAGTGGGGAACATCTACTACGACAACATTATCCACGTGAGTGTGTTCAATGGTGCCAACCGAATTTTTTCACGTGACTTTAGGAAACAGGATTTTAAGACGTTGATTCCGAGCGATTATTATAATCAGTGCATCTTGTCCGATTTTCTTTTTGACAAAATTACTGCCGATGGGGTGACCTATCGTGCTTATTTACCCATACCAGATTCTACGACCAGTTATGTTATCAAAGTGTTGATTTCGTTTACTGGAAAGTTTGAATTAAGCATCTAATCAATGTCTCGAAGTTTTTAACGAGGCGTTTTTTAGATGCTTTCGCCAAATTTCATGCCTTTAATTTTCGCCTGTTTTCCACACCTTGATTCTTGTGTTTCGTAAAGAAAAATGACAATTTTTGGCACTTTTATTTTTCGGCAAATAGAATTGGAAAAGGCAATTTTCTGCTCGTGTTTGCACCATTTTGAGGCTAACTCCATACAATAGATGAGGAAGTATAAAGAGATAAGCCTCTTAACCCATTAAGGTAAGCCGTCTAACCCATGTGAAGAACAGGGTTGGAACGTCTCTTTTTAGTCCAAAACAGGGCTTAAAGTAATGAGATAAGTACCTTATAAGGTGGTTGGAACGCATGGTTGCGAGCGAAGTTTCTGATAGTCAGCGGATTACAAACATACAAAATCCAGCCCATATTTGAGACCTATCCCGACTTTGCTCGAAAATAATCGAGTATTTAAGCACCTACTGTAAGAAAAATTCAAAATAAATTTACCCTAAAACGTCATCGTGGCAACACCTCAAACGGAAGTGTTGCCACGATGTATGTAAGATTCTAAAAAGAATGTTCTTGTAGAGTTTAGGCTGGTTCTATAAATTAGCTTTGTTAGATTTTGAACTTATTTTTGAGGTCAAAATGCAAGAGAGTGAAGGAGTGTAGCGTGCTACACGACTGAACGAGCTTACATTTTGAACCAAAAAGAAGCCAAAAGATAACAAAACGTGTTTCATAAAAATTTAATGACTTTATGCGGTGGTAATTTATAGAACCAGCCTTTAGTCTAATTGTGCTGCGACAAACTTTCGTAATTCATCGCCTCGCAAATCCTCTGCCAATACCTCTCCTTTGGAGTTGATAATCACGGTGTGAGGAATAGAGTTGACACGGAACAGGCGTGCCGCTTCGCTGTCCCAGCCCTTCAGGTCGGAGAGCTGTGTCCAGTTCATGTGCAACTGCTCCACTGCTTCCTTCCACGCCGCTTCATCATTATCCAATGAAATGCCGACAATACCCAACCCTTTGGATTGATAATCGTTGTACACGGCAACAACATTGGGTGCTTCCTGCATACAGGGACCACACCAGCTTGCCCAGAAGTCAAGAATGGTGAGTTTGTTTTTCGCCATTTCGTCTTGGATAGCAACAGGTTTGCCGTTGATATCGTTCATCGTAAAGGTAGGAATGGTGTTCTCCGTGTCCTGCTTTTGCTCTTGTGGAGCTGCTGGAGCCGCTGGTTGTTGCTTCTTCTGCTGACAGCTGCTCATGATGAGCCAGCCTGCCAGCACTATGATTATTCCTGTGGTGGGTTTCATCAGCTTCATTTTATTAAATAAGGTATTGTGAAGAGATACTCTCGTTGTGAATAACACGACGTATGGTCTCGGCAAACATGTCTGCTACAGAGAGTTGCTTAATCTTTGAGCAACGTTGGGTGTAGGGAATGGAGTCGGTGAAGACAATCTCTTCGATAGACGACTGTTGCACACGTTCATTGGCTGGTCCACTCATCACACAGTGTGATGCCATGGCACGAACGCTGAGTGCACCTGCAGCCTTCATTACGTCGGCAGCCTTGGTGATAGTACCCGCTGTATCTACCATGTCGTCGATGAGCACCACATTCTTGCCATTTACGTCACCAATAATCTGCATGCTCTCTACTTCGTTGGCTCTGGCACGTGTCTTATTGCACAATACGAGTGGGCAACCTAAATATTTGGCGTAGGTGTTGGCACGTTTTGAGCCGCCTACATCGGGCGAGGCAATGACCAAATTGTCGAGTTTGAGACTCTGTAAATAGGGGAGGATAACGCCCGAAGCATAGAGGTGATCAACGGGAACGTTGAAGAATCCTTGAATCTGATCAGCATGCAAGTCCATGGTAATGAGCCTGTCGATGCCTGCACAGCTTAAGAGATCTGCCACCAACTTAGCCCCGATGCTTACTCTCGGTTTGTCTTTGCGGTCTTGTCGTGCCCAACCAAAGTATGGAATCACTGCAATGATGTGACGAGCCGAAGCGCGCTTGGCAGCATCAATCATCAAAAGGAGTTCCATTAAGTTGTCTGAATTGGGGAAAGTGCTTTGCACCAAGAACACATTCTTGCCACGAATCGATTCTTCGTAGGATACGGCAAACTCACCATCCGAGAACTTGGTCATCACCATATTTCCCAATGGGCATCCCAAACTTGCACAAATCTTTTCTGCAAGATACCTTGTTTTGGTACCCGAGAAAATTAAAAAAGAGTCATTGTCACTCATTTCAGTATTGCGTTTAATATTTAATAGTGTTATGTGTATTTTAGTAGATACTGCTCTTCAGGGCTATCCAACCGCCTTTTTCAGTTTCTGAAAATGAGCGATGAGCGCCTTGAAATCTATTTCATTGTGGATATTGAAGTGATTCCACAAATCACCTCGAATCACCACTCCGCCAAATCCGTATTCTTTTGCCAACTTGATGTTGTCCAAGTGCATGCCTCCCACCGCAAAAACATGGCGGTCGATGAGTCCTTTCTTGGCGGCTTCTTCTATTTGCAGCAGGTTGAAAGAGGCTTTCTGTGTAGGATCTTCAATGCTATCGAAAATCTTTTCCAAGAAAACATAGTCGGCTTTGCGCTTTGTTTCTCTCAACAACTGTATGTCAGAGCAACTGCGTGTGATGCGACCTCTAACCCCTTCGGGGACAGGATCGGTGAGTTGCTGAAGATGGATGCCTGATAAATTGTATTCGTTTTTAAGATAATAATGTTCGTGAACAATAATCTTTTTGTGATATCTTTCGGGTAAGAGCGATAACAAACGTTCCGAATAGAGCGGTGAGGAATCGGGTTTGTGCAAGTGTAGGCTGTCCATACCCTCCTCGAAGAGGGCTGTCAATATTTTATCTTCTTCCACAAAAAATGTGGATTTCGTCATGATTACGAGCTTCATCACCAAGTTTGTTTGATGTTGCAAAAGTATGAAATTTATGTCACATGCGCAATTTTATCCGAAATAAAAAGCTATCTTTGTGATGAATATGTGCGACAGCTCCTTGTATGTCGCCTTTGCCTTCGGCTGTGGCATGGAGGTAAAACCCTATTTAGAGACAAAATGAACATGAAAATTAATTCTGTAACGTACGAAGAGATACATCGACCTATCTATATATTAGAAGAAGAGAAGTTAAGGCGCAACCTCCAACTGATTCGACATGTGGCAACAACAGCCGATGTGGAGATTATCTTGGCTTTCAAGGCTTATGCCCTTTGGAAGACTTTTCCTATCTTTCGTGAGTATATTCACGCCACGACAGCCAGCTCGCTCAACGAGGCTTTGTTGGGATTTCATGCCTTTGGCGAGCCTACACATACGTATTCGCCTGCCTATACCGACGATGAAATGGAGGAAATTGTGCGTTGCTCGAGTCATGTCACGTTCAACTCTCTTTCCCAGTATGAGCGTTTTCATGTCTTGGCTCGACAGGTTCAGCCAAAGGTTCAATTGGGTTTGCGCATCAATCCTGAATATTCTGAAGTGGGTACAGACCTCTATAACCCCTGTGCGCCCGGTACACGATTTGGTGTTACTGCTGACCAATTGCCGCCGTCTTTGCCCAACGACCTCACCGGGTTTCATTGTCACTGTCATTGTGAAAGTGGGGCAGACGTGTTTCAACGCACGTTGGCGCACATCGAGGAGAAGTTTAGCCGCTGGTTTGACAAACTGTCGTGGATTAACTTTGGTGGAGGACACTTGATGACTCGTCAAGACTATGACGTAGACTTGTTGATTGCCCTGCTCAAAGACTTCAAACAGCGGCATCCGCATTTACAAGTTATCTTAGAACCGGGTAGTGCTTTTGCGTGGCAGACGGGTGTGCTGGTGGCACAGGTAGTTGATGTGGTGGAGAATCATGGCATTCGTACCGCCATTGTCAACGTGAGTTTTACGTGTCACATGCCCGATTGTTTGGAGATGCCTTATCAACCTACAATCCGAAATGCCACTACCTTGACGCCAAAGTCGCAAAGCCATACGGAGAAAAAACATGTATATAGAATAGGTGGCAACTCGTGTTTGAGTGGCGATTTCATGGGCGATTGGCAATTTGACCATGAATTGAAGGTGGGAGAAAACCTCATTTTTGAAGACATGTTGCACTATACTACGGTGAAAACCAACATGTTTAACGGGATTGCCCATCCCGCTATTGCCCTCTTAAAGACCGACGGAACGTTGCAGATGCTGCGGGAATATACTTATGACGATTATCGCTTGCGGATGGATTAAGACAAAATTTGAAGCATTTTTGAAAAAAAATGATGAATTGTTTGCGCTATCAGAAAAAAATATTACCTTTGCACAGCATTTAGGGAAATGCCCCTTTAGAGGGATGATGCGGCAATAGCTCAGTTGGTAGAGCACAACCTTGCCAAGGTTGGGGTCGCGAGTTCGAGTCTCGTTTGCCGCTCTTTTCTGAATAAACCAAAACGGAGATACGCTTTTTATCTCTCACTTGCCCAGGTGGCGGAATTGGTAGACGCGCACGTTTCAGGTGCGTGTGTTTCACGACGTGCAGGTTCGAGTCCTGTTCTGGGCACTGTTTTATTCAGAAAAAACAAGAATGGAGAGGTGGCGGAATTGGTAGACGCGCTACTTTGAGGGGGTAGTGAAAATTGTTTCGTGGGAGTTCGAGTCTCCTCCTCTTCACTTTTTGTTGTTCTTACGGTACGATGCGGCAATAGCTCAGTTGGTAGAGCACAACCTTGCCAAGGTTGGGGTCGCGAGTTCGAGTCTCGTTTGCCGCTCTTTTTTTTAGAGAAACATACTTATCAATGAATTTATACATCCGATATTTTGATAAAGAAGCATTAGTATATAATGTTGAAGAAGCTTTAGATTTTTTACGTTCCATTTCTGAAATTGATGTTGATGCTGCGTTAGAGAGCGACATTCGAGACTATGTGTCGAGTGATGTGTTCTATCCTAAACGTTATAAGGTTCGTCCGCGTGTCTACTTTATAATTATCAAAACGACCGCAGAAACCATGATTGACTTCAAGCAGAAAAAGGCGTTACATCCCAATAATGCGCCACAAAACGTGATAGATAAGCGCGATTTGACCACCAACGTGATGACACGACTCACCAAAATTCAAGAAGGTTGGTACGAAGGAGTGTTGGATTTTAAGCGAGTGGTCATGATTCCTGCAACGGGGAAACACGAATACAGAGACACACACTTTGTGGCACGCTGCAAGGCAAACTCCGGACAGGACTGCTATAATCGGGTTGTTGATTATTTGAAGGAAAGGGTTGACGCACGTTCACAGTTCCCCTCTTCAAAAGGTAAAAGCTTTCGTTTTAAGTACTTAGGCATGTGGAAATAATCCGTCGTGTTAAAAAAATTGTCAAGCTATGAATAAAGTTATGTTGATTGGTAATGTCGGTAAAGACCCCGATGTGAGATATTTTGAAGCAGATCAGGCTGTTGCACAAATCACACTTGCCACTACGGAGCGTGGATATACCCTTCAGAACGGTACTCAAGTGCCTGATCATACAGATTGGCACACGATTGTTTTTTACCGTGGACTGGCAAAAGTCGTGGAGAAATACGTTCACAAAGGCGATAAACTTTATGTAGAGGGTCGCATACGCTATCGTTCGTACGATGATCAACGAGGCATCAAGCGCTATGTTACCGAGATATTGGCGGATAACATGGAGATGTTAACCCCTAAAAATGTAACTTCTTCACAGCAAAAACCGTCGGAAACGCAGACAACGGAGACGACTTCTACAGCTGCGGACGATCTTTCAAAGGTTCCTTTCTAATTAGATATAGTCTTGGATTTCTCCTTTATCACACAATCTTTTTCAGACGTTTACCTGCAAACTCCATCGGTAGGAGTTATTTTTGCGGCTATTCTTGCCGCACTCTTGCTACTGTTATCGGGCTTTGCCAGTGGTTCGGAAATTGCTTTTTTTAGTCTTACACCCACGGACATCGCTGCCTTGGACAGTGAGAAAAATGTGCGCGATCGTAAAATAGAGCGGTTGCGTGAAGACAGTCAGCGCACTTTGGCAACTATATTGATAGCTAACAACTTTGTCAATGTAACCATTATCATGCTTTGCAACTATGTATTTGGCTCACTTGTGCATTTTGGACCATCGGCTTATTGGTTGCAATTTCTCATGATTACGGTGCTGTTGACATTCCTTTTGTTGCTTTTTGGCGAAATTATGCCGAAAGTGTATAGTCGACAAAACCCGCTCAAGTTTTGTCGTAGGAGTGTTGATGGTATTTTGATTTTTCGCAAACTCTTCTGGCCAATTGAGAATGTCCTGCTCAGAAGTGGGGTAATTGCGGAACGTATGCTGCAAAAACAAAATCATATTTTGAGCGTAAACGACTTAGAACAAGCGTTGGAACTTACAGATAAGGAAGATATCAAAGAAGAACAGAGCATGCTGAAAGGCATTATACGCTTTGGAGACGAGACAGCGAAAGAGATTATGACACCACGTCAGGACATGCTCACACTCGATATTAAGACCAAGTTTACGGACGTGTTACAATGTATTAAAGAGAATAATTATAGTCGAATCCCCGTTTATCAGGAAAACAACGACAACATCCGAGGCGTGTTATACATTAAAGACCTGTTGCCACATCTTGGTAAGCCAACAACGTTTCGCTGGCAAAGCCTTTTGCGATTGCCTTATTACGTGCCTGGAACGAAAAAGATTGATGACTTGTTGCGTGAATTTCAGGAAAACAAAATTCACATTGCCATTGTGGTGGATGAGTTTGGAGGTACCAGTGGGTTGGTAACGATGGAGGATATCTTAGAGGAAATTGTAGGAGAAATCAATGACGAGTACGATGAAGACGAGAAACCTTTCACCAAACTCAATGAGAACACGTACGTTTTTGAAGGAAAGACCCTGCTTTCTGACTTCTGCAAATTGCTGTCTCTCAATGACGATGAGTTTGAGGATGTGCAAGGTGATGCCGACTCATTGGCAGGTTTACTCTTGGAAATCAAAGGTGATTTCTTGCATTTGCATGAACAAGTTGACTATAAGAATTATACCTTCGAGATTCTTGAGATAGAAGAGCGACGCATCAGTAAGATAAAAGTGGTGATTCATCGTGAACCTGTTCAACTTTCAGAAGAAAACTAAAGCATGGCAGTGTTGTCAATCATACCGCTTGCTGCAGATGTTCAGTTGGGTATTTGGAAGATAGAAGAGCCTGTAACGACGTTGTTACAGCGTTTTCCACATTTGGAGAAAACGGTTGAATCCTATCACTCAATAGAAAGAAAGCGACAAAAACTTGCTGTCTATGCACTCCTTTACGCCATGACAGGCAAGCAAGACGTATGGATTTCACACGACATGAACGGCAAGCCTTTATTGGAAAACTATCAAATCAGCATCAGTGATACGCACGGTTTCGCTGCCATTATCCTCAGCAAGTCTCGCATTGTGGCAGTAGACATCGAGTATATGAGTGACCGTGTGAGTAGGATTGTCTCGCGCTTCCTACGGTCTGACGAAAGCGCAAACAAGGTGGAAGAACAGTTGATACACTGGAGCGCAAAAGAAACAGTATTCAAATTTTATTCTTCACAGCATTTGCAGTATAGCGAAATGCGACTACATCCATTTACCGCAACAGCCCATGGGCGAGTTGAGGTAGACAACTTGAAAGCCAGAACCGTACTTGCAGTGAACTATGTGGTCACATCCGATTATGTGCTGACGTATGCTTTGGAGGAATAGACTCCTGAAAACGAAGGACTTTGCGTATTTTTCACATTGACAGTTGCACCTTCTTTAGCGCAGTTGAATGCGCCCACCGACTACTCGCAAATGCCTGCTTCTGTCCATTGCTGTATTAACACTTCAACATCTTTGCGTGCAGTAGAAGCGTCAACATCATATTCTTCCATGAGAAGGTCAACTAAGTCGTCAATCGTAAATTCACGGTTTTGAATCTTCTCCCATAGATAGGCAGCCGCTTCATTCATGCCTACGATGTGTGTGAAATCAATATTTTCTTTACCCTCTGCAGTGAGGATTTGCTCTCCACATATATTACGGAGTTGGAAACCTGGTTTTGTTCTCATATTTTCGTTTTGCTTGTTGCTTATTTAATGATTTATAATGGTCCAAAATAGCGAACCCATATTCTGTAAGCCGCTAAGAGATAGCGACGAATAGGGTAGAGTGCCATCCATATTTTCGAATAAACTCTGAACTTCAGTCCATTGGTGGCATCGAGTTGAGTGCGACCTTTGCGATAGAAACCCAAAAGGAAACCCTTGAGTTGGTCAACAGTGCAGTGTTCTACCCCTATGTTTCCATCCCCTCGCAAGGTTACTTGTGCGCCATTCATTTTTATGATACGGTGGATGACATAAGTCCCTTTTTGTACTTCTGCCAAGACAACATCGCCCACTTTCCATGGGCGTGGTGGCTTTCCTATCAATCCCTTGTCGCGTTCGTTTTCCAAAAAAGGCCGCATACTGTAGCCTCTTAGGTCGATAGTCACGGTATGTCCATCTTCAATGAATTTGATAACTTCTGGAATAAAGGCACAGTTAGCAAGGAAGATCTTCGTGGGTGATGTCTTTGGTTGTACGGATGGTTGCATGAAATTGGGACGAATAGCGGAGTTTGTCAAAATGGTTCACGCTCTTATTTTCGAGCAATGGCATGGTTGCATATCTCTGCTGCCTCCCTATTTGGAAGACAGTGCAGTGTATATATCGGTGTCAATTCGATGATACGTGTAACGGTGTTACATACATTATTATTGACATCTTTGTCCCACCGCATGCCAGAGCAGGAGGGGAGCAATATTGCAAACGCATTGATGGGCGAGAGTGGTTCGACGCTATTGGTCAAAGCCCTGTCGATTTGGGTGATTGCTCCCAACTTGGCTTTGATGTTTCGATAACAAGGTGTCTTACCACTCCAAGGAGTTCCATAGATGAAAACTTCATCATCAATGATGCGTATGGCAGGATTGTCATCGTTCATCAGGTCACAACCTTTGAGATAGCGCAGCCACATGCTTACCTGTGTGCTCTTGCCTGTGCCACTTTTGGCAGTGAAGGCATAGCCATAGCCGTTTTGTCTCACCAATGACGCATGAATCAGTAAGGTGTTGTATTTGCTGGCTGCATAGGCAAAAGCCATCATGATGGCATTGTTGATGCCATATCTACGCATGTTGTAATGACCATTGAGGGCGCAATCGAAACGGTAGAAATGCTTATCTGTCTGCAACAGACAACAGTCACGTTTATTCGTGTTCTTGATGATGAATTGATAGCCACCTCGCTTCAGCTTTTCAACAATGGTGTCACCGTTGCCAGTCTCAAAGTTTCTTATCAATTCTTTTTCCTCTATCTTGGCAGATTTCAACTCGTCATTGACATAAAGCTCAAGGAGTAGCGGTTGATCTGCAGATGGCTTGGGACATTGAAACGGTATATAAGAGGGAATCAGTTGGGGACTATTCTTCTGTGAACATTCAAAGTTAATGCTCAAATAGTGGTTGGCAATGCAATAATAATAGCTTTGATATTTCATCCGTCAAATGAGTGGTTCAGTGTGAAAGAAAGCCTCAATGATGCCACTATCGTTTCGTGTCATCATCAAAGGTCGTGGAAAACTTGTAGAGTCTCCCTACTTCGTGGTTTGAGTTGCAGCTTGTCGTGTTGCTTCTTTGCGCTTGCGCTTGGCTTCTTTCTTTGCCTTTTTTGCTTCTTTCTTTTCGGCTTTCGCTTTTTGTTTAGCTATTTTTTCCCGATTCAAATCGCTTTCTTGTGGCGCGATGCCTTTGTATAGAAAGTCTTGTAACGGTATAAATTTGATTTGATACGTGCCTTTTTCCTCGTAACGCTTACGCATCTTTAGATATTTCTTCTCGATATTCTTTTGCTTTTTGGCAAAGGTCGTGACGCAAGTAGGGTCGGCAATTCCTTTTGACTTCAAATAGTTCTGAAGTTGATAGGAGTAGTTCTCACGACTAAAGAGAAAATTAGATTTGCCAATATAGGCAGAATCAACATATTGTATCTCTGTGAGATACACTGTAGAATCATTAAACGAAGTGGCAAATCCAAAGATGTGCGCCCCCATAGGGCGGTTGTCTGCATGACTATTCATTGCGAAAAGGGCGGCAATGAATATGGGTAGGAGTTTTCTAATGTTCATTATTGTTGTTACGTTGAATAGGAGCGTGCCTTCTAACATTCGCCTTTTAGAAGTTCGTTGCATCGCTCGTGCGTGCCTGTCTGCCTCAAAAGGGTTGTTGTTATGATAAAGTTTTCTCGCAGGCTCCGTTACTTGATTATCCATTTGTTGCAGGATAGCACTGACAATCCTTATCTTCCTAAATACGATTTGAGTTGTTTGTTTTTTGTATTCTTACGAAGTTTTCGCAATGCCTTTTCCCTTATTTGTCTTACTCGTTCACGTGTGAGTCCATAGCGGTCACCAATTTCCTCGAGAGTCATCTCGGGTTGGTTGATGCCATAGAAGCATTCAATCACGTTACGTTCTCGTTCGTTCAGGGTATGCAGTGCGTCCGCAATTTCTTTTCTAAGCGATTCCATCACCAACTCATTGTCCGCCATGGGGATATCGCTGTCTGGCAGAACGTCTATCAGGCTGTTGTCGTCGCCATCCGAGAATGGGGCGTCTACCGAGACGTGCTTCCCATTGGCTTTCATTGCATCGATGACTTTGTCCTCTGGGATATCAATTCTTTCGGCAATTTCACTCGAATTGGGACGTCGCTCAAACTCTTGTTCAAATTTGTTTTGTAGCTGATTGATTTTGTTCACCGATCCAACCTGATTTAGAGGCAGTCGGACGATGCGACTTTGTTCGGCAATTGCTTGCAAAATGCTTTGTCGAATCCACCAAACAGCGTAAGAGATAAATTTGAAACCTCGAGTCTCGTCGAACTTCTCTGCCGCTTTGATGAGTCCTAAGTTGCCTTCGTTGATAAGGTCGGGCAAGCTAAGACCTTGGTTCTGATATTGTTTGGCAACCGACACCACAAACCTCAAGTTGGCTTTCGTCAGTTTGTCAAGGGCTTTTCTATCGCCTTTTTTGATGCGCTGTGCCAACTCTATTTCTTCTTCGGTCGAGAGCAAGTCCTCACGTCCAATCTCTTGGAGATACTTGTCCAAGGCAGCACTCTCACGGTTGGTAATGGATTTTGTGATTTTCAGTTGTCTCATTTTAGCCTGAACCAATTTGATGGTTGTTGCAAATGTAATGGTTTTTGTGTAACTGAACAAATTTTAGTCATAAAAAGTATGTTCCTCGCACACCAACCTTCTGCACTTGTCCTTTCTTTGTTTTTACCGTGTAATCTCACCAGCTATCGAACGGTTCATTTCTTGGCTAATGATTTGTGGGTCATCGTACTTCCCTTGCAGGAACATCAGTTTGGTAATGGCAGCCTCTACCGTACTGTCGTATCCGCTAATAACACCAGCATTTTTCAGTTGATAGCCAGTGTCGTAGCGCGTCATCTCTACATAACCCGAGATACATTGACTGATGTTCACCACGACGATGCCACGGTTGGAAGCTTCGTGAAGCAGTTGTGTGAGTCCGTTTCGTTGTGGGGCGTTCCCACTTCCGTAGCTTCGCATGATGATGCCTCGCAAGGTGGGGACTTGCAGGATAGGTTTGAAGATTTCTTCTTCCAAGCCTGGGAACAACGAGAATACCATTACATGTGAATCGAGTTGTGTGTGCGGCACTATTGGCTTTGAGAAGTCGGGCTTTAAGATGTGATGTTCTTGAAAATTAAAGTTCACTCCTGCATTGCACAAGTGAGGAAAGTTGAAGGATTCAAAAGCATCCAAACCATCGGCATTCTGTTTGGTACTTCGGTTGCCCCGTAGTAGTCTGCCGCTGAAGTATATGCACACCTCTGGCACCATGGCTGTTCCGTCTTCGTGATGGGCTGATGCCAATTCAAGGCTCGACAGCAGATTTTCTTTCCCATCCGTTCTTAGTTCACCGATGGGTAGCTGACTTCCTGTAAGAATGACGGGCTTGGTAAGGTTTTCAAGCATAAACGAAAGCGCCGAAGCCGTGTACGACATCGTGTCTGTGCCATGCAGAATCACAAAGCCGTCATACTTGTTGTAATTTTCGCTGATAATATTGACCAACTTTGCCCACATGGTAGGATCCATGTCACTGGAGTCGATGGGTGGGTCGAACTGATAAATTCCCACATCGGTCTGTAGCAAATCAAACTCTGGCACGTTCTCCACGAGGTGACGGAAGTCGAGCGGTTCCAATGCGCCTGTCTGTGCGTTCTTGCCCATGCCAATAGTACCACCGGTGTAAATGAGCAATACTTTGTTTGTTCTCATATTCTTAGATTTATATTAGGTGTGTGTTATCGTTGCTCTAACAGCACCACATTTTCCACGTGTGGCGTGTGTGGAAACATATCCACCGGCTGCACCGCCTCTACTCGATACTGTTCGTTCAGCACTTCCAAGTCGCGCGCTTGCGTGGCAGGGTTACAGCTTACATAGACAATACGCTTGGGGGCAGCTCTCAAGATGGTTTGTATCACGTCAGGGTGCATTCCTGCTCGTGGTGGATCGGTGATGATGACGTCGGGTTTCCCATGCTGCTTCACGAACTCATCGGTCAGGATGTCCTTCATGTCTCCAGCATAAAACAAGGTGTTCTCAATGCCATTGCACTTCGAGTTCGCCTTGGCATCGGCAATAGCGTCCTCCACATATTCAATGCCAATTACCTGTTGGGCATGGCGTGCTACGAAGTTGGCTATCGTACCAGTGCCAGTGTACAAGTCGTACACCAACTCTTTTCCTGTGAGTTGTGCCAGTTGGCGTGCCACTTCATAGAGGTGAAAAGCCTGCTGTGTATTGGTTTGGTAGAAACTTTTGGCTGCTACCTTGAACTGTAGCTTATCCATTATCTCCGTGATGTGGTCTTTGCCTTTGAACACTTCTACCGTTTGGTCGCTGAAGGTATCGTTGCATTTTTGGTTGTTCACATAGAGCAGCGATGTAATTTGCGGGAAGCGGTCGCCGATGTGCTGCAACAAGTCGTGTGCTCGTTGCTCGTCTCCTTGCTCTTGGAACTTGAATTGCACGAGCACCATCCACTCTCCAGTACTGGAATTGCGAATCATTATATCTCGCAAGAGACCTGTTTGTTCCCTTACATCAAAAAAACTGATGCCATTGTTCAAGGCATAGTCGCGAATCTCATTTCTGATTTGGTTGCATAGGTCATCCATGAGCCAGCATTTCTCGATAGGATAAATCTTATCAAAAGCGCCCGTGATGTGAAAACCAATGGCGTTTTTGTGGTCAAGTTCTACACCACTGTTCACTTCTTCCTTGGTGAGCCACCGCTTGTTGGAACAACTAAACTCTAACTTGTTGCGGTATTCGTAGATTTTTTCAGACCCCAAGATAGGGCGAAAGTCGGGCAATTCCACCTTTCCAATGCGTGTCAGCTGGTCGTGTACCTGCTTTTGTTTCGCCTTAAGCTGGTCCTCATACGGCAAATTTTGCCATTTGCACCCGCCACAAATGCCAAAGTGTTGGCACACGGGTTCTGCTCTACGCTCACTATATTTTATAAATCGCACCACCTCTGCTTCACAATAGTGATGCTTTTTCTTACGAACTTGCAGGTCGACAACATCGCCCGGAACGGCAAAGGGAACAAAGACTACCATGTCATCGACACGTGTTAGTGATTTGCCCTCAGCAGCTACGTCTGTTATGGTTACTCCTTCGAGGATGGGTAATGGTTTCTTTTTTCTTGACATCTTGCTTATTTGAGCAGGTAAAATTACAGCAAATTCAGTAAATTACCAAACAATTGGGCAGGTTTCTATGCGAATGTGAAAGAAATGTGGAATGTGAGACACGGCTCCTGTATTGAAGAGCGGTTGATTAGGATGAAAAGCCATCTTTGCTCTTTGGTTTCAACCCTCTATCTAACGGCATTGAAACCCTGAGCCGTTTCAGTTTTTGCCAGCCCAATTATCATTCCATCAAAGCGCTACTTTTTTTCTATTTTTGGTAAAAATATGCTCTTGCTTTTGTCCTATCATTTTACCAAAAAACGGTCATCTAAAATTTGCAAAATAGAAAAAATCAATAGGCAAATGCCCAACAAAAATGGGCTGATTTTCACAAAATAAACGTCTCTTGAAACCAAAACAATGATTTAATGAGCTTAGAAACACTCTTTTGAGCTGTTATTCACATGACCTAAGAGCATTAAAGCATGCAAATAGCGAGCTTATCTCAATGCTTTAGCAGCTGTGAAATGATAAAAATGGGAACAAACGAAAGTGATTTAATCCTAATAGTTTGTGTAACAATAGATTATGAAACTTGCTCAAAAATAGCGTATTTGCGACCAACTTTGTTGTTGGTTGTTTTTATGCGAGTTTTGAGAGGCACTTTGTAAAGAAAATTCAGCATTTATTTTACGTTCTTGCAACGTATCAACGACCACTAAAGAGGACACGGTTCTTACATTTAAGGGCAATGTTTTTCAACAACGAATGAAACGAATGAAACCAATCAACTAAACAAGACAATGAACGCAAGCGTTCTGCGAATGATACAAATTTATCGACTTTAACTTGTTGTGCGTCTTTGCGAAATTCGTTTTATTAGGTGAACGCCTGCGTTCATTGATTCCAACTGTCATATTCGTGTAATTTGTTAGATTTGTTGTTGAAACAAAAGGACATGATTGTTTCTGACAACAAACGATTATTTTGAGTGAAAGAGACCTGTGCAGAGGATATTTTTCGATGTAAAAATATGAATCTTCAAGGTACGAACCAAAGGTGGGAGACGAGGCGGAGAAGAAAAGAAATCGCCAGCCTCTTATAGAAACTGGCGATGATGGAGAGCCAACTATAGGAACTAAATGAATCCTATTCGTGGCAGTAGACTTACTTCTTGTGTTGCTCAATATGTGCTATTTGTTGCAGCAGGGCGTCCAAGGTTTCAGTTGTTTGAAGAAATCGTTTCCCTTGTCGTCTACTAAGATGAAAGCAGGGAAGTCGACAACGTCAATTTTCCAAATGGCTTCCATGCCGAGTTCTGGATATTCCACGCACTCAATGCTCTTAATGGAGTTCATCGACAGCACAGCAGCAGGACCGCCAATGCTACCCAAATAGAAACCTCCATGCTTTTGGCAAGCGTCGGTCACCACTTGTGTGCGGTTGCCTTTGGCAATCATCACCATCGAACCTCCATGATCTTGGAACTCGTCTACATAGGGGTCCATGCGGTTTGCGGTAGTAGGACCCATACTGCCACAAGGCATTCCCTCTGGAGTCTTCGCAGGACCAGCATAGAGAATAGGGTGGTTCTTGAAGTATTCGGGCAACTCTTCGCCTGCATCGAGACGTGCTTTAAGCTTGGCATGTGCGATGTCGCGTGCCACGATGATAGTACCGTTGAGACTCACACGTGTAGATACGGGATATTGTGACAGCTCTTTGCAGATGTCTGCCATGGGTTGATCGAGGTTGATTTTCACTACATCGCCTTCACCAGCTTGACGTAATTCCTCTGGAATGAGTGAACCGGGATTTTCATCTAACTTCTCAATCCACAACCCCTCTTTGTTAATCTTGGCTTTGATGTTGCGGTCTGCCGAACAGCTGACGCCCATTCCGATGGGACACGATGCTCCATGGCGTGGCAAACGTACCACCCGAATGTCGTGAGCCATGTATTTACCACCAAACTGAGCACCCAGTCCAATCTTGTGTGCTTCGTCTAAAAGTTCCTTCTCCAATGCTACATCGCGGAAAGCACGTCCTGTTTCGTCCCCCGAGGTAGGCAGGTTGTCATAATAATGAGTAGACGCTAACTTCACGGTGAGCAGGTTTTTCTCTGCCGAGGTGCCTCCAATGACGAATGCAATGTGGTAAGGAGGACAAGCAGCTGTACCCAATGATTTCATTTTCTCTACCAAGAAAGGAACCAAGGTGCCAGGGTTTTGGATAATGGCTTTGGTCATTTGGTACAGATAGGTCTTGTTGGCAGAGCCGCCTCCCTTGGTGACAAACAAGAATTTGTATTCCATTCCCTCGGTTGCCTCTAAGTCAATCTGTGCAGGAAGGTTGCATCTGGTGTTCACCTCGTCGTACATATTCAGGGGTGCATTCTGTGAGTAGCGCAGGTTGTCTTGTGTGTAGGTGTTGTAAACGCCACGAGAGATGGCTTCTTCATCGCAAAAGCCCGTCCATACCTGTTGTCCCTTTTCACCGTGTACAATAGCCGTACCCGTGTCTTGGCAAAGTGGCAGTTTGCCTTTTGACGAAGCCTCAGGGTCGGTTAAAATCTTCGCTACTTGTTCGTTGTGTGCGCGGCGCAACATGAAACTCACGTTGTGAAAGGCTTGTTGGGTGAGCATGGTTAAAGCTTCTGGGGTTACCTTTAGAATGGGTTTGCCCTCAAATTCGCCCACCGATACGCCATCGTTGGTCAGTAAATAGTACTCTGTGTCATCCTTGCCCATCTGAAACATGGGCGCATACTTGAAATCAGGTGTTTTTGCCATAATGTTTTGTTGTTATGTTTTATAGAGTTATTTGTTATTGTTTATGCTGTGATGTTTGTTTAGTAACCAAAGATTTCCTCGGTTGTAAGATGCTTGATGTTGCCTATCTTTTGCAGTGCGTTGATATTCAAATTCTTCTCATCACCCAAAATAATATAATGGTATGGCTTGTGTGCCATGTGTTTTACTTCGAAATCAACAATGTCTTGCAAGGTGATGGCAGGCAAAGCGTGGTAAATCTTTTCTGCTACGTCATAATCAATGCCTTTTTCCTTGGCACTATAATAGGCTTCGAGCACACCGCTCCGTGTAATCCTGCGGCTTGCCAATTGCTTTGTAAGTCCTAGTTTTGCAATTTCAAAGGCTGCCTGACTTTGTGGAATGGTGTCTAAGATGTTGTTGAACACCTTGATGCAATCCATCATTTTGTCGTTTTGAGAGATGATATAGGTTTGTGCATATTCGGGATGTCCTTTCAGTGGACTGTTGTTGTAATATGCCGATGCGCTATAAGCCAAGCCTCTTGCCTCGCGTAACTCTTGGAAGACAACGGTGTTCATGCCTCCTCCAAAGTATTCGTTAAATAGTGCTCCCACTGCTAACTGCTTCTCATCGAAGGGCTTGTTTTCGTTATGATACATCAACATATAGATGTTTTTAGCCTTGTATGGGGCTATAAATACTTGGTTCTGTGGAGTGGTACACTCTTGATACTCTTTATTTTGTGGAGTTGGCCACTTCCTTTTGAGATGATGATACAACTTGTCGAGATCGTTGGATAACTGCTGCACGCTTGTAGGACCGTAATAAAGAGCGGTGTGTTCGTACTTCCGAAGCGCTTGAAACAAATCGACCAAATGTTGTGGTTGCAATGCTTTCAGTTCTTTTTCGCTAACGATATTGCGGACAACATTATAAGGTCCGAATTTCACGTAGTTGATTAAGGCATTGAAGTTTTTCTTTTGATCTTGTTTGTTGTCCTGTCTTGCTTTCAATACTAACGCAACATACTGTTTGTATGCCGCTGTATCTGGTTGGGCATCGGTCATCAGTTCGTTGAGAAGTTGAAGCGCTTTCGGCATATTTTCATCCAATCCAGACAGGTTAATGGTGATGTTACGTGGCTTTGCTGAAATGTAGAGACTACATGCCAACTTGTATAATTCGCGCTTGAAGTCTTTTGCCGACTTCTTCGATGTGCCTAAGTAGTCGGTATAGTTGCACGCCTCGTCGTACTCTTTGTTTGCTGTTGTGCCGAAATCCCATGTCAATGTAAGGTTGAACAGACCGTCCTCACTGTTGTGTTTGTAAACAATAGGTAACTTCTTCTTCGTCTTTGTGAAGGTGAGGTCACGTTTGAAGTCGAGGAACTGCGGTTGAATGGGGGTGGTATGTGTATTTCGTATGTTATTTAAGAAGGCACTACTCTCGTTGCGATTGCTTGGAATAGGCGTGATTTGGGGCTTGTCTATTTTCTTCTGTGTGGTGTCTTCGCCTTGCTTTTTGTACACACATACAAAGTTATCTTTGAAGTGTCGGTTAGCAAAAGCAATAATATCTTGCTTAGAAATCTTTGTCAATCGGTTGAGTTTGTTCACTACATCTTCCCATTTTTGTCCATTGATAAAGGCATCGGTGAACATCGAAACGCGCGAACGGTTGGATTGTAACGATTGATAATATTCGCGTTTGTAGTTGTTGAGGATAGAGAGCAGCAGGTCATCGGCAAACGCTCCCTTCTTTAACTTATCAACCTCAGACAACAACAAGTGCTTCACTTCGTCCAAGGTTTGCCCTTCTTTCGGCATTCCTATGATGCAAAAGGAGCTATAGTCAGCGAGAGGATTGATAAAAGTACCACTCTCAAGCACTTGCATGCTTTGATTGAGGTTCAGGTCTAACAGTCCTGCGTGTCCATTGCTCAATATTTTATCCACCAAAGTGAGGGTGTCATTTTGCAGTGATGCAGCACCATCGAACTTCCATGCCATGAGTACATTCTCGGCTTCTAAGCCTACAACCGTTGTATCTACGCTGGCTTGTAAAGACGGTTGGGGTGCAAAAGTGGGGTAAGACAATGTCTCGCTCTTCTTCCATGTGCCGAAATAGCGTTCCAAAACGGTCATCACCTCATCGGGATTCAAGTCACCTGCCATACAGATAGCAATGTTATTTGGCACATAGTAGCGTTTGAAATAGTTTTGAATGTTTACAATCGAGGGATTTTTTAGATGTCCTTGTGTGCCAATCGTGGTCTGTGTGCCATAGGGATGTGTTGGAAACAGCTTGGCATTGATAGCATTCCATTCCTTTTCACCATCGTTAGCTAAGCCGATATTATACTCCTCGTACACCGCTTCCAGTTCAGTATGGAACCCTCTAACCACCATATTTTGAAAGCGGTCGGCTTGTATTCTTGCCCAATTCTCTACTTCGTTGGCAGGAATGTTCTCTACATAGCAGGTGATGTCGTTGCTCGTAAAAGCATTAGAACCCTCAGAACCGATTGATGCCATGAGCTTGTCGTACTCGTTAGGAATGTTATAAGCAGCAGCTAATTGCGATACACTGTCTATTTCATGATAAACTTTCTTACGCTCGGTGGGGTCGGTGAGCAAGCGATATTGCTCGTATCGCTCGGTAATCTCTTGGAGATAGGGGGCTTCTTTCTCGGCATTGGTAGTGCCAAACTGCTTTGTTCCCTTGAACATGAGATGCTCTAAGTAGTGCGCTAATCCTGTGGTTTCGGCAGGATCGTTTTTACTTCCTGTCTTTACCGCAATGTAAGTTTGAATGCGTGGTTTCTCTTTGTTGACACTCAGGTAAACTTTCAGTCCATTGTCGAGGGTGTAAATGCGGGTTTTCATGGGGTCGCCAGCCACCGTTTTGTAGTTGTACGACTTGGCTGATGCAATGCTTGTGATGAGCAACAAAGCCAAACTGAGCGTGAATTTTGCTATTTTCATTGGGTGAGTTATTGAGTTTTTAAGTTCTTGAGTTTTGAGTTGAAGTTCTTAAGTTTTTGAGTTGAAGTTGATGAGTTTTTGAGTTTTTAAGTTTGTGAGTGATTGAGTTTTTAAGTAGTTAGTTATACTTATTCTTCATAATCTACTTCGTGATCGAGCTTGTCTAAGAAATCATCCAAGACATTTTGCTCAACATCGCCCATGGCAAACTCTTTTTCAGCATCTTTCCGAATGGCAGCAATCCAAGTACGACGTGCTTGGATGTAGTCTTCTCGAATGCGATCAGCGTCTTGTGGGGTAATGGTGTTCAAATGATAATAGTCCAAAATGAGTTGATAAGTCCATGCCCATTGGTAATCTCGATAATGTTCGTTGATATCCTCAAAACGTTGTAGCACGTCTTGAATAGACTCTAAGTTGCCATTTTTGATGTCCTCAATCAGGCGTTCTTCTTCAGAAACGGGCAGAAGCAATCCCGATAAGTCGGTCCATTGTCCTGTTCCCACAGTGCTGGAGGGTGGAGTCAGGCTGGCATCTCGCTTTCGCACGCGCTTCAATACGGCACCCATGTAGATGCGAAGTGCCATGTCGTAATTCTCAATACCTTTTTGTAGCGAATTGGATTTGATGACATAGTTATAGTAGTTGTACAGTGCTACTTCATTGCCAGAGGCATCTTGCAGCTTTTCCAATATTTTCTTTCCTTCTATTATCTCACCTACGGAGTAAGGAGAAAGCCAGTCAAAGTTGACAATACTTTTCAGTGTGCCTTGTGGTCTTAGGTCTCGTTTGGGCCATTTCCTGATATCACGATACAAACCCACCGTAGTGATATTCCGTCCTGGTGAGAGATACATGATGTCACTATAAGCTTTGAGATAAGAGAAAGGTAGACAACTGGTATCGGGGTGATACATCAGTTTGCCAAAACATACCGAGAACGTGCCAATGTTGGCTGGCATCAGCAGGTAAGCACCACTGGCTGTCTTGCATCCTCGTTGTAGAGTGCCATAGTGCATGGGTCCCATTTTGTAGGCATGATTGCTGAAGTTCGTGGCAGAGCCTGCATTGTAAAACGAAAACATGCCACCAATGAGCAGACTACTCTTATGGTGACTGGCTGTGAATGGGCCACAGAAGGCAGCGCAGGCTTCACCATTGGACATATAACTATTGGCGAAAAACACACTCGCTGATGCAGTAAATCCATTACTTATCTGACAAGCTTCGCCTACAAAGCAGTCTTGCATCTTCACACTGTTGATAATGGATGAGCCATAAGAGATGATAGAGTTTTCACAAATCACTCCCGTGCCGATATAAACACTGGCATTGTCCGAGCTTAGAATGGTACAATCGCTCAGTCTGGAGGCTCCATTGATTTCGCATTCGTCAAAGATAACGGTATTCGACACCTCTTTCGTGTTGACAATCTTCACGTTGTTACCAATCCATCCCTGCTCGGGAGCGTGTAGATTTATCTCCTCTTTGATGAGTCTTCTAATCGCCTCTTTGAGGGGTTTGTCGTGGAAATGCTTCACCATGAATGCAGCGAGCTGACTGTTGAGGTCTCTAAACAGCACCACATTGCCGTCGCCCACCTCGTTCAATACAGACACTAAGTTGCCTTCTCCATAGGTAGCCCCCTCTGAGGTTTCGAGAGTACAGACGTTCGAGATGTAGCATCGGTCACCAATGGTATAGTTGTTGATGTAGTTGCCAATGTTCTCTACCAGACTGTTGTCACCAATGGTTACGTTTCGCAGTGTAGCGTTGTTGATGCCCGAATGTTTGAAAAAGTCTCTACTCACTTCAATGGTGTCATCGAAAGCACCAATGTAAACTTCTCCATACAGCATCACACGATGCATGTAATTGGGCTTGAACCCTTCGGCTACATGAATGTTCGCCCATTCTTCCGCCCAACAACTTCTTTCCTCGAGGATGCGAATCTCCTCTTCTGTAAGTTCACGGTATTCTTTCATACATTATTTATTTTCGATTTAAGTTGCTTGATTGTGGCTACCTGATTTGATATTATATCTCATCTTATTATAAAAGGTGGAGCATTGAGCCGCTGCATAGAGAGTTGAACGTTATTCTTCTATGGGATATAAAAAATCATTGTAGGGATATTTTTGCACATGGAGTCGGCGAACTTGTTGATACAACACCTCTTTGAATTCGTCTATGTTCAACTTTTTCTTGGCAGAAATGAAGAGACACTGGTCGTTGAGCCGTGCCATCCATGTTTGTTTAAGTTCATCGAGAGTAATATTCTCTGCGGTGGAAGGTGTCAAGTCGTCCGCATCTTTAGGTACCCAAGTGTAATTATCTATTTTGTTAAAGATAATCATAGAGGGCTTTTCTGCACATCCTAACTCTTTCAGCGTGTTTTCAACGACATGAATTTGCTCTTCAAAGTCGGGATGAGAGATGTCAACCACATGCAGTAGCAAGTCTGCTTCTCGCACTTCGTCCAAGGTAGACTTGAAAGAATCGACCAAATCGGTGGGTAATTTTCGTATAAATCCGACGGTATCAGCCAACAAGAAGGGCAGATTTTCAACCACTACTTTACGAACGGTGGTGTCGAGTGTTGCAAATAGCTTGTTTTCTGCAAACACTTCGCTTTTGGAAAGCAGGTTCATGAGCGTTGATTTGCCAACGTTGGTGTAGCCCACCAATGCGACTCGTATCATGCGCCCACGGTTTTTGCGCTGCGTTGTCTTTTGTTTGTCAATCTGTTCTAATCGTTGTTTTAAGAGTGTGATGCGTTGTAGGATAATTCGTCGGTCCATTTCTAACTGCGTCTCACCAGGTCCACGAAGTCCCACAGAACCTTTTCCGCCGCCAGAGCCTGACCCTCCGCCTTGTCGTTCCAAGTGAGTCCACAACCGTTGCAAGCGAGGGAGCATGTAGCGATATTGCGCCAACTCTACTTGTGTCTTGGCATTGGCTGTCTGGGCGCGCATGGCAAAAATGTCGAGGATGAGCGATGTGCGGTCTAAGATTTTCACATCCAATGCTTTTTCGATGTTCCTTATCTGCTTGGCGGATAGTTCATCATCAAAAATAACCATGCCCACAGGACGCTCGTTTTCTGCTTCTTCGTCTATATATTGTTTGATTTCTTCCAATTTTCCTTTGCCTACATAGGTCACAGCATTAGGACCGCCTGCCTTTTGAGTGAAACGCTTCACGGTTTCTGCCCCTGCGGTATCTGCTAAGAACTCCAATTCGTCAAGGTACTCGTTGGTTTTAGCCTCGTTTTGTTCTTGCGTGACGATACCTACCAATACCGCTGTTTCTGATTTGGCTTCGGAAATAACAAATTCTTTCATTTATATATAATGTGATTTCATGCAAAGGTACAATAAAGCCCCAAAAGCACAAAATAAAACACTCTTTTTTCTTTTCAAGATTGATTGCCATTTCATCTTGGTCAAGGCATCTGTTGCTTTTGTACTATTATTTTACCAAAAAACGGCTCTTGAAAATCTTCAAAATAGAAAAAATTAATAGGCAAGCCATATACAAAAATGGGCTGATTTTCAAAAAATAAACGTCTTTTGAAGCTAAAACATCGATTTAGCGGTCTTGTAAACACGCTTTAGAGGTGTTATTTGCATGACTTAAAAGCATTAAAGCATGCAAATAGCAGGCTTATCTCAATGCTTCAGTCGCCAATAAGTGGTTAAAAAAGGAATGAAAAAGCTATAATTAAACGTAACATCATGAATAACAATCAATTATGAACATCGCTTAAATTTCGCGTATTTGCGACCAACTTTGACGTTTGTTGTTACGACGCGAGTTATGAGAGCCACTTTGTAAAGAAAATTCAGCATCTATTATCATCCTGTGCAGTTGAACACCATTTTTGCAGATGAATACTAAAAAAACTAAAAAAGCGAAATGATTGTGGAAATTGAGCACCTCAACAAAGGTGTTTTATCAGAATAAAGTCGTATCTTTGTCATTCATTTAATACGATATAAACATGAAAACAAAAATGATCACCTTACTGTTGGTGTGTGGTATGATGTCTTTCTTTTCCGCTTCTGCACAGAATGTGGCAGATTATCAGATTGTTCCCATGCCCAAAGAGTTGTCACTCACTACGAAGAAGCCCTTTGTGTTATCGGCTTCAACCTGTATTTACAGTCCTGCAGGAGACATGGATTTGCAGCGCAATGCCCAGTACTTGTCGGAGTATATTCGTGAGACGACGGGCTTGCAACTCAATTGTGTGACGAAGAAAACCAAACAAGCGATTTCTTTAACCATAGATTCAAAAATTAAAAACGACGAAGGATATGTGCTGTCCGTTACACCTCAAGGAGTAACGGTGGCTGGAAAGACGGCACGTGGCGTGTTCTATGGACTGCAAACGTTGCGCAAGTCGCTCCCCGTTGCGAACAACCTAACGGAAGTGATGTTGCCAGCAGTTGTTATCAAGGATGCTCCTCGTTTCGGCTATCGTGGTGGAATGTTGGACTGCGGTCGCCATTTCTTCTCCATCGACTTCGTTAAAAAGTATATTGACCTGTTGGCTTTGCACAACATGAACGTGTTTCATTGGCATTTAACCGAAGATCAGGGTTGGCGCATTGAAATCAAGAAATATCCCGAGCTTACCAAGATAGGCTCTATACGCAAAGAGACAGTAGTGGGACGCAATTCAGGTGTGTGCGACGGTGTGCCTTATGGTGGTTATTACACACAGGAGCAGGCGCGCGAAATTGTGAAATATGCAGCCGACCGATACATTACTGTGATTCCCGAGATAGATATGCCTGGGCACATGCTTGCCGCCATGGCAGCCTATCCAGAGTTGGGATGTACGGGTGGTCCTTACGAAGTGGCAAAAACATGGGGCGTGTTTGAAGACGTTTTGTGTTTGGGCAACGAGAAAACTTACCAGTTCTGTGAAGATGTCTTAGCCGAGTTGATGGATATATTCCCCTCGAAATATATCAATATAGGTGGTGACGAAGCTCCTCATGTGCGTTGGGAAAAATGTCCAAAGTGCCAACGTGTCATGCAAGCACAAGGTTTGACAGCCAAGAAGTTGCAAGGCTATTTCACTAATCGTATCGAAAAATTCATCAATAGCAAAGGTCGTCGCATCATAGGCTGGGATGAAATCTTAGATGGAGACATCAATCAAAGTGCTACTGTGATGAGTTGGCGTGGGGTAGAACCTGGTGTAAAGGCAGCTATGGCAGGTCACGATGTCGTGATGTCGCCAACTACCTATGCTTATTTCGATTATTACCAGACCGATAAGACTTTTAACGAGCCATTACTCATTGGCGGAAACCTGCCTATTGAGAAGACTTACAGCTTTGAACCCTTGCCAGACAGTTTGTCGGGTGAGGCACGTCAGCATATCATTGGTGTACAATGTAATCTTTGGACGGAGTATATTCCTTATCCAAATTTGGCAGAATATCAGCTGTTGCCACGCATGGCAGCCATTGCAGAAATACAATGGTCGGAACACAAGAAGGACTTCCCTGAGTTTAAGAACCGTTTAACTCGTTTGACGAAGTTCTACGACTTGTATAACTACGAATATGCCAAGCATCTTTGGAATAAAAAATAATCATTCAACGAAATATTAAGAACATGAGACTTATTATTGAAGAAAATTATGAAGCGCTGTCAAACTGGGCAGCAGAGCATGTTATTGAGCGCATTCGTGCGTTCAATCCTACCGCTGAGCGTCCTTTTGTTTTGGGATTGCCCACAGGCTCTTCGCCAGAGGGAATGTATGCACGGTTAGTTAAAGCCAACAAGGAGGGAAGAGTGTCGTTCAAACACGTCATCACCTTTAACATGGACGAGTATGTTGGTTTGCCCGAATCGCATCCGGAAAGCTATCACTCGTTTATGGCACGCAATCTGTTTGATCATATCGATTGCCCGAAAGAGAATATCCATATCCTTAACGGAAACGCAAAAGACTTAGAAGCTGAATGCAAAGCCTACGAAGAAAAGATTGCTGCAGCGGGTGGCATCGATTTGTTTATTGGAGGAATTGGTCCAGATGGACACATTGCATTCAATGAACCATGCTCTTCACTTACATCGCGTACTCGTATCAAGACCCTCACCAGTGACACTATCATTGCTAATAGTAGGTTCTTTGATAACGACATCAACAAGGTGCCTAAACATGCGCTGACAGTAGGTGTGGGGACCGTGATGGATGCGAAAGAAGTCATGATACTCTGCAACGGACACCACAAGGCTCGTGCTTTGCAGGCTGTAGTTGAAGGTCCTGTTACCCATTACTGGACGATTAGCGTGTTGCAGCAACATCCTCACGGCATTATTGTGTGTGACGAGCCTGCTACCGACGAATTGCGTGTGGGAACGTACCGCTACTTTAAGGATATAGAAAAAAACAATATTTAATTAACCGAGGGCTTGTACGATTTCGCTTCGTGACAAGCCTCTTTTTTAATAACAGATCTATGAAACTAAATCTAAGTTCTGAGATTGTACTCAACAAAGTACCCGTTGAGTTGTATCGGCCTGCAACTGCCATTGACCGATCTGAGTTGACACGCTATGAGAAGATTGAAACAGATATCTTTCCAAAAATAGAGGAGGGAGCCAGTCACATAGCGGATGAAATTGTAAAGACTGTGAAGGAAAAACAAGCTGAAGGCAAGTTTTGTGTGCTTGGCTTGGGAACGGGATTGTCGCTCACACCTATCTATAATGAGCTTATTCATCGCCATCAAACCGATAAGGTAAGCTTTCATAATGTGATAGTGTTCAATGCGTATGAATATTTCCCTATCACTGCAGATACGCAAAACAGTTGTATGAAGCAGTTAGGAGATCGCTTCTTAAACCATGTTGACATCGACCCAAAGAATGTTTTTAGTCTCGATGGGAGCATCTCGCAGGAGGATGTACAGAGCCATTGTCGCCTTTTCGAAGAGCGCATGCAAACCTTTGGAGGCATTGACATCATGCTCTTAGGCATTGGACGTTCGGGCAATATCGCTACGAATGAGCCGGGTTCTACGTTGACATCTACCTCACGCATCATCTTGGTAGACGAGGTGTCACGCAAAGAAATGGCATTGAGCTTTGGTAATAATGAATCAGTTCCTCCTTGTTCTATCACTATGGGTATCGCTACAATATTAAAAGCCAAAAAGATATTCTTGGTAGCATGGGGTGAAGAAAAGGCAGAGATGATTCAAAAGGCGGTTGAGGAGAACATAACGGATACCATTCCAGCTTCTTTTCTGCAAACACATAATAATGTTCATGTGGTCATCGACCTGTCTGCTGCCAGCAGACTCACACGCATTGTGCATCCATGGCTTGTAAAGTCGTGTGAATGGACAGATAAGTTGGTGCGTTCAGCCTTGGTATGGTTGTGTCAATTAACGAAGAAACCTATCCTGAAACTCACCAATAAGGATTACAATGACCACGGATTGAGCGAATTGTTGGCGCTCTATGGTTCGGCATACAATGCCAATATCAAGATTTTTAACGATTTGCAACATACCATTACAGGATGGCCAGGTGGCAAACCGAATGCTGACGACACTTATCGCCCCGAACGTGCGAAGCCGTTCCCCAAGCGAGTAATTGTCTTTTCTCCGCACCCTGACGATGATGTCATCTCCATGGGAGGCACTTTGCGACGTTTAGTTCAGCAGGGACACGATGTACATGTGGCTTATGAAACGAGTGGTAACATTGCTGTGGGCGACGAAGAGGTGACACGTTTCATGCACTTCATCAATGGATTCAACCAGTTGTTTGGCTCTGAAAAAGATGAAGTTATCAAGAATAAGTACAAGGAAATCAAGGAGTTCTTGTCACAAAAGAAGGAAGGCGATATTGATACGTTAGACGTACGAACCATCAAGGGATTGATTCGTCGTGGAGAAGCGCGCACTGCCAACACGTATAATGGAGTTCCTTTGGATCATGTTCACTTCTTGGACTTGCCATTCTATGAATCGGGTAAGATAGAAAAGTTGCCTATGACAGAGAAGGATGTGCAGATTGTACGTGATTTGATTACGCAAGTGAAGCCACATCAGATTTATGTCGCTGGTGATTTGGCTGATCCTCACGGTACTCATAGAAAGTGTACAGATGCTGTATTGGCTGCACTCGATTTGGAAAAAGAAGCTGGTGCAGAGTGGCTCAAAGACTGTCGTGTGTGGATGTATCGTGGAGCTTGGGCAGAATGGGAAATTGAAAACATAGAGATGTGTGTTCCTATGAGTCCTGAAGAGTTGCGTGCTAAACGCAATAGCATCCTCAAACACCAGAGTCAAATGGAAAGTGCACCGTTCTTGGGCAACGATGAACGATTGTTCTGGCAGCGTTCTGAAGACCGCAACCATGCCACGGCAGCACTTTATGACAGTTTAGGTTTGGCTTGCTACGAGGCGATGGAAGCCTTTGTAGAATATAAGGTGTAATGCACGGAAGGATTCTTGATAAGAACTGCTGGACAGTCTCTTACCATTTAACGTAAAGTTCAACACGCTCTATCTCTTCTTTTGTAGAAAGATGGAGCGTGTTTTTTGTGGATTAGAGTAAAAAAAAAAGAACATTAAAAATTGCAAATATCATTATAAATTGTTACTTTTACAGCATCATTAAAACTCAATAGATTATGGAAACAAATACAACTCCACAGGCTACGCCAACCTTATCCTTTGGTGAAGCAATCAAACAAGTGTTCAACAAGTATGCTACCTTTACGGGTCGTGCACGTCGATCTGAATATTGGTATTTTGCATTGTTTGGTACATTGGCAGGCATGGTTGCCTATATTTTAGACTTTGCACTTGGCTTAACGTTCACAGACATTGGTTATGGACCTCTTTATATCCTCGTTGCATTAGGTTTGCTTATTCCTGGTTTGGCTGTCGCTGTACGTCGTTTGCACGATATTAACAAGAGTGGCTGGAACTATTTATGGGTGTTGATACCTATTGTTGGTGGTATTTTGCTCATTGTTTGGTTTTGTTACGATTCAAAACCAGAGACAAATAAGTATGGAGCTTCACCAAAATACATCGATTAGTTGATGTTGCTTTGAGGCTTTCGGCGCAAGTATTTCACCCAAGCATAGGGCTTTCGACGAGTCAGATAATTGGGGTCGTCCATGTGTCGATAAGCTTCACGTTCAAAAGAGATGTTTAGATAGGCACGTCCTTTCATCGGAATGCGAATCAACCATTCGATGACGTAGAACAAATAGAAGAAGATAAACCCCATTTCTATCATCTGTCGGGTGTGAATACGCTCATGCTGTATCAAGTCGGCAGTAATCGTTGTCCCTTTTCGGCAAAACAACAAGCCAAAAAGATTGATGGCATCGTATTTCTTAAAAGGTATCAGTCGGTTGTGAATAATAAGCATGATTCGTTCTTCTTCTATCGTATTAAACTGTCATTAGAGGTCATTTAGGAAGTAATGGGGCTGTATGAGAAGGCAGTCCCATTAGTTTCCGTCCGATTTGCGAATGGTAATGATATAGGCACTCAGCAGCACCAAGATACCTGCCACGGGCTTGTCCCACGTCAATATGTCTTGTCCAATGTAAATAGCTACGAACGAAGCCACCACTGGTTGCAGGTTGGTGTAGATACTAACGGTTGTAGCTTGCAGGTAACGCATGGCATACGGAATAGCAAAATAGCCTATCACCGTGGCAAACACCACAATGAAAGTCATCTCGATCACACCACTCCAAGCCCATTGTGACGACCACAACCTTTGTTGGTTAAACTCTGGAGCAGCAAAGGGCAATACGGCAAGGGTGGAAATAAGAAATATCCATTTCATTTGAGTCACGGCTGTGTATTTCTGAGACACGTTGCGCGTAATCAGTAAATACACTACCCAGGTCATCAAACTTAAAATGGTGAGCGTGATACCTAATAAGTCATTCTTCCCAGAGCCACTTTTCCAACTCATCAATACCATGAGTAGCGCACCCACAATACCTATCAACACTCCGAAAATCTTTGTACCGTTCATCCTCTCTTTCAAGAACAACGCAGCCATGAGCATGGTGGCAACGGGGGTGAGTGTGGCAATGAGCGAGAAGTAAACGGGCGTGGTGTACACCAAAGCCCATGCTGTGAGCGTTTGTGAAATTACAAAACCTAACAAACCTCCCAACATGATGATGAGCAAGTCTTTGCGTTGAACGGTCTCTTTAGGCAGGAACAGACTGATTGCCCAAAAGATTGCAGCCGCTCCCAAGCACCGCATGAACATGTAACCCATAGGCGTTACCCATTGATCAAGAAGTAGTTTGGTGACTGGTACGCCCAAACCAAAGATAACGTTGGCTAAGATGATTGCGGTGTGTGCTTGTATTTTCTGTTGTTTCTTCTTCATGACGGGTTCGTTATGGTTTGATTTTCTTTTGATTGTGTGAGGACATCAGCGTAGTATATCTTTCTTTCTGATGCCATGTGAACAAGCCATCAACTGCGGCTTGGCGATTTTCAGTGATAGAAAATCGTTGCAAAGATACAGTTTTTTCCAATAATGGAGCGTGGGAACAGAAATAAAATAATATATTTGTACAACGAATCAAGACAAGTGAAATCCATGCAAAACGACAATATCCCAAACTTATTGACTCCCGATCAATATCAAACCGAAGTGATACAAGCCAGCGGTGGTTATCATTTAGTGTTGGCTGCACCGGGCTGTGGTAAGACACAAATCCTCACCGAACGTATTCGGAGGGCGCACGAGCAAGGCATTTCCTTTGACGAGATGCTTTGCCTTACCTTCACCAATCGTGCTGCACGAGGCATGAGAGAGCGCATTGAGACCCATATCAATGATGAAGAAATAGCCGAGTTGTACGTAGGAAACGTGCATAGGTTTTGTTCTAAGTTCTTATTCGACAATAGTTTGGTGCCTGCAGAGAGCTCTGTGATTGACGATGATGATGCGTTTAGTATCTTGGCTCGCTATCGGGATGATGATGAATATGCAGTGCAGCACAATTTTCGGTTGAAGAAAGAGTACATCGAAGTGCTTCATTTTGCAGGATTCATACATCAACTTACTCATCATCACCCCAAGCATTTGCGCTTGCATCCTGAATGTGTCACCTCTTTGGACGTGGCTGCCTTGCGCACTTTGTGTTGGGTACAGCGGATGGAACTCACGGCTGATACCTTGCAAGAGGTTTTCAAAAATGCGGATACATATGAGAGCCTTATCCATTCGGATGCCTACGACATTGGGAGTCAGCACGATATAGAGGCATTGTTGCGTAAGATGCAGCAAGCAAAGTATTATATCCAGTACAAAAAAGAAAACAAGTTGCTCGACTTTGAGGACTTGCTCATGCTCACCTACGATGCACTGAACGCAGATGACCAGCTCGAATTGAAACGCTATCGCTGGATACAAGTAGACGAAGTGCAAGATCTCAATCCGCTACAGTTGGCACTCATCGATGGTTTTACAAGCAAAGACTTCCACACGGTGATGTATCTTGGCGATGAACAGCAAGCAATTTTTTCTTTCATGGGTGCGAAGATGAGTACCCTCGACGCACTGAAGCAGCGTTGTGAGGGGCACCTGCATCGGTTGTTCGTCAATCATCGCTCACCTCGGTATCTACTTCAAGTATTCAATACCTTTGCCGAAAAGATGTTAGACATCGACCCTGCCTTGTTGCCTACCACCGATTTTGACCCTCCTCGTCAAGGTGATGAACTGCAATTGATGTCGAGCGAACAGGTAGAATCGGAATATGCCGATGTGGCTGACAAGGTGCAACGCTTGCAAGAGCAGTATCCTCATGAGACAACGGCAGTGATTGTCAGTTCAAATGCCGATGCCGAATTGATGAGTGAAGCCATGAAACAGAAGAATTTACCTCATTTCAAGGTGTCGGGAGAGGATGTGTTTGCCTCTTCAGAGGTGAAGTTACTCTTGGCACATCTCAACATTTTGTGTAATGAACATCAGTTCATGGGCTGGTCGAGATTGCTTAAAGGCTTGCAGGTGTTTGAGAGTAATGCTGCCGCTCGTAGGTTTGTACGAGGATTGTTCGATAATGCCATGTTGCCATCTGATTTGTTGATGTACCCTGGTAGCAGCTATGTGCAAGCCTTTGTGGAGTGTTACGAGCAACAGGACATCGTGGTGTTCGATACAGAGACTACGGGTTTGAATGTTTTTGAGGACGATATTGTGCAAATAGCCGCCGTACGTATGCGACAAGGATGTATGGTTCCCGGGTCGGAATTTGTAGTATTTATGCGCACCAATCGTGAGATACCACGCAAGTTGGGCAATATTGACAATCCGCTGATAGAGGAAATACAGCATCATCAACTGTACAGTCCAAGCGAGGGCTTGAGAATGTTTATGGAGTATGTGGGAAAGAGCAGACTGTTAGGGCATAATGCCGACTATGACTATCATATCTTAAACTTTAACTTGCAGCGTTATCTTCCTGATATACAGTTAGAAGAACGCTGTAACATGTATTTTGATTCACTGAAACTCATCCGTTTACTCGAACCAAACTTAAAAGAATACAAGCTGAAATATTTACTGTCGGTGCTGCATCTCGAAGGACAAAACTCGCACCTTGCCGATGCTGATGTGCATGCCACCTGCAGTGTGGTGCGCCATTGTTATGAGAAAGCGAAACTGCACATCGACTCTCAAAGGGAATGGATACAGCATCCTCGATTCCAAGAGAGGGCAGCAGTGTTCAGGAGGCATTATCTCGAAATCTATACTCGTGCGCGCCAGCTGATGTATCAGCGTCAGCATTCGGAGGATTTGCCTGTCTTGGCGAGCGAAATAGCGTATCTGTATCGCACCCTCTGTGAACAAGGATTGCTGCAAACCGTTGAAAAATTGCCTCATGTCATTAAGTATTTGTCAGCTGATATGATAGACAAGGATGCCTATCCGTCGCTCATCGAACAGCTTTCGGTGTATATCAACGAAATCAACACGCTCAAAGAGGCTGACCTATGTCATGGCACTTCGTTGGATGAACGCATCTTTGTGACAACTGTTCACAAAGCCAAAGGATTAGAGTTCGATCAGGTTGTCTTGTTTGATGCGGTAGATGGTCGATATCCCAACTACTTCAATCGTGACAATGTGCGGTTAGTTGCCGAGGATAAACGTAAGTTTTATGTTGCCATGACCCGTGCCAAGCAGCGATTGTATGTGTCGTGGTCACGCAATAGGGCGGACTACCACAACCAGTTGCAGCCTCGTTATCTCACGCCATTCATGAAACCCTTGCTCCATTTCTTTGAGGTGTTGGCATAACCTCTTTATGGCAAGGAATTTCTTTCTTGATTTGTTGCATCGGAATTTCACGGATTTACACGAGAGTTTATATAATACAGCATCGGAGTGTCACGGATTTACACGGAAGAATCTTAGATATGTACAAGATAATAATTTTATTACATCCGTGTTTTTCCGTATTCTTCCGTAGCTACATTTAGCAAATTATCCGTGTGAGTCCGTGTTTATCCGTTGCAACATTTATTACATTATCTATATCTTTCCGTGTCTATCCGTTGCTAAACATCTCGTTGCATTGGAGTGATACGGGGAACAAACCAAAATGAAGATACGAACCTATGCTCCTGCCTATTCTATTCGTTGATTTTTTTGCAAACAAAAAAAAGACCATCTCCTTGCTCTAAAATGAGTTTTGGAATGGTCTTTCTTTATAGATGCGTTTCAGTCTGTACGCTCTTCAGGCGAAAAAATACAAATAGAAACCTCCTGTTGGCAGGTTGCTCATGCTTGAAGTGGCATGAACTTGTATGAATTATTTATTTTCAGGAATGTGCTTAAGGATTTCAAGCAGATGATCCCATACCATTTGAACAGTAGGGATGTGCAGACGCTCATCGGGTGTATGAACAAAACGGAGCGTAGGCCCGAAGCTCACCATATCAATATGAGGATAACGCTCTGAGAATAAACCGCACTCCAAACCAGCATGAATACCAAGTACTTTCGGCTCTTTGTTGAAGAGTTTCTTATAAGCGTCAACGGTAATCTTAACCAGTTTGCTGTCAGGATTCATGTTCCATGCGGGGTATCCGTCGGTTTGCTCCACCTTGGCTCCAGCCAATTCATAGGCAGCCTTAACGGTGTTGCACATATTGTCCAAATTGCTCATCACATTACTGCGCTGTGAGGACAGAATTTCTACCTTGTCTTCTAAGGTCTTAACGGCTGCAACGTTGCTGGAAGTTTCTACCATCTTTGCCAAAATTTCATCTTGACACATAGCAAAAACACCGTTGTCGACAGCCTGCAGGGCATTGATAATCTGGCAACCTACGTTCTTAGGCAGTACCCGACATGCTTCTGCGCTCTCCATGCTAAATACCATCTCCTTATCGGTAACGTGGTACTCCTGCATCACTTCTGTTTGGAATACGTTCCAGTCGGCACGCACTTGTTCTTTAACATCGTTAGGGATGGCAAATATCACCTTTCCATCACGAGGAATGGCATTGTGCAACTTACCGCTGTTAAAAGAACACAAGCGCAAGTCGAACTTCTCTTTTTCATTGTAGAGGAAGCGATTGAGTATCTTAATGGCGTTGGCACGTTTCTTATTGATATCGTCGCCAGAGTGGCCACCTACTAATCCCTTCAATGCAATTTGCAGGAAGAAATAGTCTTTGGGAGCCTCTTCAGCCTGATAGTCAAAGGTGGCATTGGTGCTGCGTCCGCCTGCACAACTCACAAAAATCTGTCCTTCGTCTTCCGAGTCAAGGTTGATGAGATAGTCGCCTGTCATGAAACCAGCCTTCATACCCATGGCACCAGTGAGCTGTGTCTCCTCGTCTCTGGTGAAAACGCATTCGATAGGACCGTGTTCTATGTCGTCGGCACTAAGGATAGCCAGTTCGATAGCCATGCCAATACCATCGTCAGCACCCAGTGTGGTGCCTTTGGCGGTGAGCCATTCGCCATCGATATAGGTCTGAATGGCATCCTTGTCAAAGTCGAACTCAACATCTACTAACTTGTCGCACACCATATCCATGTGACTTTGTAAAATCACGGTAGCCAGATTTTCATAGCCTTTGGTGGCAGGCTTACGGATAATCACGTTGCCAGTCTCGTCAACCTTGGTTTCCAGCTGATGTTTTTTCCCAAACTCTTTCAGGTATTCTATCATCTTTTCCTCACGCTTAGAAGGGCGTGGAATCTCATTAATTCTTGCAAATTGTTCAAACACGCCAGCTGGCTTTAAGTCTTTCTTTTCCATGTTATTTTTTGTTTTTTTATTTTGTAAATTGCGTTATTTCTACTATCTTTGCCACGTTTATTTCACAATGTGACTCTGCAAATATAACTAAAAATGTTGAAAACATTACTTCTTAGCGTGTTAATTATTGCAATCTGCTTTGCATTGCTGGCTGTAAAGTTGCTTTTTCGTAAAAACGGCTCGTTTACTTCTCAGCACATTCATGACAGTAAGGCGATGCAGGAGCGGGGCATTCATTGTGTGGTAGACCAAGACCGTGAGGCTCGACGTAGCAACAAGGCTTGTTAATCCGTAGAGATAAGGCGACTAACCCATGTCTTCTACGAGTTTAACCCAATGCAATAAGGCAGTTAGAGTTGATATGATAAGAAAATAAAACATTAATATTAAATAAAACAATGAAGAAAACAATGATTCGTTCGGTTGCTGTTGCCGCTTTGGCAGCATTCACATTGGTGGCTTGCGACAAATCTAAATCGCAGGTAGACAACAAAAATGAAGAGGCAGCCCCAAAGGTGCCTACTGAATTTAAGATTGCTTATGTGGAGGTGGATAGCATCATGACCCAGTACAAGTTTTGCAAAGATTATAGTATGATTCTTCAGAAAAAGGGTCAAAATATACAGAACACCTTGGCTGGCAAACAAAAACAATTGGAGCAGGCAGCTGGTAATTTCCAACAAAAACTACAGCAAAATGCGTACACACGTGAGCAAGCCGAGTCGATTCAGGCTGGGTTGCAAAAGCAAGGAGCTGACTTGCAAGCCCTGAACCAACGTTTGACCAATGAGTTCCAAACCGAGACGGACAAATATAATAAGGCATTGCGTGACTCTATTCAGCACTTCTTGGCAAGTTATAACAAAGACAAAAAATACAGTTTGATTTTGTCGAAGGCAGGGGATAACTTGCTGTATGCCGACAAGGCGTATGACATCACCAAGGATGTTGTGGCAGGACTGAACAAGGCTTACAAACCTGTGGATGCAAAGAAAAAGGACGAGAAGAAATAACGACAATATTTGAAACGACAGTTTTCAAATATCATTATCTTGATATAATGAATGCGAGCTTTTTCGGCTCGCATTTTTTTTGCTAATTAAGTTGGTTACATGGACGCTTGAACATGGAGCAATGAACCATGGTTCTTTCATTTTAGAATGATATTTTTACGAAGAAGCGCATCTCTGAAATTGCGTTTGTAATGGTTAGTATCTTGTTTTGAAGGAACATTAATGCTGAATTTTCTTTACAAAGTGCCTCTCATAACTCGCGTAAAATCAATCAACAGCAAAGTTGGTCGCAAATACGCGAGTTATGAGCGAGTTTTATAATCTATTGTTACATAAGATGTTATCCTTAAAACAACTTCATTTATTCCCATTTTTATCATTTCTCAATGGCTAAAGCATTGAGATAAGCGCACTATTTGCATGTTTTAAAGCTGCTGAAGCATGTGAATAACACCTCAAAAGAGTGTTTCCAAGCCTGTTAAGTCAATGTTTTAGTTTCAAGAGACGTTTATTTCGTTAAAATCAGCACATTTTTGTATATCAATTGCCTATTAAATTTTTCTATTTTGAAGATTTTAAATGGGCGTTTTTTGGTAAAATAATAGGACAAAAACAATCATGATTTTTTGTTTCAACAACAAATCGAACAAATGACACGAATATGACGGTTGGAATCAATGAACGCAGGCGTTCACCGAATATAGCGAATTTAGCAAGCAAACACAACATGTTGATGTCGATAGATTTGTTGCACTCGCAGAACGCTTGCGTTCATTGTCTTGTTTAGTAGATTTGTTTCATTGCTTTTATTTGTTGTTCAACATGCCGTTAAATCAAAGAGCCTTAGGGGCATTATTTTTACAACAGTGACCCTTCAGACCATTGGTGTTATTTGTACTGCTGCCAATAACGAATGAGACGTTCGGACGATTCACGAGCAAATAAGACACTGGAACCTACGGGTAAACGAAAAACAGGATGCTGAGTGAGCGTCGTGGTAATCACAAGATGGTACGACTGTGCTTCGTAAGGACTGCTGCTATTATGAAATGTTATATCTTCGATTTGGTTGAAACCCACTTTCGTTTTATTGATATAGAGGCAGTTAGGATAAATCGTGAGATTATCTTCCTCGAACATCATGACATCAATGGGTAATTGATTCTCTTGTTCATTTTTAGAATCCGTGTCACTATCCGTTGCTGCGACAACATGTTTTTTTTGAAAGTAACCTTTCCGATACAGCCAAAATGCAATGAGACCTAATCCCATGATGACAATGAGCAAAATGGGAAAGATGTCCGCAAAGCGAAGTGTTGTAGGTATGATTGGTACTTCTTCCATAACAAGAACGAATTAATGTGCTTTTGTGAGTTGTCGATTGGTATTTCAGCTATGCGCTTGCAGTTCCTCTTTCATCTGTGCTTGCAGTTCCTTTGCTGCTTCTTTCGCAGCTTCGGCAAAGTGTATATCGTTGCTGGCATAGAGGATGCCGCGTGAGCTGTTGACAAGTAAACCACAGTCTTTTGTCATGCCATAGCGACACACTTCCTGCAAACTACCACCTTGAGCACCAATGCCCGGTACGAGCAAGAAATGATGAGGGGCTACTTTTCGGATGTCTTCGAACATTTTTCCTTGTGTGGCACCAACCACATACATCATGTTCTCATTCGTTCCCCATTGGCTCGAAGTTGCTATTACCTTCTCAAAAAGGCGCATACCTGTGGTATCTTGTGTTAGTTGGAAGTCGTGTGAGCCTTTATTACTGGTGAGTGCGAGCACGATAGCCCATTTGTCTTGGTATGCAAGAAAAGGTTTTACGCTGTCCTCGCCCATGTAGGGGGCAATGGTGAGGGCGTCTACTTGGTACGTCTCGAAGAAAGTCTTGGCGTACATGGCAGAGGTATTGCCTATATCTCCACGCTTGGCATCGGCAATGAGGAAGTGTGTGGGATAGTTGTCTTGCAGATATTTCACAGTTTTCTCGAACGACAGCATTCCCTTGATGCCTGTAGATTCGTAGAAAGCCAAGTTGGGCTTATAGGCTACGCAGTAGGGAGCAGTGGCATCGATAATCGCACGATTAAAGGCAAAGATAGGATCTTCGTCTTCCAAGAGGTGTGCTGGTATTTTCTGTAGGTCTGGATCTAAGCCTACGCATAGAAAAGTTTGTTTGTCAAAAATTTGTTTGACGAGCTGTTGTTTGGTCATGGGGTATGGTTTAGTTGACGAGTTAACGAGGGGACAAGTTGACGAGTTGATAGTTTACTTGTTAACTTGTCAACTCGTGAACTTTTGTTCTTATTCCCTCATTTGTTCACTCTTCTTTATTATAATTCACTATCTTTCAATTTCTCTGCATTCTCTGCAACGGTAAGGGCATCGATGACACCTTGAATGTCGCCTCCGATAAAGCCTTGCAGGTCGTGAGTGGTGTAGCCAATGCGGTGGTCAGTGACACGTCCTTGTGGATAGTTGTAGGTACGAATCTTCGCACTGCGGTCGCCAGTAGATACCAATGACTTGCGTCGGTTGGCTATATCATCAATGTATTTTTGATGCTCACGGTCGTAAATAAAGGTACGCAAGCGTGACAGCGCACGTTCCTTGTTCTTAGGTTGGTCGCGTGTCTCGGTACATTCGATGAGAATTTCCTCCACTTCGCCAGTGTTGGGGTTCTTCCATGGATAGCGAAGACGAACGCCCGATTCAACCTTGTTGACGTTTTGTCCACCAGCTCCCGAGCTTCTGAACGTGTCCCATTTAATGTCACCCTCGTTGATGTTCACCTCAAACTGGTCCGCCTCTGGCAATACAGCCACCGTAGCAGCCGATGTGTGCATGCGTCCCTGTGTCTCTGTGGCAGGTACGCGTTGCACACGATGTACACCACTTTCGTACTTCAACGTACCGTAGACATTGTCGCCGCTCACTGCAAAGTCGATTTCTTTGTAGCCACCCACCGAGCCTTCGTTGACCGATGTGACACTTAGTGTCCAACCTTTCGAGTCGCAGTAATGCTTATACATGTTAAACAAATCGCCTGCAAACAGGGCTGCCTCATCTCCTCCCGTGCCAGCACGTATTTCCATTTGTACGTTCTTGGCATCTTCAGGGTCTTTTGGCACTAATGCTAATTTTATTTCTTCTTCCAATTGTGGCTGCATATCTTCGTTGGCTTGCAATTCCTCACGAGCCATCTCTTTCATGTCAGCATCCGTTTCATTGGCAAGAATATCTTTCGACTCACGTATGGCATTGAGGCATGCAATGTATCGCTTGCGAATGTCCATGATGTCACCAAGGTCTTTGTATTCCTTGGTTAGCTTTACATAGCGTGGCTGATCGGCTATGACATCTGGGTCGGTAATCAAGGTAGATACTTCTTCAAACCTTGCCTCTAATCCTTCGAGCTTATTCAGTATGCTGTTGTTTTCTATCATATATTTAATATTCGAATGTTCCTAATTCAGATTGAATGGTGAGAGAGCGTTTTCCCTCCTCGATATGCCCGATGATTTGGGCGTCAACATTGAAACTTTTGCTGATTGAAATGATTTCTTGTGCGTACTCGGGAGCCACATATATTTCCATGCGATGCCCCATGTTGAAGACTTTGTACATCTCTTTCCAATCGGTGCCACTGCAACGTTGGATGGTTTTGAATAGGGGAGGAACGGGGAACAAGTTGTCTTTTACCACTTTGCATTTGTCGCCGACAAAGTGTAGCACCTTTGTTTGGGCGCCTCCTGTGCAGTGAACCATGCCATGGATGTGACTTCGGTGTGCATCTAACACCTTCTTTATAATAGGTGCATAGGTGCGAGTAGGCGAGAGTACCAAATGACCTGCATCAATCTCCACGCCTTCTATGCTATCGGTGAGTTGATATTCACCGCTATACACCAAATCATCAGGGACAGCATTATCGTAACTTTCGGGGAATTTTTCTGCCAGGTACTTGGCAAATACGTCGTGACGAGCACTGGTCAGACCGTTACTTCCCATGCCACCATTGTATGTTTTCTCATAGGTAGCCTGTCCTGTGCTGCTCAATCCTACGATGACATCGCCAGGACGGATGTTGGCATTGTCGATGACCTCGCTGCGCTTCATACGGCAGGTTACGGTAGAATCGACAATGATGGTGCGCACCAAGTCGCCTACATCAGCCGTTTCGCCTCCTGTGGGGTAAATGCCAATGCCCATGTCTCGCATCTCTTGCAACAATTCGTCGGTGCCATTGATAATCGCAGAGATGACTTCACCAGGTATCAAGAGTTTGTTACGCCCAATAGTACTTGATACTAAGATGTTATCTACTGCCCCCACACACAGCAAGTCGTCGGTGTTCATCACAATGGCATCTTGTGCAATGCCTTTCCATACACCAAGGTCGCCCGTCTCTTTCCAATACATATATGCTAAAGACGATTTGGTGCCAGCTCCATCGGCATGCATGATGTTGCAGTAGTCGGGGTCTCCTCCCAGTATGTCAGGAATGATTTTGCAGAAAGCTTGTGGATAAATTCCCTTGTCAATGTTCTTAATAGCGTTGTGTACATCTTCTTTGGCGGCAGACACACCGCGCAACATATATCTGTCCATGTGGTTGTAAGTTTTTTATTGATGACGAGTTGATGAGTTGATATGTTGATTGATTAGTATTCGTGCCAAAACTCCCATGAGACAAAAGCTTGTAATAAGAGCATTTCCAATCCATTCTTTATGGTTGCTCCGTGTTGGGCTCCTTTCTTTAGAAACAATGTTTCATCAGGATTGTAAATCAAGTCGTAGAGGAGATGGTGCATGTCCATGGCTTCATAAGGCAGAGGAGGACAAGTGTCTGCATGTGGATACATGCCCACGGGTGTACAGTTGACAACGATACGATAATCGTTGATAACGGCAGGTGTGATGTCTTGGTAGGTCAAAACACCTTGACGAGGGTTTCGAGAGACGAACTTTGTCGTAATGCCCAACGAGCGCAAACCTACATCAATGGCTTTTGCAGCACCGCCAGTACCGAGGATGAGGGCTTTCTGATGAAAGGTTTCTAACATGGGTTCGATACTTCTGGTAAATCCAATCACGTCACTATTGAAGCCTTTTAGAAGTGTCTTCTTACCTTTATGCGTTACTTTAATGACGTTGACGGCACCAATTTCTTTCGCTTCTGGACTGATTTCGTCTAAATAAGAAATCACTTTCTCTTTATAAGGTATGGTGACGTTTAATCCCTTTAGCTCGGGGTTGGAAGCCAACACCTCTTCGATATTTTCTATTTTTGGTATTTCAAAATTTACATATTGGGCATCTATTCCTTCGTTTTCAAATTTCTCATTGAAGTAATCAATAGAGAACGAATGTCCGAGTGGATAGCCTATCAGTCCGTATTTGTCCATATTCTATGTGTTATCGTTCGTCAATTTGAGGGCTATAGGGTAGCTTATTTTGCCTTTTGTGCCAAGTACATTGTACAAATGCCAAAGGTGAGGCGTGTAAACTGTGCCTTTGCAAATCCCGCTTTTGAAAAGATTTGCAGCATTGTTTCGCCTTGCGGAAAAGCTTCTATCGTTGTGGTGAGATATTCGTAAGCACGCTTGTCCTTGGAGAGTAGTTTGCCATAAAAGGGCAAAAACGTGTGCGAATACATCTTAAATAGCTGTCGCATGGGAAATGCCACAGGTTGGGTGAGTTCCACAATACTCACATGACCACCAGGTTTCAATACTCTATGTATCTCTCTTAATCCCTGATCGAGGTCTTGAAAGTTGCGAATGCCAAAGGCAGCTGTGACAGCATCAAAAGAATTTTCTTGAAAAGAGAGTGCTAGGCAGTCTTCTTTTTGGAAAGAAACGACATGCGACAAGCCTGCTTTGGCAACCTTTTGCTCGCCAATCTTCATCATCCCTGTTGAAATGTCTGCGCCTATCAGCTTTCTGGGCTGTAACATCTGTGCCGCCATTATGGCAAAGTCGCCTGTACCCGTGGCTATATCTAACACGGTTTGTGGTGCAAATGGGCAGAGTTGTTGAATGGCTTTTTTGCGCCAACCCTTATCGATATTCCAAGAGAGACGATGATTTAACGCATCGTAGGTAGGCGCAATGTGGTCAAACATCTGTGCCACTTGCTGTTTCTTCTCGCCTTCGGCGTGATAAGGCTTTATGTGTTCCTGTTCGTACATGCGTTGATAAGGATGAGTAGGTGGGGTTGTGGTGGATAAGCTGACCAATTGACAAGCTCATAGATAAGGAGAGGAATTGCCTCAAGTCTATGCGCAAATCAACGGGTCAGCTTATTTACGATTAAAGGAATCTATGCTTTAAGATATTCTTTCACATTGCGTTCAATACGAGCAGCCAAGTCATCGTGTTCATCAGCCTTAACAAACTTTTCGCCTGTGATGTGTTCGTACAGTTCGATATATCGTTCGCTTACGCTCTCTGCATATTCATCGGTAATCTCAGGCATCGTTTGTCCTGGTTCGTTCATGAAGTTATGTTCGATGAGCCACTGACGAACAAACTCTTTAGACAATTGTTTCTGTGGTTCACCTTTCGCCAACTTCTCTTCATAGCCGTCGGCATAGAAGTATCGACTTGAATCGGGTGTATGAATTTCGTCAATGAGGTAAATCTTTCCATCACGTTTTCCAAACTCGTATTTGGTATCTACCAAGATAAGTCCTTGTTTGGCTGCAATCTCTTGACCACGTGCAAAAAGTTTCCGAGTGTAGTCTTCGATGACCGCATAGTCTTCTGCCGAAACCAATCCTTGCTTGATAATCTCTTCTTTCGAGATATTCATATCATGACCCTCATCAGCTTTTGTGGTAGGTGTCACGATAGGTTCTGGGAATCGTTCGTTCTCTTTCATCCCTTCGGGTAATTTCACACCGCACAGTTCTCTGGCTCCTGCCTTGTATTCGCGCCATGCACTACCTGTGAGGATGCTACGAATAATCATTTCAACACGAAAGCCCTCACACTTGATACCTACCGTAACCATGGGGTCGGGAGTAGCAAGTTTCCAGTTGGGGCAAATGTCTTGTGTCAAATCTAAGAACTTGGCAGCTATTTGGTTCAATACCTGTCCCTTGAAAGGAATACCTTTCGGCAAAACAACATCGAATGCGGAAATCCTATCCGTAGCCACCATGACAATTTTGTCATCGTTGATGTCATACACATCACGTACTTTTCCGTGATAAACACTTTTTTGTCCATCAAAATGGAAATCAGTCTTTGTTAATGCTTTCATTGTTGTAAATTTTATCTTTAATCGGTTGATTTTCTTCATTCTCTTCTCTTCGCTGGTCGTATGCCTCGTAGGCATGAACGATGCGCGTTACCAATTTGTGGCGCACAATATCTTTCTGTCCTAATTCTACCACAGAAATACCTTCTACGTTGTGTAGGATTTCTACCGCTTCTTTCAGTCCGCTCTTCTGATGTTTTGGCAGGTCTATTTGGGTAAGGTCACCAGTTACTATCATTTTCGTATTCCATCCCATGCGAGTAAGGAACATTCTGATTTGGGCTGGTGTTGTATTTTGCGCTTCATCTAATATCACCACCGCATCGTTGAGCGTGCGTCCGCGCATAAAAGCGAGTGGGGCAATCTGGATGATGTTTTTCTCCAGCATGTCTTGTAGTTTCACTGCGGGTATCATGTCTTGCAGCGAATCATAGAGCGGCTGTAGGTAGGGGTCGATTTTATCTTTCATGTCGCCCGGTAGGAAGCCAAGTTTTTCGCCCGCTTCTACAGCAGGACGTGAAAGAATAATCTTTTTCGCTTGCTTTTCTTTCAAGGCTCTTACCGCCAAGGCGATACTGAGATAGGTCTTACCTGTACCCGCAGGACCGATGGCAAATATCATGTCTGACTGATGATAGGCATCAATCAGCTGCTGTTGCTTTTCACTTCGGCTCTTGATTGGTCTGCCTGCAATGCTGTACACCACCACACCTTTCACCGCATCGGCTTTGGTCTTATGGTCGTGTACAATATCTAAGATATCTTCCTCCGTAATGGCATTGTACTTCACAATATGCTTTCGCATCAGTTCGATATCCTCTTCGACCTTTGCCATCTCTTCCTCGTCTCCCAAAATACGAATTACGTTGTCGCGAGCTACTATGCGTAGTTTTGGAAAAAGCGACTTTATCATTTGCAAATGACCGTTATTGACGCCATAAAATGCTACGGGGTCGATGTCTTCAAGAACAATATGCTTCTCTATCAATGTTGTAAGGTACTTTTAAGTGATACTTTTATGGAGGTGTTCGTTGCCTTTTAATATGATGATGCAAATGTACGAAAAAGATTACAGACTACCATTTTACCACTTGAGTTTTTTTACTCACAGGGATAAAAAGTCCATGAATTTTGTCGATTTGCTTCGTTGTCTCTTTCCCTTATTGCCCTTTTTCTTCAGAGAGAGGATGTTCTGTGCAAGTTCTCGTCCATGATATTCACTTCCAGATGAAGCTTTTTGTTCGGTTGCACCATTTTTATATAATTATTACCATAAAGCATTAAAAAATATAAAAAACAGAAACAAATCCTAAATCTCCTAATGTTTTTCGTAACTTTGTGCTTCAGATATCCAATTCAATGAAAATTTCAAAACAAAAATATCTTCAGGGTTTTGCCTTTGTTGTCGTCTTGTTAGGCATGGTGCGGTGTATCTTTCCACAGGTTGCAACCGACCGAAGTCAAGGCACGGCACAACTTTCAAATGCTCGCCAGCTCGACTCTGCCCAAGCCAGTCAGCAGACTAATCGACCTAACCCATCGAGTCCTGCCAATATGCCAACACAACGAGCTACGGCTTCTCGCTTCTTTCGTGCCGATGGGAGTGAGGTGAAAAATCGTATCTATAGTGTTTCCAACTTTTCTAAGGCCTTTCCCGACCAAAATGATGTGCAGTTGGCTTCGGCTACCCATTGGGGAGTTGAGCCTGTGACCAACCGCGAAGAGGCTGAAAGTCGCAAGGCAGAGTTGGTATATGTGGGTGCCAATCCATTTTTTTATGTTGACCGACTGAAGAGCAGCATTCCTTATTTGGTGCCACATGCAGCCGTTTTGCTGCAAGACATTGGTAGTAACTTCTTTGATAGCTTGCAAATAAAAGGCATTCCACTTCACAAGATTATCGTAACGAGCGTCATGCGCAGCAAGGCGGACGTAGAGAAACTCCAAGGACGGAATACGAATGCAAAATCCAACAGTTGTCATTTGTACGGGACTACCTTTGATGTAGCCTACAATCGTTATGTGACCGTGCAAGAACCTAACGGTCCGACACGGCGCAAGGTACGCAATGACAGTCTGAAATGGGTGCTTAGTGAGGTGCTTAATGATTTACGTCAGCAAAATCGCTGTCATGTGAAATATGAAGTTCATCAAGGGTGTTTTCATATTACGGTGAAGTAATTTGTGGACGTGTAAGTAGAAATATTGTCCTTCGGCTCATCACTTTTTCCTTTACTTTCTATTTCATTTCGTAGGGCTTTTGTGGAGGAAGCGGCTTTCCTTTTTCATCATAGCCTTGTTCTCTCACCATCCAACGTTGTTGAGAGCGTGGGGCACGAGGGTTGAGACATTTCACGGTCTGGCTTAAAACATAACCTTCTTTTGTCTTCTCTATCTTGAAACCATGACCAAGTTGTGTAAAATGTCGATTTTTAGAATCGATACGCCACAGTTCAAATCGCTGTTCTAACGCCCATCCCGTCTTTTCTCCCCTGTCTAAGACCACAAACATGTAGTCGCCACCATTACTAATAGACGTGGACACCACCTTCTTATAAGTGTGTTGATTAAAGTCTAATTCTTCGTTGATATTCAACACCACATCCAAACAAAATATTTTTTCGCTCTGAATGTAATACAAGCAATGGCGCTGGTTGTCGGTGTACTTCGCCAACACGGTAGCTCCTTGCGGCAAATGTCGTGCTGCCACCCGCACCCGATTGGCAATAGGAGTCTGAGCTGCCAAACAGGTACACATTATAAATAAAAGACAGAGCGTCTTACTGCGCTTGGAGATGTTCACCATGCCTGCAAAGATACTTCAACTTACTGGGAAAAACAAAAAAACAAGAAAAAAGTCACACCAACTTTCATAACTTGTTAATTTGTACAAAGGCATGCGAGTAGTTGAAGTTTTTTTTATACATTTGCACTCCCGACTCAATCGTTCTTCTTGATAAAAACAGTACATGATATGGCAACACCCAAGACCAAAAAAACGACTCCGATAGATACTACCTATGCGCATGTTCAACCTCAAGCAACCGATGTTGAACGTGTAGTGTTAGGAGCATTGATGATTGACAAAGATGCCTTTTCGGTTGTTTCCGAACTTATTCGTCCAGAGACCTTTTACGACCCCAAACATCAGAAGATTTATCATGCTATCCAAACCCTTAACATGGATGAAAATCCCGTGGATATCATGACTGTTATAGACCAACTCAAGCGAGAGGGTACCCTTGACGAGATTGGTGGAGCACCCTATGTATTAGAGTTGAGTTCGCAAGTGGCTTCGTCTGCCAACATTGAATATCATGCCAAGATTATTGCGCAGAAATCGTTGGCACGCCAACTTATTTCGTATGCCAGCATGATAGAGACCAAAGCCTTTGATGAAACGCAAGATATTGCCGAGTTGATGCAAGAAGCCGAAGGTAATCTCTTCACGCTTTCGCAAACCAACATGAAGAAGGATTACACCCAGATTGACCCCATCATTGCGCAAGCCACAGACATTTTGCAAAAAGCTTCTGCCAATACGGGCGACCTTACGGGTATTCCATCGGGTTTCACCAAATTAGATGAGATTACCAGCGGGTGGCAAAAGTCGGATTTGGTGATTATCGCAGGGCGTCCAGCCATGGGTAAAACGTCTTTTGCCCTGTCTATTGCAAAGAATATTGCAGTTGATTATAACGAGCCTATTGCTTTCTTCTCTTTGGAAATGAACAACGTACAGTTGGTGAATCGTTTGATTTCAAATACTTGCGAGATATCGGGTAGCAAAATTTTGAGCGGTCAGTTGTCGGATGAGGAGTGGAAACGATTTGACGTCAAGGTGCGCAATCTTACAGGTACACCTATTTATATTGACGACACTCCAGGACTTAGTATCTTTGAACTGCGCACCAAAGCTCGTAGATTAGTGCGCGAAAAGGGGGTGAAGCTCATCATGATCGACTACCTTCAGTTGATGAATGCCAACGGCATCCGCTTTGGTAACCGCCAAGAAGAGGTGTCTACCATCTCTCGCTCCCTCAAAGGATTGGCGAAAGAGTTGGACATTCCCGTATTGGCGCTGTCACAGTTGAGCCGTAATGTGGAGAACCGAGAGGGATTGGAAGGCAAGCGTCCACAGTTGAGCGACCTCCGTGAGTCGGGTGCTATTGAGCAAGATGCCGATATGGTGCTTTTTGTGCATCGCCCAGAATACTACCGCTTGTATGAAGATGCTAACGGAGTTGACCTGCGTGGCAAGGCGCAAATCATCATCGCCAAACACCGTAAAGGAGCTACGGGCGACGTGTTGCTCAACTTCCGTGGTGAATTTACTCGTTTTGAAAACGTAGACGATCGGTATTCGATGCCTGTTCGCGAGGGAGGCGAGTTTGTGGAATCGCGCATGAACGACGGTTTTCCGCCGCCACCTCCAGACGATTCAACCCCTTTTAATGGAATGACGTCGGGGGAAAATCCCCCATTTTAAGAGCGTACCACAGAAAGGAAAGGACGTCTTGCAACAGCATAAAAGCAGTGCTAAAAAGGAATGACTTTGCACTTCTATAGTACTTCTTTTTTCTACTTATTTTCCCCTCTTTATTAACTCAATGCTTCAAATGAAACGTTTTACAGAATTTCATAACTTACTGATAATATTATTCTTGTGCGTGTGTGTTCTTTTTTATTCTTTACCTATGCACGCACAAGAACATCAAACGCTCCGCAGTCAGCTCAAGGAGGCGACAGAAATGTTGGCTTGCTATCCTGACAGTGTTGATTTGCGGTTGAAAAAGGCAGCTCTCAACCTTCAGTTGGAGCAATGGCAATATGCCAAAGACGAGTACGACCAAGTGTTGCGAAGTCATCCTGATAACATCGCAGGACTGTATTATCGTGCCTATGCCAACCAACAGTTGGGAAGATATAATTTTGCACGGTTGGATTATGAAAATCTTTTGAAAGTGGTACCCGGACATTTTTCGGCACAATTGGGGTTGGCACTGCTCAATCAGAAAGACAAGCATCATACAGAGGCGATGAATCAAATCAACCGTTTGGTGAATCAGTTCCCCGATAGTGCCGTCGCTTATGCCGCACGAGCTGGCATGGAGCAGGAGCAAGGCATGATAGAATTGGCAGTATATGACTATACCGAAGCCTTGAAACGTGATGCGGACAACTCAGATTACTTGCTCAATAGGGTAGAGCTGTGGCTAAAATTGGGCAGAAAGCAACGGGCAAAAGCCGATTTGGACAAGCTGGTAGAATTAGGTGTGCCACGCCCCGCATTGAAAAAGTGGTACCGGCAACTGTAACAATGAAGTGTGCTGATCATCAAACAGCGGTTCATAAATGTCGACTTATTGTGAAATACAGTCTTTCCTTTTGTCCTATTATTTTACCAAAAACCAACCATCTAAAATCTTCAAAATAGAAAAAATCAATAGGCAAACAACATGCAAAAATGCCCTGATTTTAACAAAATAGATGTCTTTTCAAGTTAGAATATTGCTCTAACGCTCTTGGAAACACTCTTTAAGGGTGTTATTCACATGCTTCAGCAGCCATAAAGCAAGCAAATTGTGAGCTTATCTCAATGCTTTAGTCGCCAAAAAACGGTAAAAAGAGGATTGAAAAGAGGAGATGCAAGCATAACATCCTTAACATCAACGAATTATGAACATCGCTCATTTCTCGCGTATTTGCGACCAACTTTGATGTTGGTTGCAAATACGCGAGTTATGAGAGGCACTTTGTAAAGAAAATTCTGAATTTATTATTCATTCATGCAACGTATCAACAATTCTGCATATGAGGTTTTGTGGGCATATTTGTAGGTGATTTTAGTCGTAATAATATCATCTAAAATAGAAAAAGTTGTGGTTGCTCCTTTTCGTAATCAACGTTGTGTTTATCTATATTTTACGGAAGATGAGTAAATCAGGCGGTGAAAGCAGGAACTATCATGATAGACGGCTCTTTCATTTAACGATAACCTTTGCTGCCATAAATCTTTCATCCTTTGGTTACTTCGCTCTAAATTTACCGATTAAATGATTATAACATCTTGCGTACCAATGAAAAAGCAGCATAATATCTCATCTTTTAACAACGAAAAAAACAAAAGAATCTAAAAACATTGTCGCAAAAGCCATGTCACGAAAGAACGTCCCGTTCTGTCTAAAATAACAAAAAACATAATTGCCGCACTTCACTTTTGACAAAAAATCGGAGAAAAATCACAATGCGTTTCTTTTCGCTGTTTTCGTCAGAACGTCTACGTTCTTTGGTTTCTTTATATCACTTGCGTATTTTCGTGTTTTCTGTTTATTTCGTTGTTGATTTCTTCTACGCTGTTTACAACAACAAAATATGCCATTTTTTAATGAAAGAGCCGAGATTATGTTAGACGATGTAGCTGTTGTAGAAGCAAATCGCTGTTGCTGAATTTTAAGATGAAATGACACAGAATGATGAAAATGATAAAGATTGTCAACTCTTAGCTCCTGCTTTATGACAGTTTTATCTCCAAAATTTTATCGCTTAAAACTCGCAGTTCTTATCCTTTTTTGTTATATTTGCATCAACACACTGGGAGAACAGTGGGGAAGTGAAACTTATAAAACGATACAAATTATGCAAAAAGAACGAATTATTTCGGCAACCATATTGGCTGTCAGCATTGTAATATTGGGTTTTGCACTCAAAGGTGGTATCGATAATTTTGTGAATAAAGACCACAAAGTGACGGTGAAAGGACTTTCCGAGCGTGAAGTAGAGGCGGACAAAGTGACATGGCCTATCCTGTCGAAGGAGTTGGGCAACGACTTACCAGAACTCTATGAGAAGATTGGACACACACAAGCCATTATTAAGAAATTCTTGTTGGACAACGGAATCAGCGAAAGTGAAATTAGTGTCAATGCGCCATCGGTCATTGATATGAATGCCAATCAGTATTCAAACAATGAGTCGCGTTATCGCTATAACATCACCTCATCAATCACGGTGACCTCGAAAAAGGTAAAGTTGGTGAGACAGATAATTGCTAAGCAAGGCAATTTGTTGAAATTGGGTGTTGCCATTGTTGAAGGAGGATATGAAAATCCAGTGAAATACGAATACGTTGCTTTCAGTTCGATGAAACCTAAGATGATGCAAGAAGCCATAGAGAATGCGGAGAAGACCGCACAACAGTTTGCGGAGAACAGTCATAGCAAGTTGAGCAAGATTGTAAGTGCCGACCAAGGACAGTTTTCTATTGAAGACCGCGATTCCAATACACCTTATATTAAGAAGGTTAGGGTGGTGACCACTATCACGTATTCGCTGAAAGATTAAGCATAGAGTTTGCATGCAATGCGCTGTGGAGCGCAGGTGTGCGTGTTTGACAGTACTATACAAATGGAATGAGGTGCAGAAAGTGTGATTGCTTTCTGCACCTCTTTTTCATTTGCCAGCTTCATGAAGTCATTACACGATGATGACTTTATCTGCATGGTATCAACCAGCGTTTATTGTACCTGAACGTCTTTGCCAAACGGATTGAGAGCCAGACTTGCCATTTTGAAATGCTGATTGCCAAAGGGAATGCCGATAATGGTGAGGTATAGACAGACGCCAAAAAAGACATGTGTTATACTAATCCAAATTCCAGCAAAGACAATCCATATCAAATTCATGGCTGCGTTGAGACAACCGTTGCCTTCCGATGTGCTTACCACCTTAGAGCCAAAGGGCCAAAGGATGAAAAAGCCAATTTTACAAGCCTGTAATCCAAAGGGAATACCGACAATGGTCAGCATGAGAAGGCATCCTCCAAGGAAATATTGAAGGGCAGCTTCTACACCTCCAAAGACAAGCCAAAGGACGTTTCCAATGGTTTTCATACGTACCGCTTATTTGTTTTTAAGCAAATCTCTAATCTCTGTGAGCAACATCTCCTCTTTGGTTGGTGCTGGAGCAGCAGGCTCTTCTTTCACTTCCTCTTTTTTCTTAGAGAGCGAATTGATACCCTTGACAGCCAAGAAGATACAGAAAGCAATAATCAGGAAGTTGACAACCTCTTGAATAAAATTACCATAGTTCAGCGTGACCGCTTCCATAGTCTTTCCATCCTCGGCTAATTTCTCACCCAGTTTGATACTTAAATCGGTGAAGTTGACCCGTCCCAAGGCAAAACCTAAGGGGGGCATGATGATGTCATTCACCAATGAAGTGACTATTTTGCCGAAGGCACCGCCAACGATAACACCGACTGCCATGTCAATCACATTGCCACGCATGGCAAATTCCTTGAATTCATTGAAAAATTTACTCATAGTCAATTATATTTTGAATCATATCATATTAAAAAATCTCATTCTTCTGCATTAAGTAGTCATTATGCAATGTACAAGTGACAGAATGACTTGTAAACCTTTCTTTTTTAAGAAATTTAAGACTAATTGCCACTGCAAATATAGAAAAAAAATGTAACTTTGCGGTTGAAAAGAAGAAAATGTTTCAGGAACGATGTCTTCTTCGATCTACATATAAAGTTGTAAGGTAAATTAAGATTTTGTTCAATAGCAATAAAAAAATATTTATTTTTTAACCCTTTAATAAAAAGAAAGTAAAATGATTAAGATTGGTATTAACGGATTTGGCCGTATTGGTCGTTTCGTATTCCGTGCTTCTTTGGAAGAGGCAAATGCTAAAGACGTAGTAGTAGTGGGTATTAACGACCTTTGCCCAGTAGATTACTTGGCTTATATGCTGAAATATGACACAATGCACGGTCAATTCGATGGCACTATCGAAGCTGACGTAGAAAAATCTCAATTGATAGTAAACGGCAATGTTATCCGTGTAACAGCAGAACGCAATCCAGCTGACTTGAAATGGAACGAGATTGGTGCTGAATACGTAGTTGAGTCTACTGGTTTGTTCTTGACCAAAGAGAAATCACAGGCACACATCGACGCAGGTGCAAAATATGTAGTAATGTCTGCTCCTTCTAAGGACGACACTCCTATGTTTGTTTGCGGTGTTAACCACGATAAATACGTAAAGGGTACACAGTTTGTATCTAACGCATCTTGCACCACCAACTGCTTGGCTCCTATCGCAAAGGTATTGAACGACAAGTTTGGTATCACCGATGGTTTGATGACTACTGTACACTCTACAACAGCTACACAAAAGACTGTTGACGGTCCTTCAATGAAAGACTGGCGTGGTGGTCGTGCTGCTTCTGGCAACATCATTCCTTCTTCTACAGGTGCTGCAAAGGCTGTAGGTAAGGTTATTCCTGAGTTGAACGGTAAGTTGACTGGTATGTCAATGCGTGTTCCTACTTTGGATGTTTCTGTAGTTGACTTGACTGTAAACTTGGCTAAGCCAGCGAAGTACGAAGAAATTTGCAAGGCAATGAAGGAAGCTTCTGAAGGCGAGTTGAAGGGTATCCTTGGCTACACCGAAGAGGCTGTTGTTTCATCTGACTTCTTGGGCGATGCTCGCACCTCTATCTTCGACGCTAAGGCAGGTATTGCTTTGACCGATACCTTCGTTAAGGTTGTTTCTTGGTATGACAACGAGATTGGTTACTCTCACAAGGTTGTTGAACTAATCAAGCACATGGCTAAGGTGAATGGCTAATTAAAAATAGTCGTTTAACGATAAATATGCCGTTCGATTTCTGTCGAACGGCTTTTTTTTATTATATTTGTAGCGTGAAGTTGTTAACAATCTTAGGTCCTACGGCCAGTGGAAAGACTGCCTTTGCTGCCCAGCTTGCTGTTAAGATGGGAGGCGAAATCATTAGTGCGGACAGTCGGCAGGTGTACCGTGGTATGGATATTGGCACGGGGAAAGACCTGGCAGATTACGAAGTACATGGTTACAGCGTTCCTTATCATTTGATAGACATTGTCAATGCTGGCGAAAAATATAACCTCTTCCAATATCAACAAGATTTTCATGTCGCTTATCAGGACATCGTGGACAGAGGGCGACAGCCTATCTTGTGTGGAGGAACAGGACTATATATAGAAGCTGTGCTGAAAGGGTATGCGCTTTCGCCAGTTCCTCAAAACCCAGAGTTGCGCAACAGCTTGGGAGGATGCTCGTTGGAAGAACTCACCGAGCGACTCATCCAGTTGAAAGCACAGAACAACTCAACGATGCACAACCGTTCAGACGTGGATACAGCACAGCGTGCCATTCGTGCTATTGAGATTGAAACGTACAATAAAGAGCATCCTCTTGAGAATCGAAACCTTCCTCCCATAGAGGCTTGTATCATAGGGTTAGATATTGATCGCGAAAGCAGAAGAGCAAAGATTACCAACCGACTGAAACAACGGCTCAAAGAAGGAATGGTAGAAGAGATACAGGGATTGTTGGCAAGAGGAATACCTGCTAATGATTTGATATACTATGGGCTGGAATATAAATATGTAACCGAATATATCATAGGTGAGCTGTCGTACGATGAGATGTTTCAGCGTCTCGAAATAGCGATACATCAGTTTGCTAAACGGCAGATGACATGGTTTCGAGGCATGGAACGCAGAGGATTTAAGATTCATTGGATAGACGCTTTGTTACCTACTCCAGAGAAAATAAAACAAGTACAACAGATATATGGCAATTGACAACAATCGATGGGGCATCTTATATTGTCCAAAGACAAACGCTTTCAGACCACAAAAGCGCTGGGAAAAGATAGAGAAGTATCTGAAGGAACAGCAAGTGGCTTACGACTATGTGCAAAGCGAAAGTGCAAGTAGTGTGCAGCGACTCATCAAAATGTTCATCAACAGTGGCTACAAAACCATTATTGTGGTGGGAGGAGACTCTGCCTTGAATGATACGGTGAACTGTTTGATGCAGGTAGATGCAGAAACACGCAACCAAATTGTGTTAGGATTGATACCCAATGGGCTAATGAACGACTTTGCACACTTTTGGGGAATAGAGGAAGATGATGAAGAAAAGCTTGTTAAAGCGTTCAAACGCCGTAGAGTGAAGAAGATAGACATGGGCTGCATCCGTTACACCAATACGGAAGGGGATGCGTGTCGACGCTATTTCCTGAACTGCATAAACATTGGATATGTGGCTGCTATCATGAATTTGCGGCGAAAAATGAACCATATCTTTGGTTCGCGCGCCTTGTCTTTCTTGTTTTCGTTTGGCTTGTTACTCTTCCAGCGTTTAGATTATAAGATGCACTTGAAAATCAATACCGATGTCATCAAACGCAAAGTGATGACCGTTTGTGTGGGCAATGCCTTGGGGTATGGACAAACACCTAATGCTGTGCCTTACAATGGACTGTTAGATGTGTCAATTGTCTATCATCCAGAGATGACGCAACTCTTTGAGGGCATTTATCTGTTTTTACGTGGAAAGTTTCTGAATCACCGCAGTGTGCATCCTTATCGCACGAAGAAAGTAGAAGTGTTTGCAGCCAAGCGTGCGATGGTGGGCATTGATGGACGACTCATGAAAACGCCAGTCAATAAGTTTACTATCTCGATTGCCCCAGATGTCATTAACTTTTTGCTACCTGATTAGAACAAAAAAAGGAAAGAAAAAACAAAAAATATAGGAATTGTTTCATATTTACTAAAAAAATGAGTAACTTTGAAAGCGCATGATAGGAATCTCTAATTAAAAATAAGAGGTGCCGCATGAAACGTTAAATCTATAAAAAACATAAATTACACACTAATATAGGCCTATGAGTTACATTAAGTTTGAAAAGGCCCTGATGACGAATTTGGACTATTCGCTCCAAAGAGAAATACTGCGTACCAATCGATCGGGAGCTTATGCGTGTTCAACGATTGTAGATTGTAATACCAGAAAGTATCATGGACTGCTGACCGTTCCAATTCCTGATATCGATGAAGACAACCATGTCTTGTTATCTTCGTTGGATGTAACCGTTATACAACACGGTGCAGAATTTAATTTAGGTCTTCATAAATATCAGGGAAATCATTTTAGCCCAAAGGGTCACAAATATATTCGACAGTTTAATTGCGATAAAGTTCCTACGACGATATATCGAGTGGGAGGTGTCTTACTGAAAAAAGAGGTGGTGTTTCAGCACTACGAAGATCGGATACTGATTTGTTATACATTGTTGGATGCACATTCATCAACGACACTCAGGTTCAAACCCTTCTTAGCTTTTCGAAGTGTGCGACAGTTTACCCATGAAAATGCTACAGCAAGTCGTGCCTACGATGAAGTGCCTAATGGCATAAAGACTTGTATGTATGCTGGTTACCCCGATTTGTACATGCAGTTCTCTAAGAAGAATGAATTTGTTTTTCAACCCGATTGGTATCGTGGAGTAGAATATCCTAAAGAACAGGAACGCGGTTATGCATCGAATGAAGATTTGTACGTACCCGGATATTTCGAGATGGGAATTACAAAAGGGGAAAGTGTAGTCTTTGCAGCGTCTACTTCTTCAAGTGACACGACAAAGATGTTATCTGTTTTTACACAAGAAGTAGAATCTCGAAGTCCTCGCAATAACTTTTTCCATTGTTTGGTGAATGCGGCTCATCAGTTTCATATTCGAGCCTCAGAAGATGAACGTTACCTCATTGCCGGCTATCCTTGGTTCAAGTGTCGTGCTCGTGACACCTTTATAGCTGTGCCAGGATTGACGCTGTCTATCGAGGAAACCGACTATTTTGAGAAAGTAATGAAGACCGCCCTTCAAGGTTTGCAAGAATTTATGCAAGGAGAACCCCTCTCTGTTAAAATCTATGAGATAGACCAACCCGATGTATTGCTATGGGCGATATGGGCAATTCAGCAATATGGAAAGTCGGAAGGATTAGAGAAGTGCTTATCACTGTATGGAGAGACGGTACATCAAATCATTGAATTTATTATCAACGGTCGCCATCCAAATCTCAGTTTACAATCCAATGGATTGTTGAAAACGAATGGTAAAGATAGACCTGTGACTTGGATGAACTCTACTGTGAATGGACGCCCCGTGATTCCACGGACAGGATATATCGTTGAATTTAATGCTTTGTGGTATAATGCTTTGAAATATGTATCGGCGCTGTGCCTTGCAGCTCATGATCAAGAGGCAGCTAACCACTATGAGTCGATGGCAGGGAAATGTGGAGAAGCATTTGTTCAGACTTTTTATAATGATTGTGGCTATCTCTTCGATTATGTGGATGAGGGCTACCAAGACAAGAGTGTTAGGCCAAATATGGTTTTCGCTGTAGCTTTTGATTATTCACCTTTGACGCAACAACAGAAGAAAAGTGTGTTAGATATTTGTACCAGAGAGTTGCTAACGCCGAAGGGACTGCGTTCCCTTTCGCCGAAGAGTGTGGGATATAATCCAATGTATTTCGGTCCACAAACACAACGTGACTATGCCTATCATCAAGGAACAGCGTGGCCATGGTTAGGTGGCTTCTATATGGAAGCAAATTTGAAGCTCTACAAACGAACTCGTTTGAGCTTTATTGAGCGTCAGATGGTGGGATATGAAGATGAAATGATACGCCATTGCTTGGGTACAATTCCAGAGTTGTTTGATGGAAATCCGCCCTTTAGTGGTCGTGGTGCCATCTCGTATGCCATTAATGTGGCTGAGATTCTGCGGGCACTTGAGTTATTGGAAAAGTATAAATATTAAAAAAGGAGGACGAACAGATGAAAGTATTAATGTTTGGATGGGAGTATCCTCCTCATATCTTAGGTGGTTTAGGCACTGCAAGCTTTGGTATTACGGAAGGTCTGCATGCGCAAGGCGACATGGACATCACCTTCTGCTTACCCAAACCTTGGGGCGATGAAGACCAATCGAATGCCCATATTCTGGCAATGAACAATGTGCCTGTGGTATGGCATGATGTAGATTATGACTATGTCAAAGGAAGAATAGGAGCGATTACCAGTCCTGAGGAGTATTATCAGCTACGTGACCATATTTATGCTGATTTCAGTTACATGCAAGTGAATGATTTAGGATGTATAGAGTTCTCTGGAAGGTATCCTGATAATTTGCATGAAGAAATCAACAACTATTCTATTGTGGCAGGTGTGGTGGCACGTTCAAGGGATTTCGATATTATCCACGCACACGATTGGCTTACTTATCCTGCTGGAATCCATGCTAAACAAGTGAGTGGAAAACCGCTCTGCATCCATGTGCATGCTACAGACTTTGACCGTAGTAGAGGAAAAGTTAATCCCACTGTGTATGGCATTGAGAAAAATGGGATGGACTATGCGGACTGTATTATGTGCGTGAGTGAACTGACTCGACAAACAGTTATTCACCAATATCATCAAGATCCACGCAAATGTTTTACGGTGCACAACGCTGTCTATCCACTTCGACAAGAGTTGGAAGATATTCCACGACCCAATCATGAAGGAAAAGAGAAGGTGGTGACATTCTTAGGAAGGTTGACGATGCAGAAAGGTCCCGAGTATTTTGTGGAAGCTGCTAACATGGTGTTGCATCGTACGCATAACATCAGGTTTTGTATGGCTGGGTCGGGCGATATGATGGACCAGATGATTTACTTAGTTGCAAAGCGTGGTATTGCCGACCGTTTTCATTTTCCCGGCTTTATGCGTGGCAAACAAGTCTACGAATGCCTGAAAGCCTCTGATGTATATGTGATGCCATCTGTTAGCGAACCATTTGGTATCTCGCCACTCGAGGCGATGCAATGTGGCACACCCTCCATCATTTCCAAGCAAAGTGGATGTGCAGAAATACTGCACAATTGTATCAAGGTAGACTACTGGGACATCAATGCTTTGGCAGATGCCATGTATTCTATTTGTCACAATGAAAGCTTGTTCAAATATCTTCAAGAAGAAGGCAAGCGAGAAGTTGACCAGATTACTTGGGAAAAAGTAGGATTGTGGATTCGAGAACTTTACGAACGCACGATGGGATGGCGATAAGTTCTATCCAATAGAAAAGATATTCATCAGTATAAATGATAAACTCATTAGATCATGAAAACAATTTGTCTTTATTTCGAGATACACCAAAACATACAACTGAAACGTTATCGCTTTTTTGATATTGGTACCGATCATTACTATTATGACGATTACGAGAATGAGCGTATGATGACCGAGATTGCAGAAAAGTCTTATATGCCAGCTTTGAACACCTTGTTAGAAATGATTCATTCAAGCGATAAGTACTTCAAGGTAGCATTCTCTGTGTCGGGGGTGGCAATGGAACAAATGGAAATCCACGCCCCACAGGTATTGGAAAAGTTGCAAGAGCTGAATGAAACAGGCTGTGTGGAATTCTTGGCAGAACCCTATTCGCATGGATTGGCATCTTTAGCCAATGAAGAAAGTTTTGCAGAAGAAGTGAAACGGCAATGTCAGAAGATGCACGAATACTTTGGACAATATCCTAAAGTCCTGCGTAACTCATCGCTTATTTATAGTGACGATATTGGATTGCAAGTAGCAAATATGGGCTTTGAGGGCATGCTGACAGAGGGAGCGAAGCACGTATTGGGCTGGAAGTCTCCTCATTACCTTTATCATTGTGCCTTGGCACCCCAACTCAAGTTGCTGTTAAGAGATGTTGGTATGAGTGATGACATTTCGCTACGTTTCAACAACAGAGACTGGCCAGGCTATCCGTTGTTTGCCGATTATTTTATAGACCGCATTGCGGATTTACCTGAACGTGAGCAAGTGGTCAATATCTTTATGAACTTGTCGGCTATTGGAATTGCACAACCTCTGAACTCCAATATCTTAGAGTTCTTCAAAGCGTTGCCAGCCTGCGCAAAGGAAAAGAAAATCACTTTTTCTACACCGAGCGAGATATGCGCCAATATGAATACTGTTGACGCATTAGACGTGCCTGATACGTTGAGTTGGTTTGATGAAGAACGTGATGTGAGTACTTGGTTGGGAAATCCCATGCAGCGTGAAGCTTTTAACAAGCTCTACAGTGTTGCAGATAGGGTTCGCATTGCCAACGACCCACGTATTAACCAAGACTGGGATTACCTACAAGCGAGCAACAACTTCAGGTTTATGACCACAAAATCATCTGCTGTAGGTTTCAATCGTGGTATTTATAGCAGTGCTTTTGATGCCTTTACCAATTATATGAATATCTTAGGAGATTTTATCAATCGCGTAAATACTTTGTATCCTGAAGATATTGATAATGAAGAGTTGAACTCTCTACTCACTACGATAAAGAATCAGGGCGAGGAGATAGTGATGAAAGAGAAAGAAATATTGCGGTTGCAAAACAAGATAGAGAAGATTGAGAAAGAGAGTGGTAAGTTGCGTGCCAAGTTGGAAGATAAAGAGAAAACAACCAATGACAAGCCAGCCACTACTAAAGTAGAAGAGAAGTAATTCGATTTGCAACCAGGCATCTATAGAATGCCTACTTCAAGAAAATAGCCAGTTGAAAAGAAAATGCTTTTCAACTGGCTATTTTTTTTTCTAAAGGTGTGAGCAATGCCTCGCTAACTTTATTTTATTTTGTAAGAAAGTCCAATGGTGCCGTACACGGGATAAAGCGTTTGCTCTATGGTTTTGAATGCGCTTTTATGAATACCTGTCAATCCCCAATTCACATCAGCGTACAGTCCGATGCGACGATAGACGTGAAAATCAACACCCGTCACTATACCGAACTGAAAGTTGCGCATGTCCGAAGAAAAGTCGTAGTCGCCGCGCGTTCCCAGATCATTGCCTAATTCTATTTTTGCACCAGTAGGAGAGCCAACACGCAAATAACCATTGTAAGCGTTGCCCGTAAACGATTTGGTAAGCAGATACGAGCCATACACTCCAGCACGTAAATTGATACGGGGATGAACGTGATAACTTACTTGCACGGGAAGTGTCACCATCCATTGCCGTACCTCGGTGTGTACATATCCAGTAAACATGCCTTCCATGGCACTTTGACCTTGTACCATTGCCATGTGATAATTTTTAACCCTGGCATCCACCAACATATCCTTGTTTTCAAATCGAAGACCTGAACTCCATGACCAACTTTCGTTGATGGCTTGCGTACCATCTAATTCAAATACCGAGTTGTTGGGCATCTTATAGCCTTCTAATGAACGAATAGAAGCGGGTAACCCAAAGGGCGCAGTACCACCTAAATTATATCCTATTCGTGCGGTTACTTCTAATTGATGCCACCAAGATTCTGCCAAACAGGACAGGGAAGTAAATATACTCAAAACAGTGGCTAAAATAATTTGTTTCTTCTTCATCTTTTATTACTCCTCTGAAGTACAAATAATACGAATATCGTCAATACATAGTTCGCTTCCAATGGCACCTTCAAACTTGGCACCATCACGGCTTGATGAGAAAACAATCGCCAAACTATATCCTCTATTCTCTACGATATTCTCATCAATGGGTTGATGATATTGGAAAGATATGTCAAAAGGTGTCCATTCAGAGGTCGTTTTTATATTCTCCATTTGGGCAATAGCTACAATGTGTTCACTGGTTAGGATATTGTTACCGTCGAGAACTATTTTTTTAGATTTGCCCTCGCCATCGCCCTCAACTACTGTATTACGATAGAGTACGGCGTATATTGCTGCTTGGTCGGTGCGATCTTTCAAAATCTTTTGTTGTTGATTCTGAAAGTTTTTGCCGGGTTGATATTTGTACCAGCCTGTAAACTTGATAGGTTTTTTGTCGAATGGAATACCAAACTGGGTTGCTTTGTTGGGATCTACCAACGATTGTCCAGCATCGAATTTACCAAAAAACATATTTCCTGCAGCGGTAGGTTTACCAAACATAGCTCCCAAAGCTCCTGTACTGCGAGTTGTCAGTCGAACATAAGCACCGTGGTGTCCACCTTCTGAAACTGGTACACTGGGATATTCATCTGCCGATTTGTCACCCGCAGCAATACTGAAGGCAATGTTACCCGTTGCCCAATAATCGGTCTCCTTTCCATTTTCGTCAAAGTCATACCACAAATAGAACTTTTTGTCGGTAGGTTCTATTCTGAAATGTTCAAAATCAAAGTGAATGGTATCCTTCACCGTTTGCGAAGTTGGGATAAAACTAACCTTGTATCGTCTGCTCCATTGTTTATCTTCCGAAGTTACAGTATATGTAACGGAGCCTTTGCTAAAGTCGTGTGTGCTTCCGTTTGCTGGCTGAATGGTTGCCCCTTCTGTTATCTTGAATTGGGGAGCAATCGCTTTCAAATCTGCTTTACGTCTTACCTTAAAGTTAATGATACTATCTCCTGACAACACATCAATTTGTCGCTCGGCCTCGTTAAAAAACATCTCTTGCAATTGATTGTCAGCAACTCTCACTTCTAAAATGTCGCATTCGGCATTCAGAGGTTCTTCTTTGAAGCACGATACCAACAGGCTGCACACTGCAACCAAGCATAAATTGCGATAAAATTTCATTGATATAACACTTTATTATTTCGTTGCAAAGTTAAAGGATAATTTTGGATAGCACAAACGAAATGTTCAAAATATAGCCTTTTCTATTCCTAAAGATACCAATTGAAGCAAGATACAAACACACGGTTCTTTCTTTTGAAGAACGATATTTTTACGACAAGCAACACCAACCCAACTGTATATGCAGCATTTTTAGGATGCTGTATGGAAGGTGAAAAATTGCTGAATTTTCTTTACAAAGTGTCTCTCAAAACTCGCGTAAAATCAACCAAAGGCAAAGTTGGTCGCAAATACGCTAAAAATGAGCAACTTTCATAATTCGTTGTTGTTGAATAAATTACGCCTATACTATTTCGCTACTTGCCGATTTTTAGCCTTTTTTGTCCGCTAAAGCATTGTTCTAAGCTTGGAATTTGCATACTTTAATGCCCCTGAAGCATGTGAATAACACCTCTAATACATGTTTCCAAGCGCATTAACTCAATGTTCTAACGTTATGAGACGGTTATTTTGCTAAAAACAGCGCATTTTTGTCGGTCGTTTGCCTATTCATTTTTTCTATTTTGAGGATTTTTAATGGTCGTTTTTTGGTAAAATAACAGGACAAACACGTCTCTTCATTTTACCAAAAATGCTGAGCTTTTTTTATTGAATGAGTGGTGATACAGACTAACATTTGAGTTGCTTCTTAGTATCACTCATCAACATAAAGCCCAATTAAATTTCGTTGTTGCGCATGGGTCTTGGTAGAGACGTGAGGAGGACTTTCCATTGCTTATTCCGATAACATAAGTGTATTTGGAAAGAAGCCTTATCCATCATCTTTCCCGATTTCCCAATCGAATCAAGCAACATTACGTTTTTCACTTTTACAACTACTGTGGCTGTCGTGTCTCCAGATTGATAGTTAATATCTTCGAGTTGATGTGAAGCTCCTTCGTCTTGAGCTTTTAGCAAATCAATGTCTTCTTGCGTGATTTGCGAACCTGCATACTCAATCCATTTCTTTGATTCGGGAGTGCAATAGGGCAAAGCCTCGTTCAGTTGCCAATTAAAGAAAGTTTCTGCAAAACCATTGGCAGCCTCTTTGAGTTGGGGTTCATCTTTATGCGATGAACAGGCTGTAATCAGCAAGCCGCTGACCCATACGCACATACTGAAAATGATTAACTTTACTTTCATTCCTTTCGCTTTCCTAAATCATGGCAAAGATAGCTAAAAATTTGCGCATATCGTTTGATTTTAATACTTTTGTAACTTCAAATTTATATTCATGTTGCAATTTATATGCATGGGAAGCGGTAGCAGCGGCAACTGTTATTGTTTATTTACAGAGAACGATGGACTGATGATTGATGCTGGCTTAGGCGTCCGAACATTGAAGCGATCGTTCAAGGAAAACGGGCTGTCTCTTTCCCATATTCATCATATTATTATCACTCACGATCACGCCGACCATATCAAATCGGTGGGCTCGTTGAGTCGCGAATTTTCGCTGCCCGTCTATGCGACAGCCAAGGTGCATGACGGTATTGAGCGAAACTTTTGTGTACGAAACAAGGTAGCACCCAACTTGAAACGATGTTTCACCAAGCAAGTACCACTTCAGGTGGGCGACTTCTTGGTAACACCTTTCCATGTGCCACACGACAGTTGTGACAGTGTGGGCTATCGAATTAGTTGCCAGGGAATTATCTTTGTTCTGATGACCGATGTAGGTCATATTACTGACGAGATGAAAGAATTCATTGCAGAAGCCAATTACTTAGTCATTGAAGCCAATCACGATGAAGATATGTTGGCACAAGGACCTTATCCTGCACACCTGAAAGCCAGAATAGCCAGTCAAACAGGTCATTTACCAAATAGTGAATGTGGAAGAGCTTTGGCAGAAAACATGACGGCGGAGTTGCGACACGTTTGGCTGTGCCACTTGAGCGAAGAGAATAATCATCCCGAATTGGCTCGTAAAACGGTGGAACAAATTCTGCGCTCGTATGGCATTGTGGCAGGAACGGATGTCCAATTAGACGTCTTGAAGCGAAAATCCCCCAGCTTGTTGTACCAGCTTTAATTGTTGTTGCGGCTGTTCGTGAGGATAGTTTCTGCTGATAGTTCTGGATGCGATAAGAAGTTTTGTTCAAAGAAAAACTGCTATGCTATCATTTCTGTTTGTAACATCTTGATGGGTAGCAGGATATATCTTGACAGACAGGTAAAACATTTATCCCTGTCTGTCCTTCTGTCGTCTCTTAGGAGTCATGAACCAATGGAATTTACTCCGCAGTCGTTGAAGATTTCAACGGATTCCAACCTTGTGCTTTCAAGGCAAATTCTTGATTGTCTCGAGTGACCAGCTGTGCTCCAAGGTTGGCATGGGTAATATGTCCAATGAGTTTGATGCCTTCCAAGGCTTGTATTTTTTCATGGTCACCAATGGGTACGGTAAACAATAACTCGTAATCCTCTCCGCCATTGAGTGCGCAGGTTGTGACGTTTAGGTTAAGTTCTTCTGCCATCACCGCTGTTTGATAGTCAATGGGTAGATTTTTTTCATAGATTCTGCAACCGCAGTTGCTTTCTTTGCAGATGTGCAACAACTCGCTGCTCAAGCCGTCAGAGATGTCAATCATAGCTGTTGGGTGGATGTGTGCAGCTCGTAAGGTTTCAATAATGTCACCTCTGGCTTCGGTTTGTAGTTGGCGTTGTAGCAAATATTCTTTTCCTGCGAAGTCGGGTTGAAAGTTTCCAAGGCTGTTCAAATCATGGTTGAGTTTTGTGACAAGTGCTTGATTCTTTTGCTCTTTGGCTTTTCTAATTTTCGTACGTATTTCGTCTACCTGTTTGTAGTACACCGACTTTTCACGCTCCAGCAACATCAATCCCATATAAGCAGCCCCCAAATCACCGCTCACACAAATCAAATCAGTGTCTTTCGCACCATTTCGATAAACAATCTCCTCTGACTTTGCTTCACCGATGCAAGTGATAGAGATGGCTACTCCTGTTCGAGAAGAGGTTGTATCTCCTCCGACAATGTCTACTTTCCACTTGTTGCAAGCCATGCGCAAACCATTATAAAAGGCTTCGATATCTTCTACACTGAACCGCTTGTCAATGGCTAAGCTAACCAACATTTGCCTTGGCGTGCCATTCATGGCAAACACATCACTGATATTTACCATTGCTGCTTTGTACCCCAAATGTTGTAAGTCAATGTAAGTGAGGTCGAAATGCACTCCTTCCATTAGCATATCTGTGGTGGTAAGCACTTCACTGTGGGGATAGTGCATGACAGCACAATCGTCACCCACACCTGTCAGGGTTGAACTGTTTTGTAGTTGAATGTCTTTTGTGAGTTGTTCTATAAGTCCAAATTCGCCTAATTTAGAAATTGCAGTCATGTAAGAATGATTTGTGAGTAAATAAGTGGTTGTTTTGAATGAACAAAATTATCTATTGGTGATATGAAATATAAAAGGAGATGCGCTAAAACATCGAAGAACGTGGCGTATGATAGTCTCCATTTTTAACAGATGGTGTGCCTTCGTTCCCCGATAGTTTCAACTGTGGCGGCAGTGCTTAGCTGCGCTTGATAATTTCTCTCATGATTTCGGTCATCAGCGGTTGTGCCTTGTTTGCAGCCTCTTGCACCTCTTCGTGAGACACTTCTACGGGCTTACCCTCAATACCCAGGTCAGTGATGATGCTCATACCGAAGACCTTGATGCCGCAATGGCGTGCTACAATCACTTCGGGTACGGTGCTCATGCCTACTGCATCGCCGCCCAAGCGGTGGTACATAGCATATTCGGCAGGAGTTTCAAAAGTAGGTCCCTGTACACCCACATAGACGCCATGAACCACACGAATGTTCTTTTCTTTTGCAATGTCGTCAGCTAATTGGCGTAGATTTTTATCGTAAGCCTCGTGCATGTCGGGGAAACGTGGACCTGTGGGGAAGTTCTTTCCATGCAAAGGATGTTCAGGGAAGAAGTTGATATGATCGTCAATAATCATCAAATCGCCAATTTGGAATGAAGGATTCATGCCTCCTGACGCATTAGAAACAAATAATGTTTCAATGCCCAATTCGTACATTACTCTTTCGGGGAAGGTTACTTCCTTCATGTCATATCCTTCGTAGTAATGAAATCTTCCTTGCATTGCCATGATATCCTTGCCACCTAATTTACCAAAAATCAATTTACCCGAATGACCTTCAACGGTTGATACGGGGAAATTAGGGATGTCTTGATAAGGAAATTCGTAACTATCTGTTATCTCGGAAGCTAATTGTCCCAGGCCTGTTCCCAAGATGATTGCTGTCTTTGGACTTGTCGTCATCCTTTCTTTTAACCAGGATGCTGTTTCTTGAATTTTTTTGTACATAGCTAATAATTTTATGGTTGAATGCTTCCTCGCTGTCTAAGAGGAATCTAATCTGAATCGGTAGAATGTGTAAGGCTGCCTTTACCTCATCCGTCATACCTTCGATGCCTGTCAAACGACTGGCATCTTTTTCTGTGGTAACGATGATTTTGGGCGCCTCCATCTTTGCAAATGTGTCATTCAAGTGCATGATGTCGTTGGAGGTGAAGCGGTGATGGTCGGCAAAAGCCATTGGAAGAATGTGCTTACAGTACTTTTTGAGGTCTTCCTTCATGTGCTGGGGAGAAGCGATACCTGTGAGCAACAATACATTTTGTTGTTTGAGCGACCGTAAGGAACATTCTTTCTTCGTGTCGAAAGATTTTAACTTTCCGTATTCTAAGGCAGTAAAAAATAACGACTGGAAAGGGTAGAGGTTAAGATTCTTTGTGAGAACCCTAAATTCCATAGGTTTCAAATCTTTTGGACACTTGGTAACAATGACAACATCGGCACGGTCTTTGGCAGATAGTGGCTCACGAAGTCTGCCCGCAGGCAAGAGTTCATCATTCATGATGAAACGATGATAGTCTACCAACAGGATGTTGATACCAGGCTTAACATATCGGTGCTGATAAGCATCGTCCAGCAAAATCACATCAACATCTCGTGTCTCTTCATCTGTTGTCAGGTGTGCTATCCCATTTCTTCTATTCTTATCAACAGCAATATAGATATGTGGGAACTTACGTTTCATTTGAAACGGCTCGTCACCAATTTCCTGCATGGGAGTATCTTCATGGGCAAGCACATAGCCCTTGCTTTGACGTTTGTATCCACGAGACAGCACAGCAACTTTCACCAAGTCGCCCAAGAGGCGCACTAAATATTCCACATGAGGCGTCTTGCCCGTTCCACCAACAGTGATATTACCCACGGAGATGATGGGAATATCGTATTCCTGTTGTTTAAGAATGCCCATTTCAAACATTTGATTACGCACTCTCACCCCTAAACCATAAAGCCAGCTTAGCGGATAGAGCCATTCGTTAATCTTAATGTAATCTCCTTCGGTTCTCATTCAAAATAGATTAGGATGCTTTCTTGTAAAATTGTCTATGACAGTTGTCTGCCTCACAGGCGGTATCAATGTGAATACCCTGACGAATTACTTTATTTGATGTTTAGATAAAAAGGAATTCTAGCTTGTACCATGTTTTGCTGATTCATGGTTTTCAGTAGTGCAAACGGTTCGTAATAGTCGCCCAATGCAGTGCGCATTTGTTCGTCCAAGTAGTTTCCACCGCCAGTCATCTTAAACAATTGTTCCAACCAATCGTCCCCTCCAGGATAATTGGATGTATGATATTTGTCTATCTTCGCCAGCTTGGCAGCCTTAGCGATAGCCTTATCAAGTCCTCCCAACTCGTCTACGAGTTTAATTTTCAACGCATCTTGTCCTAAAAATACGTGTCCTTGTGCAATCTCTTCAACTTGATGAATGCTCATCTTTCTACCATCTGCCACTCTTTTACGAAACAAATTGTATCCCCTGTCAATGTAACGTGTCAAGTATCCTATTTCTTCTTCGTTCATGGGGCGTGCATTTGAACCCATCAAAGCGTTGCGGTTGGTCTTTACCTCATCAAACTTTATGCCTAATTTTTGCGTCAAGAGTTGACTTCTGTCGGGTATCATGCCAAAGATGCCTATACTGCCAGTCAGCGTAGTGGGCTGAGCTACAATCCAGTTGGCGTTGCAACTCATGTAATAACCACCCGAGGCAGCCATTCCACCCATGGACACTACGACTGGTTTCTTCTTTTTCAGTTCCGCAATTTGGTGCCACATCTGCTCTGACGCATATGCACTACCACCGCCGGAATTGATTCTCAGCACCACTGCCTTGACGTCATCATCGTCTGCAAGTGCTTCCAAGTCTTTGCAAACAGCAGGTCCCACAATGGCGTGCTGACCACCAAAGATGCCACCAGTAATAGGGTTATCAACGATGTTGCCATACGCATAGTAGACAGCTATCTCATCACCATCGCTCTTTTCCTTGACATTTTTTATCTCGGCAATACTCACTTGGTTAATGGGGTCGTCCATATCCAAATCAAAAGTCTTCTTCACTTCCTTCTTCACTTCATCGGTATAGAGAAGACCGTCAACCAGTTTTGCAGAAACATAATCCTTAGGATTGTTAAAAGTGATGAGACTATCGGCGTATTCATTTAGTTTGTCGACACTAATCTTGCGGCTCTGGCTCACCGCTTGACATACGTTTGCCCACAGACCGTTGATATATGCTTGTGTTTGTTCGCGATTCGGCTCGCTCATCTTGTCTGCCGTGACGTTTTCGGTAGCGCTCTTGTATTTGCCCACTTTGATGACTTGAAAACGGATGCCAAACTTAGCGAGCAAGTCCTTTATGAACATTGGCTCTGCTCCGATGCCATGCCAGTCTATCATACCTTGCGGATTGAGAAAGATTTTGTCTGCAACAGAGGCAATGTAATAGTTGCCTTGTGAGTAACTGTCTGCATAGGCAACAATCTTCTTTCCGCTCTTCTTGAAATCGAGTAGGGCGTTCCGAATCTCCTGCCTACTGGCATAATCAGCAACGAACATACCAGATTCGATATAAATTCCTTTGATTTTGTCCGTTTCCTTGGCTTTCTTGATAGCGGAGAGTATCTCGTCTAAGCCTAAACTTCCGAAAGAATCTTGTGCAAAAAGCCCAAATACATTGTCGTCACTTTGCTCTTGAAGGGTGCCTGAAAGGTTGAGAACCAAAACACTGTTCTTACTAACATTTTGTGTGGCCTGTGTGGATGTTATCATTCCGATAATGCTCATCACGCCTAAAATGGCAAGGATAAGCCCAACTGCAAATATTCCCACAATAGTGGCTCCTACATATTTGAAAAATTCTTTCATAAGTTGAAAATTATAGTTACTGATGCAAATATAGTTAATTTTATTCAGTATGTCATGTAAAACTACTTTTTTTTGCGCAATCTATCGTACATTTGTGGTGATGAAAAAGGTTATTGTCATGGGTGCCTCGTCAGGTATGGGGCAAGCGTTAGCCACCTTGTTGTACAAAGATGGTTGGATAGTGGGCGTTGCAGCACGCCGTATCGAAGAAATGGAGCAATGGAAGTTGGAACAACAACAGTTAAATCCATCAACTACTGCTATGGATGGACAGGATAATGAAAGAATCTTCACTGCCCAAATTGATGTTTGTGCGCCAGAAGCTCCGCAAACATTGCTCGATTTGATACATCGTATGGGTGGAATTGATCTTTATATTCATGCTTCAGGGATAGGTAGACAAAATCCTGAATTGCAAGAAGATATAGAACTAAACACGGTAGAAACCAACGGTGTAGGATTCACTCGGATGATTGGTACTATCTATCGTTACATGGCAGTCAATGGAGGAGGACAAATAGCTGTCATTTCTTCTATTGCTGGTGTGAAGGGTTTGGGTGCTGCTCCAGCGTATAGTGCAACCAAAGCCTTACAAAATACTTATGTTCAGGCTTTGGAACAACTTACAAATAATAAAAGTCTAAGGATACATTTTACCGATCTTCGTCCGGGATTTGTGGACACCGCATTGCTAAAAGGTGGTGACTATCCTATGCTGATGAACCCGCAAATGGTGGCTCGTCACATGTTGAAGGCTATCTATCGCAAACGGCATGTTTGCATCATCGATTGGAAATGGCGCATTTTGGTAAGTCTATGGCGTTGCCTGCCACGTTGTATTTGGCGACACTTCAGACTGGTGAAGTAGCTCACAATTATGACTATGAGGAATAAACGTCTTGAAAGCTCTTCCTTACTCCCTCGCTTATTTAGAAACACCACATCACTTATAATTATAAATGATGTGGTGTTTTGCAAATAAGCGTATGCCGACTTACAGATGATGAATCGTGTATTGCAATTGATCTCCTAAGCCAATGGTGTATCCTTGCGAACAAAACACTACTCGGTTAAACGTGTCAGCAATCAAAAAGATAGGAAGTTGACGTGCATCCTTCAGTTTCATTTGGTTGACAATTTGCTTCTTGATACTGCCAGAAGCGTCAATTCCGAAGATAGTTCTCTTGGGTAATTGTCCAAATTCGTTAGCCTTAAACTTCTTGGCATCTTCTTCCGACTCAAAAAGAAGCACGAAAGGACGATTCCAACGATCAAATTCTGCCTTTAATTTAGCAATATCTCTCAGGGCGTGGTTAGTGGGTTCTTGTCCTACGCCAATGATGCCAAGCACATAATATCCTCTGCCTGTCTGTGAAAGAAGGCTCATTTCCTCATGGTTGAGTGTGAATTTTGATTCGCTATCAAAGTTCCCTATCACACTGATTTCTGTGGTCGAGGTGCGCAAATGCAAATCAAGCGTTGTCGTTTGGTCCTTTTTAATATTAAAAATCTGATAAGTGGCTTTTACATTTCCGCTTGCCATACGAGTGCCACTCACAAGGATATAAGTTCCTTCATCTAACTTCGCACCGTTTTCAAAGGTGCTTTTCCAAGTGGTTCCACCTCCCATATCAACCTGTCCTTCCTCAAAATTGAGCAGCGTTGGAATGCCATTCTCTATTTTACTAATGGTGAAATGCGTGTAATATTTCGGATTTTCCAAATACGTGGAAGGCTGGTAGTTGAGTTTTAGCACCCCTTGTGGAGCGGTAACCTGTTGTTTCGCTTCAAAATCAACATCTACCCAAGCCTCATGGGTGCGATATTGAACCTTGGAAGTAACCACATCTTTGCGAGCTTGAATATTGAGACTGCGTGCCAAGTCGACAAAAAAGATGTCGCGTGAGCGAGTGTCAGTCAGTCTCGATTGCCATACACCCATAGGCGTTTGTGCAATGCGTAGAGCCGTTTTATCGGAATTGATGCGGATATTCTTCTGCACCCATTCTACCAGCAATGCGGGGTTTTGTTGAAATCTTTCGATGGTAGCGGCATCGAAGACTTGTTGCAGTTGCTGTTTGAAAGGTCGTATTATCATTTCGTTCTCCACTCTTGGACAGAGTTGGTCGCTCTTTGCGTTGAAATGGTCTTCGAGTATCTCCATAGGCATATCACGCAAATCCTTGTCACTCAATGTACCAAGCAACGCCAATGCCCTCTCTTTGTGTAGAATATGTTTTTTGTAAAACGCCTCAATTGTTTTCCAATTGCCACGAGCTGTTACTAAAAATTTTGAAATCTCATCATCATTGGTTGGTTGATAGAATGTTGCTTCGTACGCCTTCCGTATACTGTCTTCTGTTGCAAGCCGCTTTTTGTTATGAGCAATCATCTCTTCTGTGAGGGTAGGCAGCACGGCTTGTTCTATTGGAGGTACGATATCGAGCGAATCGAGTGCGAAAGTCATTTGTTGACCATCGGTTGAAGCATGACGTTTCAGTACTATTGTGACATGTTGGTCTTTGCCAAACGAAGCCTTGGCGAAACCATAATGTCCGTTTTTGGATGCCCATATCAATAAGTCTCCTTTGCCTGCGGTAAGAAAAGTTTGTCCTTTTTCATCCGAATATTTGGTGACTGCGGTATAAAATTCGGCATAATTGTAAATTTTGAACTCCACTTTGGCATGATTTACAGGGCGTTGTTGCTCATCGACAATGGTAAAATCGACACGTGCTGTCTTTGCATAATTGTCGATAAGGTTGATTTCTGTGAAGTTTGAGGTACGTAACACCACCTCTTCAGGACCGTGATAATCGCCAAAAACTCGGGTGTGCATCAGCATTGCCCGTGATGCAGGAGCGTTGAACCAACCAAGGTTGAGGACGGGTTCTGGTTCGCATGCACCCAAAAAGTACCATTTCCCGTCTGCCCAAGCTTCTACCCAAGCATGGTTGTCATCTGTGTGCGCCCAGCGTGGGGTGTACACCTGACGGGCAGGAATACCTACGGCACGCAAGGCAGCAACGGTAAATGTACTCTCTTCTCCACAGCGTCCTTGCGCATTTTTCATGCAAGCGAGTGGCGAAAGAGTGCGCCCATCAGACGGCGTATAGGTTACATGTTCATGGCACCAGTGGTTCACTTCGAGTATAGCCTCTTGCATACTCATCCCTTTAATTCTGTCTTTCAAGGCTTGATAGAATATTTTTCTCGAATTGTCCAAGTTCTCATTGTTCACTCTCAGCGGCAATACAAAGTGGCGAAACAATAAGTCGGGAACAGTAGCTCCCCACGGCATCTCGTTTTTTATCTGAAAAGTGGTTCGGATATTGTCCAAATAAAACGCTGTGGGGTAATCGGTGACGTCTGCCACAGGCATGTAAGCGTACAAAAACTGGAGTGCTTGTAGTTCTGTGTCATTCACATTCAGTCCTCTAATATCAAAGAATTGGTTTCCGATGATTTGCATTCTGTCTTTGAAAACCAATGCTGTCTGGTTTTGTGCCTGATTGTTTTCTTGCTGCAAAGTGGCATTCGCAAATTGACAGCAAAGGAGTGTCAGTACGACAAGTAGGTATTTTTTCATGTCAAAAAAGATTTAGGTAGTGGGTTCCAAGAGTGCGAGTATCGTATTTCTTACTCGGTCTTCAGAAGTAATTTCGATATAACTATCATCGTTGTTGGTACTTCCCATGTGGAGATTTGGGTTGGTAAAGGTCATCAAACTGTTGACTTTCCTGCGGGCAGAAAAATGAAATTCTTTGATATTTGTTTCGTTTGCTATCCGGTAAATATTCTCTTCGTTTACTCCGCTACCTGCCATCAGTCCAATTCTTCCCTGTGCCTTGAACTGGAGTTCGCGCAACAATTCCATTCCCTCTTCCGCAGTAGGCTGCAAACCCGAAGTGAGTATACGGTCAAAACCTAAATTGATGATTTGTTCCAAGGCTTGAAAAGGGTCCTTACAACGATCAAAGGCTCTATGAAACGTTGTAGACATACCCTTACAATGCGTAAGAAGCTTGCGACACAACGCCTCGTCAACTATTCCTTCTTCGGTGAGGCAACCAAATACAACACCGTCAACGCCTAACTCCTTACAAATATATAGGTCTTCTATCATGCGTTCAATCTCGATGGGCGAATAGAGAAAATCACCCCCACGAGGGCGGATAATCACATGAAGACGGGTGGACTTCAGAATTTTTCGAGCCACCTTTATCTCTCCATACGATGGGGTAGTGCCTCCTTCAGGAATGCTTGCGCAGAGTTCTACACGATGTGCTCCGCCTTCTTGTGCTGCCAAACAACTGTCAACACCATTGGCACAAACTTCAAATTGATAATCTTGCTGGTTCATATTCGATAAAAAAAGAAACATCTACAAACTCACATACGGAATTTGTAGATGTCGTTGGTTATTCAACAGGTATCTTCTCAATGCGACGAACATGGCGCCCACCTTCAAATTCTGTGTTGAAAAATTCATCTAAGACTTGCCATGCCGTTTCTTTGTCCATGTACCGACCTGGTAACACCAATACATTGGCATCGTTGTGCATTCTTGTCATGTGGGCAATCTCGGGTTGCCATACCAATGCAGCACGTATTCCCTGATGTTTGTTGAGGGTCATGCTCATGCCTTCACCCGAACCACAGACGCCTATCCCTGGGTAGACATCGCCTTTCTCTACCGCTAACGCCAACGCATGGGCGTATTCGGGGTAGTCGCAAGAAGCTTCAGAATGGGTGCCGAAGTCTTGGTAGGCAATGCCTTTCTCATTGAGATATTCTTTAATGACCTCCTTTAATCCGAAGCCCGCATGGTCACTGGCGAGTCCAACTTTCTTAATATTCATGACAACTTACTTTGCTAAAAAATCCTTCACTTGTTTGTAAACGTTTTCTGCCGTAAAGCCTAACTTCTCATCCAAGACCTTATAAGGTGCAGAGTAGCCAAAGCTTTCCAGTCCAAAGACCTTACCGTTGGCTCCTACCAAACCTTCCAAAGTAACAGGAAGTCCTGCTGTCAAGCCAAATATCTTGGCATTCTTGGGCAAAATTTCATTTTGATATTCGCAGCTTTGTCGACGGAAAAGCCCCTCAGAAGGCACACTTACAATTCGAACCTTGACACCCTCTTCTCTCAAGAGTTGTGCTCCAGCCACCAAAGTAGATACTTCTGAACCACTGGCTAACAAGATAACATCGAACTTTTCATCACTACCAGCCACGATATATGCGCCCTTCCTCGCCTCTTGGTAGGGCGTTCCTTCGGGTAAGTTCTCGATGTTTTGACGTGAAAAGATAAGTGCTGTTGGAGTTTCCATGTTCTCCATAGCCATCTGCCAACATACTGTAGTCTCTTCAACATCAGCAGGTCGGAAGACACGAACACCGTCTTTCCCACTGTGGTTTTTGAGTTTTTCCATTAACCTTATCTGGGCTTCTTGTTCAACAGGTTCATGTGTAGGACCGTCTTCGCCCACACGGAACGCATCATGACTCCAAATAAATTTGATAGGAACCTCCATCAACGCCGCCATACGAATGGCAGGCTTCATATAGTCAGAAAAGACGAAGAACGTACCACACGCAGGAATCACTCCTCCATGTAGATACATGCCGATGCACATACAAGCCATGGTCAGTTCACTGACACCAGCTTGGAAGAATGCCCCACTGAAGTCGCCTTTCACCATGCTTTGTGTTTTCTTCAAAAAACCGTCAGTCTTATCCGAATTTGACAAGTCTGCGGACGAACAAACCATGTTCGGCACTTGTTCAGCCAAGAGGCTTAGACATGCAGATGAAGCGTTGCGGGTGGCAGCACCGGCTTTCTGAGTAAGGTTACTCCAGTCTACTTTCGGTGCATTTCCCGAGAACCATTCCTTCATTTGGGTGGCTTTTTCTGGGTGTTGAGCCTTCCATTGGTCTTCTGCAGCATGGCGTTGCGCAACAATTTTACGCAGTTCCTCTGCACGATTGTCATACAATGCTTGCACATCTTCGGCAATGGCAAAGGGGTGATGGATGTCACCACCTAAGTTTTCTATCGTGTTTTTGTACGCATCTCCGCCTAATGGTGCACCATGCGTCTTGACATTGTGCTCATAACTACTACCGTCGGCTTGTAATGCCCCTTTTCCCATAATGGTATTCCCGATGATGAGCGTAGGACGTTCTTTCTCTTGAAGTGCCTTATCCAATGCCTGACGAATTTCAGCTACATCGTTGCCATTGATAGTGATGACATTCCAGCCCCATGACTCATATTTCATCGCTGTGTTTTCAGCAGTTACGGCATTGCATTCTGTGGACAGTTGAATGTCGTTAGAGTCATAGAACATAATCAGATTGTTAAGACCTAAGGCTCCTGCCAAGCGTCCTGTGCCTTGTGATATTTCTTCTTGAATACCCCCATCGGATATGTAAGCATAAATTTTATGCTGCATCATGACCGAGCCTAACTTTGTTTCTAAGAACTTTTCAGCAACGGCAGCACCTGCAGCAAATGTGTGTCCCTGTCCAAGTGGACCCGAAGTGTTCTCTATCCCTCTTGTCACATCTCGCTCTGGATGACCAGTTGTAGGCGAACCCCACTGTCTGAAATTCTTGAGGTCATCAATAGAAAACTTGCCTTGGAGTGCCAAAGTCGCATAAAGCATGGGTGACATGTGTCCGGGATCCAAATAAAAACGGTCGCGCCCTGCCCATGTGGCATCATCTGGATCGTATATTAAATACTCCGAAAACAAAACATTGATAAAGTCGGCACCGCCCATGGCACCACCGGGATGACCAGAGTTTGCCTTTTCTACCATAGACACAGCAAGCGTTCGTATATTGTCAGCCGCACGTGTCATTAACTGAATGTCGTTCATATGATTGATGTTATGATGTTGATGTTCTTGTAAATAGTACTTAGTGGTTATGTGAAGGAACGGCAAGGATACGAATGATGCTTACCGTTCTTTTTGCAAAGATAGCATTTTGTGCTGACATAGGCAACGAATGCGATGCGTTTTTATCCATAATTTTCGGTATGGAATGTTTCTACCACCTATCTTATATTCGTTCCTCGCACCTTGATAAGAGTGGTGCATCATCTACATCTTGATGGATAGACATTAAAATAATTTTCAAGTGATGTTCCTTTTTATGATTTATATTGCTTATATTTGCAATGAAATAACTTTGATGAATGACAATATGAATCAATCACACAACCATTTGGTAATTATGGCAGGCGGTGTAGGGAGTCGCTTTTGGCCGATGAGTACAGAGGAAAAGCCCAAGCAGTTCATTGATGTGTTGGGTGTAGGCAAGTCGCTCTTGCAACTAACCTTGGAGCGTTTCAAGGATATCTGCCCGTTGGATCACGTCTGGATTGTCACTAACAAGAAATATGTGCATACCGTTCAAGAACAACTTCCCATGGTTCCAGCTCAAAATATCTTGCAAGAACCGATGCGTCGCAACACCGCGCCTTGTATTGCTTATGTGAGTTGGCGAATCAAAGCCATTGATCCAAGTGCCAATATTGTGGTTGCGCCGAGCGATCATATTGTAACGGATGTTTTTGAGTTTCAACGTATTATTAAGTCTACATTAAAGTTTGCCAGCGAAACGGATGCCATCATTACCTTAGGGATGAAACCTCACTATCCTGAGACAGGCTACGGATATATTCAAGCCGACTTGTCAACGAGTTCATTGCGCAATAAGGAGATTTTCAGGGTGGATAAGTTTCGTGAAAAACCCGATTTGCAAACCGCCCAGATGTATATTCAGCAGAACAATTATTTTTGGAATGCGGGAATTTTTATTTGGAATGTGAAGACCATTATCAATGCCTTTCGAGTTTATGTTCCAGCCATTGCCAATATTTTTGAAAGCATGATGAGCGTGTACGGTACAGCGAAGGAGCAAGAAGTGATAGACGCTCGTTATGGCGAATGTGAGAACATCTCTATCGACTACGCCATTATGGAGAAGGCGGAAGAGATATTTGTCTGTCCTGCGAACTTCGGTTGGAGCGACTTAGGTACATGGAGCTCGCTGTTGGCTCATACCAATAAGGATTTGTATGGCAATGGTATCATAGGTCAAAATATTTTCTTATACGATACCAACCGCTGCATTGTGCACGCTACACAATCTAAAAAGGTGGTCATTCAAGGACTTAACGATTACATCGTTGTTGAAAAAGATGGCGTCTTGTTGATTTGCAAGTTAAGTGAAGAGCAACGAATCAAACAATTCTCGGAAGAATAAGCACAACAAAGGCAAGAGAGGGTAGAGGCGTGTATGTTACCTCGTAGTACCGAAAGCATCAAATTCTAAGAGCTTTTGGCGAATTTTTATGGGTGCGAAATGATGAATTTTTTTAACAAAGGCACTTCCAAAACTTCCATATTTGTAAGCGAATGACTATTTGGTCAGAAATATTCAAGTTTTGAAGCATGTTTTATAAGTCTCTGACTAATAACAATTTGTCTTTGATTGGTGGTGAAAAAGCTCATCAAGTAGGGGGTTGAAGCATTGATATAGCCGTGAAAAGTGGCTCTTTTTTGTCTGTTTTGGCTCTTCATCCAGTCATTTTAGGCTGTTATCTCATGATAATAGTGGTGCTATTCACATGGGTTAGTGGTACAACTCCATTATGATAAGCTTGTTGATAGCATGACTTAAGCAAATAAGGCGTTTAGAAAGCGGATTTTTGGCTTTGATATTTTTCTATTTTGCAACTGCTGAAGTGTTAAAAAACAGTACTTTTATTTTACATTTCCGCCCATTTTTCTATTCCTCTTTCTTCGTCATTCAAACGCTCTCGTTTTTGTTTTAGAAATTGTGTGAATGGAGTTATGGACAAAGAAGATAGAAAATCATAAAAGTTAGGAAAATAAAAAAAGGCAACGGTCTTCACAGACGATCGCCTCTAATCTTCAATAGGTATTAGTCCTTTAAGGTAAAAAGATTGTTTTCAGGATAACAGTTGCAAAGTTAGCGTTTTTTTTAATTCCTCCAAATGTTTTTCCATGTTTTTTTTACAATATAAAATTGTGTACCCACACAGCGAGAATTATCGGTTATTTTTTCCAAAAATCTTTATTTTCTTGTCATGTATCAAGAGAAGTGAAGTCTGAAGTCATGGCAGTTCACACTTTTTTGAACTGTCGTATTTTGATTTTGGATAGCTTTCGTCAATGGACCTTCATACTGACCTTCAAACATCGTTATCCTTATATATAATAATAGGTGTATGGACGAAATGACGGTTTTTGAGAAGTGTTGTTGGATAATGGCTTCCACATCTTGATGTCGTAATAATGCTTAAATTAGTGATTTTTTTTTGCTTCTAAGCGATTTTATTCAAAAAAAAATCGTACTTTAGCCCATGAATACAACACTACAAAACGCCGCTAAGCGAATTAAAATGCCCTTGTAGGCAATTTCGTGGTTAAAAATAACGTTAGAAAATAAGAAAGTACACGATAGAAGTTCTGCGATTAGCATAATAGTTGACTTCTACATTATGGATATAATAAAACTTTAGAATTAGAGAATGGACGAAAATCAAACAGTCGATCACGACAGGATTATTAAGATTAACATAGAGGAAGAGATGAAATCTTCCTATATAGATTATTCGATGTCTGTCATTGTAGCACGTGCCTTGCCAGATGTTCGGGACGGATTTAAGCCCGTGCATCGCCGTATATTATACGGAATGTTAGGCATCGGCAACACCAGTGACAAGCCCTATAAGAAATGTGCGCGCGTAGTGGGAGAGGTATTAGGTAAGTATCACCCCCACGGAGACAGTTCCGTCTACGGCGCTTTGGTGCGTTTGGCGCAAGATTGGAACATGCGTTACACACTTGTAGACGGTCAAGGTAACTTTGGTAGTGTTGACGGAGACTCCGCAGCAGCCATGCGTTATACAGAATGTCGATTGGCAAAGATGGGCGAACATATCATGGATGACTTGGACAAAGACACCGTGGATATGGCTAACAACTTTGATGATACGTTGGTGGAACCCACTGTAATGCCTACAAAGATACCTAACCTGCTGGTAAACGGTGGTAACGGTATTGCTGTGGGTATGGCTACGAACATGCCAACGCATAACCTGCGTGAGGTAATCGATGGTTGTTGCGCTTATATCGACAATCCTGACATCGACTTGGAGGAGCTGATGCAATATATCCAAGCACCCGACTTTCCTACAGGCGGTTATATCTATGGATTACAGGGCGTAAAGGATGCGTACGAAACAGGGCGTGGACGCATCATACTTCGTGCCAAAGCAGAGATCGAAAGTGATGAGAGTCATGATAAAATTGTTGTCACCGAAATACCTTATGGCGTTAATAAGCAACAGCTGATTGAGTACATCGCTAACTTGGTGAAAGAAGGCAAGCTGGATGGTATCGCCAATGCGAATGACGAATCGGGACGGCAAGGTATGCGTATTGTGATTGATGTCAAGCGTGATGCCAATGCCAACGTGATTTTGAACAAGCTCTTCAAGATGACAGCCTTGCAAAGTTCGTTCTCGGTGAATAACATCGCCTTGGTGAATGGACGTCCACGTTTGCTAAGTCTGAAAGAGTGTGTGAAGTATTTTGTGGAGCATCGTCATGATGTAACCATTCGTCGAACCAAATTCGAACTGAAGAAAGCACAAGACAGAGCACACATCCTCAAGGGTCTGATAATTGCTTGCGACAACATTGACGAAGTTGTACACATCATTCGAGGTAGTAAGACGCCAGCCGAGGCACAAACCAATTTGGAGAAACGCTTTGACTTGGATGAGTTGCAGAGCAAGGCTATTGTTGATATGCGTTTGTCGCAATTAACGGGTTTGCGTTTGGAACAGTTGCATGCAGAGTTCGATGAGTTGGAGAAACTCATTGCTTACTTGGAAAATATCTTATCCGATCCTGAACTATGTAAAAAGGTAATGAAGGACGAACTCAATGAGGTGAAGGAAAAGTATGGCGATGACCGTCGTACAAAAATCATTCCCGATGAGCATGAGTTCAATGCCGAAGATTTCTATCCCAATGACCCTGTCGTGATAACGGTGAGCCACTTGGGATATATCAAGCGAACACCACTGTCCGACTTCCGCGAACAGGCTCGTGGCGGTGTAGGGTCAAAGGGCGCTACTCATCGCAATGCCGACTTTACAGAGTTTATCTATCCAGCCACGATGCATCAAACCATGCTGTTCTTCACCAAGAAAGGACGTTGCTACTGGTTGAAATGTTATAATATTCCTGAAGGAACAAAGGACTCGAAGGGTCGTGCTATTCAAAATTTATTGAATATAGAAAGTGACGATGCTATCAATGCCATCTTGCGATTACGTGGGTTGGACGATGAAGAATTCATCAATTCGCACTACGTAGTGTTCGCCACAAAGAATGGAACTGTGAAGAAGACTTGCTTAGAGGCTTACTCACGTCCACGTACCAACGGTGTGATTGCTATCAATATTGCCAATGGCGATGAAGTGGTAGATGTGCGGTTGACCAACGGTGAGAACGAACTGATTATGGCAAATCGTAATGGTAGGGCTGTAAGATTTGATGAGCGAACCATTCGTGTCATGGGAAGAACTGCCACTGGTGTACGCGGTATGCGCCTTGACGACGGCGACGATGCGGTGATTGGCATGATTGTTGTTGATGATCCTATTAACGAGACAGTGATGGTAGTCAGCGAAAATGGATACGGTAAACGGTCTTCTGTAGAAGATTATCGCAAAACCAACCGAGGTGGTAAGGGTGTGAAGACCTTGAGCATCACCGACAAGACTGGACGTTTGGTAGCTATAAAGAATGTGACCGATGACAACGATTTGATGATTATCAACAAAAGTGGTATCACCATTCGCTTGTCTGTTGCAGAATGTAGAGTGATGGGTAGAGCAACACAGGGGGTTCGCTTAATCAATCTCTCTAAGAAAAATGACATCATTGCAAGTGTGTGTCGCACCATGAGTTCGGAATTAGAAGCTTCTTTTGAAGAAGATAACCGTTCAGAGTGGGATAAAACACAAGATGAAGAAAATGAATTGAGACCGTCAGAGCTTGCTGAAGACCAGGAAGACCATGCGCCTTTAGTGGATTTTGATGATATCGAAGACGAAAATGATAGTGATAGTTAAATTAAAAATAAATTTTAAAAATGTAAGAATATGAAAAAATTAATGTTCTTAGCAGCCATGGCTTTAGGAGTCTCAACGGCATTTGCCGCTGATAGTGACGCATTAAAAGCCATCCTGTCCGCAAAAACATTTGTTGAGGCAGAAAGTTTGATTAAATCAAATTTATCTCAATTGACAAGTAATGAAGAGAAAGCAAAGGCTTACAACAAGTTGGTAGACCTTGCGATGGAGAAAGTAAACAAGGAGCAAGAAATCATTGAGAAGAACATGCTTGCAGAACAACTGAAGAAAGGGGACACACAACCTTATGATACAGTTGGTTACTATGATGCAGTGTACGCTGCCATTACGGCTGGTGTCGAAGCGGATAAGTACGATATGATGCCAAATGCGAAAGGAAAAGTAAAACCTAAGTTTCATAAAAACAATCAGACGCGTTTATTTAACATCCGTCCACAACTGATCAATGGAGGACAAGAGGCAAGTAAAAAGAACGACAATCAGAGTGCAATGAAAAACTTTGGGTTGTATGTAAGTTCGTCTGAAGCCGATTTATTCAAGGATGTATCCAACAAACCAGCTTACGACCAGTATTTAGGAGAAGTGGCTCGTGTGGCTGCCGTTTATGCTTACCAGAATAAAAAAGTAGATTTGGCACATCAATATGTGGACGTAGCCCTCAAGGATACAGCACAGGATACGCATAAAGAGGCTTTGAACCTGAAATCGTACTTGATTACGCAAGGTTTGACATCTAATGCTGACTCGCTGAAAGCAATTGAGAGTCTGAAACAGCTCTATGTACAAGAGAATGGTAGTGACCAAGTTTTCGGTTCTTTGAGTGCCATGTACAGTAATATGAACAAGAAAGATGAACTGAATCAACTCATCTCAGAGAAGCTTCAGAAAGATCCTAATAACTTTATGGCATTGGCAATGAAAGCGCAGTCTGCTATGAATGCAGGTCAATGGGATGAGGCGATTGCTGGTTATAAGAAGGCAATTGCTATCAATGACAAGGATGCGCTCGTGCTCACCTATTTAGGTTTCTGTCTCAACTCAAAAGCGCAGGCTCTTAACGCATCACAAGAGCAAAAGAGTTTGTACGCACAATCAAAGGTATATTTAGAGAAAGCACGTGACTTAGACCCAAATAAAGAGCGTGCCAACTGGAGTTATCCATTATATCAGTGCTACTACACGCTTTACGGAGCTGACGACAGCCGGACAAAAGAAATGGAAAAGATGGTGAAGTAAGTTTAATCTCTTTCATCAAAGAATAGCAGGAGGTATATGCAAAGATATATCTCCTGTTTTTATTGGTTATCAAAACATGTGCTGTATTCGCTTCGGTATCAGCTCATGTCATGCGCGATGTCAATGAAAGAGCCGTGCGGATTTGGGGTTAAAAGAGTCGGTGAACTTATTTTGAACCGCCCCTAAATGGCTTGTTATTTCTTCGTAGCGAGGGCAAGCATCTTTAGTAGTGTCGTTGGTTATTCTAACTTTATGCTGTTACTGCTGTCCTCCCATGCTTTATGGATGCCCTTTCTTCGCATTTGGGCGACGCTTTTGGTTGTTTTTAGTGCGGTACTTTTTGTTTTGTTCTTCAGTAAAATTTGGGTTGTATGAAGGTTTCCCCTTCTTTTTACGGTTCGATGAGTGCTGCTGTTTCTCTTTCCCTTTTCGGACAAAGAATTTAGGTGTATCTCCCAATAACCCTTGGATGAGTTCTTGTTTGCCCATTTTTCTCAGCTCACGCTCAATATTCTGCCTTTCTTCGGATTTATACCAAAAGAAGAATTGCCGTTGAGCAAGTTTATCTTTTGGCGATTTTGCACTGAAAACGGGCTCTAAGGTATAGGGATCATATCCCGTGTACCATGTTTCTGTACTTACCGTCATGGGTGTAGGTGTGAAATCTTGTACTTGCTCCAGTTGAAAGTTGAGCTTCTTTGTCTTCACAGCAAGGTCTGCCATATCTGCTGCATGACAACCGGGGTGACTACTAATGAAATAAGGTATCAACTGTTGTTTTAGATTTTCTTCTTGATTGATTTTGTCAAAAAGCTGTTTAAATTGCTCAAACTGTTTGAATGAAGGCTTACGCATCAATTGCAGAACATGGTCGGACGTATGCTCTGGTGCCACTTTCAATCGTCCACTGACGTGGTTTCTAATTAGTTCTCTTGTGTATCGCTGTGCAGCTTCATTCGTTTTTTCATCCTTACTCGTGTGTAAGAGGAGATCGTAACGAACGCCACTACTGACAAAACTCTTTTTAATGCCTGGTAATGCGTCTACGGCATGATAGATTTCAAGAAGTTTGCTATGATCTGTATTCAAATTCGGGCATATCTGTGGGTGAATGCAGGAGGGACGTTTACAGTGCTCACAAGCTTTATGATTTTTTCCACTCATGCCATACATGTTGGCTGAAGGACCGCCCAAATCCGAAAGATAACCCTTAAAATCGGGCATATCAATCACCTTTTTGACCTCTGATAGAATACTTTCTTTCGAACGACATGCCACAAATTTTCCTTGATGAGCAGAAATAGTACAGAAAGCACAACCTCCAAAACAGCCTTGGTGAATGTTCACAGAGAACTTAATCATTTCATAAGCTGGGATTCTTTTACCTTTATATTTAAGATGGGGTACACGTGTGTACGGCAAATCGTAATAAGCATCAATCTCGTTCGTGGTGAGTGTGGGATAAGGAGGATTGACAACAGCGTATTGATGGTCTACCTTTTGAATGAGTCTTTGTGCATGTATCTTATTCGACTCTTCTTCAATATGCTTAAAGTTTTCTGCTTGAGCTCTTTTGTTTTGTACACATTCTTCGTGACTATTCAGGAGAATGTCGTCTTCCTGAATACCACCTTCAATGTCATCTTTTTGAGCTAAATAAACTGTTTGCGGTATGTCGTGGATGTGCTGTATCTGCTCGCCAGCCGAAAGTCGCTCACATAATGTAAGAACAGACTTGGCTCCCATGCCGTATAAAATCATATCAGCACCAGCGTCGCACAAGATGCACTTCTGAAGTTTGTCTTGCCAATAGTCATAGTGGGTGAGTCTACGCATGGAGGCTTCTATTCCTCCCAACACAACGGGTATGTCAGGGTATAGCTGCTTTAATATTTTGGTGTAAACAATGGTGGGATATTCTGGTCGGCAATCATGACGACCGTCAGGGCTGTAGGCGTCTTCATGGCGAAGTCTTTTATTGGCTGTGTACTTATTCACCATGGAATCCATGCATCCCGGAGAGATGCCAAAGAATAATTTTGGCTTTCCTAACTTCTTAAAGTCACGATAGTCTCCGTGCCAGTCGGGTTGCGGAACAATGGCAACACGATAACCTGCAGCTTCTAACATGCGCCCAATGACTGCCACCCCAAACGAGGGGTGATCAACGTATGCATCACCCGAAAAGAGAATGACATCCAATTGATCCCATCCTCTTAATTGACATTCCTTTTTAGTGGTAGGGAGGAAGTCTGTAAGTTGATAATTCTTCAACGAATATTGCTTTTAATTATTTTTGTCGAACACAGTGAAATGAGTGGCATCTCTAACGATGAAGAACTCCTTCACAGGTGTAGAATTGACTTTATCCACGCCGAATAAGTGATGACAGAAAGTTCAGAAACGAGCATGAATGGTACTCCCAAGAACAGTAGGGCTTAGGTTCTGCACCGTTCATTTGTGATTGTCTCTTCGATATTTCACCATGTCTCACCTCTCATCAATGTTTAACGGTTGGCTTTATCCTCTTCATTCGCAGCGTCGTTCTGCTCTTGTTGGTTGGTCCAGTCGATATATAACAAAACCAATTGGTGAAGTCCAAAGGCTTTCATGTTTGGATGATAAATCACATCTAAGCACAAATCGAGCAGATTTTTATCCAAGTTAGCTTCTGATTCTAAAAGAGAGCGCACATTTAGTTTCAGCTTGTCAAGTACCTCTTCGTCAATAAAACCAGTACTGTCTACAAGATTACGAAACAGAGAATATTTCATAATGGTGGCTAACTGCTCATCTGTAATCTCCATTGATCGTGTACCCGATGGATTCGTTTGGATTTTGTACATGATGTTGTGATCCATAAAATTTAAATTTCCCATAAACGATATTGTATTAAAAGGTATATATTATTTTGAATGTGCACACAGACTGATGCTCGAAATATCAATCAAGAAGGTATTTGAGAATACCATTCATGACTTGTTTTTTGCTATTTTGGTCTATAATACACTCAAAAGGAAATCCCATAGTGAAACATCTATAGTGTTGATCTTTATAAGCTACGGCAGCACTGGTGCCGTTACCGTACTGCATTACGCAGTCGGCACCCGGTTCGGGCGATAGAACTTCAGGATTTTGGGCTGCATAATGGTCTTCATTTGGCGTATGATAAAAATTCATTTGAAGTCCTAAACCTTGCACAACATTATTTTGTTGTCTCTCTAAAGTTGGGGTATATGAAACTTTCAAAACCTTACTTAGAAAGGCTTTCTCTGTGTCTAAGAACATATCAGAGCCAATATATGAACCGCTGACTAACAGTGCTCCTCCATGTTCGGCATAAGTTTGTAGCATTTGCTGCAATCGAGGCGTAAACGTTTTATAAAACTTCAACGCATGAGGGTCATACTTCTGCAAACCTAAAATGAAATCAATACACGGATATTTTCCTAATTTCACCTTATTTGACAGAACCGCATCCACGGAACAACTCACGACATTGTATTGCTTGGTATCAGCGATTGCTTCGGTATGGTCACGAACATAGTCAAAGGTGTTGCCCATGATAAAGTTACCAGCCAATTCATTTCCGCCAAATCCCAAACCGCTCTCGGTGAGCGAACCCATGGTCGATTTGGTGAAAACAGTTTGACATCCCGCCCATCCAGCAGTCTTTCCATAAGAGACACCGATGTCTTGGTTGAGATCAAAGCCTTGAGAGATTGCATCATCTATCACCTTGGGAGCAGACAAACGATTAAATCCATTCACCACCAAGATAGTATGTTTCGCCGTAGGAGAGTAGTATGCCGATAGAATTTCTGTGGCAAAACTTTCTCCGCCTTTGTTACAAGCGGTGATTTTGAAATGATAGGGTACGTTTGGTTCCAGTTCGATAGCGTAGGAAGTGGTCTTGATATTTTTACCATTATCAAACCCGCTGGTGCCTGTTGCCACATATACGTTGTATGATTTAGGGAAGGCAGTTGGTTCCTTGAGGTCTGATTGAGGCTCCCATGATAGCTTTATCCGATTCTTACCAGTAAATCGAATGTTGAAATTTTGGGGAGGAAGTGGCTGAACCACGTAGTTCTTCCCGTGCTGGTTGTTGATATATCTTAAAATGGTCTTGTAGATGGAGCGAGCAAAAGCAAACTTGAAATTCGGATCCTGTCCCAACTTCATGTCCGGAAAGTTTTGGTGTGACATGGTTTCCAAAATGGCTGAAGGCATTTCTGGCAATCGTGTTTCCGAATAATTCCGATCCCATAAATATCTTTTCGTCCATTTTTGTCGACTCGTACTGAGGTCGTTGACAGCATTATTGAGAAGGTCTTCTGCGAAATCTTTGCTGGTCATTCTTGAAATACCAGCGTTTAAGCGTCCACCGTTATACTTTGTTGTACAGATGGCTAATGAGCCTATTAACGATTTACCATCAAACGAATAGCCCGCATCACTATGAACAGCTAACGCAAGTTCTATGGGAACGTTAAGTCCTGATAGGGTAGGAACGTAACAACTACCACCTGCCAGCCAGTTGGTCATCTTAGATCGCACGTTGACATCATCGCCATAATCGTTTTCGCCCCCATTACCACTATAGATACTATATGGCATACCTGCCCATTGAGCATAATATCGTGCTCCTTCTATTGCCCGAGGCATTCCACTAACTGTTCCACCTCGTTGAATATTTCCCATACCTCCGCCAAAGCGAACCGCATCCGTAGTAACCACACGATGTTTCTTTCGTGACTGATTGGTGATGACTACTCGGTTATAAGGATTGTCGCCAGCATCGAAATCGAATGTTCCTAAGTAGACCCATGTGCCTCCTCCCATTTGTTGATTTACCGAGAAAGAGGTTTCTTGTCCCTTATGATACACAATATATTGTGCATCATCGACACTTTTCTCTACTGTTTGATAACTCACATACACAGCATATTTCCCAGCTTGAGGTAGATTCGGCTGATATGAAACAAGACTTGGGTTCTTTCGTTTGGTTGATGGTGCCATCCTACACGTTCCTTGTTGAAACGGATTTTCACCATCGCTGTAGATTGATTTGCGATTTGCAAAGCCCTTTTGTGGTGCTTTTTCCCAATTTCCATTAACGTTGATTTCCAGATAGGATGTGCCAGGTCGCTCGTCATCATTATCCACAATCACTTCATGTTTCTGCCAATCTCTCTCCCGTGGGGTAAATACGTTGGCACCAGCATTTTCTAACATAGGAATCAAATACGGCACTACAACCGTTTGTGTAAACAAGTCTTCGGTTGTACCAAATAAGTTTGGGCGTTGCCATTTCCACTTTTTTTTCTGTTGGTCATAATAGTAGCCATGGCTTGCCCATAGTGAAATATGTCTGTCTTGTAGTCCTTTGCTAATCTTGTTATCCTTCGAAAGGTTCGTTACCCATGCCCTTCCATGGTGTTCAATGTCACCCCAAGCTCGTGTATGTGCACTGTTAGATTGCGCAGCAAGCGTTATCGAGGCACTGATGCAAAGTATTAAATGAATAAATCGTAATGTCATGCTGAGAGATCTCCCGTTGAAAATTTCTCTGGATGCTTACCCTTAAAACCAACGAAATATTGTTTGATTTCTTTCATTTCACGTTCTATATCACCTGTAGGCATCAACATCTTTGTGCATTGTATTTTCTTTTGTTCAAAGTCTACACCATATAAGAGGATAGGGATGTTCGCTTTGAGGGCAATATAGTAAAAGCCTAATTTCCATTCGGTGTTTAATGAGCGCGTTCCTTCTGGCGTAATACACAATTGGAACGTATCACGTTTGTTGGCTATTGCAGCTAATTGGTCTGTCAAACTGGTATGTTTGGATCGCCACACAGGTATTCCACCCATCTTTTTGAAGATGATTTTGAGGGGTCCTACAAACATTTCTTTCTTCATCAAAAAGTTTGATTTCATCCCTTCTGCATGCATATAAAGCTGTCCTATCACAAAGTCCCAGTTGCTTGTGTGTGGGGCTATGCAAATAATATATTTCTTTGGATGCTCTACTGTAACTACTTTCTTCCAGCCCATGACATGATACAACAACCAGCCACATAGTTTGTTCAGCATAGAAATAATGTTCAATTAATAAATGTTAGCAATCTGATCGACAATTTCTGCAACAGATTTGTCAAATTCTTTCGCCAAGTTTTGATAATATTTCTTTTGCTCCATGCCTGGTTCTGGATGTGATACACGTCGTATGAACTGATTGTGTACCATCAAAATGGACTTCAACAGTGCATCCACATCGTCTTTGGCAGGTTTACCACTATATAGGGATGCCGCAATACACTCTGCGAACAAGTCACTACAAGTATAATTAATCGTTCGCTTTAAATCTCTTTTGTTAGCCATATCTTGATAACTTTATAGTTTGTTGTTGATGATTTCAAAGTTCAAAGATAAAAAAATAATCCGTAACACCAATGTCTTGCTCTTAAAATAACATGTTTTATCATTTAAATTTTTCTATATCTCAAAGAAAAAGAGTAAATTTGCATTCAGTAAAAAGATTTACAATACGTATTATTCATACATAACAAAAAGGTAAAATGAAAACAAGTGCATTACAAGTTGAAAGAGCTGCTTATCAGCCTAAGTTGCCAAAAGCTCTCCAAGGCGCTGTAAAGGTTCAGGAAGGCGCACCAACTCAAAGTGTTGATGATCAAGAGGAAATTCAGAAACTGTTTCCACATACATACGGAATGCCTCTCGTTGAGTTCGTTCCTGGTGAACATACTGAAAGCAAGCGACTCAATGTAGGTGTAATATTGAGTGGGGGACAAGCTCCCGGTGGTCACAATGTCATTAGCGGTCTGTTTGATGCAGTGAAGAAACTCAATCCAGAAAACCAGTTGTATGGCTTCTTGATGGGTCCTGGTGGCTTGGTTGAGCATCACTATGTAGAAATCACAAAGGACTTCTTAGACCCTTATCGTAACACTGGTGGATTCGACATGATTGGTTCGGGACGTACCAAGTTGGAAAAAGAGGAGCAATTTGAAAAAGGTTTGGAAATTCTGAAGAAGTTAGACATCAAAGCTTTAGTGATTATTGGTGGTGACGATTCTAATACCAATGCCTGCGTACTTGCAGAATATTATGCTGCTAAAGAATACGGCATTCAGGTAATTGGCTGCCCAAAGACGATTGATGGTGACTTGAAGAATGAACAAATAGAGACCTCATTTGGCTTTGATACTGCAACAAAGACGTATGCAGAGCTCATCGGCAACATTGAGCGCGATTGCAATTCGGCACGCAAATACTGGCATTTCATCAAGGTGATGGGACGTTCAGCATCGCATATTGCTTTGGAATGTGCCTTGCAGACACAACCCAACATTTGCTTGATTTCGGAAGAAATCCAAGAGAAGGATCAAACTCTTAATGAGATTGTGGAAAATATAGCTTCTGTTGTGGCTCATCGTGCACACGAAGGAAACAACTTCGGAGTGGTTGTAATTCCTGAAGGACTTATTGAATTTATCCCTGCCATTGGACGATTGATAGGAGAGCTCAACGATTTGTTAGCTGCACATGGTGCTGATTACAAGGATTTGGATAAGGATGCGCAGCGCAAATACATCTTAGAACATCTGTCAAAGGCTAACCGCTCTACGTTTGAAACGTTGCCTGAAGATGTTGCACGACAGTTGAGTCTCGACCGTGACCCACATGGAAATGTCCAAGTGTCACTCATTGAAACCGAAAAACTGTTGTCGAACATGGTTGCTGCAAAGTTAGAGCAGTGGAAAAAAGAGAAAAAGTACGACGGAAAGTTCTCCCCTCTGCATCATTTCTTTGGTTATGAAGGTCGTTGTGCAGCGCCATCTAACTTTGATGCTGACTATTGCTATGCGTTGGGAACAAGTGCTGTCCAGTTGATTGCCAACGGAAAGACAGGCTATATGGCAATTGTGAAGAACACTACCAGTTGCACAGATGACTGGAAAGCTGGAGGTGTGCCTATCACTATGATGATGAATATGGAGCGTCGCAATGGTGAAATGAAACCTGTGATACGTAAAGCATTGGTTGATTTGAACGGTAAACCTTTCAAAACGCTTGCAGAACATCGTGAAGAGTGGGCTAAGAAAACTTGTTATATTTATCCTGGTCCTATTCAGTATTGGGGACCCAGCAAGGTTTGCGACCAGACAACAAAGACTTTGAGCTTAGAACGAGAATAATTGCTGTGCACCTGTTTCAGGTTGGCAACCATAGATCGTTGTGTTACTTCGGTCGAAGTTTGCCGTAAATTGCATACAACGCTTTCCCTCAATCGGTTTCTTGTACACCTGTTTGTTGGGAGTAAACGCAACATTGACAGTTTATGTTTCCATGTAGACATGGCGAACGGTTCATGTAGTGATGCAATTTTCACTGAAACAGTGAGCGTACCTATTATTCGTTTAGAATAGATACCCACAATTAGAATCTGCTTTTGTAGTACAATAAGGCATTGCAAAGCAGATTCTTTTTTTTGAATTACTAAATTTAATGACTCCTAATAAAACAAGAAAGCGTCGCCGTACATCTAAGAATCGACTATTTCGTCGATATCCGAGGTGGGTTATATGGGTGGGAGGTATGTTCTTTGCCTTCTTCTATATGTGGTTTTTTTATGAGTTTTTTGTCAGTCCTACCGGTTTCAGATGGCGCGCTCTCTTCGGTGATCCCGATTATCCGGAAGGCTATGAGATACATGGCATAGATATTTCCCATTATCAGGGAGAGATTGATTGGCATCTATTGAAACATGCCATGATTAAAGGGTGCCCATTACGCTTTGTGATGATCAAGGCAACAGAAGGCGCTAATCGTCTCGATGACAATTTTAACGACAATTTCTACAATGCTCGTAAGCATGGACTTTTAAGAGGAGTGTATCATTTTTGGAGCAACAAATCGTCTGCACGTGAACAAGCTTATTATTTTCTAAAGCAAGTTCATCTTGAGGATGGCGACTTACCACCAGTGTTAGATGTCGAACACAAGCCTAAGGACAAGTCTGTTGAAGAATTTCAACGTGACGTTTTGACCTGGCTTCACATTGTGGAAGACAAGTATCATGTGAAGCCTATCATTTACACCTATTATAAATTTAAGGATGCGTATTTAGGTGCACCCGTCTTTGACGATTATCCTTATTGGATAGCCCATTATTACGTGGAGAAAGTGGAGTATAAAGGGGCATGGAAGTTTTGGCAACATACGGATGCAGGACGGTTGCCTGGAATCAAGGGTTATATTGATTTCAATATTTACAATGGGTCTTATTACGACTTAAAAAAAATGACGATTGGTCAGCAAAAGGATATGTGGTAAAGCAATCCGCAGCTCATGACAAGTGAAATTGCACCCCACATTCCAGTCATATTTTTACTTTGAAATACCCGAAGTGAATCTTGCGCATGAGGAGAGACATGGGTCAATACGCTTCATGCAAAGGGGTAGCCGCATTCACTCAATGACTTCATTTCCGTATTGAATAATCAATGCTTTCATAAGCGATAGACAACTGACTGTCAGCTTATTAAGGTTACTTCTCTTTAGTAAACATTAGGCAGCACCAATCGTCCTCATTTTTCCTATTGCGTTCTACCAATCCCAACTGTGTAGCTTTCTCTTTCAACAGTTTTACATCAGATTCATAAAAGCCACTGAGTAGCAGTATTGCTCCTGGAGACATTAACTCAACAAACGACGTCATGTCTTGAAGCAAGATATTTCGGTTGATGTTCGCTAACACAACATCAAACAAGCCAGACACATGCGATAAAACTTGGGCATTGCCATGAAACACTTCAAGGTTTGTAACGTTGTTCATGGTAGCGTTGTGCAGGGTGTTGTTCACGCTCCATTCATCGATGTCGTACCCTATCACTTTGCTTGCCCCCAATTTACTGGCAGCAATGCTCAATATCCCCGTACCACATCCACAGTCCAAGACACGCTTCTCCGACAATCTCAGTTTGAGTAACATGGAAATCATCATGCGAGTAGTCTGGTGATTACCTGTGCCAAAGGCTTGTCGGGCTTCTATTCCGATATAAATTTTGTTGTCCGTTGCTGGGACAAATCCTGATTTTGCATCATATATAATGAGCTGTTCGTCGATGTCAATGGGTGCGAAACCTGCATTCTCCCAAACCTCATTCCAATTTTTGTCTTCCATATCTTCAAGGTGATAGGTAAGGTCAATCTCTTGGATAGGTATGTTTTTGAGCACCTCTTTTAAGCACTGTTCATCGAAGTTCTCGGCAGGAATGTACGCCTTCAAGCCCTGTTGTGTTTCTTCAAACGATTCAAATCCTACTTCGCCCAAGGCATCAGCTAAAAGGTCCTTTGCTGTTTGTACCAGTGCAGGCTGACCTGAAATGGTACAGTTGGCTATCTTATAATTCATCTTGTTAAGTTAAAATATTTCACAAAGGTATAAAAAATAGGGAAAACCTCCCTATAGTTAGGGAAATTCCTTATATTTGCAATAATTAATTGTTTACATTTGCCATAGAAATAATGTATAAGAAAGGGAGTGAAAGATGAAAAAGATAGCTTTGTTAGCCCTGCTCATAGGAACGATGCCATTAAGCATGCAGGCACAAGACGATATGTATCTGATACCGTCTAAATCTAAAAAGGTCGCTAACTCCTCTGTTGTCACCAAGGACAGCAAGGTAACATATAGCGGTAGTGATCGAGATGTCGATGAATATAATCGTCATGGTAAGTTTTGGAGTCATTACCAAAAGATTGGTTCTGATGATCGTGGCAATGATATTATAGAATTTCAAAAGGGTAGAGGCATCTATCCCGATTCTACCTATATCGATACCACCTTTGTAGGTCAGTATTACGACACCATGATTGATGATGACGATTATCGCTATACCCAACGGATGAGCCGCTGGGATGGATATTATGACCCTTGGTTCTATACGAGCCGACGCTGGCGCAGTTATCCATATTGGCGTGCAGGGTGGGGCTGGTGTGACCCTTGGTACTATGGTTATGCTGGCTATTACGACCCATGGTATGACCCTTGGTATGCTGGTTACGGCTATCCTTATGCGTATGGCTACTATGGATATGGCTGGGGAAGCCCGTACTATTATAGCAGATACTACGGTTGGGCAGGCTATCCTGTGCGGTATGTTTATAGAACAGGTCACACGGGTACGCTGACTTACTATGATCGCTCCAACTTTCGCCCGTATTATGGACGTGGTTATGACTCGCCAAGTCGCAACCGTCGCTATGGTAGAGATGTACGAAGATATGACAATCGGTATAATTCTTCAGGCAACACGGTAACCTTTGGCTCTCGTAGACCAAGTCCAAGATATGATTCTCCTACCAATTCAGGGAGACGAAACACTACGCCTACCTTCCAAGGTCCAACAAGAACGCCAAGCGGTTCGTTTGGTAGTGGCTCGTTTGGAGGCGGCACACCTCCTCGTGGCTCTTCTGGTGGATTCCATGGAGGTGGCAGCTTTGGCGGCGGACGTCGATAATGTAAGAGAGATAAAATAGATGATATGCGTATTTATAATAGGATAGAGATGAAAAATAAATATATACTGTCTGCGCTATTGTTGTTGGGAACAGCGACAATAGGTGCGCAAGAGACTTATGAGAATACAAAATTGATAGACAACGACCTTAATGGTACTGCGCGTTATGTAGGTATGGGCGGGGCGTTAGACGCTTTGGGAGCCGACATTTCGGTGATAGGTTCAAATCCCGCAGGTTTGGGATTGATAACTAAATCACGTGCAGAGGTGTCGTTTGGCTTCGTGTCGCAACCGGGTGTCTCTGCTTTTCAACAAGGCAACCCCACGAATGCAAGCTTTGATCAGGTGGGATTTGTTTATGTGATGCGTAATCCGAGAGGCGATAATAGCGGACTAAATTTTGCGGTGAACTACCACAAAAGCCGAAATTTTGATTACATTTTATCTGCTGTAGGTGACTTAAAGAATGCCTCACAAAACACGCTGTCGTTCTTAAAAGCTATTTATGGACGCAGAGCAGAAGACGGTACTTCTATCTTTTATTTGGAAACAACGAAGAATGGGATGATTCGCGGTACTCATCCTTTCACCTCGCAATTGGACAATCTGTACTATAACAACCTAATGGTGGATCATAACAACGCTGTATCTTATAGTACAGCCACAGGCTATGATATGCAACGAGCGCATACAGGCTACATCGGTACTTACGATGTAAGTGTGAGTGGAGCCATTAGTCCCCGTTTCTATTTGGGTGGAACCATTGGTTTTCATGATGTACATTATACAGGAACTGGCGAGTATGTCGAGGATTTGGTAGATATATCCAACAAACCACTGACTGCCTTGATGGTTCATGACGAAAAAACCATTACAGGTTTGGGGGGAGATTTCAAATTAGGTGCTATCTTCTTGCCTATAGAGAATAGTCCTTTCCGTATTGGTTTGTCTGTGGCTTCTCCTACATTGTATAGGTTGACTATCAACACGAGAGCTTATATAAGGCACAATCTTAGAGCTTCACAATCTATGCAGCATGGTTATTCCGGTGGAACAACGAACGAATCTTATAGCTTTAAGATTGATACACCATGGAACTTCGGTATCAGTCTTGGTCATACAGTTGGTAATTATTTGGCTTTGGGGGCAAGTTATAATTATGCCGATTATGGAAGTATGAATACACGTGTTAACGAAGGCGGTGGGTACGACTGGTACACGGATTCCTATTATGAAAACAGTAGTGACGATACTAACATGAATGAGCATACGAAGCAGACGTTAAAGGGTGTCTCTACAATAAAATTAGGTGCTGAATTTAGACCTGTCACTAATCTGGCCTTGCGTGCAGGATATAATTATATATCACCCATATATCAAACAAATGCCTTCAAAGATGGCACAGTAGATTCGTATGGCTCTAATTATAGCACAGCTACTGATTATGTCAATTGGGATTCGACCAACCGTTTTACGTTGGGTGTTGGCTATCAAATGAAGAATTTTAATATTGATTTGGCATACCAGTATAGTGCGCAAAATGGAGACTTCCATCCTTTTATGGATGCTTATGGAGACTATTATTATATAAATACGGCAACGAAAGCGTTGCAAATGGATAAAATTGACAACTATGCAAATCCTGTAAAGGTCAGCAACAAGCGTCACCAGCTGCTGCTCACCTTAGGTTATCGCTTTTAGAATAGTTGTTTTATCAATAGTTACGAACCCAGAAAGAGAAGTTTATCACACAGTTTGATAAGCTTCTCTTTAATGCAAGAGAGTGAAGGAGTGTAGCGAGCTACACGACTGAACGAACTTACATTTTGAACCAAAAAGAAGCCAAAAGATAACAAAACGTATTTCATAAAATTTTAATGACTATATGCGGTGGTAATTTATAGAACCAGCCTTCTATTCAGCTTATAGGTTTTTGAACGGACGAACGAGTCGGGCATCCCAACTAAAGCATGACAACGACTCCCCAACTTAGTTTGGAATGAAGTACAACTTGAATAAAACGAAAGCACTTTCCAAACATTTTTTTGTCCTGAACTTTTACCAAAAAATGACCATTGAAAATTTCCAAAATAGAAAAAAACGATAGGCAAACGCCCAACAAAAATGGGCTGATTTTAACAAATAAAACGTCATTTGGCATTAGAACATTGAATTATCACGCTTGGAAACATGTATTAGAGGTGTTATTCACATGCTTCAGCGGCATTAAAGCATGCAAATTGCGAGCTTATCTCAATGCTTTAACCGCCAAGAAAGGGTAAAAATTGGAAAGAAAAGAGGGTGTTTAAGTGTAATATCCTTAATGTCAATGCGTTATAAACCTTGCTCATTTTTAGCGTATTTGCGACCAACAATGACGTTGGTTGTAAATACGCGAGTTATGAGAGGCACTTTGTAAAGAAAATTCAGCAATTATTATCCACTCCTACAACGTACCAACCTTATTACAAAAGTCATTATTTTGTGTTTTCTTATGGTATTAATAACATTCTTCAATGAAAGAATTGGAACTTTTTTGTAGAACGATTGTTTACATATTTTGCCAAGTTAGATATTATGTGTAACTTTGTCTACAACATTAAATCACGATTATTTTGTTAGAAAGAGAAGTATCTTTTCCTCCTGCTCATACGGCTGAGCATCTACTCAACCAGCTCATGACGCGCAAGTTTGGATGTAAACGTTCAGACAATGCCCATATTGAGCGAAAGAAAAGCAAGATGACTTTTCGGTTGGAGAGCAAACCTGACAGACATGCCGAAAAAGAGATAGAAACTCGTATGAATGAGTTGATACAGCAAGACTTGCCCATCACCTTTGAAGAGGTGGACAGACAACATCTTCCTGAAGGTGTCAGTTTAGAGCGTTTGCCTGCCAATGCGCCCGATTTGATAAGGATTTGCCGAATCGGAGATTATGATATTTGTCCCTGCATAGGCAAACATGTTCGTTCCACCCGTCAGATTGGCAAGTTTGAGTTGTTGGGAACCAATTGGGATGAACATCAAAAAACGTACAGAATACGCTTTAAGGTTATTCCCTAAAACTTACTTTTTTATGTGTATAGAACCCTTCGCTTTATCGTATAGGGATTCATTATCCTAATCAACTGTAGATGAATAAGTTTCTAAATCTTCAACATAGAGATAAAAAGCACACCCATAGCTCCAATAAAGTTCCTCTTTTGGCGCACCTCAGTATGTTCACCGCCTGCGCTATATGGGGACTAATGGCACCCATTGGCAAAGATGCCATGTCCAATGGTATCACAGGTGTGGCCATGGTGTCATTCCGTGTATTGGGAGGAGCCATCCTGTTTTGGATAACGTCTTTCTTTGTCAAAAAAGAAAAGGTTCCTCTCCATGATGTTTTCTGGTTCATAGGAGCAGCCGTTTTTGGTTTGGTTTGTAACCAATGTTGTTTCACCATTGGTCTAAGTCTCACGTCTCCTATCAATGCAAGCATCGTTACAACTTCGATGCCGATATTTGCCATGTTATTGGCGGCACTCATCTTGAAAGAGCCGATAACAAGTAAAAAGGCGATGGGCGTGTTTGTTGGTTGTTGTGGAGCACTCATTCTCATACTCACGAGTATGTCGGCAGCCAACGCAAAGGTAGGGGATATCCGTGGCGATTTATTGGTGTTAGGCGCTCAACTGTCTTATGCTTTCTATTTGTCCGTGTTCAATAAGTTGGTCAAGAGATATTCTGTGTTTACGGTGAACAAATGGATGTTCCTGTGGGCTACCTGTCTCATTTGGCCATTTTCTTTTCGTCAAGTGGCAGACCTACCGTGGCAAAGCATCTCAGTAACAACATGGATGGAGACGGCTTATGTGGTATTCTTTGGTACTTTTGTGGGATACATCCTCATTATATCTGCACAAAAAGTACTTCGTCCAACGGTTGTCAGCACCTACAATTATGTGCAACCTATCGTTGCTGTCATCGTTACTGTGGCTACGGGTATCGGTATTTTTAAGTGGACACACGCATTGGCTATCGTCATGGTGTTTAGTGGGGTGTGGTTAGTCACAAAATCTAAATCTAAACACGATGAAGCACAAAGCCAAAAGGGTGAGTTGACAAAGGAATAAGCATGGCGGAGAAACCGAGAGTGATATCCTCATGACTGCTCCGCTTTATCGAAATACCGAGTAATCATAAGCGTTTGTAAGACAAGCCGTTGAGATAAGACTATTATTTCTTTGCTTCAAGCTCCTTATCCTTATGTTTCAAACCTTTTGTTTCCTTGCTTCAGTGTAACAAAGTCAATGGGATTTATTTCCCGTTCTTTTCCTTATCAAAAAAGTAATCAAATTGTTTTCGGAGTTCTTCCTTGTCTTCTAAGATGAGACGGATATTCTTTAAGTATTGATGATTGGGCGAATTGGCAATCCACAACTTGATATAACCTGTATTACCGTATTTGGCTTCTATATGTTGTTGAAAGCGTTGCCAGTGTTCTTGTCGACTTTTTTCAGGATTCTGTTCCAATCCAAACTGAACTGTACGTTGAAACACGTGCTCGGGTTGTAAGTCTCTATCTGCTTCGGCAACAATCTTTCCGTACATACTTCGTGGTGAATGGGAGGCACTGGCACGATGGTCTTCCACCGCTTCGCGCATGATTCGTATCTGTTCGGGCGAGAACCAGCGCTTCAACCGTGCATCTGAAGCTAAGATTTTTCCTCCTGTGAGATGATGTATAGCACGTGGACCCGACATACCAATGTCATGATAAGCTGCCACGGTGTATGCCATGTTGACATCGGCTCCTATCTTACGAGCTAATTCCATACTGTTTTTGATGACTTGCTGGACATGGGCAAGCCCATGCGAAGCACCGAATTCATTATATTTTGGAAGGATATTTTGCTCGATGAAGGTCATCAAATCGAGACTTACGTTGCTATCTATCATGTGGGGTGTTATTTGTTGCAAATGTAAGAAAAAATGTTTATTTTTGCAATAGCAAAACAACGGAAAGGCACGGAATGACAAAGAAATGTTCATTATTCGGTTGTCTCCGTGTATCTCTGTATGAGTAAGTAAGCCGAGGACACATGCTGCAAGGTTGTTGTACAACTGTGTGTGTCTGCTGCTATATGTACATTCGCATATATCTGAGTGTCTCCGTTGCTATAAAATAAAAACTTGATGATGCAAACTTCTACTGTACGATGCAATTCTGCGAAGGCTTGGTTCTTGGCAGCACGCCCCAAAACATTGACTGGGGCGGCAGTTCCTGTGATGATAGGTACTGCGTGGGCAATCTTGGATATGCAAGGAATAATCCGTATAACACCCGTTGTTTTATGTTTCCTCTTTGCGTTTGTCATGCAAATAGATGCCAATTTTATCAATGATTATTTGGACTTCGTGCGTGGAAACGATGACGAGACTCGGTTAGGACCGCGACGTGCCTGCGCACAAGGTTGGATTTTACCCGCTACCATGCGTGTTGGCATTGGGTTGACAACGTTTTTGGCTTGTCTCATCGGCTTGCCCCTTATCTATTATGGAGGCATGGAAATGCTCTTAGTGGGTGCCGTATGCGTGGTTTTCTGTTTCTTATATACCACCCATTTATCTTATTTGGGGATGGGAGATATATTGGTATTGGTATTTTTCGGCATCATTCCCGTTTGTGTGACCTATTATTTAGCCGTTCCTTCCTTTGCAGCACACATCACGTGGCAGGTGTTTCTGAGTTCGATAGCGTGTGGATTGGTCATTGACACATTACTCATTGTGAATAATTACCGTGATATAGAGAATGATCGCCGTGCCCATAAAATGACAATGGTGGTGATGATGGGTGCCGCTTTGTCAAGAACGGCTTATCTCATGCTTGGGTGGGTTGCCTGTATGATAGGACTGGTCTTTTTGTTTCACGGTCATGTGTGGGCTTTTGTCCTACCATTATTCTATGCGCTCCTGCATACGTTGACCTATCGCAGAATGTGTAGAATACGACAAGGAAAAGCACTCAACCTTATTTTAGGCGAAACAGCAAGAAATATTTTTATCTATGGAATATTGTTAACCGTTGGTTTAATGATTTCGTAATCTTCTTTTAGAAGGTGTACTGTTCTCCTTAATTAAAAAAGTTCCAGCTTACTCCGAATCTAAGAATGCGGCCATTGATAGGGTAGTGAGGCACTAAAAAACTGTTGCGAGTGCCGCTATCTTGGTTTACATGACTGTACATGACGAAGAATCGGGTTTGCTTTAAGTGGAAATTCGCATAGACATTAACGATAGGGTAGTTTCCCAATATCGTTCGTTCCGTATTCTCTTGTACCACAAACTGTCCTAATGCAGGGCTGTAGTCGGGTGCTTCGTATTTCGTGAAATAACGAACATCGGCACCTGTATGACAACTTAACACCTTGGCAATCTTGAATTTGAAGTAAAGATTGGAGTACACATTTAACTTAGGTAGCGGTATGGCACTCTGTACGGAAGCATTTTGAAACGTCACAACAGACTCCCAGTGGAGCGGTCCCCATGCAACGTCTTGCCCCAACGAAAGTGTTAGGACATTGATAGGAGTACTACTTTGGCGAACACCTACTTGTGTACCTGTTCTTTGGTATTTCTCATTGACTTGATAAGCTTGTGCTAAATAAGTGTAATTGGTGAGTTCATCGACTGCCACCCGTAGCGTGGTTTTTGTTTTTTCATATTTGAGCAACCCTTCTATCCTTGTGTGAGTAATGGAACCTAAATCTTCATTGTCCCATCTAAAGTGCCGTCCATGATAATGCCGATAATAGAAAGTTGGCTCGTAACGTCTGAAAAAGCCTTGAGCAGCTAAGCGCAAGGTATCTCCAAAGAGTTTGAAATTCAAATCAGTTTGCGCTTCTATATCTATTTTCCCTGCGTCTTTCCCTGCCACTCCAACTTCACCAGTGACAGAATAATGCAGCGTTTTGCCTTGTCGTTTGCTCAATTGTCCACCAACATATACGGAATTTTCGTTGTATGTACTCGTTCTAGAACTATCAGGTAAGGAGAAATATCGAAGTTCATGACTGACAAAAGCCTTCAAACCCGATTTTGCCCACTTGTTGAACCCTTCGAGTAAGGAAATGGCGAAAGTGTTTTGTACACGATAGTGCTTGGTATCATCGTAGATAGAATCGCCAGTGAAAGGTCCAATGAGTCGGTAATTGTTGGCGTAGAAATTGTCTGGAGTTTGATAAGCTTGGTAAATTCTCTTGTAATCATCAAACTTCAGTGTATGAATAAAGCTGGTCACTGGGACATATTCGTTTTTGAACCATGAAGTATCTTCCTTTGCTTGTTTCGTTTTTGCCAACAAACTATCGGCTGCATGTTGCCCATTAACTTGAATACGAGTGCTGTCTGTCGCATGTGTTGTCGAGGGTTCTACCCCCGCAATGGCAGCATCATCAGGTCTTCCTGCTGTTGCCTTTTCATCTTCCAATGCCTTAGGGTCCAATTTTCTACCTTCTTTCTTGGCTTTGCGAAGTGCTTCTTTTGTTTTCTTGGTGGCATCATTCTCTTTCTTAGCCTTTAGTGCAAACTTCTTTGCTTTAATCTCGTCTGGCGTCATTGGCACTTTCCGATTGAATCCTACATTATACCTATGCGATAAGAAAACATGGTGATGGTCATTTCTATTCCAGTTTTGTTGTAACACAGTGGGTATTTCTGATGTTTGATAATTATCATCAAAGCTCTCAGGATTTGTGATGTATTTATCATCTGTGATACCACCGTTTTCCGTGTTCTTTTGATGATTCGTTGAAAATAACAGGTGTGCTTGATATCGCTCACCCAAGTAAGAGCCATGAAGAGAATAATTGAAATGAGAAGAGGCTTGATTTGCAAAGAATCCTCGACCATATAGATAATCGAACTTGAACCCTACACCAATCTTCTTTCCAGCATTAATGGCAAATTTTGCAGTTAAGTGATCTTCCCCATTGGTTCGATCTCCCGCAGTATTGTAAGTCAAACTGGTAATAGGAGAGAGCGTGTTGGTGAAGTGGTAATCGTCAGGAGCCACGATAAAATAATCGTAGGGTTGTGTGAAAATAAACTGTTCGTCGCCTCTTAACCGATCAACAAACAGTCTACTGATACGGGGTGCGCCTAAATTTCCCGTGGTGTTATATTCTCCTCGCAAGCCAGAAGTAAAGATACTGTTAGGATACATGTGCATCAACGTATCGGGCATTGCCTGACGGATATCTCCAAAACGGTTGTCTACCGTCCATACTTTGAGTCCTTTCGGTATTTCTTTGTCTTGACTGGTTGAGTCTTTAGCGTTGTTACGTCGCTGGTCATTCATCCGCGTAATATTGCCATCGACATCCATTTGGTTGTAGCTGTCAATTTGAGCAGTGACGTGTAGGGACGTTATGAGAAGGGCGATTGAGAATAAAAAACGTGTCATGAATGAAATATGCGTAGACTACATTCTGCCATTTTGAAGAACATAGCAGTAAGAATAATGATGATACCAAGCGTTTCTTGCTCGGTAAAGAAATAGAAAATAACACCAACTACAGCACCAACCATAAAGATGATGTTGAGGATGTTGCGAATCCAGAAGAAAAGATCGCGAGGCTTATCGCTATTTCCTCTGAATCGTCTTAGATATTTTGCACTCATATAAGTTGTAATATTTTATCTTATAAAACTCAAATCTATCGCTCTTTGGGCGTTAACTATGGGTGAACGGTGAAAGCGAATAGTAACAATCACTGGAGTAATTCTGTTAGTTGACCGAAAATTTCATTCTTTCTATCAATGGTGTGCTTACGGAACTTTCCAGAAAGTCGTAGTAGGCGGTTCTTTTGTTTGTTGAGAGCAATTTCATCTGTAATCCAATCTTCTGCACTTATTTTGAGGTGAGTAGGACGGTTTTTCTCGTAATCATAATGAATATGACTGAGAGTTAGCTCAAGATGTTGCTCAGTACATTTCGCTGTGAGCATATAATAAAACTCGGTACGGTCTAAAGAAAGAAAGGAATTGCTAAACTCTAACCATTCACAACACCGTGCTACAATGACATGTTGTTTAGGATTGACTAAGACTACACGACTATTGATCTGCTTCTTCTCTTTGGTGAGTTCATTCATATACTGGTAGACGGTGTTGTAAATCTCATTCGCAGACTTTTGAGGAGCGTCTAATTGAAGGGTAAAAACTACTTTTCCTTGAGGATTCAGAGGCACTGCTCCTGCAAGATAATCAGCTTCTTTTGATGGATTCTCAAAGGTTTTAGCGTCTTGATTCTTGTGAGAAGGTTGTTTGGAGGTAACACTTTGTGGAACAACCCATTCAGATGAATTAGTTAAAGAGATAGTATCAGCCCCAATTGTCTTTCGTGCTGTTGGTTGTAAATCATGTTTCGTCTGCTGTTTCTTGGCTAATTTTGCAGCTTTTCGTGCAGCTTTCTTAGCTTCCTTCACAGCCTGTTTAGCCGCTTTAGCTTCTTGCTTTGCCTTTTCTAACCTTTGTTCAGGTGTCAGCACAGCTTGAGCCTGAACGAATAGAGGTATCCATAACAGGAGAACGAGTATGTTTTTTTTCATCATCAAGATTGTTGAATGAGTTTACAAATTTAGACAAAATCTGTGAAACGCCCACGCAATTTTGGAAGATTAACGAAATAAGACCGTTGAATATGCAGGCATTTCACAAAGTTCACCGTGAAAGATATGCAAATCACTGAACGTTATAATTACTTTTGTTCCAGCAAGGTTTGAAGTCTGATAATTTCATCTCTGTATTGTGCTGCTTGCAAAAAGTCAAGGTCTTTGGCTGCCTGTTTCATCATTGCAGTGGTATCAGCAATACTCTTTTCCAATTGTTCATGTGTCATTTGCTGTACAATGGGGTCAGCGGCAAATGCTCCTCCGAGAGGCTCCATATACGCTTGTTGGGCAGCCACAGTGGAGTAACGCTTTTCTTTCATCTTCTCTTTGGCGGTTGGTAGCGCATTTTTGATATCCTTGACAATTTGTGTAGGTGTAATGTGATGCTCCTCGTTGTATTTTAATTGGATGGAACGCCTGCGAGCGGTTTCATCTATCGTCTTACGCATACTCTCTGTAATGGTATCAGCGTACATAATTACTTTTCCATGGATGTTGCGTGCAGCCCTTCCTGCTGTTTGCGTCAGACTTCGGTGGCTTCTTAAAAAGCCCTCCTTGTCTGCATCAAGAATGGCTACTAACGAAACTTCTGGTAGATCTAAGCCTTCGCGCAGTAGATTTACACCTACAAGAACATCGAACATCCCTGCTCGTAAATCATTCATAATCTTGACACGCTCTAACGTACCAATATCACTGTGAATGTAGTTTGCTCTGACATCATGGTTTAGTAGATATTCTGTTAACTCTTCTGCCATACGTTTGGTGAGGGTTGTTACCAATACTCGTTCACCTCGTTCTGTTCTTTGAAGAATCTCATCTAACAAATCATCAATTTGATTTTCACTGGGTCGGACATCAATCTCTGGATCAAGAAGTCCAGTAGGACGTATCAGTTGCTCCACAACAACACCTTCTGCTTCCTGTAATTCATAATCTGCTGGCGTTGCGGATACATAGATGACTTGGTGCAACATGTCTTGAAACTCTTCAAATCGCAGAGGACGGTTGTCAAAAGCGGCAGGAAGACGAAAGCCATACTCTACCAAATTGCGCTTGCGAGCTCGGTCTCCGCCATACATGGCACTAATTTGTGGAACACTGACATGACTCTCGTCAATAACCATCAAGTAATCTTTTGGAAAAAAGTCCAACAAACAGTAAGGGCGTTCACCTGCTTGGCGACCATCAAAGTAGCGTGAATAGTTTTCTATACCGCTGCAATAGCCAAGTTCTTTAATCATTTCCATATCGTATTCCACACGCTCCTTAATTCTTTGGGCTTTGAGCTGGTCGCCTATCTCTTCGAAATAATCAATCTGTTTGACTAAATCGTCTTGAATTTCATGGATTGCTCGTTCTGTTTGTTCTTTGGATGTGACAAAAAGGTTGGCAGGGTAGATGTGATACTCTTCGAAAGATTCTAATTGATGAAAAGTAGTACTGTCAACTTCCTCAATGGTTTCTATCTCATCATCCCACCATGTGATACGAAGCACATTGTTAGAATATGCCATGGCGATATCAACAGTGTCACCCTTAACACGAAAGTTTCCACGTTGTAAGTCAATATCATTTCTTACATATAATGCTTCAACTAACTTTCTAAGAAAATCATTTCTATCAATGTGTTGTCCTTTCTGAATACTGATAATGCTATTAGTCATGGCAGAAGGTCCACCCATTCCATAAATACACGAAACAGAAGACACAACAACAACATCACTCCGTCCAGATAGCAATGCGCTTACAGCACTTAATCGCAATCTGTCAATTTCGTCATTGATAGATAAATCTTTTTCTATATAAAGATCGGATGACGGAAGATAAGCCTCTGGTTGATAATAATCATAGTAGGAAACATAATATTCAACCGCATTCTCGGGGAAGAAACCTTTCATTTCTTCATAAAGTTGGGCTGCCAACGTTTTATTATGACTCAAAATAAGCGTTGGTTTTTGAATATTTTGAATGACATTAGCAACAGTAAAAGTCTTTCCAGAGCCAGTCACACCCAACAAGACTTGGGCTGGGTCGCCTCGCCTTACACCGTCTGTGAGCTGTTGTATCGCTTGTGGCTGGTCACCTGTGGGTTGATATTTTGATGTGAGCTTAAAGTTCATCCTGAAAAGATAGTTATTTATAAATCGGTAGAGTCGTCCTTTGAAATACGGTTGATAGCTCCCGAATCATTGAAAAGAGTGCCGTTGATGAATTTGTGGCGATAACCATAACGATAAGGTGACTTCAGTGCAAAAGTACAAAATAAAACATAGAAATTCTGTAATAAACACTAATTTATTGAGAAAAATTACCCTGTTTGCTTTGTTAATCGTTGAATAATATGTACTTTTGCACTTCAAAGAATTGATTAATGAAGAAAGTATTTTTCATCACTATAAGCATTGTTCTGTTCTTTACGAATTGTGCAAACGAATTTAATGCTGTCTACAAATCGTCAGACACCAATTATCGGTATGAATATGCCAAAGAGTGCTTCGTCAATGGCAAATATACCAGGGCTATCACACTGTTGAACGACCTCATTGTTGTTCAGAAAGGGACGGACCATGCACAAGAAAGTCTTTACATGTTAGCAATGGCTCAATACAAAACTGGTGATTATGAGAGTGCTTCCCAGGCTTTCAAGCGCTACATGCAAAGTTATCCCAAAGGACAATATGCAGAGCTTGCGAGCTATTATATTGGTGAAAGTCTTTACATGAGTACCCCAGAACCTCGTTTGGATCAATCGCAAACCGTTTCTGCCATTGCTGCGTTTCAGGAGTTTTTAGATTTGTTTCCAGAAGCGCATCTAAAGAATCAAGCACAAAAGAGATTGTTCGAGTTGCAAGATAAATTAGTGAAAAAGGAACTATATTCAGCACAACTCTATTACGATTTGGGTTCTTACTTCGGTAACTGTACCAGCGGAGGGAATAACTATGAAGCTTGTATCATTACCGCAGAGAACGCTTTGAAAGATTATCCCTACTCTTCGATGCGCGAAAATTTCGCAGTACTCATTATGAAGAGTAAGTTTGAGTTGGCAGAACAGAGTGTTGAATCGAAACGATTGGAACGTTATCAGGATGCAGAAGACGAATGTTACGGCTTTATCAACGAATATCCTGACTCCAAAGAGCGCTCTACAGCAGAGAAATATATTCGAAGATGTAAACAGTTTACTCGCTCTGCTGAACCTGATACTCATAAGGAGACATCATATCTGTGGAGAGGTAACAGTTCAATTGATAACTTGTTTTGAGAAATAAATTATAATAAAATAAGGTGAAGAGTAGTTCATCTAATTTCAGGATGAATACTCAACGATAAAAGATTAAAGATATGGATTACAAAAAGTCAAAAGCCCCTACGAACACCACAACGAGAAACATTATGGATCTCTGTGATAATACGGGTAATATTTATGAAAGTGTGGTTATCATTAGCAAGCGTTCCAATCAAATTGCCGCACAGATTAAGCAAGATTTGAATAAGAAATTAGCAGAATTTGCATCGTACAACGATTCTTTGGAAGAAGTATTTGAAAATCGTGAGCAAATAGAAATTTCGCGTTATTACGAGAAATTACCTAAGCCAACCTTGTTAGCAACACAAGAATTCATAGAGGATAATACTTATTATCGTGATCCATCGCAAGATAAAAACGAAGAATAATTATGATTCAGCGTAAACAGACGTTATTCTTAGTTTTAGCGATAATCCTCTCTATTACATGCCTGTGCATGCCGATAGGAATATTAGAGCCCATAGGAATGTGCATACCTACCGTTATATGGAATCTCGGTACCGTTGTTCCGGGCAGTGGTGTGCAATTCAGTAATTGGCCATTATTTGCCTTCTTGGCTGTTTCTATTGTTCTTGAGATAATTGCCATCTTTACCTATCACCGTAGAATGTTACAGGCAAAGCTGTGCTCGTGGAGCATTGTGTTTTCTTTGGCTTGGTATGCTTACTTTGCTTTTAGCATTCTCAATGGTTTTGGAAAAACATTCACCTTTCATCTCCAGTTCGCTGCTTGCTTGCCTTTAGTAGCTATCATTGCTTTAGTTTTGGCACGCAGAGGCGTTATACAAGACGAAAAACTTATCCGATCAGCTGATCGAATCCGATAATCAACTTCTTTTGTTCATTGAACAAAGTTCTGAACAGTAGAACAGAAAAATGTAAAAGAGAATATGGTTTGCAAACACATATTCTCTTTTTTGTTCTTATAGGTGCGCAACAATGATTTGTGAAGCGTCAGTCTTTGTCCACAAAAATGGTCTCGCAATCTGACAAAGCTAATGGATAGAACTGTCCTAAAATGAAAAGCGCATTCAACTAAATGATGAATGCGCAAATATTTGTATAACGATGTTCAAAGTGTAAAATACACTTCAAACTTCTTAGCCCTTGATAGCAGCTACGCCAGGAAGTGTTTTCCCTTCGATTGCCTCAAGCATAGCTCCACCACCAGTAGATACATAAGAAACCTTATCGGCTAATCCAAACTTATTTACAGCAGCTACTGAGTCGCCACCACCTACTAATGAGAAAGCCCCGTTGTCTTGGGTTGCTTGTGCTACATACTTAGCTATTTCTCCTGTACCGTGTGCAAAGTTTTCTAATTCAAATACACCTACAGGACCATTCCAAAGGATTGTCTTTGATTTCAAGATGATATCTTTCCATATCTTCAAGCTTTCTTCCGATGCGTCCATACCTTCCCATTCGTCTGGTATCTCATTGATAGGGAACACTTTTCGCTCAGTATCGTTAGAAAAATCTTTTCCGCACACTGTTGCAACCGACAAAGAAAGATTAACACCCTTCTCTTTGGCAGCTTTCATTACATTCAATGCCTCTGGCATCAGGTCGTCTTCGTGTAGCGATTTACCAATCTTTCCACCTTGTGCCTTGATGAACGTGTAGCCCATTCCGCCACCGATAATCAAGTTGTCTACCTTGTCGAGCAAATTCTTTATCACACCCAACTTAGAACTTACCTTGCTACCACCAATAATAGCGGTGAATGGATGTTGTGCATTTTTCAATACACTGTCAATTGCTGACACTTCCTTCTCCATCAAGTAGCCTAACATCTTGCTGTCTTTATCAAAATAATCGGCTATTACAGCAGTAGAGGCGTGTTTGCGATGGGCTGTTCCAAAGGCATCGTTTACATAGACATCGGCATATGAAGCCAATTTTTTAGCAAAGTCAGCCTGACGAGTTTTCATCTCACTTTTCGCAACATCATATTCTGGCGTGCCTTTTTCAACACCTACAGGCTTGCCTTCTTCTTCAGCATAAAAGCGCAGATTCTCTAAAAGTAGTGCTTCTCCCATTTGCAAGCTGGCAGCTTCTTTTTCAGCATTTGCACAGTCTTTGGCAAACTTCACATCAACACCTAATGCTTTTGACACATTTTTCACAATTTGTTCGAGCGACAATTCTGGCTTTACTTTTCCTTTAGGTTTGCCCATGTGGCTCATCATAATCACAGCACCACCATCCTTCAATATCTTTTTAAGGGTTGGCAGTGCACCGCGAACACGAGTATCGTCGGTCACTTCTCCTTTGTCATTCAAAGGAACATTAAAGTCTACGCGTACAATGGCTTTCTTGCCAGCGAAATTAAATTGATCAATTGTCATTTTTTAATATTCTTTTTATGAGTAATTATTTATCTGTCTTGATGACAAAGTTACAAAAAAATGATGTGAATGCTGACATTATTTCTAAGTTTTTCTGTAGAATTATTCTTCTGGCAACTGTCTTTTTATTGAAGTAAGGGGATTAGTAGTGAAAAACCCTCTTTTTTCTTTTGTTTCTACAACACTGCTAACGCTATGAAACTTCCTTGCTGCTATTTGGGTAAGGCAGAAGTTGTGTTTGTCCTATTATTTTACCAAAAAACGACCATCTAAAATCTTCAAAATAGAAAATTTTAATAGGCAAGGGACAGACAAAAATGCACTGATTTTCACAAAATAAACGTCTTTTCAAGTCAGAATATTGATTTAACGCTCTTGGAAACACGCTTTAAGGGTGTTATTCACATGCTTCAACAGCCTTAAAGCATGCAAATTGGAGGCTTATCTCAATGCTTTAGTCGCCAAAAAGTGGTAAAAACAGGCAAGTAAAGAGATGCTGTAAACGTAACGTGTTCAATAACAACCGATTATAAACCTCGCTCATTTTTGGCGTATTTGCGACCAACTTTGAAGTTGGTGATTTACATGCGAGTTTTAAGAGGCTCTTTGTAAAGAAAATTCAGCATTAATTATCCTTCAAAACAGCGTATCATTCATTCTACAAACGCTGTTTTTGGAGTATTATTCGGGGTTGAAATTTCCCTTCTTCGATGAAAGCAAAACGCTCTTCTGACAACAAAGATTATAAGCCGTCTCTTCAATTACATGCCATTGCATCTTACTGCGCGAATGCCAATTTGTGTACGTTGACCTTGCATGTATTGGTACAGCGTTTTAGGTTCTTCTACCACTTTTCCACGAATGGACGAGGCGTTGAGCAGGTGCAAACCATCGTTATGCCACACAGCAATGCCCACATGACTGGTGTCTAAACCTTTTTTACGGGTGAGCATGGCTATGATGTCACCATCATGAATCGCAGAGCGAAGGAGCGGTGTGTTGAGAATGCTGTCTTTGGGTATGTAAAGATAAGATTTTCCAGATACTTGTTTTTCCATCTCTCGAATGGCTTTCTTTACCTCTGGTCGGTGTCGCATCATGGGATATAAATGCGTATTTGATGTCATGAAATGCAGATTGACAAACTGTTTGGCAGTAAATGGCGGCTGGTTGACCGCTACCGGACGTACATAACCCATACGAACGTTGTCTACTATCCATTCTGTAAAGTAGTGTAGACGTTTGCCATAAGACACTTCACCGTTGTGATAACGAATCAGTCGCAAATAGGTACAAAAATTGGCAAAACGTGTTTGCTTGTTTTTATGACACAGGTAGAGTGCCAATACGTTTTCAACGTAAGTGGTACAATCCAGTTCACGAGTGTTGATAATCAGTTTCTCGGTGCTGTTTACCTCCAAAGTTTTTGCCACATAGGGAATGCCTTTCAGTAGTCGGGCAAAATATAACATCATGTTTTGGTTCTCTTTTTGTTGTGAACCTTGTTTCAACCATTGCTCAATTTTTATACTGTCATTAGGCTGATACTGAATATCTTGCGCCTTAACGGTTATACTAAAACTGAGAAGTAAAATATAAATGAATTGTCGTTTCATATTATTGTTTTTTATATCGTCCAAAGTTAAATCCTACATAGATATTGAGATTACCAAATAGCGTATTGCTGGTTAGCTGCTGCCTATTGAAGCGATAATAGTGAATAATAGCACTCGTGCCTGCATACCATTTCGTATTGTTCCACACCAATCCGAATCTTCCTAATGCATCGACATTTAATTTGCCCACATGGTAAGCAGCAGACCATTTATTGTCTTGCTGAATATCGCCATCGCTCTGTTTGTATCCTAAAGCTGCCGAGAGTGACGAGGCGAGTAGCCAATTATGAGCAAACACCCAATTGTAGCCATATCCAGCCGAGACAGAGAAGTCAGTATAACGATAGTCGCCAAAGACAACGTGTGGTTCGTTGGTTGCAAGATGGTTCGAAGGAAGCTGTATCTTTTCTTTAACCATTCGGTTGAGTTCGCCAATGTCAATGCTTGTTTGGTGTCGGGTGTAGCCAATGCCAGCCAAAAACGAACCCGCACTCTTGCGCTGCACCGTAGATTGACTGAATGCAGCAGGGTAGGAGAACCGCTTATTATTAAAGATGTAATACAGGTTGAAGCCTTTGATGCTCGATTGAAATCCGTTGAATGGCAAATCTTCTAAGGCTTTTGTATCGGTATGATGATTGATGAATAGGTTGCGTATGTAGTAATGGTTTCCCATTTTCCGATAAAACAAGTCGATACCTATTCGCGAGGAGTACAAACTCAAGTCAATTTCAGTGCGGTCTTTATTTTCATTAAAGTTTTTCAAATCCACGGTATAACCCAAGAATATCCATTGATAGCCCACAAAGGGTCCCACCTTCACACTGGGTGATGGCGCCAAAGTAATGGTTTGTCCTTCGTTGTTTTCCAGTCGGTATTTCTCATAAGTATTGGTGTTTTGCAACATCATCGTGAATTTATAGTGTTGTGGTTCCACATAATTCGTATCCACAGCGGTAAAACTCTCTATGATTTTACCCGCTTGTTGTTTTATCTGCTGCCAAAAACCTTTGCGTTCAGGAATGGTATCTGCATTCAGCGATACCGATTGCATGATCAATAGTACTATAAACGAGACTTTGAAAACCTTCATTCTTTAACGGATTTCTATACTTATAATTTGCCTAAGATGCGATCCATCACCCAGTTGACAGGCGTTGCACTCACACAGGTGCAGGTACAGACACCAATGCCTTGCAAATCTTCAATAACAGATTTAATGATAGGCAGTTGGACATACGATGGATTGGGAACCGTGATATTGGTAATGCCTTCGGAGGTAATCAGTTGGATAGGGTCGTAATTATACACTGAAAAGGACAACGAACCCTTTACTCCTATCACATCTATTCTATCTTCTTTGGCACTTTGATGCCCCACAAAGCACCAAGAGCCACTGCCAGGGAGTCCGTTTTCAAAGCAAAAACAGGCACTAATCGTGTCTTCTGCATCATATAAGTGGGCACGATTGGCGACATATCCATGCGCACGAGTAATCACACCAAAATATTCTTGTAGTAGATCAAGCTGATGAGGTGCCAAGTCATAGAAGTATCCTCCACCAGCAATGTCTGGTTGCAGACGCCAAGGGCGATGTTGTCCGTCGTAGTGGTCCAAGTCACGAGGCGGAACCGAGAATCGAACTTGCACGTTGGTAATCGTACCAATGGTGCCATTCTTTATAATATCCTTTACTTTTTGAAAGTAAGGTAGGTATCGACGATAATAAGCAACGAAACAAGGAATGCCCGTTTGTTCGCTCACTCGGTTGATGCGCGCGCAGTCTTCGTAGCTGGCAGCCAATGGTTTCTCTACGTAAACAGGCTTGCCTGCTTTCATTGCCATAATGGCATAGGTGGCGTGACTGGAAGGGGGAGTCGCAATATAGATGGCATTGATCTGCGGGTCGTTGATGAGTTGAAGTGCATCTGTATACCATTTTTTGATATGATGACGTTCGGCATAATCCCTTGCCTTATCCGCATTACGACTGTAAACCGCTTCCACGTGCGATCCTTCTACGGCATTGAATGCTGGTCCCGACTTTAGTTCGGTGACTTCTCCACATCCGATAAATCCCCAACTGATATGTATCATAAGTTAGCTGACGATAAAATTGATAACAAATAAAATACCTAAAACCACTAACGTGACGTTCAAATCACGCCAGCGACCAACGCACATCTTTAGAATAACATAACTGAGCATACCCAAACATATTCCATCGGCTATAGAATAGCATAACACCATGGTAATCATGGTAATAAAAGCAGGGAAGGCTTCGCTCACATCATTGAGGTCTAACTTCTTTACCGAGTCTAACATTAGCACACCTACGAGTACCAAAGCACCACTGGTGGCAGCGCCGGGTATGAGAAGAAAGATAGGAGAGAGAAACAATGATAGCAGAAAGAGAAGTCCAACAAATGCTGATGTAACTCCACTTCGACCTCCCTCGGCAATGCCTGAAGCACTCTCTATATAGGTTGTAATGGTGGAAGAACCCAACATTGCGCCACATGTTGTGCCAATGGCGTCGCTCATCATTGCCTCTTTCACTCGAGGAATAGTTCCGTCATCCTGCACAATGCCCGTTTTTTCTGAAAGTCCAACAAGCGTTCCTATCGTATCAAATATGTTGACGATGAGCAAGGAGAAGACAACCAACAGTGTCTTGATGTTGAGTAGGTCGTTAAAATCGAATTGACAAAGGGTAGGGCGGATGTCTTGTGGAGCCGAAACTGGTAACCAACCTTCGGGCAGTATGGTGACACCTAAGGGGATGCCGATAAGCGTGGTTGCAATAATGCCATAAAAGAGTGAACCTTTCACATTGCGTGCCATAAGGATTCCGCTTAATAGAATGGCGATGATACCTAAGATGGATTCGTGTGTAAACGCTCCTAATCCCACAAAAGTGCCCTCCTTTGCTACGATGATTCCTGCATTTTTCAGTCCTATAAAGGCGATGAACATGCCGATACCTGCTGAAATGGCGTAACGAAGATTCTTCGGAATGCTGTCTAAGATGAGCTCTCGAACGTTGAAGAAGGTAATGAGGATGAAGACAACACCTTCTATCAGCATAATAGCCAATGACTGTTGCCAGGTGTACCCCATGGCTTGACAAAGCGTGTAGGCGAAAAAAGCGTTGAGACCCATACTGGGAGCTTGCGCAAATGGCAACTTTGCCATGAAAGCCAATAGCAACGTAGAGATGGCTGCAGCCATGGCGGTGGCAGTGAACAATGCTCCTTTGTCCATGCCCGTACTTGAGAGGATGCTTGGATTGACAGCTAAGATATAACTCATGGTCAAGAAGGTGGTGGCTCCTGCTATGAGTTCGGTTCTCATCTTCATTGTCTTTGGATCGAATCCCAAAAATTTAGTAATCAAGTCCATAATGATAATAGGTTATAAAATAATTATTTTTCATTGATAGATTCGTTGAGCCAATGATCTATCAGCTTGCGTGCAATGGATAATTTCTCGGGTATTTGCGGAAGATTCTCTTTCGTGAACCAGCCGCCTTTGCTTAGTTCTGTGGCTTGCAGACTTAACTCACCACTTTCATAGTCAGCCGTAAAACCAACCATCAAGCCAGATGGAAAAGGCCAGGGCTGCGAGCTAAAGTACTTGAGGTGATGAATGGTGAGACCTGTCTCTTCGAAGACTTCACGATGAACAGCTTCCTCTAACGTTTCGCCTGTTTCTACAAATCCTGCTACCAGTCCGTAGAAGTCGGTTTTGAAGTTCTTGGCATGCACCAAAAGCACCTCATCACCTTTCTTAATCAATACAATCACGGCAGTTGCCAGTTGTGGCCAAACCTCTTTTCCACACTGTGTACAACGCTTGGAAATATGAGTGTGCATCTGCATGGGAGCTCCACATACTCCGCAATATTTGGTATTGTAGTCCCAATACAACAGCTCTTGACATTTACCTGCCATTAAATAAAGGTCATGAGGAAGTTTATAAAAAGAAGCCCGAAGCCCACACATTTCGTATTTTGAGTTGTTAGCGATGGGGGAATCCATGCGTAGAGCCTTGACAGGCGTACCTTCTGTTAAGGTTGTAATATCCATGATGTGCGTCCATGGCTTACAAGTCACAGGGCAAGTCTCTTCCAATGGAATGGTGTACTGTCCGTTTGGTAGTTTCTCAAGCAGTACATCGGTTTTACAAAATATAAAGTAATAAGCGTTCATTTTTCATTGTCATCTACTCCCTTTGGCTGTCCAAAGATGAGAGTCTTGTCGCGCTGAATGGCAGGTTGTGTCCATTTTTCAGGAACAAACTTCCAGTTATTGTTGGCTTGTGGGTCCATTTCGCCACTTTCCTCTATCCATTTCATGAGATAGTAACGCTGGTCGTGTTGGGTTTCAACAAGAATACGTTTTGGAATTTCGGCAAGTGGAATTCCTGCTCCACGTGTTAGAAGCTCTCCACCTCCATTGCCACGATAACTGTTCATCGCCACTTTGTACGTTTTATGAAGGTCGAAAGGCTCACCATTGCTCATTTTTAAGATGTTGACTTTGTTGCCATTGGGCTTTGTTACATCAACTTCGTAATCAATCCCAGCCGCACTGTCAAAATTAAATGCGAGGTTCTTAAACCCATAGCGTTGTTGATCGGCTTTGGCTCTATTATCTATGAGCATGATATGGTCTTCGGCTGACGTCATCGTATTGACCCACAAATCATAACTCATCTCTAAATAATTCTTGATTTCTTGCCCAGTCATTTTGAGTACATAGATTTGATTTTCGTATTTGTACAGATTGAATAAATCACTGACGTACACTGGACCCGCTTTTATCTGTGCATCAAAGGCAAGGGGAGCGTTGAATGAAAGGTCGGCACCTGTCACTCTGAGCTGTAAATTGTGAATGAGATCGGTGAAAGGAGCACTGCCAAAGTAACTGTCTCGACTATAAATAGTGCGCTTAAATACCCCTATTTGTCGAGTAACAAAGGATTTTACCGAGTCAATCTCGCTTTGGAAATGTTCTATATAAGCTTGGTTAATGGGCTGTTCACGAATATCTACGAGTTTCCCTAATACTTGTTTGTTCAGTACACGCTTCTGATGCGTAGCTGAGGGAGCAGAGTTGTCGAGCGTTATCTCAATTTCTGCATCCACTACCATGCGCGCATTGTTGGCAGGATTGAGACAGACGACCTTTTTTCCTTCCACATTTTCAATGACGCTGCTATGTGCTGTGTGGTCATGTCCAAAAAGAATGAGGTCAAACCCTGCTACTTCTTTGGCAATGCGCAATGACGCATTCTCTTCATAAGTATCCGTGATGATGCCTCCCTCTTTTCCCGAATGGAACAAACCAATGATAATATCGGGCTTTTCGTTCTTCTTTAATTCTGCTATCCAATAACGAGCGGACTCCACCATAGAATCAAATCGCAGATTACTCCATAATTTTTCATTCAACCAGTTGGGTATTGCAGGCGTGAGAAGACCAAGAATAGCTACCTTTACTCCTTCTCTTTCTACGATGGTATATGGATGCAGATAGGGCTTCCCCGTACGTGTATCAATGACATTAGCTCCGAGTATGGGGCATTTCACTTCACTAATCCATTTGTCATACACATTGTGACCAGTCTCAATATCGTGGTTTCCAACTGTTTGTGCATCGTATTTCATGTAGTTAATGACCGAGGCAGCCACATTCGGAAAAGCAGATTTCACATAATTATAATAATAGCATGTGGGCTGTCCTTGGAGAATATCACCGTTGTCAAGCAAGAGTAGATTTTTTCCATAATGAGTTCTGAGCGAGTCGACGTATGAGATGACACGCGCCATACTGCCACTCTTCGGTTTTCGATTGATGAAATCGTAGGGAAAGAAGCAGCCATGCACGTCACTGGTTTGAATAACACGCAGGTGTATTGTTTTATGATTTGCCATGCTCATCGTACTCATACAGAGGGCGATGATGCACCCCGTAATGATTTTCTTCATGATTATTGATTTATCTTGCAAAGTTAGCAAAAAATTAAGGAACAAAAAAAGATAGCGAAGCTTTTGTCTATAACCCAGCTAACTTATGAGATAGTATCGCTTGCATGCTTTCCCACTTGACTTCTCTCTCTGTAAAAAATCTACGAGAAGAGGTAGTTGCTTGAACAATTGCATAAAAAATGCTCTCACGAGGAGAGCATTTTTTATTGATTTACGCATCTAAGTGAAGGCTTTTCTTGATGGCTTTCACCTTTTGGTCAGCTTCAGCGTCACATCGATTGTAATCGGCAGCAGTCTTCATTGTGCCTTTCACTTCGAGATAGAATTTAATCTTTGGCTCGGTACCCGAAGGTCTAACGCTTACCTTGGTATCATCATCGCAGAACCACTGTAGCACATTGCTGGTATCTGGCATGTCCAATTTAGTAATGTGATTGTTGATATCTCTCGCTTCCAAAGTCTGATAATCTTTCCACAGAACTACTTTCGAGCCACCCAATTCTTTAGGTGGATTACTTCTGAATTGTTCCATCATGGCTTTGATTTCATCTGCACCCGTCTTTCCGGGACGTACCACGTTGATAGTTGTTTCTTTAGAAAAACCATATTCCAAATAGATATCCATCAAGAGGTCATAAAGTGTCTTGCCTTGGTCTTTGGCATAAGCACAGATTTCAGCCAGTAAGCACATTGCACTAACAGCATCTTTATCGCGTACAAAGTCGGCAGCCATGAATCCATAGCTTTCTTCACCACCTCCAATGTATTTCTTTTTGCCTTCTGCAATGCGAATTTCACGAGCAATCCACTTAAACCCAGTATAGCAATCACACATTTCTATATGATTTTTTTCTGCTACCTTCTTTATCACTTCTGTGGTGACAATCGTTTTAACAATGAAGTCAGTTGGTTTGAGCAGACCCATATTCTTGCGGTTAGTGATGATATAATACAAGAAGATGAGGCAGGTTTGATTACCGTTAATGAGTATCCATTCGCCTTTGTCGTTCTTGCATGCCATTCCAACACGGTCAGCATCGGGGTCGCTTGCCATTACAATGTCTGCATCCAACGCTTTTGCATCACGCAAAGCCAAGGTCAAAGCCTCTCCATTTTCGGGGTTGGGTGAAACAACAGTAGGGAAATTGCCGTCTTTTACCATTTGTTCTTTCACGCAGTGTACATTGTCAAATCCCCAATACTTCAGCGAACGAGGGATCATCGTCATACCAGTGCCGTGCAAAGGAGTGTAGACAATCTTTAAGTCGTGTTGGCGTTTGATGACTTCAGGGTCAATACTTACAGTTTTTACGGCATCCAAATAGGCTTGATCTATATCTTCACCAATGATTTGGATAAGTGCTTTATTTCCTTGAAACTTAACATCTTCAACGTTCACCTTATTTACTTCTTCGATAATTCCCATATCGTGAGGTGCCAATACCTGTGCACCGTCTTCCCAATAGGCTTTATAGCCGTTGTATTCTTTAGGGTTGTGGCTGGCTGTGATATTAACACCGCCTTGGCAACCTAAGTGGCGAATGGCGAAAGAACACTCGGGAGTAGGCCGCATTTCATCGAACAGATAAGCCTTGATGCCGTTGGCAGAGAAGATGTCTGCAACAGTTTCTGCAAATTTCCTACTGTTATTGCGACAATCATGACATACCACTACAGCGATGTCCGTACGGTCTTTGAAGTTTTTCTTTAGATAATTTGCAAATCCTTGTGTCGCCATACCCACGGTGTAGATATTCATACGGTTGCTACCTGCGCCCATAATGCCACGCAATCCACCAGTTCCAAACTCTAAATCTTTATAGAAAGATTCTATCAACTCCGTTTTATCCTCAGCTTCCAGTTGAGCTTTCACTTCGCATTGAGTTTCTTCGTCAAAGGCAGGAGATAACCATTGTTTTGCTTTTGCCTCGCATTGAGCAATTAGTTCTGTGTTGTTTGCCATATTAATTTCTTTTTAATTGTTACTTTTAAGAGCAAAGATAATAATTAAAAACGAGAAATTTAGAACCTTAGGGATATTTTTTGTACTTTTGCAACATTATGGCAATTTAGAAAGTTTCTTTCAACTTTATTTGCTTAAATAGATATAACTCATGTTTTACAAAGGAATTATTATTGCGGTCTCTACCTTTTTAATTATAGGTGTTTTTCATCCAATCGTCATCAAGACAGAATATCGATGGGGAACACGCCCATGGTTGATATTCTTATTGTTAGGTATCGCCTTCATCATAGGATCGCTTTTTATAGAAGAAGTGTTGTGGTCGTCCTTGTTGGGCGTATTAGGAGCATCTTCATTGTGGAGCATTGGTGAACTATTTGAGCAAAAGAAGAGGGTAGAGAAGGGATGGTTTCCGATGAACCCAAAGCGTAAAAACGAATATCAACCTATTCAATCGACGAAAGAGTAACGACTGCAAGGTCTCTTAATAGTTGAGAGCAAGCGCTTTCGGTGCTGGATATTGCACTGGCAGAAATAATCTTGAGAGGGTATGAAAGTAGAATTGTTGCTGATTGGTAAAACCGTGAATCGACATTTTGTAGCTGGCATAGAAGACTATGTGAGTAGGATTAACCATTATCTGCCATTGACAGTGACGGTGATTCCTGAACTGAAAAATAACAAAAAGATGACCGAGAGCCAGCAAAAAACGATCGAAGGACAGCTGATTCTGAAAAAGATAATGCCTTCAGATACTGTTGTCCTGCTTGATGAACATGGGAAAGAATTGAGAAGTGTTGAACTGGCAGCATGGTTGGAGAAGAAGCAGAGCACCACTCGTAAAATAGTTTTTGTCATCGGAGGACCGTATGGATTTGCGCCAGAGGTATATGAGCGAGCTGATGAGCAATTGTCATTGTCCCGTTTGACATTCTCACATCAAATGGTAAGACTTATTTTCACGGAACAACTTTATAGGGCTTGTACTATTATAAAAGGTGAACCTTATCATCACGAATAATAGACAAGCGCCAAGAGGAATATCAAAAAATCATGAACCCCAACGCTTTTAGGCGGTTCTAAAAACCGTTATCATTGCGAAGAAGTTTGTTCTTCCGTAAGAAATCAAACGAAGACCAACATATTCTGATACATCCCCAGCCACTTATATTGTGCTAATATTTTACAACCTGCTATACGTCAATGGGCTTCTGCATCAATGCCAAGACAGCTATCCATAGACAGCACCTATTCCAATTCGGACAATTCGAGCCAGCGCATACTCTTATCATCGAGTTCTTTCTTTAGCTTGGGCAGCAAAATACTCTTGTCTGTAAGCTCTTCAATGGATAAGCTTCCGCTGCATAATTCGACTTCCAAGTTGCTTATGTCTGTCTCTAATTTTGCAATTTCGCTTTCTAAAGTTTCAAATTCACGCTTCTCTTTGTAAGACATCTTCTTTTTCTCATCACTCCGATAGCTCTTGACAGGTGTCTTCTCTCTTTTCTCCTCCTTGCTTGTGTCAGCGGGTTGTAAGCTGTCCCACTCTCTAAACTGGGTGTAATTTCCCGGAAAATCTTGTATCTCTCCTTCGCCTTTGAATACTAATATGTGGTCTACCACTTTGTCCATGAAATACCTGTCGTGACTAATGATGATAACACAACCTGGAAAGTCCTGAAGATATTCTTCCAAAATTTGCAAAGTTGGTATGTCCAAGTCATTTGTTGGCTCGTCGAGTATCAAGAAGTTGGGGTTTTGCATCAATACCGTACACAAGTACAACTTCCTCAATTCGCCTCCACTCAGTTTGTAAACATAGCTGTGTTGTTGCTCTGGAGTGAAGAGGAAATATTGAAGAAATTGCGTTGCACTCATCGTTTTTCCACCTCCAAGACGAATATGATCAGCAATATCTGTCACCACATCAATCACTTTTTGCTGTTGGTCAAAAGCCAAACCCTCCTGTGAAAAATAACCAAAACGGACAGTTTCTCCGATGTCGAATTTACCAGAGTCGGGTTCTACAAGCCCCATAAGCATCTTGATGAAGGTCGTTTTGCCTGTTCCATTGTTGCCAATGATGCCGAGTTTCTCGAATCTTGAGAAGTTATAATAAAAGTCTTTCAAGATAATCTTGTCGTCGTAGGCCTTCGACACATATTGACACTCAAAGATTTTAGAACCGATATAGACATTACTTGCTTTGAGTCTTAGCTGTCTTTCTTCTACTTTTTGCTTAGCTTTCCGTTCTAATTCATAGAAAGCCTCTTCTCTGTATTTGGCTTTATGTCCTCTGGCTTGTGGCATGCGGTGCATCCATTCTAACTCTGTGCGATACAGATTGTTGGCTCGCATCACTTCACTGCGCATCTGGTCCATGCGCTCTTGCCTTTTCTCCAAATAATAACTGTAGTTTCCTCGATAGGTAAACATCTGCTGTTGGTCTAACTCCAAAATGCAATTACATACCCTATCCAAGAAGAATCGGTCGTGAGTAACCATGAGCAACGTTTTGTTTCCACGCGATAAATAGCCTTCTAACCATTCTACCATCTGTAAATCTAAATGGTTGGTAGGCTCATCCAAGATGAAAAAGTCGGGTTCGGTTATCAAAACATTTGCCAATGCCACACGTTTTTGTTGACCTCCGCTGAGCTGTCCCATGGGTTGCTCCAAATCTTCTATTCTGAGTTGCGTCAATATTTGTTTGGCTTTTAGCACCTTCTCAGGTACTCCCTCATGATTGAAACAGGCATCAAGGACAGATTCTGTGGGGTCAAAAACAGATTTTTGTTGAAGGTATCCTATCTTCAAATCATTCTTGAAGATAATGCTTCCTTCGTCTTTCCCTTCCTTTCCTGTGATTACGGAGAGCAAAGTAGACTTACCTGTGCCATTTTTTGCTATTAAACCAATGCGTTGCCCTTCGGCTACCGAGAAAGATATTTGATGGAACAGCAGCAAATCTCCAAACGATTTGGTCAGGTTCTGCACGTCCAAATAGGGTATTTGTGTCGCCATTCTTATCTTAATGATTGATTGATTTCATCGATATAATCGAGCAATTCTTGGCGTCCTGTTTTCTTTTCAGAACTCGTGATAAAGTACTTGGGCAGCTCTTCCCATACATCTTTGAGTTGTCCCATCCATTTGTCGACGTTCATTTTTGCTTTCACGGTGCCTAATTTGTCTGCTTTCGTGAAAACAATTGTAAATGGAATTTCATTTAAGCCAAGCCAGTCAATGAACTCACGGTCAATCTTTTGCTGTTCGTGTCTAACATCTATGAGTACAAAAACATTCACCAATTGTTCTCTATGTAATAGATAAGTGGTGATGAGTTTTTGTATTTCTTCCTGCACTTTCTTTGAGCGTTTGGCATAACCGTAGCCAGGCAAATCTACCAAATACCAATCGTTGTTGATCAGGAAATGATTAATGAGTAGCGTCTTTCCCGGAGTGGATGATGTTTTTGCAAGTCCTTGATGATTGCATAACATATTGATTAAACTTGATTTACCCACGTTTGACCGACCGATGAATGCGTATTCTATTCGTTGGTCGGTGGGACATTTCCCGAGATTAGGTGAAGACAAGACAAATTTTGCTTGAGTGATATCCATAAAATGAAGTATATTTGTTGCAAATTAAATAATGTATATTCTAAAAAGTAAATCTATTCAGTTTTCTGTGCACATATTTCGTGCGTTTTCTTACGTCACGATGAATGAGTTTTATTTTCTCTACAAAAATACAAAAATATACTGATTATTGTGCTTCATTTGATGACTTCCTTCTTGCTTCAATGAGGTGGTTTTATTAACCCATTATAATAAGGGGCTTATCTACATGACTTAATGCCCTTATCTACATGACTTAATGCCCTTAACTCATTGAGTTAATTTTACCGTTGTAACGTATTTGTAATCAAGTATTTGCGAACATCAAAAAGTACAAAATTTCATTTTCTGTATCACCTTTTTGGAAGAAAGCAACACACAAATATGTAGGGTTCAAAAAAATATAGTACTTTTGCGTTTATGAATAAATTTTGGTGTTTTTTACTCTTTTCGCTTAGCTGCATCTCATTGGCAGCTCAAGACAGTTTGCATGTTGTTCGTGTCAATGCTCAACGCAGTTTCCCACATGAAATTCCAGCTGGGAATTACAGTGGTATTACCTATTTAGGCAACGACTTGTATGCCGTAGTAAGTGACAAGTCGCCAAATGACGGCTTTTTCATTTTTAAGATTAGCCTTGATTCCATTACAGGAGAGGTGTTGCGAGTAGAAAATCTCGGCTTTCGTGGGGATAGGGAGCAAGCAGGAGACTTAGAGGCGATTGCGTATGTACCGACGACGAAAAAGCTTTATATCTCGAGAGAAACCGACAATACCATTCGGGAATATACCTTGGACGGAAAACTGAGCGATAGAAAAATTTTGGTTCCGCCAATTTATCAACGCGCCAGAGGGAACTATGGGCTTGAATCTTTGAACTTTAATCCCACGACACAGATGTTTTGGACCTGCAATGAAGGTACGCTGAAGGGGGATGGAGAGCAGGCTACGTCTACCAATCAAGTGAAAAACAGACTGCGTTTACAATCTTTCTCTGCCGATTTTACGCCTTTGCATCAGTACGCTTATCAGATGGAGACACCCGAGGCAGACAAGCGTGCCTATCTCTACGGAATGGGAGTAGTAGAGGTGACAGGTCTTGATGATGGCAGCGTGCTGGTCATGGAACGCGAGTTTTACACACCAACTAAAAAAATGGGGGCATTCGTCAATAATAAGTTATTTCGAGTAATGCCACAGGAGACATTTGCCATTGATAACAATGACTCGCTAACGGAAGATAGTCCTTATTTACAGAAGCAATTGGTAGCCAACTGGCGTACCACCTTAAAGTTGTTTCATCATCAAATTGCCAATTTTGAAGGGATGTGTTTAGGTCCTCAATTAGCTGACGGGTCACAGGTTTTAGTATTTGTTTCTGATTCTCAAAACCAAGCTGGCGGTGTCATGAAAGATTGGTTCAAGACATTGGTCTTTAAGATGTCAAGTGAGAAGTAGGTAAGAAATAAGGGTCAGTCGTAAAACCCAGTTGCATCCCCTCTCTCCTCATGCACATAATTTCATAAGTATTGAGACCTCTGCAAATCCTTCATTTATAGAAAAAAATGGCTTATATGACAAAAATTTCTCCATGATTGAAAATAATCTCCCAAAAGGAGTGAGTCTCTCAGATTTAATTTGTATCTTCACAATGTCTATCGTCGGATTCTCTTGTTTTTTTGCAACACTAAGATAAGTGAAATTTCTGACATGGCAAAATCCTGAGCAACTTTTTGTTGCTCAGGTACTTAAAAAGTTTAATTTATAATGGTGTTGCGAAATTAAGGATATACAAGAATTGCTAAAAAATGCTTTTAAGGAAGCAGATGATAAGATTCGGGCTGTTAGTCTTCAATTTAAAAGCAATATGGGGACTGCAACAACAGCCATTATCATAGAACAAGAGAAGTTGCATTGCAGTTGGCTGGGCAATGTCAGAATCTTTCGAATGATTAAAAATGATCCTCTACAACTCAACATCGATCATGTCATTCATATAGGATATGGTAGAACAGCTCTTTCTCGTTGCTTAAAAGGCATAGGAACTTATCATCCTTTGCCATACATTACCGATAACCTTCAATAAGACACGACTTTATACCTATGCACAGACGGATTGTATCAAGTAGCCCATTCTGCATTGAGCACTTTCTCTATGCAGGAATAGGAGACGTTGGTAAATCTTCCAAATGATGATGCTTCAGCCATTAAAATAAGTCTCTAACCTCTGTTTTTTAAGTTTCTCAAAAAAAAGTTTTAAAACTCGTGCAGTCTTTTAGCCATAATCTGCTCCTTTTAATAAAAAGGAAAAGTATATCTATGAAAGTAGATGTTGATATAGACGCATGCAAACGGGGAGAAAGAGAAGCTCTCGGAAATTTATATAAGGCATATTCTGACAGATTGTTGCGGATATGCCTGCACTATGTGACAGATGAAAGCACGGCAGAAGATATTCTGCATGATGCTTTTATTATTATCTTCACCTCCATCAAGTCGCTGAAAGACAACTCAAAATTGGAGGGATGGATGATAACTATAGTAAGGAACCTGTGCCTAAGATTCCTGCAAAGTACAGAAAAAGACGATATTCCTCTATCCAGTCTGGGCCTTGAACTCTTGAGCGAGGAAGATGAGGAGGAAAAGAATATTGACATAAAACTATTGTTGGAGGCGATAGAGTCGTTACCGGATGGGAACAGGGAGGTGTTCAAACTTTCTGTTTTGGATGGTCTTTCTCACAAGGAAATCGGAGAACTGCTTGGTATCAATCCTCACAGTTCTTCTTCACAGTTGTTTAGGGCAAAGAAAATGCTACGCACCATACTGATTAATTATTGGATGCTCTTCTTGCTTCCTATTCTTATACCAGTCTATATCTATTTCGTAACGAAGGACGAGTCTGCCAGCACTTCTGATGACAAGCCAACAGCAGTAAACACTCATAAGGAACTTCCAAGACGGGCTCAAAAAGGCACAGCCCCTCAAAAGAAAGCGCAACCAAACTATTCAATCCCATCAACTACCAACTTGAATGATGATCATATTTTGGCAAAAATAGTTGTTTCTGCTGAAGAGATTTCTTCACAAATAATAACTGATAGTGTAAAATCTGGACAGCAGACAGTACCAATCTGTGTAGATTCCTTACAAAAACATCTGGCAGTAAAGGATATCAGCATAGAAGACTCTGTGTTCCGTATTCCACAAATTCCAGAAGAAAGAATGATGGCATTGAACGAAAGAATGTCGCCTGATGTCCGCAATAAGAAGAAATACCCATGGACATTTAACTTCGGTTATTCTTCCAATGCCGGAGCAAATGGAGCCATGTCCAACCTGAACTACCTGTCGGTAGTAGATTACGCTAACGGTGGGGCTGCGGCAAAACTATATACATGGGATGATTATGCAAACTATCTCGCCCGGAACAATGCCTTGATGGATTCTGTCGAGATGGCAAAAATGTCATGGATAGCACTCAACAATGCAACAGATGGCAACGCATCCTTAGGTGAAAAAGCGCATCACTACCGCCCAAAAACATTTGGATTATCGCTTAATAAGCAATTAAGTTCGCATTGGACTTTTAGCACGGGTTTGACCTATACAAGGTTGAAGTCTGATTTTGAGAGCGAGTTTAATGGTGCAACCTTGTTGAAAACCCAAAAGATTGATTATGTGGGCATTCCTTTGCGATTGACCTATCCTATCTGGAGCAAGGGGCGTTTAAATGCCTATACAACCAGTGGTGTGACATTCGAGATGCCTGTCCACAGTTCGCTTGACAAGAAGTATATCATAACGTCTGACTCGTCATACACGCTGAGGGGTGACATCAAGGCCCGCTATCAGTGGTCTGTAAACTTAGGCATAGGTGTACAGTACAAGCTATTCAAGCCGTTCAGCCTGTATTTGGAACCAAATATGTTCTATTACTTTAGGAATGGTAGCGGGCTTGAAACCTATCGCACGGAGCATCCGTTCATCATAACGGTGCCATTCGGCCTGAGGCTTACTTGGTAGATAGATGAAAAAAGGATAAGAAAGAAAAGTCATAAATATAGTGCAGTCTTTTTATAGATTTCCGCTCTTTATAGTAAAGACAAAACTCAAAAGAAAGAATGTATAGTATTTATGACTACATCTATAACGGAATAGTATTTGTCAATAATGTAGTACGCAGACAGCACAAGGAACTCACCTCTTTGATGATATATTCCACTACTAACTGTCAGTCACGTTGCAAGCACTGTTCCATTTGGAAGAAACCTACGGAAAATATAAGTTTAGAGGACATCATCAAGATAATGAACAGCAAATGTGTAACAAAGCGCACAATGGTCGGTTTGGAGGGAGGCGAGTTTATCCTTCATCCTGAAGCAGACAAGATATTGGGATGGTTCGACATTCATCATCCCAGCTATACTTTGCTGTCTAATTGCCTCGCAGTGGATAAGGTTATTTCGTCTGTGAAGAATCATCACCCCAAGCATCTGTATGTTTCACTCGACGGCAATAGGGAAACCTATCGCTATATGCGTGGCAGGGATGGATATGATAAGGTTATTGAAGTCATAGAGGCGTGCAAAGACATTGTTCCCATATCCCTGATGTTCTGTCTTTCTCCTTGGAATTCTTTTGGAGACATGGAATATGTGATAGATGTAGCCAAAAGATATGGCATAGACGTGCGTATTGGCATATACAGTACAATGTCATTTTTTGACACGACCAAGGACTTGATGGAAGCTGATGATGCGGATTTCATCGGTCAGATACCATCCTCCATACATCAAACGGACGAAAACTTTGACTTTGTTGCCCTATATGACGAGTGGAAGAATAACAGGTTGAAACTTCGGTGTCACAGTATTTTCAGCGAGTTGGTCATCCATTCCAATGGTGATGTTCCTTTGTGCCAAAATTTGGATGTAATCTTGGGCAACATCCATGAGAATACGCTCGATGAGATTTTCAACTCAAAGAAAGCAGGGAAGATTCAGTGCCAACACTCCAAAGAATGTAATCAATGTTGGATCAACTATCATCGGAAGTATGATATTATCCTGTTGAGGAATCTGGAAAAAATACTGCCCAAACGACTGATAGAGTTGTTTTACGGGAAATACCAATGGACAGATGACAGGCATACCACCTATAAGAAGCATTTTAAGAAAATAACCGCATAACGAATGAACATGGGATATTATTTAGATAACATCATTGGTAGATACAAGAATATGCGCAGCATCAGGGAACTGAGACATACCTACACACAGCAATACGCTCTTGTGGGTATTGGAAATCATTGTGTCAGCAACCTGTTGCCTGTCATACAGTATCTGCAACTGCCACTGAAATACATCTGCTGCACCTCGGAGAAAAAAGCCAAGTTGATTTCTCAAAAATACAAGGGGATTAAAGGAACTACTTCCTTACAGCACATCTTGAACGATGATACGGTTTCTGGAGTCTTTGTGGCTGCCAATCCACATGCACATTCGCAGATTGCAAGTGAAGTCATTAAAGCCGGGAAATCTTTATTTATAGAGAAACCGCCATGCGAGAACGAAAGGGAACTGAACTCCCTGATAGATACGGTCAAATTGTATGGGTCACAACATATCGTTGTCGGACTGCAAAGACGATTTGCCCCTGCAACCCAAATCTTGCAAAACCGATTGAGAAGTGAGGGTAAACGACACTATCATTATCGCTATCTTACGGGATTATACCCGGAGGGAGATGCCCTGCTCGACCTCTTCATCCATCCTCTTGACTATGTTACATTCCTCTTTGGCGAAGCAAAGATAAAGTTGGTAGAAACAATGACCTGTAAGGATGGCGGACAGACCTTGTTTCTTATGTTGGAGCATCAAAATATAACGGGGATGCTGGAACTATCAACAGATTACTCTTGGCAGGATGCACAGGAACAATTAAGTATCAGTACAGATAATGGACAATATCTATTGGATAGAATGGAAAGACTTGATTTTGCTCCAAGACACTCTGCTATATTGGGAATCCCCTTGGAAAAAATCTTCCAAAACAAAGCAACCATTGTAAATCTCTACGGAAGGAATGGTTTTGTTCCAACCATTGGGAATAATCAAATCATCTCACAAGGTTTCTTCTCCGAAATTCAGGTGTTTGCTGACATGGTTGAAAACAAGCGTGATGATGATCATGCCTTTGATCTGGAAAGTGTCAAGCATGTTTATACGCTCATGTCAAAAATACATAATTGCACAAGCAAGAAATAGCGAATAATCACGTTTATATAAAACAGTATTCTAAATCCATACATTTATGAAAAAAGTATTTTACTGTCTGATTTGCCTCATTGGGTTATCAGCATGCTCGTCAGAGAATGTCGTACTTGAGACATTAAGAGTTTATGATGTGGCAAACTCCACTTGCAAGTCAAATCTCTCTCCAACAGAAACCCGTATAGATTTCTATTTGGAAAATGATGCAAAACCTGCAACCCTTAGCATTGAATTGGGAAAAGACGGCATTGCCCAATGCGCACTCGAAGATGTGAAAGCCAACTGCGCCGTGAGAAATATTTATGTGAACATCGCTAATCAGGATAATCAGATTACCCTTGTTGTGTATCACAATGTCCTTGATGCGCTTGCAGATTGCATTTGCAAATATGATGTCAATTTTAAGATGAGCAAAGTAATCCCCGGGAATTATCAACTGAAAGTGTACTATGCCAAACCAAATATGAAATATGAAGCTTCCGATATTGCATATAATGGGCAAGTCAATCTCGTGCAGAATAAGAAGGCATATATAACTCTCAATGCTGACAAGGTGTTGCCGGAAATGGAAAGCTTACTTTTGAAAGAATCATAATAACAAGATAAAACCTACTAAAATAATATTGATATGAAAAAAGGTTTATATGTACTACAAGTGCTCATTTTATCGTTGTTATTTATTGGTTGCAACAGCGAAGATGAACAAACGTCAACTCCTATAGTACAAGGAGCGAAAACAGCATTGTTTGCCGTTGGGACAACTCGCATAACAAGGGCTGCTGCAAAGCCCTATCTTTTTACGCTTGAGAATATCAACTCTTTCAATGTGCAGACTCGTGAGATTGTCTTCCAAGATTTTGAGCCTACAAGTCAACTCTTTCCGATTTACCGTAATATAGAAGTACATTCGTATGGCAAGGTGCTGCTTCACATCACAACCTTTGTATCTTCGCTCAATAGTCAAATATTTACAGATTTATCATTGGTCTCGGAATCAGGTAAGTTTTATCTTAGCGACTGCTACCCACGAAACATCGAGAACGACAGTCACTATGCCAAAGATAACAAGGCTATTGCGGAATCACGAGAAAAACGAGCAACAGAATGGGGAGAGTTTCTCTCAATACTCAGAAAACATGGAAAGTTGATAAAATAGTGAATAACGCAAAATAATTGTTTAGAAGACAATTCTGCTTGGGTATAAAACAAAAATCACAATCCTATCTGTAAAGAAAAGACTGTGATTTCGTCATCTTAGAGGTACCTGGCAGAGTCGAACTGCCCTACACGGTTTTGCAGACCGTTACCTAACCGATCGGCCAAGGTACCATTGTTAGATTTTTGCGAGTGCAAAGATAAGATAATTTATTGTTACTGCCAAACATTTATGTCACTTTTTCTGAAAGCATTGAGGTTTTTCATGTTTGGTAGCTTGTTTCTTTAGAATCTGGTCATGGAGTTCACAGCCCTTGCATCCATAGCATCTGTCTTTGCTGTAACGCAGTGCGATATAGATGCGACGACAGGCATAACCCAATGCCAAAAGTATGATGATGAATATGACGATGTACTGTAGAACGTCCATGATTTTTCGTTTTTACTTGAAGAAGAATTCTTACCATATACTGATGATGCGAGTACATACACCAGCTATGGTAAGAATTTCTATGAATAGGGTAGTGGAATTGTGCTACCTACGACCGTTAGTAAGCAAAGAGTGGGAAACTCTTCATGGTCTCATTGACCTTATTTCTTACTTTTTCAATCACAGCCTGATCTTCAGGAGCATTCAACACTTCCTCAATAAGTTCAGCGACAAGTAGCATGATATCCTCTTTAGCACCACGTGTGGTCATTGCAGCAGTTCCTAAACGGATACCGCTGGTTTGGAATGCAGAGCGTGTGTCAAATGGAACCATGTTCTTATTCACTGTGATATCGGCAGAAACGAGGGCATTTTCAGCCACTTTTCCTGTGAGGTCTGGGTATTTCTGACGCAAGTCAACCAACATAGAGTGATTGTCTGTACCACCGCTGACAATGGTAAATCCACGCTCTATCAAAGCAGAAGCCAAGACACTGGCATTCTTTTTAACTTGTTGTGCGTATTCTTTCCATTCTGGTCTCAAGTTCTCACCAAAGCCAACAGCCTTAGCTGCAATGACATGTTCAAGCGGTCCGCCTTGTATTCCTGGGAACACAGCGCTGTTGAGCAGTTGAGACATCATCTTGAGTTGACCCTTCTTGGTGGTCTTGCCCCATGGATTTTCAAAGTCTTTTCCCATTAAAATAATACCTCCACGTGGTCCACGAAGGGTCTTGTGGGTGGTACTGGTGACGATATGCGCATATTTTACAGGATTATCCAACAAACCAGCAGCTATCAAACCAGCTGGGTGAGCCATATCGACCATAAAGATGGCACCTACTTCATCAGCGATTTGGCGCATACGTTTGTAGTCCCATTCGCGACTGTAAGCAGAACCTCCACCGACAATTAGTTTGGGTTTGTGCTCACGTGCCAATTGCTCCATCTCATCATAATCTACTCGTCCAGTTTCTTTAGATAGATTGTAACCAATGGGGTGATATAATATACCAGAGGTGTTGACACTACTTCCGTGTGACAGGTGCCCACCGTGATCCAAGTTTAATCCCATGAAAGTATCACCGGGATTTAATACAGCCAGGAAAACAGCGGCATTTGCCTGTGCTCCAGAGTGAGGTTGTACGTTTGCAAACTCTGCTCCAAAAAGTTTCTTTACCCGATCTATGGCAATGTTTTCAACTTCGTCGACTACCTGACAGCCACCATAATAGCGCTTAGCGGGTAATCCTTCAGCATACTTGTTGGTCAGATACGACCCCATAGCTTGCATTACTTCGTCACTTACAAAATTCTCTGAAGCAATAAGCTCCATTCCTTTGAGCTGACGCTGATGTTCTTTCTCAATGAGATCAAAGATTTTCACATCTTTTTCCATGTGTTTTTTAGTTTTAAAGGTTGATATTAAATAAAATTAGAATTTAGATAGTTTGTATCTTATTGTATGTCTATCTCTTTTGTAGAGGGTGTGATGAAGAGCGTTATAGTGTATCTTCTAACACAGTTCTACTTTATTGATATCTTGTTCTTTATCGCAGTAATGGCATTTTAGTAGTCCGTTTTCCTTGTCTACAAAATGAAACACTGTTTCCATTGGCTCGTTGTTCGTGATACACTTGGGGTTGTTACATTTTACAATGCCACGCAGTTCATCGGGTGTTTCTACCGTTTTCTTTTCTACTACCTCGTAATCTTTGATGATATTGAGCACTATTTTGGGAGCAACGACCGACAGTCTGCTGATTTCTTCGTCAGAGAAAAATTTATTGGAAACCTTGATAATTCCTTTTTTACCCACTTTTTTAGATACGAAATTGTTGCCAATCGTAACGGGAGTGTTAAGAGATTGGAGCTCTAACAAGTTCATAACCTGATATGTTTTATCTGCTGGAATATGGTCAATCACTGTTCCATTTTCGATGGCAGCAACCAAACGTTCTTTTTTGTTCATTTTCTCACGATTTATAAATTCACCGATATTACTCGATAATGGTTTTATCTTTTTTGATATCTTCAAGGGTAATGCCTAAACAATAACAGAAAATAGCCTCACGCGCAAAGAGTCCATTTTTTGCTTGTTGGATGTAATAAGCGTGCGGATTATCGTCCACGTCATACGCAATCTCATTGACACGAGGTAATGGATGCAAGATTCGCATGTTCTCTTTAACGTTGCAAAGCATGTCATTACGCAAAATATAAACATTCTTTACACGCTCATATTCCATTAGGTCTGAAAAACGTTCCTTCTGCACACGAGTCATGTAGAGGATATCTGCATCGGCTAAGACTTTTTCATTGAAGACAGTGTGTTCTTGGAATTTAATTCCATGTTCCTTGCAATATATCTTATACTCCATTGGCATCGACAATTCCTTGGGTGCAATGAAATGAAAAGTAGGATTGAAGTGGCGCATCGCCATGATGAGTGAATGTACTGTGCGCCCATATTTCAAATCTCCCACCAAATAAATATTTAGGTTTTCGAGCGTTCCCTGTGTCTTATAAATGGAATACACGTCAAGTAAGCATTGAGAAGGGTGCATGTGAGCACCATCGCCTGCATTGATAATGGGAACAGGGGCTATCTCGCTGGCATATTGTGCTGCTCCTTCTATGTAATGGCGCATGGCAATAACATCAGCATAATTCGATACCATCAGGATGGTGTCTTTGAGAGTTTCGCCTTTTGCCACGCTCGAAGCTTTGGCATCTGAAAAACCTATGACTCTTGCACCTAATCGATTGGCAGCCGTTTCAAAGCTAAGACGTGTTCGAGTAGACGGCTCATAGAACAGCGTTGCAACGACTTTTCCCTTAAGAAGTTCACGATTTGGATGTTTCTCAAATTCCTCTGCCATAGAGAGAAGATACATCAAATCATCTTTACTAAGATTGGCTATTGTTATAAAATGATGTTTTTGCATTTTTTATCCTACTTAATGTTCTCATTAGAATTGCCTGCTAAGGTAGTTATTAATTTTTATTTTTACGAGTTTATTCAAAGAAAAATTGTATTTTTGCATCAAATAATAAAGAAACTTTTGCAGAGTCGAAAAGACAAAGTTGAAATGAAGCATACCGAAAATGAAGTAAGAATGTTTCATGATACAAGTAAATATAATGATGAACCTTAGGTGCTTTGTCCGCACTCTCTACTGACGAACACCACGGAAAAACTCATTTATATTATTTGCAAAATACGAATACGTTCACGATAAGTTATGAGAAAGGTTTTCATTCATGTGCTTTGGAAGATATTGATTATTGTATCAATCCTGTTAGTTTTGGCATTTACTGCCATTTGGAAAGGATGGATAGGATATATGCCCGATGTAGAAGATTTACAAAATCCAATTAGTAGGTTCGCTACTCAAGTATATTCTGCTGACGGAAAGGTGCTTGGAACATGGAATTTCAATAAGGAAAATCGAATCGTTATACCATATTCTAAAATATCTCCACACTTGGTACATGCTTTAGTAGCCACAGAAGATGAGCGTTTCTATGAACATTCTGGGATTGACTTCATTGCTTTGGGGCGCGCTATCATTAAGAGAGGTATTCTGAGACAAGAAAATGCTGGGGGTGGCTCTACCATTACACAGCAATTGGCAAAGCAGTTATATTCCGAAACCGCCCACAGTACGCTGGAAAGAGTCTTGCAAAAGCCCATAGAGTGGGTGATTGCGGTAAAGTTAGAGCGAAATTATACGAAGGAAGAAATCATCGCTTTGTATCTTAATTATTTTGATTTTCTACACAATGCCGTGGGTATCAAAACTGCATCTAACACCTATTTTAATAAAGAACCCAAAGATTTGACCATCAATGAGGCGGCAACTTTGATAGGTTTATGCAAGAATCCTTCGCTCTTTAATCCTGTGAGATATCCGCAACGGTGCACGGAACGGCGGAATGTCGTGTTGAGTCAGATGCAAAAAGCGGGCTATTTGTCAAAGGCAGAATATCATCAGCATGCCGATGAAAAATTGGTATTAGACTTTCATCGCATCGATCACAAGGACGGATCTGCTACATATTTCCGAGAATTTCTGCGTCAATACATGATGGCAACGCATCCTCAACGTTCCGATTATCCTTCATGGAATCAAAATCAGTATGTCTTCGATTCCATTGCATGGGTGTCCGACCCGCTGTATGGATGGTGTAATAAAAACTTTAAGAAAGACGGTAAACCCTATAATGTCTATACAGACGGCTTAAAAGTCTTTACAACGATAGACTCAAGAATGCAACGTTATGCTGAAGATGCTGTGTATAATCATGTTGTGAAGTTCTTACAACCTGCTTTTACAAAAGAAAATTCTAAAAAAGCGAATGCACCTTTTACAAGTGCACTGACGCAAAAGGAGATAAGAGCGATACTCAATAGATCGATGAGAGGTAGTGAGCGTTACCGTGTCATGAAGGCTTCAGGAGCTACGGATGCAGAGATTCAAAAAGCATTTAGAACGCCTGTAGACATGAGTATCTTTACATTTCATGGGGATGTAGATACAACGATGACTCCCATGGATTCCATTCGATACTACAAATCGTTCTTGCGAGCTGGATTCATGAGTATGGAACCGCAAACGGGGCATGTGAAAGCGTATGTCGGTGGACTTGACTATAATCATTTTATGTATGACATGGTGATGAGTGGGCGACGCCAAGTAGGCTCTACCATCAAGCCTTTCTTGTATTCATTAGCCATGGAAAACGGTTTTTCTCCATGTGACCAAGCCCCAAATGTACAGCAAACATACATTGTAGCAGGTAAACCTTGGACGCCAAGGAATGCAAGTCGACGACGCTATGGACAGATGGTTACGTTGAAGTGGGGATTGGCTAACTCGAATAACTGGATATCTGCCTACCTGATGAGCAGATTAAATCCACAACAATTTGTTGGCATGTTAAGCGATTTTGGAATCAAAAACCCAGATATCCATCCATCTATGGCGCTTTGTTTAGGACCATGTGAGGTCTCTGTTGCCGAGATGGTGAGTGCCTATTCAGCGTTTGCAAATCATGGTATCCGTACTGCACCCATGTTTGTTTCAAAGATTGAAGATAATGAAGGAAATGTCATTGCAACTTTTCAACCACGTATGAATGAGGTCATTAGTGAGGAAAGTGCCAATAAGATGCTTGTTCTTCTGCAGGCTGTTGTTGAAGGTGGTACGGCTGGACGTTTGCGATTCAAATATCACATTGATGGTGAAATAGGAGCGAAGACAGGTACTACCAATCGAAATTCGGATGCTTGGTTTATGGGCTTCACACCACAGTTAGTGAGTGGCTGTTGGGTAGGTGGTGAAGACCGTGATATCCACTTTGATTCTATGCGCATGGGACAAGGTGCCACCATGGCATTGCCTATTTGGGCGTATTACATGAAACGCATATATCGTGACAAGTCGCTTGGTTATCGGGCAGATGCGTCCTTCGGTTTGCCTGAAGGATACAATCCATGTCATCAAGACGATGCGAATATGGATGAGTTTGGTATTGACGAAGTCTTTGAGTAGAACATCTCATATATCTTTTGTGTTGACCTAATGAGGTATGAATTTCTGTCATGGACAGCAATTATAGATAACCTATCTTGTCCTAATAACCTCCGTGTGGTAGTCGCTTATCAGCGTAAAGGGCACAAAAAAAGTCAATATGAAAACTTCCATATTGACTTTTTTGTATATCAGAATAAAAGAATTTTTTCTTATGCTTCAGCAGGAGTTTCTTCTGTTTCTGTAGCTTCTTCAGAAGTTTCTTGAGCTCCTTCTTCAGCAGCTTTAGCAGCTTCTTCTTCAGCCTTTGCAGCAGCCTTTTTCTCTGCTACCTTCTTTGCTATTTCAGCATTAATCTTCTTCTCTTCTTCAAGTTCTTTTGCAATTGCATCCTTCTTAGCTTGAGCCTCATTGGCAGCACAAGCTTGTAAGCCTTTCACTTTGTCTTGTTTCCAAGCATCGAATTTGCTTTGCATTGCAGCTTCATCAAAAGCTCCCTTCTTTACACCTCCACGCAAGTGTTTCATTAAATAAACACCTTCGCGTTTCAAAATGTTACGAACAGTGTCGGTTGGTTGTGCACCAACTTCTAACCAATAGAGCGCTCTGTCGAAATTCAAATCTACAGCTGCTGGATTCGTATTAGGATTATACGTTCCAATCTTTTCAGTAAATTTACCATCACGTGGTGCTCTTGCGTCAGCGATAATGATGCTATAAAAAGCATAGCCCTTACGACCGCGGCGTTGCAATCTGATTTTTGTTGCCATTTTTTTGTATTATTTAAATAGGTTTGAATTAATACTCCCAACTCGTGGAAGTGGTTGCAAAGGTACGATAAAAAGCTAAGTCATCGAAATTGCACGATTAAGAACTTTTGAGTATTAACCTACATTAACGCTTCTTGGCTTTTATTTCTATACTTTGGGCAGGATATTTACATCACACCCTCAGCACGCAGGCGTTCTTGCCATTTCCATGCAGAGGCTAAAACTTCCTCGATAGGGGTGTCCGCCTTCCATTCCAAGACTTTGTTTGCCTTGTCTACGTTTCCCCAAACTTTCTCTATATCGCCCTCTCGGCGTGGTCCATACTTCCAATTAAGTTTTACACCAGTGGCTTTTTCAAACCCTTTGACAATCTCTAATGTAGACTCACCATGCCCCGTACCGATATTGAAAATTTCGAGAGGACTTGTCTCTTTCTCCAGTACACGCTTCATAGCAGCCACATGTGCCTTTGCTAAGTCTACGACATAAATATAATCTCGGATGCAAGTTCCATCGGGGGTATCATAATCGTTCCCAAAGATAGTGAGTTCTTTGCGAATGCCCATGGCTGTTTGCGTTACGTAAGGTATCAAATTGTTGGGTACTCCATTAGGAAGTTCTCCGATGTTGGCAGATGGATGTGCACCAATAGGGTTGAAGTATCTCAAGATAATACTCTTCAACTTCGCTCCACTATGTATGTAATCTTGGATAATTTCTTCGTTAATTTGCTTGGTATTACCATACGGAGACAATGCTTTTTGGATGGGAGCCTCTTCGGTAACAGGTAGATTTTCAGCCGTTGGCTGTCCATAGACGGTACAACTACTTGAGAAGATGATGCCTTTAACATGATATTTGGGCATCAACTCCAATAAATTAAGTAACGAGGTGATGTTGTTTCTGTAATAGAGCAAAGGTTTCTCCACGCTTTCGCCCACTGCCTTTGATGCAGCGAAATGGATGATACCTGCAATATCGTTATACTTCTTAAACACAGCTTCTGTGTCTTCAAAATTGCATAAGTCAATTTGTTCAAAGTGAGGACGTATTCCAGTTATCTTCTCAATGCCATCAAGAACTTCAATCTTGGAGTTTGATAGATTATCGACAATAACAACGTTGTATCCAGCTTGTTGTAACTCCACGGTGGTGTGTGAACCTATAAAACCCGTTCCACCCGTAACAAGAATTGTCTGTTTCGTTTCCATGTCTATTTTTTTAAGTTAAAAATATTTCTTGTTGCAAAGTTACATATTTTATTCGATTGATGCCACGAATTTACCTTAAAATGCCTATCGATGAGGGGTTGCAAAGTCAAGATTAAATGTAAGAAAAGTTAAATGCCGTTGACGATATTCAATTATTCCTTTTATATTCATCTATTTTACTGGATAGGGGAGGGAGAAATATAGATGAATCGGAGGAGTGTGCGTAGCCTTCGTACGACAGTTTTGATACACAAAAGTTCTTGGAGCAATATGTTTCTGAATTGAAACATTGACTTAACCCGCTTATCTACATGGGTTAACGGTGTTATCTACATGGGTTAATGGTGTTATTCACATGAGTTAAGGGCGTTATTCACATGGGATAAGACACTTAACTCATTGCTTCAATCAAATATATCTAACTCTGAAGTAAAGTGAAACGAAAAAGGTATTTTACCTTGAAGAGTAAAATACCTTTTCATGTTGTCTATTGATTCTCTTTTCGAACGAGCTGTTTAGGCTTTTGCAAGTGCAACTTTTTCTTCTTGAGCCAAGCCGCTTTATGCTTTTCGTACTCCATTTGTTTTCTTTCTAAATAATTGTCAGCCATCTATTGGAAGTGTGAGTAAATGACAGATAAACTCAGTGGTTGATTTCCACCCAACAAGCGTGTGCTGGTGAGTGACATGTCGTGTACTACTCGCGTAAGGATTTTGTTTTGATTGTACGAGTAATATGTTGCCTGAACAGGTATCACCACCAATTTATTCCAACCTTTGGAGCGTGTACCTGCCATCTTGTTTTTCTTCATTTCCTTGATGACGCTTCCTATATTATGAAAGGTGTATCCGTTATTAGATGGATTATAGGTTGCTAAAAACGAAGTTTTATAATCTGCGATGCGCTTGTTTTCAAAAAAACTGTAAAGACTATCCTTTTGGACTAATAAGAGTGTTTGAGGAATGTCCAATGCGTATTTGCTATTCACGAGATTGTTTAGTCGGGCTAAATGAATTTTTGCTGCATTCAGTGAGTCCTTCTCATGACCTTTCAAAATCTCATCAACGGGGATAGTCAGTTCTGTAAAGATGCCTGCGGGTGACTTCAAATACGTATGCTCATGATTGTTTACTAAACTTTGAATGGTGTGTGCATCGTTAGATATATTGGAAGTTTGAAGCACTTCTTCTGTGCCAGAAAACGAAGCACTCCCGACTTGTTCCTTATTATTATGCTTGAAAGTGAAGTAAATGTTTAATTGACTCAAATTGATATAAACCATTGAGCCAAGTCCACTTGCATTCTTTAGATAAAAACCTGGCACTACATGTTGGGCAAACGTAAATGAATTTTTGAAATACGCAGGATGCTGGTAATATTGTTGCAGCACATACGTACCAAAATTGTTATATTCCTTACCGTCTGGCGCAGTATAAGGCTGGTTGAGCTTGATGGTAATATACTTGCTGCTATTGCCATTGTTGGATTTTCCAGCTTGTACTTTGACATCCGTCAGTGTATAGATTTTGTCTACCTGATACGCATTTGGCGAGACATAGCCTTGCTTGATAGGGTCGAAATTGGAATAGTATTTTCGATCTTCATTCATAGGCTTGCTCATCGCATAAGCCGTTACTTTCATTGGAGCCAATGAGTCTCCGTAAAAAGTTTCGTAGTAAAGACGGATTTCACAAGAGTCTGCTACGATGATGTCGTTTATCTTATGCGTCATTTGTTGTGCACTTGGGAAAGCATAGTTCTCTGGTATTCGAAATTGGGTCATATAATTGCCTGTGATATAACCACCTGTTTCGGTATCCTTGATTTTACCTAAATACCCTATGGTATTTCGAGAGAGTACGGAGTCGGCAGCAATGGAGCTTGTAGATACCATGAATGTATCTGTCGAAATCTCCAGTTTGTCCATCTTGTTTGTGAGTGATCCACCGAGTGTATCTGTGGTGTCGTCGCATGATGCGAGCAAAAAAGCAGCAAAAGCGATGATTGCGATAAACTGATTCTTCATTTGTGTTTATGCTATTGTACGGACTTTTATACGATATAAGCGGTCTAACGGAAGACTTATAAATCTATAAAAAGCTCTATTTCTCGAGAATTAAATCATAAAAATCTTGATATGCCTTTGCATATTCCTTTCCTGGATCGTCAAGGAATGGGATGTCTTTGCTCTTGGCATACTGTATGAGGTCTTTGTTGACATCGTTACCAGTCTCAATAATTCCATCACTATAGTCAATGGCTAATTTGCCTAATTCAAAGAAGTCAAACTTTTCGTGGTAAGCATCCAATAAGTCTACCTTTGCATCTCTGTATTCCACGCAGCGTTTGAAATTGGTTCCCAAATCCTTCTTAAGCTGGTTTTGAAATAGAGCTGTGATGACTTTTGCATTCGCAAACGAAGGCTCGTCCTTGAAAGCAGTCTTCACATAGAAAGGAACTACTGCTCCCATCCAGCCTTGACAATGGATAATATCGGGCACCCAACGTAATTTTTTGACTGTTTCCAATACACCACGTGCAAAGAATATAGCGCGTTCTCCGTTGTCAGGATATTCATCACCCGATTCGTCAACGGTCATTTGGCGTTTGGTAAAATAGTCTTCGTTGTCAATAAAGTAAACTTGAATTCTTACTTGTGGTATGGATGCCACCTTGATGAGTAGTGGGTGATCGGTCTCGTCGATGATGAGATTCATTCCAGAAAGGCGGATTACCTCATGTAGCTGGCCGCGCCGTTCATTTATGTTTCCCCATTTAGGCATAAATGTTCTGATCTCGTACCCACTTTCCTGCATCGTTTGTGGAAGTTCGCGCCCCATCTTGGACATTTCTGTCTCTGGGACGTATGGCATCATCTCTTGATTGATGAATAAAATCTTTTTTGTCATGTCCTCTTTGGCATTTACTTGTTTATTGTCAGAGCTAAGAATGAAAGACTTTGTAGTGCGATGCTACAGGCTACATGCTATGCTCCATGCAAAGATACAAAAAATAAATGAAAATAAGGTCGGTTTATTTTCAAATTGAAAATTTAACGTCTCATTTTCAGTATTTTTTATGATTAGAATAAGAATTTATCACAAAAGAAAAGACATCTAACAGCTGTCTATCAACACAGCTGTTAGATGTCTAACTTAAAAAGGAAGGTCATGAGTGCTTATTCTATGACCACCAGGGGCGTGTCTTCCATGACACTTTCGCCCTGTTTGATGCAAATAGCAGTGACAGTTCCATCCTTTTCAGCTTCAATATTATTTGCCATCTTCATGGCTTCCAATACTACAACGGTATCTCCAGCTTTCACTTGATCGCCCACTGATACCTTTATTTCTGTAATAACGCCAGGGAGTGGAGCTTTGATAGCCTGCTCTGTATTAACCTGTCCAGTGGTAGAAGGCTCTGTTTCTACCTTCTCGTCCGACTGGGGCAGTGGAGTTACAGTTTTCTTCTCTGCTTCGGGCTGCGCTTCCATTTCTACTTGAAAGTCTTTTCCGTTGACAGTTACCTGCGCTTTGTTGTCGACTACATCGGTTATTTCGACTTGATATTCTTTTCCGTCGATGATATATTTAAATGTTTTCATATCCTATATTTCCATTCTCGTTGATTGACGAGAGATTATGAACTGTGATTAGTTAGGGTCTCTCTGTGAAAGAGAGAAATTTAGCATTCCATAAAGTGTGCTTGGGTAGAATGGTAATCTTTCCAGGCTCAATATCGTGCACATTATTTCCCTGATACTCATAGAGAGCCATAGCAATGGCTGCATATATATTCTTATCCATTTTATTTGAATGTTAAGCGGTTGGTTACATTGGCATACAGCCATGTTTCTTGGCTGGAAGCTGCTGACGTTTGTGTGCTAACTGTGCCAAACCTCTACAAATTCTAAATCTTGTATTTCTTGGTTCAATAACATCGTCAATATAACCATATTGTGCTGCCTGATAAGGATTAGCAAAAAGGTTGGTGTATTCTTCTTCTTTTTCTGCCAAGAAAGCACGAACATCCTCGCCAGCTTCTTTCTTCATTTTTGCTTCTTTCGCACTCAACACGGCTACAGCACCTGATGCACCCATCACAGCGATTTCAGCTGTTGGCCATGCAAAGTTGAGATCGGAGCGCAATTGCTTGCATCCCATTACGATGTGGCTACCACCATAACTCTTTCGGAGTGTGATAGTAATCTTAGGTACCGTCGCTTCGCCATAAGCATAGAGTAATTGTGCGCCATGAAGAATCACCGCATTATATTCCTGACCCGTACCAGGCAAGAATCCGGGTACGTCTACCAACGAAACGATTGGAATGTTGAAGGCATCACAAAAACGAACAAAACGAGCACCCTTGCGGCTTGCATTGGTGTCGAGTACGCCTGCATAAGCCTGTGGCTGGTTGGCAACAATGCCCACACTCTGTCCATTGAAACGTGCAAATCCTGTAATGAGATTCTTTGCGAACTTGGGTTGGACTTCAAAGAATTCACCATTGTCGGTAATTTCGCCTATCACCTTATACATATTATAGGCTTGGTTCGGATCGTCTGGTAATATCTCGTTCAGCAAATCACTCGTCCTATTGATGGGATCTTCATTCTGTAAGCGAGGAGCTTCTTCGGTATTGTTAGAAGGAAGATAACTAAGAAGAGTTTTAATCAATGTCAAGACTTCTGTATCATCCTTTGCTGCAAAGTGGGTAACACCACTTTTCGTAGCATGAACACTGGCTCCTCCCAAATGTTCTGCATCAATATCCTCACCCGTAACGGTCTTTACAACTTTAGGACCTGTGAGGAACATATAACTTGTTCCTTCTGACATAAAAATGAAGTCAGTAAGTGCAGGAGAGTAAACAGCACCTCCAGCGCATGGACCTAATATGGCAGAAATTTGTGGAACAACACCACTTGCTAAGATATTTCTTTCAAATATTTCTCCATATCCAGCCAATGCACAGATTCCTTCTTGTATTCGAGCGCCTCCAGAGTCGTTCATGCAAATGATTGGAGCACCATTTTGCATGGCTAAATCCATAATCTTACAAATCTTTTGAGCCATGGTAAGAGACAATGAACCGCCGTTGACGGTGAAATCTTGTGCGTAAACGTAAACTAAACGTCCGTCGATAGTGGCACTACCTGTCACAACACCATCTCCCAAGATCTGTTTCTTTTCCATTCCGAAGTTATGACATTGATGAAGTTTGAACATATCATACTCCTCGAAAGAACCTTCATCAACGAGCATATCTATGCGTTCACGTGCTGTATATTTGCCACGGGCATGCTGCTTTTCAATGGCTTTTAGACCTCCTCCAAGTCGAGCTTGCTCCCGTTTTTCTACCAATGTTTTAATCTTTTCTACTTGTTTACTCATAATTATATTAGTATGAATTTTATTCCTAAATTGACTTTGCAAAGATAATAATATTTCACGAAAGCCTCAAAGCTATCCATGTAAAATATGTTATATGGGATTAAGAATGGAGAGGCATTCTCATGTTGCTAATGTCTTCTTTTCTTATTTTCAAGTTTAGGCGCATTGTGGTGTTCTGAGAAGCGAACAATGACATTTTGTCTCAATACAACAATCAATTTAGAATGACTGACATATCTGTCATATATAACACTGCCAAACTTGTCAGCTGTAATTTTGGCACACTTTTCGTATAGGTAGGGGTGTTTGGTTCAGAACAAGTGTTGCTACTCATGCGGCATCATAGTCCTGAAAATGCAATTTATGAATAACTTAAAATATAATGATTATGAACATTAAACCATTAGCAGACCGAGTTTTGGTGCTTCCTGCACCTGCAGAAGAAAAAGTAGGTGGAATTATTATTCCTGATACAGCGAAAGAAAAACCATTACATGGAAAGATAGTAGCTGTTGGGAATGGAACAAAAGATGAAGAGATGATTCTTAAAGAAGGCGACGAAGTACTTTATGGAAAGTACAGCGGAACCGAACTTGAGTATGAGGGTGAAAAATACTTGATGATGCGTCAAAGTGATGTACTCGCTATTGTTAAATAGTTGAACGTATAAGACAGAAGCATTGATTCAATAAAAATAATTTAGATACAAACAAAGAAAATAAAGATATGGCTAAAGATATTAAATTTGATGTAGAAGCAAGAGATTTGCTTAAACAGGGTGTTGACCAGTTGGCTAACGCTGTAAAAATCACTTTAGGTCCTAAAGGACGTAATGTTGTTATTGAGAAAAAGTTTGGCGCTCCACAAATAACAAAAGACGGAGTAACTGTTGCTAAAGAAATTGAGTTAGAGGATTCGTTTGAGAATACAGGTGCTCAATTGGTAAAGAGCGTTGCATCCAAAACTGGTGACGATGCAGGTGACGGTACCACCACCGCAACAATATTGACACAAGCCATTGTTTCAGAAGGCTTGAAAAACGTTACTGCTGGTGCTAACCCTATGGATTTGAAAAGAGGAATTGACAAGGCTGTTAATGCAGTAGTTGATTATATCAAGTCCAATGCAGAGCAAGTAGGCGACAATTACGACAAGATTGAGCAAGTTGCTACGGTTTCTGCTAACAATGATCCAGAGATTGGAAAGCTTTTGGCTGATGCCATGCGCAAAGTAAGCAAGAATGGTGTCATCACTATTGAGGAGAGTAAGAGCCGTGATACCAATATCGGTGTTGTTGAAGGAATGCAATTCGACCGTGGATATCTTTCCAGTTATTTCGTAACAGACACGGATAAGATGGAAAGTGTCATGGAAAATCCATACATTTTGATTTACGACAAAAAGATTTCTAACATCAAAGATTTCCTTCCTATCTTACAGCCAGCTGCAGAAAGTGGCCGTCCTTTGCTCGTTATTGCAGAAGATGTTGATTCTGAGGCATTGACAACATTGGTAGTAAACCGTTTGCGTGCAGCATTGAAAATATGTGCTGTGAAGGCTCCTGGATTTGGTGATCGCAGAAAAGCTATGCTTGAAGACATCGCTATTTTAACAGGTGGCGTGGTTATCAGCGAGGAGAAGGGCTTGAAACTGGAGCAAGCTACCCTTGAAATGTTAGGTTCTGCTGATAAAGTGACAGTAACAAAGGACAACACAACCATTGTTAACGGTGCTGGACAGAGTGAAAACATTCAAGCTCGTATCAGTCAAATCAAGAATGAAATTGAGCACACAACAAGTTCATACGATAAAGAAAAGTTGCAAGAACGTTTGGCAAAATTGTCAGGTGGTGTAGCAGTTCTTTATGTAGGAGCTAACAGCGAAGTAGAAATGAAGGAGAAGAAAGATCGTGTTGACGATGCTCTTTGTGCTACCCGTGCTGCAATTGAGGAAGGTGTTGTTGTAGGTGGCGGTACTACCTACATTCGTGCACTGGATGCGCTGAAAGACTTGAAGGGTGTAAATAGTGACGAACAGACTGGAATCAAAATTGTTGAACGCGCAATTGAAGAGCCTTTACGCCAGATTGTTGCAAATGCAGGTGGCGAAGGAGCAGTAGTTGTGGACAAAGTTCGTGAAAGTAAAGGTGATTATGGCTATAATGCTCGCACCGAAACTTACGAGGATTTACGCCAAGCAGGAATTGTTGACCCCGCAAAGGTGGCACGTGTTGCTTTGGAAAATGCAGCCTCTATTGCTGGAATGTTCTTAACAACAGAATGCCTCATTGTAGACAAACCAGAGGAAAAGCCAGCAATGCCGGCAGCTCCTGGAATGGGCGGAATGATGTAAATAAAACCTCTTTTTTGAGATAAATATGAAGAGACGAATCATAAGGATTCGTCTCTTTTTGTTTTTTATTTGATTTTTTTTTGCACAAATCCTTTTGAATTTCAAAGAATATATATATCTTTGCAATATAAATATCAAAAAACTTACCAAAATGTATTTAGCTGTGAATGCTTAAAAGATATTTTTGATTTGTTTTAGTAGATTAGTTTTTAAGTAGTTTGTTTTAAGAACATCGGATGTCGAGATGACATCCGATTTCTTTTTATCTGTACCTTTTTCTTGTGAACAAGATGGCTATTTGATGAAAAATGATTATTTTTGCAGTACTTTACACACGGCAAGTATCTGCATGGCAGAATCTTCTTGTTGACAAAGAGTTTTGTATGAATCCTATGAGGGATACTTGGCTATAGAAGATATGGAGAAATTAATAGAGCTTTATACACAGTGGGCGCACGAGAAACCCATAAAAATAGACCCCATAGAAGGCGCTGGGAGTAACCGTAGCTATTATCGTTTTACCAATTCTAAAGGAGAGACGACGATAGGAGTGATAGGTACGAGCCGTGATGAGAACCACGCCTTTATTTATCTGACAAATCATTTTTCCAAACAGTTGCTGCCTGTTCCTAAAATATTAGCTGTCGGTGACGATCAACTTCGTTACTTACAGACAGATTTAGGCACCACATCGCTGTTTGATTTGCTGAAAGATGCCCGTGAAGCGGGAGGGCGTTATACGCAAAAGGAGAAAAAATTACTTTTGCGTACCTTAGAGGCTCTGCCTGCAATGCAGATACAAGGTGCCCGTGGCTTGGATTTCAAACATTGTTATCCACAACCTACATTTGATGCAGATAGTGTGTTGTTTGATTTAAATTATTTCAAATATTGCTTTCTGAAGGCTACAGGAATTGATTTTCATGAACTGAAATTAGAAGCTAACTTCCGCTTATTTGCAAAAGATTTAACAGCAGAACCTTCCGAATACTTTCTTTATCGAGACTTCCAAGCACGCAATGTGATGATTGACGAACAGGGCAATCCACATTTTATTGATTATCAAGGTGGAAGAAAAGGTCCGTTCTATTATGACTTAGCCTCGTTTTTGTGGCAGGCTTCAGCAAAATATCCTTTCAAATTGCGTCGTGATTTAGTCTTTGCTTACTATAACTCGCTGAAACGATACATTGAAGTACCATCCAGTCGTCACTTCGTTGAGCGACTTAGCCTTTTTGTTTTGTTTCGCACTTTGCAAGTATTGGGCGCTTATGGTTTTAGAGGTTACTTTGAACGCAAGAAACATTTCTTATCTTCAATACCGCCTGCGATACAGAATTTGCGTGAGCTACTGAAGCTCAATGGAGTAGTTTCCAACTATCCTTATATGATGGACATTCTCAAACAGCTCACCGAACTGCCACAATTTGCTATCGTAGAACAGCCAAAGACAAAGCGAACTGACGGCTATAAAATAGCCCAACATAATATTTATCATGCCAATCCTGTTGACGGGCCTGCTACCTTTTCTAAATATGACGGTGGGGGAGTCTTGGTGGTACGTGTTTACAGCTTTTCTTTCCACAAAGGAATCCCAGAAGATTCGAGTGGCAATGGGGGAGGATATGTCTTTGATTGTCGTTCTACTCACAATCCAGGGCGTTATGAACCTTATAAATGTCTCACAGGATTGGACGAGCCTGTGATTCGTTTCTTGGAGTCTGATGGCGAGATACTTACTTTTTTAGACCATATCTACAAGTTGGCAGATCGTCATGTGAGCCGTTACATAGAGCGTGGCTTCACGAGTTTGATGTTCTCGTTTGGCTGTACAGGAGGGCAACATCGAAGTGTTTATGCGGCTCAACATTTGGCAGAACACATCCATGATAAGTTTGGCATTGAGGTAAGAATCATTCATAGAGAACAAAATATCAATCAAACCTTGCCCGCTAAATAAAGGATGTTACACCCATTCGCATGAGACAGCCGTTTGAAAGAAGTCGTAGAAAATAACAAGTTCAATAAAAAAGAATACACGTCATGAAGCAAGCTATGATTTTTGCAGCTGGTTTAGGCACTCGATTACGCCCCTTGACAGACCACATGCCCAAGGCATTGGTTCAGGTTGGTGGTGTTCCGTTGCTTCAATTGGTTATCGAACGATTGAAGAAGGCTGGTTTTGAGCGTATCATTGTCAACGTACACCACTTCTCGCAGCAAATCATCGATTTCCTTCATGCGCACGATAACTTCGGCATAGACATCCTCATTAGTGAAGAAAGAGAGACACTTCTTAACACGGGTGGAGGTATCAAGCATGCGCAGAAACTATTTACGAACGAGCGAATCCTTATCCACAATGTGGATATATTGAGCAATGTGGATTTGTCCCATTTCTATACAAGTAATCAAGATGCTGCCGCCACCTTGCTTGTGAGTGAGCGCAAAACAAAACGCTACCTACTTTTTGATGAAACATTAAAATTGGTGGGGTGGACCAATATTGAGACTGGAGAGGTACGCTCACCTTTTTCAGATATCAATCCAGCTCACTGTAAGATGTTTGCCTTCGCGGGCATTCACAACTTTTCGCCGACATTGTTTCCACTGATGCAGGATTATCCTTCCAGTTTTAGTATCATTGATTTTTATTTAGACATTTGTAAACGCATACCCATAAAAGCTTATATAGATACAAAACTGCAACTATTAGATGTCGGCAAACCAGAGACACTAAGTCAAGCCGCTGCGTTTATGTCTCGATGGGATACTCCCACGACTTCATCACAGTCTCATCCAACAAGTTGATTCATTTGATTCATTCATTCGATATTATTCATTTTCAATTATAGCTATATGCAACAGAAGATTATTATCTTAGATTTTGGTTCGCAAACCACACAGTTGATAGGTCGACGTGTACGCGAACTGGATACCTTCTGCGAGATTCTGCCGTATAACAAGTTTCCTAAAAACGATGACTCTATTATCGGTGTCATCCTTAGTGGCTCACCTTATTCTGTCCATGATCGTGAGGCCTTCCAGTGCAATTTATCCGATTTCATGGGCAAATATCCTGTTTTAGGTATTTGTTATGGTGCACAATTTATTTCGCATACTCATGGTGGAAAGATTGAACGCACGGAGACGCGTGAATATGGGCGTGCGCTTCTCAAAGACTTTGATGCAGAAAATCCGCTTTTCAAAGGTTTTGAGCCTCATTCACAGGTATGGATGAGCCATGGAGATACCATTACTGCAATTCCTTCCGATTGTCATGTCATCGCAAGTACTGCTGATGTACACTATGCAGCCTATGCCAGTGATACGTATCCAATGTGGGCTGTTCAGTTTCATCCTGAAGTTTTTCACACCACACAGGGTACTACTTTGTTGAAAAACTTTGTGGTTGATATTTGTGGAAGTAAACAACAATGGAGCCCAGCTTCATTTGTGGAAACCACAGTGAAGGAGCTTAAGCAGCAGTTGGGTAACGATCGAGTTATTTTAGGCTTAAGTGGAGGAGTAGATTCTTCCGTTTGTGCCACGCTATTAAACAAAGCGATAGGAAAAAATCTCACTTGTATTTTTGTAGACCATGGGATGCTGCGCAAAGATGAGTTTAAGCGCGTGATGAAGGCATACGAAGGTTTGGGACTTAATGTCATTGGTGTAGATGCCAGCAAAAAGTTCTTTCAAGACCTGAAAGGCATTACCGATCCAGAAGAAAAGCGTAAGATTATAGGTCGTGACTTTGTCGAGGTGTTTAATGCAGAAGCCAAGAAAATCACAGACGCTAAATGGTTGGCGCAAGGTACTATCTATCCAGACAGAATAGAAAGTCTAAGCATTACAGGAATGGTGATAAAGAGTCATCATAACGTTGGCGGACTTCCTAAGGAGATGAAGCTGAAACTTTGCGAACCTCTTCAATGGTTGTTCAAAGACGAGGTGCGCCGTGTAGGGCAACAATTGGAGATGCCCGAACACCTGATTAAACGTCATCCGTTCCCCGGTCCGGGCTTGGCAGTCCGCGTTTTGGGCGATATTACTCCTGAAAAGGTAGCCATACTCCAAGCTGCTGACGATATTTATATCGAAGCACTGCATCAATGGATTTGTGAGGATGGACAACCTCTCTATGACAAGGTGTGGCAAGCAGGGACAGTACTTCTCTCCACCATACGGAGTGTTGGTGTGATGGGGGATGAACGCACCTACGAGCACCCTGTTGCACTTCGTGCGGTTACCAGCACCGATGCCATGACAGCAGACTGGGCGCACTTGCCATACGAGTTTCTTGCCAAGGTTTCTAACGAAATCATCAATAAGGTCAAGGGCGTGAATCGCGTATGCTATGACATTTCGTCAAAACCACCTTCGACGATTGAGTGGGAATAAATATAGTAGTATGGGTATAGTGCTTCAGAGGTAGAGAAGTATCATATCCTGTCCGTTTGTCAAAGTAGCATTGGTAGTACTGAGTAGGTATTGCCAATGCCACTTTTCATTTCATCTGATGGATGAAACTTCTACACCGTTTCGTCCTTCGCAATTTTGGCAAAACACTCGTTGCTTTTGTCCTATTATTTTACCAAAAAACGACCATCTAAAATCTTCAAAATAGAAAAAATCAATAGGCAAACGACATGCAAAAATGCACTGATTTTAACAAAATAAACGTCTCTCGAAGCTGAAATATTGACTTTACGGTCTTGGAAACATGTATTAAAGGTGTTATTCACATGCTTCAAGCGCATTAATGCATGCAAATAGTTAGCTTATCTCAATGGGTTAGTCGAAGAAAAATGGGGGAAAAGGGAGTAAAAGGAGAGATTTTATTTGTAACATGTTCAATAACAAGCGGTTATAAACTTCGCACATAACTCGCGTATTTGCGACCCACTTTGCTGTTGGTGATTTACACGCGAGTTTTGAGAGGCACTTTGTAAAGAAAATTCAGTAATAATTATCATTCCATGCAGCGTGCTACCAAACCTATATAGGCTGCTTTACGGGTGATTTTCATTGTAAAAAAATCATTTTGATCGAATGTGATGATGAAATGCTAAGGACACTTGTGTCAGGAAAGGATGAAGGCATCTTGTTCATTACATACAACATAGATAGCCACATAACTGCGCTATCGGATTGGCGAGCTTTTTTCTTATGAAAAAAAATTGTTTGACTCCTTATAAGTTAGTATATTTGCTGTCATAAATGTTAGATGATGATGAATAAGCAGGATTTTTTAGACATATTGGAAGAACATAGGAGATTGAGCTTCCAAGACCAGATAGACTATGAAAAGTTCTATCTCTATTCCATCATAACTCATTCAACTGCTATCGAAGGTTCGACGATGACTGAGGTAGAGAACCAGCTACTCTTTGACGAAGGACTTACTGCCAAGGGTAAAAGTATTATTGAGCAGAACATGAACCTCGACCTGAAGGCAGCCTATGAAAGAAGCATAGACATGGCAAGGGAACACACCCCTTTCTCCATTGACATGCTAAAGGAACTGTCTTCAATTGTAATGAGACGCACAGGAGGGGTAGTCAATGTACCGGGTGGTGTATTTGACTCGTCAAAGGGAGATTTACGCCGGGTAAACGTAACGGCAGGAGCAATGGGAAAGTCTTACATGAGTTACCTAAAGGTTCCACAAAAGTTAGACGATTTCTGCAAAGAAATGAATGAGAGACGTACAAATCTCATTAAAGAACCTGATGTATATGAGCAATACCGTCTAAGCTTTGACGCACATCTGAAGCTTGTAACGATTCATCCATGGGTAGATGGTAATGGAAGGATGTCAAGATTGATGATGAATCATCTTCAAACAGAGTTCGGTTTGGTTCCCAGTAAGGTATTAGTGGAAGACAAAGCCGAATACATCGAAGCCTTGGTAAAATCAAGAGAAGAAGATTCATGTTTGCCATTCCAAGACTTCATGTTTAAGGAACACGCCAAGAATCTCCAACAAGAAATTGATAATTACAAGTTGTCTTTGGGTGAAGAGGAAGAAAAATAGAATTCCCTTCGCCATTTCAGATTATTAAATCAAAGAAGGATTAACAGAACAAAAAATCAATGAAGGGGCATCGGAGCTTCATCGTTCGTAGAGTGAATAGCCTTGACACGATGCTTTTGTACGATTATCTCATTCGAGTAAACCGATTGAAGCTTTGAAATAATAAAATTAATCGATAAATACCCTAAAATAATGATTGATATATTGTAAAATATATATATATTTGTACCCAAATATTGTTATAACAAGATTGAAGCAATGAAAGTTCATAAGATGTACGAACCTGAAGATAAGCTTATTTCCATTATTGGAGATAACTATAGTGTTCTTCAAAGCCTTGGATCGTTTGGCATCAACTTAGGCTTTGGTGACAAAACGGTTCGTGAAGTTTGTGAGAGTCAGAATGTGGATACTTATACTTTTTTGGCGATAGTGAACCTCACCATAAATGGGTATAAGGGGGATGAAGATTCAAATGAACTGAATATTCCTACCCTGATTCAATATTTACGTGCAAGTCATTCGTATTATCTTGATTTTCAATTACCATTCATTCGAAAGGAACTGGCAGGCGCTTTGGACGAAACCAATAACTTGGCTCGACTCATCTTGAAACTATATGATGAATACGCACATTCTATCAGAAACCACATGCGGTATGAGGAGAAGAACGTTTTTCCGTATGTTGATGATTTATTGAATGGTAAAATCGACGAAACATACGATATTGAGACCTATTCTAAACACCATGGACAAACAGACTTAAAGCTGAAGGAGTTAAAGAACATCATTATTAAATATTTACCTTCTAATGGACTGATGAACAATCAGTTGACAGCCACATTGTACGATATTTATAATTGCGAACAGTGGCTTACGCTTCATTCTATGGTAGAAGATGAAATATTTATCCCTGCCATTCGACATATAGAAAAGAAGTTAAGACAAAGTGATGTTTCCATTAAGATATCTTCGATGCTCAGTCAGGTACCACATAGTCAGGAAATTTTAAGTGAGCGGGAAAAGGAGGTTATCGTCAGTTTGGTACAAGGTATGACGAATAAAGAGATTGCCGACCATCTATTTATTTCTATCAATACGGTGATTACACATCGCCGAAATATAGCACGAAAGCTGCAGATACATTCTCCATCGGGTTTAACGATTTACGCAATAGTGAACAATCTAATAGATATTCGCAACGTCAAGCTATAAAGTGCTTTTCAAACCGTCAAAGAATAAATTGTTTCCGCTTTTCTTTTTATTTAGTTTTGGGTTGTGGTGAAGCATCTGGAGTTTTTGTTTTGACTTTTTTCTGACGTCTCCTTCCAAACAAATCACGTAGATTCGTAAAGTCTTTCTTAATAATTAAGCCCACTCCTTGTGTTGTTAAACTGTTGCGAGTGAAATATCGATCATTGGTCTGATTATAAATCTTTACCGCCAAATTGCCATTCGGATAGAGTAAGTATTTGATATCAAAATCGCCAATAAAAGTAGTGGTCGCATTTGGATTATCACGATATCCAAATTGCCCATTGATATTTAGGCGGTTATCTAATAATCGTCCAGACAAGCTCCCTTCATATTCTGCATTGTTAAATCCTTCTGTTCCGGGGGAAATATTCGCACCGAAGTTCCAATTGGTATTGTCAATCACAGAATTTAAGACCGTATTTATCTGTTGACTCAATGTTCCACTCAAAATGCTTTGCATGGCTAACGTTGCTTGACTGGGTTGAGTGGGGTTGTTGATAGCTGCATTTTTGGTTTCTTGTGAATAAAACCTGCCTACTGCGAGAAGATACAAAACTTGTTGCTTCATTTCTTCTTCACTATTCATCAAACTATATACCATTTGCTTTGCATCATTGTTAATGGTTGGCAGGTCTAAGTTAAAATCAATTTGCGGTGTATCGGGAGTGCCAGTGATATTCATCAAACAGTTGACACGAGTATTATTCCTTGTGAAAGACTTGCCGATATTCAAGTCAGCTAAGCTAACACCATTCACTGTGTAAATGGCATTTAGGTCTAAGGTGGCAAGGTATGGATTTCCACCAAATGCAATCGTTCCTCCTTGTCTAAACTGGAAATCCTTCTTGATGATATTTTGAACCGTCAGACGATAGATGCCATGATCCACCACGTAATTGCCATAGATATCAAAGGTTCCCTTATTATAGTAATTGGTTCGTAACACTCCATTTCCTCTCAAAGAGATGTAGTCGCCTGTCTGATTGTCCATAATAAGTTTAATCTCCATGTTTGGCGTACAATTGATAAGGAAGTTAAGTCGTATGTCACTTGGGATTTCTCGCAGGAACTGTGTTGTTTGTTGCAGTGGTTCGAGTTCATTCGTCGTACCATTCTTCATAGAGTCAGCTTGTGACGTCCATTTGATAAACTTTTGTGTATCTAAATGTCCATAGCCAGCAACATTGTAAACAAATTGTGAGCCCTTTTGCGGAGTCGCATCCACATCTATAGTCAGTTCACCGCTCTTAGTTTTAACGCTACAATCTCCTGTTAAATAAGCGGTTCCATAAAAGTTTTCCTCTCCAAAATCGTGTGTATCATACGCCAACAAATGGTCTGCCTTCACATGCAAATCGCATTGTATATCACTCAGATGGTCATGTTTTAAGACTCCGTTAAGGATTCCGGTGTGTTGCTGACGATCGTAAATAAGGTTATGATTAAAAATAATTTCGTTAGGGACTAATCGAATCGTATCGTTCTTTAAGGTATAGGTCGTATGAATGGGTGTAATTTCAACGGTTCCATCTGCTACCACCTGACCCGTTAAGTTCAAACTACCTAAGTTTCCAAAGAGTCGAAGCCGACCACGACCATTTGCATCTACCTGTTGCATAAAGCTATCACAAAAGCCCTCCAAGAACTCTAAGCGAGTGTTGTTGGCTAAGATGTCTAAATCCAAGTAATCACGTTCAGGAGAAACGTACCCATTAATTACCGTTTTGCGATGTTCATCATTGGCAACAGCGTTAATGTCTATCTGTTTAGCCTTTTCGTTCCAAGCAACGTGTGCATCTAAAGCGCCCATTCTTCCTGTCTCGAATTTGAATTGATTTACCAACACATCGGCACGACCTTTCGGATTTCCAAACAATCCAGACGCTACAGCTTTGCCAGACAGTAAGCCGCCAAACTCTACAGCATGAAAGTTAAGAAGATTCAGAACATAGCTAACGTCGATATCTTTTAAGTCTATCAAGAGCGAATCATTAGGATTGCGGGTTGCCAATCCACTGACAATGACGTGCTGATCATCGTGGTGGATAGAGAAGTAATCTACATTCAAATGATTCTTACTATAAATAATGTCAGAGGGTTCAATTCTCCAAATACTATCTTCAACTAATATTTCAGAAGGATGTATGCTGATATGGGCAGCCGCATCGCCTTTGTTATTCTTGAAGAATTGTGTTTCTGTGTTGACAGTGCCTCGGAAGGGATGCGCTTCATGATTATCAAAAGAGAGTTTTGTCAACAAATGATTGTTGGCAGCTGCAGACTTTACCGACCATGACCATTTCTTGTTTTGCTTGTTCAAGCGATTCAGTTCGGCATCTATACAAAGTGTATCTTGTCGTGTTTGAAGGTGAGCATAGCATTGATAATATTTCTTACCCTCATAAGTAAAATCTGGTGCTGTAATATGGACATTCATTAAATTCAGTGAACTCTCCATCGTTCCACTAATTTGTAGAGGTTGGTGTAACACAAATGGAATACCAAAGAAGTAGGGTGCCCAATCTGTATTGCGAATGTCTGCATAAAGTCGAGCATTCGTGGGAGCGGTATGCCGTTGACGTATTGGGGTTAAGTGCTGCAAACTGGGTAACTTCTCTATCATGATGTTAACCACATTTTGAGAAAGAGCATCGTAATCGAATGTGCCTACAATCATAGCACTTCCAAAATCCCCATTAATGGATACAAAATGTTCATGCTTTTCATCAAAGCCAGCCTTCAAATCCAAATGGTTGAGTTGGTATTGAGAACGCTGATCAACAATTCTAAGATGATTTAAGCTCAATTGACCTGTTGCATCCTTTAATGATTTACCTGATACATTTGCACCAACTTCAAAACTGACTCTACGGTGTGGAAGCTTCTTAGAAATATTGAGCGCTGCTAAATGTAAATCTTTTGCCTGCGCATCTAATTGCACTTGGTAAATTGTTTGATGACGATTTACTTTTCCTCTAATATGAAGTTCTCCGTTGGGATCATTAAGATTTGCAACTCCCTCAAAGCTTGTAATCTCATTTTTAGGATTGAGTAGACCGTTACCGTCAATATAAATATGGTGATAGGTGTAACCTTTATAGTCAATTTTGGATATATCTCCTTTCAATAGGAATTTGGAATGATTCGAGTATCTTTGAAAATCTTTCAGTTCTAATCGTGAAGTAATATTCCCTAAGTCTTTTCTTTCCAGTAGTTTATCAAGACTAAGCTCTATGGTTTCCAAAGTTCCATTGTAGTTGTTTTTCTCTTTATCCAAACGAAACTTCACTTCACCAAGGTTTGATGCCAGCTGACCATCAATGTTGAAGTTTTGTTGAGTACCGCGAGCCATACCTTTTAATTTCAGATTTGTGAAGTGTTGAAAAGGAGACTCTTGCGCTATCTTCGGGAAAAATGCTGTCAACATTTTGTTGGTTGCTTCCAATTCTTTAAGCTCCAACATCCATTTCAGGTTTTTATCCAAGTCCTGCAGTGTTGCGTTTGCAGTAGCTTTGAACATCTTGTTTGCTTGTACCTGCAAGTTAGATAGCGTCAATGAACTTCGATTTCCATGAAACGAGGTTTTGATGTCAAGCGGAGAAGTGTACTTGGAGAGTTGTGCATCTAAAAAAGAAAAGTCTGCTAATGTAAGCTTTGAGTTTTTGATTTTACCCTTGTATGAAAGTGTAGATAAATCAATGTGATGATTCTTTTGATGATAGTTTGTGTGAACCTCATCGACATGAAGTGTTGAATGGGGGAGAGAGAGGTTGAAATTCTCTAAAAAACATGAAGAGGAGTTTGCTATTAAATTTGCAGTTAAGGATTTAACATGCAATCCAGACTTTTCCTTAAACGATAAGTTTTTTAACTTTACATTGAGAGAGTCATTCGAAATATGATTAAAAACAATGTGCGAACTTATCTCTGTTAATGCCAAATCATTGAAAGAAAAATGATTTCTTTTGGTGCTTGTTCGCCTGATATAAATTGGCTTTTATGCCAAATAACTGTGCAGACGAGATGTTGATACCTCCACGCATCAATGAAAATATATCAAGCTTTATCGAAAGACGTGAAGCTTGGAGCATGGGGACTCCTTTTTGGTCGTCCATGAATAACCCGTCTATAACCAATCGAGTCAAAAAACCTAAATAAACTCGTTCGACACGAACTTGTGTCCCAAAACGTTTGGATAAATAGCTTCCAGCTTGTTGCCCCATTAAAGTCTGGATTGCTGGAATGTGCAACAAAATAACTATTGTAAGATAAAATCCTACAATGCTCCATAAAGCAATATTTAATATATTTTTGAACTTTCTCAGGGCAATCTTTATTAATTGGATGCAAAATTACATCATTTTTCTGTACGAAGTAAATAAATGCCTGGAATTTCTTTTATTAATCAGTAAAAGTTACTAATTTTGCCAAACAGATAGCATTTATAAAATTTGTATATACTTTTTTATTCGAACAAGGTTTAATTTATATAATTTATGGTAAGTGTAATTAAGTTACGTAAGGGCTTAGACATTAATCTTAAAGGGAGAGCCAAGGAAGAAAAAACGTCCTTGAAACTGAGTCATGAATATGCGCTCGTTCCAGACGATTTTGTCGGCGTAACCCCTAAAGTGATTGTACACGTTGGTGACGAAGTGAAAGCTGGCGAAGCACTCTTTGTCAACAAAAACTTTCCCGAGGTGAAATTCTCATCGCCTGTGAGTGGGAAAGTAAAGTCAATCGTGAGAGGTGAAAGGCGCAAGGTAATGGCTGTTGTCGTGGAGACTTCACAACAACAAGAGTTTGTTGATTACGGAAAGAAAGATGTAACTCAACTTTCTTCCGAGCAAGTCATCGAATCATTGTTAGAAGCAGGCATCTTTGGTTATATCAACCAGTTGCCTTATGCGGTATCAACTAACCCAAAAGAATGTCCGAGAGCTATCTTCGTATCAGGATTTAGAAACATGCCTTTGGCAGGAAAGTTTGAGTTTGAACTGCAAGGCAATGAAGAAGCTTTTCAGACTGGATTAACGGCTTTGTCGAAGATAGCGAGAACCTATCTGAATATTCATGCGAATCAGAAAGCAACAGCATTGACGCAAGCAAAAGATGTCGAAGTGACTGTTTTCGATGGTCCATGTCCTTCGGGTAATGTTGGTGTGCAGATTAACCACATCGCACCTGTAAATAAAGGCGAAGTAGTTTGGACCGTTGAGCCTACTGCTGTGATATTCATAGGTCGTTTGTTCTTGACAGGCAAAGTGCAACTTACACGAACAGTGGCTGTGGCTGGCAGTGAAGTAAACGAACCAAAGTATGTTGATGCGTTGGTAGGGACTCCGATATCAGACCTCTTAGCTGGACAAGTGACCAAAAAGATAAATCCAGAAGATGGAGAATGTCTTCGTATTATCAACGGAAATCCTTTGACAGGAAGACAGTGTCATCTGAATGATTTCTTAGGAGCTCATACTTCAGAGGTATGTGTCATTCCAGAAGGTAATCAAGCTGACGAGTTATTCGGATGGATTTTGCCAAGAACCAATCAATTCTCTGCATCACACAGTTATTTCTCTTGGTTAATGGGGAAAGAAAAGAAGTACAATGTGGATGCTCGTATAAAAGGAGGAAAACGCCACATGATTATGAGCGGCGAATATGATAAGGTGTTGCCAATGGATATCTTTGGTGAATATCTGATAAAAGCTTTAATAGCTGGAGATATTGACAAACAGGAACAGTTAGGTATTTATGAAGTTTCACCTGAAGACTTTGCCGTTGCTGAATTTGTTGATTCTTCTAAATTAGAACTACAGAAAATCGTACGTAAGGGATTAGATACATTACGTAAAGAAAACGCATAAGGATATGAGTTTGAAAAAATATTTAAATAAAATCAAGCCACACTTCGAAGAAGGTGGAAAACTCCACGCTTTTTGGAGTATTTATGACGGTTTTGAGAGTTTCCTTTATGTTCCAAACACAACAGCCAAGACAGGTGCACATATTCATGATGCCATTGATTCCAAGCGAATCATGAGTTTAGTGGTCATTGCCCTAATGCCTGCGCTTTTATTCGGAATGTATAATATTGGTTATCAAAACTATTCTGCTGCAGGACAATTGGCAAACGCTTCTTTTTGGGAGATGTTTTGTTTTGGTTTTCTTGCACTGTTACCAAAGATTTTGGTTTCTTATATTGTGGGATTAGGTATTGAATTTGCCTGGGCACAATGGAAAAAAGAAGAGATACAAGAAGGATATCTTGTTACAGGTATGTTGATGCCACTCATTATTCCAATAAGCTGTCCATTATGGATGTTAGCCTTATCCATTGCTTTTGCAGTTATCCTCTGCAAGGAAATATTTGGGGGTACAGGCATGAATATTTTTAACATTGCTTTATCTGCTCGTGCCTTTTTGTTCTTTTCATATCCAAGTGAAATGACAGGAGATACTGTTTGGGTAGCTAATCATTCCATTTTTGGATTAGGAAATACATTACCAGATGCTACTACAATGGCAACTCCTTTAGGTGAGTTGGCACAGCACACGGACATCCCTTATACCATCAATGAAATGATGATAGGATTAATACCTGGTTCTGTTGGAGAAACAAGTGTTATTGCGATAGCTTTGGGTGCGATACTCTTACTTCTCACTGGCATTGCTTCATGGAAAACAATGTTCAGTGTTTTTGCAGGAGGTGGTATCATGGCAGTGCTTTTCCAATCTCTTGGAATGACTCCAATTGAATGGTATGAACACTTAATTTTGGGAGGTTTTTGTTTTGGTGCTGTCTTTATGGCAACAGATCCTGTGACATCTGCACGCACAGAGACGGGTAAGTACATTTATGGAGCTCTGATTGGAGTAATGACAGTGATTATTCGTGTCATGAATCCAGGCTATCCAGAAGGTATGATGCTCTCTATATTGTTTGCAAATATGTTTGCCCCACTGATTGACTATTGTGTAGTTCAACACAATATTAATAATAGAATGAAACGTTTAACTGCTGATAATAAATAAGACAATGGCTGAAGAAAATAAAAAAGGATTGAATACCAATTCTAATTCCTATACGATTATATATTCAATCATTATCGTGATTCTTGTTGCGTTCTTGTTGGCTTTTGTATTCCAGGCTTTGAAACCTATGCAAGATGCTAACGTTGCATTGGACAAGAAGAAGCAGATATTAAATTCGTTGAATATTAGAGATTTGAATAATGAAGAAGCTGCTGCAAAGTATCAAGAAGTTGTACTTGCTGATGAAATTATAGACGAGCAGGGGAATGTTCTTGAGAAAGGTGAACAGGGTGGAGAAAACTGCGGTTTTAAGCTCAATTCAGCAGACTTTAAGAATGGAAAGTTAGCACTCTTCGTTTGTAAGGTTGATGGACAAACCAAATATGTGATACCTGTTTATGGCATGGGACTATGGGGAGCTATCAATGGTTATATTGCCATTAATGCAGACAAGTCGACTGTCTTCGGAACTTACTTCGACCATGAAAGTGAAACAGCTGGATTGGGAGCTGAAATTAAAGACAACCGCGCATGGCAAAACCAATTCCAAGGTAAAAAACTATTTGCACAAGATCCCAATAAAATAGCACTGGCTGTTAGTAAAAAGGTGGAAGACCCTGCCACGCAAGTCGATGGTATAACGGGTGCTACGCTCACTTCCAACGGTGTTACTGAGATGTTGCAGACTTGTTTAGGTGCATATATGAATTTCTTAAAAGCTCATTAAATTGATTTATAATTATGTCATTATTTTCAACACAAAATAAGAAAGTCTTTACAAACCCTCTCAATTTGGATCATCCTATTTTGGTTCAAGTCTTGGGAATCTGTTCGGCTTTGGCAGTAACTTCACAATTAAAGCCAGCTATTGTCATGGGATTGGCTGTGACGGTTATTACTGCATTTTCAAATGTAATTATTTCGATTATTCGCAACACCATCCCAATGCGAATCCGTATCATCGTGCAGTTAGTTGTCGTTGCGGCATTAGTGACGATTGTCAGTCAGATTCTAAAAGCCTATGCGTATGATGTAAGTGTTCAGCTTTCAGTATATGTGGCTTTGATTATTACCAACTGTATTCTGATGGGACGCTTAGAAGCATTTGCGATGATGAACAAACCTTGGCCATCCTTTCTGGATGGAGTAGGTAATGGTTTAGGTTACGCGATGATTTTAGTTATTGTGGGAGCTTTCCGTGAATTATTTGGTAGAGGTACTTTATTAGGATTTACGATTATTCCGTCGTCTTTCTATGACTTTGGATATATGAATAATGGTATGATGGCAATGCCAGCCATGGCATTGATTCTTGTAGGATGTGTTATTTGGATTCACCGCGCATATTTCTATAAAGAAGAACAGTAACGGATACTAAATATTTTAATTAGAATTATTATGGAACATATCATATCATTATTTTTTAGATCGATATTTGTCGACAATATGATTTTTGCATTCTTCTTAGGAATGTGTTCATTTTTGGCAGTATCGAAGAATGTGAAGACCTCGTTTGGTTTAGGAATGGCTGTAACGTTTGTACTATTTGTTACCGTTCCAGTGGATTATCTCCTACAAACTAAAATACTCGATCCATTAGGGTTAAGCTATCTTAGTTTTATCATCTTTATTGCGGTCATCGCAGGTATCACTCAATTAGTTGAAATGTTGGTGGAGAAATACAGTCCTTCATTGTATTCATCTTTGGGTATATTCCTCCCACTGATTGCCGTAAACTGTGCCATCATGGGTGGCTCCATGTTTATGCAACAGCGTATCAACTTAGATCCAAGCAACACCCAGTATATCGGTAACATCTTCGATGCCATTGCTTATGCCGTGGGTAGTGGATTAGGATGGACACTCGCTATTGTGTTGATGGGTGCTATTCGTGAGAAATTAGAATATAGTGATGTACCAAAGCCTTTGCAAGGACTCGGTATTACATTTATAACAGTAGGACTAATGGCTATCGCCATGATGTGCTTCTCTGGATTAAAAATATAATCAGCTATGAACTTTAGTTTTATATTAACAAGTATTATTGTTTTCTTGAGTGTAATACTCTTACTTGTCATTATTTTGCTTGTTGCAAAAAAATATTTGTCTCCAAGCGGAAATGTCAATATCATTATTAACGAAGACAAGACACTCAGCGTTCCACAAGGTGCTTCTATCATGAGTACCCTCACTCAAAATGGCATTTACTTACCCTCTGCATGTGGCGGAAAGGGCAGTTGTGGACAATGCAAATTACAAGTGATTGAAGGTGGAGGTGAAATCTTGGATTCAGAGCGTCCTCACTTTTCAAGAAAAGAGATAAAGAATAATTGGCGTTTGGGATGTCAGTGCAAGGTGAAAGGTGACTTAAAAATCAAAATACCTGAAACCGTTTTAGGTGTTAAAGAATGGGAATGCACCGTCATCAGCAATAAAAACGTGTCGAGCTTCATCAAAGAGTTCAAAGTGCAATTGCCTCCTGGCGAACATATGGACTTTATTCCAGGCTCTTATGCTCAAATATCTATTCCTGCGTTTGATGTTATCGATTACGACAAGGATTTCGACAAGAATGACATTGGCGAAGAATACATTGGTGCATGGAAGAAGTTTAATATCTTATCACTCAAGGCTCACAACCCAGAACCCACTGTTCGCGCATACTCTATGGCGAACTATCCTGAGGAAGGAGATATTATTATGCTGACGGTACGTATTGCATCCACTCCATTTAAGCCACGTCCACAGGTAGGATTCCAAAATGTTCCTACGGGAATTGCTTCCAGTTATATCTTCTCTTTGAAACCGGGTGATAAGGTAAAGATGAGTGGACCTTACGGTGACTTCCATCCAATCTTCGACTCTAAGAAAGAGATGATTTGGGTCGGCGGTGGTGCTGGTATGGCTCCTCTACGAAGCCAAATCATGTACATGCTCAAAACGCTGCACACAAGAGATCGCGAGATGCACTATTTCTACGGTGCTCGCTCTTTGAACGAAGCCTTCTTCTTAGACGACTTCCACGAGTTAGAAAAAGAATATCCTAACTTCCACTTCCATTTGGCTTTGGACAGACCTGATCCAGTAGCTGATGAAGCTGGAGTAAAATACACGGCTGGTTTTGTTCATCAAGTAATGTATGATACCTACTTAAAGGATCATGAGGCTCCTGAAGACATAGAATACTACATGTGTGGTCCTGGTCCTATGAGTGCCGCTGTACAGAAAATGTTAGATAGTATCGGGGTTGATCCTGAATCTATCATGTTTGATAACTTCGGATAAGTTGGGACAAATCAAAACAACTTATATATAATTATAAAAGTCGCTGAACATCAGCGACTTTTTTTAATTCTGAATATCATTATTGCAACCTGATTATTGATAGACATTTCAATACTTCTTATGGATATGAGAATGTAGATCAACGCTGTCCCTACGACTGATTCCTATTCTTGCTATTGTCAATCACTTTCACAGATTTTTGTTGTTCAGCTCTCTTGTTTGAAGGTGTTTAGCTACCTCATATAGTTAAGCTCGTTATCTACATGCTTCAATGCTGTTAACCCATGGAGATAACAGCACTAATTCATGCAGATTGTTGTCCAAAACAGACTGTTTTGGACAATAAAACAGACTGTTTTGCACGGTTAAGTTATGCAGATAGCAGCATTAACTCATGGAAATAACACGATTACTCCATGGAGATAGTTTTACAAAGTTATTTGCCTTTGCTGCTGGAGGTAGTGAAGAGGGGAGCCACTTCTGGTTGGTTCTTATTGATGACGATGAGGTGGTTCATGTTGTAATGTATGGTCACCAATCTTTTTTCGGTGTCAATGTCGAAGTTGTCCATGCCTTGTTCCAAGGGAATGAACTTGGGGATGAGCGGTTCTGCATAGGTCTTGGCAGCTGGGGTGTGTGCTATTTCGACGTCACTAATAGGAAGCCGAATGCCTAAGTCGCTCATGCGTCGACCTTCTGCCAAAAATATTTCTTGGCGCATTAGGTAAATAAGTTCTAACAAAGCATCGTTGTCTTTGCATTCATCTATCATCTCTGCAGTGACCGATGTACCCGACACAGTGGGAACTTGTATCAGATGTGGCGATTTACGATTTAACACCAGTCCACTGCGATATGGGTCCTTGGGCGATGCTGCCACTCGGTAGTCAGCTGCATCGGGATAATGTTTGAATCCACCATTATATCGTCCTTCCAACTGGTCGTTAAGTTGCTGTTGTACTGGTCGCTTAGCAACCAGCTGCAACAGTTGCTTTAACTCTTTTTTAGCTTGCTGCGATTGTCCTTGAGACAGGTAGGCTTCTGCCAAGATGAGATAATTTTCTTCGGCTTTCGCAATGCTGATAGGGCATTCATCGGTTGCCTTCAGCTGGAAGTATTTTGGATCGAGGAAGTCGAGACGGGGGAGTGGCTGGTACATTGTTTTCCAAATAACATCTTGCATGCTGTTGGTCACATTGTTCTTGCCGTCAAAGGTTACTTGCTCTATAAAGTCGTTGCTATTTTGCAGTGCCAATTTGCTTTCGTCAATAGCATTTTGCGCCTGTCCCATGACATAATACACTCTTGCCTTGAGAGTGTGTATCAATGCTTTTTCGTGATTGTTGGTGGCATACGTCAGTGCTTTTTCAAGAGCGTTTTTCGCCAGTAGCAGTTGTTCATTAGCTGGTAGCGGATTGCCTCCTACAGTGGTGGGTAAGGCTCGAAAGTTCTCACCTGCCAGCAAGAAGGCATAGGCTTTCATCGTATGTAACTTGAACAGATGTTCTTCGGTGGTGTGTTGGTCGTGCTGGCTCACCGTATTGATGCCGTAATCGGCAGATTCACGCAGATTAGCAACCAAGCGTTGCAGTTCGGCAATGTCAGGATCGGTGTTTTTCAGTTCTGGTTTGTCAAACACTTTACTTTCGCGCGTATAGTTGTTGAAATAGTTATCAGAGATAATTTCGGTATGGAGACAAAATTTGGCAATTGTGGTTGCAAAGGTTTTCTCTGCACCGTTCACCCATATATCCATGGCACGATCTGATGCTAAATAGGTGTCTTCTCCTACGTTGGGGTTTTCTACGTTGGTTGGCTCTATCAAACTGCAAGAAGCGAGTATAACCGTAAGTGCCAATCCTGTGCTATGTGTAATGAACTTATTCATGTTTTACAAATTTAATTGAATGGAAATGATGTATTGGCGAGGCATAGAATAGGTGGAATAGTTAAGTCCACCTGTCGCTACAGCACCTTGCGACCGTGCCCCTGCAATAGTGGCTTCAGGATCTACCGAAGCTGCTGTAAGGCTCAGGGGGTTGTACACGTTCAGCCCGATGTTTACAGCCTTGACAGGTGTCTTGCCCGATGTGAAAGTGTGTGTGTAGCTCAAGGCGATGTTCCTTATCTTTAAAAAGTCGGCTTTCTCTACAAAATAATTGGTAAAGTTGAGCCAGCTTTTCTTTTGTGGCTTTCCCATAAGAGCCGCTTGTGGTATGGCATCATCTTTCAGTCCTTTGGAAAAGCGGAACTGTCGGTCGAACGAATGTACGTACGAGCCTGCTTGGTAGTCGCCACTCATAGTGAACTGCCACGACCGATAGTTTACATTTAACATCATGTTACCATAAAAAATTGGCACCGTGCGTCCTAAATCTTGCATATGCTGTACTTCCTTCAGCGTACCGTCTTCGTTGAGTATGGCTTTGTTTCCTCGTAAAAATCCTACTGATTTACCTTCTTCCACTACCGTCTGAATGGTGCTGGGACCGAATCCTCCTATGGCAAAAGGTATTGCTCCACCTGTACTCAGCACTTTATTGTGGTTGGTATTGAACGATGTACGCAGACTTACACGCCAATCCTTGGTACGGATAGGGGTAATGAGAGTATTGATTTCTACTCCATGGTTAAGGATATCACCGATGTTCGCCAAATAGTTGGCTGCTTGTCCCGATGATGGGAGCGTGGGAATGCTGAACAGTGCATCGAGTGTACGAGCATGATAGTAGGTGAAGCCAACGGAGCAAAGGTCGTTGAAGAGGGAGCCTTCGAAACCTATCTCAAAGGCATGTTTCTTCTCGGGACCTAAGTTGGCATTCCCGTATTGTCCAAATGTAGCGGCTAACTTACCTTGAAAGGAACTGATGTCCACAGTCTTTTGATAGGCAAAGGGTGGTGGGTAACTGCCTGCCACTCCATAGTTGCAAAACCAGCGTAACGTGGTGAGTATGCGACGACTCACGAGTGAGCGCATGAAAGGCTCATCGGTCATTACGTATGACAGTCCTATCTTTGGGTAAAACTGCCACCTTACATTCTCTCCAAAGGCAGTATTGTAGTCGATGCGAGCACCTAAGTCAAGATAATAGCGATTTAGCAATCCAACATTATCTTGTACGTAAAATCCGTAGCTGTGTAGGTAGCTCATCCATTCGTCAGCTTGTTGTGTTCCTGCTCCCGACATCACTTTTGCTCCGTCGCGTACGTTGGAGCCATTGTAAATAGCCTGATGATCGTGGTTATTGAAGTATTGAAATCCTGCAGTGACAATGTTACTAATGCCGTGTTCAAAGTATGCCTTGTGTTGTGCGTTCACGTCGGCTGTCAGTCCAAAGTAAGTACGGTCGAAATTGTTGATGCGTCCAGCGTCTGTAGTACCTATGGGCTTTACTTGGGTGTGAACCAAATACTGGTTGGTTACAATCTCTTTGTTGCCATTGGCACGGTAGTCCAACCCAAAAGTACCCTTTAACGTGAGGTTTGACATAGGTTTATAAATAAGCACTTGCGAAGTTTGGAATCGTTTCACAGACTCCTTGTAGTTTTGTAGCGCTTCGGCTTTGTCCACAAAAGCCTTCATTTGTGCAAACTGGTAGTCGTCTACGGCATCAATGTCGGCATTGAAATTGTGCTGTGTGCCGTCGGCTGCTTGGTACTTCATGTTGGCTGCGGCAGCGCCCTCCGTAAACCATAGCCCAGTGTAAAAACCCTGATTGCCATTGCGACTGCGCCTATAGTCCTCTGCTACAAAGCCAAACGAGTTTTGATATTCCAAAGTGCGGTGTAATCGCGCATGCGAACCAAAGCGTATGTCGTACCTTTTTTGCTCGTTGTTGTTGTGAATAATGATTCCCGTATTGCCGCCCATGCTGGCTCCTAAGCTATATCCGAAAGTTTGATTGCCACCCGACAGGGACAGACGATACCGCTGTTGAAAACCAGTTTGGTTGAGTAATTCGCGAGTTCGTCGAAAGTGATAAAACTGTGTGGTAGGTACATCGCACCCCATTTCGGCTGTTACACTGGCTCGGAAGCCTGCTTCGGTACCTTTCTTTGTAAAGATTTGTATCACACCATTGGCAGCATCCGACCCATACAGCGTGGTGGCAGCTCCTCCCGGCACATATTCTATGTGGTCGATGTTCTCAATGGAGATGTCGCTGAGCGTACTCGACGATGCCATCTCTCCCATAGGCATGTCACCAATGGTGTATGGATTAGCGCCATATCCGTGTTTTGAGTAATTAAGGATAGAACCCGTATTGAGGTTGTCGATGCGCACACCGTCTATATATATAATAGGTGTGGAGTTGGAAAAAGCCGATGACAGTCCTCTTGACTTGATGATAGAGGTGGTTCCTGGCTGTCCGTTGGTAAGCGACAGTTGCACATTGGGCAGTGCATTTTGCAGCATTTGGTCGATACGAGTGGCTGGTGTCTTCTGCAGCTCACTTGCTGATACCTTCGTTACTGACGATGACAAGCGGCGGTGACGTATGGCGTTGCCTTGTCCTGTTACTACAACCTCATTAAGATTGATGCTATCCAAGAGGTTTTTGTCTTTGTTCTCTATTTTTGTTACACCTGCCAAAGGATTAATACCTTTTGGCATTATAGAACTTGCATCAGCTGTTTTCGCAAACAAGGTGCAAGCCACGAGGCACGCACTGTGCCATAGGGCAAGTTTTTTCATTGCTGTTAATCCGTTTGTTATTATAAAAAATAATTGTTGTCAAATACAATCTGCTTACCTTATAAAGGTTCAAAAAGCGATGCAAAGTAAACTATTTTTCCACAAATATCAAAAAATATGGTCCAAATTTGTTTTTACAAAATGATATTTGCTTTCCTTAAAAGTTGAATCAATTATTTCTTTTGCCGAGTATTCAATTGAGGGCTTTCATTGAACAAATTTGGTTATTTCGCTTATATATAGACGATTAAGGCTATAACCTTAATCTTTCTTGTTAGGATTTCCTGTAAATCATTGCACAATGGTCAATGATTTTGATATTTCAGACAAAGATTGCTCTTGGATAAGGTGACAGGAATAAACTGCACTACAAGCCGCTGGGACAGGGAAAAACTTAACACACCTCTTGTTATAGTGGATGCGATTACTTCATGAACATCAAGTAAACGGCACAGAGCAGACAGCCAAATGCAGCAATGTGATTCCAATGCAAGCTTTCGTTTTGAAAGAAAATAGTGGAAAACACGCCAAACACTGTAAGACTAACAACCTCTTGAATGACTTTGAGTTGTACCAATGAGAAAGGTCCTCCGTTGTCTGCAAAGCCGATGCGATTGGCTGGCACTTGGCAACAATATTCCAAGAAAGCCACGCACCATGAAAAGATGACAACAGCAAACAGAGGCCAGTTAGAACTGACCCCTGTTTGTTGTAACTTAAGATGGCCATACCATGCCAACGTCATAAAGATATTACTACAGATGAGTAATAGAATGGTATAGATACCCGTCATTTTGATTTTTTCAATTGTTCGTCCATACTTGAAGCAGCTCGACGTCCATCGCCCATTGCAAGAATGACAGTGGCTCCACCTCTTACAATGTCACCACCAGCATATACTTCAGGTTTATTAGATTGCATGTTCTCATTCACAACGATAGTGTTCTTTCTGCCCAGTTCCAGTCCTTCGATAGAACGTGGTACGAGTGGGTTAGGACTCACACCGATAGCAACAACAACCTGATCAACATCTAAAGTGATGGTTTCGCCCTCAATAGGTTCGGGGCGACGACGTCCGCTGGCATCAGGTTCACCCAACTGCATGACTTGCAATACAGCTGACTTTACTGCACCCTTTTCATCCGTCAAATATTCAATCGGATTGTGTAAACACATAAAGTGGATACCCTCTTCCTTGGCATGCTTCACCTCTTCTAAACGTGCAGGCATTTCTGCTTCGGAGCGTCTGTATACCAAGGTCACATCTGCCCCAAGTCGTTTGGCGGTTCGACACGAGTCCATGGCTGTGTTACCACCGCCAACAACCATTACATGTTTACCCAAATTGATAGGAGTATCGGATGTAGGATTAGAGGCATCCATCAGGTTCACACGTGTGAGGTATTCGTTGGACGACAGGATGTTGATAGCATTTTCGCCAGGAATACCCATGAAATTTGGTAGACCCGCACCCGATCCGACAAAGATACCCCTGAAATTAGCATCTTCCAAATCTTGTATCGTAATCGTTTTGCCCACGATGCAATCCGTTTCAAAGTGAACACCCATCTTGCGAAGGTTTTCTATTTCAACGTCTACAATATCATTGGGAAGTCGGAATTCAGGGATGCCGTATTTCAATACACCTCCAATTTCATGTAGAGCCTCAAAGACATGTACTTCATAACCATATTTTGCCATGTCTCCAGCAAAACTTAATCCTGCTGGTCCTGAGCCGATAACAGCTACTTTGATGCCATTAGCAGGCTGCAAATCGGGGAGTGAACTCATTCCGCTTTCACGTTCATAGTCGGCAGCAAAGCGCTCCAAATGACCGATAGCTACTGCAGGTTCTTTCATCTTTAGGTGGATACAACGGCTCTCACACTGTTTTTCCTGTGGGCATACACGTCCACAAACGGCAGGTAGGGCAGAGGTACTCTTCAACACCTTTGCAGCAGCGAGGAATTGTCCGCGCTCTATATTCTTGATAAACGAAGGTATATTGATATTTACAGGACAGCCTTCTACACAGGTGGGCTTTGCACAATCGAGGCAACGCTTAGCTTCTGTCATTGCCATTTCTTTGGTTAAGCCTCTGTTGACTTCCTCTCTAAGAGTTGTAGCTCTGTACACTGGATCCAATTCTGGCATTTGGACGCGCGAAATAGCGGTGCGTTCTTTTGGTTTCATGGAAGCCCGAAGTTCTTTTCTCCATTCTGAATTGCGGTCAGTGAGCACATCTAATTTATCATCAGTTGGCTCTACATCCATCTGTATGTTATGTTTCGGCTTCACTTGTTTTTGCTCTACCGCTTCCTTGTGTGCCTGCAAACGCTCCAAATCTATGCGTTCCACATCCTTGAATGTTCCCATTCGTTTGAACATCTCGTCCCAATCGACTAAAGCACCATCAAACTCAGGACCATCAATACAAACAAATTTTGTTTTTCCACCTATGGTGAGACGGCAAGCACCACACATGCCAGTTCCATCAACCATAATAGTGTTAAGAGACACATCAGTAGGGATGTTGTACTTTTGGGTAAGAAAACAGCAAAATTTCATCATGATAGGAGGACCTATGGCAAAGGCCTTGTCGACATGCTCTTGCTCTATAAACTTCTCCATACCTACGGTTACCACGCCTTTTTCTCCGTAGCTGCCGTCGTCTGTCATAATGATAACTTCGTCAGAATTGGCTCTTACTTCATCTTCCATGATGATAAGATCCTTGCTTCTGCCTGCTAAAACGGACAACACTCTGTTACCTGCCTTCTTTAATGCTTTGATGATAGGTAACATAGGTGCCACACCAACACCTCCGCCAGCACAGAGTACGGTTCCAAACTTCTCAATGTGGGTGGCATTTCCTAATGGTCCTACAACGTCAGTCACATAATCGCCCTCGTTGAGCTCACATAATTTGTAGGAAGATTTACCTACCTTTTGTACTACTAATGTGATGGTACCACGTTTTGGGTCGGCATCAGCAATGGTTAAAGGCATGCGCTCTCCGCGTTTTCCTGTTCGTACAATCACGAAATTACCAGCTCTTCGACTCTTCGCAATGAGTGGTGCTTCGATTTCAAACAAGAATACTTTTTCGGAAAATTGTTTTTTACGAATAATTTTATTCATAATCGTTTTTTGTATTAGTAATTTAGGTTATATAGTTATTAATTTTTATAGTTTGTTTTAAGAGTAGACTACGCTGGCTTGAGATGCGGTATTTACCAATCGAACTGGTAGCCAATGGAAAACACATAAGAAAAATTTGTTCCTTGTAGTTTTGAGTTAACCATGTGATAATCATGCTTCCATGCTTCAGCACTTCCCGTATCAGTGACTCCAATATTCCACCTTATATCCAGCACAAAGTTATACAATTCGTATGAAATTGCCACAGGAATGGTCAAATCAAATGTATTTAGCTTTCCTTCCATATTGCGATCAATCATGGTAGGGGCATCAATGCTTTCTTGTCTGCTTCTTATACTGATAGCAGGTTGAATGCCTGTTTTTAATGCGAAGCCTTTGAAGATATACCAATTGGCTGTGATAGGGAAGGCGATATAATCGTGCTTCCAAACAAACTTATCTTTGCCAGAAATATTATAAATACCTCCCATAGGGGCATAGTTTACACCTCCGCTGACAGATAGGTGCTTAAAATATCTTTTTTCGATATCCACACCAGCCATGACACTTTTTCTAAAATCAAGGTCTCCGTTAAACATACTTGCAAAGCTGTAGCCAACATAAGGCTTGAAGGTCATTGCGCCCACCTTATGTTGTGCTACACTGTGGATTGAAAGAAATAAGAAAAGAAAAGTATAAATATATTTACACTTCATTATTCTACTTATTTTTAGAAGTTCTGGTCATCAATCATTTCAAAACCGCAATAGGGTACCAAGGCTTTAGGCACACGGATACCATTGGGTGTTTGATTGTTTTCAAGGATGCTTGCAACGATGCGTGGCAATGCGAGTGCAGAGCCATTGAGTGTATGGCAAAGTTCAATTTTACCATCGTCCGTGTGGCGGTAACGGCATTTCAAGCGATTGGCTTGGTAAGTCTCAAAGTTAGAAACAGACGAAACTTCAAGCCATCTCTTTTGTGCAGCACTCCAAACTTCAAAATCGTAACATATAGAAGAGGTGAAGCTCATATCACCGCCACAAAGTTTCAAGATATGATAGGGGAGTTCTAACTTTTGGCACAAGCCTTCCACATGATTCAGCATTTCTTGAAGAGATTGATAAGAGTGTTCTGGGCGATCGATCCGCACGAGTTCTACTTTATCGAATTGGTGTAAACGGTTAAGTCCGCGCACATCTTTACCGTAAGAGCCTGCCTCGCGACGGAAACATGCAGAGTATGCACAACGCTTAATGGGCAAATCTTTCTCGTCTAAAATCACATCACGGAAAATATTGGTAACAGGAACCTCTGCTGTAGGAATCAAATATAAATCATCCAATTGCACGTGATACATTTGCCCCTCTTTGTCTGGTAATTGTCCTGTTCCATATCCTGAAGCCTGATTAACCACAAAAGGAGGTTGAACTTCGAGATATCCTGATTTGCGAGCTTCTTCCAAGAAGAAAGCCTCTAAGGCTCGTTGGAAACGCGCCATCTTACCTATATATATGGGAAAACCTGCTCCAGTAATCTTAACGCCTAAATCAAAATCGATAAGATTGTATTTTTTGCACAAATCCCAATGGCACAATGCGTCGTCTGGTAAATCAGGAATGACACCTCCTTCTTTAACAACGACATTATCAGAGGCATCTTTTCCTTCTGGAACGTCAGCATTTGGAATATTAGGAATCGTACATAACAATTCGGTTAGTTCGTGTTCTGCCGTTTCCATTGCATCTTGAAGAGACTTTGCTTCCTTCTTTAAGTCTGCCACTTGAGCTTTTATCTCATTGGCCTCGTCCATCTTCTTATCTTTCATCAGCCCTCCAATCTTTTTGGAAAGCTGGTTTGCTTCTTGCTTATTCTTGTCAAGTTTCTGTTGTGATTCCCGACGCTTTTTATCAATGTCCAGTACTTGAGCAATGGTCTCTTTCGCGTTTTCAAAGTGTTTCTTTTCTAATCCTTTTACCACGCGTTCAGTTTCTTCACTGATGAGTTTAAGTGTAAGCATATCTATTTTGTTTTAAATATTTCGTTCTGTTCACAAAGTTACTATTTTTAATTGAATCCAGTACATTGAATGGAGATATTTTAGTAGTTTGTCAAAGTGTTTTTCATTTTAAGTCAAGTTTCTGTACTACTGATGGTTGTTTGAGAAGATATGAAGAAAAGTTTGTTTCATAATGCAAGAATCCCAATCCTCTGTAGAGAATTGGGAATCCTGTTGTTTGTTTGGAATAAGTTTGAAAATTGTTAAGCTTCTGCTTTTTTCATTTTTTCTGCGTAAGCTTCTTCTGAAAGAACAGAAACGGTACTCTTGTCTTTACGACCTTTTTGGAAGTAAACGATACCATCACTTAAAGCATATAGTGTATCGTCTTTGCCCATTCCTACATTCTGTCCTGGGTTATGCTTAGAGCCACGCTGACGAACAATGATGTTGCCTGCGATGACACTCTGACCACCCCAAATCTTTACGCCTAATCTTTTCGATTCTGAATCACGGCCGTTCTTAGAACTACCTACACCTTTCTTATGTGCCATTGTTGAATTCCTCCTAAAATTTAAGCGATTACTTGTTTAACTTCTACTTCGGTGAACTGCTCGCGATGACCATTCTTCTTACGATAGTCTTTGCGACGCTTCATCTTGAAAACGATGACTTTGTCACCTTTCACAAGAGGGTTCACAACTTCTACTACTACTTTTGCACCTTCTACTGTGGGTGCGCCGACAGAGATTGCTCCTTCATTGTCTACCAAGAGCACTTTGTCGAACTCAACAGTTTTGCCGGCTTCAACATCTTTCATGTGATGAACAAAGAGCTTTTTGCCCTGTTCTGCCTTAAACTGCTGACCGTTAATTTCTACGATTGCGTACATTGTTAATTAATTATAAACGGGTTTCTCCGCAAGGCGACTGATACATCTCAGTACTTCTTATTGCCAAAACGGACTAAATCGGTTGCAAAATTAATCATTTTTATTGAGTTATGGTACTCTTTATACAAAAAGAGCGTGCCTTTTTAAGAGACATTAACGAACGTATCCCTCTTTTGATGCAATTTCTAACAAAACTATCTGTCACAAACTTGAAAAACACTATTACTGGATTCCATAAAATAGCACTTATAGTGTTAAGATTTCAGTAAAGTAGGAATCGAACAGTTTGTGAATATGACTCGGTTCATCTTCAAAGATTCCATAAATTGCACTACCACTACCTGACATGGATGCATAAATAGCACCTTGCTGATAAAGTTGCTCTTTGATAGCTTTCAACTCGGGAAATTCTTGGAAGACAGGTGTTTCAAAATCGTTGAACAATTCGTCTTTCCAGCATTTTATCGGTTTATGAATGATATCTTTGCACGATACAGACGGTTTTTTGACTTTGATTTGCTGATAAGCTCTTTGGGTAGAAATAGCAATGTCGGGCTTGATAAGTGCAAGTTTGTATCCTTTGAGCAGGTACGATGAGTTTGATATGGGTTCTAAAACGTCACCAATACCAGAGGCAAAGCAAGGCTCTGACTTAATAAAAAATGCACAATCAGCGCCAAGACGAGCTGCATAGTCTTTCAGCTTGTCGACCGTTAAGTTCAAAGAGAATTGTTCATTCAGCAACTTCAGCATATATGCCGCATCACTGGAACCACCTCCCAATCCTGCTTGTGTCGGAATTTGCTTAAATAAGTGGATATGGATATTAGGTAAATCAAAATCATTAGCCAGCAATTTATAGGCCTTAACGACCAAGTTGTCAGTGTCTTTGCCTGGTATGAAATTGCCCGTTATCTTGATATCACATCGAGTGTCAGACGGAAACTCGTCATCCATAGGAGTTATCTCGAGGGCATCATGAAGTGGGATAGGGTAGAAAACGGTTTCGATGTCATGATACCCATTTTCCCGAACACCCACTACTTGAAGTCCTAAATTTATCTTAGCACATGGAAATACCACCATATTCTTTTATTTGTTTTATAGCTTATTGGCGCATCTTCGTGATACAGTTACTTTTTACTCATCGTTTGGTATGAATCTTCCACTCCTTTTTTCACCTTTTCTACATATGCATCAATCACTGCTACCGCAGTAATGTTCACGATATCGCGAACAGAACACTCGAAATCAGTGAAGTGAATTGGCTTTTTCAGTCCCATTTGTATAGGACCGATGATTTCTGTATCGGTGTCTAAGGCTTGTAGAAGTTTATAACTTCCATTCGCACTGCTTATATTTGGAAATACTAATGTGTTCACCTCTTTTCCTTTCAAACGAGTAAAGGGGAACTTATCATCACGCAGTTTGCGATTCATAGCAAAGTTAACCTGCATTTCTCCATCCACTGCTAAGTCTGGAAAGTCAGCTTGCAGTTTTTCTACAGCCTTATGAACTTCAAGTGGACTCCACTCAGAATCGGAACCAAAGTTAGAATAACTAATCATAGCCATGACTGGTTCATCATTGAAAAACTTGACCGAATGGGCACTCAAACGAGCAATATCATACAGCACTTTTTCGTCAGGTCGACGATTAATCAATGTATCAGCAATGTAATATATACCTTTTTTGGTATCCAAAATATGCATAGTACCAAAGGTATCGTAACCGGGACGAATTCCGATAACTTCTTTGGCTACTTTAATAGTATTCGAATACTTTGTATAAAGCCCTGTAATAAAAGCGTCTGCATCTCCATGTTCCACCATTGACATACCAAAATAGTTGCGCTCGTACATCTTGTCATACGCTTCGTCAAAAGTATATCCTTGTCTTTCGCATTTTTCTGCCAAGTGTTTAGCGAAGGCTGCGCGTCTGCCTTGCTCTTGATCAGCGCGCATATCAACGATTTCGACGCCTTTTAAATCAATCTTAAGTCTGTTGGCTAATCGACTCACACGGTCGGGATTACCTAATAAGATAGGATGACAGATTCCCTCCTGCATCGCCTGAAAAGCGGCTTTCATCATAGTAGGATGCTCTCCCTCAGCAAATACGACACGTTGTGGATGTCGCACAGCGGTAGCATGGAGCTTTCTTGTGAATTTAGATTCTTGTCCAAGCAGCTGTTTGAGCGATTCCCTATATGCGCCCCAGTCTTCTATTGGCGTTCTTGCCACTCCGCTTTTTACCGCAGCCTTCGCTACCGCAACACTGACTTCTGTAATGAGTCGTGGGTCGATAGGTTTGGGAATAAAGTATGCAGGACCAAAAACTAAGTCATTGATGTGATACACTTCATTCACTACATCAGGGATGGGTTGCTTTGCTAAGTCTGCTATTGCCTGAACAGCAGCCATTTTCATCTCTTCGTTAATGGCTTTTGCGTGGACATCCAAGGCTCCTCTAAAGATATATGGGAACCCGATGACGTTGTTAATTTGGTTGGGATAGTCACTTCGTCCTGTGGACATTATCACGTCAGGTCTGCTCTCTATGGCTTCTTCATAGCTTATTTCTGGAATAGGATTTGCCAATGCAAAGACAATAGGGCGATCCGCCATGGAGCGTATCATGTCTTTTGTGAGCACCTTCCCTTTCGAGAGACCCACAAAAACGTCTGCACCTTTAATCGCTTCCTGTAGTGTGTGTATGTCGGTGCGATTGGTGGCAAAAGCTGCTTTTTGTGGATTCAGGTCTTCTCTGTCAACTGTTATCACCCCATGAGAGTCTAACATCACAATGTTTTCTTTCTGAATTCCGAGTGCCATATACAGATTGGTGCAACTGATAGCTGCTGCTCCAGCGCCATTGATAACGAGTTTTGCCGTTTTCACATCCTTGCCCGCTACCTCTAAAGCATTCTTTAGACCTGCTGCAGAAATGATAGCTGTGCCATGTTGATCGTCGTGCATCACTGGAATGTCCAATGTCTTCTTTAATCTTTGTTCGATATAGAAACATTCTGGGGCTTTGATATCCTCTAAATTGATGCCACCAAAAGTAGGCGCAATGCGTTCTACCGTTTCACAAAACTTTTCAGGGTCTTTCTCATCCAATTCGATATCAAACACATCAATCCCACCATAAATCTTAAACAGCAAGCCTTTTCCTTCCATGACAGGTTTGCCACTAATGGCTCCAATGTCGCCAAGACCTAAGACGGCAGTACCATTGGAAATCACTGCCACTAAGTTTCCTTTGTCGGTGTATCGGTATGCATCGTTTGGATTGCTTTGTATTTCTAAGCATGGATATGCCACTCCTGGCGAATAAGCTAAGCTCAAATCTGTTTGTGTGCGATAAGGTTTAGTTGGCTTTACTTCTATTTTTCCAGGGCGTTCACCCTCATGATAAGCCAAAGCGGCTTCTTTTGTAATTTTAACCATAAAGTTTGATTCCTAATAAAACAAATGAGGCTCATAGAAGAGATGAACGACTAACGCATTTTCTCTATATCACTGAACCTATTATGTATTGAACTTGTAACATTCAAGCAAAGTTAGTAAAATTCCATGAATACTGGGTGTGGTTTATTGTTTTTTTTGAAACTTTCATTGGAAGGAAAAAATACTTTTTTTATCTCATTGGCTTATAATTCGGAAAATTTATCTAATTTTGCTTCATAATCATTGGTCACTATGCGTAAAAATAACAGTCAAAATTCTTACAGACAAGAGTTGCGTGAGCGTATCTTAGCTACGGCTATGAATGAATTTTATACCAAAGGAATCAAAGCCGTTAAGATGGATGATATTGCCAAACGCCTCTCCATATCAAAACGCACGCTGTATGAGATTTATCAGAATAAGGAAGAATTGTTGTTAGAAGGGATGAAGGCTGCCGAAGCAGAATTTGATGCACACATGAAAGCCTTTTCTTTCCAACAAAGCAGCATGTAATGGATATTCTGATTGAGTTTTATCATTACCAAGTCACCAAATTAGCTAAAATAACGCCTGCGTATTATGAAGATCTCCACAAGTATTCATTGATTACGGAGTATCTGCATTCCAAACAGAGCGAAAGAGATAAAAATGCCTCTCTATTTATCAAGAAAGGTATTCAAGAGGGATTTTTCAGAGCAGACATCAACTATTCGATAGTAACACAGATTGCTCGTGAATCTGTGCATTATGCCATGATGAATCAACTGTACAAGGAGTACTCCATTCAAGAGGTGTTTAGTAACATTATCTTGCTGTTCATCAGAGGCATTTGCACATTGAAAGGACTACAGAGGTTAGAAGATTTGTCTTAAACTCCTGTAGTCCACGGCGCATATCGTAACCGCTCAGTACTTCGGTGCATAGTCCTCAACCCTCTTGGTTCTTTCCCATGTACTGCTTCGTCATCATATCATAATACAATGACTCTAATTCTGCAACGCTGAGTTGCGAAATGCTGTATTCGATGTTTCTAATCAGTTCTTCTCTTCGAAGCTCCTGATCTTTTTCAAATCGTTGAAACTTTGTCATTTTTGAGGATTCATTATAGAGAGTTAGTGCAAGTTTTTTATTTTCGCATCCAGCTCTTTCTTTCATATCAAGATTTATAGTCGTTGAATCTGTTTGACACCTTTCACCGTCTCCAGTTTCTTTACTAAGGCATCCAACTTGGAAACATCGTCCACCTGAATGGACAGATTTCCACTAAACAATCCATCATGTGAGTCAATATTGATAGAGCGCATCATGATCTTCTCTTCCTTGGCAATGATGCTGGTAATGTTGTTCACAATTCCAATATCGTCGTTGCCAATAATCTTTAATGTGATGGTGTACAACGAACTTCCTTGTCCGCTCCAACGTGCTTTTACTATGCGATAGCCAAACCGCTTCCGAAGTTCAGGGGCATTGGGGCAGTCTTTGCGATGAATCTTTATGCCACCACTCACCGTGACAAAGCCAAAAACGGCATCACCATAGATAGGATGGCAGCATGGAGCCAATGAATATTCCACACCTTTCAAATTTCTGTCAATCACCAAGACATCATCATTTGATGAATGTGATTGAGCGTCGGGTTTTTCCAGATTGAAATCTTCAGCACTTTGTGCGGGTCTTGTTGAGATACTGTTGAGCTCTTTGTCTCTAAGGTCAATATATTGGTCAATGATATCGTTGACATCCAGTTTTTCGTCTGCAATTTGCTTGTAAAACTCGGACACCTCCTTGAACCCCATTTTCTTCACCAAATGGCTCATGATGGCTTCGTCCAAATCCACCTTCTTATTCTTAAATCGACGCTCTAACAGTTCTTTTGCATAGAGTCCGTCTTTGGCTTGCGTCTCCTTCAAAGCCAACCGAATCTTCGACTTTGCCCTACTTGTCTTGGCAATATGGAGCCAGTTGGGATTGGGCTTTTGGTTGCTTTGGGTAATAATCTCCACTGTATCGCCCGATTTCAACTGTTCTCGGATAGACACATTCTTGTCGTTAATCCTCGCACCCACGCAGGTGCTGCCTATTCTGGAGTGGATATAATAAGCAAAGTCTAACACCGTAGCCCCTTTGGGAAACTTCTTGATTTCGCCTTTTGGGGTAAAGACATACACTTCGTCTTCGTATAAATCCAACTTAAACTGGTCCATCACCTGCAAGTCATCGCCCGCTTCTAAGGCTGTGCGAATCCCTGCAAGCCATTCGTCCACATTTCCTTGACTCTTTATTCCTTTATACCGCCAGTGTGCTGCCAGTCCTCGTTCGGCAATTTCGTCCATCCTTTCTGTTCTAATCTGAACCTCTACCCATTTGTTTTGTGGTCCCAGCACGGTGATATGCAGACTTTCATAGCCATTTGACTTTGGCACAGAGAGCCAATCGCGCAAGCGTTTGGGGTTGGGTTGGTACATGTCTGTAATGATGGAGTAGGTTTGCCAACATTGCATCTTTTCTTTTTCTAAAGGAGAATCCAAGATGATACGGATAGCAAATAGGTCATAGATACCTTCAAAGCCACACTTCTGTTTTTTCATCTTTTGCCAAATCGAGTGAATACTCTTGGTGCGTCCCTTCATGTGGAATTTTAGTCCCGCACTCGTTAGCTTCTTCTCAATGGGTTCAATGAAGGTGGCGATGTATTTGTCACGTGCCTGTTTTGTGGCATTGAGCTTCTCCTTAATAAGGTAGTAAGCGTCATGCTCCAAATACTTCAAACTCAAATCCTCTAACTCACTTTTCAGTTGGTACAGTCCCAGCTTATGAGCCAAAGGCGCATACAGATAGCTTGCCTCCTCACTCACCTGATGTTTGGCATCTATGTTTGACACATCTCGTATTTGACGCATGAGGTTCACACGATCGGCAATCATTATCAAGATGACACGCATGTCCTCGGCAAAGGACAACAACAAGTTTCTGAAGTTCTCGCTTTCAATCACAGGGTTCTTGCGGTATAGCTCATCTATTTTCACCAGTCCGTGAATGATGTGCGCAACCGTGTCTCCATATTTCGCTCCCACCTCTTCTATGGTCAAAATACCATTGACAACACTCTGGTGAAGTAAAATAGCAATCACGCCATCGCGTTTCAATCCTATTTCATGAACAGCGATTTCGGCTGTCTGTAAGGCGTTCAAAAGGGGGTTAAGTCCAAAGACATCACGGTCTACTTGTCCGTTTTCAACACATGCCTTGAGGTGTTCTCTGATATTTTCCTCATCATTATCCTGAAACGATTCACCAATAGACTGATGAATATGCTTGAAAATATCCAAATATTCTTGTCGTTCCGTATCCGTAAACTCGAATTTCTTGCTCATATCCCAATCTTTCTGTTGCCACAAAGATAATATTTTTTCTCCCAAACAACTCTGTTTTTCACAAAAAGTAGCTATCTTTGTCTCAATATTCAACGAACGTAAACTCGTGCGATGAACAAGTCTTTTTAATTCAAGTTCTTATGACACAGCAAGATTTACAACAAATCTCTCAACGTGGTATGACGGAAGAACAAGTCAACCAGCAGTTGGAAAATATTAAAAATGGGTTCCCCTTCTTGGAATTACAGGCAGCGGCAAGTACAGAACATGGCATCATGGTTGCCGATGAGCTTCAGAAGAAGCATTATGTTGAGCTGTGGAACCAATACAAACAGGGCAATCACAGGATTGTGAAGTTTGTTCCTGCCTCTGGTGCAGCCAGTCGCATGTTCAAGGATTTGTATGCTTTTTTACATGCCAGTTATGACGTTCCCACTACCGACTTTGAAAAAGAGTTCTTTGGCAACATCAAGAAATTTGCGTTTAGTGAAGAGTTAACCGAAAAATGTAAAGAGAACGAAGGGCAGAAGATGACCAAGCTAATGGCTCAAGGCAAATATAAAAAGGTGGTCGAGAATTTGGTGGAGCCAAAAGGACTCAATTACGGACAGTTGCCAAAGGGGCTTTTGCTGTTTCACTATTACGAGGACGACGCCCGCACCCCCATGGAGGAACATTTGGTAGAAGCTGCGCTATATACGAGTTGTCATGGAGAGGCTTACATCCACTTTACCGTTTCGCATCAGCACCTCGACCTCTTTAAGAAACGTGTGGCTGAAGTAGTGAACAGATTTTCAAAGCGATATAAAGTTCAATATCATATTTCATTTTCAGAACAAAAGCCAAGTACCGACACCATTGCCACCAATATGGACAACACACCATTTAGAAATGAAGACGGTTCGCTGCTATTCAGACCCGGTGGGCATGGTGCATTGATACAGAACCTCAATGATATTGAGGCAGATGTTATCTTTATTAAAAACATTGATAACGTAGTGCCCGATCGATTAAAGACGGATACGGTGACCAACAAGCAACTCTTGGGAGGTATTTTGATAGAGGTTCAAGAACAATGTTTCCATTATCTCAATATGTTGGAAAAGGGAAAGTACACGCACGATCAACTGGAAGATGCGATCCGATTTGTTCAGCGTGACCTTACTTGTAGAAATCCTCGCCTGAAATATATGGAAGACGAAGAGTTGATTCCTTATTTGAAAGCCAAACTCAATCGGCCTTTGCGCGTTTGTGGAGTGGTAAGAAATGTGGGCGAGCCTGGAGGTGGACCTTTTATTGCAATAGGTAAAGATAAAGCAACCAGCCCTCAAATCTTGGAATCGAGCCAAATTGACAAGTCCAACAAAGAGTATGTTCGAATGTTTGAGCATAGTACACACTTCAATCCCGTTGATTTGGTTTGTGCTGTGAAAGATAGTAAAGGGCAGCCTTTTAATCTTCCCGACTATGTAGACCCTGAAACTGGTTTCGTTTCTTATAAGAGTAAGGATGGGAAGGAGTTGAAAGCCTTGGAATTACCGGGTTTATGGAACGGTGCCATGAGCAACTGGAATACTGTCTTTGTAGAGGTACCATTGACAACTTTCAATCCTGTAAAGACCGTCAACGACCTTCTTAGAGAGCAACATCAACCTTAAAGATGACTTACAGGAAAGCATCTTTTTTGAAAAGAAACGTGTTTATAATAAAGCTTGTGTAAGCATTTAGAAAAGGAAAAGCGCTGCTCTCTTCATGTTAATTGAAGGGAATGAACAGAAAAGTGGGAGTGAATGAGGAACATTGACTACCCACTTTTTCTTGAGCTCTGCTTGCCATTTGGTAGCTCAAGGTTCAGCTAAGCACTTTTTCTTCATTTCGTTTCTTGTCATTTTTACATTTCCACAGCCCTACAGAGAAGTGTAGATTGTTATCATTTTTCACAATACACATACTTGTAAAATATTTAACAAACCGTTTATTTTTCGCATATTTCTGTACAAACGTGAATATGGTCACAAATTTGCGAATTTTATATTTTCCTCATTCACAAGCACTTTTATTCCAACGAGCAATGACGTTTTACTTTAACTCAATGAGTTAACCTCCTTAAGTCATGTAGTTAACCGCACTAAATCATGTGCTTTCCATGCTTATTTACATGTTTTAGAAGGCTTAACTCAATGCTTCAATGCGCTCCTTTCCATGATTTTGGACTTTTACCATGTTTCAATGAGTCTTTAAGTTACTATTTTCAACTTTTTGAAATGGTAATTATATTGACAAAACTTCCTTATTTTTCACGTGTTTTGTCAGTTTAATTCATACTTAAAACGCAATTTTAGCAACTTGAAAACAATTGAAAAAAAGTAGCTGAAAGTTTCACCCAACACACTTATTTTGCGTGCGCCAAATTCCTTTTAACATCCCCCGCATCGTTGCGAAACAGCCACTTATAGTGCGTTTGTTTGAGAATAAGGCAGATAGTTGCGTATAAAAGTTCTTAAAATCAATGGAGACAGTCATAAAATTATTATAAATAAACTCATATCTTTCGCTTCTATCTCATTATTATTGTATTTTTGTGCTTGGTTTTATAAATTGAATAACAACACTATTATGGCAGAAGCTATTGATATTCGTGAGTTAAATATCCGAATCGAACAACAGAGTGGGTTCGTTACCAACTTGGTTCAAGGAATGGATCAAGTAATTATAGGTCAAAAACACTTAGTAGACTCATTGCTCATCGCTTTGTTGAGTGATGGTCATTTACTTTTAGAAGGTGTGCCGGGTTTGGCAAAAACGCTGGCAATCAAAACGCTGGCTCAGCTCATTGATGCTGACTACCGTCGCATTCAGTTCACGCCAGACCTATTGCCTGCCGATGTTATCGGAACCTTGATTTACTCGCAAAAAGAAGAAAAATTCCAAGTAAAGAAAGGTCCCGTGTTCGCCAACTTTGTTTTGGCAGACGAAATTAACCGTGCCCCAGCCAAAGTTCAAAGCGCACTCTTAGAGGCAATGCAAGAGCACCAAGTAACGATTGGAGAAAACACGTATAAATTGCCCCATCCATTTATGGTTATGGCGACACAAAACCCCATAGAGCAAGAGGGTACTTACCAACTTCCAGAGGCTCAGGTGGACCGTTTCATGTTGAAAGTGGTGCTGGACTATCCTACATTGGAAGAAGAGAAGCTCATTGTGAAGGAGAATATTCAAGGCGGTCTGCCCCAAGTAATGCCAGTAACTACCGCTGAAGAAATATTAAAAGCAAGAACTATCGTCAACGAGGTATATATCGACGAAAAAATAGCCCAATATATTGCGGATATTGTTTTTGCCACCCGATACCCTGAACGATATGAACTACCTGAATTGAAGAATATGATTACTTTCGGTGGCTCGCCACGTGCTTCTATCAATTTGGCAAAAGCAGCGCGCACTTATGCTTTCATCAAGCATCGCGGATATGTAATACCTGAAGACGTGAGAGCTGTGGTTCACGATGTGTTGAGGCATCGTATAGGATTGTCCTATGAGGCAGAAGCCAGCAATCTGACCTCTGAGGAAATCGTATCGAAAATTATCAATAAAGTAGAAGTTCCTTAAGCGTTGGATAACGAAAGACAGGCTTGAAAGAAGTAGACAAGGCATGACAGCAGGAGTAGCACAACTTGAGGTGAGATGACAATGGAAACAAGTGAAATTCTAAAAAAGGTCAGGAAGATTGAGATCAAAACTCGTGGATTGAGCCAGAACATCTTTGCAGGACAGTATCATACGGCGTTCAAAGGTCGGGGTATGGCTTTCTCGGAGGTGAGAGAATATCAATTTGGAGATGATGTTCGAGATATCGATTGGAATGTCACCGCACGTTTCAATCACCCCTATGTCAAAGTGTTTGAAGAGGAACGCGAACTGACGGTCATGCTACTCATTGATGTCTCTGGCTCCTTGGATTTTGGCACCAAGAAACAAACCAAACGAGAAATGGTGACCGAGATAGCTGCCACACTTGCATTCAGTGCCATTCAGAATAATGACAAGATAGGAGTGGTTTTCTTTTCAGATAGGATAGAAAAATATATCCCACCCAAAAAGGGACGCAAGCATATTTTGTACATTATTCGTGAGATGCTCGACTTTGAACCACAGAGCAGAAAGACAGATATCGGTATGGCGATAGAGTATCTTACCCGAATGATGAAGAGAAGATGTACAGCTTGTATTTTAAGTGACTTCTATATCAAGCATGAAACTGCCGAGTACGAACACTTCGAGCATGCTCTGACCATCGCCAACCACAAACACGACATCGTAGCAGTGCAGGTATATGACCAACGAGCTAAGAGCTTGCCTGATATCGGCTTGCTGAAAATCAGGGATGCGGAAACAGGACATGAGATGCTGATTGATACCTCATCGGCTAAACTTCGTCGTACCCACACGGCTTACTGGTTGGAGCGTGCTGCAAAACTCAAACAGATATTTGCCAAAGGTGGGGTAGACTGGACCAGTGTAGCCACCGATGAAGACTATGTGAAAGCCATGATGCGCCTCTTTGCACAAAGAGGTGTGTAAACGCTGGAATGGTCACGTTACTGAAAAAGGAACGGTATGTAATTGTCAATAAAGAATGAATTTGATAAAAAAGAACTTTTTAATTCTGCTGATAAGCACAGTGTGGTGTTTAGGACTGCATGCCCAAATAGGTGTGCAGCAAAGGTTAGACTCTGTTGGTATCTTCATAGGACAACAGATTAACATGACGATTGACGTCACAGCACCTAAGAATGCCACCATTCATTTTCCCGCTTTGAAACCGTCGCACTATTTAGTGCCAGGTGTGGAGATACTCAAGATTTCTAATGGGGATACGACAGCACTGGACAATGGGTTCGTGAACGTGTCGAAGCAATATACGCTCACTTCGTTTGATGAACACCTTTATGCCATTCCCGGACAGAAAGTACAGGTAAACGGGAAAGACTATGTGGGAAATACTTTGGCACTAAAGGTGGTTACAGTGGACGTTGATACATTGCATCCCAACCAGTTCTTTCCACCCAAGGACGTTCAAGACAATCCTTTTTCATGGAAAGAATGGAGTCCTATCTTTTGGTTGGGTGTATTGATGTTATTGCTTTGTGTATTAGGATTTTACCTATACCTTAGAATTTACAATAACAAACCCATCATCACACGTATCAGAATTATCAAGAAGATACCACCTCATCAAAAAGCACTCACCGCAATCGACAAGCTGAAAAGTGAGAGAATGGTGTCATCTCCCGACCAAAAGACTTATTACACCGAGCTCACCGACACCTTGAGACAGTATATAGAAGATCGATTTGGCTTTAATGCCATGGAGATGACAACATCAGAGATTATTTATACGCTGCACGAAAAAGGAGACAAGAAGATGATTGATGAGCTGAAAAGTCTCTTTGAAACAGCCGACTTGGTGAAATTTGCGAAGTATGAAACGCTTATCAATGAGAATGATAAGAACTTGGTGAACGCTATCAACTTTATTGATCAAACAAAGATTGAGGGTGAACCCACCGAAGAGCGCATTGTTCCAAAATTAGATGAAAAAGACAGGCGGACTCAAAAGACCAGAAAGACCATCAAAATGCTCTTAACCGCCATTGGCATCAGCGTGTTTGCTTTGCTTATCTATATTGTCTATCAGGTTTATTTACTCATGGTTTAACATCTGGAGACTACTAAATCGTAAAATGAAATAACGTGGAATTTGTAAATAAAGAATATTTCTTACTGCTATTATTGCTCATTCCGTATGTGATATGGTATTTCCTGTATCGTAAGAAGAGTGAACCTACCATGAAGATGAGCGATACACACGCCTATCTGTTTGCACCGAAAAGTTGGCGAACACGCTTGGTGCACGCACCGATGGTGTTAAGATGCCTTGCTTTCATCTTTATCATTTGTGTCTTGGCACGCCCCCAAACCCACAATGCTTGGGATGAACGTTCGGTGGAAGGCATCGATATTATGTTAGCAATGGACGTGTCTACCTCTATGCTTGCAGAGGACTTAAAGCCCAATCGTTTGGAAGCTGCTAAAAATGTGGCAGCAGAATTTATATCCGGAAGACCGAATGATAACATTGGCTTGACCATTTTTGCAGGAGAAGCCTTTACCCAGTGTCCTATGACCACAGACCATACGTCACTTCTCAATTTGTTGAGAAACGTTCGAACAGACATTGCGGCACGAGGATTGATATCTGACGGCACTGCCGTAGGAATGGGATTGGCAAACGCTGTGTCACGCCTGAAAGACTCGAAGACCAAAAGTAAGGTTGTCATCTTATTGACAGATGGTAGTAATAACATGGGCGACATCTCACCCATGACCAGTGCTCAAATTGCAAAAAGCTTGGACATCCGCGTCTATACGATTGGGGTTGGAACCAATAAAGTAGCTCCTTACCCAATGAGTGTAGGAGGAGGAACTCAATATATCAACATTCCTGTGGAGATAGACTCCAAGACTCTGAGTGATATTGCAGCAGTGACCGAAGGAAACTTCTATAGGGCAACGAATAATCAACAGTTGAAACAAATCTATAAAGATATTGACAAACTGGAAAAGACAAAGATGAATGTCAAGAAATTCTCGAAGCGTTACGAAGCATTCCAGCCATTTGCCTTGTTGGCAGTGCTTAGTTTGTTGCTCGAGTTGCTTCTGCGAAACACGGTTCTGCGTAGGATTCCTTAAAGAACGGTAGTCGAGAATGCCAGTGACCTACGATATTCAACGCTAAAAAATATGGTTATAAACAGATTGCAGCTTGCTGCAGATGAATACGAACACGATGATAAGATTTGATGATCCTATATACCTTTGGCTTTTAATCGTTATCCCTATCCTTGCATTGATTCGCTTGATAGGATATCGAAGACGACTTGTGAAGCTCAAGAAGTTTGGAGATATGGAGCTGGTACAGCAACAAATGGCTGACATATCGAAATATCGTCCAACTGTTAAGTTTTGGTTGTTACAAAGTGCATTAGCACTGTTAATCGTGATGTTAGCCCGTCCACAGATGGGTTCAAAGATTTCTAACGAAAAACGGAATGGCATAGAAACGATTATCGCTTTGGATATTTCAAACTCCATGCTGGCTGAAGATGTTGTTCCTTCACGTTTAGCCAAGAGTAAGCTGTTGGTTGAAAATCTGGTAGATAACTTTACCAACGATAAAATTGGTTTGGTAGTCTTCGCAGGCGATGCCTTTATTCAGCTACCCATTACCAGCGATTATGTAAGTGCTAAAATGTTCTTGCAAAATACTGACCCTTCCCTGATTACAACGCAGGGTACTGACATTGCGAGAGCCATTCGTTTGTCAATGAGCAGCTTTACACAACAGGACAAAGTGGGGCGATCCATTATCCTGATTACGGATGGAGAAGACCACGAGGGTGGTGCGCTTGAGGCAGCAGCAGATGCAAATAAGAAAGGCATCAACGTCTTTATCTTGGGAGTGGGCAACACACAAGGAGCGCCCATACCAGTAGCTGAAGGTGGCTATATGAAAGATGAAAACGGACAAACGGTAATGACAGCCCTCAATGAAAAGATGTGTCAAGACATTGCACGTGCTGGCAAAGGGACTTATATCCATGTGGATAATACGAATGATGCCCAAAAAAAGCTCAATGAAGAATTAGCAAAACTTCAACGTGGAGAAACGAATAGTGTTATTTATAGCGAATATGACGAGCAATTTCAAGCTTTTGGTATCTTAGCCTTATTGCTATTGATCATAGAAGTTTGTATCTTGGAAAGTAAGAATCCATTACTTAAAAACGTCCGATTATTCAAGAAGAAACAGTAGAAGTACGATGAGCATAAAGAAAAAGAGACATATCTTCAGTTTATTACTGCTCACTTTGGGCTTTACCTCTATGTTTGCCCAAAGCGACAGACAATTCATACGGTCAGGAAATAAACTATTTAGGGCGCAAAACTATGCGAAAGCCGAGGCGGAATACCGCAAGGCGATTGCGCAAAATGCACAGAATTCGCAAGCATTGTATAATCTTGGGTGTGCGCTGATGATGCAGCAAAAAGACTCAGCAGCTATCGTACAGTACGAAAATGCTGGGAAAATAGAAACCAGCAAGAGCAGGAAAGCCAAGGTTTATCATAACATAGGTGTCATTTGTCAAACGCATCAGATGTATGGTGAAGCCATTGAAGCCTACAAAGAAAGTTTGAGAAATAATCCACAAGACAACGAAACTCGTTATAATCTTGCACTTTGCAAGCGTCTTCAAAAGCAACAAAAGAAGGACAACGAGCAGAAGAAAAAGGATGATAAAAAAGGTAAGGATAAAGAGAAAAAAGACAATCAGCAACAAAAGCAAAAGGACAATCAGCAGAAGCAACAAAACAAGCCAAAAGACCGCATGAGTAAAGAAAATGCTGAGCAACTATTAAATGCTGCCATGCAACAAGAGAAAGCTACTCAGCAAAGAATGAAGAAGGCTGAACAACAGCCTCGCTCACGGAAGTTAAAACGAAATTGGTAAGTTGGTTTCTTCCTATTTTATAACTGCATCTATGAATCGATATATAAAATATACATCTATACTGTTCATTTTCAGTGTTCTATGCGCTCTGAACACTTATGCACAAAGCATCTCGGTGTCTGTGCCCAGTCAGGTAGCTGTAGGCGAAAACTTCAGACTCTCGTACACCATCAATACCCAAAACGTGGAAGATTTTAGGGCAGGAAACATTCCTTCAGCAATTGAAATTATCGCAGGCCCTTACACTTCTAGTCAGTCAAGCTATCAGATGGTGAATGGAAAAACGAGTAGTTCGTCCTCTATCACCTACACATATACGCTCTATGCTTCTAAGAATGGCACTTTTACCATTCCAGCGGCTCGTGCTCGTGTCAACGGAAAGGTCATTAGCTCAAAATCTGTCAAAGTAACTGTCTCTGGATCTGCACGCAAAGGACATGGTACGCCATCCATGCGTGATGACGAAGGCGCAGATATGCCAATGAGATCAACTGGCAGTAGAATCTCTGGAAACGACCTCTTTATAAAGGTGAGTGCCAACAAACGACGGGTACATGAACAAGAGCCCATATTACTCACATACAAGGTGTACACGTTAGTGGACCTCACACAGTTGGAAGGTAAAATGCCTGACCTTACTGGATTTCATACGCAGGAGATTAAACTTCCACAACAAAAGAACTTCCACATTGAAAAAGTCAATGGTAAAAACTATCGATGTGTAACTTGGAGTCAATATGTGATGTATCCACAAATGACGGGTAAATTGAAGATTCCAAGCATTACGTTCAAGGGAATTGTGGTGCAACAAGACCGAGCTGTGGATCCCTTCGAAGCATTCTTTAACGGCGGGTCTGGCTATGTCGAAATGAAACGAAATATCAAGGCACCAGAAATCAACATTCAAGTGGACCCCTTACCCAAACGCCCCAATGATTTTTCTGGTGGGGTAGGTAAGTTTAACATTTCTGCCTCTATCAATCATTCGGAAGTAAAGGCTGGAGAACCTTTGACATTACGTGTAGTGGTGAGTGGAATTGGCAATTTGAAGCTGATGAAGCAACCTACTGTCGAGTTTCCAAAAGATTTTGATAAGTATGATGCAAAGGTGACAGACAAGACCAAAGTGACTGCCAATGGGGTAGAAGGTAGCATGGTTTATGACATTTTGGCTGTTCCTCGAAATCAAGGAAAATATCAATTGCCACCAATCAAGTTCACCTATTATGATACGGGGTCTAACAGTTACAAAACCATTCAGACACAATCTTTCCAAATCAATGTGAAGAAAGGAAAGGCAAACGCCGATAATGTTGCAGATTATAGTCAGACACAAGAAAATGATATTCGTAACATAAAAGAGGGAACGACAAAACAACATGCCATTGATAAATTCTTCTTTGGCTCCACGGCTTATTGGATAAGTCTGCTAATTCCGCTTATCACTTTTGTCGTATTATTGATTGTCTTTAGAAAACGTGCTATAGAGCATGCCGATGTGGTGAAGATGAGAGGAAAGAAAGCGAACAAAGTGGCTACGAGACGATTAAAGAAAGCACGTCAACTCATGGAGCAAAACAAGCAAAATGAATTTTATGATGAAGTTTTGCGAGCCTTATGGGGATATGTTAGCGATAAGTTGAACATGCCAGTAGAACAACTGTCTCGTGAAAACATCGCTGATAATTTACATCATCAAGCGGTAGACGATGAAACGGTCAATACGTTCTTATCGGCTTTGGATGAATGTGAGTTTGAACGTTACGCGCCTGGTGACGCTTCTGGAAATATGAATAAGACAATGGACTCGGCTATCACAGCCATTATGAACATAGAGAATGTATTGAAATCGGTCGCAAAAATGAACAAAAACGCGCATCGTCGTACCAACCTCATATTACTTCTGTTCGCAATGTTGCTATGGTCAACGGCAAATTCGGCAACTACCAAACAAGAAGCTGATATGGCTTACAAGCATGGTAGCTATCAAGAGGCAATTAAAATGTACGAGGAATTGTTGAAACAGGGTGTCAGTGCTGACCTTTATTATAATCTTGGAAATGCGTATTACCGCACAGATGACCTTACAAAAGCGATTCTTGCTTATGAACGTGCATCCTTATTGTCGCCCGGAGACGATGACATCAAGTTTAATCTACAGTTTGCGTCTGCCAAAACAATAGATAAAATTACACCTGAGAGTGAGATGTTCTTTGTGACATGGTATCACTCTTTGGTGAATTACACCAGTGTTGACAATTGGGCTAACATGGCAATTGTTTCTATTGTATTGGTACTTGTCTTAGCTCTCTTATACTTGTTTGTCCCAAACCTTTTGCTCCGAAAGGTAGGATTCTATGGAGGTTGCTGCTTCCTTATCCTTTTTGTAATGAGTAACTTCTTTGCTTATCAACAGAAGCGTTTGCTCATGAACAGAACAGGAGCTATCGTCATTGCTCCTGCCACACAGGTGAAGAAGACTCCCTCCAATAGCAGTTCCGACGAATTTGTTCTTCACGAAGGAACAAAGGTCTACATCACGGACAAAGGACTTAAGGACTGGAGAGGCATTCGCTTATCAGACGGACGAGAAGGATGGCTAAAGACGACAGAAATAGAGGAAATTTAATCACTAAAGAAACCGTTTAAGGATTTGGATATACAAGCACTCATAGAACTTGACCAGCAAGTATTGCAAAGCTTGAATGGCTCAAACTCATTATTCTGGGATGGAATGATGATGACCATTACATCGAGTATCACGTGGATACCCTTGTACTTGTCACTCCTCTATCTCATTATTAAGAATAATGAAACGATGTCTCAAATTCTTTTAATCTTCGGATTTGCCTGCTTATGCTTGTTGTTATCTACAGGTGTTGCTGATATTTCTATCAAGCCTTGGATAGAACGCATGCGTCCATGTAACGACCCCATGTTGAAATATCAAATAAAGGTGGTTAACAATTACCGACCACGAACATTCAGTTTCTTCTCTGGACACGCTTCAAACACGCTTTCCATAGCCATATTCATTTGTCTTTTAGTTCGAAGCAGACTACTAAGTATTTTCCTTATCTCATGGTCTCTGCTCAATGCCTATACGCGATTGTATTTAGGAGTGCATTATCCCAGCGATATTTTTGCAGGACTTCTTTGGGGAACTGGTGTGGGATTTTTCACTTATTATCTATTTCAAAGGTTATCCCACCGTGTGATAGCGAAAGGAAACTTTATTTCAAGTCAATATACCAATACAGGTTATAACTTTCAAGATATTGATATGGTAATCCTTATTTTTGTGTCAACCTTGCTCTATTCAACATTAAAAGCGTTAATTTTGTACACATAAAATAATAAACATATTTTCCAGTGGAAACAAAACATATACACATCAGTGATTATCAGTACGAACTGCCCGACGAGAGAATTGCAAAATTCCCAATAGCGCAGCGCGACCATAGCAAACTTCTCATTTACAATCATGGCAAAGTGGGTGAGGATGTCTTTTATAACTTATACGAACACCTGCCACAGGGGGCGTTGATGATTTTCAACAATACGAAGGTGATACAGGCACGAATGCACTTTAAGAAAGATACGGGTGCACTGATAGAGGTTTTCTTGATGGAACCAGCCATGCCAGCCGATTACGAACAGATATTCCAAAGCAAGAGACATTGCGCATGGTACTGTATGATTGGCAACTTAAAGAAATGGAAGAGTGGAAGTTTAACACGAGTTTATCACATTAACCAAAAATCGGTAACGTTAAAAGTCACTCGAAGAGAACCAGCAACAGATGAGCATCAGCCAGCTCAGGGACTTCATGCCACTCCTTCAACTCATCATTGGATAGATTTTGATTGGGATGCAGAGGATGTTTCTTTTGCCGAGATTCTTGAATCAATCGGCGAATTACCGATACCTCCCTATCTGAATAGAGAGACACAAGAAAGTGATAAAACAACCTACCAGACGGTCTACTCTAAAATTAAGGGTTCTGTTGCAGCTCCTACTGCTGGTCTACACTTCACCGATTCTGTGCTTCAAAGTTTAGATGAGCATGGTATTGACCGAGAAGAGTTAACCTTACATGTGGGAGCAGGAACTTTCAAACCTGTAAAAAGTGAAGAAATAAAAGGACATGCGATGCATACCGAATATATCTGTGTGCATCGTCAAACACTTGAAAAATTGCTAAGACACGATGTTGAAGCGATTGCCGTTGGTACAACGAGTGTGAGAACTTTGGAAAGTTTGTACTATATGGGCGTGTTTCTTGAAACCCATCCAGATGCTACGGAAGACGAATTGCATGTTCAACAGTGGGCTCCTTATGAACGACTGCACACAAATGGACAAGTTGAACATTTGGATGGAGGTTTGATAGATAACATTTCACCGAAGCAAGCCATACAAAACGTGTTGGACTATTTAGTAAGAAATGAGCTTGAGAGCTTGCATAGTTCGACACAAATCATCATAGCACCTGGCTATCAGTATAAAATTGTCAAGATGCTAATTACCAACTTTCACCAACCACAAAGCACATTGTTGCTTCTTGTGAGTGCGTTCGTAAACGGTGATTGGCGTACTATCTATGATTATGCACTGGCACACCAATTCCGATTCCTAAGCTATGGTGATAGCAGTTTATTGATTCCTTAAGCAGGTTTCAATGAGTCAATAGTTATTTAACCAAAGAAAGAAACTAAAATATGAAAATAGGAGATAAAGTAAGATTTCTTAGCGAGTCGGGTGGTGGTGTCATTGCTGGATTCCAAGGAAAGAATATTGTATTGGTGGAAGATGAAGATGGCTTTCAAATCCCAACTCCCATCAATGATGTGATACAAGTAATAGATGACGATTACAGCACCGGGAAAGTTGTTGGGTCTACACTTCCTAAGCCCACATCGGTAAAAAATGCGCTTACCTCATCGGCATCCGATAACGAAGAAGAACCGATTGACGATGATCCCTCCACCAAGGAAATCACTTTTCGTACACCAGCAGAGGAGAGGAAAGGTGGTAATCTACTGAGTTGTTATCTGGCTTTTGTCCCCATGGACATGAAGGATATGACGCATACTCGTTTTGAAAGTTACTTTGTCAACGATAGCAACTACTACGTTAGGTTTACATATTTATCGGCAGAGGGTAACAGTTGGAAGCTGAAGAGTAGTATGGAGGTAGAACCAAACACGAAAGAATTTATCGAAGAGTTTGGAAAAGAAGACCTGAACGATTTAGGACACGTGGCGATTCAATTGCTCTCGTACAAACGTGACAAGTCTTTTATGCTGAAGCCCACGATAGATGTGCAATTCAGAATAGATACCGTAAAGTTCTATAAGCTTCATACCTTTCAAGAAAATGATTTCTTTGAACTCCCTGCCTTGCTATATACGATTGTCGAAAACGACAAAGTAACCCGTCCTTTGGTTGTAGACTCCAAGCAACTAAAGGAAGAAATGTATCAGAAAGAGCCAAAAGACCATATCGAGGTGACTAAAGCTGACGAGAAAAAAAGCGACACTTATGTCCGTCGATATAACGATCGCAAACAAACAGGAAACCCTTTTCAACTGAAACATCGTGGAGATGAAGACATTGTTGTTGTGGATTTGCATGCCCATGAACTATTAGATACCACCACAGGTATGAGTGCCATAGACATTCTCAATTTCCAATTGCAAAAGTTTCGCGACACCCTTCAACAATATAAAGATAAGAAGGGGCAACGCATTGTCTTCATCCATGGCAAAGGGGAGGGCGTATTACGTAGAGCGTTGATTAATGATTTGAATTATCGATACAAGAAATACCAATACCAAGATGCGAGTTTTCAAGAATATGGCTATGGGGCAACCCAAGTGACAATTCGTTAATGGTTTCAATAGACTTTATTTTATTAACTTATAATCTTATTATGATGAACGGTGGATTTGTTAAAGTGGCCTGTGCAGTGCCATTAGTGAAAGTGGCTGACTGCATATACAATGTAGAACAAACAATGGCCCAAATTCAGCAAGCTGAAGAGCAAGGAGTTGAAATTATTGTATTTCCAGAGTTAGGAATTACATCCTACACCTGCCAAGACTTATTCCAACAGAAGCTTCTACTCGAGGCTTCCGAGGTTTCCATTCTTCATTTGCTCGACTTCACACGTCAGTTGGATATAATTAGTATCGTAGGCTTGCCCATTGTGGTGGGTGATTTGTTACTCAACTGTGCGATGGTCATCCAGCGAGGACAAATCTTGGGTGTCATTCCGAAGACCTACTTGCCCGACTACAGTGAGTTTTATGAAAAGAGATGGTTTGCTTCTTCGCAGGATTTGAAGGAGACTACCATTCGTTATGCGGGTCAAAACATCGTGGTAACTCCTGATCCTCAGATATATACTACTGACGATGGGGTGCAGTTTGGCGTAGAGATTTGCGAAGATCTTTGGGCGCCCGTTCCTCCCAGCAACACGTTGGCATTGGCTGGAGCTGATTTAATTTTCAACCTTTCAGCCAGTGATGTCGTCATTGGCAAGTTCGACTACCTCAAGAGTCTCTTGTCACAGCAGAGTTCGCGCACCATCACAGGTTATATCTATGCAGCCAGTGGTTATGGCGAAAGCACACAAGACTTGGTTTATGCAGGCAATGGACTTATTTATGAGAATGGCGTATTGTTGGCAGAAGGAAAGCGTTTCACGATGGAAAGCCAAATCCATTGTGCACAGATAGATATTGAAATGCTGAGAGCGGAGCGTCGTACCAACTCTACTTACGTAAATGCGCAGCGACAAGTCAATACCTTTGCTAGTCAAAGAGGATTTTCAAGCAGTTTGAGTCCTAATCAGTTTGCTATTTTCAACAACACCTCGGCTATCCATTATATTTCGTGTATAGCTCCAGAGAATGAAACAACCTTCACACTTGAGCGGAAGATAAATCCACATCCTTTTGTCCCCGCTACCAATCTCTTGCCAGATAGCTGTGTTGAAGTGCTCAACATACAAACCATGGCACTTGCCACACGATTGTCACATATACAAGCCAAGACGGCTGTACTTGGAGTTAGTGGCGGATTGGATTCAACTTTGGCTCTGCTCGTCTGCGTCTTGACCTTTGATAAGTTGGGACTGGATAGAAAGGGAATTATAGGTGTCACGATGCCAGGGTTCGGAACTACTGGCCGTACTTACCACAATGCCATGAATCTCATGCACAAACTGGGTGTCACGGTCAAAGAAATCAACATCGAAAAGAGTGTACTACAACACTTTGAAGATATTGGACACGACCCTCAAGTGCAAGATGTGACCTACGAAAACAGTCAAGCTCGTGAACGCACGCAAATTCTCATGGATTTAAGTAACCAACTCAATGGACTTGTTGTTGGCACGGGCGATATGTCCGAATTGGCTTTGGGATGGGCAACCTACAACGGAGACCACATGTCTATGTATGCAGTCAATGCTGGCGTTCCCAAGACTTTGCTGCGCCATTTGGTTAGCTATTACGCTCAACACCTTGCCGAAAATCAAGACATTGCGACGATACTTTTAGACGTCGTCAATACCCCTATTTCTCCTGAGTTAACCCCTGCCAACGAACAAGGGAAGATAGAACAAAAGACAGAAGATTTGGTAGGGCCTTACGAGTTGCACGATTTCTTCTTGTATTACGTGCTGCGCTTTGGGTTCCGACCTCGTAAAATATTCCTTTTGGCAAAGAAAGCCTTTGCTGAAAGCATGGCACAGGAGGGGCAACATCAACCAAACGATGCTCTTCAAATGAAAGGACAATATGACGAGGAAACTATCAAAAAATGGCTCAAGGTATTTTTCAAGCGTTTCTTCTCACAACAGTTCAAGCGTTCTTGCTTGCCCGATGGTCCTAAGGTGACGAGTGTCAGCCTAAGTCCTCGTGGCGATTGGCGCATGCCAAGCGATGCAATCAGCAGGTTGTGGCTTGAAGAGTGCGATACTCTCTAAAGCGTACTATTAGTTCGCTTGTCAAAACAAAATTAGATGATATAGAGTAAAAAGGAAATCAACCGTTGTGCGCTGATTTTCTTTTTACTCTTATTTCTTGGCGACTGGTTCGCTGCTATTATAAAAATCGACATACTGCTGCGCCACTTTCACGTAATCATGGTGCTTTTGAATGTATGCGATGCTTTGCTGTTGAAGAACACTGAGTCTTTCTGGATGCAATATCAGGCTCTCCAATTCGTGGTAAACACTTTCATAACAGGGTTTTACATTGACAATTGGTCTCAACGTGTCTTCGTGCAATAGCTGGTAGTTTTCAGGTTCGCCACCTCCTACACACACAATTCCCTTGCTCATTGCTTCAAGCGCATTCATGGCAGGAGTATAACTGTAAAGCTGATCCAGTATGACATCTGTTTCGTTCATCATGCGTTGGTATTGCTCAAAAGGCACACTTTCTGCTATTTGCAAACTCACTTGATGAGGATATTTCAACACGAGGTCTTGTGCAGCTTTCAACATGATGTCTGTTCCTTTGTAGACAGACCGTTCACGATTGATGCCTATGAACAGTTTTAACCGATGGTCACCATTTGTCATTGTCTGCCTTTCTCTCATCGTTTTTGTCCGAATAGGAAAGGGGATAAATGTTGTTTTGTCGGGAAAATGGGCATGGTAGCATACCCAATATTCGTAAAGTCCTGCAATGATGCCGTCACAATCGTGTGCCATATATTCATTGAGCCATTGTTTATCCGTCCCCAACCAGTCCCTTTGCTCTTTTAGTGCATCAGCTGTTTGGCGCAATTCTTTGCCCATATTGAAATCGCTATACTCCAGTGGCATATCGGTGCAACAGGTGTGAACCCAGTAGTAGTCCATTCCAAAGGCACCCATAAATATCTTTTTGTTGTGTTTGCGCAAGTATTTGTAAATGGGCATGATGCGGTGTGCTTTAACTTCCAAGAACATCGGGTTAATCACCTGCACGACATCATAGCCACATAACAGGGGGAGTAAGCGGTATAGTTTCGCCATATAGCGCATACCGCCTAATTTTCCAAGTGTTCTTGACAAATCGATGTCGCGCTGATAGTTCTTCCAGAAGTCACCATTCGATACCACTGTTACCGTATGTCCCAACTGTCGCAGTCCTTCTGCCAATGTCCAGTGCACATTGCTATATTCTCCTAAAAGCAAAACCTTCATCTCGATGTCATTAAAATGAGCAAATATCTGCCTGCTTTGGTGCGTATTAGGCGTCTGAAAAGGCTGTACTTACGGGTATATCTCTTATCGGGTAGCGGATAAAGTCCATGTCGTCTCATCTCCCGCAAAGCAGTTTCAAGTCGGTGAATACTGTGCGTATAGCGTGCCACATTATATATATAGTCCATTGAGAGCTGTGCGATGCGTCGCTGCATGGCGTTTCGCTCCATAGGAGGCAGCGTGTCAATGCGTCGCTGAAATTGTCCCAATATCCGAAGGGTATCTTTCAAGCGTTGCAATTGGGTTTTCTTATTTTTGCTTGTGGTACACGAGTTGTCTCTCTTTTGATAGTAATACGCCTTGGCATCGGTGATGTACAATCGTTCGGTGCGCAAGATGAGTAGGGGTGTAAATTCCTCGTCTTCGTTCAGCAAGCCCGGTGTAAATCTTAATCCGCACAACAAATCACGCTTAAAGAGCATGCTCCAAACAGCGACTTTAAGGTTGTGTGTACTCATATATTGGCTACCAGTCATGGGACCTTCAACGTTATAAGTATTCTTTTGCTTTTTGTTGCGTGTTAAATCGAACTTCACCATCTCGGCATCCTGACATCGCACAAGATCCAAACAATGCTCATAGACAAAGGGGATGAGTGCATCGTCACCATCGACAAACTGAATATATTCGCCTTTGGCGACACACAACCCCATATTGCGAGCACTTGCAGCCCCTTGATTGGACTGGCGTATATAGACAATTTTGTCGAGATAAGCGTTCAATGCGCCAAGGAGAGACGTGTCGGAGCCGTCGTCTACCACAATTATCTCGCAGTTTTGTGCGTCAAGCGATAGCATCAGAATACTGTCTAAGCACTCGATGACCATTGATGATGGCAAATTGTAAACGGGTATGATGAAGCTCACTAACGGCTTCTTCGATACACCTTGTGTATAAATTGGTTCAGTTGGCATAAGCGTTGTATTCCTATGAGACTGGAAAGCCTCGTCTTGAATGGAATGTCTTGCTGACCGCGAAAGCTGAATGAGGGTAGAGTGGGTTTTGCTCCCGTCATCTCGCAGACATCCATTTGTATATTTAATATGTGTTCGTAGTAAGTGGCAAATCCCTCATGTTCTGTTAATTGAGAATCTTGTAACACAGCAAGATGGGCATGCAGCAAATCCTTGAGTTGTTCACCACCAGCCGTTGCAGTGATGCCCTGCGGATTGTCAACGTAGAAATACATACCTTTATCGGTGGTGGCTACCACCTTGCTTTGTCGTAAAAGCAACGGTAGGGTGTACACATCTTCAAACACCTTATTCACAGGATAGCGTACTTGGTTGAAAAGCCTGCGTTTGTACACCTTGTTACAAGCATAGGTGTGCAGGTAGGCTTGACTCTCAAACCAATAGGTGAGCATATTGTGGTAACGCTTTGCAGGAAAGGATAATATCTTTTCTCGCTGTTTGTTTCCAGTGTGGAGAGTGATAGGATATTCAATGATATCTATCTCTGGTTGTTCCACCAATTGTTGCATCACTTGTTGGTAGGTGTCTTTGCGCACATAGTCATCACTGTCTACAAACGTGACGTAGCTACCTTGTGCCTGTAACAACCCAGTATTGCGAGCAGCACTTAGTCCGCCATTGGCTTGATGTACCACTTTGATGCGGGCATCTTGCTGGCAATACTCATCGCACAGCGCAGGACAACCGTCAGGTGAACCGTCATCTACCAAGATAAGTTCCCAGTCGGTAAAGGTTTGTTGCAAAATACTCTTCACACATCGTTGCAATGTTTCCTCGACAAAATAGACAGGTATGATGATACTTAATAGCATGTCTTGACTGTTGTAACGTATCTGCAAAGGTAACTGTTTCTAAGCACAAACACAAATAGGTTTCATGTTTTGTTAAGCAACTCTCACAGCTCTTTCATGGAAGGAAGGTTGTTGGTAATTATAAGTGGCTTCAAGCAAGATAATTCCGTAATTTGTTAGAAAAAAAATCTTTTTATAGGATCTATTCCCGTTGTCTTTATCAAATAATCCAAAACTTTATGTCTATAATCTCCCCCCCCCGCATTATTTCCATGTTTTTATTTGGCGGTGTGAAAACAAATAACTAATTTTACACGCAAAATTACATTACTAACCTGTAAAATTTAATACAATTATGACAAAAGCAGAACTGGCAATGAATGCCAACCCCGTGGTGGCATTCCTGCAGAAGCCTACGGAAGAATTTACGAAGGCAGACATCATCCGCTTCATCGAGGCCAATGAAGTGAAGATGGTCAATTTCATGTATCCTGCGGACGACGGCAAGTTGAAGACCCTCAACTTTGTCATCACGAACAGGGATTACCTTGAGACCATACTGACATGCGGTGAGCGTGTCGACGGCTCGAGCCTATTCTCATTCATCGAGGCGGGAAGCAGTGACCTGTATGTGCTGCCGCGTTTCAGCACGGCGTTCCTCGACCCGTTCGCAGAAATCCCGACGCTCTGCATGTTGTGCAGTTACTTCGACAAAGACGGCAATCCGCTCGCATCTTCTCCCGAGTACACGCTGCGCAAGGCGTGCCGCGCATTCCGCGAGACAACGGGAATGGAGTTCTATGCGATGGGCGAGCTCGAATACTATGTCATAGACGAAGACCCGGAGGTGTTCCCGGCAATCGACCAGCACGGATACCACGAGTCTGCCCCGTATGCCAAGATGAACGACTTCCGCCAGCAGTGCATGCTCTATGTGGCACAGACCGGAGGGGAGATAAAATACGGGCACTCGGAAGTGGGCAACTTCACAGAGGACGGCCTGCTCTACGAACAGAACGAGATTGAGTTCCTGCCGGTGTACGCCGAGAAAGCCGCCGACCAGCTCATGCTGGCGAAATGGGCTATTAGGAACCTGGCATACGAGATGGGGCTCAACGTGACGTTCGCCCCGAAGATCACCGTGGGCAAGGCAGGAAGCGGGCTGCACATACACATGCGCATGGTGAAGGACGGCAAGAACCAGATGCTCGATGGCGGGAAACTGAGCGCCGCAGCGCGCAAGGCCATCGCCGGAATGATGGACTTGGCAGAGAGCATCACCGCCTTTGGCAACAAGAACCCAACGTCATATTTCCGCCTCGTGCCGCATCAGGAAGCGCCGACAAACGTTTGCTGGGGCGACCGCAACCGCAGCGTGCTCGTCAGAGTGCCGCTCGGGTGGACAGCAGGCATCGACCTCTGCCACGCAGCAAACCCGCAGGAGCCGGAGGCCATCGCCGACACATCGGCAAAGCAGACGGTGGAGATGCGCTCACCAGACGGCAGCGCCAACCTGTACCAACTCATCGCCGGCCTCTGCGTGGCATGCCGCCATGGCTTCGAGATGGACAACGCGCTCGAAGTGGCAGACAGCACATACGTCAACGTCAACATACACGATGCAGCAAACGCCGACAAACTCAGTAAACTGGCTCAGTTGCCTGACAGCTGCTGCGCATCCGCCGACTGCCTCGAGCGCCAGCGCGCGGTGTATGAGGAGAAGGGCGTGTTCAGCAAGGCCATGATCGACGGCATCATCAAGCAGCTACGCTCATTCAATGACCGCACGCTCCGCCACGAGATCGAGAAGAACCACGATGCCACGAAGAAGCTCGTGCAGGAATACTTCCACTGCGGATAAGCCTGCAACGGCAAAATAGATATTCAGGAGTTAAGGAGTTGCGGAGCCAAAGAGACAACCTCGGCTGCACAATCCCTTAACTCCTGATATTTTAAAAACTGCGGTATTAAACAATGAAGGATAAAGGGGCATAGTTGCCGCCCGAGTTCCTTAACATCTCTTAATTCTTTAAAAGGGTCAGTCGTAAAACCTAGTTGCACCCCTCCCTCTCATGCACATAAATTCATAAGCCTGTAAAGGAAGAAAGGAATATCTGTTACTCCCCTGAACTGTGCCCTGAAGGCTTTGACTTTTGCATTGAAGGATTCAGCATTGGCATTTGTGGCTCTATTGATAAAGAAATTGAGTATGGTATCATAATGGTTCTTAAAGGTGTCAATCACCGTATAGAAATTATCCACGCCCAACTTCTCCACCTTATTAAACCATCTTGCCAGTTTCAGTCTTGCCGCGTCTTTGATGCTTCTGGCATTATAAATATCGGTAAGTTCCATGGCTAGGTCATAGGCTTTTTCGAGTTCCGGGTAGTTTTCAAAGATTATTTCCGCCCTTAGCCTTTGCGATTCCGTCCACTTGGACTTGTGTTTAGTCAGTATAAACTTCGCCCTGGCAAG
>QWCH01000026.1_pt1 | contig 230254 bp, 190 predicted proteins | sample 1972671 | NCBI WGS metagenome assembly QWCH01 (sample SAMN09866713, study PRJNA288562) | Human gut metagenome isolate term3_stool, whole genome shotgun sequencing... | isolation source: gut | host: Homo sapiens | place: USA: California | reverse complement strand
GCAACTTTCATGGAGAAAGCCATACATGTCGGACATCCACATTCCTTACAGTTTTTCTTTGGTGTTAATTTAAAAATCTGAATACCATTCAGTGCCATAGCTAATTATTCCTCCTATTATTTACACAAGTGCTTTGATCATTTTGGAAATAGTCTTAATTGATTCCGGATGTCTTAAGATTACGGCATCAGAACCAGCTGCAAGGTCAGCTGCAGCAGTCATAACTTCCATATCGATTCCACGCTCATCTGCTGATCCCCATTCAGGCATATCAGCTTCAGAAGCTGTTGCTTCTTTAACTGCCCATGTCTCTGCGGATACAGGTGTAATAATAGGCATCTGCAGCATATTGTCGTTCTGTCCTAATGCTGCACCTTTGATACGGTCCATAGTAGATACTACGTACTCATATCCGTAACCAGCTGCTGCACTACCGATGTTCATAACGATCTTCTTCGCATCAACACCAAGCTGTGTAGTAACAACGTTCAGCTGTTTTGCAAGGTTGATATCAACGGCTGATTCAGCACCAACGATCTGATTATAAGCAAGACCTGCTGCTGCACCGATTGCTTTGTAGTTTTCTTCTTTTTCGGAAAGAAGAAGTGCATTTCTTCCCTGAAGTACTTCTGCAACTTTCGGGAGAAGTTCCGCATCCTTCTCTACGTTCTTGCAGCCTTCTACAACCAGTGGACAGTCGATAGCATCTGCTACTTCTTTAACAACCCCGATAAGTTCTTCAACAGATTTGTTTGCTCCATTCGGGTCTCCACCATCCAGAATCAGGGCAACAAAATCTGCACCTTCTATAGCTGCTGCTTTTTTAGCGATATCAGCCATAGTAGTTGCACCTTCATAGTAAGCCTTTACGCCTTCGGAAAATTCGTCCAGTCCAAGGTCAGAAATCTCAACACCGATCTTCGGTGCGTTTTCTGTTGGTGCATCAAAGCTATAAAATGGGAAGGAGTTTTCTCCTCCGATAGTCACAGTCTTGTCTCCGTTACCGATTGTGACAGAGTTGATCTTTGCGTTAAATTTCTGTGGTTTCTGATTAAACGGCATTTCTCATAAGCCTCCTCTTAATTAATAAACGTATATATTATACTACATCATTGGGTCCATTGACAAGGCTGGATGGCCTTTTTCTGTTAAAAATTCTACAAGCGCTTCCGGATCTGTTGCAACTGTCTCATCACCGATCATATCTGTGAAGTTTTCAATTCCGTAAAGTTCCTGTGCTGTCTTGTTCAGACGTTCTGCTACAGTATCTTTCAGTTCCTTCGGCATCCATACGATACGCTCAATACCGCCTTCAGCCTTCATGAATTTCTTGGAAGAAATGAAATGTTTTCCATGGCCCATAAATCCAGGTGTCTGAACGCCACCACCTGTCATGGATGCCATCTCCGGGAATGTCATTCCGAGCGGTGTCATACCTGCATACTCACGGTTTGCAATAACAACGCCGTTAGAGAACGGCTCAATTCCGCAGATACATTCGAAACATCCACAGGATGTCATAGGATCCTGCATGATAGAATACAGTGTAACATGTTCCAGAGCTCCCTGTGAGAATTTCTGAACTGCTTCATCTACATCTTCATAAGAGCCAAGATTCTCGTCGATCGGACGTTCTTTTGTGATCACCTGGCATGGTCCGTTCGGATCCAGTTCATGTGTTGCTTTTGCATCCAGCCATGAAACGGCACCGCAAAGTCCAAGTCTTTCTGGTGTTACTACACATACATGACTTGGAGAAAATGCCTGACAGAGGATACAGCTGTAATATACATCTACAGATTCATCTGTCAGAGTATCCAGACGTTCGTCTCGTCTGTCAAATGTCGGGATTGCAACTTCATGACGGATTCTGGTACATTCTGCAGGATCTGTGTAAATTGTAACCGCACATTTATCAACAACTGCTTCAAATTCATTTTTGACCTGTGCATAAAGCACTTCACCAAAATGTTTTGCACGGAATCCGGCATTGAATGCATCTTTGCTGATTCGGATGCGGAACATATCCCTCTGGCCGGTGTGATAAACTCCCTCAATACAGTTAATGTAGTTGTGGAATTTACGTTCGATAACCGGTTCAAAGTCAGGCTGCATCTTCTTACCTGTAACTTCAACTACATAAGCAAGGCTGTGTTTACTGCCTTCTTCAAAAGTATCTACCTCAGGACCTACAACTGTGATCTTGTGGTCCTCTACTTCATCCATATTCTTTGTCTGTACAAGTTCTGCACAGTCTACACGTGAGCCATCAAACTCAACCTGCATATCTTTACGACGGATGATCTCACCTTCAAATGCAGATGCAAATGCAACCGGAATATCAATATCTGTAATTTTGATCTTGATACCCCTTGCTTCAAGTGAAACCTTATTGAAATCAGCCACATCCGGGCATGCGATCAATGCGCCCGGAACTTCTACGATATTCTCATCTTCATTGGAAATAACCGGGAAGCCGAGTTTGATTGCACCTGCACCTGCCGCAAGAATGACATCATCAATTGGTTTGAAAGCATTTACAAAAGCCGGAACTCTGTCCTTTGTATATGTAAGCAATGCGCCGGCATCTCCAGGTGTTACATTACCAAAGATCAGTGCTGCACGGATTGCCACAGATACTACATGAATAACAGATGTTACATCTTTGCCAAGTGGTACGATTCTTACATTATACCCCATCTTCAGTCCAAGTTCTGTTGCCTGATCGATAATACCGCCAACCAGTGTTACAAGAATACCCTGTTTCTGATAACTCTTGATCAGATCAACACCTTCCTGTGCAGTCGGAGCTGATCCAAGGATAACAGCAACGCCAGGGATATCACCCGTTACAAGCGGTACTCCAAGCTCACGGATAATTGAATCTGCAAGATGTCCATAACACGGCTCGCTGTATGGTTCCGCTCCATCCAGATATTTCAGAGCTTCAATAAATTCTGCGCAGAGTGCGGTTGCTACCCCTGACATCAGTGCGTCGTCCAGCTCATGATTTCTGGTCATGAGTGTCTTTACAACGCCCAGGGCCTCTTTTAATTCTCCCAATGTTTTGACCTTTACGCCTGTTACTGCGTAATAACATGGCAGGCAATATGCCGTATGGGGAAAGCCCACTGGTTTGTCTGCGCCATGTTCTTTGACTGCTTCGTCCACAGCATTGACGGTCAGGCCATATACTGCATCATTTCCATTAAAGATTCTGTTGATTAACATGTGCACATCTCCACTCTTTGATTTATTAAACCTGAAATGTTTACAAAGCCGCGTTCCCTGCGAAGCATTTCATGTTTGCGTAAGTTACAAACCCTGAATTTTCCCGCAACCCGCTGTTTGCAACAGCTTTACGTCTGAAAATATTCCGAGTCAAACGCATGTTATGGCTTACGCCATTTCCATGCTAAATCTGAAAATCTCTCGCAGCCCGTTGCTACGCAACTTTACGCTGTGATTCAATTTCCAGATTAATCCCCCGGGTCAGGAGTGCAAGCACTCCTGGCCCTCGAGGGGATTACATCATTGGATCCATAGCCAGTGCCGGATGTCCTTTTTCTGTAAGGTATTCAACCAGTGCTTCCGGATCTGTTGCTACTGTTTCATCACCGATCATATCTGTGAAGTTTTCAATTCCGTAAAGTTCCTGAGCTGTCTTGTTCAGACGTTCAGCAACGAATTCTTTCAGTTCTTTTGGCATCCATACGATACGCTCGATACCGCCTTCAGCCTTCATGAATTTCTTGGAAGAAATGAAATGTTTTCCATGTCCCATGAATCCAGGTGTCTGAACACCGCCGCCTGTCATGGATGCCATTTCCGGGAATGTCATTCCAAGAGGAGTCATGCCTGCATACTCACGGTTTGCAATAACAACACCGTTGGAGAATGGTTCGATACCACAGATACACTCGAAGCATCCGCATGATGTCATAGGATCCTGCATGATGGAGTACAGTGTAACGTGCTCCAGAGCACCCTGTGAGAATTTCTGAACTGCTTCATCAACGTCTTCGTAAGAACCAAGGTTCTCATCGATCGGACGTTCTTTTGTGATTACCTGGCAAGGTCCGTTAGGATCCAGCTGATGTGTTGCTTTTGCATCCAGCCATGAAACGGCACCACAGAGTCCAAGTCTTTCTGGTGTTACGACACATACATGGCTTGGAGAGAATGCCTGGCAGAGGATACAGCTGTAATATACGTCTACAGATTCATCTGTCAGAGTATCAAGACGCTCATCACGTTTGTCGAAGATCGGGATTGCAACTTCGTGACGTACTCTTGTACATTCTGCCGGATCTGTATAAATAACAACTTCACATTTATCAACAACTGCGTCAAATTCATTTTTCACAGATGCGTAAAGGACTTCACCAATGTGTTTGATCTTGAATCCTGCATTGAATGCATCAATGCTGATACGGATACGCTGCATATCACGCTGTCCTGTATGATATACACCTTCGATACAGTTGATGTAGTTGTGGAATTTACGCTCGATAACCGGCTCAAAGTCAGGCTGCATGTTCTTGCCTGCAACTTTAACAACATATGCAATGCTGTTCTTGCTTCCGAGTTCCATGTCGTCTACTTCCGGTCCTACTACTGTAATCTTGTGATCTTCTACTTCAGAAGCGTCACATGTCTGTACAAGCTCTGCACAGTCTACACGGGAACCATCGAATTCAACCTGCATATCTTTACGACGGATGATCTCACCTTCGAATGCAGATGCGAATGCAACCGGAATATCGATATTTGTGATCTTGATCTTAATGTCACGTGCTTCAAGAGATGTAGCATTGAATTTGCTTACGTCTTCCTGAACGATCAGGCTCTTTGGTACACGGAAGATATTTTCTGTTTCGTTTGTAACAACCGGGAATCCAAGTGCGATAGCACCTGCACCACAGGCTACGATCACGTCATCCAGAGGTTTGAATGCGTTAACGAATGCCGGTACACGATCCATTGTGTATTTCATCAGTGTGCCTGCATCTCCAGGTGTTACGTTACCGAAGATCAGAGCTGCACGAAGAGCTACAGATACTACATGGATAACTGCTGTAACGTCTTTTCCAAGCGGAATAACACGTACGTTTGCACCTGTCTTCATTCCTGCTTCTGCAACCTGGTCGATGATTCCGCCAACCAGTGTTACCAGGATACCCTGTGCCTGATAACTCTTAACAAGAGCAACGCCTTCTTCTACTGTAGGAGCAGATCCAAGGATTACTGCTACACCAGGGATATCGCCTGTTACAAGCGGTACACCAAGTTCACGGATAACTGCATCTGCAAGATGTCCGTAGCATGGTTCTTCGTATGGTGTTGCACCATCAATGTATTTCAGAACTTCGATGAATTCTGCGCAGAGTGCTGTGGCAACACCAGACATGAATGCATCATTTAATCTTTTTTCTCTTGTCATAAGTGTTTTAACAACACCAAGAGCTTCTTTTAATTCTTTTAAAGTTGTAACTTTTGTTCCTGTTACAGCGTAGTAACATGGAAGGCTGTATGCGGTATTCGGGAAGCTGACAGCTTTGTCTTCGCCGTACTGAGCGATTGCTCCGTCGATAGCGCCCTCTGTTAAACCAAATACAGCATCATTTCCGCTAAAAACTCTATCAAATAAAGTCACCTTAATACCTCCTGTTTTTACAGATTTGAATTCTGATCAATCTTTTCTTTTATTTTTGTGATCTCAGCTGTTACGGTCTGACTGAAATCATAAGGGGATTTTCCCTGACGGTCAGCATCTATAACCTCCGTGTTGTAATGGAGCATGCCAAGAAGGTCTTCTGCCGGGATTCTGGAACGGATAAATTCCTCATCCTCCTCATTTCTTACCTTGTTTGCCACAACCTTGACCTGAGCAACACCCAGATCACTGGCAAGACGTTTGACATTTTTGTATGTCTGTACGCTTCTTGCACCTGGTTCGATCACTACGATAAATGCGTCAACTCCCTCTGTGGTTCCTCTGCCGAGATGTTCCAGGCCGGCCTCCATATCAAGAATTACCACATCTTCTCTTCTCAGTACCAGATTGTTGATAATACGTTTCAACATTACATGTTCCGGACATACGCATCCGCCGCCGCCTGTCTCGACAGTTCCCAGGACAAGGAGTCGCACGCCATTGCAGACCTTACCATATTTATCCGGAATATCATCTACTTTCGGATTCAGATGATAGAACTGATTTCCTGCTGTCGCACCTGTACGTTCCTCCACAAGCTTACGCATTTTGGAGATTGGTACGATGGAATCCAGCGTTTCCTCGTCAAATCCCAGCGCCAGGCCAAGATTTGCATCCGGATCCACATCTGCTGCAAGTACCGGTCTGCCCTCTGCTGCATACAACCTCGCGAGCGTTGCTGCAAAAGTAGTTTTGCCTACGCCGCCTTTTCCTGTAACTGCTATTTTCATTTTATGTCATCCACCTTTTATTACATTTTTAAGATCACAACGGATTAGATTCCTAATGCTGTTCTCTTTTCTTCAATTCTTTCGATCATCAGATCAACTAATTTCTCAATATCTGTTTCTACTGTGTAAGCTGCGCCTGTCCATTTTCTTGTTCCTTCTGTAAGAAGTTCGCACATCTCTGAAGAACCGGAAACGTATGGATCAACACCAAGGAATGTATCAATACCTGTTGCTACTACATAGTTTCCGATGGAAACAGCTTTTTCTGACATCCACTCAGGAGCACATCCAACTACCGGAAGCTGGTTGATCTGAAGTCCTGAATCTTTTGCAAGTTCAGCAGCCAGAAGCATCATACGAGAAATATCTACGCATGATCCCATATGTAATACAGGCGGGATATCAGCCAGTTCACATACACGTTTCAGACCTGCACCGCAGAGTTCTCTTGCGGATTTGTCCATCAGACCAGCCTTTGCAGCTGCCTGTGCGGAACATCCGGAAGCGATGATAACGATATCGTTTGCGATACATTTCTTCATCAGTTCGATATGTGCATAGTCAGGACGGATTCTCGGGTTGTTACATCCAACCATAGCAACAGCACCACGGATAACACCGGAAGTGATACACTCAAGTAATGGTTTTGTTGTTCCTGTTACATCAACCTGAGAGTTTGTAACACCATCAAGAACTTTTACAATTGCTTCCAGAGAGTAACCAACGGTAGCTTTCTGTTTCAGCTGCGGGATATGTACAAGTTCTGGTTTTCTGTTCTTGAAGTTATCGATAGCCATCTTAACGATTGCCTTTGCATTTTCTCCAGCTGTTTCAGCGTTAAATCTGATGAATTCAGAATCTGGCATCTGAGCGATCGGAGAAGTTGTAACGAATTTTGTATGGAAGCATTTGCTCAGAGGTCCTAATGCAGGGAAGATACACTGAACATCAACTACGATTGCTTCGCAGGCACCTGTCAGAACTACGTTTTCCTGCTGCAGGAAGTTACCGGCCATCGGAACACCACGGCGCATAGCTACTTCGTTAGAAGTACAGCATACACCGGAAACAGTGATTCCTTTTGCTCCTACGGATTTTGCATAATCGATCATTTCTTTGCTGTCTGCATATTCACAGATCATTTCAGAAAGACTCGGGTCATGTCCGTGTACAACGATGTTTACGTTTTCTTCAACCATAACACCAAGGTTTGCTTCTGTGTCGATCGGCTTCGGAGTTCCGAAAAGTACGTCAGAGAACTCTGTTCCCATCATGGAACCGCCCCATCCATCTGCAAGGCCGCAGCGGAGAGACTGTTTTACAAGTGCTTCCGGAAGAGAAGAACATCCCATATGAGTCATATGCAGAGAACTTGCAACTTCACGGTCGATCGCACGTGGTGCGATTTCATTTTCGATAAGTTTTTCTTTCTGTCCAGCCGGCATTCTGTCGAGGAATCTCTGGTATCCGAACGGTTTACCATATTCCATAAGGCCAAGTTCAGCCATCTCGTGAGCCAGATCATAAATGTCTTTTCCTTCTGTTTCTACGCCCCATTCTTTAGCGATGCGGAGCAGCTTTTCAGGATCTTTTACCTGATAGTTTCCGCCTTCTTTTGCGCAGTACAGTGTGTGGCAGATTTCACGACCGTGATCAGAGTGAGTAGCTGCACCACCAGCTGTGAATTTCAGGAAGTTTCTTCCTACGATACCGTGTGCATCGCATCCGCAAACTCCTCTTGGAGCCTTAGGTGTAATACGACATGGTCCCATAGCACAGATTCGGCAACAGATACCCTGCTCACCGAACTTACAGTGTGGAGTCTGATTCTTTACTCGAAACTGCCATGCATCCGCGCCTACCTTCGCGCCTGTCTCTAACAGTCTTTCGGTAGCAGCTTCAAATTCTTCCACTGTAGTTAATTTGAATTCACTCATTATAGACCTCCTTTAATTTGTACATGAATGAGTTCATGTATTTATAGTGTTTTCTATATAATAACCCTCGAGACAGAACCCATCCCCGCCCATGGGTTATTTTCGTATTAAAAAATTTGCCTTTTCGGCACAAATACCCTTGCTATCTTCAAAAGGTAGCAAGGGTCCTTTTTAAAGATTTAATTTTTTTACAATTTCTTTCAGTGCAACCTTAACCGGATTATCCTCCGGCAGAGCTGCTGTCGGACGGCCTTCGCAGTCATACTCATAAACAGTTTCATCCTGCGGTACCACACCGAGAAGATGAAGTCCCTGTTTTTCTATTTCTTCTTTGATTCCGTCGTTCAGTTCACCTTTCGGTGCACGGTTAACGATCAGACCGACTGTTTCCGGATGCATATTACATTCATCGATCAGCTTTGCAATTCTGCCAACTGCCTGAATTCCTCTTCTGGAGCAGTCACTGACAAGGATTGCCGTCTGCATGGACGGAAGAACGCCTCTGCTGATATGTTCCATACCAGCCTCATTGTCTACCACAATATAAGGATAATGATTCTGATATTTTGCAAGCTGTGCCTGAAGAAGGCCATTGACGTAGCAATAGCAGCCTTTTCCCTGTGTTCTGCCCATAACCAGCAGATCAAAATCATCTTCTTCTGTCAAAGCATCTTCAAAACGCATCTCTGCATAATCTGCCTTGGACATTCCCTTAGGAATCGGACTTTCTTTGACAAGTTCTGCCTGTGCGATTTCTTCTCTTACGTCGCCGAGAGTGGTCTCAACCTCAACTCCGAGGACTTCATTAAGATTAGAGTTTGCATCTGCATCCACTGCAAGGATTGGTCCTTTGCCCTGTTCGCAGAGATACTGGATCAGCATTCCGCATAAAGTAGTTTTACCAACGCCGCCTTTTCCGGCGACAGCAATTACGTGTGCCATAATAATAGAGTGCCTCCTGCTCTAATTCCGCATTTATGAAATTTATAAATCCGCAATTTAGTAATTCTGATTTAAAAAAATTATTCACAGCTGAGTTTTACAATGCTGTTTGCCAGGTCTACCATAAGAATACGTCCTTCGACTACCCTCTCATCTCCCATGATATCTCTGAGCACAAGTTTATTTCCATCTACATCGATTCTGGATACATTTTTGAATATCACAGAATCATCACTTTCTTTATATACTGTTGCAAGACACATAATTTTGCCTCCTAGTTATGTCATTTGAAATCTGGTATATCATTTCATTTCTTCTTTTACCAGAGTAAGCGCCAGTCCAAGGCGCATATTTCCCTTCTGGAAATCAGCCACTGCTTCTTTGATCGTTTTTGCCGAATTATCAAGTCCCATTTTCTGAAGATTGTCAGCCATCTGATCAAGTTCGGCTGCATGGTGTTCATTGTGCTGCAGCATATAGGTGAGCAGTGCAATCGTTTCTTTCTTGCAGTCGCCACCTTCGCAGGATCCACAGTCTCCATGAGAATGTGTATGATCTCCGTCGCCATGTGTATGCGCATGTGTATGTGTCACGCCATCTGCGTGTGTGTGTTCATGTGAATGTTCCGGTGTATGTTCATGTCCATGCTGGACAAGATTTCCGTTTTCATCCTTAATAAGATGCATATGAAGCTCCTTTCTCCGGTTCTACCGCCGGGGCACCTGAAAACAGGCGCACTTATGACAAGAAATTATCAATTAAATTCATTATACATCTTTTGTTTCGGTTTATCAAGGATATAATAAGAAAAAATAGACAAAAGGGTTCGAGATTTCTTCCTGTTTTTTTATACTTTTTCATGGTAAAGTGCACTTCTCCAGTTTTCTATACTGTTAGATAAATAACGCATTTGTTTTTTAATTAACAAGCTGTGTATTTCCTTTTTTGCCTCTCTTGTATTATTTTTTTAACAAATTTGATTTTCTTCTTTCACAATTATATGGTATAATAAACAAAAATTGTGAGTTTACAGTCAAGGAGGATTCATTTTGACAACTTCCGTATTTTTAAATAACGACAGAACCATGCCTCTTCTGGGCCTTGGCCTTTATAAAACAACTGACGCAGTCGAAGCCGAAGATGCGATTGCCGCCGCTGTACAAAACGGATATCGCCTTTTGGATACCGCTTCTGCATATAAGAACGAAGAATTTGTAGGACGTGGAATTGCCAAATGTGGTGTTCCAAGAAAAGACCTTTTTATCACAACCAAGATCTGGAACAATGCTCAGCGTCTTGGTGATGTAGAAGGTGCTTTTCAGCGCAGCCTGGATCGTCTCGGTCTTGATTATATCGATCTGTATCTGATTCACTGGCCGGTACCTGGCTGCTTTCTGAACACCTGGAAAGATATGGAAAAGATTCTTGAATCAGGACGGGCTTTATCCATTGGTGTCAGTAATTTTGAAATTCGCCATCTGGAAGAGCTCCGGAGAGTTTCCGGCATCGTACCCGCTATCAATCAGATAGAATGTCATCCACTCTGTTATCCAAAAGAGCTTATTGAATACTGTCAGGCAAACGACATTCAGGTACAGGCATATGCTCCATTGGCCAGAGGCGCTTATCTGGACAATGATGTCTTATGTGTACTTGGTACCAAATATGCACACACGCCAGCACAGATAGGTCTTCGCTGGGCTGTACAGAAGGGAATCTCTGTCATTCCCAAATCCGTTCATCCAGAGCGTATTGCTTCTAATGCAAGGATTTTTGATTTTACGATCGATCAGGAGGATATGGATCTTCTGGATACTCTGAATCAGAATTACCACAGTTCATCTATTCCAGAAGATCTGAGAGATATTGTTTTTTAGATTTGCTTTTCAGCCAGCAAAAACCGGCCGGTCCGAACGCAGACGGATCAGCCGGTTTTATATTTGTCTGATATTTTTTTCGATTTCTTTAGTCTGTACCCTTCTACCACGGAAGCATCGGAGTCTCTACTTTTTTGTCACGGATCATCAGGTCACGCACCGCATCCGCTGCTGACTTGTCTTCAAAAAGGACCTTGTTCACTTCCATGATAATCGGCATTTCCACATCGTATTTTTCCGCCAGACTCTTGGCCGCTTTCGCAGAGTAAACACCCTCTACTACCATTTTGACTTCATTCATCGCCTGCTGCATAGTATAACCTTTGCCCATCAGGTAACCAGCCTTGCGGTTACGGCTGTGAACACTTGCACAGGTAACGATCAGATCCCCCATCCCGGACAATCCATAGAACGTCTCCATATGTGCGCCCATTTTTGTTCCCAGACGTGCAATTTCCGCAATTCCTCTGGTAATAAGAGCTGCTTTTGTATTATCACCATAGCCAAGTCCATCTGCTGTACCGGCAGCAAGAGCAATGACATTTTTCAGAGAACCACCCAGCTCTACGCCAAGTGTATCCGGTGTTGTATACACACGAAATACAGGGCTCATAAAAATCCCCTGAAGGTATTCTGCTGTCTCTCTCTTCGGTCCGCTGATCACACAGGTCGTCGGAATCCCTCTTCCCACTTCCTCCGCATGGCTTGGTCCTGAAAGCACATAAACACCCACTGCCGGAATCTCTTCGCTGATGATATCTGTCATGGTCATCAGAGTTTTTTCTTCAATTCCTTTTGCGACATTGACAATAATCTGCTCATCTTTTACATAAGGTGCCATTAATTCAGCTGTACCTCTGACATAAGGGGACGGCACAGCCAGAACAATCACCTCAGCCGTCTCCACGCAGTTCTTCACGTCTGCAGTAAGATCAATGTTTTCCGGAATATGAACCCCCGGAAGTTTGGAAGTAAGCTCTCTTGTTTGTTTCAGAGTATCTACTTCTTCCTGAAATCTGGACCAGAGACGCACTTCATGCCCATTATTATTCAAAAGAACGGAAAGTGCGGTTCCCCAGCTTCCGGCTCCCAACACACTGATTTTTGCCATATTACGCTACCTTTAACCTTTCTTTGTTTTTCCAAGGAAAACTTTGTTTTCTGTTCCATTTGCAAGGCGGACAATATTGGCCCTGTGCCTCCAGAAAGCCAGCACCGTCAGGAATCCCATTACTATGTACATTTCTGTCGTATGACTTCTGTCCATGCCATAGCCGCCCATCTCTCCACGCACGATCATTGCGATCAGTGCCACCAGATAACAACTCAGAGAACATAAAGAAACATAATGTGTACCCAAAAATAATACAAAAAATACGATTGCACAGAGAACAAACAGTCTCCAGTCAAATGCGATCAGAAATCCTACCGATGCAGCAATCCCCTTGCCACCGCGGAATCCAAGCGTTACCGGAAAATTATGTCCAAGCACGCATCCCGCAGCTGCATAAATAGAGAGCAGCGGCAGGATATCCGCACTTTTTTCTTTAAAGATCAGTCGTACCGCAACAATTGCAAACACGCATTTCAGGCAGTCTCCCAGAAGTGTCATTGCTCCGGCTTTTTTTCCAAAGGTACGCAGCGCATTCGTTGTGCCCGCATTTCCGCTTCCATGCTCACGGATATCTGTTTTGTGTATTTTTCCAATAATGTACGAAGTCTGAAACAGGCCAAAAACATAGCCTATCAGAATACAGATCAAACGTTCCAACATTTCACTCAGCTCTTTTCCCCGCGTTCACGGATAATAAATTTCAGAGAAGTTCCGCGGAATCCAAACGCATCGCGAACTTTATTCTCAATATATCTTGTATATGAAAAATGCATCAGTTCTTTGTCATTTACAAAAATCACAAATGTAGGCGGCTTAACCCCCACCTGTGTCATATAGAAAATCTTGAGACGTTTTCCTCTGTCTGACGGTGGCTGCTGCATAGCCACTGCCTCGGACAGAATCTCATTCAGTACACCTGTCTGGATACGAAGTGTCTGGTTTTCAATAACTGCATCAATGGTTTCAAAAAGTTTTGGAAGTCTCTGACCTGATTTTGCAGAAATAAATACAAGCTCCGCATAAGGCATGTATGCCAGCACTTCACGGATACGGTTGGTGTGTTTGTAGATGGTTTTATCATCCTTTTCAACTGCATCCCATTTATTGACAGCAATGATAACACCCTTGCCGCGCTCATGTGCGATTCCGGCGATCTTTGCATCCTGCTCGGTTACACCTTCGGTTGCATCGATCACTACAACGACCACATCTGCCCGTTCAACTGCTGTTACGGTACGAATCACGCTGTAACGCTCAATTTCTTCTTTGATCTTACCTTTACGGCGAAGTCCTGCTGTGTCAATAAAAATGTATTCCCTGTCTTTCCATTTTACTTTGGCATCGACTGCATCTCTGGTAGTTCCTGCGATATCAGAAACGATCACTCGGTCTTCGCCCAGAAGTTTGTTGATCAGAGAAGATTTACCTACGTTTGGTTTACCAACCACTGCAACCTTCGGGATATCGTCATCTTCTTCTGCATCCAGATTTTCCGGGAATTCCCTAATGATCTCATCCAGCATATCGCCGATACCGGTACGGTTGGCCGCAGAAATTGCTACCGGCTCTCCGATTCCAAGATTATAAAATTCATAGACGTCCATCATATATTTTTGAACGCTGTCAACTTTATTTACAACAAGAACGACTGGTTTCTGGCTTCTGCGAAGCATATCTGCCACTTTTGCATCAGAATCAACAAGCCCCTGCTGCACGTCTGTGATAAACACAATGACATCCGCAGTATCGATCGCGATCTGTGCCTGTTCTCTCATCTGTGATAAAATAATATCTCCGCTGTCCGGCTCAATACCACCTGTATCGATCAGTGTGAAAGACTTATCCAGCCATGTCACATCTGCGTAGATTCTGTCACGGGTAACCCCCGGTGTATCTTTTACAATGGATATCATCTCACCTGCCAGCGCATTAAATAACGTGGATTTGCCTACATTAGGCCTTCCCACTATTGCAACTACTGGTTTGCTCATACATTTGTCTCCTTATCTGTTTTTTATGTTCAACCGGATCCAGCACTGCCGAAACAAGGTCCGCTCCGCCAGGATCCACTACTATGATTTCTTTTCCAAGTTTTTCGGAAAGTTCTGTTATTGTAATATCATCGAGAAATACATCTTCTCCGCTTCGAAGCATGTTACACGGAATCAGAAGCCTGTCTCCCAGTTTCCGTCCGGAAAGCTGTTCTATAAGATCCTGCCCTGTAATAAGTCCGGAAACAGTGATCTTCTCTCCAAAGAAGTTATTTTTGATTGCAATTACCTCTGATGTGATGTTCGGATATTTTTCCCTGATCACATCCATACATCCTGCTATATAAGGAGCTGCAAGTCTTCCTGTCGCAACGGTGACCGAAAGTTTCCTGTCATCTCCATCTCTTTCCGCAACTGCCTGCCGAACCTCTGTACCCAGAAGCCGCAGCATGCCCACACCGTTTTCCAGCTGCAGATAGCCGTCATAGCGATCTTCTTCCGGGAGTTCCTCCCCCGCCAGAATATACCATTCATCAGAGGCATGGATAAAGTGGATACCATATCTCTCATACATGATCTTCTGCCAGCGATGGATCTGTTCCAAAACCGCCTTCGCATCTTCTTTTGTAAAAGGTTCCAGTGGATAGAGTCCTTTGCGGAACTTCGTCAACCCTACCGGAACAACAGATACGCTCTGAAGTACCGGTGCATATTCAGACATTTTCTGAAGGCTGTATTCCAGTTCTTCTCCATCATTCACACCTTTGCACAGAACAATCTGCCCGTTCATGGTAATTCCCGCTTCATAAAGCTGATCTACCTTTTTCAGTGCATCTCCTGCAAAACGATTATGCAGCATTTTGCAGCGAAGCTGCGGATTCATTGCCTGAAAAGACACATTGATAGGCGAAAGGTGATATTTGATCACACGTTCAATATCTTCCTGACTCATATTCGTCAGTGTAACATAATTTCCCTGCAGAAAAGAAAGCCTGGAATCATCATCCTTGAAATACAGTGTTTCTCTCATGCCTGGCGGCATCTGATCGATAAAGCAGAACATACAGTGATTGCTGCAGGAACGGTAATCATCCATCAGGCCATTCTCGAATTCGATTCCAAGATCTTCATCGTAATCCTTCTCAACTTCAAGTTCCCAGAGTTCACCATTGGCTTTTTCTATCAGAAGTTCTATATATTCATCATTCATGAGATAACGATAGTCAAAGACATCCTCCACCAGCTGGTGATTGATCTCTGCCAGTATATCTCCCGGCTCCAGTTCCAGTTCCTCACCGATACTTCCTGGAAGAACCCTGGAAATCACATGTTTCTTTTTCTTCATATAAATCCTTTCTAACCTTACCATATCTGTGTTTGCACCAAAGAGTGCAAAATACCCCAGATAACATTACTATAACAATTCTGTAGTGAAAAATCAATAAATTCCTTGACGGGATTTAGGGCAAATGTTATAAATGTATTAGGACTCAGTTTGAAAACTATACCTAGGAGGAATATTATGCCAAATATAGAGTTACTTGAAAAATCAACTCCTGTTGCGCCTGTTCGCATTGCAGCACTTGCAGGATGTCAGGATCTCGCCAATGAGGTTGACAAGAAACTTGTAAAATTCCGTAAAGAACTTGTTGCCAAAAAGAAACCAAGCCAGATTCCACAGGGTTACAGCCTTCCATCTTTTCTGGTTGATTCCGAGATCATCCGTTTTGGTACCGGTGAGGGCAAAGGTCACATCAAAGAATCTGTTCGTGGTGCCGACCTTTTTATTATGGTAGATATCACCAATTACAGCCTTACCTACAAAGTGTGCGGACACGAGAACCACATGTCCCCGGATAATCATTTTCAGGATCTGAAACGTATCATCTCTGCTGCAACAGGCAAAGCACATCGAATCAATGTTATCATGCCGTTTCTGTATGAAGGTCGTCAGCACCGTCGTACCAAACGTGAATCCATGGACTGCGCACTGATGCTTCAGGAATTAAGGGATATGGGTGTTTCCAACTTCATCACTTTTGATGCGCATGACCCACGTGTTCAGAACGCAATTCCTCTGAATGGTTTCGACAACTTCTTCCCGACCTATCAGTTCCTGAAAGCTCTGGTAAAAGAAGTCAAAGATTTCAAGCTGGACAATGACCATCTGATGATCATCAGCCCAGATGAAGGTGCTATGTCAAGAGCCGTATACTTTTCCAATATTCTTGGCGTAGATATGGGTATGTTCTACAAACGCCGCGACTATTCCACTGTTGTCAACGGCAAAAACCCGATCGTTGCTCACGAATTCCTCGGTGATTCCGTAGAGGGCAAAGATGTTGTTATCATTGATGACATGATCGCATCCGGAGAAAGTATGCTGGATGTTGCCAAACAGATCAAGGAACGAAAAGCCAAACGAGTATTTATCTGTACTACTTATGGTCTTTTCACAGAGGGACTTGCCAAATTTGATGAATATTATGAGAAGGGTTGGATTGACAGAGTCATCACCACAAACCTGAACTACCGTCTTCCGGAGCTACTCACAAAAGAATATTATATTGAAGCAAACATGAGCAAATATCTTGCAAGTATCATCGATATCATCAACCATGATGTTTCAGTAGAAAAAGTTCGTTCCAACAACGAAAAGATTATGGAACTGATGGAAAAAGTCAATAAACGATAAACCAAAACGGGAGCTTCCTTTCACAGGAGCTCCCGCTTTTATTATAATGTATTTTATATATATCATTTTCTACGTATTCCAAGAAATGCTCCCAGATTTCCTCTTTTTCCATGTGATGCACGATGCGAAAAAAGAAACTCCGGGTTACAGCAGGTGCAGATTCCCGGCATGGAAATATGTTCTTCCTTTATTCCAGCTTCTAACATAATAAGCCTGTTTGCCTCCCAGAGGTTCAGCTGATATTTTCCGTTCTCTTTTATATAAAACAGTGAATCCCAGTACTTTTTTTCAAATGACTTCTGAAATTCCAGAATCACATCTTCACTCACTTCATAACATTTCTGACAGATAGAGGGCCCGATCGCACTGTAAATATCTTTTGGATCTGTTCCGTATTCCTCATTCATTTTCTCGACCGTTACTTTTCCGATCTTCGCAGCAGTTCCTCTCCACCCTGAATGCGACAGCCCGATTGCACGATGTACCGGATCCACAAAATACAACGGCACGCAGTCCGCATAAAATGTTGCCAGTACAAGTCCGGGAACATTTGTAACCATTCCATCTACATCCGTATACGGCCTTGGCTTCGTAATGCCGTTTCCTCTGTCTTCTTCTGTTATTACACGAACATTCGCAGTATGTGTCTGGTCAGAAGTCACGATATCTTCTGCCGAAAATCCCACTGCCTCTGCAAGCCTGCGATAATTTTCATGAACAGCCGCATCCTCATCCCCTCTCGTAAAACTAAGGTTCATCGAAGAATAGATTCCCTGACTTACTCCGCCAAGTCTGGTGCTGAACGCATGTACGATATCCGGAAACTGTTCAAATGCCTGATAGCTCAGCCAGGTAACCCCTTTATTTTCTTTTATCCTCATATGAGGTTTTCCTTCCTCATACCATCTGATTTCTGTCATCTTCTGCTCCTTTATCATTCATCCACAATAATCAAATGCATTTTTGATCCATTGAATCTGTTCACCGTCAATCGCTACTACATCAAACCGACACGGCGGTTCTCCATAGCCATATCGCAGCAAAAAGAACTGTGCAGCCTGGCTGATACGCTTCTGTTTGCGATAATCTACTGCCGCAGATGCATATCCGCTTTCTTTATTGCTTCGATACTTCACTTCTACAAATACCAGATATTTTCCATCTCGAACGATCAGGTCAATTTCTCCGCTTTTGCAGCGAAAATTCTTTGTTACAATAAAAAGGCCCTGTTTTTTCAGAAAGGCAGCCGCCTCTTCTTCATGGCAGCTGCCTATTTTACGTTTATTAATGCTCAGATTTGTTCTCTCATTTCTTATTTATGTGTAGGTATCTTATGTAATTTATACGAAATGTGTAATAAAACTTGCCCTGTGGATCGGTGTTGGTCCATATTTCTGAAGAGCCGCAATATGTTCCGCAGAACCATACCCTTTATTAGATGCAAAACCATATTCCGGCATAGTCTTGTCATATTCCACCATCAGACGGTCTCTCGTAACTTTTGCTACAATACTTGCAGCCGCAATAGATGCGCTCTTGGCATCTCCTTTAATGATCGGCACCTGTGGAATTTCAATTCCCGGAATCGTAACCGCATCATTCAGAAGAAGCTGCGGCATAACCGCAAGTTTACTTACCGCCTGTCGCATTGCCTCATAGGTTGCCTGCAGAATGTTGATTTCATCAATTCTTGCCGGACTTGCCATTCCCAGTCCTACTGCAACTGCTTCTCGCATGATCACATCATACAGTTCCTCTCTTTTATGTGCGGTCAGTTTCTTGGAATCATTCAGATACAGAATAGGGTGATCTTTCGGAAGAATCACAGCGCAGGCTACTACCGGCCCTGCAAGCGGTCCTCTTCCCACTTCATCAATTCCACAAAGATATCCAAGATGCTCATATTTATGTTCAAACTGCATCATCTGTTCCATACGAAGCTTTTCTTTTTCCAGCGCATCCAGTTTTTTCCGATATTGCTGTACCAGTTTCTGCACGCCGCTCCGAAGATCTGTTTCATACATCTGACAGATAGCATTCCAGTCCGCTTCCCGTGCTGCTGAAAACTCTTCTTTTATCTCACCGATCGTTTTCATTCACTTTTCTCCTGCTCTGCCCATTCCAGAGTCACACGTCCAATCTTACCACCACGAAAATCATCAAAGAGAAGTCCTGAAGCCTTTACATAATCCAGTTCTTCTCCCTTTTTGAGGCATCCACGTGCTCTGGCAATTTTCCCAAGGATTTCAACAGCCGTTCCTTCCTCCGAAATCCCATAACGTTTCTCAAGAAGCCCACTGTAATTTGTTCTCAGATGTTCGATCAGCCAAAGTGCAAGTTCTTCCATATTCAGGATATCATCTTTGATCGAACCGACACAGGCCAGCCGGATTCCCACCTGCTGATCCTCAAATTTCGGCCAGAGAATTCCAGGTGTGTCCAGAAGCTCTACATTTTTGTTCAGGCGGATCCATTGTTTTCCCTTGGTCACACCAGGTCTGTTTCCGGTCTTTGCACATGCTTTTCCCGCAAATGTATTAATAAACGTAGATTTTCCAACATTCGGAATTCCAGCCACCATTGCACGGATTGGACGGTTTTTAATTCCACGGCGGCGGTCACGTTCAATTTTTTCCTTGCAGGCCTCCTGTATAACATTCTGAATGGTCTTCATCCCAGATCCATTTCTGGAATCCACTTTTACAACATGAAAACCTTTCTTCTGAAAATATTCTTTCCATGCTTCATTTTGTCTTTCATCTGCCAGATCTGCTTTGTTCAGAAGAATCAGTCTTGATTTATTCTGTCCAAGCTGGTCAATATCCGGATTTCTACTGGAAAGAGGCACTCTGGCATCTACCAGTTCTATAATCAGATCGATCAATTTCAGATCTTCCTGCATTTGTCTTTTTGCCTTGGTCATATGACCAGGATACCACTGTACGTTCATATATTACCTACCCTTTCGTAAATCCCAGTTTTTCAAACGGAGAACATGTGAACCAGATCTTACCTACAATATATCTCTTGCGGACCATACCGATATCTGCATAACGACTGTCCTCACTGTTGTTTCTGTTATCTCCGAGCACAAAATATTCTCCAGATTCAAGCGTAACTGCAGTTGCTGCAAGGCCTGGATTGGTTATCATTGGAAAATCTTTGCCTTCATTATATACCTCTCCATCGATCAGGATTCTTCCTCCTGATATCTGTACTGTTTCTCCCGGCAGCCCTATCACACGTCGGATATGAAGAGCCGCATCATCACTTGCACTCGTACGGAATACGATCATATCTCCCCTCTGCGGAGAAGAAAATTTATATACTGCTCTATTTATAAAAAAACGGTCTCCGACAGAAATCGTCGGTTCCATGGAGCTTTCCTGCATCGTAACTGTCTGAAACATCATGATCGCAACAACAGCTGCAAACACCAGTGTTACCATGATCTGAAATACCCAGCGCATGGAACTGCGGACTTTTTCATTTTCAAATTTTTCTTTTACTTCCTGTACTTTGGGATATTCTTTCCAGTTTTTTATTTCCATAATTATTCTCCCATAATGGAAAAAGAGGGACAATAGCTGTCGTTATTGTCCCTTCTTTTGAAACCTTTGAAATTTTCTTATCTAACGCGTTCTTTAACTTTAGCAGCTTTACCAACGCGGTCTCTCAGGTAGTTCAGCTTAGCACGGCGAACTTTACCCTGACGGATAACTTCTACTTTAACAACGTGTGGGGAGTGAATCGGCCATGTCTTCTCTACGCCAACACCATTGGAGCTCTTTCTTACTGTGAAAGTTTCTCTGGTGCTTCCACCCTGTCTTTTAAGAACTGTTCCCTCGAAGATCTGAATTCTTTCGCGGTTTCCTTCTTTGATCAGTGCGTGTACTCTTACTGTGTCACCTACACGGAATTCCGGTACTTCTGCTTTTAACTGAGCAGACTCGATGTTTTTAATGATGTCGTTCATTTTATTTTCTCCTATTCTTATCTGGATGTTCTTAATACATTGAACTGTAACAGAGGACCATCTTTTTTTACAACGGTATTGATTATACTATACATTCTGGTCCATTGCAAGCAGTTTTTTAGTTGTTTTCCGTGTTTTCTGCAGTCGTTGTATCCGTAGATGCACTGTTATCCGCAGTAGTATCATCATTACTGCTAAGAAGCTGATTCAGTTCATCGATCATTTCTTCATCTTTCAGCCGGAATTTAACCTCCACTCGTCTGGAAGCATCCTTATCTACATTTCCGTTTGCATCAAGAACCGGGTTTGCCATGGAATGCCCATTGACTGTGAGATATTTTTCCAGATTCTGTGACTGCGTGGCATCCAGAAAGTTTCCCTGAATGTCAAGAAGGTACTGAGCCACTGCCAGTGATCTCTGCTGGGAAAGCTGCAGGTTATAGCTGTAGTCACCATCTGTATCTGTATATCCATCAATGATGATCTCTGCAAGATATTTCATATAATCATCCTGAAGAAGTACCTTACAGTAAATCGGAAGGATCTGCTCCAGAGCCTGTTTACCGGCATCTGTCAGTTCTGCCTGATCATAGTCAAACATAACACTTGCTTCCAGTGTCAGCGCGCCAGTCTGTGCATCAATATCTACATTAATATTATTTTTGGAAAATTCATTTTTCAGTGCCTCAATTACGTCTGCCTTCACACCGATGATCTGGTCAATCTGCGCCTGCTGATCTTTTAACTGCGCGGTCTTTTCGTCCAATGCCGACTGCTGTGCATTCAGTGTAGATTCCTGCTCTTTCAGTTTGGCAGCGAGTGCTGCAAGCTGTTGTTCCTGCTCTGCAAGTTTTTCATCCTGGGTTTTTAACTGAGCATCCTGATTCTGCAGTGTCTCATCTTTTTTGTCCAGCGCATTCTGTTTATCCAGCAGTTCCTGTGTGTATTCTTCCTGAAGAGCAATTTTTTCATCTCTTTCCTGAAGACTTTCATTATAGCTTTTCTGCGCCTGAAAAAGAGTCACACACATGATCAGCACAAAAAGCAGAAGCACACCTGCCATCATATCGGAATAAGAACGCCAGACATTAAATCCATTGTTCTCTGATTTTTTCTTTCTGCGCATCTGTTTCTCCTCTTACCTAAACAAACCGAATTTGCCTTTCTGAACTCCTTTGGAAAGTTCTCTGATGTTTTTGGAGATTTCTTCCAGAAGTTCCTGCTGCATCTCGCTCTGTGTCTGCATGGTTTCCTGAAGCTTCTCAAGTGATTCTTTCTGTAAATTGCGTCCTGCTGTCAGCTGAACCCGGTCACTGCTTCCCGCTGCTGAAATGTCCGTCAGAAGACGACGAACCTGTTCCATTGTCTTACAGGATAACTTCTGATACTGAGCAAACTCCTGAAGTTTCTGATCAAATTCTTCTACTACCTGACGGTTTGCAGCCGCAACATCTGCATTGCTCTTTCCGGCCGCAGAAATACGTTCCATTCCCTGTGCCGCAGCTTCAACATATTTCTGCATGGTCTGGTTACATGCAACCCAGAACTTGGCAGATGACATCTCTGCTTCTTTGAGATAATCTGCAAGATGCTGATAATCTGCCTGCTGCTGTTTCTGAATCGTCTGGTTGTCCAGCAGGATACGGTTCGCAGCCGTAATGTATTCTTTCTGAAGACCAGTGGATTCTTCGATCATTTTTTTCATTGTCTGCTCATGCTCCACATATGCGTCACTGAGCTGTTTACTCATCGCCTGATACAGATTTGTCGTATAATTGGTATTATCTGTCTGTGCATCTTTCAGCTGTGTAAGTGCCTTTCCAAAATCTGCGAACTGTATTTCAAAAGATGTGTTCATCTCTTTCAGAAAAGCATCCAGAATTTCTTTAACTGCATCTTCCTGACATTTCGTCACAGAAGAGACCAGTGTATCCAAAGAGTCATTCATCTTTTTGAACGTCGGAGTAATGACTTTTTCAAAACTGTCTGCCATTTTTACAGAAAACTGTTCTGCCATCTGGTTCATGGCAGCAGTCTGATTCTTCTGACTTGCAACCAGAAGATTCATGGATTCTGTCTCTGCACTTGGCATCACATATGTATGGAATTTATCCAGAAACAGTTGAAGATTCTCTGTAAGAGCGGAATATTCGCTCTTCATTCCCGAAGTATAAACAATAGAAAATGCAATACCATAGATCGAAGTAAGGAACGCAACCTTAATACCATCTACCAGCGAAGAAACTGAACTGGTCATTGCTTCGTAGTTCGCCGGCTGAAAATCTTTGAGTCCCCATACCAGACCCACGAATGTGCCAAGAATACCGATACTGGTAAAAAGGTCCGGTGCCATTTCCAGAAGTTTTTTGTGGATATGAAGATCCAGGTCTTCTTCATTGATATATTCCTCGATGTCCACAATTCCTTCCTGGCTCTTCGCAATCCCATCTGTAAATGCCTTCATTTTCGCATCCAGATAGTGGTTATGGAAAATCCCGTTCATGGATTCAATCTTGTCCGGAGCAACTCTTCCCGGCATCTTGAACATATCTTCCAGTTCCTGTGCCGCATCTCCAAGCGACTGTGCAAGTCTGTTCATCCGGAACATTCCTCCGAACAGTCCGACGACATAAACCACTGCTATAATACCAAGAAAAACAAAGTTATAGAGCAATACGCTCATCGCATTGTTTCCTACATAAAAAGTCATTCCAAGTGCTGCCGCAAGCACAGCCAGAAACAATACAACATTCACGATTTTTTTCTTCATAGCCGACCTCCTTAGAGTATTTTTGCCTGTTTTTATGATATCATATCATATTTTTGCGAACAAGCTGTTTTCTCCACTTTACCCGCCCTTCACAAAGAATTCATAAACACAAAAACAGACAGCTCCTGTAAAGGAACTGCCTGTCATCTGTTTCTTATGCATATACTTTATCATCTTCCAGAAGAACGGCCTGTCCGTCTGTCACCTCAACCACATTCACACTGCAGTTCGGGGGTACAAAACCATGCCAGAAATCCTCATGGTCTTTGTACACATTATGAAGGAGTGCCCTTACTGCACATCCATGAGATGCGATCAGGATCGTCTTGTCCTGAAGTTTTGGGTTATGGATGAGCTCCTCCCAGAACTCTTTTGTCCGTGCAAGAACATCCCTAATACTTTCACCATCCTTTGGGCGGTCAAAATTCCATGGATCTGTAAAAAACTTCTTCATCTGCGGATCCAGATATTCGCGTGCATCGTTCATGCACACAACGCCTTCCAACACACCGAAATTAATTTCCCGGATCCTTATATCCTCTTTTACAGGTACTTTATGCGCCTGTTTTGCAAGGATTAATTCTGCAGTCTTTCTGGCTCTCACCAGCGGACTGGTAATGCAGAGATCAAAGGAAACATTTTTTAATGCTTCCCCTGTCTTCTCTGCAAGAAGGATTCCATTTTCAGCAAGCGGGATATCCGCCACGCCCTGTACCTTATGATGCCTGTTCCACACGGTCTCGCCGTGTCTCACAATATATAATTTCATCAGCTTCTCAGCTCGATTCCCAGTGCTGTCAGACCATTCAGGATTTTCTTCATGGTCGCTGTGATTTCAGCCTCTTCCAGAGTTTTTTCATGATCACGGAATACAACAGAATAAGCCATGGATTTGTATCCTGGTTTGATCTGAGCACCCTCATAGATATCAAAGAGCTGATAAGACTCCAGGATCCTGCCGCCTCTCTGCTCCAGAACATCTTCGATCTGTCCTGCAAGAATATGTTTCGGAACAACCATACTTAAGTCACGGGTAACTGCCGGATATTTTGCAATTCCTGTAAATTTATGGTTGAATCCGCAGAATTCAAGGATATCCTGAATATCAATCACTGCAACATAAGTTCTCTCTCCGATTCCATAATTACCCGCAACAAGTGGATGCACTTCCCCGAGATATCCGACTACTTTGCCTTCATAGCTGATATTCGCCTGTCTGCCCGGGTGCAGATAAGTTTTGTTGCTGTCTGGTGTATAGTGAACTTTTTTCTTCATTCCGGATTTTTCGAAAAATTCTTCGATCACACCCTTCATATCAAAGAAATCGCCTGCTCCGTACATACCAAGTGTAAAGTGTGTTCTCTCATCTGGAAGCTCTGTCAGCGGAAGTGCCTTTGGCAGATATACTTTACCGATTTCATACAGACGGACTGCTTTATTTCTTCTGTTATAGTTTGTTGCCAGAGAAGAAAGCATACCGTTCAGAGTCGTTGTACGCATGATACTGTAATCCTCGCCAAGCGGGTTACTGATCGTGATCACTTTACGGAGATCACTGTTCTCTGGAATGCGAAGTTTATCAAACACCTTCGGGCTTTCGAAAGAATATGTCATTCCTTCTGAGAATCCACAGTATTCAGCAATATCTCTTGCCACGTTCTCAATACGAAGTTTGAATGGAAGTTTACCTGTCGTAGCTTCTCCATTCGGAAGTGTAGTAGGAATCTTGTCATATCCAAAGAATCTTGCAACTTCCTCTGCAACATCTGCCATGCAATGGATATCCTGGCGGAAAGTAGGAGCTACGATCTCATTTGTTTCCGGATCAAGAGTAAGCTCTACTTTTGCAAGGTATGCAAGCATTTCTTCTTTTGTAAGATCTGTTCCCAGAAGTGCATTGATGCGTTCCGGCTCAAATGGTACTCTGGAAGGTTCTCTTACTTCATTGCAGATATCTACACATCCTCCTACAACTTCACCTGCTCCCAGTTCTTCCATCAGCTGGCATGCACGGTCAATTGCTGCTTTTGCATTATTCGGATCAAGCCCTTTTTCAAATTTACCGGATGCATCTGTACGAAGTCCGATTCTCTTGGAAGAAAGACGAATGTTCGTTCCGTTGAAGCATGCTGCTTCAAAAAGTACTGTGTGTACATTATCAGTGATCATGGAGTTTTCTCCACCCATGATCCCGGCGATGCCGACTGCTTTCTTTCCGTCACAGATCATCAGAACCTGATCATCCATTTCACGTTCCTGGCCATCCAGTGTTACAAATTTTTCTCCGGCTTTTGCACGACGTACAACAATTTCTCTTCCTTCGATAGTATCCAGATCATATGCGTGCATTGGCTGACCGTATTCTTCCATAACATAGTTTGTGATATCAACAAGGTTGTTGATCGGGCGGATTCCGTTGGAAGCCAGACATCTCTGCATCCATTTCGGGGATGGTCCGATCTTGACGTTTTTGACAACTCTTGCTGTGTATCTCGGACAAAGTTCCGGATCTTCTACGGTTACTTTGACATAATCGGATGCTTTTTCATCATTTCCTGTCTCTTTGATTACAGGAGGAACGAATTTCTTATCAAAAGTAGCTGCTGCTTCTCTCGCGATTCCCAGCACACCATAGCAGTCTACACGGTTGGATGTGATCTCATATTCGATCACAACATCATCAAGACCGAGTGCTTTGATCGCACTCTCTCCTACAACCGCATCTTCCGGGAAAATATAGATACCGTATTCTGGTGCTTCCGGGTACATTTCTCTTGTGCTTCCAAGTTCTTCGATGGAGCACATCATACCGAAGGATTCTACACCTCTGAGTTTTCCTTTTTTGATTTTGATCCCACCAGGAGTCTTCTGTCCGTCATGTCCTCCGGCAACACGTCCGCCGTCCAGAACGACCGGTACTTTATCTCCTTCTTTGACATTCGGCGCACCTGTGACGATCTGTACAGTTTCTGTTCCGACGTTTACCTGGCAAATGATAAGTTTATCTGCATCAGGATGTTTTTCTATTTTTTCAATCTGTCCAATTACGATCTTGTTGAGATCTGCGTCCAGTTTTTCGAAGCCTTCCACTTTTGTTCCTGACAGTGTCATGGCATCTGTGTATTCCTGGGCTGTTACATCCAGATCCGGCACATACATTTTAATCCAGGACATTGATGTATTCATGTTTTATATCCACCTTTCGAATAAAGTTCATTTAAATTAATCAACCTGCACAGAAAGTAAATGCTCACTTCGTTCGCGCATCCTTTCTGCTGTGCAGAAATTTCGGAAATTCCCCGATATTCTATCAGGGAAGCTGTTCAATTCTGTTGAATTGAACTAGAATTGTTTCAAAAATCTGACGTCGTTCTCATAAAGAAGTCTCATATCATCGATCTCATATTTGAGAAGTGCAATACGCTCAAGGCCAACACCAAATGCGAATCCTGTATATTCATCCGGATCGATACCGCACATTCTCAGTACGTTTGGATGTACCGTACCACATCCGAGGATTTCTATCCAACCAGAACCTTTACAGAAACGACATCCTTTACCACCACATTTGAAACAGGAAACATCTACCTCTGCACTTGGTTCTGTAAACGGGAAGTGATGCGGTCTGAATTTTGTCTTTGTCTCAGGTCCGAACAGTTCCTGTGCAAACTCCTGAAGAGTTCCTTTAAGATCTGCGAAAGTAATATTTTTATCGATGACCAAACCTTCGATCTGATGGAAGGACGGAGAATGTGTCGCATCTACTTCGTCTGAACGGAATACACGTCCCGGTGCGATCATACGGATCGGCAGATTGCCTTTTTCCATGGTACGTGCCTGTACCGGAGAAGTCTGAGAACGAAGAAGGATAGAATCATTGATAAAGAAAGTATCCTGTTCATCTCTTGCTGGATGATCTTCCGGAATATTCAGTTTTGTAAAGTTATAATCTGCATATTCTACTTCCGGACCTTCTACTACTTCATAGCCCATTCCGATAAAGATACGCTCTACTTCTTCCAGTGCAATGCTGTTCGGATGACGATGTCCGATCTTTGCTTTCTTTGCCGGAAGTGTAACATCGATCACTTCTGATTTCATTTTTTCTTCACGAAGAGCTTCTTCCAGTTTCTTTCTGGTCGCTTCCAGATGTTCTTCGATCTTTGCTCTTGTCTCATTTACCATCTGACCGACTTTTGGACGGTCTTCCGGAGCAACATCTTTCATACTTTTTAAGATTGCTGTCAATTCACCTTTTTTTCCAAGGTACGCAACTTTTACTTCGTTCAGTTTATCCGGACCATCTGATTCCTCGATCCGTTTTCTGGCTGCTTCTGCCAGTTCCTGAAGTCTTTCCTTCATATCCATGGTTTTACTCTCCTTTTTTTAACATAAAAAATCCGCCCCTGAAAAGGGACGGAATAATAACCGCGGTACCACCCTGTTTCCCGTGAACACTGATTCACAGGCACTTGAGTCATGCTTAACGCGCATCAACGTCACTTCCTACTGTATACTTTCAGAAATGAAGCTCTGGCGGGAAATTAAGATAATGTCTGAACTTAAGGGGGCTTACAGCCGATGACTCCCTCTCTCTGTAAGAAAACATTCTCCTGAAACGCCTTCACAGCTTATACCTTATAGTATCCACTCATTCTGCTGAGCAGTCACTTTCTTCTATTTACTATGCCACAGTGCCAAAAAACTGTCAAGAAGTTTTTTTATTCCCTGCCACAAAGACATCTGCGCCTGACGGAATTCTTTCTCGAAATATGCATTGATCTCAGCTCCATACAGAAGCAAATTCATACACACATACAGCCACAGCATAACCATGATCAATGCAGACAGACTGCCATACATATTGCTGAAATTCGGAAAGAATGTAAAATACAATGAAAAGAAATAGGAAAACAATGACCATGCAACTGCGATAATAAATGCCCCCGGTACCTGACTTTTCAGTGATGCCTTTCTGTTTGGAAGATATCTGTACAAAACGAGAAATACCAGAAACAACACAACAAACACCAGAAAGGTCTTTGCACTCAGCAGTCGTCCAAGCATTCTTCCAAGAAGAGGCGCATGAATGACGAGTGCCGCATGGATACGGTTACCCATAACCAGAAGAAGAAGGCTTATGATGATTGCGAGCACAAACAGAAACATATACAGCATAGAATACAATCTGTTTGTCAGCCAGTTTCGGGTTTCTTTTACATGATAGATCACATTGAGCCCCGCGATCAGTGACTGCATGCCTTTTCCCGATGACCACAATGCAAACAATCCGGAAATCGGTACAACTGCAGCGCTTTTGGTAAATACTTCTGCAATGATCTTAAGAACAAAATCCTGTAAATTCAATGGAACAAATCCCAGGATTGCCTGTCTGAGCATACGATATGTCAATGGTGTATACTGAACCAGTGCCGTAAGCACCAGCACAAAAGGAATAAACGACATGATCAAAAAATATGCCGCCTGTGCAGCGTAAGCACCAATATGGTCTTCCTGCATTCGTTTTACAAATCCCAGGATCAGGCCAACCGTACTTTTATCTGTTTTTTTTCCCATATTTTTTCTCCCGATAGTTACTACATTTCTGTCTATTTTACCATGAAATGTGTTCTGTGTCATCCCAGATTTTCTACCGTAATATTTCTGAAAAAATAGTCCAGTATTTCTCTGTAATCATACCCCTGCTCTGCCATCTTATCTGCTCCGGTCTGACTCATTCCGACACCATGTCCATATCCTTTTCCTCTGACCTGGAGATTTCCATTCTGCGTTCTCTCCAGTTCAAAATAAGCACTTGGAAGAAGACTTCCTCCTGCTGTTTCTGTTCCATCTTTTTCCGTGATCATACAATTTACAGGTGCCAGAAATTTACGAATCTCATATTCATTTTCTATTATGCAGGAATCTTTGTCTGACACAGCCTCGAGTGCTGTAGCTGCCCCGCTCTCACTGCGTCTGGTTACAGTAACCGATCTGAGTACTGTACCTTCCCCTTTCTCACGTATCCTGTCCTCCAGCATCTTCCACGGAAGTTCTACTATCCAGCTGCTCCATGGTTCTTCTTCATCAAATTTACACGGAACGCTCCTGAGATAAGGAGCTGCTTCATCGCTTCCCCATATCTCGTCTGTACTGGTCACACCTGCCGATGTGGAAAAATAATATGCCTCCACAGCTTCTCCATTCTGACACAGAATCTGTCCTTCCGTTTCTCTCACCGCTTCTGTCGCAGCTTTCTGTGGCTCCATATTCCCATATACCTGGAAGTCCACAGTATCATCTACGTCTGCTTCCAGTTCATGAAGACGTTGTTCCTGAATCTGTTTCCAGGCATATGTTCTTGCACACACAGCCTGTGCTTTCAGTGCCTCTTTTTCATAAGTTGCCGGCATCTCACTCGGGACTACTCTGGTCAGATATTTTTCAAGAAAAAGTTCATTTACTATTATCAGTCCTTCTTCTTTCGGAATAATTTCAATACTTCCGTCGTAGACCGGAGTTCCGGACTGCCTTTGTATGGACAGAATCCTGATTCCATCTTTTTGTGCAGGAATGCGGACCTTATCCCCCTGTTTTTTCACTTCTTCCGCCGTATATGTAATCTCTTTTCCATCATAAGATACTGTGATCTCCTGATGATATCTGGAGTTGAAATCCGTTGTTGTCAAAATGACACGTATCACCGGGTCTGCTGCTGATGCTTTCTCAGGCTGCATGCACCACATACCTGCCATCATTATGACGATCAGCACTTTCATCATCCGTTGCCTGCGACAATCATTATTCTTTTCTTCAAAACAAAAAAATCCGACTCTCTTCATACTGCATTATATGAAAAGAATCGGATTCATAACCACATTATTTATTTCTTCACAGAGAAACGATAGATTGTTTCGGAGTAATAACGCTCGCCCGCCTCCAGAATAGGAGAATGGAAATTTTCAACATTCACTGCATTCGGCTCAACCTGCGTCTCCAGACAGAATGCCTCACGTTTATTATAAACATGACCGTTTTTGCCATGTTCCTGATCAACAAAATTAGCAGCATAAAACTGTACACAAGGACAGTCGGTAAGTACATTCATCTGGATTCCAGTCTTCTCAGACCATGCCTCTGCGATTTCACGGATACTTGCTTTATTGTATCCATCCGTCACATAGTTATGGTCATATCCACCTGTGATCCTGAGCTGTTCAAAATCAGCCTCAATCTCATCCCCGATCTTGTGGGCCTTACGGAAATCCATCGGAGTTCCCTCTACCGCTGCATTCTCTCCCAGAGGAATAGATCCTTCACCAACCGGTGTATACTGTTCTGCATGAATCGTTAAATACTGATCCATCGCACTGCCGCTTCCTTCTCCTGCAAGGTTGAAATATGAATGATTTGTCATATTTGCTATTGTTGTCTGATCACAGACACCACCATAGACAATACGCAATTCGTTTTCTTCCGTCATTTCATATGTAACAGAAACATTAAATTCTCCCGGAAAACCATTCTCTCCATCCGGGCTGATCCTTGAAAAAGTAACTGCATTCTTGTCTTCGGAAATCTCTGAAGCTGTCCACATTTTTTTCTCAAATCCATCCGGACCGCTGTGAAGATTGTTCGCCCCCTCATTCGGTGTCAGGACTATTTCCTTACCGTCAAGTGTAAATCTGGACTGTGCAATGCGGTTTCCGCTTCTTCCGATCGTTGCCCCGAAAAAGCATCCATTGACCTCATATCCAGCCAGATCATCATATCCCAAAACAACGTCTGTAAGTCTGCCGTCTCTGTCCGGCACGCAAAGCTTTACAAGAATTGCACCAAACTGCAGAACCTCTGCGAACGCCCCTGATTTGTTTTCCAGATGATAGATCTGAACTTCTTCCCCCGATGGCAATGTACCAAATGTTCTCTGTGTTACCATGTTTCTTCCTCCAATACCTGAACTCTTATATTCCTTCAAAAAAAGAGCCATATCTCTATGACTCATTTCTTTTTTTACAGGTCCCGGAATGCCGTTCCCTTCCATTTGACGCCTAGCCGCAGCCAGGTTGGGTATCCGCAACTACAGATCTGCCTACCACAACGAGAGGTCTGACATCACTGCAGCGATGATAGGATTCCCTATTTGTCAATGTAGGTTCAAATTATGAAGGGGCCTCGCACATTCCAGGAGTTATCCCGTACGTTTTTTCTATCTTTATTTTACTCTATTGTATGTGATTTTTCAATACATAATACTGGAAAAAATATCAAGTTACTGTTCACTTCGTTCACAGCAACTTGGTCAAAATCCATTCCAATTACTGTTTATAAATCATTTGATTCCGAGAATTTTCTTTATAGTGTCCGGCATATCCGGGGCATCAACAACCGTATCATGCAGTACCGGTGCTGTACGGATTTCTTCTACTGCCTTCGGCACTTTAACACCGGAAATTTCTGAAAGTCTGTCTGCCAGTGCAAAATCATCCATATCTTCTGTATTTTCTGCAACTGCATCCATGACACTTCTCGTAAATTTGTACGGACTTGCTGTAGATGCAATTACGGTTGGCGTATGGTCATCCGTATCTGCAAGATATTTCTTATAAACACCTGCCGCAACTGCCGTATGAGGATCGATCACATAATCACTGCTCTTGTATGTTGCATGAATAGCTTCCTTTGTTTCCTCTTCACTGCAGTAATTACCATAGAAATCAGCAAGACCTTTTTTCATATCCTCTGTGATCGTATATTCTCCGCCATCACTTAAAGCCTGCATCAGTTCTGCACATTTCTGTGCATCTTCACCAGTAAGACGATAGATCAGACGTTCCAGATTGCTGGAAATCAGAATATCCATGGATGGAGAAGTTGTCAGAATAAAATCTCTCTTTCTGTCGTAGGTTCCTGTACGGAAGAAGTCAAACAAAACTTTATTCTCATTGGACGCACAGATCAGTTTATTGATTGGAAGTCCCATCTGTTTTGCATAATATGCTGCAAGAATATTACCAAAGTTTCCTGTCGGTACAACTACATTGATCTTTTCACCGGCTTTAACTGTTCCATTTCCAACAAGTCTTGAATATGCGTATACGTAATATACGATCTGTGGCACCAGTCTTCCGATATTGATAGAGTTTGCAGATGAAAACTGGAAGCCCGCCTCATTAAGTTCTGCGGACAGTTCACGATCATTGAACATTTTCTTAACTGCTGTCTGGGCATCATCGAAGTTTCCTGTGATTCCTACTACATAAGTATTATCACCTTTCTGTGTAACCATCTGTTTTTCCTGAATCGGACTTACTCCGTGTTTCGGATAGAATACAATGATCTTTGTACCTGGTACATCTGCAAAACCTGCCAGAGCAGCTTTACCTGTATCTCCGGATGTAGCAGTAAGAATCACAATGTCATTGCTGACCTGATTCTTTCTGGCTGCTGTCGTCATCAGATGTGGAAGGATAGAAAGTGCCATATCCTTGAATGCAATCGTTGCGCCGTGGAAAAGTTCCAGGAAATATTCTCCATCTGCCTCATGAAGCGGTGCAATCTCTTTTGTGTCAAATTTTTCATCATATGCATTCGCAATACAGTTTTTCAGTTCATCTTCTGTAAAATCTGTAAGGAAACGACTCATAACTTCATATGCAGTCTCCTGATATGTCATCTGTGCAAGCTTCTCTACCGGCACATCCAGCTTCGGAATCTCAGTCGGGACAAACAGTCCTCCATCTTCAGAAAGTCCTTTTAAAATTGCCATGGAAGCAGTTACTGTCTCACCTTTTCCTCTTGTGCTTTTATATAATACCTGCATGTATCCTTCCTTCCTTTCTTGGGGTTTTCTTAGGTTTTACTCACATTTTGTCTGCAGTCACCATTTTGCGTCATAGTATACCACGTTACCGTGTAAAATTCCATACCCAATTATACAAAAATCCCGAAGGAACTTTCTGATCCTTCGGGCTCTTTATAAATATCTAAACAATAACATAATTTTGAAGTTGCTTACATCTGCTACTGTTGTGCAGCCTCCGGATAAGTGTAAAATTCATGTACACCGTGCTTGAATAATTTTTTAAGATTTTTGTCAAACCACTGAATATTATTCTTCGCTGCCGCAGATCTCTGGATAAAGAACAGTGCTCCATCTGAATAATCCACGCCTTCCAGTGCCTGTTTCACTGCTTCTTTCGTCTCATCCGACGGAACTACTTCCGAAATCCTTCCATCCGCGATCGGAGAAAACTGTGCCACACCATCTATGTACTGCCAGATAACATCTGTTGCATTGTCCGGAAATTCCGGATATTTCACACGATTCATGATAACATTTGCAACCAGGATCCTTCCCTTCAGATCTTCTGTGCCCGCTTCTGCCTCTACAATCTGAAGAAGATTCTCATAATCCTCATCCGACATCAGTTTTGCGGAAGACGATGCAGAAACAACTTTTGCATCAAATGTATCCACAGTCATCGCCATAGATTCACTGACATTCATTTCTACGGCACTGCTTGTAACTTTTCGCACACGCTGACCAACAATTACGTCATCGCAGGAAATTCCGATACGGTTTACGGTCGAACCTGCTGCCGGCGTTGCATTGACTCCGGAAACCACACCCGCAATCCCTGACGGAAGGTCATAATCCACATCTTCACTGTACAGGCTGCTGCTTTCGTTCTCTGAAGCGGCATATACTTTATGTTTCTCAGTTCCTGCCAGCTTGCATCCACCTGTTACGGCGATCACTGTCAAGGCACAGACACTCAGAGAAACAAAGCTATGAAAAGACGAATTGTGTTCTCTGCCGCTTTTATCCTTATCGTTATGGGTTCCTGTCAATCTTGTTTTTCTCATACTTAAACATTCCTTGCATTTTCATTATGTCTTTTTTTATAATTTATTTTTTTGTAACATTTCTGTAATGCATAAGCAAATTATATTTAATATGCGTAGATATGTCAAGTAATTTTTTCCAGTACTGTTTTTACTGACAGGAATATTATAGCTTTTTGCCATCTTTTCAGTCAAGAAAATTCGTTCGACCGTTTTCCACTGTGAGCGTTCTTTCTCGACAGAAACTATATTTTATCCTGTATAACGAAGCGCCTCGATTGATATGTTAATATTATATATATTATTTTTATTTTATTTAATATTTTTATTGAAATTATCCAAAAATTGTACTATGATAGAGACAAATAAAAAATGTATATTTCGAGAGGAGGAACCTGTATGAATAAACGTATTATCACAATCAATCGTATGTATGGAAGCAATGGACGAATCATCGGAAAAGCCCTTGCTAATGAAATGGGAATTGGTTTTTATGACAGGGAACTGATCGAAATGGCCAGCAATAAGAAAAATGTTCCTCTCGATCAGTTTGCAGAAGTTGATGAAAAGCGTCCGAGCCCGTGGGGATTTCCAATTGACAACGAACTTCAGATTGGAGTCGATCGCTACCCTATTCCGATGAATGACGTTCTTTTTGGTATTCAAAGAGAGATCATTCTTTCGCTGAGTGACAGAGAAGATTGTGTCATTGTCGGCCGGTGTGCAAATCACATTCTGACAGGCGATGATACACTCCATATTTTTATCTATGCACCATTTGAAATGCGTGTAAAAACCATCATGGAACGTCTTGACCGTGAAGAAAAGAGTGCACGGAAACTGGTAAAAAGGATGGATAAAGAACGTCGTGCTTATTATGAATTCTTTACCGATCAGAAATGGATGGACATGGGACAGTACGATCTGTGTATCGACAGCAGTAAATTCAGCCAGGATGCAATTATACAGATTATCAAGGAGGCCGCTGCGAAGAAATAGCAAAGTGGGGGAACGCACATTCCCCCACTTGTTTTATTTAGAGATATATTCTTTCAGGAATTCGTAGATCTGGTTTTCGGTTGGTGGACAGCCTTCTGCGTGGTGTTTGAAGTTTCTGGTGCAGTTGCCGACGCCGAGTTCGCCTGTCTTTCCTCTATATCCCTGGCCGATACAGATTTTTTCGTGAAGTTTTTCGAGGAGTCCCTCCTGTTTCAGCATATCGAGTGCCGGAATGAGATAGCCATAACATGCGCTGCAGGAATCAACTTCTTCTACCGCATCTGCCACTTCTACCACTTTTCGTCTCTCTGGAATGTTCTGCTGAATGTCTTCTCCCAGTACACGAATATCTGCTTTAGTAATATCAGAACAACCTACACCAAGCTCACTCGCAAGTTTTACATATGGAACATCAGATACTTTGTAATGGAGCTGCTGACAGACATACGCATCTACCAGCACCGGGTCCATGGCAGTCCAGATACGGTTCATCACCACCGGATTTCCACCATCCTCAAAATCCAGGTCACCACAAATATTGTCAACTACAATAAAATCCTGATGGATACCAACATTTAAGTGCGCGATTGGTTTGTGTAGTCCCATAGAGTGAAAATGGCGTTTTTCTGTGTTCGGAATCAATCCCTTCATATTCTTAAGGGCACAGGTAATCTTTGTCTGACAATGTCCTTTCATGACTGGCACATTGATCAGGAAATCTACTTTTTTCACGCTCTCACAGATTTTCAGTTCCAGACCGCAGCAGTCTTTTGTATAGCTTTTGTCTTTCTGCGTATCATAAAACTCCACATCATAGTCCTCACAAAGCTGCCGGTAACCGCACACTTCGAATGCATCTGCAGTACGGTCGCCTACCCAGGAACCCTCGAGGATCATACTGTTTTTGAAACCGTTTTCTTTCAGATATTCCAGGATTCCCGCCACGATTTCCGGATGTGTTGTTCCTCCATTTGCCGGATCTGATGGGGATACCAGATTAGGTTTGATACCTACCATTTTATTCTTATCACCAATCAGTTCTGCGAGATTGCTCTCTTCCAGAAGTTCCCTGGTCATTTTTTTGTATTTTGTACCAGTTTTTATAAAAATCTGATTTTTTTCCATAAGCGATCCTCCTGTTTCTTATATATCACAGATATAAATTCTCTTTTTACAGGATAACGCATTTAAACGAAATGTTCCAGTTAATTATTTTAAGAGCGGAATTAGTTTTTCTTCTAAAGTATCCAAAAATCAATGTTTATAGTGTCTCAAAACTCCTTCTTCTCCATAATCCTCTCGCTGGCCTTCACGGACACGGCCAGACAAATCATCATAACTACAATCAGTCCAACCGCTATCTGCCATCCGGAAAGGGTATTCAGAAACCGCAAGCCTTTCCCAAAGCTCTTCTGATACACATCATATAGTTCCTTACATGCAGCAGCCACCAGAAAGATTACTACTACCACCGCCACCATAACAATCCTGCTTTTCTCGGCTTCGTATTTCAAGCGAAGCGGAATCATTCCGCAAAGTATTATACAGGAAATAACGAGTGCAGTGCCTGCGCTTATCAAAAGGTCCTCTGCTTCCTGTTTTCCGGAAATCTGTATTCTTATCATCCCCCAAAGCAGGCTGATAACACTGACCAGTACTGCAAAACCAAAGCTGAGCAGATACTTTGACTGTACATATTGCTTTTTTGTGACCGGCAATGTCATTAGAAATTTCATTCCATGATGGTAACCATCATAGGAAATTGTTCCGACAGAGACACTAATACTCACAAAGATCGCATAAGCTACAAAAAATGTACTTCCGTTCTCCTGTGCAACCAGATAAATAATGCCTATCAGAAAAACTGCCAGATACATTTTCATATTTATTTTAATCAATTCCAGATCCTTCATCAATAATCCCCTCATAACAGTTCTCCCTTCACCAGCATGGAAATGACTTCATCTACACTTCCTTTTTCGACTATGATCCCCGGATAATTTTCCAGATAATAATTCTTCTGGTTTGTCAGACAGCTATAGCCGAAGGACTCTTTTCTCACACGCAGAAGATATTCTTTGTCAAGGGCTTCGTATTCCTGCTCTGATACCTTGAGGAATCCATATTCCTCAAGAATACGGTCCGTTTCTTCGTGAAGGACGATTTTGCCTTCATGGATCATATACAGGTCATCACAGAAATGTTCCAGATCACCGGAAATATGAGAGCTAATCACAATAGATCGTCCCGGGATCTCCATATATTCCCGCAGCAGATCAAGGATTTCTTCTCTTGCAACCACATCCAGCCCCGCCGTTGGCTCGTCAAGAATCAGTAATCTGCTGTCGTGGCTGAGTGCAAGAAGTACATTCAGCTTTGCTTTCATTCCGGTAGAAAACTCCTTGATCTGTTTATTCAGCGGAATCTTAAATCTCTCACATCTTCCACGAAACTCTTCTTCCTGAAAATCCGGATAAAAACGGCTCATGATTGGAATAAGCTGCTGTACTTTCAAATATTCGGAAAATCCGCTGTCGGAGAATGCGGCTCCAATCTTCTGTTTATCCTCTGCACCCATTTCCGCAGCATTTCTTCCAAATATCTCCACATTTCCTTCATCCGGACGGATAAGTCCAAGCATCAGTTTAAATGTCGTACTCTTTCCCGCTCCATTCGCCCCGATCAATCCGGTCACCTGATTCTCTGGAATCTCCATATTCAGTTCCAGTGCAAAACTGCCATATTTCTTCATTACACGATCCAGTTGTACTAACATACCTCATCCTCCATTATGATCTCAAATGACTCCCGGATTTCTTTCGCCGTCAATCCCCCGGTACGGGCTTTCTGTACAGCAGCTTCCAGTTCTTTCTCCAATTCCTTGCGCCGCTCTTCCATCAGAAGCTCCTGATTTGCTGCCGCAATAAAGCTTCCCTTTCCATGGACAGTCACAATCAATCCTTCTTCTTCCAAATTGTCATAGGCTTTTTTTACTGTCAGCGCACTGATCTTCAGCTCTCTTGAAAGTGCCCTCACCGATGGAAGCGCATCTCCGGCCGTCATTCTTCCTTCAATCACTTCTGCCTTGATCTGTGCTACAATCTGCTCATAGATTGGTTCCATGGAAGTATGATTTATAATAAGGTTCAACTTCATCCCTCCTTCTGCAAACAGTATATAACAGTGTATCACTGTTGTCAACTGTTATATACTGTTTATCTGCATTGTTTATTCATATCATTTCTTTATTTCACATTTCACTCTCAAAATTATAAAAAGCCGTTATCCTGTCAGAATATCTCTAACACAAGATAACGGCTTTTGCTCATTTCTCTTATTTCAATAACGAATCTTTCTGGTCTCACCCTTCAGGTATCTATATTTAATATAATGAAGCAGCTTTTCTTCACCATGATCATTCAAAATCCTGAGAAGTGCTTCCAGTTCTTTATTGGTCTGAGGATGAATAAACCAAAGTTTTTCCTTACTCTTCAGAAAATACTCCAATGGCTGGCTGTCATTGTACGCATCCCCAAGATAGTTCCTGGATGCACTGATCCGGTCCATGACCATTTCTGCCACATATTTGCGCGGCATCTGCGCTCCCATGATCACATGCTCGCCATCATTTACAGAATAATCTACCCAATGCTCAAAATGATGTTTATTTCTCCCTTTGTGATGGAGCCATGAAGTTGATACTCCAATGTCTTCTCTCTCTGCATTATTCGGGCTTCTCGTCCCCTGATAGTATTTACATCCAACCAGAAATTCTGTCGGTGAATATTTTGACAGGTCATGAAGCAGGCCCTGTTTGTAAAGTCCTATGCGAAAACAATATTTCATTACCAGCAGTTTATGCCTCGTTATTGTCTTGAAGTGCAGCCATGGATGCATGCCCTGATTCCTCCCGCTTTGCGATCAGTACCACGATCGTACGTGGATTGATCTTAATTGATTTTTTATATGTTTCTTCATATTCTCCAAACCACTGCTCTGGTGTCTGCCCGGAAGTATCCGCAACCTTTTTCCAACCCAGTCCGTCAGGAAGGTTCGGAAGTGCAATATTTCGTTTTTCCCAGTGAAAATTCATTCCTATATAAATAAAATCATCTGCATTTCCATTTTCATTCTCTGCATAAGAGCCGCAGTACATCACGCCCAGAAGGCGGCTGGTATTATCACGGTTAAGAAACCATGCACGTTCCCCATGTACAGAAATATCCGGAAATCCCTTCGCCATGTAATCCACTCCACGCATTTCCTGTGGCATATGAAGGATTGGATGTTTTTTTCGGAAAGCAATTGCTTCCTTTACAAAAGTGGAAAGATTCTCCTGCTTCTTCGCATTTTTCCAGTCCGTCCATCCTACTGCATTATCCTGACACCATGCATTGTTGTTTCCCACCTGTGAATTGGCAAATTCATCACCACCATAGATCATTGGCGTCCCCTGACTCAAAAGCAGCATCAGAAACGCATTCCTCATCTGCTGCTCACGCATTTTGCGAATTGCCTGTTTGCGTGTTGCTCCCTCAATGCCACAGTTCCAGGAATAATTAAATTCACTGCCATCACGGTTGTCCTCGCCATTCGCTTCGTTATGGCGATAATTATATGCCACTGTATCATACAGCGTAAACCCATCCTGATTTGCCATATAATTGATAGTTCCAAAAGAGCCCGTATTCCTTCGCACATGAAATTCTGCCCCTGAGATCATACCTTCATCACTCTTAAGAAATCTTCTCATATCCTGCTTAAATCCTGCATTATATTCTGCAAGCATATTTTCCGTATCTGCATTGCCCGCGATCTCAGAAAACATTTTCTTTGTCCCATAAAGAATCGGATCCTGTTCAAGGACTTTCTGATGAACGCCATCTCCCATAAGATGAAATCCATCCACATGATAAAACAGTTTCCACATCCAGAGGGAACGCACTACCTGCAATGACGGCGTATTCTCCGGGAAATACATCTCCATGATACACTCGATTCCTGCCTGATGCAGTGCATGGACCATATCACGAAACTCCCGATCCGGTTCCCTGGTCGCACAGTAAGATGCTTTCGGCGCAAAATAAAATCCCTGTGCATATCCCCAGTAATTTATCCTGTCATCTTTTTTTGAACGGACTGCCATACTGCCCGCCGTCTCTTTGCGTGTACATTCCTGAAACTCATATGCCGGCATCAGTTCAATTGCATTGATTCCCATCTCTTTCCAATAAGGAATCATCTCCACAAGTCCTGCAAAAGTACCTTTTTTTCTAGGCGAAAGTTTCGCCTGCTTTGTGTATCCACGTACATGAACTTTGTATAAGATCATTTCATTATATGGGATTTGCGGTGCAGTATCTTCCTTCCAGTCATACTCTTTTTCCGAAAGGAACCCACAGCGTACAGCATGTTCATCCTCTGATACCGGTGCTCCAAATTTCTCACGTCCGCGTATTACCCTGGCAAAAGGGTCCTGCATGATTTTTCCGGCTGCCCGGAAATTATATTCATATTTATCTGGTTTTAATCCAGATATCAGTATTGCGCACATTCTGCCTGTCCGGTGTTCTTCTGTAAAAGGAATTTCCACCTCCGGCAGCGCAGCACCCTTGCGATATAACACCAGTGACGCGGATATGCCACAGGGGATCTCCACTGCAAAATTTATTCCTGCGGTTTTCCTACTGACACCAGGATTTACAGGATCTCCCTTGTATGCACGTATTCTGTTCTGTTTTTCCATTTCCGGTTCTCCTTGTAACTTTTGTATTTACTTCAAATCAATATCCAATTCGATCGGACAATGGTCTGATCCCATGATTTCCGTGTGAATTGCTGCTCCCTGCAGCTTTTCTTTCAAAGATGGAGAAGTTATAAAATAATCAATCCTCCATCCGGCATTCTTTTCACGTGCTTTAAACCGATAGGACCACCAGGAATAAATTCCCTCTTTATCCGGATAAAAGTAACGGAATGTATCTATAAATCCACTCTCAAGCACTTTTGTAAAACATGCACGTTCCTCGTCTGTAAATCCGGCATTCTTTCGGTTTGTTTTTGGATTTTTTAAATCAATCTCCTCATGTGCCACATTCAGATCACCACAACAGATCACCGGCTTGCTCTCCTGTAATTTCAGAAGATATGCAAGAAAATCCCGTTCCCATTCCATACGGTACTCCAGACGTCTTAATTCACTCTGAGAATTTGGAGTATACACAGTTACAAAATAAAACTCCTTAAATTCCAGTGTGATAACACGTCCTTCCTTATCATGTTCTTCAATTCCGATACCATTTTTCACAGAGATCGGCTCTTTCTTTGTAAATACCGCAGTTCCTGAATAGCCACGTCTGTTTGCATAATTCCAGTACTGATGATAGCCCGGAAGTTCCAGTTCCACCTGACCCTGCTGGCATTTCGTCTCCTGAAGGCAGAAAATGTCCGCATCCAGTTCTCTAAATCTATCTTCAAATCCTTTTGTGATACAGGCTCTGATTCCATTTACATTCCATGAAATACATTTCATTGTCTCATTTACTCCTTCAAATCGATCAAATGTCTGATATTTCTATTATACATGATTCATGAATCAGTTTAAACACATTTTTTTATTTTCGAGCTTTTTCGTTGTATTCACTGCTATTATCTGTTAAAATGGAATGACAACGAATACAAAGTGAGGATTATCAAATGAGTGATGAATTCAAAAACGGAACCTGTGCACCCAGCGACTGTGCTTCCTGCGGACTGGACTGCGGAAACACTTCTCTGGAAAGTCACAACACCATTACACTGACGCTGGACGATGACACTGAGATCGAATGTGCAATTCTGACCGTATTTCCAGTAGAAAAGCAGGAATACATTGCGCTGTTGCCGCTGGACGAAAATGGCCAGAATCAGAGTGGAGAGGTATATCTTTATAAATTCTCCCGTACAGAAACAGGAGATCCAATTCTTGCCAACATCGAAAGTGATGATGAATATGCAAAAGCTGCAGAGGCTTTTGACGTTGTTCTTGACAATGCACGTAAGGCAGAAGCCGCCGGAGAACCTCTGGAATAAAGATTTCCATAAACAACAAAATCTTTCTGCAAAATAAGCAAAACAAAATGGAGATTTAAGCCATATCGGCCTAAATCTCCATTTCATTTTGCTTATTTTATCTCTATAACAATTACTAATTCTTATTTTTTCTCGGTAGTACTTCCAAATCCACCATTACGGATTCCGGTAGCTTCATCATCTACAGTAATACCATACTCAACAAAAATCCCCTGCATAAAACCTGTTCCGGCCTGAATATTCACAGTTTTACCTTCATTACTGTCATTGGTAATCTTCGCAAAGATATGACCTTCATTATCAGAATAAAAATAATCACTGTCAATGATACCTACTGTGTTATTCAGCTGCAGACGGAATTTAAATCCCAGTCCACTTCTCGGGTAGCATTTCAATACCCAGTCCTGCTCCATTTCCACACGGACTCCCGTTGGAATCTTGGCTGTTTCACCCGGATTCAGTACAATATCCGCAGGTGCAAAGAAATCATATCCTGCACTTCCGGCTGTTGCCCTTACAGGAAGAGAAATTTTCTCATAAGTGTCCTGTATTTCTTTATCATCCGCTGCCGGGAATGTATCTTTCCAGTCCTTTGCAAACTGCTCCGGACTTACTTTATGAAATTTTGCAATTCGTTTCATGCTGCCTCCTGTTTATTCGCCTGTTCCTGCTCTTTAATTATCACAATGCAGAACGACTTTGCCTTCACGAAGTGTAGAAGGAACATCTATCACACGCTGATTGGATGAGCCCTTCCAGCGAAGAGAAGTATCTCTTTTATCAATCTGAAATTCACCGTCCACACAGACATCCAAATACTGTACAATCTCTTCATTACAGATTTCTTCCCATAAGGAACCTGTATACAGCCAGATCGTCTTATTTGGATATTTCTCACGAATTTTTTTTGCGAAAGCAGTAACCGTAGAAATATTGGATGGATGCAGCGGATCACCTCCCGAAAAAGTGATGCCGCCGATATAATCCTTATCCAGTTCTGTAAAGATCTCTGCTTCTTCTGCTTCCGTAAACGGAAGGCCTCCGTTTGGATCCCAGGTGATCGGATTCTGGCATTCCCGACAGCAGTGATTGCAGCCGGCAACCCAGAGTACTACCCGAAGTCCGTCTCCGTTCAGCATATCATCCTTGGTTATATTATGATATCTCATAGTTATACTTCTTCCGGTACATCCTTAATACTGAAGCTCATTCTTCCCATCTTGTCTTTACCCATGCAGATAACTTTTACCTTATCGCCAAGCGTCAGAACATCTTCTACACGATTGATTCTGTGATCACTGATCTTGGAAATATGAACCATTCCTTCTTTGCCAGGAGCAAACTCAACAAATGCACCAAATTCTTTAATGCTGACAACTGTACCTTCAAAGATCTGTCCTGCTTCAAAATCAGTTGCAATTGTTTTGATCATTTTCTTTGCTTCATCCATACCATGCTGGTCAACGCCACAGATAGATACTGCACCTTCATCTGTGATGTCGATCTGAACACCTGTACGTTCGATGATTGCATTGATCGTTTTTCCTCTCTGTCCGACTACATCACCGATTTTCTGAGGGTCGATCTGAATCTGTACGATCTTCGGCGCATATTTGTTGACATGATCACGAGGAGCTGCAATGCATTTCTCCATAACTTCTGTAAGAATATATTCTCTTGCTTCTTTTGTTCTGCGGATAGCTTCTTCTACGATCTGTCTTGTCAGACCATGAATCTTGATATCCATCTGAATTGCAGTGATACCATCATGTGTACCTGCAACCTTAAAGTCCATATCTCCAAAGAAATCTTCCAGGCCCTGAATATCTGTCAGAACGATGTAGTCATCATCTGTAGCGCCTGTTACCAGACCACAGGAAATACCTGCTACCGGTTTACGGATCGGCACACCTGCTGCCATCAGAGACATCGTAGATGCACAGATACTTGCCTGAGAAGTGGAACCATTGGATTCAAAAGTCTCAGATACTGTACGGATCGCATATGGGAACTCTTCTGCTGACGGAAGTACTGGAACAAGAGCTCTCTCTGCAAGTGCACCATGACCGATCTCACGACGTCCCGGTCCTCTGGATGGTTTTGTCTCACCTACAGAATAAGACGGGAAGTTGTAATGATGCATATATCTCTTGGATGTTTCAAACTCATCAAGTCCGTCAATTCTCTGAGCCTCAGAAAGAGGAGCCAGAGTTGTCATTGTGCAGATCTGAGTCTGTCCACGTGTAAACATGGCAGATCCATGTACTCTCGGGATGATATCAACTTCTGCAGCCAGAGGACGAATCTGCGTGATCTGACGTCCATCCGGACGTTTGTGATCTTTAAGGATCATCTTACGAACAGTCTTCTTCTGATACTGATATACGGCTTCGCCAAGAACAGCCAGCCATTCTTCATTATCTGCAAATGCATCCTGAAGTCTTGCTGTGATCTCACGGATATTTTCTTCTCTTGTCTGCTTGTCATCTGTAAAAACAGCTTCTTCCATTTCTTCCGGAGGCACGATCTTCTTAATTGCTTCAAACAGTTCTTCCGGAACTGCACAGGAAGCATACAGATGTTTTTCTTTACCACATTCAGCTACGATCTTGTCGATAAAACGGATGATCTCCTGGTTTACATCATGTGCCTTATAGATTGCTTCAATCATAGTATCTTCCGGAACTTCATTTGCACCGGCTTCGATCATGATAACTTTTTCTCTTGTGGAAGCAACTGTCAGCTGAAGATCAGAAAGTTCTTTCTGAGCCAGAGACGGGTTGATAACGAATTCACCGTCGATCAGACCTACCTGTGTAGTTGCACACGGTCCGTCAAACGGAATATCAGAAATGCAGGTTGCAATAGAGGAACCAAGCATAGCCGGAATCTCCGGATTGCATTCCGGATCTACAGACATAACCATGTTGACCAGAGTTACATCATTTCTGTAATCCTTCGGGAACAGAGGACGCATCGGACGGTCAATAACACGGGAAGTCAGGATTGCATGCTCACTTGCCTTTCCTTCTCTCTTGTTGAATCCTCCCGGGATTTTGCCTACGGCATACATTTTTTCTTCGTATTCAACGCTCAGGGGGAAGAAATCGATTCCTTCTCTTGGCTCTTTGGATGCTGTTGCTGTGGAAAGTACAGTTGTGTCACCATAATGCATCAGGGCTGCACCATTTGCCTGCTTTGCAACACGACCAATATCTACAGTCAGTGTTCTGCCGGCTAATTCCATAGAATAACTTTTGTACATATTTTTTCTCCTTTAAATTCTGTGTTGATTATTACTGTTCACAGCAACCAGGTCATTCAGAAGCCCGAAACAACTGAAAAAGCCATTGCAATCAATGGACTTTTCAGTAGTCTCGGAAATAACTTCTTTTTTCCTGTCGCTATAAACCTATAAAACTGCAACATGTAAAAATGGGGCGGATGGTTATCCGCCCCGTCCGCATACTAATTATTTTCTTAAACCTAATTTTTCAATCAGTGCACGGTATCTTTCGATGTCTGTTTTCTTCAGGTATGCCAGAAGTCCACGTCTCTGACCAACCATTTTCAGCAGACCACGTCTGGAATGATGATCTTTGTGATGTGTCTGTAAATGCTCTGTCAGTTCCTGAATTCTTGCTGTAAGAACTGCAACCTGTACTTCCGGTGATCCTGTGTCACCCTCGCATCTTGCATATTCTTTCATGATCGCCTGTTTTTTTTCTTTTGAAATCATTGTGATTTCCTCCTTAAATATAATAATTAATGAACCGCCACATATTAAGAAACGGTTGGAGATTCCAATCTCTGAATATGGGCTGAATTACACCTCGACTAGTATAGCATAAAACATGCAGCATTGTAAACAACTATTTTTTACCGAATGATAAAGTTTTTACCAGCTCTTTTTCTTCCTGAAACCAGTTCTTTCCGGACTCAATATCTCTGCGGATCTGTGCCTTCAGAGCCTCAAAAGAAGTGAACTTCTGTTCCGGACGAATATATTTATAAAAATCAACTCTACATTTCTGCCCATAAAGATCCAGATCACAGTCAAACAGATTTGTTTCTACTCCAAGGAAATTCTCTCCGACTGTTGGTTTATATCCCACATTCGTGATTCCCGGATAATCTCCATCCTCAAGATGCGATACTGTCACATAGACCCCATTCGGAGGCATCAGCTTCGACTTCGGTGGAATGATATTCGCTGTTGGAAAAAAATCCCGATGCCCCATTCCTCTTCCATGTTCAATGACACCTGCCGTAAAAAACGGACTTCCCAGAAGATCTGCAATCTTTTCCATATTTCCTTTTTTCAGTTCTTCACGGATATAAGTACTGCTGATCTTACGGTTGCCATCCATTTCTTTTGCGATCACAATTGTTTCATAGTCGTATTTTTCTCCATATTTTTCCAGAAGTTCCGGAGATCCCTTGCGTTCATGACCAAAACGGAAATCTTCTCCCACAACCACACAGGAAGCCTGAAGATCCCCTTTGAGTATCTGTCGGATAAAAACATCTGCTTTCATATGCTTTATCTGATCATTCAGAGGACATTCCAACAGTATGTCCACGCCCATTTTTTCCAGAAGTATACGACGTTCTTCTGAAGTAAGGATCGTCTGTCTGTCGGAAACAAACGCCATGACCACTGCCAGTTCTCCATATTCTTTTTTTCTGTTCAGGATCGTCTGAATCAGTTTCCTGTGACCACGATGGATTCCATCGAATTTTCCAAGTGTTACCGCACAGTGGCTGAACTTTGGAAACTGTCCTTCAATCTTTACGTATTCCATATTGTGCTGTTACTCCTGACTTTTATAGCTCACCCGGAGCCTATAAAAACATTTTCTGTGGCTGATAGCGTTTTTTCACCTCATCCCACTGGTAAATTCCCTTGAATCCACCCTGGCTGTCACACATACGCACCCAGCCTTCTTTGTGCTCTCCTCTGACAAATCTCTCAGCAAGCGCATTTCCATTTTCCAGAAGGCGGTCGCCTTCCCGTGTACAAAAAATTTCCGGATAATCCTTCAGGACCTGCCCGATACTGATCACCCGGTCTCCAATTGTACCATTTCTTACCGCTTCCTCAACCTGCGCAAGTGTCATACTGTCTTCCCAGACAAAATTCCCAGATCTGGTGCGGAGCAATTCTTCCATACAGCCGCCACATCCGAGTTTCTGTCCGATGTCATGACATAATGTACGGATATATGTTCCCTTACTACAGGTCACAGAAAATCGCACATATGGAAGCTCTATCTTTTTAATCTCAATCTCATAAAACTGTACAGCACGCGGCTTTCGCTCTACTATCTTACCTTCACGGGCCAGTTCATAGAGTTTCTTCCCGTCTACTTTCAGAGCAGAATACATCGGTGGAATCTGCTGCTGTTCCCCCAGGAAACTCCTGATCACCGTACGTACCTCTTCTTCTGTTACTTCGACAGGCTTTTCTTCAAGAACCGTTCCTGTCATATCCTGGGTATCTGTTTCCAGACCCAGATGAAGAAGTGCCTCGTATGTTTTCTGTTTTTCCGTCAGAAGATCAACCAGCTTCGTTGCCTTTCCGAGAACGACCGGAAGCACACCTTCTGCTTCCGGATCCAGTGTCCCGGTATGTCCGATTTTCTTCATATGAAGGATTCCACGGAGTTTTGCAACAACATCAAAAGAAGTATATCCTTTTTCCTTACGGATATTCAATACGCCATCCATTATGCGTTCTCCTCTTCTGTTAGCTGTTTTTCAATTTCTGCTGTAATATTATTGATCACATCATACATAGAGCCCTGCAGGTCACAGCCCGCTGCTCTGGTGTGTCCACCGCCTCCAAAGAAGACTGCCACCTTGCTCACATCTACCCTGCCATTGGAGCGAAGGGATACTTTGAATGACTGTGTCTCCAGCTCATAAATAAAGATTGCTACTTCCACGCCTCGGGTAAGTCGGAGCTGACTGACAATGCCATCCAGATCGCTTCCTGTCACGCCATAAAAATCCATATCTTTCTTTCGAAGATATCCGATGATGCATGTACCGTTCTGAAGAAGAATACTTTCTGCAAGAACTCTTCCCATAACCTGATTCTGGATATATGTTTTCTGATAAAAAGATTCATCTATGATCCTGCTGAACGGGATTCCCGTCTTCATCAGTTCTCCTGCAATCCTCATTGTTTCCGGTGATGTAGAAGAATACTGAAAAACGCCTGTATCATGGATCATTCCTGTATAAACAGCCGTTGCAACCGCAAGATCCACTTTATCCGGATCCAGAATTCCATACAGTACTTCACAGCAGGAGCTAACCTCTCCACGGATATGATTCACATCTGCAAATCCCGAATTGCTCACATGATGATCGATGCATACTGTTTTCTTTGCATGCTCAAACAGATTGTCAGCAAGCGCCAGACGGTCTCTGGCACTTACATCACAGGTAATAAAAAGATCGAAGATTCTTTCTTCTTCCACTTCTGTTTTTATTTCATCGATAGATTCAATATGTCCGAAGATCGGCTTCGGATGGTCCAGATAAACATTCACATCAATATCCGGAAAATATTTTCTGATATACAGATACAGAGCCATACAGGAGCCGACACAGTCGCCATCCGGACGGATATGTCCACCGATTCCGACAGTTTTCACACCTTCCAGTACTTCTGCTATATTTTTCATGAACACACCTCTTACTCTTCCTCAGTCTTCCCTAAAGAAGCATCTCTTCTGGCAACATCATCAATCAGTTTTGACATATTCACACCATACTCAATCGATTCATCAAGAATGAAACGTATCTCCGGTGTATTTCTCAGATTGAGATTTTTTGCAAGTTGTCTTCTGATATATCCCTCTGCCTTATTCAGGCCCTGGATCGTTGCGTCCTTTGCTTCTTTGTTGCCCAGGACACTGATAAATGCCTTGCAGGTCTTAAGATCAGGCGCAACTTCCACAGCCATGACTGAAGTCATTGGATGAATGCGAGGATCTTTGACTTCATTTCTGATGATCGTACTGAGTTCTTTCTGAACTTCACCATTGATCCTCGTATTCTTAATACTGTTTTTTCTCATTTATGATTCACTCCTATCTCGGTATTTCCAATTACCTTGGCACTTCTACCATGATATAAGCTTCTACTTTATCTTCTTCTTTCACATCGTTGAATCCGTCAAACACAAGACCACATTCGTATCCTGCTTTTACTTCTTTAACATCATCCTTGAAGCGCTTCAGAGAAGCAAGTTCACCTTCGAATACCTGCTCGCCTTCACGTGTAATACGTACCTTGCAGTTTCTCTGGAAAATACCATCCAGAACATAACTTCCCGCAATTGTACCGACACCTGAAGCTTTGAACAGCTGACGAACCTCTGCATGACCGATAACTTTTTCCTCGTATACAGGATCAAGCATACCCTTCATAGCAGCTTCCACATCTTCGATTGCCTGATAAATAACTTTGTAAAGACGAAGATCTACGCCCTCCTGATCAGCCAGCTGTTTTGCCATAGCATCCGGACGAACGTTGAATCCGATAATGATCGCATTAGATGTAGCTGCCAGAGATACATCAGACTCATTGACTGCTCCAACACCGCCATGGATCACACGAACAACAACTTCTTCATTGGACAGCTTGGTCAGACTCTGTTTAACAGCCTCTACAGAACCCTGTACGTCTGCTTTAACGATGATCGGAAGCTCTTTGAGGTCACTTGCCTGGATCTGATCAAACAGGTTATCCAGAGAAAGTTTGCCTTTTGTTTCTTCAAGTAGATGTTTCTTGTTTTCAGTAACGAATGTAGCTGCAAAGCTCTTGGCTTCCTTATCGCTCGGGAATGCCATCAGGATCTCACCTGCATTCGGAACATCACTGAGGCCAAGGATCTCAACCGGTGTAGAAGGACCTGCTTCTTTGACACGTCTGCCTCTGTCATCCATCATTGCACGCACTTTACCACTACATGCGCCTGCTGCAATAAAGTCGCCTACATGAAGTGTACCTTTCTGTACAAGAATTGTGGCAACCGGTCCCTTACCTTTATCAAGCTGAGCCTCAATAACAAGACCTCTTGCCGCACGATTCGGATTTGCCTTGAGTTCCAGTACCTCTGCAGAAAGAAGGATCATTTCAAGCAGTGTATCGATTCCCTCTCCTGTATGGGCAGATACCGGTACAAAAATAGTACTTCCACCCCAGTCTTCCGGAATCAGTTCATATTCGGAAAGTTCCTGTTTTACTCTTTCCACATTTGCACTTGGTTTATCGATCTTGTTGATTGCAACAATGATCTCAACACCCGCTGCTTTCGCATGGCTGATTGCCTCAACAGTCTGTGGCATAACACCATCATCTGCTGCAACAACAAGTACTGCGATATCTGTGGAGTTTGCACCACGCATACGCATTGCAGTAAATGCTTCATGTCCCGGTGTATCCAGGAATGTGATCTTCTGTCCATTGATCTCAACTACAGATGCACCAATGTGCTGTGTGATTCCACCTGCTTCCCCTCTGGTTACATGTGTATCACGGATTGCATCCAGAAGAGATGTTTTACCATGGTCAACGTGACCCATGACACAGACTACCGGCGGTCTCGAAACCATATCCGCTTCATCTTCTTCGTCTTCTTTCAGAAGTTCTTCGATAACGTCTACTTTCTCTTCCGGCTCTGCGATAATATCATAATCCAGTGCGATCTCCTGTGCTTTTTCAAAGTCGATCTCATGGTTTACCGTTACCATAGTTCCTTCCAGGAACAGTTTTTTAACGATTACAGACGGCTGCATCTTCATAGCTTCTGCGAGCTCACGGATTGTCATTTTCTCCGGAAGTGTGATTTCTTTTACTTCTGGTTTCTTCTCTTCCTGTTTTGGCTGAGGAGTCGGTTTCTGAAGAGCTTTCGGAATTCTGGAAAGATTTCTTCTTCCACCCTGGTTCGGTCTGTTATGACCTGCACCGGATTTCTCAAAGTCTTTCTTTTTGTTCTTATTCTCTCTGTCACGCTCTCTCTTGCTGTCTTTGGATGTTTTTGTCAGTTCTGGTGTAAATACAGCGTCATTCTCTCTTCTTCCGCCGCCATTTCTCTGTCCGCCACGGTTGTTTCCGCCAAAGCGTCCTTCACCTCTGTTATCCGGTCTTCCGTTTCCGCCCTGTCCTGGTCTTCCCTGGCCACCCTGCTGCGGGCGTCCACCCTGACCTCTCATCGGACGGCCATTTCCATCACCCTGACGTGCCGGACGACCTTCACCCTGTGGTCTGGCCGGACGATTTCCGTCACGATTCGGACGACCCTGTCCATTATTTCCATTGCGATCAGAAAATCTTTTTTCTCCGCCACGGAAATCACGGTTTCCTCTGTTATCTCCACCACGATTGTCACGGCCTGAATCTCTTCCGTCACGATTATTCTGGCGGTTCTGTCCTCTGTTATTATTGTAACCGGACTGTTCCTGTCTTTGCGGTCTTGCAGAATTGTTCTGTACCGGTGCTGCCTGTCTGATCTCTGTCGGTTTCTTTGTCTCCGGAGTCTCAGACGGTGCCGCTGCCTGCGGTTTCTTTGGTGCTGCTTCTGCAGCCGGTTTCTGCTGTACCGGTTCAGCCGGTTTTACAGCCTGTGGTTTCTGCTGCGGTCTTGCAGCCGGTTTTTTATCTGATGCCGGACGTTTCGGTCTGTTTTTGCCACCGTCACTTGCATTCTGTGCGTGATATACACGAATAATATTTTTTTTCTTTTTGGGAGCCTCTGTCTTCTCTGCTTCCGGTTTAGTTGTTACCATTTTTTCATCTGTTCTGGAATTATCCACGTTGGTAATCTGCTCCTTTCCCCTTTGTGATAAATGTTCTTTTATTCTGGCAGGTTCATGCTCTCTGCTCTTCGGCACATTGATTCCTCCTTCACGTCAATGACTTCGGATCTTACTGATTCTGGATCACACTGTTTACATTTACTGTTCCATCTTCTCAAGTTCTTTCAGCATTGCTTTCGCAAAGTTCTCATCCTGTACCGCCAGACTGGCACGAAATTCCTTGCCGCAGAATTTTCCCAGTTCCTCTTTATCCGCGAGGAAATATACCGGTACTTCGTAAAACTCACACATATTACGGAATTTTTTCTTTGTATTTTCGGATGCGTCTGCCGCAACCAGTACCAGAAAACCTTTTCCGCTCTTCACAGATTTCTCTGTGGAGAATTCTCCGCTGGCTATCTTACCTGCTTTTGTGGCAAGCCCCAGCAGTGATAAAACTTTATTGTTGTTTTTCAATATCGTTTAACTCCTTTTTCAGGTCTTCATAGACCTCATCCGGTATTGCGGTCTTCAGTGACCGTTCCAGTCCCCGGGTTTTTACGGCTTTTTCCAGACATTCCTGGGAAAGACATACATACGCACCTCTTCCGTTTTTTCTGCCTGTTGCATCAAGCACGATCTCATTCTCCGGAGTTCTCAGTACACGGATCATTTCTTTCTTACTTTTCATTTCTCTGCAGCCGGTACACTGGCGCAGAGGTGTTTTATTCTTTGTCTTCATAGATTATTCTTCAACAGTAGTTTCTTCTGAAACTTCCTCTGTTTCTTCAGTCTCTGTTTCTTCTGACTCTACAGCACCTTCTTCACTGTACTCCTCTTCGTCGTAGTACTCGTCCTCGTCATCATAATCATACAGTTCTCCAGACTCTCTTGCCTGAGTCTCACTCTTGATATCGATCTTAAATCCGGTCAGACGAGCCGCAAGACGTGCATTCTGTCCTTCTTTACCAATTGCAAGAGACAACTGATAATCCGGAACGACTACCAGTGCAGTCTTTTCATCCGGATCCGCCATAACAGCGATAACCTTTGCCGGACTCAGTGCATTTTCAATCAGGATTGCCGGGTTTTCATCCCAGTTGATGATGTCGATCTTCTCACCACGCAGTTCCTCTACGATGGAATTGACTCTTGCACCGTTCATACCAACGCATGCACCTACCGGATCTACATCCGGATCATTGCTCCATACAGCAATCTTGGTACGGGAACCTGCTTCTCTGGCAATACTCTTGATCTCAACAGTTCCGTCTTTCACTTCGGCAACTTCAGATTCAAACAGACGTTTTACAAGTCCCGGATGTGTTCTGGACAGAAGGATACGAGGTCCTTTCGGTGTATCTTTGACTTCAAGGATATAAACCTTGATTCTTTCTGTAGGCTCAAATTCCTCACCTTTCACCTGCTCATTCTCACTCAAGATACCGTCTGCCTTGCCAAGATTTACACTGACATTTTTGCCCATTACACGCTGTACGATACCTGTGACAACTTCTTTTTCCATTCCATAATACTGATCATAAAGGACTTTACGTTCTTCCTCACGGATTTTCTGAAGAATTACGTTCTTTGCATTCTGCGTTGCAATACGGCCGAATTCTTTAGAATGGATCTCAACTTTGATCATATCTCCCAGTTCTGCATTTGTATTGATTTTCTGTGCATCCACCAGGGAAATTTCCAGTGCCGGATCATCTACGAATTCCTTTACTTCACGTTCTGCGTAAACGCTGAAATCACATGTTTCCGGATTGATCGTCACATGCACATTATCTGCTTTACCAAAATGGTTTTTGCAAGCCTGGATCAGGGACTGCTCAATCGCACCCAGTAATGTATCCTTGCTGATGTTTTTTTCTTTTTCCAGGATATCCAGGGCTTCCATTAACTCTTTGTTCATTTTTGTTATTTCCTCCTATTTTATCAAAGCATATCTGAATCGTATTTAAAACTCAATTGCCAGACGGATCAGGGCAATATCCTTTTTGTCAAATGTGCGTAACTGCCCGTCCTCATCGATCGTCACACTGCTTTCATCATATGCATTTAAAATCCCACAGAATTCTTTCTGCTTTTCGATTGGACGATAGGTCCGGATCTCTACCAGTTTACCCATGCTTCTGGCAAAATCCTTCTCCTTTTTCAGTGGTCTGTCAAGACCCGGCGAACTGATTTCCATGATATAGCTGTCTTCAATAAAATCGTTCTCATCCAGTTTATCACTGAACGCTCTGCTGACTGCCTCACAATCGTTAACAGTAATTCCACCCGGCTTGTCGATATATCCACGAAGATACCAGTTTCCTGCTTCCTTCACATATTCTACATCTACCAGTTCGAATCCCTGGCCCTCAACGATCGGTGCCAGCAATGCTTCTGCTTTCTGTTCATATTCATCCCGTCTGCTCATATTTCCACCTGCCTTTCGCACATCCGGAGCATCTCGCAAAAAGAGTGGACCGAAGTCCACTCTCTTGTTGTCCGTTATCATGTTAACCTCATTCTAGCACCTTACTTCCGGAAAAGCAAGGTTTTTTTTATATCCTCGGCTTTATGCCCTTCGTATCCCGCTTTGCAAGCCGCACTTTATTCAGTGCATATTCTTTATCATGATAGGAAATCGTATATTCCTGATGACCTGCCAGAAGGTATGCATGCTCCAGATAATCATCGTCTGCCAGTTTCATGCCCCGCACACCAAGTGCAGTTTTCTTCATTGTCGAAACTTCCTGTGTCAGGAATCGCAGGAAGCAGCCTCCATGGCTCTGGAGCACAATCTGCTCCATCTCGGAAGCACTGCCAATAAAGATCAGTTCATCTTCATCCGCCAGCTTTGTTGACGCGATCGTTCGTTTAGCCACATCAAATTCCGCACCTTCTACCAGTTTGCACATAGAAGTCTTTGTCACAAACAGCAACCTGTCTGAACGCAGTTGTCCTACCGGTGCCACATAAAGCATGCGTTCCTGGGAACTGTCATAATTACTGAGATTGTCCACCGGTGTTCCCTTGTCGCGAAAACGGCCAAGCGGTATATCAACGGCTTTGATCGTATGCATCTTGCCTGTATCTGTAAATATACAGATCTTGTCTGTATTCATACAGTTGAATACATATTTATTTTCATTATGAACAGCTTCTTTGTTTCGCTCATAAGCATTTTTATCTATAAGCTTCATATAACCAAAGCGATCCATCAGGAAGCAGACTTCCATCTCTTCCATCTTCTTCTCTTCATAGACAGCTTCTTCTGCATTTTCAATCGCTGTACGGCGTTTTCTTCCGTATTCTTTCTTGATGGCGTCCATGTCTTTGATGATCACGGCCGCCATGGAATCATAATTGTCCAGGATATCTTTATAAAGAGCAATGTTTTTCATTGTCTCTTCATGCTCAGCCTGCAGTGCTTCAATTTCCAGACCGATCAGTTTATACAGACGCATATCCAGAATGGCATTTGCCTGACGTTCTGTAAAAAGAAGTTTTGCAGCAGCCTTCTCACTGGCTTTTGACTTGAATTTAATTCCCTCTGTAATTCCTTCTACCAGACATTTCTTGACCTGTTCACGATTCTTACTGCCACGGAGGATCTCAATGATCAGGTCGATCACATCACACGCTTTGATCAGACCTTCCTGAACTTCCTGTTTTTCCAGTTCTTTGTCCAGCAGTGTGTGATATTTACGTGTTGTGATCTCAAACACAAAATCAACGTGATATTCAATAATCTGCTTCAGGCTTAATGTTTCCGGTCTGCCGTCAGCAACTGCCAGCATATTTACGCCAAACGTATCTTCCAGACGCGTTTTCTTATACAGCATATTGGTCAGATTTTCCACATCGGTATCTTTCTTAAGTTCCAGTACGATACGGATGCCTTCCTTGGAAGACTGATTGGAGATATCTACGATATCTGTTGTCTTCTTTGTTTCTATAAGAGATGCCACGTCATTCAGGAACTTGCCAATGTTTGCTCCCAGCATGGTATATGGAATCTCCGTAATGACAAGCTGTTTTCTTCCGCCTTTGAGTTTCTCTACTTCTACTTTTCCACGCAGGCGGATTTTGCCGCTCCCTGTCTCATAGATCTTATGGAGATCATCTTTATTGACCACAATACCTCCGGTCGGAAAATCCGGTCCTTTGATATATCGCATCAGTCCTTTGACACTGATCGTGTTATCTTTCATATATGCTTTGACAGCATCGATGACTTCCCCTAGATTGTGTGGTGGAATACTGGTTGCCATGCCGACCGCAATACCATCTGCACCATTTACCAGAATGTTCGGGATGCGCACCGGAAGTACCGATGGTTCTTTTTCCGTCTCATCGAAGTTCGGAACAAAGTCCACTACATTCTTATCAAGATCACTCAAAAATACATCCTGTGTCAGTTTTTCCAGTCGTGCCTCTGTATAACGCATGGCAGCTGCGCCGTCACCCTCGATTGAACCGAAGTTACCATGTCCGTCTACAAGTGTTCTGCCTTTTTTGAAATCCTGTGCCATAACAACAAGTGCGTCATAAATGGAACTGTCACCATGTGGATGATATTTACCCATGGTATCACCGACAATACGTGCACATTTACGATACGGACGGTCATAGCGGATTCCCAGTTCATACATATCATACAACGTTCTTCTCTGTACCGGTTTCAGACCGTCACGCACATCCGGAAGAGCACGGGAAATGATAACACTCATTGCATAATCGATGTATGATTTCTGCATAATTTCCGAATAATCGGTACGAATTACATTTTCCTGTTTTGTTTCCATATCTTATCCCACCTTATACATCAAGTTCTGCATCGGCTGCATGCTCGTAAATAAATGCCTTACGCGGCGGAACTTCACTGCCCATCAGAACTTCTGTCACACTGGATGCAAGACGTGCATCTTCTATCTCCACGCGTTTCATTCTTCGAGTCTCAGGATTCAGCGTGGTCTCCCACAGCTGTTCTGCATCCATCTCTCCAAGACCTTTGTATCTCTGCAAAGTAAAGCTTCCCGGTTTATGTGTCTTACGATATTTTTCAAGTGCTTTATCATCATACAGATATTCTTCCGGTCCCTTTTTCGGCATTGCCTTATAGAGTGGCGGCATCGCAATATATACATGGCCTTCATAGATCAGTTCCGGCATAAAACGATAGAACAATGTCAGAAGCAGTGTGGAAATATGCGCACCGTCAACATCGGCATCCGCCATGATCACGATCTTGTCATAGCGAAGTTTGCTTATATCGAAATCATTTCCATATCCTTCAGAAAATCCGCATCCAAATGCATTGATCATAGTCTTGATCTCCGCATTGGCAAGCACTTTGTCAATGGTTGCTTTTTCAACATTCAGAATCTTGCCCCTGATTGGAAGGATTGCCTGATAATTACGGTTACGGGCTGTTTTTGCAGAACCGCCTGCGGAATCTCCCTCTACGATAAAGATCTCACACTGTGACGGATCCTTTTTCTCGCAGTTGGCAAGTTTTCCATTGGAATCAAATGAATATTTCTGTTTTGTAAGAAGATTCGTTTTGGCACGTTCCTCTGTCTTACGGATCTTCGCTGCCTTTTCCGCACAGGAAAGAATCGTTTTCAATGTTTCAAGATTACGGTCAAAATACAGGACCAGCTGCTCTCCCAGTACTTTTCCTGTTGCCTTGGCTGCATCCTGGTTATCCAGCTTTGTCTTTGTCTGACCCTCAAAGCGAGGTGCCGGATGCTTGATTGATACGACTGCCGTCATTCCATTACGGATATCCGCACCGGTAAAATTCGGATCTTTATCTTTGAGAATACCGATTTCTCTGGCATACGTGTTCATAACTGTTGTAAATGTTGTCTTAAATCCGGTCAGATGTGTACCACCTTCTGCATTGTAGATATTATTACAGAATCCAAGAACATTCTCACGGAATTCATTTGTATACTGAAAAGCAACTTCCACCTGAATCCCATCTGCTTCTCCCTTGAGATAAACAGGTTCATGAAGCGCCTCTGTACTGTGATTCATGTCACGGATATAGCCCACAATACCCTCCGGCTCATGGTACTCTTCTTTGACCGGCTCTGTTCCACGCAGATCTTCAAAAATGATCGTCAGCTCCGGATTCAGATAAGCAGTCTCATGAAGACGGCTCTTAACATCTGTAGCAGAAAAACGTGTTTTCTCAAAGATTTCCGGATCCGGCAGGAAATTGATGCAGGTTCCGGTCTCTTTTGTCCTGCCAAGTTTCGGAAGAAGTCCGTTCTCCAGTTCGATCGTAGGAATTCCACGTTCATAGTGGTCATGATGTACATATCCATCACGGCTTACCTTGATATCCAGATAAGTAGAAAGTGCATTCACAACGGAAGATCCGACTCCATGGAGCCCACCGCTTGTTTTATAAGCAGAATTGTCAAATTTACCACCTGCATGAAGTGTCGTAAATACCAGACGTTCCGCAGACATCCCTTTCTCATGCATATCCACCGGAATTCCCCGGCCATTATCTGTTACGGTACAGGAACCATCTTTTTCCAGCACCACATGGATCTGACTGCAGTATCCTGCCAGATGCTCATCCACTGCGTTATCAACAATCTCATAAATCAGATGATTCAGTCCTTTTCGAGAGACACTTCCGATATACATACCAGGACGTTTGCGGACTGCTTCCAGTCCTTCCAGAACAGATATGCTCCCCGCATCATAAGTTTCCTTTTTTGCCATGGCTCTTTTCCTTTCTTTCATATTTCCATCTTCAAACATTTGTTCTATATCATACATGATTTGTCCGTAAAAAGTCAAATACTATTCTTTTATGATTTTCGGGCAAAAAAATAACCCGAACCAACCGTTCGAGTCATCTTATTGTATATTTAGAGCAGCCAGTACGGGAATCGAACCCGTGTTTTCGCCGTGAGAGGGCGACGTCTTAACCCCTTGACCAACTGGCCTTGCGTCAACCGACTTGCTTAGTATATATCAGCTTCTCGGAAAATGCAAGCCTTTTTTTAATTTTTTTTAAAAATTTCAAAAAAGCAGTTTTTTCGCTTATTTTAGCCCAGGTCTATCTTGAGATCACCCGGCTTGATAATTCCTCTGGCACGAAAAATCTTGCCGATCACCCATGTGATCAGAAGCGGAAGTACAAAGCAGATCAAAATCATGCCAATCCACTCAAACGCTCCTGTCTGGTATCCTTCCGGCATCTGTGTCCATCCGGTAACAACCCCGATTGGTCCTACCAGTCCGGAAGTACCCATTCCGGAAGAAATTGCCGGTCCGTTGTTTCTCATATGGAACACGCAGGTGGCAATCGGCCCTGTAATCGCAGAAGTGATCACCGGTGGCAGCCACAGGACAGGTTTCTTCATAAGATTCGGAACCTGGAGCATGGAAGTTCCAAGTCCCTGTGCCACAAATCCGCCAACTCCATTATCCGGAAAGCTTAGGATTGCAAAGCCAAGCATATGTGCACAACATCCTGCTGTCGCAGCTCCACCTGCAAGTGCCAGACCATTCCAGACTTCCATTGTCACACTGCCGTCAGCAAGTCCTGCAAGCACTGCTCCTCCACTGATTCCTACCGCGGCGCAGATTGCCGCTGAGCTGATTGGAAGTGTCAGCACGATTCCAACAACCACAGAGATGATCATTCCCATCCAGAACGGACGAAGATCTGTTGCCCATCCGATAAATGCTCCAAGTGCATCACAGATATTTTTGCAGACCGGTGCAAGAAGCATCGCAAGAACCACTCCAACGATCACAGTCACTGCCGGCGTCACTATGATATCTATTTTTGTTTCCTTAGATACCAGTTTACCGATCTCACATGTGATCACTGCGACAAAAAACACCGCCAACGGACCACCGGAACCACCAATTGCATTACAGGCAGCTCCGACCGCACACAGCGAATACATAACCAATGGTGGTGCCTGAAGTGCATGCCCAATTGCAAGTGCCATTGCCGCACCGGTCACACTGGTCGCATAACCGCCAATCTCCAGCAGCTTTTCTGACACAAAACTTCCCGGACACACATTCTGTCCGATCGTATTTATGATCGTACCGATCAGAAGTGACGCAAAAAGGCCCAATGCCATAGAGCCCATTGCATCAATGCCATACCTTTTGAAGGATATGATCACGTTCTTTCTTTTCAGAAAGCTTTCTTTTTCGTTATTCATTTTTTCTCTTTCCTCTCATTCATTTCTGATTCGAAAATCATTCTTCCGGATCAGCCACAGGTTCTGCCGGAATAAATACACGAGCATGTTTTTTCTCTTCATGCTTCTGTTTTTTGGCTTTTGCCTGTGCTTCCTTACAGAATTCCATCTGGGAATTCACAATAACCTTTCCTCTCTTGTCCTGTTTTTCATAAGTGCCGTCCGGCTGCAGAATATGCGCCTTTACATTATCACGGAATTCCAGATCCAGTACATGCAGGATTTCTTTCTTAATACGTTCATCTTCTACCGGAAATACAATTTCCACACGGCGGTCAAGATTTCGTGGCATCCAGTCAGCGCTTCCCATATAGATTTCATCAATTCCATTATTTTTGAAATAGAAAATACGGCTGTGTTCCAGAAATTCTCCAACGATCGAACGCACGTGGATATTTTCACTGATACCTGGTATACCGGTTCTCAGGCAGCAGATACCCCGAACAAGCAGATTGATCTGTACTCCACAGAAAGATGCATAATAGAGTGCCGCAATGATTGCAGGATCACACAGAGAATTCATCTTCGCCGTGATCTCCGCTGGTTTACCCTGTTTTGCATGTTCTGCTTCCCGTTCAATCAGCTGCAGAAAACGGTTTTTCATCCAGATTGGTGCAACAATCAGACGATTCCATTTCTTCGGCTCCGAATATCCGGAAAGCATATTAAATACAGCCGTTGCATCTTCTCCAAAACGTTCATCACAGGTAAAAATACCACAGTCTGTATATAGTTTTGCTGTAGAATCATTATAGTTACCAGTTGCCAGATGTACATATCTTCGGATTCCTGTCTCTTCTCTGCGTACCACCAGTGTGATCTTACTGTGCGTCTTTAAGCCAACCAGTCCATAAATAACATGGCATCCTGCCTTTTCCAGCATTTTGGCCCAGACAATATTATTCTCTTCGTCAAATCTTGCTTTCAGTTCCACCAGAACAGAAACCTGTTTGCCATTTTCCGCCGCCTGCGCCAACGCTGCAATGATCGGAGAATGTCCACTAACTCGATACAGAGTCTGTTTGATTGCAAGTACACCCGGATCTTTTGCTGCCTGCCGTACAAAATCCACAACCGGATCAAAGCTCATATATGGATGATGCAGAAATACATCTCCTTCTCGGATCACCTGGAAAATATCTTTATCATTCTGAAATTCCGGAACCGGAGCCGGTGTATATTTCGGACTCTTGTATTCATCAAAGCCCTCCATTCCGTAAACCTTCATCAGCATAGTCAGATCCAGCGGACCCGGAATATTATAAATGTCTGTATCCTTAATCTCAAACTCTTCTTTAAGAATACCCAGAAGACGTTTATCCATCTTTTCTTCCGCTTCCAGGCGAATCACTTCACCCCACTGACGCTTTTTCAGCTGTTTCTGGATCTCAACCAGCAGATCTTCTGCTTCATCCTCGTCAATCGTCAGATCTGCATTTCTCATAATTCTGTATGGATGCGCACAGACTACATCATTACTCAGAAACAGCTTACCAATATTGCGCTCAATGATCTCTTCCAGAAGGATCACGGTTCTCTCACCGTTCTTTCCAGAAGGGATCTCTACGATTCTCGGCAGCACAGACGGTACCTGGACTGTTGCAAATTCCAGTTCGTTGGCATGCTTTTTGTTACTTTTCTTGGCGATCAGCGCACCGATATTCAATGTCTTGTTGCGGATCAGTGGGAATGGTCTGGAAGAATCCATTGCCATCGGTGTCAGCACAGGATATACGTTATCTTCAAAATAGCGATCCACGAATTCTGCCTGTTTCACTGTCAGGTCTTCATGTTCTGCTACAAGATGAAGGCCCACTTTTTCCAGTGCCGGAAGTACAGAACGGTTAAACGTGCTGTATTGCACACGTACAAGCTCATGTGTCTGGCTGCTGATTTCCTTCAGCTGTTCCTCCGAAGACATGCCTGCAATGTCTTTTTTCTTATAGCCTGCATGTACCTGATCTTTCAGTGATGCCACACGCACCATAAAGAATTCATCCAGATTGGAAGATGTAATGCTTAAAAATTTCAGCCGTTCAAATAATGGCAGACTTTTATCACGTGCTTCACTCAGAACACGCTCATCAAATTTCAGCCAGCTCAGTTCACGGTTCACATAGTATTCCGGTTTTTCATATCTGCTAAGATCCATATTTATCCTCCTCCGCTTACGCTCTGCGTTTCCGTTTTAAAACAAGGCGAATTCCAAAGACTTCTTCAAAGAACTTCACTTTATCACGAAGCAAACCAAGCTCCAGTGAAATATCGCGGCTGGAATCTATGATCATCTGCAGTTCTCTGTCCTTCAGTACCACTCTCAACGATTCCACCTTCTGATAATGGCTGCGGTCCATGGCATTTGCAAGACGAAGGATCGCAGTCAGTTTCGCAGCCAAAAGGTATCTTTCCCGGTCAATTTCTGGCCCGTCATCATAATTTCCATAATAGACAAACTCTGTCGTGTTGTATCTTACCGCACTGGCAATGACTTTGCGTTCTTCCGTTGAAAGTCCAATGATCTCGGTTGCCATAATGATCCGATACGAACATTCAGCAACATCTGCCATACTGATGTATTTTCCACAGTCATGAAGCTGTACCGCAATCTGCAGAAGCAGCCGTTCTCTTGCGCCCATACCATGAACTTTTTTCATACTGTCAAAAATTGTAAGCGCAATATCTGTCGTTCCTTTAATATGGTCTTTACCAGTAGAATATCTTTTTGCAATATTTTTGGATGCTACCAGAATGTCATTTTCAAAATTATGCACACTCTTGATAAATTTCTTCTTTTCACCGTAATCATATGCAATTCCATCCAGAAGGGATACACCTGGAACCCACACAGACTCTGCCTGAAAGATTTCCAGAAAATTCTTGCAGATGACCATCGTCGGAATTACCAATGATGCATATTCCGGATCAATATCCATCTCCTGGGCAAGTGCCTGTTCTGTCTTGTAGATTGTCTTTTCGTAGCGCTTGGTAAATTCATCGCTGGTTATGATATGATCTCCCAGCTCTTCACGAAAAATAGTATCTGTCAGGAAATCCCCCATCAGGATCACATTTTTGATATCACGGTCTTTCAGATACAGTCTCTGAAATGCAGTCAGATCATTTCGGATAAATTCCTTGATCAACTGGTCATAATGCGTTGTTGTTTTTTCCAGTTCCTTCAGTCTTTCACGAATACGCATGCTTCCCATCTTAAAGCTCTGCGTTGTTACCAGCGCATCTTTATCAAACAGCGAAACCTGCAGATTACCACCGCCAACATCCAGAATTGCTGTTCCTTTCTGAATGATCTTCTTGAAGCCGGATTCAATAGCAGCTATGGATTTATATCCCAGAAAATGCTGTTCCGCATTACTCAGAATCTCAATCCGGATACCGGTCCGCTGATAGATCTGCTCCTGAACGATCACCGGATTTACGATTTCACGAAAAGCACTTGTGGCACACGCACGATACTCGGATACCCCAAATTCCTGCATCATGTTGCTGAAATCTTTCAGAATGACACATATGTCATCTACCATCTCCGGCTCCAGCCGTCCTCTTGAATATGCACCTTTTCCAATTTCCAAGCGATATCTTACATCATTCAGCTCTCGAAATCCGATTTTCTTTGAAAATTCAAAGATTTTCATGCTGATCTCATATGAGCCAATATCAATCGCAGCAAAAGTTGTTACTGCCATACCCCCAGCTCCTTCCCGTTTGTATTATGCGTTGTTACTACGCTTCCTGTGTTTCTTCCTTTCCAAGAAGATGATCAATAAACTGCTGTGCAGTACGTCCTGTAAGCCCACCATGAGAAATTTCCCATTTGCCAGCCTCCAGAAGAAGCTCATCCTCCGGCATTGTAATTCCGTTACGCTGTGCCAGCGTCTTAACGATAGTATGGAATTCTTTTCTGTCTGGTGCACCGAAATAGATACGTACTCCGAAACGATATACAAGAGAAAGTTTCTCCTGTACGGTATCAGAGGAATGAATATCATCATCTGCTCCGACTTCCAGTTTATCTCCGGCTCTTTCTCTTACCAGATGGCGACGGTTGCTTGTTGCATAGATCAGGATATTTTCCGGTTTACGTTCCAGTCCGCCTTCGATAACAGCCTTCAGATATTTATATTCTATTTCGAACTCTTCAAAAGAAAGATCGTCCATATAAATGATAAATTTATAATTACGGTCTTTGATCTGTGCGATGATCTGGTTCAGATCTACAAACTGATGTTTATACACTTCTATGATTCGCAGGCCTTCATCATAATATTTATTCAAAATTCCCTTAATACTGGAAGATTTACCGGTTCCCGCATCTCCAAAGAGCAGACAGTTGTTCGCCTTTCTGCCTCTGACAAAAGCTTCTGTATTCTCAACCAGTTTCTGTTTTGGAATCTCATATCCAACCAGATCCTCCAGCTGTACATGTGCAATTCTCGTTACCGGTACGATCACTGCTCTGCCGTTCTGGTCATGATCAATACGGAAAGCCTTGTGAAGTCCGAGCTTACCTACACCAAAATCCTTGTAAAACTGTACCATGTCCGCCATAAATTCATTGGTGTCTTTGGCTACTGCCAGCGTCTTGCTCATATCACAGATTCTGTCACGGATACGTTTGTTGAACATTTTTCCCGTATCCTGCGGTGCCTCATAATTACAGAGAATGCTGCAGCAGGAAGTATGGAATAATTTATCCAGTACTGTCAGGTCAAAATCATACAGTTCTTTAAAAATTGCGAAATCATGAAGTGCCAGCTGATTGATGCTTCCCTCGATCGCACCGCGGATCTCGCTTGCCATACTGAATGCATTCTCATGATTTACAAGAAGCAGTGTCAGATAGTCATGCCACAGGTTTCCTGTAAATCCATAAGATCCTGCAATTTCGATCAATCCATTTACACATTCATAAAACTCTTCTTCCATTTCGCTTGCATTGACTGCTGATCTCTCACTTGCATCCATCAGTGCAGTCATTTTATCTAAAATATCTCCGTGCTCAAAACCTCTGTAAAGCACACATTCTTTTACTCTCGTCATCTTACTGTTCCTCCTGCTGTCCATAATTGCCAAGCACTCTCATCCGATTGGCTTCCGCTTCTAATCCTCGCAGGGCATTTTTAACTGCCGGTTCTTCCAGATTTCCTTCAAAATCCACAAAAAATCTGTATTCCCACTTTTTACCTGTGATTGGGCGAGATTCAATTTTTGTCATACTCAGTCCATTGTAAATAAAATGAGAAAGCATATTATACAAAGTTCCGCTTTCGTGTGGAAGTTCGAAACAAACACTTACCTTAGCCGCACTTTTCTCATAGACCGGATGCGCACTGACAATGATAAATCTGGTCACGTTCTGGTCATTGTAGCAGATATTCTCTGCCATTACAGAAAGTCCGTAAAGCTCTCCTGCCGCCCGGCTCGCAATTGCTGCCTGTGACCGATTCATCTCTTCATGAACTTTTTTGGCAGCTCCCGCGGTGTTCTCCGTCTTTACGATTTTCCAGTCCGGATGGCTTTCCAGATATTTTTTACACTGTGCCAACGCCTGTGGGTGAGAATAGACTGTTTTAATCTCATCCAGAGAAGTCTCCGGAATTCCAAGCAGAACATGCTCCACTTTCACGCCCTGTTCCCCGACGATATACAACTGATATTCCGTCAGAAGATCGTAAATATCCGTCACAATACCCTCTGTAGAGTTTTCGATCGGCAGTACTGCATAATCTGCTTTTCCCGATGCAACTTCTTCCATAGCATCTCGGAATGTTTTTACATGGTAACTATTGACCGCATCAGAAAAATACGCACGCATGGCAGCATAACTGTAAGCACCTTCTACTCCCTGAAAAACAACATTCACCCCTGTCATAGGAAGTGCATCTACCATCTTATAATCTTTTGTATCGTTTTCAACTCCATTTTTGGTCAGTAACTGATACTGTCTCTTTCTGCTGATCGCCATGATCTGCTGAAAAAGCTCCTGTGCCCCAAGTTCATTGAATTCCCCATGAGCAGATTCTTTCAGGACTTCTATTTTGTCCTGCTCGCGTTTTGGATCCAGAACCTTTTTTCCTGTATGTATCTTGTATTCTGCAACATCTTCGCAGACTTTCATTCTTTTTTCAAAAAGTCGCAAGATTTCTTTGTCTATCACATCAATTTCCTTACGACATTCCAGTAAATCTGTCATGAATTCTTTTCCTCCTGAGTTTTGACAATTGTTGTAATTTCCCCGATAAAAGACAGGGAGCCAAAAGAAAGGATGACATCCTCCCGTCCTGCCATGGCAAATATTTTATCTACCGCATCCGGAATGCTGTCCGCAGCCTGCACGTGCGGATTACATTTTTTTACTTCTTCCGCAAGTTCCTGCGCCGGCAGGGCACGTGGATTATCCGGTGTCTCGATCGTAATGATCTGCTCTGCATAGGGGCAGAGTTTCCGAATAATATAAGGATAATCCTTATCACGGAAAACTCCCATGATAAAGAACAGTTTGCGTCCTTTAAAATACTTCCGCACAGAATCCTCCAACATATCTGCCGCAGCCGGATTATGTGCTCCGTCCACAATAAACAAAGGCTCTCTGTGAATGATTGTCAGACGTCCATTCCATTTCGTATCCTTCAGACCTTTTTTTCGCTGTTCAACTGTTGTCGGATATCCGACTCGTCCCAACACCTCAAGTGCCTCCAGTGCAAGTGCTGCATTCTCCGTCTGATAAGATCCTGCCAGTGCCAACTCATAGTTTTCTCCCCGGTACTCCAGCGTCTGTCCCGCAAAATCTTCTTTCACTGCTTTTGCTTCATGCAGGTCTGCCTCTGTCAGATCTGCACCGTTTCCACGGCACACTCGCTCTATTACAGCCATAGTCTCCGGCTGTTGGCCGACCGTTACAACACTGCATCCAGGCTTGATGATTCCTGCCTTCTTTTCTGCAATTTCAGAAAGCGTGTTTCCAAGAAATGCCTGATGATCCATACTGATCGGAACGAGCACTGCAAGAACTGTATTTCGAATGATGTTTGTTGCATCCAGATTTCCACCCATTCCAACTTCCAGAATTACCAGATCACATTTTTCTTCGGCAAAAAATAAAAAAGCCACCGCCGTTTCTATTTCAAATGGGGTGGGATGTGCAAGACCTTCTGTAATCATTTCTTTAATTGCTGCAGCAACCCTGGTCACATATCCCGCAAATTGTTCTCTGCTCACCGCACTGCCGGCCACTTCCATCTTCTCACGATAAGAATATACGGATGGGGAAATATATCTTCCGACACGATATCCAGCTTCCGAAAGTGTAGTATACAGATAAGCAATTACGGATCCCTTGCCATTGGTTCCTGCTACGTGAACATATTTTAACTGATCCTGGGGATTTCCCAGTCGTTTCATCAGCTCTTTTATATTTGTAAGATCCAGAGCACCGCCCGCATAACGGTCCGCGTCTTTTACATATGCTCTGCTTTGTTGATAGTCCATTTGCCATGTCTCCTGTGTTTCATAAATAATTGTGTATTTATACAAATATAGCATTTACGTATGTTTTTTTCAAGACTGGGAGATACTTATTTACGTATTCTTAACACGTTTTTATCAGGAATCAGGAGTAGCTGCCATGAATCAGAATATCTCAAATTTTTTACTGTGCGGTTCTGCCGGATGGTGCATGGAGATTTTCTGGACCGGTCTTCATTCACTTTTTACCGGTCAGAAGACTCTTACAGGAAAGACTTCTCTTTTGATGTTTCCCATCTACGGCTGTGCCGCTGTTATTGCTCCACTGTCCGTAAAATTATCTTCCTTCCCATTCTTTTACCGTGGAATCCTGTATACTGCCGGATTCTATCTTGTGGAATTCATCAGTGGAAGCTTCCTGAAGCAGTTCGGCATGTGTCCCTGGGATTACAGCGGTGTACCGTTGCAATGTCATGGTGTCATCCGTCTGGACTATGCGCCACTGTGGTTTACTGCCGGACTGATTTTCGAAAAAATACTTATGAAATCTTCTTGAAAAATCGATTCCACTAGTATATGATTGTGCAAGAGAGAAAATTTCTGTAACTGAAAACAGTAACAAATTTTCCACATCAATAAGGGAGGTTTCACATGAGACATTTAATGAGCCCGCTGGATCTTTCTAAAGAAGAGCTTGATGATCTTCTTACTCTGGCCAGCGACATTGAAAAAAATCCAAAAAAATACGCGCATGTCTGCGATGATAAGCGACTTGCCACCTGTTTTTACGAACCAAGTACACGTACACGTTTAAGTTTTGAAGCAGCCATGATGAATCTTGGCGGCAAGGTTTTAGGTTTCTCTTCAGCCGGTTCCAGTTCCGCTGCCAAAGGCGAAAGTGTTGCCGATACAATTCGTGTTGTTTCCTGTTATGCTGATATCTGTGCTATGCGTCATCCAAAAGAAGGTGCTCCGCTCGTAGCTTCTATGGCTTCTTCTATTCCTGTTATCAACGCCGGTGACGGTGGTCATCAGCATCCTACTCAGACCCTCACTGATCTTCTTACTATTCGTTCCCTTAAAGGAAGACTTGACAATCTTACGATCGGTCTGTGCGGCGATCTGAAATTCGGACGTACCGTTCATTCTCTGATTGAAGCTCTGGTACTCCGTTATTCCAATGTAAAATTTGTTCTGATCTCACCGGAAGAGCTTCGTGTACCAAGCTACATCCGCGAAGATATCCTTGAGAAAAACAATGTAGAATTTGAAGAAGTAGAACGTCTGGAGGATGCTCTTCCAAAACTTGACATCCTCTACATGACTCGTGTACAGAAAGAACGTTTCTTCAACGAAGAAGACTATGTCCGTATGAAAGATTTCTACATACTTGACAAACAGAAAATGGAACTTGCTCCAAAGGACATGTATATTCTTCATCCGCTTCCTCGTGTAAACGAAATTGCTGTTGAAGTTGACGATGATCCTCGTGCAGCATATTTTAAACAGGCTCAGTACGGTGTATATGTCCGTATGGCACTGATTCTCAGACTACTGGAGGTAGAAGTATAATGTTAAATGTTGGAGCACTTCACGAAGGTTTCGTACTCGACCACATCAAAGCGGGCAAAGCCATGACCATCTATCATGACCTGAAGCTTGATAAGCTGGACTGCACCGTTGCGATTATCAAAAATGCCAAAAGTAATAAAATGGGCGTTAAAGATATCATCAAAGTAGAATGCCCTATTGAAAACCTCGATCTGGATATCCTTGGTTTTATCGATCACAACATCACAGTCAACATTATCAAAGATGAAAAAATTGTTGAAAAAAGGATTCTGAAACTTCCAAAACAGATCACAAACGTTATCAAATGCAAAAACCCTCGTTGCATTACTTCCATTGAGCAGGGGCTCGATCAGGTATTTATCCTTGCTGATCCGGAAAAAGAAGTTTACAGATGTAAATACTGCGAAGAGAAATATACTGGCAAACGCAATAAATAATTACATAAAAAAAGAAACGTCCACAAAAGACGTTTCTTTTTTTATGCAAGCAGACCGATAAGCCGGGTTATGTCGTTGAGTGATCATCTGTCTAGGCCATCCGTTGCCAGATGGCTCAAGCGACCCACCTGAAAGCACGACGGGCAGCCGTATTGCTTTCGTTTCGGTCTTGCTTCGAATGGAGTTTACATGTGCCCGTTCTGTTACCACAACGGCGGTAGTCTCTTACACTGCCTTTCCACCCTTACCTTCCATAAAGAAGGCGGTTTATTTCTGTTGCACTGGTCTGGGAGTCACCTCCACCGGACGTTATCCGGCATCCTGCCCTTTGAAGCCCGGACTTTCCTCGTCTGCACCCTTTCGTCTGTACAGCCGCGATCACCTGACCTGCTTGCACGAGTGTTATTCTAACACGAATATATTTTTAAGTAAAGAAAAAAATCATCAAGATTTCTATACATCAAAACAACTTCCGCCGACGAATTCCCTTAACAGTGAATTATGTGGAATATCCTCACTTGGAACAGAAATGAAATAATCCAGAAATTTCAAAAGGCGTTTTGCCTCCAGATACTCCGGTTCGCTCTTATCAATGCCAAATAACAGTGGCTCTGCATATACTTTAAGGCATGCCAGCTCATACACAAGTGCTGAATTAAACATGACATCTGCCTGCTCCTGATATGGAAAGATGTTCGCTTCTTCTCCACGACGTACAGACGGCCATCTGGCAATCGTATCTTTTGCCGAAGTTCCTCTGGTTCTTGCATCACGTACAATCCGTCGGAGCAGCCTGCCGTCCGTAGTCGGAATGCGGTTATGTTCATCAATATTCAGCTGAGTCAGTGCGCTGATATAAATCTTGAATTTACTTTCTGCCGGAAGTGCATAGCTCAGTTTATCATTCAGACCATGAATTCCCTCTATAACCAACACATCCTCCGGACCAAGCTGGAGAAAATCGCCTTTATACTCTCTGTGTCCTGTCTTAAAATTAAACACTGGCAATTCAATACGTTCTCCACGCAAAAGAGCAAGCATATCTTTGTTGAACTGCTCTACATCAATTGCTTCAAGACATTCATAATTTTTTTCTCCATATTCATCCAGCGGAGTCTCTTCTCTGTTCTTGAAATAATTATCAACTCCGATCGGATGCGGCTTCATTCCGTGCGCCAGAAGCTGAATAGACAAACGATGCGAAAAAGAAGTCTTTCCCGATGAAGACGGTCCCGCGATCATAATAAACTTCTTATTGCCTTCCAAGACAATTCTCTGTGCAATATCAGAAATCTTGGCTTCCTGAAGTGCCTCCTGAACCAGAAGAATATTGCTGATACCTTCTTTTGTAATGTGATTATTCAGATCTCCGACATAAGAGATATCCATCTTCTCTGCCCACTCCTGAGATTCTTTCTGCACCTGAAAGATTTTTCCTTCCGGGCGAAACGGTGAAATCACAGACGGATTTTTTCTTGTTGGAAGTTCCAGAACAAAACCTTCATCGTAAAGTTTCAGATCAAAGTATTTTACATACCCTGCATGATCTGCCATATAACCATAAAAATAATCTTCATAGTAACCAATATTATAAATATTCACCTTGGATACCCGACGGAAACGAAACAGTTTTTCTTTGTCATACATTCTATGATGATGAAAAAGTGAAACTGCATCATCTGTATTTACAGAACGTTTTCCAATCGGTGTACACATATCTGCCAGTTCCTGCATCCGTGTTTTTACATTGTCAAGGAAATGCTGATCAAGAACTGCTTTGCCGGCCATGGTAAAATAATAGCCATTTCCGACGGAATAGTGGATCATGACTTTTTCTATATTTTCTTTTCCTGCCACATCATAGATTGCTCTCAGCAGTACCAGACAAACCGTTCTTTTATAGGTTTCGAATCCTATATGATCTTTTGTCGTTACAAATTCCAGTGTACAGTCACCTTTCAGTTTCTTCTGGAGTTCACGTAATTTTCCATCTGCCATTACCAGAATGACAGGCGCTTCTGCCACTTCTTCCTGATACTCATCCACGATTTCTCTGTATGTCGTACCAATTGCATATTCATGCTCTTTCCCGTCAATCGTAACTTTAACCATTTCCTGATTCATAAAACAGCCCTCCTGTTACTATCCTGCTACAGTATCATATATGGACTTTTCACTTTCGCACATGTTATCTGAAGTGATGGATATTTTTCTTCCAGAATTTTACGCATTGCCTTCATAAAGATATATTCCGTACCATAATGTCCGGCATCTATGATCGGAAGTCCACTGGCAACAGCATCAATTCCCGTATGATGATCAATATCACCCGTCACATAGACATCCGCTCCTTTGGCAAGGACATCCGAAATCATGCTTTTGCCGCTTCCGGTGCAGATGGCAGCTTTTTCTACCATTGTATCCGGATCTCCGTAAATCCTGACATCATTCAGCGCCAGCGCCTCTTTTACAAATTCTCCGCATTCTTTCAGAGTCATCTTATACGGGAGGCAGCCAACCCGTCCAAATCCCTCTTCACCCTGCTCTGTATGAGCAGTTACCGAGAGGACTTCTCTATCTGTAAGTTTCAGATAGTCTGCACTGAGTTCTGCCATACCAAGCACGTCGTAATTGGTATGCATCGCATAATACTGAATCCTGTTTCTGATCAGTTTCAGAATTCTGCGCCCTGTAAAAGAATGATTATTTATTTTTTTCTGTCCTTCAAAGATCATCGGATGATGCGTAATGATCATGTCTGCTCCTGCAGAAATTGCTTCATCCAGCGTTTTCTCCGTAAGATCCAGTGCCAAAAGCACATGATGCACCTCCGCTTCATCATCACCGACCAGAAGGCCTACATTGTCCCAGTGTTCTGCCATGTCAGCCGGATAACGACCATCAAGCCAGTTTGTCAGTTCCTTTACCTTCATATCTCTGTAAAGCAGCCAAAATCAACCGCTTTTCCTCCTCTACTTCATCCAGGCGTTTCTTTGCGCCCTCTCCTGCTGCATTTTTCAATTGTCCGGAAATTTCTTCTCTGATTCGCAGTTCGCGTTGCAGATACTTATAAAGAACCGGATGCAGACGCTCCAACAGCAGTTTTCCAAACATTTCCTCTTCTCTCGTCCAGATTTCTCCTGGTGTTCTGCCCGAAACTGCTTTCATCATCGGATAATATTTCCCATCTTCCAGAATCATTTCTTCCTGAATAATACAGAATCCATGTTCCATAAGGAAATGACGAAAATGAGGAATATCCGACTGCGGTTGAAGAATCAGTTCCCGAAAGCCCGGCAATGCAGCCTTACCTTCTGTAAGGATTTTCTCCATCAAAGGGCCGCCCATCCCGGCAATAACCAATGTATCACCTTCTCCGGTGCGGACGCCCTGCAGTCCGTCACAGAGTCTCGCCTCTATGTATTTGCTCATCCCATACTCTGCAATATGTTCCTGTGCCCTGGCCAGCGGTCCTTTTCCTACATCGGTCGCGATCGCACCCGGAATCTTATGATTCAGCATAAGGTATACCGGCAGATATCCATGATCACATCCCACATCTACCAGCCGGTTTCCCTCCGTCACCATGTCTGCAATAGCTTTGAGGCGTCTGGACAGCTGTACATGATTCCCTGCCATTAATCCAGATAATCCTTCAGCTTGCGGCTGCGGCTCGGATGGCGGAGTTTACGAAGTGCCTTTGCTTCGATCTGACGAATACGCTCTCTCGTAACGTTGAATTCTTTACCAACTTCTTCCAGTGTACGTGCACGTCCGTCATCCAGGCCAAAACGAAGACGAAGTACCTTCTGTTCTCTTTCTGTCAGTGTTCCCAGCACTTCGATCAGCTGTTCTTTCAAAAGCGTAAATGCAGCTGCATCTGCCGGAACCGGAACATTATCATCCTGAATAAAGTCACCAAGATGGCTGTCTTCCTCTTCACCGATCGGAGTTTCCAGTGATACCGGTTCCTGTGAGATCTTAAGGATTTCACGAACACGATCTACCGGCATTTTCATTTCTTCTGCAATTTCTTCCGGAGTAGGTTCGCGTCCTAACTCCTGAAGCAGCTGACGGGAAACTCGAATCAGTTTGTTGATCGTTTCTACCATATGCACCGGAATACGAATGGTACGTGCCTGATCGGCAATCGCACGTGTAATTGCCTGACGAATCCACCAGGTAGCATACGTACTGAATTTGTATCCTTTACGATAATCAAATTTCTCCACTGCTTTGATCAGGCCAAGATTTCCTTCCTGAATGAGGTCAAGGAACAGCATTCCCCTTCCGACATATCTCTTGGCAATGCTTACAACCAGACGAAGATTCGCCTCTGCAAGACGTTTCTTTGCCTCTTCATCACCCTGTTCCATACGTTTTGCCAGTTCGATTTCTTCATCTGCTGTCAGAAGACTTACTTTACCGATCTCTTTCAGGTACATACGAACCGGATCTTCAATGCTGACACCTTCCGGCACAGACAGATCGATCTTATCCAGTTCAATTTCTTCCTCATCATCCATTTTTTCGATGTCTGCATCGTCATCCAGAATCAGCTCTTCATCATTTCCTGAAATACGAAGCACATCAACTCCACTGGCTTCCAGAAAATCCAGAACCTTTTCCATCTGTTCAACTTCCAGAGACTGGTCTTTAAAGAAATCGCTGATTTCCTGATATTCCAGTACATTTTTCTTCTTTTTTGCAAGCTCCAGAAGCTCTACCAGTTTCTCGCTGAATTTGCCCATATTCATTTCCATAGGTGCTCATTCCCTCCATATAGTGTTTATATTTTAACCTTATTCAAAAGAAATATGCAGTTCCCGGCGTTTTCGCCCAAGTTCTTCCAATTCTTTTTTTGCTTTGACTATCTGCTGCAATCCTGCCATATCCGTAGGATCCCAGTTACGGTTCCGTTCCGCAAGGCTTTCGGATTTTATCCTGAGAAGTGTATCTGCAAACGCCTGATCCTGTTCCTGTTGATTTTCCAGATGGATCGTCGCATTAAAAAGTGATGCCACTTCCCGCTGTTCTTCACTGTCTGTAAAACTATTCAGAAGTTTCGCAGGATTAACCTGTCCCTCTTCCCTCTGCTGAAACAGCATCTGCGCCACTTCTCTGTATAATGGGACCACAAAGTCCTCCGGTGTCAGATACTGTGCAACTTTATCAAAAACATTCGGATACGTTACCAGCCAGGTCAGCATCAGTTTCTGTGCCTGCTCTGAAGCGGTCTCTTTTTTCTTTTTATTCTGACTGCCACTCTTTGGCTGTATCCGATTTTCGGCCGGTGTTCCTTTAAGCGCCAGCGTATTCACCCGCTTACGCAGATCTTCTGTGCTGACACCGTATTGTCCCCGATACTTCTTGACAATCGCTTCTATATAAAGATTTCTTTCCAGTTCATCTTTCAGTTCCAGAAGCATTTCTGCACATCGCTCGAAGAAACGATTCTGCCCCTGTGGTTCCTCCATCGGAAACTCGCTTTCTGCAATACTCACACGAAACATAAAGCTGTCGGATGCCTGGTTCAGCCGTTCTTCAAATGCCTCTGCACCCATGTTTTTGATAAACTCATCCGGGTCTTTGTAGGGTTTCAAATCAACAACTCTTGAATTCACTCCCGCTTCCCGAAGAATCGGAATTCCACGAAGTGCCGCCCGAATGCCAGCCTCATCACTGTCATACAGAAGCAATACTTCCTGGGTATACCGTTTCAAAAGACTGGCATGGCCTGATGTCAGTGCAGTTCCAAGCGACGCCACCGCATTGGTAAATCCCGCCTGATGCATGGAGATCACATCCATGTATCCCTCACACAGGATCAGATATTTCTTTCTTGTCGTTCTGGCAATATTCAATCCATATAAATTCCGGCTTTTATCAAAAATCTTCGTCTCCGGTGAATTCAGATATTTGGGCTTGCCGTCTCCCATAACACGGCCGCCAAAACCGATCACACGATTATTGACATCCATGATCGGAAAAATAACCCTGTTCCAGAACTTATCATACATTCCATGCCGTTCATCCACGTTGAACAGTCCCGATTCACGGAGCCGCTCATCACTGTATCCTTTGGATTTGAGGTATTTATACAGGCCGCTGCCAAACTTGTCCGAATAACCAAGCCCAAATTTCCGCATCGTCTCTTCACTCAGTTGACGCCCTGCGAGGTATTCATGTCCCTGCCTGCCGCCTTCTGTACGGAGCTGATAATAATAATACTGCGCCGCCTGCTTATTGATTTCCAGAAGTTCTGCCTTCTGCTCTGCTTTTTCTCTCACTTCTCTGGAATATTCAATCTTTGGAAGTTCTACTCCCGCTCTGTCCGCAAGATGCTTTAACGCTTCTCCGAACGAATAATTTTCATATTCCATAATAAAATTAAATACATTTCCTCCTGCACCACAGCCAAAGCAATAATACATCTGCTTGCCGGGTGTTACAGAAAAAGAAGGAGTTTTCTCATTATGAAAAGGGCACAGTCCAAAATAGGAACTTCCCTTTCTTGTCAGTTTCACGTATTGCGATACTACATCTACAATATCATTTTTCTGTCGGACTTCCTCAATGATATCGTCCGAATAACGCATACCCATCCTCCTCTGTCATTACTGTTCACTCCGTTCACAGTAATCCTCTATCATTTTATCAGTAAACTTCCCATGCTTTTGGTATATAGATCTTTCGAAACTTTGCCATGGAATACTGGTCTGTCATACCGGCCAGATAATCGCAGACCACTTGTGTCTTCGATTCTCCTTTTTTCATCAGCTGCCGGTATTCTGCTGACATCTCATCTGGATTTTCTATATAATATGTATAAAGCTTTTTCAGCATTTTGATTGCTTTTTTTTCTTCTTTTTTTGCCTCCGGATGATCATAGACATTTTGAAACATGATCTTCCTGAGATCCATCATTGCCTCATAAATCTCCGAAGACATTTCAATATGATTCTTCTCCATGCTGCTCTCTATGATATCATGTACAAATGTATTCAAACGTTCTCTCGTTGTATACCCCAGCAGCATTCGAAGTGTCACCGGTATATCGTCTTCTGTAATAATGCCGGCTCTTTGCGCATCATCCATATCATGATGGATATAAGCAAGCTTATCCGCCAGGCGGACCACCTGTCCTTCCATCGTAGACGGATTTCCACTGATCCGGTGATTCAGGATCCCATCCCTTACTTCCCATGTAAGATTCAGTCCTTCACCATTCTTCTCCAGCACCTGCACTACACGGATGCTTTGTCGATAATGTGCAAAACCTCCCGGATGGATCTCATCCAGTGCCTTCTCCCCGGCATGTCCGAACGGAGTATGCCCCAGGTCATGCCCCAGTGCGATTGCTTCCACCAGATCTTCATTCAGGCGCAATGCCTTCGCAATCGTCCTTGCAATCTGAGATACCTCAAGCGTATGTGTAAGACGGTTTCTGTAATGGTCTCCCTGTGGTGCAAGAAAAACCTGTGTCTTGTCCTTCATTCTCCGAAATGCCTTACAGTGCAAAATTCTGTCCCGGTCTCTCTGATAGACTGTGCGGACATCACATTCTTCCTCCTGCCGTTCTCTGCCTCTGGAATGACCACTGTGTGCCGCATAAGGACTTAAAAGTTCCAGTTCTCTCTGTTCCATACTTTCTCTGATATTCATAGGCACGCCCTCCACAGAATGACAAAATACCTCTTATTAATTATATTCTGTGTCAAGCAGCAAATTCCTCTTTTTTTCAAAAAAAACATGCAGATAAATTTTTTCGACATTCGCAAACACAATTCGAGATGTGCACATAAAACAAAAAGCCCTGTACGGGCAAAAAGAAAAGCCCTTGAATCATCAAGGGCTCTGCATGCGGAAGATGGGACTTGAACCCACACGAGCGCAATGCTCACAAGATCCTTAGTCTTGCTCGTCTGCCAGTTCCGACACTTCCGCATATCGCATTTCGTGGAAATCGACTTCCTCGCGATAACAGATATTATACCCAAAGACTTGACATCTGTCAATACCTTTTTTTGTATTATGCGGAAGATGGGACTTGAACCCACACAAGCGCAATGCTCACAAGATCCTTAGTCTTGCTCGTCTGCCAGTTCCGACACTTCCGCATATTCTGTTTCGCAGGAGTTAACTCCTCGCGACAAATGATATAATATCAGAGTCCATTCACAAAGTCAACACCTTTTTTGAAGTTTTTTATATATTTTATATTTTTCATTCAATTTGGTGATTTTATGGTCGGATATTTTCTAATTCAGTTCCGCGATTCTGCTCACTGCAACATAGATTTCCTGTATTTTATACCAGGTTGGGTAATCTGTGATTCCGGTTTCCGGAAGGCCAAAAACATTTTGAAATTTACGTACAGATTCACTGGTCCGTTCCCCATAAATCCCATCTTCACCCACTTTCGGAATTGCCGGATATGCTCCCGCGATCACATTAAGCTGTTCCTGAAGCTGTCTGACCTTCTCTCCTGTAGCTCCAATATTCAGATCATATCCCGGCCAGGAAGACGGAATACCGGAAATTTCTTCTGCTACATTGATATACATATCATTGCCATAAAAATACCTCAGGATCTCGATTGGTGAATATCCCTGATCTCCCAGTGATTTGCTTCCCCACTGTGTCATCCACCCTCTATTCCTGCACTGCACCCTTCTTCCATCACAATACTGTGTCAGAATTGGCTGACGCACATTCGGTCTGGACAGATAGTTTTCAAAAAGTTCGTCTGTGATTCTCGATATGCTGTCAAATACATTTCTTCCACGAATCCATTTGTGATCATATGCAGTCGAAGATGTAATAGTAAAATCTTTTCCTTTATTCCGGTACCATTCTGTGTAGACCCTGTTTAAGGTAAATGACATGATTGCCAGTATATTTGCTCGAATCGTATCATCCGGCCAGGTAGCGTAAATTTCACTGCTCGCAACATTTTTTATATAATCTTTGTACCGTTCATAATAATCCGGCGCTGTTGTATCATTTACCGATCCATCATGAACCACGATATATTCCGGTATGACTACTCTGCTCAAAACGATCTCTCCACTTTCATTCACCGGCTTTATCTCAGCTTCTTCTATCTTTGGCGGATATTCTGCAAATAACGTATGGGGTCCGATCACAAGTCTTTCAAAAGATGCTTCTGCCTGAAATGCCATTTTTATCGATTGCTGCGCCACCACGCCTGGTAATACCTGTGTTCCTGCAATTTCTGTATTTTCAAATCCTTCCGCCTGCACCTGAATCGTATACTCCGCATAAGGCTGTTCTTCCACTGGTTCCATACTATATTCCAGAGGTGGTGTTTTTAACTCAAGAGTCGGTGTCTGCCCGGATGAATCCGTACGTACTTCTTCCACCGTCTGTCCACTCTCTCCGGTATAAGAGATCCTCACCAATGCATTTTCCACCGGTCGCGTACCATCTTCCGTAAAAACACTTACCTTCAGCTCGCCCTGATCCGGCTGATCCTGCTGACTTTTTACTTTATTATAAAATTCCACCTGCTTCTCCTGCCAAGAGCTCTCCGTATATTCTATGCATCATGTATCCCGTATAACACAAAAAGACAGATGCATATTCGCATCCGTCCTTCTGTCTGCCATCTGCTACTTTCTATTTTCAGAAGATTTTCAGAATATCATTGTACATAACTACTACCATCAGCACCATAAGTGCCATCAGCCCTGCAAAATGAATCCTGCCCTCAATTTCTCGATTGATCGGTTTCTTCCGAATTGCCTCAATGATCAGAAAAACAAGTCTTCCGCCATCCAGTGCCGGAAGAGGAAGCAGATTCATAACACCAAGGTTTGCCGACAACAGTACTGCCATATTCAGCATGTTCATCCAGAGCATCAGAGTACCTTCACTCTTACTTTCTTCATAAGTTGTACCAATCGCATCTACGACACCTACCGGGCCGCTGAGATTCTGGAATCCAAGCTGTCCCGTAACCAGTTCTTTCAGACTCAGCAGAGTCGTCCTGATCATATATTTTATTTCCAGTGCACCGTATTTCAGTATCCGCAGGCCGGAGGTCTTTGTATAACCAAGGTTATAAGAAAATCCAAGCTGTGGTGTACGATACTCTTTCGGAGTAATTGTCGCTGTATAATCCAGGCCATCTCTGTCATACGTAATCTCTACCGATTCACTCGAAAGCGGATGTTCTGCAAGATATGCATCATATGCCTCACCGTCCGCAATCTCCACACCATTGATTGCCGTGATCGTATCCCCCGGCTGCAATCCTGCCTCCTGGAGTGGCATTCCGTCAATCAGAGATTCCACTGTCATAGAAGATGCATCTGATCTGTTAAATCCCAGCAGGTATCTTACCGATACATCAGGTGTGTATGAAATCGTTTCTGTCCTGCCATCTCTTCTGACCTTCAGGGTAACTGTGTCGCCCTCCTTCAGATCATTCAGATACATATATACATACAGATCTTTTGCAAGATCCACATGATATCCGTCATATTCTGTAATAATGTCTCCATTCTGAAGCCCTGCCTCTGCAGCTGCTGAATTTTTATCCACTTCCAGCACTTCAGCCGGATCATATCCCACAAAACCTACAATGATCACTGCAAGCACAAACGCCAGAATAAAGTTAAATATCGGACCGGCCGCAACGACAGAAATCCTGCCCCATACAGATGCCGCATTAAAGGAGCCCGGAATTTCCTCCTCGGCAGTATCTTCACCCACCATGGCACATGAGCCACCAAGCGGAAGCAATTTCAATGAATATCTGGTCTCTCCCTTCTGAAAACTCCACAGTCTCGGTCCCATTCCAAGAGAAAACTCAGTTACACTGATTCCGTTTAATTTGGCAAATAAAAAATGTCCAAATTCATGAAACAATATGATTGCACTGAAAATAATAATCGCAATCAGAATCTTCAATCTACCACCTGCTTTCAATCCATTGATATGTATCACTCTCTGTTTCCAGTATTTCTTCAAGTCCAGGATTCTCAATAACTTTATGGCGTTCCATAGACTGTCCTATAATGTCATAAATATCCAGGAAACGAATTTTTTTGTGAAGGAATTTACTTACTGCAAGTTCATTTGCCGCATTAAATACTGTCGGCATGGAACCGCCTGCTTTTGCCGCCTGAATTGCCATCGGAAGACCCAGGAACGTATCCATATCCGGTTCTTCAAAGGTAATCTGACCCAATTTGGCAAAGTCAAGTCTGTCTCCATTCAGATATCTTCTGTGCGGATAATACAGTGCATACTGAATTGGAAGCCGCATATCCGGTGTTCCAAGCTGTGCAATGATCCCTCCATCTTTAAATTCCACCATGGAATGTATCACACTTTGTGGCTGTACAACAACCTGGATCTGATCCAGGCTCACATCAAACAGCCATCTGGCCTCCATCACTTCAAGGCCTTTATTCACCAGTGTCGCAGAATCCACGGTAATCTTCTGTCCCATCACCCAGTTCGGGTGTTTCAAAGTATCTTCCAGCGTCACTGACTCCAGGTCTTTTCTTGTTTTTCCGCGAAAAGGTCCACCCGATGCAGTGATCAGCAGCTTATGGACTTCTTCTTTATGTTCTCCATTCAAGGATTGAAAAACAGCACTGTGTTCACTGTCTACAGGAAGAATCTTTACTCCATATTCTTTTGCCATTGGAATGATCAGATGCCCTGCAGTTACCAGAGTTTCCTTATTGGCAAGTGCAATGTCCTTTCCTGCACGGATCGCCTCGATCGTCGGGCGAATCCCAAGCATTCCCACGATTGCAGTAACCAGAATTTCTGTATCCGGCATGGCAGCCAACTCCAGAAGGCCATCCATTCCTGCGACAACCTTCGTATCCGTATCCTGAATCTTCTGTGCAAGTTCCTGTGCCGCATTCTCATCCCAGACAGCAACCAGACGTGGAGAAAATTCTCTTACCTGTTCTTCCAGTTTCTGAATATTTTTTCCTGCACTGATTCCAAGAACCTCAATATCACCATTGGCACGCACAACATCCAGTGTCTGTGTTCCGATAGATCCTGTGGATCCTAATATTGCAATTTTTTTCATGCCTTTCTCCTTTTTAGAGACCAAGAATCATTTTTGCCAGATAATAAATGACCGGTGCCGTAAAGATTACGCTGTCAAAACGGTCAAGAATTCCACCATGCCCCGGAATCAGCTTTCCATAATCCTTGATTCCCTGATTTCTTTTGATTGCAGAAGCAGCAAGATCCCCAACCATTGAGATCAGTGCTCCAACGCCGCAAATAACTGCATATTCAAGCATTGCTCCATGTGTTGCTGCCGCATAGATCACGCCAAGAAGTGCAGCACCGACTACGCCTCCCACAGCTCCCTCTATTGATTTCTTCGGACTGAGCACCGGTGCCATCTTATGTTTGCCGATCAGCATACCCACACAATATGCACAGGTATCGCATCCCCAGGAACAGAGGAAGATCAGCCATACGATAAATTTACCATCCGGAAGATTTCTTGTCAGAAGAATAAAAGAAAGCATTACCGCTACATAAACTACTCCGAAAAATGTTGCCATGACCTGATCTGCATTGTACTTCGGATACGAAAAAACATATACAAACATGATCAGGATCAGAGCGATCAGAATCGCCATCGTTCCATAACGTTCAAATCCCAGCAACAGAGATACATAATACAGAATCGCACCAAGATATCCAGCCAGTTCCAGAAATTCTGTCTGTTCCTTGTGAACACCCATTGCCTTATAAAGTTCCTGCATTCCAAGCAGAGAAACGCAGAGCAATGTCACAAACAGCACATAGTTTCCGCTTATGATCGTAAGAAGCGCAGCGATTACAAGCAGAATGCCACTTATGAGTCGTGTCTTAAACATATTTTATTCCTCCTTCACGCCTCCATAGCGGCGGTCTCTTCCATTGTATTTTTCGATTGCTCTGATCAGATCTTCTTTATGAAAATCCGGCCATGCAACATCTGTAAAATAAAACTCTGTATATGCCAGCTGCCACATAAGGAAATTGGACAGTCTCTGTTCTCCGCTGGTTCTGATCAACAGATCCGGGTCCGGAACACCTGCTGTATCCAGATACCCCGAAATCGTGTCCTCCGTAATTTCCTGCGGATTCAATCTTCCATCAGCTGCATCCTGTGCAAGTTTACGCATTCCACGGGTGATCTCATCGCGGCTTCCATAATTCAATGCAATCTGAAAATATAATTCATCGTAATCTTTTGAAAATTCTTCGAGTTTCCTGATCTTGTCCTGTATATCCTGATCAAACGCAGTCGGATCTCCGATGATTTTCACACGCATATGATTTTTTTCCGCACTCTTCATGCATTTTTTGAGATAACTGCGGAACAGTTTCATCAGACCTTCGACTTCTTCTCTGGAACGCTTCCAGTTTTCTGTAGAAAAAGCATACACTGTAAGATATTTTACGCCGAGATCTTTAATGTCATCACAGATAGACTCAAGATTTGCACATCCTTTGATATGTCCATATCCTCGCGGCATCCCTTTGGCTTTTGCCCATCTGCCGTTTCCATCGAGAATAATCGCAATATGATTCGGAACTTTCATATTTTCCATATTTATGTTTCTCCTCTCATCCTGCAGAGCGAACAGAAAGAGAGCCCTTTCCGGCTCTCCCTCTCCCTCCAATCTGACAATTGCACAATTCTTATACTGTCAGGATTTCTTTTGATTTCACCTCAACCGCAGCATCAATCTTCTTGATGAACTTATCTGTAAGCTTCTGTACTGCATCTTCCAGATCTTTTACTTCATCTTCAGAAACATCCTGTTTGGTCAGCTTCTTAAATGCATCATTTGCATCACGGCGAATATTACGAACAGCAACCTTGGCTGCTTCTCCTTTTTTCTTTACGTCTTTTACAAGATCTTTACGACGTTCTTCCGTCAGTTCCGGCAGAACCAGGCGCACGATCTTACCATCGTTGCTCGGATTCAGTCCAAGATCTGAAGTAAGGATCGCTTTCTCAATGCCTTTGATCAGGCTGGATTCCCATGGCTGGATCTGAATCATTCTTGCTTCCGGTACAGTAATGTTCGCAACCTGCTGAAGTGGTGTCGGGCTGCCATAATAATCTACTGTGATCTTGTCAAGGATATGCGGATTTGCACGTCCTGCACGAATCGTAGTCAGCTCTGCCTCAAAACCATCCAGTGTTTTTGTCATTTTCTGCTCATATTTCTGAACTCTTTCATCCATTTGTCGAATTCTCCTTCTCCGGTTATATTTTATTTTTTAGAATTCTCTTATACAGTTACTTTTGTTCCTGTAAATTTACCATGTACAGCATTTACAATACTGTTTTCTTCTTCAAGGCCAAATACCAGCATCGGCATCTTCTGTTCAAGGCACATAATAGATGCAGTAAGATCCATTGCTGCAAGTTTTTTATCAACAACTTCTTCAATAGAAATCTCATCGTATTTCACAGCATTCGGATTCAGTTTTGGATCGCTGTCATAAATACCGTCTACTGCCTTTGCAAGAAGGATTGCTTCTGCTTCGATCTCAACAGCACGCAGAACTGTAGCTGTATCTGTTGAGAAATACGGATGACCTGTACCTCCCGCAAAGAAGAGAATCTTGCCTTCTGCAAATGCCTCTTCTACTGCATCTTTTGAGTAAAGCTTTGTGAATGCGCCACACACAAATGGTGTAAAGATTTCCGTCTTAAGTCCCAGATATCTGCAGATATCAGATACATAAATACAATTCATCACAGTAGCAAGCATGCCGATCTGGTCTGCTTTGTTACGATTGATCGTCTCGCTTGTACGACCTCTCCAGAAGTTGCCTCCACCGATCACAATACCAATCTGTGTTCCTTCTTCCGCAACCGCACGGATCTGTTTTGCAACAGCAATAACCGTTGCCTCGTCAAATCCTTTTTTTTCGGCTCCGGCAAGAGCTTCTCCACTTAATTTCAGTAATATTCTTTTCATAGATCATTTATCCTTTCCCGCAATGCCACAGCATTGTTTATCTCTACCAAACTCCTGTAACGATTTCATTTCCTTCTTCATCTACGGATGTGGAAACTGTGAAATCCGGATAATAGTAATATCCAGTTGTTCCGGTAGCAGAGTCATCGTCATACTCGGAAGACTGGGAATCCCCTACGGCTCCGACAAGGTCATCAATAGACATACCGATATATTTCTCTGCTGTCTGAATCGTGGAATTTGTAGGATCATCGCTGCTTGGATTATTATTGCTGCTGTTGCCATTGTTATCCGATGGTGCCGTCGTCGGATCCGGATTATCTGTATTGGAATTATTAGAATTATTGGAATCATCCGGTGCCTCTGTCGGAGTCGGTGTCACAGAATCACTGTCCTCATCTGTTTCCAGACCGAGTCTCTTCTTAACATCATTCAGTGTTGAGATTTCCTTCGTACTGTTTGCCGTCATATAGGTTGCATACGGAATCGCATCTTCATCTTTTCCATCCATACGAAGTGTGATCTGTTTAATCGTTGTAAGCGGCAGTTTTCTGAAGAAACATTCATTTTTTTCTTCATCTGTGTACGTAATTCTGATATCATATATGGTTGACGCTGACTGTGGTTTTTCATAATAATAAACTGCATTGTCTCCACTCTTCAGTGTAAACATACCGTTTACCAGATCATCACCCCACTCATCTGCGGTGTCTTCATCTGCGTCATCAGACGGAGTCTCTCTGATATAGATCGCTGCAATCTCAGATCCTGTCTGATTTACAATAGTCACCTTTGATGCTGTGGATGTCTTCTCACCCATGATATTCTTTTCAACAGTTTCTTCCATATTTACCATCTCCGGCGTCGGAGTCGGGGATACTGAAGTTTCTTCGGTCGGAGTTGGTGTTGTCTGTACTACAGAACCTGCATCATTTTTCTTACCGCATCCTGCTGCCACAACAGCCAGTGTCAACAGTCCGGCTGCTGCCAGATATCTTTTCCTGATCATATATATTTCCTCCTAATTCTAGTCGCGGAATAGGTTACTGTTCACTCCGTTCACAGTAACCAGAATAGTCATCTTTTAGTTTAATTATACAGAGTATCAAATTCTTGTCAACTAATTGTCTGCGAATTCATACTTTTTTTAAAGTTACAGATTTTTGACTTTGAATTCTCTTTCTGCCTCTCTCCGCTGGTCTTTCTTCGCAATATCCTGTCTCTTGTCATACAACTTTTTACCGCGTGCAACTCCTATTTCAAGTTTCACAAGACTGTCCTTGAAATATACTTTCAGTGGTACAAGAGTCAGGCCTTTTTCCTGAAGACTTCCTTCGATTTTGTTGATCTCATATCTGTGAAGAAGTAATTTACGGACTCTCATAGGATCTTTGTTAAAAATGTTTCCCTTCTCATAAGGACTGATATGCATCCCGTAAATGTATACTTCCCCGTTTTCCACACGAATAAACGATTCCTTCACACTGCATTTACCTGCTCTGAGCGACTTCACCTCAGTGCCGACAAGTGCAATCCCTGCTTCATAAGTATCCTCTATAAAATAGTCATGAAAAGCTTTTTTATTATTTGCGATCAATTTCATCCCAGATTTTTTTGCCATGAAAAACACCTCCTTTATTCGTTCAGACCCATCTCATCTACAGTGTTTTCAACTACTGAAAAATCCACCGTTCGTTTCAGTGCATCTGCATCTGCCACTCTGACCGTAACTTTCTGCCCCAGATGGTAAACTTTCTTCGTAAGCTCTCCGCGAAGTTCATAGTTTTCCTCATCGAATTCATAATAATCATCTGACAGTGCCGTAATATGAACGAGGCCTTCCACTGTATTCGGAAGTTCCACATAAAATCCATAAGCAGTAACTCCCGAAATAATTCCATCGAAAATTTCTCCCAGATGATAGGACATATACTCTGCTTTTTTCAGACGGTCAGACTCTCTCTCCGCCTCCTGTGCACGTCTTTCGCATACGCTGGACTGTTCTGCCACATGTTCCAGTATTTCCCTGTAATGTTCTGTTTTTCCTTCTCGCTGTAATCTGCCTCTTATATTATCACGAATGATACGGTGGATCTGTAAATCCGGATATCTTCTGATCGGAGAGGTAAAATGACAGTAATATTTCGCTGCAAGCCCAAAGTGTCCGCTGCACTCTGTTGTATATCGTGCCTGTTTCATCGTTCTCAACATCAGTCTGCTGATCATCATTTCATTCGGCATTCCCTGAATCTGCTCAAGAATCTCCTGAATTTCCTTTGGTGTGATTTCCTCACATGCTTTCTGCACCTGAATCCCCTGATGTCTCAGAAGCGTAAGAAGGCTTTCCACTCTTTCCGGATCCGGATTGTCATGCGTACGGTAAACAAACGGATATTCTCCCTGGCAGTATTCTTTTGCCACTGTTTCATTTGCCATCAGCATAAAATCTTCTATGATCTGTGTAGCAACATTCTGTTCGTATGGCTTCACATCAATTGCCCGTCCTGCCCCGTTCAGAATGATCTTGCTTTCAGGAAAATCGAAATCAATAGAACCTCTGTTATGTCTCTTGCTTCTCAAAAGTGCCGATAATTCTTTCATAAGGAAAAACATTGGCACAAATTCCTTATACTCTCTGCTTGTCTCAGTGTCTCCATCTTCAAGAATACATCTGACCTGATTATAACTCATACGACGATCCACTCGAATAACCGTCTCTGCAATCCGATGAGCAACTACTGTACCATTCTCATCAATATCCATAAGACAGCTTAAAGTCAGGCGGTCCTGCCCCTGATTCAATGAACAGATTCCGTTAGACAGCCGTTCCGGAAGCATTGGAATGACTCTGTCAGCAAGATATACACTGGTGCCCCTTTTCAGTGCTTCTTTGTCCAGTGCACTTCCTCCCTGTACATAATTACTCACATCTGCAATATGCACACCCAGATGATATATATTTCCCTCTTTTGTAAGAGAAACTGCATCATCCAGATCTTTTGCATCTTCACCATCGATTGTAACTGTCATAAGCTGTGTCAGATCCGTTCTGCCATCCCGGTCAGCCTCCTGCACATGATCCGGTACCCGCATGGCCTGATTCATAACTTTTACAGGAAACTCTGACGGAATATTGAAGCTTTTAACGATTGCAAGAATGTCCGTTCCCGGTGCATTCATACTTCCAAGATTCTCTGCGATCTTACCTTCCGGTTTTCTCCTGTCGTTCCCATAATCTATAATCTCTGCAACAACTTTGTCTCCATCGCGAACCCCTTTGGAATTCTTAGGCGAAATGTAGATATCCTTTGAGAACTTCTGATTATCGCACAGAATAAAACCGTAATCCCTCTCCCTCTGGAATGTACCAACGATTTCTTTATTTACACGTTCCAGAATCTCTATTACAGTACCTTCTCTGCGTTTCCCTGTTTTGGCTTCATTTTTGAGGAGTACCCGGACACGGTCCATATGCATTGCAGTCCCTGTATGATCTGCCGGGATAAAGATATCATCTTCCTCCTCTTCCAGTTCTACAAAACCAAAGCCCTTATGATTACCGATAAAAGTTCCTTCTTTGATCAGTCCCAGCTTACTGAGGGCTTTTATATCCCTTTTCTTTGGTTTTACAGATATTTTCTCTTTGGAAAATTTTTTCTTTTTTTTCTTTTCCCAGATTTTCTTCTTACTCACGTATACTCCTTTGCTATGAGAAAAAAAAGCACTCTTGTGTTTATACAAGAGTGTTTCCTTCTGACAATTCTTAAAAATTCATATTCAAAACTGCTGCCAGTACAAAAAATAACACTGCCATAATTGTGGTAGCTTTCACAAGTCCACCCTCCATAGAACGACCTTTGTTCTTTCCCCAGTAGGAATCCGCTGCTCCGGAAATCGCTCCACCAAGTCCCTGCTGCTTTCCTTCCTGCATAAGTACAACAACGGTAAGCGCAATACAATCTATGGCAAAAATAACAGTGAGAATAGTTCTTAAAATCTGCACTTCGGTTACACCTCCTAATCAACTAGAATTCATTCTATCATAACCATTCTTCGATTTCAACTGTTTTTAGTCATTTCCATTTCAAATTTCCATTTCAAAAAAACAATTTGCGGGCTGCATGTAAACAGCCCGCTCTTTCACCCTTCCCTGCCAAATGGATTCTCATAAACTGCCTGTTTTTCAAGCTGTTCTGCAATCCTGAGCAGTTGATTGTATTTTGCATTTCGATCCGATCTGCAGGGTGCTCCGGTTTTGATCTGGCCTGCACCGGTTGCAACTGCCAGATCTGCGATAAATGCATCTTCTGTCTCACCGGATCTGTGTGAGATTACTGCACGATAGCCTGCATTCTGTGCCATTTCTACTGCATCCATAGCTTCACTCAACGTGCCGATCTGGTTCACCTTGACAAGAATTGCATTCGCCGCATGAAGCTGTATCCCACATTTCAGTCGTTTGATATTTGTAACAAAAAGATCATCCCCTACAAGCTGTACCGTTTTTCCCAGCCGTTCGGTCATCTCTTTCCAGCCTTCCCAGTCATCCTCATGAAGTCCGTCTTCAATGGAGATTATCGGGAATTTCCTGACAAGTTCTTCATAATATGCAATCATTTCACCGCTGTCTCTTAAAACCTCTTTTCCTTTCATCTGGCTCTCACCCGGAAAATAATAGCAGTTCAGATTCTCGTCATACAATTCACTTGCCGCTGCATCTATCGCAATCAAAATATCTTCTCCCGGTTTATATCCTGCTTTTTCCACAGCCTGGACAATTAATGCCAGAACCTCCTGACTGTCTGCCAGATCCGGTGCAAATCCGCCTTCATCTCCTACCGCAGTAGACAGGGACCTTTCTTTCAAAATAATTCGCAGTATCTGGTAGATCTCCACACACATGCGAATTCCCTCCTCAAACTTTTCCGCGCCCACCGGCATGATCATAAATTCCTGAAGGTCTACTGTATTATCTGCATGTTTTCCCCCATTCAGAATATTCATCATCGGTACCGGCATTTTTTTACTGTGGCAGCCTCCCAGATACTGATAAAGCGGAATTCTGAGTGCCATCGCAGCCGCTCTTGCAACCGCCATCGAAACGCCAAGTGCTGCATTTGCTCCTACATTACTCTTATTGTCTGTGCCATCCGTATCAATCAGAATCTGATCAATCCGATTCTGATCCAGTGCATTTTCTCCAATAACTGCTTCTGCCAGTTTCGTATTTACATTTTCTACCGCCTTCTCCACACTCAAACCTGTATAATAGCCTTTTTTTCCATCGCGAAGTTCCACTGCCTCAAATTTCCCGGTCGATGCACCTGACGGCACTATCGCTCTCGCTGTATATCCATTTATACCAACAATTCCTTCTCCTACAGTAACTTCTACCTCTACGGTCGGATTTCCTCTGGAATCCAACACTTGTCTTGCTTGAATCTTTCGAACAGGCAGATAACGAAACATGCACTTACCTCCTTCATATTTGATTATTGTTATCATTACTCAGTATCTTCACACCAACTGATACTCTTTATTTTCTCCCTTTCGTCTGTTTCTATACCATACTTTCTTTTTCATTATTTTCTGTAAATTTTATATTTTTATATAACTTTACAATTTATTATTTGTTTTTCTTATTTTTTTCAATTTTCTTATTGACATATTTCTTATTATCTGTTATAGTAAGTTCATAAAACAAAAGGAACTACAAAATAAATAAAAGGAGCGTGAAACCACCGAAAACATAAGTGATTTCCCATAATTCAGGAAAGCGAGGTACAGACCACCAGAAACGAAATGAATTTCCTTTATAATTTATGAAAGAGAGGTACGGACCACCAAGAACGTAATCATTTAATTCCAAATGTTTTAAAACAACTCAGGAGGTAAGTTCCATTGGACACTGAACATTAAAAGAGCCACCAGAAAATAATCATCTGATGGCTCTAAATTTTTGCCTTTTCGCATATATTCTTTCAAGATCTTCTATTGGAGATACTATGTCTTCTTCTCATCATTATCCACTCATTCCCAGATTACTCTTCCTTCTTGCCGGCGCCTTTATTCTGGGTGGGCAGGCAGGTAAATTGCATTCCTGGCAGAAATCTCAGGCAACATCCGCTTCTCTCTTATCTGAATCCACCAGTTGGGGACTCAGTTTCCAAAAGGAGGGCGAACGTCCTGTCGGGAATGCCACGATCAACGCTCTTGGCAAGTATCATGCCTACTATGCGGAAGATACCAACGAAAGAAAAATCTACCTCACTTTTGATGCCGGATATGAAAACGGAAATACTCCACGTATCCTTGATGCTCTGAAAAAACATCAGGCCCCTGCCACATTTTTTGTTGTAGGTAATTTCATTTCAGACAATCCTGATCTGATCCGGCGCATGGTTTCTGAAGGGCATACAGTTGGCAATCACACAATGACGCACCCTGATATGTCAGGCATTTCTTCAAAAGATGATTTTCAGAAACAATTGGACGGCGTAGAAAAGCTGTATGAATCTGTCACCGGTGAACAGATGACAAAATTTTACCGTCCACCGCAGGGAATCTACAGTACCACAAACCTGACCATGGCCAAAGAGCTGGGATATTCCACCTTTTTCTGGAGCCTTGCATATGTAGACTGGATTCAGGATCAGCAGCCTTCCAGGGAAGAAGCCTTTCAAAAGCTTCTCGCGCGCATTCATCCCGGTGCCATTGTCCTTCTGCACAATACTTCCTCTACAAATGGCCTGATCCTGGATGACCTGCTTACAAAATGGGAAGAAATGGGCTATCGTTTTTGCTCATTAAAAGAACTGACCGGGGCTTAATCCCCGGCCAGTTTATCAATCGTTTTTACTTTCTTTTGTATGGAGATCTTCTTTAATCTGTGAGCTAGAAATCTCCGGAGTACGTGGCAGATATACCACCTCGCATCCTTCTTCTTTCAGAAAATCAAATTTTCCCTTCCAGTCATCTCCCATTACAAAAGTATCCACATGATACTCTTTCACATCCGTTCTCTTCTGCTCCCAGTTCTCCTCAGGAATAACAAGATCTACATAACGAATTGCCTCCAGCAGCTGTTTTCTTTTTTCATAAGAAAAATAACATTTCTTCTGTTTCTCATTCCAGTTAAACTCATCCGTTGAAAGACCTACAATAAGATAATCCCCCAGCTGTCGTGCTCTTCTCAGTAAATTGATATGTCCATAGTGGAGCAGATCAAAAGTTCCATATGTGATAACACGTTTCATTTACGCCGTTCCTCTCTTTTCCTGTTCTTAGCGATTCAGATATCTCATGCAGTAATCGAATATTCTAAGATATGTTGCATTTGAATAATGCAGACCATCATAAATACCCATATCATGTCTGTTGCTTATCCAGCCTTTCATCTGAAGGTTTGTGCAGGAATTAATATACGTAAATGATTTATTCTTTCCTGAACACAAATTTTTGTAAATGGTTCTGTTAAATGATGCAATCTGAGCTTCTGATCTTGCTTTTCCTCCAACACTTTTAATCATTGCACTATTTACAGGATTTACAGAAAGATAATACATCTTACAATTATACTTCTTCAGATTTGCTGCAACCTTCTTCATATAAGTTACATAAGCCCTACCATTATTCAGATCATTGACACCAAGATTAATGATCACTGCTTTTTTCGAATTCTTTGGCTGTTTTGATACAGAACTAAGAAGCTGTCTGTATCCGGTACTCTTGAACCAGTAAAGGCCTTCTCCCCACTTGGCTATAAATTCCACATTTGAAGGTACAGCTACTCCCAGAGCCATTTTTGTATCTGCTGTTCTGGAATCTCCAACACAGTATACCTTATCAAACTTTGTTGCTTTTGTGATCACAGATGGAGCACGATCCATAGACATCCCAAAAATGACCATGTAATACTTACCATTCTTGGTTGGAATACGATCTCCTGCCTTATAATCAGAAGAAGACAATGTATTCTTTCCCTGTGTCTTTGACCATCCAAGAACCATATTTCCCGTTCCCAGACTTACTGCCGGAAAAGTTGCCTTACCATTTGTATTGCTGACAGTCTTCCAATAGGTTCCATCATATTTGTATAATTTTACACCTGATGTTGAAACCTTCTGCTGAACCACATAAAACTTCAGATTACTTTTCACCTTTACAGTAGCGCCCTTTTTCTTAGAGACACTTCCGCCGACTTTGGTTGCCCATCCGGCAAACTTGTAGTTTCCATTTGAATTACCAGTTGGCATCTTGATTCTGCTGCCCGCTACAACCGTCTTGCGAAGACTTGTATATTCATTTCTGCCATTTGCCGTGTAGAATCGGACCGTATATTCTTTATATAAATTCAGGCAGAACTTTGTTGTCTGATTGATCGTCACTTTCTGTCCGGCTTTATATTTATATTCTTTTCCTTCAATCTTTGTTACCCAGTAAGCCTGATATCCATCCCTGTTTATCTCCGGAAGCTGAATTACTGTTCCTTCCTCAACAGTTTTGGCAAGATTATGATAAAAACCTGCAGTCTGTCCTTTTGCATTTGCAAAAATCACTTTGCAGGTCGTTTCACTGTAAGATGCAGCTGATACTTTCTGTGTATTCCCCAAAAGACAGACAGCTGACAATATCACGATCAGAAGAAAGGTATGTTTCCAGATTGCTGTAATTCTTTTCATAAAGACACTCCTCGTATTTAAACTCTCCATTTTGTTTCTGCATAATAACAACTCACAGAGCACAAACGCTCTGTGAGTCCACTATAACAGTTTTCTTCCTGCGATGCAATGTATTTTTAAATCAAATTTTACATTTTTGTCACATTTTGACAAATCAATCCTTAGCCAAGTTCCTTTTCGCACATGTCCAGTGCTGATGCGATCACCGCATCCATGTCATAATACTTATACTCTCCCAGACGGCCGCCAAATACAACCTTTTTCTCTTTTTGGGCAAGCTCTCTGTATTTGCTGTAAAGAGCACCGTTCTTCTCATCATTCACCGGATAATACGGTTCATCTCCCGGTTTCCACTCAGAACTATACTCACGGCTGATCACTGTCTTCGGAAGATCATTTCCTTCATCATCTTTTCCAAATTCAAACCATTTATGCTCAATGATCCTTGTCCACGGAGTCTCTCTGTCTGTATAATTGACTGCTGCATTTCCCTGGAAATTCGGCTTATCCAGAAGTTCTGTCTCAAAACGTACGGAACGATACTCCAGATATCCCATCTGGTAATCGAAATATGCATCGATCGGGCCCGTATAGATTATTTTTTCAGCAAGTGCATCGTATTCTGCTTTTTTCTCCAGATAATCTTCTCCAAGGCGAACTTCTACTCCGTCCAGCATATTGGCAACCATTTTGGTATATCCGCCAACCGGAATCCCCTGATATAATGCATTAAAATAATTGTTATCAAATGTAAGACGGACCGGAAGTCTCTTGATGATAAAAGACGGGAGATCTTTGCAGTCACGTCCCCACTGCTTCTCTGTATAGCCCTTGATCAGCTTTTCAAAAATATCTCTTCCTACCAGGGAAATTGCCTGTTCTTCCAGGTTCTTCGGCTCTACGATACCAGCCTCTTTTTTCTGTTCTTCAATCTTGGCTGCCGCTTCTTCCGGAGTTACTACTCCCCACATCTTATTGAATGTATACATATTAAATGGCAGAGAATATAACTCACCATGATAATTTGCAACCGGGCTGTTTGTGAAACGGTTAAACTCTGCAAACCGGGTAATATAATTCCATACTTTTTTATTATTGGTGTGGAAAATATGCGCGCCATATTTATGCACATGAATCCCCTCTACATCCTCTGTAAACACATTTCCGGCAATATTCGGGCGTTTATCGATCACCAGCACTGACTTTCCAGCTTCTTTTGCTTCATGCGCAAATACTGCTCCGTATAAACCTGCACCAACTACCAGATAATCATATTTTTTACTCATAATGACTCCTTTATCTTTCTGTTCTTTACTCATTTCATTTTTTCTTAAAAAGCTTTTTTATCTTTAACGGAATAAACATGATTGCACGCCCAACCTTCATAGTTGTGGAATTCTCCAATGATGCTACTTTCTTTTCCAGAGAACGGATCTGCTTATTCTTCAGACATATCTTGAAGTAGTAAGCATCCGGATCTTGGATCAGCAGCATCATATCATCCCATTCAACAGGATAGAACGCTCCCTGTTTCAATTCTCCGTTTTCTTTTGCTCTTTTGAATTCCTGACTGATTCTCTGAACATATTCCCTCTTAAACTGCTCTCCGATTCGCTGCAGCGTAAAATTATAAGTATGAAATTTCTTCAAAGAATACATATATTTAAAGCGGCTCCAGATTTCCGGATCTTTCATCAATATCTCACGGATATAATCATACTCTACATTACAGCAGTAGACTTTTTCCCTGTTATTAACAGAGGAATTCGGATTATCACGACGATTCATATAGTACGGCTTATCCACGATCATCGCGCGCTTTGCATAAACAAAAGTCTGGAAATAAAAACCATTGTCCTGGAAAGATGCTCCAGGAGTTTCGTTATGTCTGATGTGATGCTGCTCCAAAAACTCTCTTTTGTAAATACCACTCCAGGTATTCATGATAAAACGTAATGTCTCCGGCTCTTCACTAGGATCAAAGAGCTTTCCGTACCATTTCCCTGTTAAATCCAGATGGTTATATACCAGATTCATATTCCCATTTTCAGGATTTCTTGTAAAACGGTAAAAATCTGCCTTCACCATATCGAGATCATTTTCTTTTGCAATTTTGTAAAGATCTTCATACATTGCCAGCGGCACATAATCATCTGGCTCCACAATACCGATATATTCTCCGGTTGCCTTGTCAAGCCCAACGTTCATAGCCTTCCCATAGCCACCATTTTCTTTATCAATAATCACGAATCGCGGATCATTCTCTGCATATTTCTTAATGATCTCCAGCGAATGATCTGTCGAACCATCATTCACGCAGATAATCTCAATATCCTGTAATGTCTGACGCTGGATACTCTCCAGACACTCATCCAAAAACATTTCAACATTATATGTTGGTATAATAATTGATACTTTTGCCATTTTCTTTCCTCACTTTATCACGCACACAATACTATCAGGGCTCTATAATATTCGTTACTATCCTTTTATTTAAGTTTCACCGCATTCTCATCATTTGTTTCTGAAATAATAAAATGCGGTCTCTGTTTTGTTTCCAGATACATTTTTGCAATATAATGTCCTATCACGCCCAGACAAAACAGCTGAAGCCCGCCAATAAATATAATTACACAAATTGTTGATGCCCATCCGGCAACCGGATCTCCATAAATCAGCTTGCGTCCAATAACCACAAGCAACATCAAAAAAGAGACAACTGTCATTAATACTCCAAACCAGGATACCGCGCTCAATGGCGCCTGAGAGAAATTGATGATTCCGTCAATCGCATATTTTGTAAGCTTCCAGAAATTCCATTTTGTCTCGCCTGCAACACGTTCAATATTATCATAAGAAAGCCAGTATGTTTTAAACCCAATCCATCCGAAAATTCCCTTGGAAAATCGATTATATTCTGTCATACTGACAATCGCTTCCACCATTTCCCGTTTCATCAGGCGGAAATCCCTTGCTCCATCAACGATATCTGCATCAGATATTTTATTTATAATTTCATAAAATCTGTGTGCAAACCAGCTTCTGATCGGAGGTTCTCCCTCGCGATTCTTCCTCCTGGTCGCTACCGAATCATAGTCCTGGGTATGTAAAATCTCCAACATCTCCGGCAGTAAGCTCGGTGGATCCTGCATATCTGCATCCATTACGCAGACATAATCCGCATTTGCATTACAAAATCCGGCATACATGGCTGCTTCTTTTCCAAAATTTCTGGAAAAAGATAAATACCTTACATGTTCATCCTTCTGCGCAATTGATTTCATAATTTCCAGCGTATGGTCTTTTGAGCCGTCATTAACCAGAAGAAGTTTATAATCATAGTTCAGCTTCTCCAAAACTCTGGTTGCTTCCTTATAAAACAACGGCAGCGCTTCCTGCTCGTTATAACATGGTACGATAATCGCTAAGCTTTCCATCTTTTGCTCCTTTTTTTCTGAACGAGAAATCATTTCTCTCTTTTTTCCTCATCCTGTAACGCAATCATCTGTGCAAGTTTCCTGACTCTTGCAGTTACTCTTGATAATGCCACTGTCAATGTAAAAATAATTACAAGTGAAAGAACAAATCCCATAAAGAAGATCATATTTACAGGAGAATAAATTCCAAAAAATGCTGCAACATGTCCCATTGTTGATGGAAACAGCGTAAAAATAAACAGAATAATATCTGCGCAAATCCAGACAAGAACATATTTTAATTCCAGAGATCTTTTTCTGACCATATTAACAATCGCAATAAGCGCTATTATTAAAACAATACATATTAAAACCTGTGCTTTTAAAGTCATCTTTTTTCCTCCCGCAATATTTTAACGCAATCTTTCAATAAGAATGGCAAGACTTACCTTGCACATATAATATGCCGACTTTCTCAAAGATGAGATAGAGGATACCCCCGCCTGACGTTCTCGCATAATAACCGGAATTTCTTTTACCTTACACTTATGGCGCAAAAGTCTGGCCACAGTCTCCGGCTCCGGATAGTCTTTCGGATAATCTTTAATAAAAAATTCCATCACTTTGCGGTTACACATTCTCATTCCCGATGTAGCATCCGTAATTTTCTGTCCAAATAATATTCTTAATAACACCTCAAAAAAACGTATTCCAAAACGTCGTACTGCTGACGACTGGAATCCCTGATTATTGATAAATCTGGATCCAATAACCATATCCAGATTTTCTTTTTCTAACGTTTCAGCCATTATATCCAGGAATTTTGCATCATGCTGCCCATCCCCATCAAACTGTACTGCCAGATCATAATTGTTTCTATATGCATATAGGTAACCTGTCTGTACTGCCCCTCCTATTCCAAGGTTGATTGGAAGATCTAAGACCCGTATTCCATTTTTCCGACATAATTTTAATGTATCATCTTTTGAACAGTCGTTAATCACAACATAATCAAAATCAGGTGCATTTTTTCTGATATCTTCTATTGTGTTTAAAATACTTCCCTGCTCATTATATGCAGGAATAATGACTATCTTTTTCATGTTCATCCCCTTTTATAGCTGATTGGAATTTTGTCCTTTTGAATAAAATTTAAATATTAGTCGTGCAATACTATCCGGCCAGAATTTACAGAACATTTCATATTCTTCTTTACTTCTCTTATTATCTCCAATTGCTGCTGTCGTCTCTGAATCCTCATGAATTCGATGTCCCATCAATAACTTCGTAGAATACAGGAACTGTCCCTTTTTCTTAGAAAGTTTTTCCCAGGCTTCCCAATCTTCACATGCCCTGTAATGATTTTCAAAAACTGTTTCCGGTAAATTCTCAGTCACAAATGTAACCGACGGACAACAAATAGGCGAACCCAAAGATAAGATTCTTCTTCTGACCCAACGCGAGCTCTGAAAAGCTTTAATTCTCATCGGCAAAAGCATAATTCTTTTAACTTTCAACAATTTATTGGATGTTACTTTTTTCCCATCCCTTATCTCATAATAATCACTGAAAAATAAGAGCGGATGTTTTGCCCTTGTAATATGCTTTAAAACAATCTCCAGGTAGTCTTTTTCATATATATCATCCTGATGAGCAATTGTAATATATTTCGTCTTTGCGCAGGAATAAGCAAAATTCCAGTCCTGCGTAATGCCACCCTCTCCTTTATTTATATAATATGGAATTGTATATTTATCAGCAATTCCTTTTATATAATCATTAGGAGTGGACGTAGCAATAAGAATATTACTTTTTATAGTCTGCTTTTTCAATGATTTTATGCATTCTTCCAAATATGGACTTTCTTGATATGCACATACCGCAAATGTATGATCTTTCATTTTCTTTCTCTCTATCATTTCATTAATACCTAACAACTTTTAAATATCTCAGGTATAACCTATTTTTCCCGTTTTACTTTTTGTTTAATTACATTTATTACATCCATAAACAGCTCTTCCTTAAATCCCCATAAAACCACTACATAATAAATGACTGAAACAAAAATTGCTAAACTCAGACGCAAAATCATAGAGTTTATATTAGCATTTACTATTTTACACAAAATGACAATTCCGGCAATCCCAATGCATCCCTCCATCACTGTTTTTCTTACATTAGAAATCTTAAAAATATCTTTGGAATAATACATTCCAATTCCCATTACTGTCACTTCTGCCAAAACCGTGGTTAAAGCTGCTCCTTTTTCATTGCACACTGGAATCAAAATAAAGTTCAGGCTCAAATTAACAATTGCACTAATTATGGTTGCTGTTAAAATTTTACGGTCCTTTTTATTTGGCAACAAAACTCCGCTTGAAAAAAAAGCTGCAATTAAAGAAAAAGCTATTGCAACACTTAATATTTGTAACGATGCATAACTTTGTTCAAATGCTTTCCCCGAAACCAATACAACAATATCAGGACTCAGCATGATTATCCCTGCAACCATTGGCATCAACACCAGTAAAAGAGCTCTTAAAATTTTGTTTAATAAATCTTGATAATTGTCTTTTCTATCTGTTGCCACATAATACGACAGCCTTGGCAAAGATGATACCAGCAATGCGTTTACTATCTGTTTCAGAATAGTATAAATTTTAACTGAAACACTGTAAATTCCCACATAATAATCGCCCTTTAATATTCCCAGAATCGTAATATCCGAATTAACATAAATTGTAATTGCAAGTGTGTTAAAAAATAAAATCAGCATCGGTTTTAAATGCTTGGTCCATTCTACTTTTTTTGTCAACCGTACTGAAAAATATTTATGTGAATAAAAATAATTCACAATATAACCGCCACCTGAAGCCAATACTGAAATAAGTGCATAACGCAAATAGTCATCTTCTTTTCTTACGCAAAGAAACATCGCACACAAGGCAATAAACTGTATTGCTATTGTTCTAACCGTTATATATGCATAATCCTCATATATAGAAAACAGCCATTCTATACCTATAGTTGTTGCAAAAATTATAAAACTCTGAATAATTATCAACTCTTTATATGCATATAGCCTTTTTGAGAAGCTCAACAATATCGCCAATAATATATACGATATAGCTGTAAACACCATATTGATTGTAAATATCTGATTAGAAAAATTTTTTAATTTATTTTTATCATCACGTATGGCTCCACCTTCTCGAATTGCATATGAAGATATTCCCAATGCTGCCAATAATGAAAAATAACTTACTATAGAGTTTGCAAAATTAATTTTTCCTAAATTATCCGCACCTAAAACACGTGAAATATATGGATATGTAATCAGCGGAAATACAATTCCTGCTAATGTTCGTAATGCATTCAGTATTGCATTCTCTTTCATTGATTTCTTTCGCATACCCAAATCCTCAGTTTTCCTTTAAGACTTTTACAATACGAGCCGGATTTCCCGCAGCTACAGCATAAGCCGGTACATCTTTTGTTATAACAGCGCCCGCAGCCAAAATTGCAGAATATCCCACATGCACCCCCGGCAAAATTATTACATTTTCACATATCCAACAGTTATCTTCAATTACCACAGGTCCTTTACTATACAATTCTCTTTCATTTGGTGGAATATCTACCTCTTCCACACTCACATTTCCATGAGAATGATCCGTAATAAATACATTGCTTCCAAACAGAACATTGTTTCCTATTTTTATTTTATTAATTGCTCCAATATGACATTTAGAGTTTATTTTTACCTTGTCTCCAATTTCAATCTGTGGAGCGAACTTCTGTTCTCCATAATTTTCCCATGCCTCTAATCTGCATCCAGGGCCTGCGTAGAATTCATTTCCTATCGATATTCTGTTTCCACCAATAATTTTAATTGGGTCACATACTTTACATGCTTTACCAACAGTTCTAAATTTTTTCAAATTATAATTATTTAACCTGTTCTTATAAAGTTCAATTACTTTACCAATCAATTCACGTATCACCTTTTCTTTACAAATCAATCTATGATTTTTTTAACACTTTCTCCAACCCGTACAAATTGATTTTCCAAATTTAAATACTCAGATTCTTTATTTACAGGTTTCCGTTCAACATACTGCTGCATGGCAGCATAGATTGCATCTGCCACCGTATCAAAATTAACAATATCTAATGAATGAATATTCTCACTAAAACTACTCAAATCCTTACATAAAAACGAATTTGTAACCGTCTGGACTCCAAAAGCCGCCATCTCCAGCGGTGGATAGCTCGGATGCGGAGAACACATTAAGGAAACCCCAACCGAAGATTCTGCAAGTATTTCTGCATATTTCTCCAGTGTCAGTTTCCCACCAGCCACAAGAGTATTTCCATTTTTCAGTTTGATACTTTTATGATTTCCTCCAATAGATAAATACTCCCACTCTGAATCAGGATTATACTTTTCTATCATTTTATTTAACGCTTCTACAATCATTAAAAAAGAATTTCTTGCAACATTCGGTCTTCCGTAAATAATAACACGTTTCTTACGTTTTATTTTATCAGTCAAATGTAAATAACTAAGCAATGTTTCGTTCAGTTTAGGATCAAAGGCTACCATTTCATCAAACTTATAATCTAATTTTTTGAAGTAATTCATTAAATTTTGCGAGTTAAAAATAGCCACTGTATTTCCATATTTATATGTCGAATCAGTTAAAAGAAATTCTGTAGACCATTGATAAAAACCTGGCTCATAGTCCTGAATCAGATATAACAGTTTATTATCAATACCATACTTCTCTTTTTGAAATTTTAGAACATCTGCAATTATATAAAAAGTACTCCAATAGGTGGCCATGAATATATCCTTTTTTCGGACAGAAATATTCCCTCTGGAATGATTACAAACGTCTACTGTACAGACAGTTTTATGTGCATCACTGTCCTGTCCTGACTCCATACAAACGAAATCCGGATACTGCTCCATAATTTCACTCTTAATACTTTCTGCAGTCATAATAATTCGCATATCCATTTCCAGATACTCTGCCAAATAACGGTACAACTTCACCGCTGTGGATAATCCACCATACATTTTATTTTTATCTATAGTAGATATCACCAAATTTAATCTTGGATTTTCATATTCGGATTTAATAAATCCCACTTTTGTTAAATACTCATAATCCCTCTCAAGATATCCATTTTTCATCCATTTTGATACTTTAACAACATTCTTTATGGCATCGTTCATTATATTCACTTCCTAATCTCATTTTCATAAAAATTCTCATCTTTTAGCACTTCTATATACAATTCTTTTGTTTTGACAAAATTTTCATATCTAAAAATTTCCCTTTTTAAAGTACATCTGTCACCCTTGGAATTTGTTGCCGATGCACCTGCTGCATGCCAAACCTTTACGCTGGGATCATATACTATTTTACTTTGATACCTCATACATTTTAAATATAACAAATCTTCTTCGCCATAATAAAATGGTTCCGGATACAGTGCATGGATATATTTATTTAAATACTCTCTTGAGAAAATAATTGCTGAGCCATGAATAACTACATTTTCATATTTCTTTTTATAAGAAGCAACGCCTGGCTTGAGCAAATCCAAATGATACTTCTTTACAAAATTAAATATCTTCTCTTCTCGTATTTTCCTATCATCTGTACTAACATAAGTTTTTCCCTGGGCACTCATTTTTTCATATTTGTCCAGAATTTCTCTCTGTTCTTTAAGTTTTTGACACTGTTCTCTTATTCCCGGGAGACTTTTACATATAGGACTCTGATGTATTCTCAAACGAAAAGCATATACATCTGGTCCCAGTACAAAAAAGTGAGTCTTAGTATATATTTCTTTTATTCTTTTCAGAAAATCTTTCTGTCTGCATTCAATATCACTGTTTATCATAACCAAAAAATCCGGTTTTATATTTTCATATACATATTCATATCCTATATTATTTCCCCTGGAAAAGCCCGCATTATTTTCATTTTCTATTATATGGATATATTTTTTTCCTTTATATATTTTTCTAAAATGCTCTACACATCCATCCTGTGAATCATTATCTACAATTATGATCTGTACATCATTTTCTTCTTGTTCCAGATTTTCTATACTGTCAACACATTGTTCAGTTTCATGAGTAGATTTATAATTTAAAATCAAAAATGCAAATTTTGTCATTTTTCTCCTCTTTTTTGAACTATTTCATAATATAGCTCTTCTACATTTGCTGCATTTCTCTCTGCTGTAAAATTGTTTTTTGCCATATTGCATGCTTTCTCTCCCATTTTCTTCAACAATTCTACATTTCCAATAAATTTCTCCATATTTTTTGCCAAGTCATCAGCTACATTGTACGTATATAGAAAACCGTTTTCTCCGTCTCTGACCAATTCTGGATTTGCCCCGGCATTAGATGCAATTACCGGATTACTGCTCAACATCGCTTCAATTGTCACGCGACCAAACGCCTCTTTTTTCGAACAAACTAATTCCACATCACAATTTTCACGCAATGTTTTCATGTCTGATACAAATCCAACAAATTCTACAACATCTTCCACATCTTCTTTATTACATAATCTTCGCAAGCTTTTTTCATAATCTGCTATAGAACGTCCTGCAATATATATTTTAAAATTTGTAATTCCCTGTTTTTTCAGTATGCCTGCTGCCCGTATGGCACAGTCCTGTCCTTTTCCCGGCTGTAGTGCTCCTGAAATCAAAAACTTTGTAATTCCATCTTTATTATAATCTTTTGCACATTTTTCAGTATAATATTCTTCACTTACTCCATTATAAATAACTGTGCCTTTTTCAGGATTAATCCATTTTGAATAATACTGCCTCATTGCCTCAGAAATATATATAATCTTCGAATCTGACTCATCAACTAACTTTAAGCTATTCTCTCTTCCTTTTATATATGCTATATTCATATCATCTTCGCCAAATTCTCTAAAATGCCATACATGAGGCTTATTTAATGCCTTACTCAACTTCATTCCTATCTCAATAACACTTGAATTTGAATGAATAACGTCAATATTCTCATTTCTTAATCTTCTTTTCACCCTTTGAAGTGCTATACCATTAAATTTATATGCAATTCTATACGCAAGCTCAAGAAAACGTCCCTCATTTTTCGGAACCTGCCACCACGAATAGAAACATGTTATCGTATTTATCCCACGTTCTTTTAAAGCCTTCTCTATCTCACTGTTTTTTAACGGAACCAGTACACTCACATCATGGCCTTTTTGTTTCATGAGCTCTGCTAATGTAAGTAAAGACTTGGTAGCACCTCCCATATGCCCCTCATGTGCTATATATAAAATTTTCATTTTAGTGCTACTCCTTATTTCTCGCTGCAATACAATTTTGCAAACACATTGACTAATTTTAGTTTATCCACCACCAAAAACACATTAACTGTCAGTTTTGTAAAAAACGAATCGCCTTTTGTTTCTTTTCCAAATAACGGAAATTTTTTTGGTATCGCATTTTTTTCATACCATTCAAAGATCCTTTTATATTCTTTCAGGAATGCATCTCTGGATGCTTTCCTGCCAGAAAACAACAGGTACCATATACCATACCTTACATAAAAATACGAATATACTTTCTGCGTATTTCCTATTCGTTGATAAATTTTATCAAGAACATAAACAACATTTAAATCCGGATTAAACCCACGTTGTGATGTATTAGAGATACTTTTCGTATTAAAATACCAATTATATCCCACATATTCAATCACTTTAACACTTTTTGCTGTTGAATACGCTACTATATTAAAATAAACATCTTCCCCTAATCCACAATCCAAAAAACTGATATCATTTTTTAATAAAAATTCTCTTTTATATATTTTAGCCCACGGTGCAACTACCGTGAACTTGTACCAGGATGAATTCTTAGGAAAACTTTGAAAGCGGACTTTCTTATCTTCAACTCTCCTATACCCGCCTACTACAATATCACTTTTTTCATCTATCGCATTAATAAAGCGTTTAAAATAGCCATCATCTACAAAATCGTCATTATCTATGAAAAAAATAAATTCTCCACGAGCTTCTCTTATTCCTAAATTCCTGGTCTTAGCTGTGCCTTCATTCTTTTTCGAGATCACACGTACAATACCAGGATATTTTTTCGCATAACTATCAATTATATCTTCTGACCTGTCATTTGAACCATCATTAATTAAGAGTACTTCAAACGTCTCATCAATCTGTGATAGTATACTTTCCATACATCTCTTTATATATTTTTCCGAATTATATACTGGAATTATTATAGTTGCCTTTTTCATTCTTCTCCTCAAAATTACCTTCTAATTTATTAACGCTGATAACAACACAAATCCCACAACCAGAACATTTAAAATATCTGCCAATAAGATTAAAAAATCATCTTTATAATCCCGAACCATCTTACTACTTCTCATTCCCAAAAGAAGTACTGCAACAATAGGAAGATAATATCTTCCCTGTACCCCAGTGATATAATTAGATGATTGCTGTGTATACGATAACAGCATAGACAATAATACAAGAACTACACTGGCACAACAAATCAATGCAATAAATAATCTATGTCCTTTTTTTACATACACAGCTTCATCCCTTCTTCTTATAGCACAAATACAAATAAGCAGAATAAAGCCAATCAGTATAAACCACGGAACTCTTATATTCAAGCGCCCAAGCAAGCTTCCTATTGCTTCCTGTAAGTGCACGTCACCAACTTGTACTATCGTATTTTGAAAAATTCTGATAAACTGATTAGGTTTTTCTATAAAATAAGATATGTTATAGATTTCTTCGCCACTTCTGTAAGCACTTCCCGGCTGTCGCATGAACAGGCTCAGAATTCTCTGAGAAAACTGTGCAATAAAAACCAAAATAAATGGAATTGCCACTCCAATAACATATTTAATTTTTTCTTTGAAAGGTTTGAACATCTCCCACAGTACCATAGCAATAACTCCTGCTAGTGGAATATATACTCCACCTTTACAGGCTACTGTACAAAATCCCCCTGCCAAAAACATAACGCCAAATTCTTCTATACTTTTCTCTTCAGAATAAAGAAGCGATATTGCATATGCCATGTAGACAAATACAGCTCCTAATAAAATACCATCATAAGAGCAGGATGCAATCTGCTGAAGAATGATTGGGAAAAGTCCAAATACAGCGAACGAAGCCTTTCCAAAAGGAAGTTTACGTATTGCAATCCACATAAGCAGAATGGATGCCAGTGCATTCATCCAACGCCCAAACATGATCATCGTTATTGTATTAAAATGCAGAAGCCGTGCTATTGTAAAGCCAACTGCTGCTGGAAGGTAATTTAAAAACGTTACATTTCCGACCGGATTGTCTGCAAATGCCACCTGCAGAGTCTCATCACCAGACCTTCCAAACATATCTTCAAACGTTTCCCTGTAACGTTCTGTTGTAACATCCATGGTATTTTCTTTTGTTGCATCAATGTCATCTGCACGTTTATATATTCTTCCCTGTGCAGGAATCTCACTAATTCCCAGCATTTCATTAGAAATTGTATAAACAGCATCAATATGCGCTCTCTCATCCGGTACACAGAATGGTGGAATCAGAAAACTGTATACAAACGCAAGTACCAGTGCAGAAATAAGGAAGGTTTTACCCACTGACAATCTTCCAAATCCGGACAGAATAATCAGAACTGATACCAAAACGGTAAGTATTGCCACCATATATTTGAACATAGTTGCAAATATCATCTGATTACTGTATAAAGCAATCATACAAAGGTTACCTGCCATCGGCTGTGAATTCAGTTCATATGGATATTCTTCAGCTTCTCCACCAGCCAATTCCAGATTATCGCCAGCTGTTTTTTCATTTGTTATTACAATTTTGTACTGTTTTCCGGCAGAATTCTCAATTGCTTCCGGAAATTCAAGTACATAATATCCCTGAAGTGCACCTTTAATTTTATCTCGCTGATCTTTATTCAGATGATGTGACAGTTTTTCAATTTTCTTGGTAGATACTTTACCACTTTGTACCACTTCACCAGTCTGCTGATCATACAAATCATATTTTATTCTTATATTCACATCATCTACATTCGGAATATATACTGCCACAGCAGAAAGCTGATTTCCGGATACAGTAAATGTCTGGGATACACTCTCCCCTTCTTTCAGTGAGATATTCTGTGCTGTTTCATCCGTTTCTTCGCAGATTACCTCCGGATCTTTTGCACGCACAGTTGCTTCCATTGTTTTCATATAAACATAATCAAAAAAGATAAAAATAATTCCCCACACGATAACAAGCATCAGAATAATTTTTATTATCTTTTTTTTCAATGGAACTGCCTCTTTCATTGCTGAAATTTTCCGTTCTGAAGTTTTTGCAGTAAATAATGGCATGCCTGTCTTCTTATGCAAAATCAGCAGAAAAACACCTGCCAGAATCTCTGCCAGAAAATACACGCATGGTTTCAGCCAATTGTACGTTTTTACTTTATAACATATTGAAGCGCAAAGATAACTGTCACTGAGTTCTCCATCAACCCAGGAATGTTCTGCACTGTCATTTGTTTCTGATATGCCAATATACGGACCTTTCTCTTTACATCCAAGAGAACGGACTCTCATTTTGACATGTGTACCTTCGCTGATCTCATTCTCAAAAAGAATCAGAATATTTTTTTCATCAATCTGATCTTTTAGAAGTACCTCCGAATGCTGAATATTTTCTCCAGTCTCTGCATCTGTAAAATCCACGATCAGTTTTTCATTTTTAAATTTAATATCATTATCTGAATATCCATTCAGGACTATGCTGTTTGCATTTTTTTGTTTAACAACAAACTCTGTATCAATGGAATGTCCATCCAGGATCTCATATTGAAGATCTGCCTGCTTACCGAATGTAAATGATTCAAACCCCTGACTTCCACACGTCAGAAGCTGTATGATCAGAATAGCAAAGATGACAAAAAAATATACTGCAAATGCAGTGGATATCCTGGTTTTGTTTACAGTAATAAATTTTTCCTTTATTTTTCTCTTCATTTATATATCTTCCCAACTTATTATACTCCCAAAAAGTATACCAAAATTACATCTAATTGGCAAGTTGACTTTTATTCTGTACCTATAGTAGAATAGAACAATATATAAAGTATATTAGGAGTCATAATTATGCTATCAAAAAAAATAAATCTACTCTGCGCTGGATTGGTTACCTGTTCCGCCCTTTTTTCAACTTCCACCATTTCAGTTGCAGCAGCTAACACTGATATGTCTCTCACTATTGACAGTCAGTCCTATACCGGCACGTACACCGGCGATTTGAAAAATGGCGAACCATCTGGCGAAGGTACCTTTTCTTTTTCAGATGAAAAAGACTCATATTCTGTATCCGGAATCTGGAAAAAAGGTAAATTAAATGGTTCTGTTACTACCACAGCTTCCGATGGTTCCTATACATCATGCCATTATTCCGATGATAAGCCCTATGGCCGTCTTCTTAAATACAGTGCAAATGATCAATTAACAGGGTATGATTTTTATTATCAGATGCGCACACTTTCCTCTTTAAAAGAAAAAAGTGTTAATGCCGATTATAATGTATTACTTGGTACAACCTTTCCGGATACCCCACAAAAAATAACCGGTACTGTTTCTGCTGTATTTTCAACAGCAAGTAATGCCTTTGTTATTTTAATGGATAAACAAAATCATCCTTACGTTTTGACTTATGTCAATAACTCAACCAATAAATTCAATCAGGGAATTGTCCCTAATTTAAAAATTGGCGATCAGGTTACTGCATACGGTTATCTGCAGAGACAGGATTCTTTAGATTCCATGAAAAGTAAATTAGGTCGTTCTCTGCTCATCACCGATGCACCATCTGATTTAAGCAGTTTATCTGATTCAGATTTAAGTAACGAATTAGATTCCCTTACCAAAGCTTCTGAGACTGTTTACAATGAATTATCAACAAATACCTTACCATTTATCCTTATTTTTGCAGCTGAAGTTGATGGGCACTCATTATTTAATATCAAAAATCCAAGCTTAGATTATTCTGATATTATAGATAATCCTTATTTGTACAGTAATTTATCCTATGCACTAACCGGAACTGTTCAAAAGACAATTGCCAATTACGATAAAGGCTATGTACAAATGCTTATTTCTGAAAACAATACAGAAAATTTGTTTTACGTAAAATATCGCTATTCTGATGGTTCTTCGCTTCCTGCTACAGGTGATATTGTTACTGTAGATGGTGTATTTGATGGTAATTACAAAAAAATCATCCCGTCAGAAAATGCCAAACTTATTTCACCTACACCTTCTAAAAACAATAAAAAAGATTCCGACACCACAGATTCAACAGGCGATGATACTACCGCCGAAGAGCTTGATGCTTTTGTAGATGAAGATGTCGCTGATGAATACGAAGATTACGATGATATTGCATATGTGATCTTATATCCACGATTAACCACCGTTTCTGTAACAATCAATAAATAAAAAGCTCCCCCCTTGCGAAATCAGTATATGCACATGATTGCAGATCTAACAAGGGGGGATTTTTTATATACAAATAATCGAACCATTTATTAATTATATATTTTATAAGCTTAATTTATATTTAAAACTTTATTTTCAAACTTTTCCCATACATAATCATATTTTACTGCTTTCTTTGCCCACTCAATGCCATAAGATGTCACCAACGATAACAAAAATAATATTGTTGCAATAAGAAAGCTATTCTTAAAAGAATAAATAAAATTATAGCAATAATTGTTTCTAAAAAATATGTGGACATAGAAAATATTCATAGAATGTTTTCCTATAAATTCCAGTATAGTATTTACGATCGGAATTTTTGACACATAAAGATATGCAAAAACAATCCACAGCAATGGAACAATTCCATAATTCAATTCTGTACACACAGTAACATCACATGTTATATACAATTTAAATGTCACATACAATCCCACAAGAAACATTATGAATATCAGCCATTTATAATACAAAGCTCGTTTTTGCACCCATTTTGCTATTTTGGTAAATATATCATTTTCTGCAAAAATCACGCCACAAATTACAATAAACAAAAATGATAAGCATGAATTGTTTCCCTGAAATCCTATTCCAAATATTCTTGGCATAATAAATGTCAATACAATTGTAGCTATCCCTCCAATTTTTTTGCATAAGCAATCTACTACAGGTACAATTATAATTATTGTAACTGCCAGACTCATGTACCACCATGCACCATTCATACTCGGAGTTCCCAAAAAAGCACTCAATCCCAACATATCCAATATAATATTAGCTATACCATGAGATTTCATATACACCTTTATAGGCATTCGATCTATTATCGAACATATAAAAAAAGCACCAACAAATACAAACCAATATCCTTTATATAATTTAAGAAGCCTCCTTTTTATCCACCCATCAGCTGCTCCCTTTTTTTCTGACAGTTTCATATAAGATACCGCGAGACCATACGCTGATAAAAATGCAAAAAAACTGACACAATTCTTTCCAAACCATGAAAGCAAATTCACAATTCTTTCTGTCAATGGAAAAAAAGACACTTCAAAATTCTGATACATACTCGGACTATTAAAAAGATGATGATACAGCAAAAATATCACAGCAATTCCCTTCAACTGTAATGTATTTTCTTTTGTAAATTTCATATTTTATAATTCTCCAATCATTCTATAGCATCCTCATATCAGCTTTTCTTTCTGCGGTGCATGTACCTTTTTATTTTCTATATTTCTCCGCAATCTCCAACAGTTCTTCTACTCTTCTCTCAAAGGAATATTCTTTTTTGATCATATCGTACTGTTCCAGGGCTTTTGCTTTTACGGCTTCATAATCGTTTTCTACTTTTTTGACGCAGGCATCAAATTCTTCTTTTGTATCGTAATAAAGTACTGCATCCGGGAAAATTTCCTTCATTTCCTCACAACCGTCTGAGATGACCGGCAGTCCGCATGCCAATGCATCAAAAATACGGTTATTGATGATCTGGTTATCCAGCATGTCTTTCCAGTGATCATTCAGTGTAACTTTTGCGGAACGGTACAGTGCCGGAAGTTTCTCATTCGGCATAAATGTGCTATCTACCACATCTTTATGTTCCGGCATCATCTCATACCAGCCACTTCCCCATACATGAAGTGGCACGCCAGCCTCAGCAGCCCAGTAAACACAGTCTCTCATGACGCCTCGGGTACTTCCGATAAAGATGTACTGTCCGTTATACTGTTTCTTGGTTTCGCCTTCCGGGCAGAAGATCTCTGTATCGGTACACTGTAAAAGCGGCACAACCGGGACACTGATCTTATCTTTTAATTCTTCTGCCATATGTCTGGAACCCACGCATACGACGTCGTATAATTCATATTCTGCTTTTGAGATCATATCCGGATGACTGATATTCCACATAATGTAGAGACATTTCTCATTTCTTCTGTCCGGACGATAGAAATATTTTCCTCGCAGGACAAGAACTACATCTGCGCCCTCATCACAACCCCAGTCCTGACGATTATCGATAATTGCGTAGATGTTCTGACGTTCCAGGTATTTCTGCAGGGCAACCGCATAGTAATAATCACCCCAGCGGAATTTTGCTTCGCCTTCTGTAGCCGGGCATTTAATCACCCATACCGGACGTCCATCTGCTACCCGTTTCGTCTCAGATGCCATCTTCGCCCAATTGTCTCTTCTTACCAGTTCCTGCTCAATGTATTCTTTCAGGTTTTTCTGCAGATTTTTCTGCATCTCTTCCATATTTTTCTGCTGGAGCTTGATAAGTCTTTCCTGTTCTTTGAACTGTTTTCTGATATATTTTTCCTGGTCTTTAAATTTCTTATCCACATAAGTGCGTCCGACCGGAACGATCTTTCGCAAAAATCTCTTTAATTTCTGTTTGAATCCCATAGTTTCATTTTCCTTTTTCGTAGCTTCCGGAATCTGCCCCATGATCTGCTGATACTGTTCAAATTCCTGTTTGATGTAGAAGTATTCTTTATTCTTTCCTTCTATTCCGAGTTCCTTGAACCATTCTGACTTTAACTTTTCTTTCAGTTTTGTCTTAGTCGGCTCGGAAAGCGTATTATAATTCCACAGTGAAAAGTGAAGTGCATAATTGATATAATCTTTTTCCAGTTCTTCGTACAAACCTTCTTCTCTCAGCTTATCGCGAAGCGCTGTCAATGCATGATAAAAGCAATCCCATGAATTTTCTCTTGTTTTTGAAAGCGAATCCTTCGCATCACGCCGCTGATGCGCCAGAACTACCGGCACAACCGAAATCTTTTTTGCCAGTGCTACTGCACTGAATACAAAGAGCATATCATTACTGGTCCGCTGCTCCTGAAATGTCAGATGATATTTATCAACAAATTCTTTCAAAAACAGTTTATCCCATGCCCAGCCAACAAACACTTTAAATACATTCCCCGTCATCTGTCGATGATTAAATGGATGATACGGCGGAATCTCATTCTCTCGGATCACCCAGTTTACCGGCACAAACTGATTTTTGTCTGTGTGATACTGATCTGATTTATATGCCACAAAATCCGCCTGGTCCTTTTCTGCCAGATCATATGCCTTTTCAAGCATTCTCGGTTCAAAAAAATCATCCGAATCCAAAAAAGACAGATATTTACCGGTTGCATAACGCATACCGTTATTTCTGGCAGCCCCTGCTCCTGCATTCTTCTGTTCTATAATCTGTATACGACTGTCTTCCGCAGCATATTCTCTCAATATATCAAGTGAATTATCTGTTGAGCCATCATCCACACAGATAATCTCAATATCTTTTAATGTCTGCCCAACCACACTGTCCATGCACTGTTTCAGATATGGTTCGACATTATATACGGGTATGATTACCGATACCTTTACCATGATTCTTCTCCTAGCAACCTATTATTCTATCTGCTTATTATACCTTTTCTCTCTTGTTTCGTCTATATATTTTCTATTTCTGTCTCTGGACATAAAAAACTTTAACCTATATACTATTATTTATGAATATTTTATTTACTGAGGAACGGAGACATTGTATGAAACCAAACAATTTAACATCTAATAGAATTCTGTATTTCGACTATCTGGAAGTACTGGCTATTTTTCTGGTAGTTTCTATCCATCGCTCATGGTTCGATCTTTCGTATTCTGCAAGCATTCTTTCAATCATCTGCAGTATATGTGTACCACTGTTTTTCATGGTTAATGGTGCATTACTATTTCACAGATCTTTCGATTTAAAAAAACATATTCATAAAATAGTGGCCATGTTCATTGCTCTGGAAGGCTGGCGTATTCTCTATTTTCTGACCTGCCTCTTAACCAACCAGATACAACTGAACACGTTCTCCAAATCAGATATCTGGAATTATCTGTGTGGTTCCATGAATTTAGATCGTGTACCAACTGCCCATATGTGGTTTACCAATACCTTATTATTTTTGTATATCCTTTTTCCACTGCTCAAGATATGCTGGGATCATAACAAATCTGTATTGTATTTTTTCATCATTATATGTGGCTGCTTTTTTCAACTCTCGGAAGAAATAAATGTTTTACTGGCACAGTTTACTACTCTCTTACATAAAAACTCTGTTTTTACAGTTGACGGATTTCGTGCAACCTTAAGCCCTTTGTACAATAATGGGCATTTTCTGGTTTATTTTGTACTTGGTGCAATACTTCACGACTTATTTTTTGTACGCGCCCAAAAGCCTCTCAATGCACAAAAAATCCGTCCATACAGTATTCTTTGCATTATAATTGGACTTTTGTGGGATTTCTTTGCCAAGTATCTGCAATGTGGTACTTTAAGATGGACGGGAGAATCTTTTAAAAATGGATATTTAAAAATAGGTACTGTTTTTATGTGCATTGGTATTTTTGTACTATTTTCTTCATTTGACTTCAACAGAGTTTCCAAAAAAATAAATAACACAGTCTCTTTTATTTCTAAAAGAACTCTGGATATTTATTATATTCACATGTTCTTTGCTGCAATCGCTCTGGATTACATCTATCCAAAAGTGCAGGTTGCAAATGTGCTTATCAATTCTGTTCGTACACTGATCATCATAATAATCGCCCTGGTTATTGGGCAGTTCTTTCGTAAACAGCCCGTCCTTAAACATCTTCTGAACGCCTGACTTTCTTTTCTGCTTTTTGCCATATGGCAAAGAGCAGAATTGCCAGTAATGAAATCACAAATCCTTCCTTAAATCCGGGTGAAACATATGTCATTTCAATCTTATTTTCACCTTTCTTTACCTGCAATACAGTAAATGTCCGACTCGGATCTGCGGTCACTGTCTCACCATTACATTTTATTTTCCATCCTTTATCATAAGGTATCGTGAGCATCAATTTCTCATTATCCTCAACCGCTGTATATGTTCCGGTAATTTTTCCCTCTCCATAGTCTTCGACCTGAAACATCTTTGTCTTTAACTTATCAATGGCAGAAGAAAATTCTTTCATGTCCAGATAATAAAAGACCCCTTCCAGCTCATCTTTATTTGAAAGATTTCCCTTTATTGCTACTGTTGCAATATCCGAGTTTTCCGGATCATCTACCTGAAAAGTTTTATACGATGTCACCCTGGAGTAAGTCGTTCTCGGATCTCCGTTTATATAGATCACCGTCTGAGCTGCATCTTTAATCACATGATCTATATATCCATATAAAATATGTTCCTCTTTCGGCACTTTTATCTGAAATTCATCGCCATCTTCAAGAACGGTCTTCTGCGCATCCACACGTTTAAAGCACTCAATATCTTCTCCTGTTAATGTTGATAATATTTTATTTTGGTATTCAAATGGATTCTCTGCCTCTATATTTTCGATATCAGCCCCCTGTACACAATACCCAAGATTTAGTGCATATGGATTTACATATACACTTTTTCCATTTATAACACCTGCGTCTGTATCCTTTTCACATCCCTCAATAGTATGATCACTTATAATGTACCGGATTCCCCACAAACTGTCGGTTAAAAGAAGTGGTTCATTATATTGCATAAACTTATAATAATCATGATATCCACATTTGTGATACAGTTCTGTCAGTGCACTGTTAATTGTTGAAGTATATGTTGCAAATGAATGATATCCATATTGCAGCCCTTCGTTAAATACGCCCAGATAATTTGCTCCTCTGTCTTCTCCCGCAGGCGATGCCTGCTCTGTTCTGTAAAATTCACTGTTCGAAATATCAAATCCGGCAAAACGTTCTTTCTGTTGCTCATCATACACAGAATAGGCATGCCCTTCAATCGGAGCGTAAGATCTCACAATGCTGTAGCCATTAAACAGTAATTCTACACAAACCCACATACATACAATGGATCTGAACCATTTTTTATGAAAAAATTTTACGCTTTTTTCCAGATACGCAGCAGCAAGATAAATAATAAAAAAGCTGATAACAAAAGAAAACCTGCAGTAATACGAATTTGCTTTTCGAAATCCATTCCACACATTTTCCAATGGTATAAATGTTGCAGATACCACAAGAAAACTCAGCACCAGTGCAGACAATATCTTTTCCTTCAGGCTTCTTTTTGACAGAAAATAGGCCGCTGCACAAATAAGAACAAACGTCCCACAAAACAGCATAATTCCCTGAGATTCTGTTCCAAATGCTTTTTGCATCCGTATTCCCGGAAGCAGACCTTTTATCAGAGTTTTTATTCCAATATGAAATCCCGGCGTGTAATCTGTCGTGCTTTCAATGCCCTTTCCCTGAAGTAAATTCATTGCTGTCGGCAAAAACAAAACCATAGAACTCATTACTGCCAGTAACATTGTCAATCCGTATTTAACAATTGTCACAATATATTTTTTCTTTTCATCCGTGCAAAATAACTCAAAAAAGAAATAGACAACAGAAAACAGGCAGCACATATATGCCATATACCAGTTACAGACGACCATAACCAATACTGATATAAATAAAAAAGTTTTTTTATTCTGCATTATAAGCCGATATATTCCCAGACAGATCAGAGGCAGCATGATCAGGGCATCCAGCCACATAAGATTGCATTTCTGTGAAATGCTATATGACATCATGCCATAACAGGTTGCCAGAACAATTATCCATATATTATCAATTGATGAAAATCTGTTTCTCATAAAAAAAGCACTTGCAGATGCTGCCAGTGCCAGTTTTAATATCGTGAGTACAAGCACAAATATCTGAATATCATTAAAAAACAAAATCAACAGATTCAGCGGACTGGCCAGATAGTACGCATATAATCCGATCATGTTGTTTCCCATACCCGCATTAAACGAATAAAAAAGATTACCGCCTCCAGTCAGTACCTGTTTAAACCAGGAAAAGAACTGAATATACTGCCATCTCAGGTCCCAGATCAATAAGCTTCTCTCCCCAAACGGATATATTCCCACTTTGTAGAATATCACGAACAGCATAATCGCTGTTATAAAAAAGGGAATTATATATACTTCAGCTCTTTTCCTGCTACTATCTAACATCAAAAAATCTCCATTCTGTTTTACTTACCACTCGCTTGCTCTTATCCATTCTTCATATGGAGCCAGATGCATATGTTCACCTACTACATGGCTTTGTGATTTATAAATTTTCAACAATTCTACTTTTTTATCAACACTGCTCTGTGGAACTTTTTTCAGAGACGCCTCTACAGCCGGCATTCTTCTTGCACTGTAATATCTTTCAAAATAATACAGATTATTTCCCCAGCAGTTCTTATAATAACTCTCAGTCATTAGTTTACTCGTCATTTTGTGATGAATATGACCATACTCTCCATTTGGATTGTGCGTTGCTACCATTCCCCAATGCTTATATTTCATAAGAAAATCCAGATCTTTGGCAATCTGCGGCTTTGAAGTTGCCCAGTCGGATCTCTTTCCGTTTACCAGATCCGGATATTTAAGAATCAGTCCAATATTCCCTGACTCTTTCATCACTTCATAAAACTCATTTTTCCTTACTTCATTATATCCATTTGTCAGACAGACAACAAACCATCCACCTTCTGTCAGGTGGGCGCCGCCCCACAGTGTCTCATCGTCCGGATGAGCAACCACCATCAGTTTTGTGCAGTCAGACAAAGGAAGTTCATCCAGCATCTCTTTTGTGATCTGCCCTTCTGTTGTCTCAGGATCATAAGTCACGGAATCCTTCTCAACCTGACCTTTATTATTAAAGTACTGACCATTATACCAGCAATTTTTTTTCATACGTCCGCTGGCATCAACATAATAAGTATGTCCACCAGTCTGTACATATTTATTTGTGACCATTTTACCATCGGTTCCAAAATAATATTTATTGCTTCCAACGTCCACCCAGCCGGTCATAAACTGGCCATTCTTTAAATAATACGTATGGTTTTTCCATCGATGAATACCACTCTTCGTGGAAAGCTCACCATTATCTTCGAACCAGTACCATTTGCCTTTTATTTTTATCAGGCCTGTTTCCAGACTTCCATCTTTATTTATATAAACCTTTGTTTTTCCGTGTTTATAAAGACCTTTTTTCTTTACAAGTCTGCCATCTTTGTCAAAAATATACAGTTTATTGTTTACCTGTTTCTTTCCCGTACAGGCACGGGCAGTTTTTCTGTCAAAATAATATCTGTCTTTCTTATATTTAATCCATCCGGTTTTTCGAACACCTTTTTTATCAAAGTAATAATAATAATATTTTTTAATTTTTTTTACTTCATTTTTTACATAGATATTATTTACTTTATACTTATAAGTCGTTCCCTTTCGCACCCATCCGGTCTTACCTGCTGCCTGTACAGACATTGCTGACATTACAAACAATACACATATTATCCAAGTTACAAACAGGCTCTTTTTCATTTTACTTTTCATTTTGTCCACTCTTTTCGTCTTAAATCATGAAGCCTTCACTTCCAGTTGTTCCCATATCTATAGGATACTTTGTTTACCACGCAATTGCAATCTTTTTCCACGACATTTCTTATCTTTGTGCGATCCACATTTGACAGTTTTTCTCTCCTGTGATAACCTTCCAGTAAAATCCAATTTATTTTATCGCGGAGTTATGTTATGAACCGTATTCTGAATTATACCATTTCTGATGCCGATGCTGGCATGATCGTCTTAGATTTTCTACGTAAACAGGGATTTTCCAGACATATCCTCACTGCTATGAAAGCAGATAAAGAGGCACTTTCTGTAAATGATCAAAAAGTCGGCGGCCGAACTATTCTCTGTGCCGGTGACCATTTTCGGGTACGGCTTCTGGAAACTGTTTCCCCTGACGGCATTATTCCAGCGTCTATGGATATTCCTGTGCTGTATGAAGACGAAGATATCCTTGTTGTAAATAAGCCTGCAGATATGCCAGTACACCCTTCTATCGGCAATTACACCAATACTCTCGCCAACGGTATTGCTGCCTATCTGGAAGCCAAAGGAGAAATCTGTCCATTCCGCTGTATCAATCGTCTCGACCGGGACACCTCAGGGGCATTGATTCTTGCAAAAAACGCGCTCAGCGCCGCTGTCCTTTCCGTCCAGATGCGAAACAGGCAGATTCGCCGCACCTATCTCGCCATTGTTCAGGGAATCACTCATAAAAGCGGTACAATTACTGCGCCAATCAGCCGTGTGACCGATTCTGTGATTGAACGCCACGTTGATTTTCAGAACGGCGAATCTGCTGTTACTCATTATCAGCGCCTGGAAACAAAAAACAACCTTTCTCTTCTTGAGATTCACCTTGAAACGGGACGTACCCATCAGATTCGAGTTCATATGGGATACATCGGTCATCCACTTCCGGCCGATTACCTGTATAATCCAGTTTATGATACTTTTAAGCGCCAGCCGCTTCACTCTCTTCAGTTGGAATTCCGTCATCCAATAACCGGTCAGGAAATGTGTCTGATGGCTCCTGTTCCTGAAGATATCAGTAAAGTTTTTTGAGCAATGTCCGATAAAGGCTCTTTATCCAGTCTCATTTCTACAAAAAAACAGCTGCTTTTCTGCCAGAGTCCCAAATTTCTCTTTCAGAAAAACAACTGTTTTTATTTTTAGATATTATTTGTTTTTATCGTAAATGATCTGTAATCCCTTCAGAAGCAGATCTCCATCCAGGATCATCTTACGTTTACAATGTGGAATAATTTTTCTGGACATACCACCTGTCGCGATCACGGTAACTTTCTGTCCGAGTTCTTCCTCAATTCTGTCAATGATACCATCCAGCGCAGCTGCATTACCATAAAGAATTCCACTCTTCATACAGTCTACAGTATTTTTACCGATGATTTTCTTCGGCTCTTCGATGCTGATTCCACTCAGCTGAGAAGCTCTTGATGTCAGTGCATCGAGTGAAATCTGTACACCTGGCATGATCATGCCGCCGATATAATGTTTCTTATCATCCACCACAGAAATCGTCGTTGCAGTTCCCATATCAATGATCACCAGCGGCACCGGGTATTGTGCCAGTGCAGCCACCGCATCTGCAACACGGTCAGCTCCCATCTCTCCTGGATTGTCCAGAAGGATATTCAGTCCGGTCTTAACGCCAGGTCCGACAATCATGGCATCTTTCTTAAGGATTTTCTGCACTGCCAGTCTGGCAGCAAATGTAATCTGTGGAACAACCGATGAAATGATTGCTCCTTCAATATCTGAACGGTTGATATGATAAATATCAAGGATTGTCTTAATATCAATGGCATATTCCAGTTCTGTCTTTGTCCAAATCGTAGAGACACGCTCTGTAAAATATATTTTTTCTTTATCTATACAGCCAACTACAATGTTGGTGTTTCCGATATCAATGGCTAAAATCATAGTTTTTTATTCCATTCCTGTCTATACACGTTTTATGCGGCAGTATCCGGTTTTGCAATCTGGGATGCCGGAATCAGATGTGCCTTTGAAAGTGCAGTTCCTACAGCTGCTGTAATGACTGTAGAAGAAACCATCTCGCTGATTGCATTGACTCCTACCATCAGGCAGCATCCAATAATAATGTTATGACCACCCATCAGATTCTGGATCAGCTCTGTATTTCCAAACATCACAACCAATGCTGTCATAAAGAACAGGGTATTCAGAAATGCGGAAAAGAATCCGGTAACTGCACAGGATACATAAGTATTGGCTCTCTTATGAACAGCTCTGTAAATAAATCCGATACAGATTCCGTCAAGAATACGAGGTCCGAAGCACTGTACAGCTGTCATCAGTGGATTGATCTGGAACAGTGCGGCACCAAGTGCACTCACTCCACCGATTCCCATTGCCTGCATGAAACTGGTCAGGCCAAAAACAGCTCCTGCGATTGCCCCGCCTGTCGGTCCAAGTACAATGGCGCAGACTGCAACCGGAATTACGTTAAAAGTTACTGCCAGTGGTCCAATGTTCAGGTATCCCAGTGGCGTATACGCCATCAGAAAAAGGATTCCTGCCATAAGGCCAAGAATGGTCAGCTGTGATGTTGTAAATTTCTTTGTTTTCATGTTTTCCTCCTTGTTATCGTTCCCTTACACGAGATACAATACGGTGCGGAATTGCGGGCATATGATTTTTTATTTACCCGCTTCCTGGTGAACGGGTTACTGTTTCTCTCTTTCTTTCTGAATAGAGAGAATTTTATCCAGGATGACGTTGGCTGCATCCTCCTTGCTCATAAGCTGGAGTGATACGTCTTCATCCTGTGTAATCAGAGTCAGAACATTGGTATCGCCCTGGAATCCTGCTCCTGCCACTTTCAGATTATTGGCAGCAACCATATCCAGATGTTTCTTTCCAAGTTTTGCTCTGGAATTACCGATCATATTCTGGGTTTCCATGGAAAATCCACATAAAAACTGTCCTGGCAGGCGGTGTTCTCCCAGATATCCCAGGATATCGTCTGTCTTTTCCAGTTCTATACTCATCTGTTCTTCCTGCTTCTTTACCTTGTCCTCATAGACATTAGCCGGACGATAGTCAGCGACTGCTGCTGCTTTGATAATAATGTCCTGTTCAAAGCTTACAGAAGTAACTGCATCAAACATTTCTTTTGCAGTCACTACCGGTACAAGCTTTACAAACGGAGGCGGCTCGATTGCACATGGTCCGCTGACCAATGTCACATCTGCGCCACGGAGCATGGCTGCTTTTGCCAGTGCATATCCCATCTTTCCGGAAGAATGATTTGTGATATAACGTACAGGATCGATTGACTCCTGTGTCGGTCCGGCAGTCACAAGGACTTTACGGCCAAGGAGATCTTTTTCTTTTGCAATTTCTCTGAGAATATAGTCCAGAAGCATCTCAGGTTCCGGCATCTTTCCGGCTCCTGTATCACCACACGCCAGATAACCACTGGCCGGTTCGATCACTTCATAACCATAATGCTGCAAAATAGCAAGATTATCCTGAACGATCGGATTTTCGTACATGTTTGTATTCATAGCAGGAGAAACGATCTTTTTACATTTACATGCCATGATCGTAGTTGTCAGCATATCATCTGCAATTCCATGAGCCAGTTTACCGATCACATTTGCGCTCGCCGGTGCGATCATCACCACATCCGCCTGCTTTGCGATGGAAACATGTTCTACACTGAACTGAAAATTTCTGTCAAAGGTATCTACCAGACATTTATTTCCGGTAAGAGTTTCAAAAGTAATTGGATTGATAAAATTTGTAGCATTCTTTGTCATCAGTACATGCACCTGTGCATGAAGTTTCTTCAGTGCACTTGCAAGATATGCAATTTTATATGCCGCAATACTTCCGGTCACTCCCAGAAGAACTGTTTTGCCTTTTAACATATCGTTCTCCTCCTCTGGCAGACAATGCTGTGCCTGCATCTGTTTTATTATAACAGTCTCGGCTGTAATTGCAACGTATTTTTCCAGTGTTTAATTTTTTGTACAGCATTTTATTGAACCCTGATGGAATCTATACTATAGTAATCTGTAATAAAAAGAATTTTTTATTTTCCACAAAAAAGCCATAAAAGGATAGGAGGTCAATATGAAAGCAGTTCAAATCACAGGATGGTGTGCACGTTTTATCAGAGAACAGGTCCAGCCCGGAGATATCTGTATAGATGCAACCATGGGAAATGGGAATGATACGCTTCTTCTCAGTTCTCTCTGCGGAAAAGACGGACATGTTTTTGCTTTTGATATTCAGAAAGCGGCACTTATCAATACACGTAAAAGGCTCATGGAAGCGGATGCACCCCAGAATTATACCCTTCTTCTGGAATCGCACACCAATATAGAGCACTATGTCGATCCGGGTACTGTCAGCTGCATTACCTTTAATCTTGGATATCTGCCGGGTGGGGACCACACCAAAGCAACCCACGCCGATACCAGCATTGCCGCACTTTCCAAAAGCCTGGACCTTCTGCAAAAAGGCGGGCTGATCTCACTCTGCATCTACAGTGGTGGTGATTCCGGTTTTGAGGAACGTAATGCTGTCCTTGCCTGGTTAAAAGAACTGAATCCACATAAATATCTGGTCATCCGCAGTGACTATTATAACCGTCCGAACAACCCGCCAATTCCGGTTCTGATCATTCGTCAGTAAAACAGGTCCGCTATGTTTTATTGCAAAGTAAAAGACCGATGTCGCACACCTCACGCTGCATCGGTCTTTTTTACGTTACATAAAATTTTTATTTTATCAGTCTGTGATCTGAATGCTGTCGATCACCGGCTGTTCGTCTGCTTTGACTGTTCCATTATCATCCGTTGGGTTGGCATTTTTGCAGATTTCATCAACGATATCCATACCTTCTGTCACTTTACCAAATGCTGCGTAATCGCCATCCAGGAAAGTGCTGTCTGACTGGACGATAAAAAACTGTGAACTTGCGCTGTCCGGATCCGTAGATCTTGCCATGGAAATGATTCCTCTCACATGAGAGATATCATTCTTTACACCATTACTTGAGAATTCTCCCTTAATAGTCTCTCCGGATCCTCCGGTACCATTTCCTTTCGGATCCCCACCCTGCATCATAAAGCCATCTATAATACGCCAGAATGTAAGTCCGTCATAAAATCCTTCCTGTGCCAGTTTCACGAAATTGGTAACAGTGATCGGTGCTGTATCTGCATCGAGTTCCACTTTAATGTCCCCATAATCACGGATGCTGATATCCGCATGGTGGATTCCTGTCAGCTCCTGGCTGGTATCAAGCACTGTATTTTCCACAGTCGCACCATCTGTATCAGTACCATCACTGAAGCCGGCCTCTTCCGCTTCTTCTTCACTTGCCACATTTACATCTTTCGTATCTTCATCAGAAGAAGCTTTATCTTCTGATTTTTCATCTGTAGTTTCTGCTTTTGTATCATCTGCTTTCTTGCTGCTGCCACATCCTGCAAGTGTACCTGCAGTCAGCACAACGGCAAAAAGCACTGCCAGAATTCTGGATTTCATGTTCTGTTCCTCCTGTCTTTTTGTTACTGTTCACTTCGTTCCCAGCAACATCTTTTTTCTGATAGTATTCACAGTGTAACACCCCATAAACTTAAAGTCAAATCCTGACTTGTATCAGACGTTCAGCTCTGCTACAATAAAAAGCAAAAAAGAAAGGACTTTTATTATGAAAAAAATTGCAAGTTTTACCATAGACCACATCAAGCTACAGCCTGGCATTTACGTTTCCCGTAAAGATTACCTCGGCGATCAGGTCATTACAACTTTCGATATCCGCATGACTTCCCCAAATGAGGAACCAGTCATGAACACAGCCGAACTCCACGCTATGGAACATCTGGCAGCTACGTTTCTCCGCAATCATGCTGAATTCGGTCCAAAAGTAATTTACTGGGGTCCGATGGGCTGCCGCACTGGAAACTATCTTCTGCTGGCAGGCGATTATGAATCCAAAGATATCGTCCCTCTCATGACTGAGATGTTTGAATTCATCCGGGATTTTGAAGGTGAGATTCCGGGTGCTTCCGCAAAGGACTGCGGCAATTATCTGGATATGAATCTCGGTATGGCAAAATATCTTGCTGACAAATATCTGAAAAATGTTCTTTACGATATCAGGCCAGAACGTCTGACTTATCCGGAATAATCTTTCAATATCGTTACTTAGTAACATAAAAAAAGCTGAACTTCTGATCTGAAGTTCAGCTTTTTTTGTAAAATATCTTACTACTGGGCTGTGGTCTGTGCTGCTGCATCTGCAGTGGCAGCTCCTGCCGGAGCTTCTGTAGATACATACTGTGCATTCACATAACCTGTCTGGTCATTGATGCTCACCTCTACCCATTGTCCATCTTCGCTCACACCTGTACTGGTCAGCTGCTGTCCAACAAGTGTTCCTGTAATGATATCCGCATCTGTACTGCAGTCAGAGCGTACGTTTACACCCTCTACAGCATAATAAGTTCCGCTTTGTTTTATGATATTCACACCACTTGCTGTCTGAGCCATTTCTACCGCCGGAGTTGGTGTTGCTTCCGGAGTCGGGGTTGCTTCTGGTGTAGGTTCCGGGGTTGGTGTCGGAGTTGCTTCAATCACAGTCACAGTAGAGTCTTCTCCTCCCGTGCTATATCCACATCCGGATGCCACAACAGCCAATCCGGCCAGCACGATCAGTAATCTGGATTTCTTCATAGAAATAATTTCCTCCTTTATAACGCATAAGCCTATCAACACTATACCCCAATTCCGCTATATTATGCAAGTCTTTTTTTGTAGTCTCCTCTGTCTGTAACGACTTCACAGCCAATCCGCTCCATCCGTCTGCTGAGACACATTCTGCATTCCGCAGCTTCGTCACCTGTGCATATTTTTCCATCATACAACATGTATTTTTTTCTGACTGAAACAGGAGAAAGATTCGGCATCACAACATTGGCACCTGACAAAACACCCATTTCTCTTCCTCTTGGATGAATCGTCCCAAGGGCAGTCGTTGCAGGAAGCAGCACATTCGGGAGCATCAGACGCAACAATGCAAGATAAAACAGTGTATCATCCAGCGTTCCACTTCTTTCATTGCAAAATGGGGTATCCTGATGTGCAATAAACGGCCCGATTCCAACCATTTCCGGATCAAGCTCCTTCAGAAACAAAAAGTCTTCCACGAGGTCATCCACTGTCTGTAACGGTGAACCCACCATAAATCCTGCTCCCGTCTGATAGCCCAGTTTCTTAAGTATCCGAAGGCAGCTTTTGCGGTTTTCTCCGGACATTTCCAGCGGATGAAGCCGCATATAATGACGTGGATCAGCCGTTTCATGTCGTAACAGATACCTGTCAGCCCCTGCCTCTCTGTATGCACGGTAGCTTTCTTCTGATTTTTCTCCTATGGAAAGAGTCAGTGCGCAATCCGGATATTGTTCTTTAATCTTTCGTACGATCTGTACGATCCTGTCATCTGTAAAAAAGCCGTCCTCGCCGCCCTGTAGAACAAAGGTACGAAAACCAAGCTCATATCCCTGCCTGCAGCATTCCAGAATATCTTCTTCCGTCAGTCTGTACCGCTGTGCATTCTGATTGCTCCGACGGATTCCACAATAATAGCAGTCATTTTTACAGTAATTGGTAAATTCGATCAGACCACGTACATAAATCTTATTTCCGTACACTTCCTGTCGGACCTGATTTGCCAGCTCCCGTGCATACTGATCTGTCTCCTCTGAACGATTCGCCAAAAGTCGGTGAAACTCTTCTGCAGTCAGCATCTGTTCCTGATGCAGTTTATCAATTAATCTTTTCATGTATTCTCTCCAGCAGAAATATTTACATTTGTTTTTTTCCTCTGGCAATATATTTTCCGAGTTTTTCTTTTACCAGTCGGCCATCGTCTACCGTCAGACTGCCTCTTAAAAATACTTTATCAATTCCGCAGCGCAGTCTGATCCCTTCAAATGGATTATTATCAGTATTATAAGCATGTGTGGCAGCAGATATCACACTTTCTTTTTCCGGATCCAGTACTACAATGTCTGCATCACTTCCTGGTGCAAGCACACCTTTTTGCGGATAAACGCCATACAGCTTCGCCGGATTTTCGGATAGAAGTTTACACATCTGTTCCTGCGTAATCCTGCCTTCCTTTACCCCATACGTATAAAGTAATGTTCCGCGTGTCTGGACTCCCGGAAGTCCCCCCGGTATCTTTGTAAAATCATCTTTACCCTGGGCCTTCTGTGCAAGTGTAAAACTGCACTGATCCGTAGCTACTGTCTGGATATCTTCTCGTGACAACGCTTCCCACAGACAGTCCTGATCTTCTTTTTTGCGAATCGGAGGTGCACAGACATAAACAGCTCCCTGAAAATCCGGTTTCGTATACACACTGTCATCAAGCAGCAGATACTGTGGACATGTTTCTGCATATACCTTCTGTCCGTTCGCTCTTGCATGCATAACTTCTTCAAATGCTTTTTTGTTTGTAAGGTGTACTACCATCACCGGTGCATCTGCCTCTCTGGCAATCACGAGCAGACGGTGAACTGCTTCCGCTTCCATCGTGTCCGGACGCACCAGTGGATGATTTTCCGGTCCAAGTCTTCCCTCTTTTTTTGCTTCTGCGATCAGCGCATCGATCACTCCTGCATTCTCGCAGTGTACGCCTGCAAAACAGCCACATTTTCCAAGTTTTTTCAGAATTTTGTACATATCGCAGTCATTTACGATCATTGCCGGATATGTCATATACAGTTTGAAACTGGTGATTCCATGATCGATCATGTCCTGTATTTCCTGTTCTGTATTTTCATTCCATTCCACGATCGACATATGGAAAGAATAATCACAGGAACATTTGTCATCTGCCTTCTTATGCCATTTATCAAGTCCTTCCTTCAGAGTGTGTCCACCCTTATCCTGTGATGCATAATCAATGACAAATGTAGTTCCCCCGAGAATCGCTGCTTTTGTTCCAGTCTCAAAATCATCCGCCGTTACTGTGCCTGCTACTTCCAGATCAAAATGTGTATGACCATCTATGAAACCCGGAAAAAGAATTTTCCCACTGACGTCGATTTCCTGTGCCTCCTCGGATGGAAGATTTTTCCCAACCTGTACGATTTTTTCTCCTTCTACCAGAATATCCAGCTGCTCTGATTTTTCGCCTGTTACAACCGTTCCATTTTTTAATAAATATTTCATAATCTTTCACCCCCAAAACAAATCCTTGTTTATGATATTAAATATATCATTCTTCCGCCAGAGCATCAACTACTATCTATGCATCCAAAAATATTTTGAACAATTTTTTTAAGGCATGCTTAATTTTTCTTTGAAAAAACTTTATCTCAAAAAAAATTTATGTTATATTAGTAATAATAACAATACAAACCACAATATGGAGGAGGAATAATAATGGGACGGCTGACTGTATTAAAACAGATTGCAAGAGATCTTGCTTCTCAATTTGGTCCTGATTGTGAAATCGTAATCCACGATCTCAAAACCAACGATCCGGAACATTCCATTGTCTATATCGAAAACGGTCATGTTACCGGAAGAGGAATTGGTGATGGTCCTTCTAATGCAGTTTTTGATGTAATCAGGCATAACAACAAAAAAGGAAACGACTCAACAGACGAGATTCAGGATCATTCCGGATATCTGATGAAAACCTCTGACGGTAAAATTCTAAAATGCAGTACTTCCTATATCCGCGACGATGATGGCACCTTGCATTATGTATTTGGAATCAACTATGATATTACAAAACTGACCATGATCGAAAGTGCACTGCACGCTCTGGTCACTCCCGTCAATAAGGAAGAAAAGCCAAAAGAGATCACCCACAGTGTCAATGATCTGCTGGATCATCTGATTGAAGAATCCGTAGCTCTGGTCGGAAAACCAGTAGCTCTGATGAACAAAGAAGACAAGGTGACTGCAATCCAGTTCCTGAATGATTCCGGTGCTTTTCTGATTACAAAATCCGGCGATAAAGTAGCTAATTATTTTGGCATTTCCAAGTACACGCTGTACAGCTATATCGATGTAAACAAATAATCTTTAAGAACAAAAATCCGCTGAATATCACTTTCAGATGATATCCTGCGGATTTTTTATCGATTATTTCGTTGTTTATTTTCTACTGTGTCTGCTGATTCAGCAATCGTTTGATGACATCAATGGTCTCCTTGATGCCATAATTCGCACTGTTGATACAAAGGTCATAATTTTCCGGTTTTCCCCATTTCTCTCCAGTGTAAAATTCGTAATATTTTTTGTGCTGTTTATCCATCTTCTTCAGAAAACGGACAGCCTGCTTCATATCCATATTACGAACATCCATAACATGTTGTGTGCGTACCTGGAATGGTGCGCTGATAAAGATACTGATATGTGGAATATGGTTATTCTTAAGGATTGCATCTGCACATCGTCCCATGATCAGGCAGTCCTCTGTTCTTGCCAGTTCGCAGATCAGATCGCTCATATTAAAGAATACCGCATCCTGCTTGGAAAGTCCATGATAACGATTCAGTTCTTTCAGTTTCGTCTTCAGGCTCTCATGCGTTTTCTTTCCGTACTTATTGAAATCCGTAAAATTCTCTTTATCCTGAACATTATCTTTTTCTGCCTCCAGTCGTTTCATAACCTGATTAAAGATTTCCACATCATAATAGTTAATTCGCAGTTTATCAGCAAGTTCAAAACCAATATCATTTCCGGCACTTCCCTGTGTACGGCTGATACAGATAACTAAATGATCATTTTCTGAGATTTTTTCTCTCCTGGCTGCCAGATTCAGTGCTGCTCTCTCTGCATCCAGAATATCCGTAGAACCAAACATGTTTGGAAGCTGCTCAATTGCTTTGAGGATCTCATCATACTCCGTCATCAGGCGGCTTTTTTCTGCCGGATCTTTAATCGTACGAGCCATATTACTGATCAGTGCAAGTTCACTTCGAAGAAGATGTCCGTCCGGTTTTGTATACATCAGCATACTCAACGTACGGATCGTCGTATCACGGTTTCCGGTAAACGTACGTCCAAGAGAAGATCCCAGAACACGATATACTTCTGCATCCAGATCATAAATACGATTGGCAAGTTCTGTATATATTTCACGATTGATATTTTCTGACATAACTCTCCCCCCTTACATAAAGAACACAAGCATATCCAGTATAAATACCGGAACAAGGAATACCAGTGACCAGCCTATGTATCCGAAGAAGGACGGCATATTGACACCATTCTCGTCAGAAATAGATTTTACCATAAAGTTCGGAGCATTACCGATATATGTGTTGGCTCCCATAAATACCGCACCACAGGAAATCGCAGACAAAAGTTTGACCGGAACTGTGCCAAGACTTGTTGTAACTCCATTCAGGAAACCAAGGGTTCCTGCCGTGGTAAGAAATACCAGATAAGTTGGTGTATTATCCAGGAAACTGGACAGTGCACCGGTTGCCCAGAACATTTCACGCGGACTGGAAAGTCCGATATGAGGTCCAAGTGCTTTCAGAAGCATCAAGGCCGGTTGCATGGTAATAAAAATACCGATAAACAATACCGCAACCTCCTGGATAGCCCCCCAGGTAAAATGGTTTCTTCTACGGATGCTCTTATCCGTTGTCTTAAATGACAGAAATGCAGCCAGAAGGATCATAACAATCTCTATCAGTGCCGGGAATGTCAGTGTCACTTCACCGAAAATGTGGATTCCCATAACTTCTCCTGCCGCATTCTGGAACGCAGAAAGTCCCGGAAGTACCCCGCTCAGGATAACCGCTGCCACGATCATCACCAGGAAGATAATATTATGCAGTCCTTCAATATGAAATTCTGTACCAGGTTTACTGATATCCGGTTTACGTCCCTGTGCAATATCTTTACGATATGCCAGCTTATCCACATGATAGAATACAAACAGCATGATCACCATGTTAAAGAGCAGAACCGGTAACAGATGCAGACTCCAGAAAAACGGTACTCCTCTCATAAATCCCATAAGGAGTGGCGGATCACCGATCGGTGTCAGACATCCACCCATATTAGATACCATAAAAATAAAGAATATCATGATATGACTTTTTCTTTTTCTCCACGAATTCATCTTGATCACAGGACGAACCATCAGCATACTTGCACCTGTCGTTCCAATACAGCTGGACAGAAGTGTTCCAAAAGCAAGAAGACATACATTTACTCGGGGAGATCCTGCAAAATCTCCTTCCATAGTAATATTACCCGAAACACAGAAAAGTCCGAAAAGAAGAACAATAAAAGTAAGATAATCATTTACAATACATTCAAGAACTGTCTCTGTTGCTTTGCCTGTACCATAAACCACTGCAAACGGAATCACCATCAGCAGAATCCACATAAGTACCACATGTGGCTGATGTGCTTCCCACCATTCAGCTTTGACCAGCGGCATCACGGCGATGCAGAGCAGCAGCCCCGCAAAAGGAATGCACAGCCATACCGGCACCTGAGTGGTTGTTTCTCCACTTCCTGCTGCCCAGACACCTGTCGGACACATCAGAAGCATGGACAGAAGCATTCCAAAAAATGTTACTGTTTTTTTCAAAGATGTCACCCCCACGTTTAGTTTTCAATCAGTGGAAATTATAACATACCTGTTGCAAATTACAATTGCACTTTCGTTCAATAAATCCTGTATCTCTCCTGTTCCTTTTGTGCATTTTTCCTATATATTGTATTTTTATTAGTGCATTGTTGTACTTCTGTAAAGTATTTCTATATCAATTTGTGCATTTTTGATGCAAATTAACTGTTTGTATAAAACAAAGTTTTTTTGTATTTTTATTCATAAATTAAGCCAACGGGCAAGTTCCCCGCTGGCTTAATTTTAGTAATCGCTGCTGGATCCCGAAAAACTCTCTCCACCACTTGAAAAACTTCCTGAATCATTATTATCGTTTTTGACTTTTGCAGTCTGGCTTACCGTCTCATACAGGAAAATATCATGTTTTTCGCTCAATTCCAGTCCACTATCCGTCGTATATTCACTGGCATCCGGCTGCTGCACACGTGTTTTCATCTTACGTACCTGATACCAGGTGAGAACCCCCGTTGGAATGATCATGATCACAAATGCCATGAGAAGATCTTTCACGAACCGTCCGCCAACTGCTTCATCACTGAGATCCATCAACCGGATATTCTCTCCTTCCGAAATACGGTCAAGTCCCGCCTCCAGATCATGAATCAATGACTGATATCCACCGAATGGATCATTATCCTTAAGATATGTCTTACATTTATCCAGCATTTCATCCTGGATTCTCGTAGAAAACTCATTCTGCGTGTCTCCGCGGAATACGATCGTAATGTTTCTGACACCCGGCTGATGGAAAATACACATACCTTCATGAGTATCTCCATAACCAATTTCATTAGCCTGCATAAATTCCGCAGCATACTGACGATAATCTTCGTCCTCTCCCACATCCTGTGAGATCCAGAGAACGGTATCATATCCATATGTATCATATATAGTCGCAAGTTCATCATTAAGCTCTGTGATCTCATCATCACTCAGAATCCCACAATCATCAAAAACCCAGGACATTTCTCCATTTTCATCTTCCTGTGCCGTCTCTGTCTCAGCGCCTGCATACACCACAGCCGGTGAAAGCACACCAAGGCTCATCACAAGCAGTGATCCGCTTAAGATAAGATTCATTTTCTTCATTCAGATCACCCCCATAAATCGCAGTGCTGTAACGATTGCTGTCATAGCAATTGTCAGCGGGATATGACATTTGAACCAGTATTTTACTGCCAGATCTTTTCCCACCGGAAGGTCACCGATCAGACGTCCCGTCTGTCCGTTCATGGCAAACGAATATGTTTTTCCATTCCATTTTGTATTCAGAAACCATACCGGAAAAAGGCCATATTTTACCTCGCCTTTATTCGTTACAGTAACCTTCTCCTGCTTCGGCGTAACAGTTGCATATCCTTTTACACTCGCTTCAAAACAGTCTTTGACGCTCTGTTCCATACGTTCATAGACACGTCCGGTCAGTTCATCCGGTTCCTGATCATATTTATCTGCCATATATCCAGACAGGTAGGACATATTAAATTCTGTCAAATCCTGATATTCATATGGTTCGATTGCCTCCATCATGGTATCATCGATTGCCTTTGAACCATCCACTGGTATTTTTCGGAAGTTTATCTTTCCGGCACGGGCAACATGATAAAACCTGGTTGCTGTATAGTTATAGTCATCGTCTTCCCATACTCTGGTTTTTGTCGCCTCATAGCTGAATCTTCCTGCAGTATCCAGATCAAACAACCAGAACGGTACATAAACTGCCCTGATCTCTTCGAGATGATTTTCATCTTTAAATACTTTCGGAAGAAGCGGTTTTCCTTCGTAATGTGCCTTAAGTGCCTGTTTCGCTTCTTTTTTTGATTTCATAAACGGAATGATGTAATCCGGACGATAACTGTCTTTAAACTGTTCCGGCATGATCATTGGATTGTCACAATACGGACACACCGTTGATCCTGTTGTCTTTTCGGCCAATATTTCAGCTCCACAGGACGGACAGTTCCACACTGCCATATTTGACTTCTCATCTGACTGCCACTGTTCCGGTTCAAACCCTTTCCATTTTTCGGTCTTATCTTCTTCTACCGTATCCTGCTGTTCTGCCAGTTTATCCAGTTCTTCCAGCGAATACGTACTTCCGCAAAATTCGCATTTCATCTTCTGTTCTTTACTGTCAAACGTAAGTCCAGCCGAACAGTTTGGACATTTGTAGTTTAATGTATCCACCCGGTCACCTCCTCAGGTTATGGTCTTGGTCGTCCACATTCCGAACAGAATTTACCCGTATTAACAGCTCCACAGCTGCAGGTCCACGGTCCTGCCGGACGCGGCTGTCCGCACTCTGAGCAGAACTTACCTGTATTAACAGCTCCGCATGCACATGTCCATCCACTGCTCTGCTGAGACTGTGGCTGCATCTGCGGCTGTGCCTGCTGCCCCATTGCAAACAAATTCTGTGCATTCACTCCACCGGCATTAGATGCCATATTCATACCTGCAAACGCCATTACCGGACCGGCATTCTGATTAGATGCAGCTGCCTGCATAGCACTTGCCTGCGCTCCTACCATATGTGCTGCTGCCATTGTCGGATTACGGAACGCAGCATTTCTCTGCAGTTCTTTGATCATCGCTTCATCTTCTTCGGATGCTTTCACACTGGACACACCAAGTGAAACAATGCAGATACCTCTTAAGTTATTCCATTTTTCAGTAAGCACCTGATTCAGTGCATCAGAAAGTTCCTGTGTATGTCCCGGAAGTGCGCTGTAACGGATACCCTGTTCCGAAATTTTCGCAAAAGCCGGCTGCAATGCGGTCATAAGTTCACTCTTCAACTGACCGTCAATCTCTTCCCGTTCATAATCCTGTTCTACATTACCACATACATTTGTATAAAAAAGAATCGGATTGGCAATTCGATAGCTGTATTCCCCAAAACATTTAATAGAAATATCAATATCCAGTCCGATATTGTTGTCCACTACACGGAAAGGAACCGGATTCGGTGTTCCATATTTATTTCCCACGAGTTCTTTTGTGTTTACAAAATATACTCTCTGATCTTTTGGTGCTTCTCCGCCAAAAGTAAAACGCTTGCCGATCTGTTGAAAAACACTTTTGATTCCCTCGCCCAGATCACCACAGAAAAGAGATGGTTCTGTAGACATATCGTAAGTGTATTCTCCTGGTTCTGCACAGACATCTACAACTTTTCCCTGTTCTACGATCAGCATACACTGTCCGTCGTTCACTGCGATTACAGATCCGTTGGATATGATATTTTCTGATCCATGTTTGTTTGATGATCTCCCAGAAACTTTTTTATGTGCTTTTGTAACCAGCACATCGGCTGGCATAGCCTCACAGTAAAAATACTCTTTCCACTGATCTGCCAGTACCCCGCCGGCTGCTCCAACTGCTGCTTTGATCAATCCCATACGTAATTCCTCCTTTTCTGAGAACTGCTCTGTATCAGAGCTTATTATTATGAAAGTTTATGTATAAACAGACCGCTTCGAAGTTTCGGTTCAAACCAGGTAGATTTCGGCGGCATGAGTTTATTTTCATCTGCAATCTGCATCAGATCTTCCATTGCCGTCGGAAACATGGCAAATGCAACTCCACCAGTCTTATCTGCAATCTCGGCAAGTTCACTCAACTTATGGCTGCCACCTACAAAACGGATTCTCTGATCCGTACGCGGATCACCAATGCCAAGAATCGGTGTAAGAACTTTTTCCTGAAGGATAGACACATCCAGCTGACCTACTACATCTTTCTTCTCATAAACATCTTCCCATGCTTTTAAATGATACCAGTTTCCGCCCACATACATGCCCATGCAGTGTTTTTCTACTGGTTTACACGGGAATCCCGGCATGATCATAAGTTCAAAATTAAATTTCAGACTGGCAATAAAAGCATGTTCATCCATTCCATTCAGGTCATGCACCACTCTATTATATGCAAGGATTTTGAGCTGATCATATGGAAATACTACAGAAAGGAAATAATTAAATTCCTCTGTTCCATCATAATCCGGATGCTCTTCTCTTCGTTTAAGTCCCACTTTCACTGCCGATGCTGCTCTGTGATGTCCATCCGCAATATATATAGACGGGATATTTTCAAACTGCTCACGTATCGTCTCAATCTCCTCATTCCCGTCGATCACCCACACGCGATGCCCAATTTCATCATCTGCAACAAAATCATATACTGCTGCGTGAGATGTTTTCCATTGTTCCATCAAATCAAGCAACTGCTGTGGATAGCGGCACGCAAGATAAATCGGTCCGGTATTCGCATCACACACATCTACATGACGGATACGGTCCTGCTCCTTATCTTCTCTGGTAAGTTCATGTTTTTTTACGATGCCCTTCATATAATCATCGATTGAACAGCATCCAACCAGACCTGTCTGTGTCTTTCCCTTACGGGTAAGTTCATAAATATAATAGCACGATGTTTCATCCTGTTTCATCACACCATTTTTTTCCATATTCAACAGATTCTGTCTTGCGCGTTCATATACTTTCGAGTCATACAGATCTGTATCATCCGGCAGATCCATCTCAGCACGATCTACGTGCAGGAAAGAATCAGGATTTTTATCTCCAATCGCTTTCGCCTCTGCACGATCTACCACATCATATGGAAGTGCAGCTACATCTGCTGCCTTCTCCGAAACAGGACGCAATGCCCGAAACGCCTGAAAAATAGCCATATTCATTGTCTCCTTTTCTGTCTCATCACTTATGTATAAAGATAGTTTCATCTTATCACAGCAATTGTTTATTTTCAACAAATGACACTTTTTTTTTGGTGTGCTAACTTTTTTTGTAAAAACCTAAAAGTTTTTGTATTTTCTCTTGCAAATTTACATATTTATGATATGATAGTTTTAGAAAGAAAAGAAAAATTATGAGTTCAAAATAAATTTTTTAAGGAGGGTTTTCAAATGACAGAAGGTTTAAAATGGACTGTCAATCACGTTGCCAGATCTGACGACAAACATCTCGAGTTAATGTCCGAAGAGAACGTAAAAAAGGCCAATGAATTTCACAAAAGTTTTCCTCAATATACAGTAACTCCTCTTCAGGATCTTGCTGAACTGGCATCCTATCTTGGTGTTAAGAGCATCCATTGCAAGGATGAGTCCTATCGTTTCGGACTGAACGCCTTCAAAGTTCTTGGTGGTTCCTACGCAATGGGACGTTACATAGCAAAAGAAGTTGGGAAAGATATCAGCGAACTTCCATATGCGGTTCTTTCTTCTGAAGAATTAAGAAAAGAATTCGGACAGGCTACCTTCTTCACAGCAACAGATGGAAACCACGGACGCGGAGTTGCATGGGCTGCCAAACGTCTCGGACAGAAAGCAGTTGTCCGTATGCCAAAAGGAACAACGAAAACACGTTTTGACAACATTGCTAAAGAAGGTGCGACTGTTACCATCGAAGAAGTTAATTACGATGACTGCGTAAGAATGGCTGCAGCTGAAGCCGCCAAGACAGAGCATGGCATCATCGTTCAGGATACTGCCTGGGACGGATATGAAGAAATCCCGTCATGGATCATGCAGGGATATGGAACTATGGTTATGGAAGCTGACCAGCAGCTCAAGGAAGCCGGAATCGACCGCCCGACACATGTATTTGTCCAGGCAGGTGTTGGTTCTCTTGCAGGCGCTGTCGTTGGTTACTTCGCACATAAATATAAAGAAAATCCACCAGTAATGGTTGTCTGCGAAGCAAGTGCTGCTGATTGCCTGTACCGTTCTGCTATGAAGGAATCCGGTGATCTTGTAAACGTAGGCGGTGACCTTCAGACGATTATGGCCGGTCTCGCATGCGGCGAAGCAAACACCATTGGATGGGATATCTTAAGGAATCACGTTTCTGTGTTTGCATCCTGCCCGGACTGGATGAGTGCCAAAGCAACACGAATCTATGCGAATCCGCTCGGTAATGATCCGCATATCGTTTCTGGCGAATCTGGTTCTGTTCCGCTTGGTCTGTGCTTCACTGCCCTTCACGATGAAGATGCAAAAGATCTCAAAGAAGCTCTGAAACTGGATGAAAACTCCAACGTTCTCGTAATCTCCACAGAAGGTGACACCGATCCGGTTCGTTACCGCGAAATCGTATGGGATGGACTGTACGGAACAAACGAATCTTTAAGCAAGTAATCAAAAACTCAAAAATTATTTCATATACATGGGAGGAACTTTAAAATGGATTACGGCAAAATCAAAGAAGCTGCTCAGAATTATCAGGAAGATATGGTCAAATTCTTAAGAGCAATCGTTAAAAATCCTGGAGAAAGCTGCGATGAAAGAAAACATATCGAAACAATTGAAGCTGAAATGAAAAAGCTGAACTTCGATGAAGTAACTATTGATCCACAGGGTAACGTCATCGGTTACATGGGATCCGGTGATAAGATTCTCGCTTTTGATGCCCATATCGATACGGTTGGTATCGGTAACATCGAAAACTGGAACTTCGATCCATACGAAGGTTACGAAACAGAAGAAGAAATCGGTGGACGTGGTGTCTCTGACCAGTGCGGTGGTCTCGTATCTGCTGTATACGGTGCCAGAATCATGAAAGACATGGATCTGATTCCGGAAGGATATAAGATCATGGTAGTCGGAACGGTTCAGGAAGAAGACTGTGACGGTCTCTGCTGGCAGTACATCATCAACGAAGACAAGATCCGTCCGGAATTTGTAGTTTCCACAGAGCCAACTGACGGTGGTATCTACAGAGGTCAGCGTGGACGTATGGAAATCCGCGTAGATGTAAAGGGTGTTTCCTGCCATGGTTCTGCTCCGGAACGTGGTGACAACGCCATCTACAAAATGGCTGATATCCTTCAGGACGTACGTTCCCTTAATGAAAACGATGACGCTGACGAAACAGAGATCAAAGGTCTTGTTAAAATGCTCAATCCAAAATTCAACCCTGACTGGGAAGAGGCTCGTTTCCTTGGACGCGGTACTGTAACTGTATCTCAGATTTTCTACACCTCTCCTAGCCGTTGTGCAGTAGCTGACTCCTGTGCGGTATCTCTTGACCGTCGTATGACATTCGGAGAAACATGGGAAAGCTGCCTGGATGAGATCCGTGCACTTCCAAGCGTTCAGAAATACGGTGATGACGTTGTTGTATCCATGTATAACTATGATCGTCCTTCCTACACAGGCTGCAAATACGAAATCGAGTGCTACTTCCCGACATGGGCTATTCCGAAAGATCACAAAGTAACAAAAGCTCTTGAAGACGCATACAAAAACCTGTACGGTGAAACCCGTCTTGGAAATGCTGAAACAGAAGAAATGCGAAAAGCACGCCCACTTACAGATAAATGGACATTCTCCACAAACGGCGTATCCATTATGGGACGTAATGGAATCCCTTGCATCGGATTCGGTCCTGGAGCAGAGGCACAGGCACATGCACCAAACGAAAAGACCTGGAAGATCGACCTCGTAAGATGCGCAGCGGTTTATGCAGCTCTGCCTGGTTCTTACTGTAAGTAAGAAAGAACAACAAAGAACGGGGTTCTTTGAACTTATAAAGGACGAAGTCCTTTGAACCTTGCAAAGGGAGCGAAGCCCCGCTCCCTCTGCACACCCTTGGGGCTAAAAGCACAGTAGTTCTACACTGTCAGATCAGAAGGATATTAACTTAACTAATTATAAGCTCTTTGTGTTGCAAGTATAAACTAATAGATAATTAGCTGCTACAGACAGAATGAACAATATCTATAATGCTTCAGGCCGTAAGATGAACAAATAGTCAATAAACGAATAACCACACACGAAATGTGCTAATTAAGGCGTTTTTTCTTCTCAGTGTGGGGAATAAATATTTCATAAGGTGATGATCTGAGACGGCCGGTACTTAGTGACCGTATTCTGGTCACTTATGTACCGCTGCCAGTCGAAGTCAGCGAGAGCGTGTCACCGTTGAAATATTTGATTCCATCACACGTTAAAGAAGAATAATCTTAGTCACACATTTCCCACAAAAAGGAGAAAAACATGAAAACTTTACAGGATTACATCGACAAACTCAACAAACTTAACTTCAAAGAAATGTACAACAATGATTTCTTCTGGACATGGGACAAAACCGATGAAGAACTCGAAGCAGTATTTACCGTAGCAGATGCACTTCGTTTCATGAGAGAAAACAACATTTCCACAAAAGTATTTGAAAGTGGTCTTGGAATCTCCATCTTCCGTGACAACTCTACACGTACCCGTTTCTCTTTCGCTTCTGCCTGCAACCTTCTTGGTCTGGAAGTACAGGATCTCGATGAGAAAAAATCGCAGATTGCGCATGGTGAAACTGTTCGCGAAACAGCAAACATGGTATCCTTCATGGCTGACGTAATCGGTATCCGTGATGATATGTATATCGGCAAAGGACATGCATACCAGAAAGAATTCATGGATGCAGTTACTGAGGGAAACAAAGATGGTATCCTCGAACAGAGACCTACTCTTGTAAACCTGCAGTGCGACGTTGACCACCCAACACAGTGTATGGCTGATATGCTTCATATTATCCATGAATTTGGTGGTGTAGAGAACCTCAAAGGCAAAAAAATCGCTATGTCATGGGCTTACTCTCCATCTTACGGCAAACCGCTCTCTGTTCCTCAGGGTGTTATCGGTCTGATGACACGTTTCGGTATGGACGTTGTTCTTGCTCATCCAGAAGGATACGATGTAATGCCGGAAGTTGAAGAAATTGCTAGAAAGAACGCAGAAGCAACAGGCGGATCCTTCACAAAAACAAACAGCATGGAAGAAGCCTTCAAAGATGCTGATATTGTATATCCAAAGAGCTGGGCTCCTTTCGCTGCTATGGAAAAACGTACCAATCTCTATGCAGAAGGCGATTTCGAAGGAATCGACAAACTGGAAAAAGAACTTCTTGCTCAGAATGCCGAACACAAAGACTGGGCTTGCACAGAAGAACTCATGAAAACAACAAAAGACGGAAAAGCTCTCTATCTGCACTGTCTGCCAGCTGATATCACAGGTGTAAGCTGCGAAACAGGCGAAGTCGATGCATCCGTATTTGACCGTTACAGAATCCCGCTTTATAAAGAAGCAAGCTTCAAACCATATATCATTGCAGCTATGATCATGCTTTCCAAATTTGAAAATCCGCAGGATACCCTGAAGAAACTGGAAGTAAAAGCTGCACCAAGAATCATGAAATAATTTTTTATCGGGTAGGTTTTTACAATGTATAAAAGAAAAAGAATTGTGATTGCTCTGGGCGGAAACGCCCTTGGCAATACACTCCCGGAACAGATGCAGGCCGTTAAAACCACAGCAAAAGCCCTGTGTGATCTGATCGAAGAAGGGCATCAGGTTGTTGTTGTTCATGGAAATGGCCCACAGGTAGGTATGATCAACAATGCCATGGCAGCTCTTTCCAGAGAAGACGCAAACCAGCCAAACACGCCTCTCTCCGTCTGTGTTGCCATGAGCCAGGCATACATCGGATACGACCTGCAGAATGCGCTTCGTGAAGAGCTTCGCAAACGCGGATTTATGCGCACACCGGTCGTAACTGTTGTTACACAGGTACGTGTCGATGAAAATGATCCGGCCTTCCAGAATCCAAGCAAACCAATTGGACATTTCATGACCAGAGAACAGGCTGAACATGCAGAAAAAGCATATGGTTATGTTATGAAAGAAGATGCCGGTCGCGGATACCGCCGTGTCGTTGCTTCCCCGAAACCAGTTGAAATCGTAGAACAGGATGCGATCAACAGTCTTGTAGATGCAAACAAAATTGTTATCTGCTGCGGAGGTGGAGGAATTCCTGTCACATTACAGGGCGACCACCTCAAAGGTGCATCAGCTGTTATTGATAAAGATTTTGCAAGTTGCTTACTCGCTAAAGAACTTGATGCCGACATGCTGATCATTCTGACAGCAGTCGAAAAAGTTGCTGTAAACTTCGGTAAAGAAAATGAGAAGTGGCTTGATGAGATGACAGTTGAAGAAGCCCAGAAATATGTAGACGAAGGTCAGTTTGCACCAGGTTCCATGCTTCCCAAAGTACAGGCGGCCATGGATTTTGCCTCTTCCAAAGAAGGACGCTCAGCCATGATTACGCTTCTCGAAAAAGCCAAAGACGGTATTCAGGGCAGGACCGGAACTAAAATCCATATTTAAATATCAATGCCATGATATAAAAAGGAGTATAATCTGAAAGTCCGGGGGGATTACCTCAAAACCAGATTGTACTCCTTTTCTACTGCTTACTTTTCTTTTAATTCCGGCAGGATCGTTGCCAGCATCGTAAAGAAACACGCACATCCACCGATCAGATTCGAAATTGGCTCTGCCCAGAACACTCCATCCACACCCAGACCGCCAACACGCGGCAGGAGCACCGTCAATGGTACAACAATGATTACCTTACGGAAAATAGAAAAGAATGTTGCTCTCTTCGCTTTTCCAAGTGCTACAAATACTGCCTGACCGGTAAACTGCAATGCCATAAAGCAAAAACCAAAGAAATAGATGTGCAGCGCCGGAACACCCTTTTCCAACAATGTCGGATCGTTATTAAATAATTTAATAAAAAATTCCGGCATAATTTTGATGATTCCCCATACAAACAACGCATAACTGAAACAGACAACGGTTACAAATTTAATTGCCTGTTTTACTTTTCCAAAAGCCTTTTCTCCATAATTAAAACTCATAACTGGTGACGCACCATTTGTAAGCCCATGTACCATCATTGTTGCAATATCTCTCACAGAATTCAACACTGTCATAACCCCAACATATATGTCACCACCATATATATGCAATGTGGAATTACAGAATATCTGTACCAGCCCATTCGTAAACTGCATCATAAAACCCGAAATTCCAAGTGCCATAATCTCTTTTACCCGTGCCCATTCTATTACCATTGCCAGGCGATTCAGACGCAGTGTGACTTTCTTTCCTGTAAGAAATCTTAACACCCATATTCCGGAACAGATCTGGGAAATAATCGTTGCAAGTGCAGCACCTCTTACTCCCATATGCAATCCAAAAATAAAAATCGGATCAAGAATAATATTTAAAACTGCTCCAATCAGCACCGTCAGCATTCCCATGTTTCCAAATCCCTGACAGTTAATAAATGGATTTAATCCCAGTGAGATCATAACAAATGGTGTTCCGATCAGATAAATTGTGATGTAATCTCCTGCATACGGAAATGTTACATCGCTGGCTCCAAATGCATACAGGATCGGTTTATAGAACAGATAGCTCACTGCCATCAGTATTATACTTGAAATCAGAAGCATGGAAAATGTATTTCCCATTAATTTCTCTGCCTCTTCATGATTTCCTCTTCCAAGCTCCATTGCACAGAGAGGACTTCCGCCGTTTCCAAACAAATATGTAAATGCCGTGATCATTGTGATTACCGGAAAGCAGATGCCAACCCCTGTCAGTGCTGTTGCCCCGGCTCCCGGAATCCTTCCAATATACATACGGTCTACAACATTGTACAACAGGTTCAGAAGCTGTGCCAACGTCATCGGAATCGAGACCTCCAGAATATTCCGATATACATTTCCCTTCGAAAAATCCGTCTGATGTACTTTCATTTCCCGGTTCCACCTTCTTTTATAGTACTGCGAACGCTGTCCGCCATAGCTTTTTTCTTATGTATATTATAGCACCCCCGTTTCTCTCCTTCCAGATATTCCAGCTGATTTTACCTCTATTCTCTATTTTTTCAACTTGACACAACACAATCTCACAGTTTTATCATTATTTTTCGTCATGAAACCACATGTTCTTCTCTTTAAAAGCCACAAAAACACATGATTATCTCTTGTTTTTAGACTTAAAACAGAGTATAATAAAATTAGTTTTAATCGAAATATTATATTCCCATATGAATGGATGGAGGTATTATGGCTGAAAATTATAATGGTATGGCAGTAGGGATTTTTGAACTTGACAGTTTTGCTGCCTGCTTCGTAGCTCTTGATGCTGCTTCTAAAGCAGCAAATGTAAAGATTCAGAACATTGAACGTAATCGTCTTGGTGCAGGTGCCTGTGTAAAGATGCGTGGTTCTGTTTCTGATGTAACCGCTGCAATGGAAGCAGCAATCCATGTCGCAGAACCTATTTCCAAAGTTGTTTCCCATACAGTGATCGCATCCCCGGCTCATGATACAGAACCGGCCATGTATATGACTGCAAACAAATAACCCGCAATACGAATACATATTAAAGTGAGGACTATAGAATGAGATATGGAGCATTTGGATTAGTAGAAGTGGTCGGAAGCAGTAACGCTGTTATCGTAATCGACCAGATGCTGAAGACCGCTGACGTTTCTTTCCTGACCTGGAACGGAAAATGCGGCGGACACGAAACTGTTTTTATGACCGGTGATGTATCTGCCGTTGCTGCAGCTGTACAGGCAGTCAAAGAAAATCCACCATGTGAGATTGTTTTTGCTGCCGTCATCTCCAATCCATCTGAAGAAACGGTACGTCTCGCAGAAGAAGATGCCGAAAAACACGGCTTTCTGAAGAAGCCGGCGAAAAAAGCTACTACAAAAAAATAAAAAAACGGCTTTATTTACACGAAATAAAAACCGGCCATACAGGAAATATGCTTCTTGTATGATCGGTTTTATTTTATCCCAGGGGAATGTCTATATCCTGAAGTTCCCTCGCATCTTCAATCTTAAAGTACGTCACATCTTCAGGATGTCTGTTTATGATCTGTTTTCCGCCTTTATCGCCGGTAATTTCCATCAGTTCCTGATAATATTCCCGTGAGAAGATACATGGATTTCCGGTTTTGGTGCCAAAAATGGTGCATGCCATTCCTTTCTGCTCATCCCGAAACTTGTCTACCAGGTTGATGATGGTCTCTGCGGTAAGCCAGGGCTGGTCAGATACCGTAAACAGGCATGCCGACGAATCTTTTGCAGTGGCAAGCCCAATCTGCATGGAAGATGAGATACCACGCTCTGGCTGTGGATTGATCAGTACTTTCACTCCCAGTGTATTTGCTTTGGCGGCTATTTCTTCATACTGGGTGACGACTATAATCTCACAGTCTCCAAGTTCTGATGCTGCCTTTTGAAGTTTCGCAAGTGTCCGCAGATACATCGGCATTCCATCAATTTCATACAGCAATTTGTTGGAACCGAAACGACGGCTGTTTCCTGCTGCGAGCATAACAAGTGTAATCTTTTCTCTGGCAAAATCGCAACTGTTATAATACTCTTTCTGTAAACTTCCCCACACTACATGAACTCTCTGCTGCTCCAGTTTCCCTGCAATCCTCTCTGCCGCTTCAGCTTTTCCCGGAATATCTGCTTTGTTTAGCAAAACACGATACTCCCGTTCATCCACGCACTTTCTTAAACCATCCCTCGAAACAGCGATCCCCACGATATCATCCTCAGTAACCGTCTCTTCTATCCCTTTTCCAAGAAACTTCGCAACTTTCTCCACTCTGTGACAGGTCTTCTGAATCGGCTCTCCGAGGGCATCCATACCCACAACTCCAATAAGCAGATCTACCAACTCCGGAATCACCGGTTCCCATTCTTCCGGTACCTTAAGTGGCAGACGTTTCGCACCATCTGCTTCGATCAGAAGAACATCTGACAGCCCTCTCAGTTCCTCCAGTTTTTCTTCCGAAAGGCATCCGATTTTTCCCTTGCTGCAGTCAAGACTGGCGGCTACCGTATAGTGATATATCTGCAAGTCCTTCCGAACCCCGTCAATATCTCCATTTTCCACAAATGGACGCTCCGGCTCATATACCATGTGCGTGGTCGTTGTCACTATCACTGTTTTTCCAATAGAAACCAATTCTTCCATCAGTCGAAAAATCAGGCTGGTCTTACCTCCGCCTCCAACTACAGCGATTACCCGGTATTTTTCCGGATTTATCTTTAACGCATCCAGCAGAGAATCCGCCTGCATCACGGCAGCACTCCATTTGCCAGCAGAACTTCTACCACACTTCCGGCTATACAGCGAGCCTTATCTGAAACCGTATCACAGTTTTTCTTCTGCTCTTTACGAGGGTCGATATCTGCAATCTTCATGCCTTTCGGCACTTCATATCCATCACGGATAATGCCACGTAAAACACCCGTCAGTGAAGCATATACCGGTGTCGCATCTACCATCGCTATGATCTGGTCTTTCTCCACGATATCCCCAATCTGCGAAAGATTGTGCATGATTCCTGCTGCTGGCGAATGAATCACACGCTCTTTGCCATATCCTGCGATCACCCCCGGAATTCCCGTGTTTGGTGTCGCACTCCCTTTCCGGATCACACGTCCAAGATTATGACCTCTCTGTGTCTCAATCACAAAATCAACATCTTTTCCAGCTTCAAATCCCGGTCCCAGTGCAACGGTCAGCGGAGCCATCTCTCTTGTTGTTCCAAGATTTCTCTTCGCAAGGATTGCATCGATCAGTGCATCCGGTCTAAGCTCTTTTATCACTTTCCCGGTCTCATCGACAAGAATCGGAATCTCTCCTGCCTCCCAGACCTTCTGACATTCACTGACATCTTCGATCAATCGGCCCGTCACGCCTTCCACACTGGAAATTCCGTCGAAAACAGCTTCTCCGAAAGAAACCTTTCGACGGATTGCACTTGGCTTCCGACATTCCAGTACCAGTACCTGATAACCACATTTATAAAGCCTGTGGATTACTCCACTTGCAAGGTCTCCGCCACCGCGAACGAGCAATGTTGTTTTATGTCCCATCTTAACTGTATTCCTCTCTTGCTGTCATTTTCAATGTTGTATTAATTGTTTATTTTTCTTCAACTTTTTCTGTATTTTCATGCATAACTTTTTCCACTGCATTGACAATATTCTGATATCCGGTACAACGGCAGAGATTTCCAGACATTTTTTTCTTAATTTCCTCTCTGGTCAGTTCTTTTCCCTGTTCCAGAAGGACTGTCGCAGACATAACAAAACCCGGTGTACAGAATCCACACTGAATTGCACCCTCTTCAATAAAGGCTTCCTGAATTCTTGTCAGTTCTCCGTTTTTTTCAAGACCTTCCAGTGTACGGATATTTTTTCCTTCTGCCCAGACAGCCAGATAAATACAGGAATCAATCGTTTCGCCGTCAATGATCACGGTACAGGCTCCACATTCCCCTACTTCACAGCCTTTTTTGACGGAAGTAAGGCCGAGATGATTACGGAGCATATCCAGCAGAGATTCTCTCGGATCTACATACTCTGCAACCTCTTCTCCGTTTACCACGCATTGAACAAGTACTTTTTCTTTTTTCATGCGTTTTCACCTCCCTGCTGCTTTGCATTTTCTGCAAGTTCCACAGTACGGCTCAGTGCTCTCCGTGCAATTTCTCCACCAATCTGCAGACGAAAATCTCTGGAAGCTCTCCATGAATCTCGCGGATGTATCTCGCTTCTGACACTCTCCTCAAGATTCTGATAAAGAGACGCATCCAGTTTTCTGCCTTTCAATAAAGCTTCTGTCTCTGTACAGCGATATGGCACTGGTGCTGCTACGCCAAATGTAATACGAACATCCTCCAGAATATTTTCTGCAGTATCAACTTTACTTACCACACTGCAGCTCAGCGTCGCAATATCCATGGCATTTCGCATGGAATATTTGATATAGTGTCCATGATATCCTTCATATTCATTCTTTGGAATGATCACATGTGTAAGTACTTCCCCCTGTTTGAGAGCTACACGTCCAGGACCAAGATAAAATTCTCTGACAGGGACACTTCTTCCGCCTTCTGCATTTGCAATATGCAGTAGCGCGTTATAGGAAAAGACCGTCGGGACACTGTCAGCACTGACTGCTCCATTACAGATATTTCCTCCAATCGTTCCGATATTGCGGATCTGTGGACCGCCAACCTGGTCAACAGCTTCTCCCAGAACCGGAATATATTTCTGAATGATCGGATCTGCTGTAATATGTGAAAATACCGTTCCTGCACCGATATAAATATCGCCGTTTTCTTTTCGCTCAATTCCTTTCAGTTCTTCAATATCCCGAATAGATACCAGTGAGGTTCCTGCCATCCTGCCCTCACGGATCTTGATCAGAACATCACTTCCTCCTGATATGATCCTGGTGTCCGGATGTTCATTCAGAAGTGTCACTGCCTCTGAAACGGTTCCTGCATTATAGTATTTCTCTATATCATACATTCTCTGCGCCCCCTCTCAGATCAATCCTGCTTTTTTGAATCCGTCGATCAGTCTCTGCGGTGTCAGCGGATTTTCATAAAATGCCACCCCGGTCGCATGAAGTACTGCATTTCGGATTGCCGGTGCACATGGAATTGCCGGCGGTTCTCCTAATGCTTTGTTTCCATATGGTCCCATCGGATCACACAATTCCACGAAATCCGCTTTGATATCCGGCGTATCCAGCATCGTCATCAGCTTATAATCCAGCAGATTGCCATTCAACGGACGTCCGGTCTTTTCGTCCAGAATCAGCTGTTCACTGATTCCATACCCCATTCCCATAGACATACCACCATGGACCTGCATCTCGGCAAGCTGTGGATTCAGCAGCTTTCCACTGTCATGTACATTGATAATATGAAGAATCTTAATTTTACCAAGTTTTATATCCACTTCAACTTCTGCAAAACAGCATCCTGTTGCAATCGTATTTTTTTTCACCTGTTCAGAAACTTCTGCTGTCAATACGGATGAATTTGTAAGGCTGTAATAGCTCTCTTCTGCCAGAGCCGCAAGAGAGATTGCCTGCTCATCACCTGCCCAGATCCAGTTATCTTTAAGTGTCAGTTCTCTGGTGTCGATTTCCGGAAGGAGCGTCTTCGCATAGGCAAGTATCTTATCTCTCAGAATCTCTGCACAATGCCGCACTGCTGTTCCGGTCACAAAAGACTGTCTGGATGCATACGCCCCCGTATCAAACGGTGACACATCTGTATCCTGCACCGTTTTAATATGTACATGTTCCATATCTGTGTGAAGTGTCTCCGCAACCATCTGTGAAAATACAGTATCTGCTCCCTGTCCGATTTCCGTTGCCCCAAGCATGAGCTGAACACTTCCATCCTGGTTCAAAGAAAGTCTGGCTCCTGCAATCTCCAGAGAAATCGGCCATACACCTGTCTTGTAAGAAAACAACGCCATGCCAACACCTTTCCGTACATCTCCGGCCTGTTCTGCATATTCTTTTCGCTTTTCATCCCAATGAATATATTCTGCACCCTTCTCCAGACATTCAAAAATTCCGTTTGTATTAGCTGCGATTGGTTTCAGATAAGCATCTTCATAATATCCCTGAATCAGATTTTTGCGCCGAAATTCCAACGGATCCATATGAATCTCATTTGCCACATCATCCATAAAACTTTCAATAGCAAAACATACCTGCGGGATTCCATACCCTCGCATGGCTCCACCAACCGGCGTATTGGTATAGATTGTATAAGCTTCTCCCCGGATATTCGGACAGGCATACTGCAGCCGCCAGGAAGTCAGTCCGTTTGCCGCAATCGCATGACCATGAGAGGCATAAGCACCCTGATTTGAATAAGAATGCATATCTTTTGCCAGAAGTCTGCCGTCCTTGCCTACCCCGGCTGCCAGATCAAATTCAATAGAATGGCGGGTTCTTGTATTACAGAATGTCTCTTCCCTGCTGATATCCAGTTTGACCGGTCTGCCTCCGACCTGCGTTGTCAAAAAAGCATTCAATGGCTCATAAAGCACATCCTGTTTATTGCCGAATCCCCCTCCAATATATGGTTTAATAACCCGTACATTGCCCCACGGAATTCCCAGTGCCTGACCAATGACACGACGGACGATGTGTGGAATCTGTGTCGATGTCACCACTACGATCCTGCCTTTTTCCATATAGGCATAAGAAATCGGATTTTCAATATGACAGTGCTGCACGATTGGTGTTTTATATGTGCCCTTTACAATTGTTTCAGCCTGCTCCATCCCCTTATCTACATCTCCGATAAAATAATTAGAACGGGCAAGGACATTATCTTTTTTATCAAAATGAATCGGCGGATTACTGCCATACATAGATTTGCGTGGATGGATTTCCACCGGATATTCCTCATATTCTACTTTGATCAGCTTCAGTGCTCTGGCTGCAATGATCTCATCTTCTGCAACAACAGCCGCAATATCATCTCCATAATACCGCACACGACCAGTCAGAAGATTACGGTCTGCCACATCCTGATGTGCCAGTTCCACAGACCACGGATGCCCTGGTGTCGGATAACAGTGGTCTGGCACATCATAAAAAGTCACTACTTTTACAACCCCTTCCAGTGCCACTGCCTCACTTGTATCGATAGATTTCACAATTCCATTTCCAATCGTTGCATGAAGAACTTTTGCCACGAGACATCTGGGCGGTACCAGATCATCTGTGAATTTGGCTCTTCCGGTCACTTTTTCATAGGCATCAACTCGGGGAACGCTTTTTCCTATCATGATCTCACCTTCTTTATAGAATTTTGTCAACTGGAATCCTGTCACTTTGTCTTTGTAAATATTCCACGCAGATCATAAATTGCATGACGCGGGCATTTCACTGAACACATGCCACAGCTTAAACACATATTTTCCCGGATCACTGCATGATTGTCCATAATCCGGACAGCACCTGCCGTACAGGTCTTTTCACAGATTCCACAGCCAATACAGCTTACCGCACACTGTTTTTTTGCCTCAGCTCCTTTGCTTTTGTTAGAACATTTGACTACAATATAATTGGCACATTCATGGATATGGATAATTTCCTGCGGACAGACTTTCATACATTTTCCACAGGCAAGGCATTTATCTTCATCGACTTCCGCCACACCATATTCATTCAGGGAAATTGCGCCAAATTTACATACGCTGACGCAAGCTCCACAGCCAATGCAACCATCTGTACATCCTTCTTCTCCCTGTACCGCCCTGCATCCACCATTACATGCTACAAGGGCGGATCTGTATGGAAATCTTTTTTTTGCTGCCATATCAACCCTTCCTTTCGTATGGTGTATCTGTAAGCGGCAGATTATATCTGCGAATTCCATCATAACGGAAATATGCATCTGCAATTGCCGGTGCAGTAGGAATGGATGTGATCTCTCCAATGCCGATGGCACCGCATGCAACCTTCAGTCCTGGTTTATCTACAACGATTGCTTTTATTTTGGGAACTTCATGTGAACGGAATAATCCCAGTGAACCATATTTCTGAATTGGTTTACAATTCTCATCAATCGGATACTGTTCTCTGAGCGCGTATCCCATAGACATGACAACACCACCCTCGATCTGTCCCTCGCAGGACAGCGGATTCACTGCCTTTCCTACATCGTGAGCGGCAACTATGCATTCCAGCTTCCCGCTCTTCTTATCCAGAACGCACATCTGTGTTGCATATCCATAGGCCACATGTGATACCGGATTTGGTACATTGGCGCCAAGCGGATCTGTTTTTGCGAGGTATTCTCCGTAGTATACCTTCCCCTTCATATCTTTCAGCTGTTTTCCGGCAGTGCGGTCTTCCATCAGTTTTTCGCATGCTCTGCGGCAGGCTTCTCCGGTGACCAGTGTCTGCCTGGATCCCGATGTTGTTCCTGAATCAGGAGAGATCCATGTATTACTTCTTTCATACACAATATCCTCATGTTTCAGATCTGTATTTGTAACGACCATCTGCACCAGAACTGTTCCAAGTCCCTGTCCAATACACGATGCTCCTGAATAAATATGCAGTTTTTCATCATCCTCTACGATCAGTTTAACGCGTCCGGTATCCGGAATTCCAACTCCTACACCGGCATTTTTCATCGCACATCCGATTCCAACCGGTTTTCCCGCTGTCATTGCTGCATCATAATCTTCTTTTACTGCTTCCAGGGTTTCTACCAGTCCGGTCGATGCATCTACGATCTGACCGTTCGGAAGCACTTCTCCCGGACGGATTGCATTACGGTAACGGATCTCCCACGGTGTGATTCCAACCTTGTCAGCCATCATATTCAGCAGCGTCTCTGTTGCAAAACAGGTCTGTGTAACGCCAAATCCCCTAAACGCTCCGGCCGGTGGATTATTGGTATAATATGCAGTCCCTTCGATATCAAAATTTTCATAATGATATGGTCCTGCCGCATGCGTACAGGCACGTTCCAGTACCGGACCACCAAGTGATGCAAAAGCCCCCGTATCTGAAGACACAATTGCTTTTACTCCCATAATATTTCCTTCTTCATCGCATCCCATCGTCATATCCATATAGAACGGATGTCGTTTCGGATGTATCAGAAGGGATTCTGCTCTGGTAAGTTTGACTTTAACTGGCTTCTTTGTCACATAGGTCAGCAATGCAGCCAGATGCTGTACGGTCATATCTTCTTTTCCACCGAATCCACCTCCAACCAGTGCATTCTGTACTTTCACCTTATCTGTTCCCAGAAGAAGTGAACATTCGTGTCTGGTCTGATGTGCTGACTGGTCTGCAGAATAAATAAAAACATCCCCATCTTCATCATAAAAAGCAACCGCACATTCCGGTTCAAGAAACGCATGCTCTGTCCACGGTGTTTCAAAATGATGTGAGATCACATATTTTGAATTTCGGATTGCTTCTTCTGCATTACCTCTGCTGATGTGCTTATGTGCACAGACATTACTGTCTTCTTCATCAAACACCTTCGGTGCATCCAGAGCCGCAGCTTCTTCTATAGTATGTACATGCGGCAGTACTTCATAGTCTACCTTGATCAGTTTTTTTGCTTTTTCTACTGTTTCCCTGTCCTTTGCCGCTACCAGAGCAACTGCATCTCCCAGATAATGTACCAGACCACCAACCGGTATCAGCGTATACTGATCATGTTTTAAATGTCCGATTTTGTTTTCTCCAGGAATGTCAGCAGCCGTCACAACTGCCTCCACTCCCGGAAGTTCTTTTGCTTTGGATGTATCAATAGAAAGTACTCTTGCACGGGCATATCTGCTTCGAAGAGCAGAGCCGTACAGCATTCCATCGAGATAAAAATCATCCGGATATTTTCCCGTTCCAAGTACTTTTTCTGCAACATCAATTCTTGCTACGCGATTTCCAATCGTCCAGTTTGGATCTCCGTCATCTGGTATCTCACCTTTTTTCAGGATCTTTGCTGCAAGACGGACGGCATCCATGATCTTCACGTATCCCGTGCAGCGACAATAATTATTACGCAGCGCATAACGGATCTCATCATCCGTAGGTTCCATATTTTCATCAAGAAGTGCTTTCGTACACATTACCATTCCAGGAATGCAGAATCCACACTGTACTGCTCCGGCCTTTCCATATGCATAAGTATATACCTGACGTTCCCATTCTGTCAGCCCCTCTACGGTTATAATTTCTCTTCCGCTCAGAGAATCCGTATCCGGTACACATGCTTTACATGTCTTTCCATCAATGATCACTGTACAGGCTCCACATGCGCCCTCACTGCATCCGTCTTTTACAGATGTCAGCCGAAGTTCATCACGAAGAAATCTTAAAAGTTTCTGATTTTTCTCCGAACAAACATTTTTTCCATTTACTTTAAATGCTGCCATAGTGGACTACTCCTTTTCCTGTTCTGCTACAGATTGCATTTACATCAGCAAATAAGCATATTGATCAATCACTGTGCAGATAAGCTGCGCAAGGCCTTTATTCAAAATACCTGACGGCTGATCTGCTCTTACAACTTCTTCTTTTTCCCCAATGCGTATTTTTATTTCTTTATTTTTTGCATCCAGTACTGTAAATCCATTATTTATACTGTCTTTCATATCTTCTTCATTTGCAAACAATGTAAACTTATCTTTATATGGAGCTCCTGCATACTGACAGAACGAACGACAGTTTCCACATTCATTGCACATATAATCCACATGAATGATCTGCAGTAATTCCATCTCCGGTACTTCGATCAGTACATTTGCACGATTTGGACATACATCTGCACAATTTCCACAGACACGTTTGTGTACTGTAAACTCTTTCCTCTCCGAAACATCTTCTTTACTCAGACAGTCAAGCAGCGGGGATTTTTCTTCCTTTCTCTTTCCTGCTTTCTTACTGTTTTTCTGATAATTTGCATTTTCAAGTGCATCTGCCGCCAGTTTCGTTACTCGCTCTACATGAACCTCTCCGCTCTTACCGATCTGACAGGCAGCTGTTTTTTCTGCAATGCGTGTCATCCATTTATATCCGCCTGGTTTGAGAAGGACCGTTGCAACTGTGACCGGCCAGATTCCACAATCTACGATCTGATCAATATTTTTCTGATCAGCACCTCCTGAGAAAGACATCGGAAGCTTTCCATCAAAGGATTCTGCCAGACGCGCAGCTACAGAAATAGAAAGTGGAAACAGAGCCTTACCAGACATGTACATTTCCTCTCCCGGAAGTTCCTGTCTCTTGATATCTACCGGAAAGGTATTCGTCAGCTTCACACCAAAAGAAAGACCTTCCTGCGCCGCTACATCCATAAGACGTTTCAGCATTGGCACTGCATCTTCATACTGAAGGTCATCTTTGAAATGGAAATCTGTGAATGCCATATAGTCATATCCCAGATCATCCATTGCTTTGCGTACAAATTCATATCCAAGAAGTGTTGGATTACATTTTACATAGGTATGAATGTGTTTTTCTTTCAGAAGATACGTAACAATGTTTTCGATTTCCTGCGGAGGACATCCATGCATGGTGGAAAGCGTAATAGAGTTACAGATTTCTGACGGAATTGCCTCAATGTCTTCTCTGGTCACATGTTCAAAAAGATCCACATGTTTCAGAAGCCACTCCCTGCATTCTTTAAATATCGCCGTATCACCGGCATCTTTCATTCCCTCGATAAAATCATCGATTTTTTTGTCCTGAATTCCCTCCAGATTATAGCCGCACGACATATTAAACTGGAATCCATCCGGACTTCCAAGTCCAAATTCCTTTGCGATCACATGCAGGATCATCCAGCCTTTTATATACTCTTCCATCGCCTGTGGAACGTAAAGTTCTGTGGACCATTCGCAGTTATATGCCTCATCCTCTGCTACGATGCATGGTTTCGGAATACATGCGGAAAGTTCCGGTCCATCCATTTTCTGTACGGTCTTTAATTCAAAGAATCTTGCTCCTGCATAATAAGCTGCCACAAGGTTCTGTGCAAGCTGTGTATGCGGACCTGCTGCCGGTCCGACAGGATTCTCAAGTTTTCTTCCAAATATCTCTACTGTTTTAGAAGGGTCAGCTACATATGCCTTCTGGATTCCAAACACCTGTCCGGTTTCTTTATGTTCTGCCAATATCCATTCCATCAGCTGTCCAAATGGAATACTTTTCATAATATCGCTCATAATTCAGTTCTCCCTGTAAAATTCAATACAAAAAACAAATAATTTCCAACATCAGCTGTTAATATCATCTGCAAGTTCTTTTGCAGCCCGACGACAGTCTGCCATAACTTTTTCTTCGTCGCAGACCAGTACCTCACGGTCTTTCATAAGCACTTTTCCGTTGCATACCGTTGTCTGCACCATACTTCCGTTCACCCCAAACAGAAGATGTCCGTTACAATTCGAAGCATCCATCGGTGTCAGCGGATCATAATCTACTACGATTACATCTGCTGCAGCTCCTTCTTTTAAAATGCCCAGAGTTTTTTTGAAATAGCGGTTTGCGATCTTCGCATTTCCATCAAACAGCATCTGCGGCACTTCGCTCCATGCTGCAGTCGGATCACAGAGGTTATGTTTGTGCAGAATATTAGCTACTTTCCAGGATTCCATCATGTCATGGGTATAGCCATCTGTTCCAAGTCCTGTCAAGATTCCCTTATGTACCAGTTCCATTGTCGGAGGACATCCGCAGGCATTTCCCATATTTGATTCCGGATTGTGCACGACCATTGTATCTGTTTCTTTGATCAACTCCATCTCATGTTCGTTGATATAGATGCAGTGTCCCAGAAGCGTCTTTGGTCCAAGAATATTCCAGTCATACAAACGATCCACGATACGTTTATTGTGTTCTTTCAGACACTGATGAAGATCATAGATTCCCTCAGCCACATGGATATGATATCCTACACCTTCCGGTTTCAGTTCATTGCACAGCTCCATTGTCTCGTCAGAGATTGTAAATGAAGCATGCATTCCCATCATCGCTGCAAGCATATCACTGTCCTCTTTCTGTACATGTCTGATAAAATTAACATTCTCCATCACTGACTCACGTGATTTTTCCATTCCATCTCTGTCTGATATTTCATAACAGAGACAAGTACGTACTCCAAGGTCTTTCGCCGCTTCTTCGATTGCACTCAGAGATCCTGTAATATGGCCAAAACTGGCATGATGATCGAATACCGTTGTCACACCGTTCTTGATCGAATCAATGTATGTTGCATATGCAGAAAGCTTTGTCTGCTCCAGAGTCAGATGGCGATCAATATTCCACCACATTCCATCCAGGATATCCAGAAATCCCTTCGGAGCATATCCATTGACACTTAATCCTCTAGCAAAGGCACTGTAGATATGTTCATGCGCGTTAATAAAAGCGGGCATAATGATTCCGCCGTGTGCATCCACAAATTCAGCGTCAGGATAAGTCTTCTTTACTTCATCAGTTACCCCCACCATTTTAATGGTGTTACCATCCACTGCCACTGCTCCATTCTCAATAAAAGCATTGGATGCGTCCCGTGTAATCATTCTTCCGTTTCCAATAACTAACATAACGTTCCTCCCTGCCTTGTGAAATTTTTCCAATTATTTGTGAAATTTTCCATAAGTTTTCGGTGTTTTATACTATATAATGTAACATATTTTGCATATCATTTCAACCTGATTCGCAATTTCTATTTGGTATTCAAAAAAAAATTGTTAATCAAAAATAAAAAAAGACGGAACACCTGTATGCTCCGTCGCTTTACTCAGTATAACATAAATTCTGTAATCTGAAAAGTCATAATATTACTGTTTATTTCTTGTCTCCAGCACCTGAAGGACTCTCCGGTCTTTCTTCCAGAGGGCCGGCTCCAGTTCCACCAGATAGCCGCAGCCATTACCGACATGCCACTCATAAAATTCTTTTTTCGGAAGAGCATATGCTTCCATGATATTCATGATCGTACCTCCATGAACGACAAGCGCTGCCTCAGAAATATTTTCCCTGATACAGGTCGTCACTGCCCTCTGAAATCCCTCCAGATTACGTACCGCACATTCTTCTTTACTCTCGCCTCCCGGAAATGCCATGATTCCATTGCTGTCGATCCATGCCTGGTATCTGGGATCATCGCTTAACTCTTTGTAATTCTTATTCTCAAAAGCGCCAAAATCACATTCCGCAAGCTGGTCTATAATACGGACTTTCTGCTCCGGAAAAAGAATCTCCGCAGTCTCCTGGCAGCGTCTGAGCGGACTCACAAATATTGCCTGTGGTTTCGGATATGTAATATTTTTCAGTCGTTCGATTCCTTCTGGACACAGCGGTTCATCGGTTACTCCAATATATCTCTGATGACGGTTTCCTTCTGTCATACCATGACGTATCAGCCAGATCTTAATCATGTTTGATCACCGTCCCGATTCCGCATACAACGCGTGTTACTTCATCACTGTACGCAGCAAGTTTTGTACAGATTCTGCCAACAGCCTCTCTGTAGGCGCGGTCAAATGCATCCATTGGTACAACTCCATATCCCACCTCGTCCGATACGAGGAGTACTCCCGGATTACACTGGATCAGTTTCTCTGCCAGATCACTGACATCCTCATTTTTTTTCATTTCAGCGCGGATAAATTCATGGAAATTCACAACTCCCTTTGCATTCTGAATCGAATTCCAGTCTGCATCAGCGCCATTCACCCATTCAATCTCCGGATATTTTTTTTCTGCAAAAGCCGCCTTCCCCTGAAAAGCTCCGCCTATGATCATTTTCATCTCTTTTTCCTCACACTTTGTAGATTGCCGTAACTACCGCAAGTACCAGCACAATCCATACTTCACATAAACACAGAAAATATCCTGAAAGATCACCTGTCGTCCCACCAAAATATTTCAGAGCCTTGTGCCGGTAGAACCAGAATACAAGCAGGGCCGTCACGATTACTGCTGTTCCCCATACCGGCTGGATCCAGAACATAAATCCGGTGAGCAGCACAAGATAAATAATCAGTATATTCCGTACTCTTGTATCCTGTGCCTTACGTGAAAATTCAGCCACTGTACCGCTTGCATTTGCTTTCGGCAAAGTAATAACACCAATTCCCGACAGACATCTGGACACCATATAACCAGTTGCCAGAATATATAACATTTTACGATTATCCTGTTCCACAATCTGACTCATTCCGCCATACATAGTCAAAAAGTATACACATGCTGTAATGACCGCAAACGCACCTGCATGAGAATCTTTCAGAATCTCCAGACGTTTTTCTCTGTCTCTCCAGGAGCTCAGAGCATCAGATGTGTCCAGAAGGCCATCTACATGAATTCCTCCTGTTACAATTACCGGTACCAGTACCAGTGCCACTGCAATAAATCCATTACTCATTCCAAAATAACGGCAGAGCCATTCCATGCCAAGCATGACCACCCCGACAGCTGCACCGACAAACGGAAAAAAACAGAGCATATAACGCATATTTTCTTCCGACCAGTCTGCCTGGGGCATCGGTATCTTTGAAAACATCGCAAAGGCAATCTTAAAACTGTTCCACAGACTTTTCATCATTTACACTTCCTTAACCCTCTCCAGAAAGGAGTTTATTTTTATGATATACAGGGATTCCATAAACTACTTCAACCACCTGATCTGCTATTTCAGCTATCTTCTGGTTAATCTGTCCGAGATATTCCTGATAAAGTTCTGTCTCTCCCTGATAATCTGCTGCCTCAGAAAATATCTCATTCGTAACGATCACCAGATTTCCCGCCTGTTCTCTGATATGCCGCACACCCTTTAACACCGCCTCAACAGTATTCTCATGTGCTCCTTCTTCCTGAAACATCTCATTTGCAACAAGATTCGACATACATTCTAAAAGCACTGTACAGTTTTCCGGGAGCCTTATCTTATCAAGACCTGTATAACATTCGACTGTTTCAAATCCTTTTCCCTGACGCATCTTCCGATGGCGCTGCACACGTTTCCTGCTTTCTTCATCAAAAGGATACATGGTTGCTATATAAATCCTGTCTGTTTTTCCAAAAGAAACAACACAATCTTCCGCAAAAGCAGACTTTCCACTTCCGCTTCCTCCTGTGACAAGAATCATCATCTTTATACAAGCTCCTTCTTATATAAGTACACTTATCCGTTTTTATTTACACAAGCTCCTCATACTGTTCCACATGAATATCTTCAAATGTGCTCATGGAATCATACACAGCAATTCCCATATCCAGGAACGGAAAAAGCGCAACCGCTCCGCTGCCCTCACCGAGGCACATTTCCCCATGAATAACAGCTTCTTTTCCGAGAGCTTCCAAAATCAGACGTGCAGCCGGCTCCTTTGAAACATGAGATGCGATCATATATTCGCCCGCCAGTGGGCAGATACGCTGTGCGATCAATGCTGCAACACAGGAAATAAATCCATCGATCACCACCGGCACTCCAAGTGCTGCTCCGCCAAGGAACATCCCTGCCATACCTGCAATATCAAAACCACCAACTTTTGCAAGGACACCGATCGCATCTTTCGGATCAGGCTGATTCACTTCAATTGCTTTTCTGATTGCATTGATTTTTCGATTCAGTCCATCTCCGGAAAGACCGGCCCCTCTCCCTGTCATTTCTTCCACAGAACGATCCAGAAGCACGGATGCTACTGCACTGCTTGTAGTCGTATTTCCAATTCCCATTTCTCCGGTTGCCAGAAGCCCGTATCCTTCTTCTTTCAGTCTGCGAACCATCTCAATACCTGCTTCCAATGCCTGTACCGCCTGTGCTCTCGTCATCGCAGGTCCCTTTGTCATATTGGCTGTTCCATAAGCAACTTTCAGCTCTTTTGAAACTTTTGTATCAACAGCCATTCCGATATCCACCGGAATAACCTTCGTTCCACACTGGCGGCTCATAACACATGCCGACGTATCTCCGGAAAGGAAATTTTCAGCAACGATCGCAGTCACTTCCTGACCGGTCTGGGTTACACCTTCTTCCACCACCCCATTATCTGCACACATTGGTACCAGAGCACGTTTTTGAATTTTCATATCCGGATTGCCGGTGATTCCCGCAATCTGAATCACCAGTTTTTCCATTTTTCCAAGAGAATGCAGGGGTTTCGCAATACTGTCCCAGCGTTTTGCGGCAACATCCATTGCATTTTTGTCCAAAGGCTTTATCTGAGCCAGTGTTTCTTCCAGTGTCATTTTTATTTCCTCCAGATCTGATCTGTATTTTATTATTTTCCTGTAGTAAATACAAAAAATTTACTGAATACATAATTCAGTGCAAGTACAATAAACTGGGTACAGAATTTACCAACCATTCCATTCATTCCCATTTTTTCGCAAAGAAGCCAGACATCTCCAACCTCAATTACCATTGTCAGAAGACGTGCACTGATAAATTTGCAAAATGGCCGGATATGATCACGCAATGTCTCACATTTATCCTGAAATACATATTTTGAGTTAACTATGTATGCAAAAATAATTGCCGCAATAATTGATATTACATTTGCGATATTCAGGTTTAAGTGGCAGAGATTCCACAATATATAAAAACATACCAGATTCACCAGTGTGGTACATCCACCAAAAAACACATATCTGACCACATCATTCCCGTAGCAGAATGAAATCAGTTCTTTGATCTTTTTCATTTTATTTCTCCTGTATATTACACATCATGTCTGACACTGCCCGTTACATCTTTGTTTCCACGCACGATCTGTGACACAATATATCGCGGACGATGTTTCACTTCTTCATAGATCTTTGCAAGGTAATAACCAATCACACCAAGACTCAGCATAATCGCACTTCCGATCAGAAGCAGCAGCAAGATCGTTGTTGTATAACCTTCTATCGCCTGACCTCTGAAATATTGGATCAGCGAATAAATGATCATGATCAGAGAACACCCGAAGCAGATTCCTCCACCAACCGTAACAAACTGAAGCGGAGCCGTCGTAAATGCAACAATGTTTGTAAAAGCATATTTGATCAGCGACCATGTAGACCACTTGGACTCTCCCGCTTCACGTTCATGCACTTCAAATTCCACATAGGTTGTCTTATATCCCACCCATGAAGATGTTGCTCTGAAAAACATATTCCGCTCCGGAAGTGACAGAATGCTGTTCACTACTTTTCTGTCCATCATCTTGAAATCAGAAGTATTCTGCATATCCACTTTTGTTGCTTTTGACATGATTCCATAGAAGAAGCCGGCACTTTCTTTATGAAGAAAACTCTCTTCTCCCCGGCTCTTTTTTACACCTTCAATAACCTCGTACCCTTCTTTCCATTTCTGGTACATTTCAATCAGTGTTTCTGCCGGATGCTGGAGGTCACAGTCCATAACTGCCACCACATCGCCGGATGCCTGCGCAAGTCCTGCAAAAACAGCTGCCTCTTTCCCAAAATTACGTGAAAAATGAACTCCAAGGATATTGTGATCTTTTTCCCCGGCTTTTAATATTTCATTCCATGTGTTATCTTTTGATCCATCATTGACAAGAACCAGTTCATAAGAAATTCCGGCGCCTGACAGGACTTCATGAAGCACCCGGCAGGTCTTGCCAACCATCTGTTCTTCATTATAAGCCGGAAGTACGACTGATAATATACTCATCCTTTTTTGTTTCCTCTTTTCTTTTTGTAAATCAACACCACACCAATGTAGCACAACAGTCCCGCACAAGTCAAGCAGAGCCCTGTATACAGATACGGTGTATGATAGGTAAGCCGGATCTCATGTTCTCCTTCTGCAAGGTTCAATGCCATATACATGGTATTTGCCTGTTTAATATCTGTTTTCTTTCCATCCACATAGGCAGTAAAGCCTGTACTGTATGGAAGTGCGATCACAAGTGCTTTCGGTTTTGATACAGAAATTTTTCCGGTCAGTTCATGATCCTCAACTTTTACATCCTGCAGAGATTCTTCTCCTAGTTTCTTCACCTGTTCATCCACTTTTGTTACAGGCTGGCAGACCACTTTCAGATCATCATAAGAATACACTCCTGTATTCTGAAATGTCAGTGTAAGTGAATTTTTCCCCATCCGGCTGTATCCTGCATTGCAGAGGAAATTATGTTTTCCACTGTATGCATTATATTTATCTGTGTAAATACTGATTGTCTTGTTTAAAAACTTTCCGGTCACATCAATATACGCTTTCTGACTTTCCTTCCAGTATCGCCACCTGCTGTTCTCATGAAACACCTGATTCTGTTCGTAAATTGACATATTTTTCCATTTTTTATCACTGATCATTGCTCTCGGAGAAAGTGCCTCATAGTTTACCCCTTCTGTGATCAGGTAAATTTCACTTTCGTCCAGACCATCAAACACCAGTCTTGCCTGCGCATTTTCTTTTGTAACGATCAGTTTTCCGTCTTTCTCCTGACAGCCTTTCCCGGTAATAATTTTAAACGGAACTTCACGATCATTAAGGGTGAGAACTGTCTCCGGAAGTGAACTTTCATCCAGCACAACTCCCTGCAGCAGTGCCTGTTGTTTCTCAATCACAGACATTTTTTCATATTTTTCTCTCGGAATATAAGAATCATACGTATAGCCAAATGGAAGTGCATTGTCACATTCGTATGCTCGATATGTTTTCCCTTTTTTCTCTGCCTCGCCCGCCATTTTATTGTATCCATAAGGCAGATATTCCTCTTCTCCCGCACGGACAACAAAATATTTTACAGCAGCCAGACGATCCAGGATCGTTCTGCTGTCCAGATTATCGTACTGATCTTCTCTCGGCGTATTCAGATACATTTCATCAAAAAAATTACTGATATTTCCGATTGCGACGCTGAAATAATATGATGCACTGTTGGTTCCCATCTGCATGGACGAGTTTTCATAAGTATGCGTTCCCATCTGATCATAACGATACAGCGAAGAATCTTCTGTATCTAAGACTGCAAGATCTGTCCCTGTCTCCAGTTTATCCAATGCTTCTCCCTGCTCAGTGAATTCTGACAGATAATCTTTTTCATAAGAATACTGATAATAAATATTAAACAAAATTCCGGCGATCAGAAAAACAGACACCATAATCGTAAGATTTCTTTTTTTCACAAAAAAAGAACCAAACGACAATACAGTAAACGTTGCTGCTACCAGAAAAATTACCGCCATCATATTTCGCTGTGTGCGCGCCGCATCAGGAAGCAATGCAATTCCACAGTATATGAGAAGCATAACAAATATCTTTCTTTTTTCCTTCAGAGTCAGTGTAAACAATTCCGGATATATTTTTACAAAGATGTACGCGATCAGCATCCCATACGCCCAGATCCATCGATTTGAGACATAGGAAAATCCATTTAACACATGTCCGGCATAAGGCAGAAGCAAAAAAGCATTCAGCAATACAAATCCCACTTTCAATGCTGTATATTTTTTTCGCTTTGAAAACAGTACAAAGACACCTGTCATAGAAACTGCAGTAAATCCTGCAACTCCCCACTGGATCATGTTTTCTCCAATCAGACATCCAAGATATTTTTCATAATAAACTTTATCATATAATAACGGAACATAGTTTTGGGCTTTAAACCGGTCTGTTCCAAGAACCGGAAGAATTACCGGAAGAAGGATCACTGCTGCGATCAGGACTGCGATTATCGAATACACAAAAAAAGTCCCAAGCCATCTTCCTATATTTTTTAAGGAACGATCCTCAAACTGTTCAAAATATCGAACTGCTGCATAGAGCACCATAAAGATTCCGAGCATATAAAAGAAGTAAAAATTCGACAGACCTGCCAGTGCGACTGACCAGATAAAAATATATGGTTTTTCTTTTTTATATATTTTATCAATTCCCATCAGTATAAATGGCAGATAGATCATCGGATTCGAAAAGTACGGATGTTTCATGGCTGCATAAATCGTCCATCCGGCAAAAACATAAATCATAGATCCCATGAATACAGCCTGTTTTGAATTTTTATGATAAAAAGCATATCTGCTGAAGGCAATTCCTGCCAGATAGATTCTCAAAAAAATCAAAAATTCATACAAAAATTCTGTCTGTGATGATTTGAAAAATACCGACAGCAATGTCAGCGGATCACCGATCACATAATAATGTAATGTTGTCAGAATATCAGATCCATATCCAATATTCAGATCCCACATCGGAATTGACAGTTTATGTTCTATAAACAAGGTGTGCAAAATTTTTCTGAGATATCTTCCGTAATACGCAAGTGAATTCAGATGCTGAGGAACACCGTCATGACTCCATATCAGAGATTTCCCATTCAGGTAGAATCGCATATACAGAAAAAGGGCTATTCCTGCAAAAGCAATTGTATAAAGCAAATAAAAATCTGCATTTTTCCATTTGATGCGTGTTTCTTTATGTTTCATTTTACTCATGCTGTACCTGTCCTTTTTTTCTAAAGAAAAAAACCGCGGTACATAAAGTACCGCGGCTTTGACTCTGAATTATTCTTCTTCGCCGTACATAGCTACAAGTTTATTCAGATATGCATATCTAGCTTTTGCTTCAGATTCGTTCTTAGCAAACAGTCTAGCTGCTTTTTCAGGATTCTGACGCTGTAAGGAGTTGTAACGAACCTCACCATTCAGGAAGTCCATATAGTTTTCCATATCCGGTGTCTTGGAATCCAGAGCAAATTTCTTGTCTGCTGCCGGGTTGAAGCGGAAGTTGTGCCAATATCCACATTTAACTGCCAGTTCTTCTTCTGTCTGAGCTTTTGCCATACCTTTCTTGATACCATGGTTGATACATGGAGCATAAGCAATGATCAGGGATGGTCCCGGATAAGCTTCTGCTTCAGCAATTGCTTTAACAGTCTGGTTGAAGTCAGCACCCATGGAGATCTGTGCTACGTATACATATCCATAGCTCATTGCGATGGAAGCCATATCTTTCTTCTTAGTCTCTTTACCACCAGCTGCGAACTGTGCGATAGCACCTGTTGGTGTAGATTTAGAAGACTGTCCACCTGTGTTGGAGTAAACTTCTGTATCGAATACCATTACGTTGATGTCACGTCCACTTGCAAGAACATGGTCAACACCACCGAAGCCGATATCGTAAGCCCATCCGTCACCACCAAAGATCCACTGGGATTTCTTGGACAGATAGTTTTTCTGAGCAAGGATCTCTTTAGCAGCGTCGCATCCACATGCTTCCAGAGCTGCGATCAGTTTGTCTGTTGCTGCACCGTTGGTTGCTCCAACAGCGAATGTATCCAGCCATTCCTGGCCAGCTTCTTTAACTGCTTCGTCTTTGCCATCTGCTACAACAGCTTCAACTTTTGCTTTAAGGCCATCACGGATAGCTCTCTGTGCAAGAAGCATACCATAACCAAACTCAGCGTTATCTTCGAACAGTGAGTTAGCCCATGCAGGTCCCTGTCCTTTAGCGTTTGTTGTGTATGGTGTAGACGGTGAAGAGTTACCCCAGATAGAGGAACATCCTGTAGCATTTGCAATGTACATTCTGTCACCAAACAGCTGTGTGATCAGTTTAGCGTAAGGTGTTTCACCACAACCTGCACATGCTCCGGAGAACTCAAGCAGAGGCTGTTTGAACTGGCTTCCCTTAACAGTTGTTTCTTTGAATTTAGCGATAACATCTTCTTTGATCGGAAGTTCTCTTCCATAATCGAAGAATTTCTGAAGTCCTGCGTTTGCTTCCATATTTTCCATAGCAAGGGCTTTTGCACCTTTCTTGCCTGGGCAGACATTTGCACAGGAACCACATCCTGTACAGTCATAAGCTGATACAGTCATGGTGAATTTATAATCTTTCATACCAGTCATAGGAAGAGTAGCCATTCCTTCTGGAGCGTTAGCTGCTTCTTCTTCTGTCAGTGCTACCGGACGGATTGCTGCGTGCGGGCAGACATATGCACAACGGTTACACTGGATACAGTTTTCTGGCTGCCATACCGGTACGTTTACTGCGATACCACGTTTTTCGTATGCAGCAGTTCCGGATGGTGTAGTACCATCAACATATTCTGTAAATGCAGATACAGGGAGTGTGTTACCTTCCTGAGCATTGATCTTGCACTGGATGTTGTTTACGAAGTCCTGAGCTTCCTGAGCACCGTGAGTTGCATGAGCCATGAAGAGACCTTCATCTTCTGCATCTTTCCAGCTTTCCGGAACTTTAACTTCTACAACCTGTTTTGCACCGGCATCGATAGCTGCCCAGTTTTTCTGAACAACGTCATCACCTTTACGTCCGTAAGTAGCTTTTGCAGCTGCTTTCATCAGTTCGATTGCCTGCTCTTCCGGAATGATTCCTGTAAGTTTAAAGAATGCAGACTGAAGGATTGTGTTGATACGTGTTGGTCCCATACCAGTTTCGATACCGATCTTAACACCGTCGATGGTGTAGAATTTGATATCATGGTTAGCGATGAATGCTTTTACCTGTCCCGGGAGATGTTTTTCAAGTCCTTCCATATCCCATGCACAGTTAAGAAGGAATGTACCACCATCAACAAGTTCCTGAACCATGTTATATTTGTTTACATAGGACGGATTGTGACATGCAACAAAGTTTGCTTTGTGGATCAGGTATGTGGATTTGATCGGTTTCTTACCGAAACGAAGGTGAGACATTGTAACACCGCCGGACTTCTTGGAGTCATAATCAAAATATGCCTGAGCGTACATATCTGTATTGTCACCAATGATCTTGATGGAGTTTTTGTTAGCACCTACAGTACCATCAGCTCCAAGGCCCCAGAACTTACAGTTTGTAGTTCCTTCTGGTGTTGTAACAATCGGAGCACCTGTTTCAAGAGAAAGGTTTGTAACGTCATCAACGATACCGATTGTGAATTTTTCTTTTGTTGTGTTCTCATATACTGCAACGATCTGTGCCGGTGTAGTATCTTTGGAACCAAGTCCGTAACGTCCTGTAAAGATCTTAACATCTTTAAACTTGCTGTCTTTTAATGCAGCAACAACGTCAAGGTACAGAGGCTCGCCAAGTGCTCCTGGCTCTTTTGTTCTGTCAAGAACGCTGATCTGTTTTACAGAATCCGGAATAGCATCGATCAGTGCCTGTGCGCAGAATGGTCTGTAAAGACGAACTTTAACAACACCAACTTTTTTGCCTGCTGCTGCAAGGTAATCGATTGTCTCTTCGATTGTATCGTTTACGGAACCCATAGCGATGATGATGTGTTCAGCATCCTCAGCTCCATAGTAGTTGAACAGTTTGTAATCTGTTCCGATCTTTTCATTAACTTTGTCCATGTATTCCTGAACTACTGCCGGAAGAGCATCATAGAACGGGTTACATGCTTCTCTTGCCTGGAAGAAGATATCAGGGTTCTGAGCTGAACCTCTCTGACATGGATGATTCGGATTAAGTGCATGGTCACGGAATGCCTGGATAGCATCCATATCTGCCATATCCTTCAGATCTTCATAATCCCATGTTTCAATCTTCTGGATCTCGTGAGATGTACGGAATCCATCGAAGAAGTTGATGAACGGAACTTTACCTTTGATTGCTGCCAGATGAGCAACTGGTGTCAGGTCCATAACTTCCTGTACAGATGATTCGCAGAGCATTGCACATCCGGTCTGACGACAGGCCATAACGTCGGAATGGTCTCCGAAAATGGAAAGTGCATGAGAAGCAAGTGCACGAGCGGATACATTGATAACGCCCGGAAGCTGCTCACCAGCGATTTTGTAAAGGTTCGGGATCATCAGAAGAAGACCCTGGGATGCAGTATAAGTAGTTGTCAGGGCACCTGCTGCCAGAGATCCGTGTACTGCACCTGCAGCACCTGCCTCAGACTGCATCTCTGTAACCTGTACTTCCTGTCCAAAGATGTTCTTTCTTCCCTGAGTTGCCCACTCATCTGTTGCTTCCGCCATAACAGATGAAGGAGTGATCGGGTAGATAGCAGCTACATCTGAATATGCATAAGAAGCATGAGCGGCTGCATGGTTACCATCCATGGTTTTCATCTTTCTTGCCATAGTTTGTTTTCCTCCTTAAAGGTATGATGAAAATTTTTATTTATTTCAGACCACTGAAACGGTCTAAAAGTCCACTGGTTATTATAGCATACACTATTGCAATTGTCCAATCGGGATTACGCATTTTCTGTATCTATTTACATACAAAAAAGTTAGCCATTTATAAGTTTTTTCAGGGATTTTCGCTTCAGCATCCTGCACAGTTCTTCCTGAATTTCCGCGAGTTCGCAGTGAACAGAACAGGTCTGTCCGTCTGCGCTGTTCCTGGCACAGTCATAGCCAGGTTCCAGGCAGTCAATGATGAACATTCCCGGATCGATCGTTGTATAAACATCATAAAGTGTTATCTGATCAAGATCACAGTTCAGAGAATATCCCCCATGAACACCACGATACCCTCTGACCATTCCTGATTTCTGCAGTTTTTTCAGGATTTTGTATGCAAAAGGTGCTGTGATCAGTTCTTTTTCACAGATTTCATTTACGCTGACTCTCTTTTCCTCTGCCATTGCGCGGAGCACCCGCACAGCATAATCGCATTCTCTGGTTATCAACATACTCCGTTTCCTCTTTCTGTTACCCGTAACTCTCCAGCAAACTTTCTTAAATTATAGCAATTCCTCTGTGTAAATTCAATGTTTTTATGATTTAAGGCTTGCAAAATCTCCACTTTACTGTAAAATGGGAATGAATGGCCAAAAACAGGCCAGTTACTGTTCAATGATCGAAAACTTAATTCGAAACCATAATGAAGAAAAGAGGTACCTTATGATTTCAGCAAATAATATCACTTTACGTGTTGGCAAAAAAGCCCTCTTTGAGGATGTCAACATCAAATTTACCGAAGGCAACTGCTACGGTCTGATCGGAGCAAACGGTGCCGGTAAATCTACTTTCCTTAAAATCCTTTCCGGGCAGCTCGAACCGACCAATGGAGATATTGTGATCACTCCTGGCCAGCGACTCTCCTTCCTGCAGCAGGACCACTTCAAATATGATTCCTTCAACGTACTGGATACCGTTATCATGGGAAATGCCAGACTTTATGAAATCATGAAGGAAAAAGAGGCGATCTATGCAAAGGAAGATTTTACAGATGAAGACGGTATCCGTGCCAGCGAACTTGAAGGTGAATTCGCAGAGATGAACGGATGGGAGGCAGAGTCTGATGCTGCTACTCTTCTGAACGGACTTGGCATCGAATCCGAGCTCCACTATACACAGATGGCTGACCTGACCGGCAGCCAGAAAGTCAAAGTTCTTCTTGCACAGGCTCTGTTCGGCAATCCGGACATTCTTCTTCTCGATGAGCCTACCAACCATCTGGATCTTCCGGCAATCGAATGGCTCGAAGAATTTCTGATCAACTTTGACAATACTGTCATCGTTGTATCCCATGACCGTTATTTTCTTAATAAGGTCTGCACACATACTGCCGATATTGACTATGGCAAGATCCAGCTGTATGCCGGAAACTATGATTTCTGGTTTGAATCCAGCCAGCTTCTTATCAAACAGATGAAAGAAGCCAACAAAAAGAAAGAGGAAAAAATCAAAGAGCTGCAGGAATTTATTTCCCGATTCAGCGCCAATGCATCTAAATCCAAGCAGGCAACCTCCCGTAAGCGTGCCCTTGAAAAAATCCAGCTGGATGATATGCGTCCTTCCAGTCGTAAGTATCCATACATCGACTTCCGTCCAAACCGCGAGATCGGCAATGAAGTGCTTATGGTCGAAAACCTCTCCAAGACTATTGATGGCGTAAAAGTTCTGGACAATATCAGCTTTACTCTCGGTCATGACGATAAAGTTGCATTTGTTGGTGCCAATGAACAGGCCATTACTACTTTTTTCCGTATCCTTGTCGGTGAACTGGAGCCAGACGAAGGAAGTTACAAATGGGGTGTCACCACTTCTCAGGCATATTTTCCAAAAGACAATACACAGGAATTTGACAATGATCTCACGATCACAGACTGGCTGACACAGTATTCTGAAATCAAAGATGCTACTTATGTCCGCGGTTTCCTTGGCAGAATGCTCTTTCCTGGTGAAGACGGCGTAAAAAAAGTACGTGTTCTTTCCGGTGGCGAAAAAGTCCGCTGCCTGTTGTCCAAAATGATGATTTCCGGTGCTAATATCCTGATTCTTGATGAACCTACCAACCATCTGGACATGGAATCTATTACTGCATTGAACAATGGACTGATCAAATTCCCGGGAGTTATCCTTTTTACTTCCCATGACCATCAGTTCGTGCAGACAACCGCCAACCGTATCATGGAAATCCTTCCTGACGGTAAGCTGATTGACAAGATTACCACCTATGACGAATATCTGGCAAGCGACGAAATGGCGAAGAAACGTCACGTCTTCCAGGTTAACGAAGAAGATGCTGCCGATAACTAGAATTTCATACTGCAATTTTGCTACATGACAAAAGCTCCCGTTTTTAATGATCGGGAGCTTTTGCAGCTTACTGTTTACAGTATTTTTTATTTCATTGTGATATCCGCCAATTTTCCATTTGTCACTTTCAAAAGTGCAGCAAGCGGAACTTTCAGCGTCAGTCCGACGCGTCCTCCACTTACATATATTTCTTCAAACCCACCCGCGGATGCATCAAACACGACCGGATATGGTTTTTTCATTCCAAGCGGACTGCATCCGCCTCTTACATAGCCTGTAATTTTCAGAATATCTTTAACATGGATCATATCCACAGCCTTCTCTCCAACTGCTTTCGCAGCCGCCTTACGATCCACTTCTTTTTCGATCGGTACTACAAATACATAGTATCCGCCGCTTTTCCCTTCCATAACCAGTGTTTTAAAAGACTGTTCATATGGTGCCCCAATCAGATCTGCACTGTGAAGTCCATCAATAAACTCATCACATTCATATGGAAATGCTTCATATTTCACTTTCTGACGATCCAGCATTCTCATCGCATTTGTCTTAGCTTCTTTTGCCATGTTGTCCTTCTTTCCTGCCTTCTACCCGGCATCTTTACTGTTACTTTCTTTTTTTATGTGTATCATCACGTCTGGATATCTTTTTCCAGAGTTCTTCTCCCTCCCGGTCGTCTTCGTCCATCATTTCTCTCAGCACTTCCTCATCCAGTTCATCCTCATCAATTACAACCGGTTCTTCATAGTCATCATTCATTGGATGATAGGAATCTTCTGTATCAAAAGATCCCAGCGGAAGATCAATTTCTTTCTGTCTGCTCTTTCTCGGTCGGTACGGAATTGTTTTTTCTGATTCAGGTGCCACCGCATCCTTTTTATGTTTTCTTCCTTTATTTTTTTCAAGTCTGAAATCTACCTGCTGCGCACTCCGAGATGCTTTATGAGAACTGTTCTGCGCTCTTCCCGGCGTATGCTTCACATTTTGTCTCTGTGTCGATGTTCTTCTGACTTCTTTCTGCGCCTTTCTTTCTGATTTCTGCGGCATATAATCCCGGAAATCCACATAATCGGAACTGTCCTGTCCATCGTTATACGCATCCTCTTCGTACTCTTCTTCCTCGTCATCATCTTTGCGCCTGTTTGTCGCAAACTGAATCAGCATTCCAAGAAGTGCAAATCCTGCACTCAGTCCCAGACCATACGGAATATCCGCCAGTCCGCCTAATTTTGCAGCAGAAAAGCCTGCCATCGCACCTCCCAGAAGGCTTGTCCCAATGATCAGAACTTCCCTCGCCTGCTTCATAGCCAACACACCAAGGCCCACTCCCAGAAGGAGACAGAAAAAGAATACCAACGAAGTAGTTGGATGAAAAACATAAATACCAAGTCCAATTCCAATGCCTGCTCCCAGAATAAAAATTCCAATCTTATAGCTCACAAATGCGATCACGGCCAGTAGTACACCCGCTCCAACCATAAAAACCGCATACATATATTTCTCTGTCACACCACCGGTATACGCTGCACCAAATCCAATTCCAGCTCCAATGACAAAACCACAGAGCATCATCCAGAAACGCAGAAGCCGATATCCCAGAATACAGTTAATCACTCCAAAAATCAGCAGTACTGTAAAACCGATCATCGAAAAACTGGATATAGACGGTACTGTCCGCGTATTCTCAATCATATTCATAATCTGCTGCAAAATATCATTCATAAAAATATCTCCTCTAAAACATAAAATATATCGTTTTCAGATTATCCAGAATACCATAATGATACTCTACTGTACTGAGCCCATACATTTTCAGATAATATTCAGCAACTTTCTGAACATATCCTTCCTGTATCCACTGCTGACATGCTTCGTCAAAAGCTTCCTGCGAAGTAAATTTGAAACGTACTACCGCAGCTCCGTTCTCAAGACGCATACAGCAGAAATCATAAATCTGCTGTTCATCATATGTATCAAAACATGCCTGATTCAGCACATAAAAATTAAGATCCGTCGCAGTACACTCCGGAACCGGAAATTCATCGGATGCTGTATATAATTGCTCATATTCCTGTGGAAAAGGACACAGATAATCATAAATTGTTGTCTTATGTTCTTCCAGAGAAACCGCACCGCCTTCCAGAAATGCCGGCTGATCCCCGTTTGTAGCATCTACATAATATTGCTCACCGTTAATTTCTACGATATTCCAGGCATGTCCTTCATCACCGTCCCTCGCATTTCCCTCTACATAAATACACGGAACTCCAAGCTGTTCCAAAAGATACTGTACCGCCCTCGCATATCCGGCACATACAGCTTTCTTTTTCCAGAAAATGCCTGCAATATTCTGGTCATCCTCCGATGCTTCATACTCTGCATGATCTATCAGATACGTATAAACTGTTTTGACCTTATCATAAGCAGACATATCCTGTGTAATCTGCTCTTTCACTTCTTCCAGCGCATGTTCCATGAATGCCATAATTTCCTGAATTTCCTGATCTGTATACGTATATCCAGGTGAAAATCTGCAATAATCAGTTCCTTTATACGCAGTCGTATATACTTCCTCACGATTGTGCACCCAGAAAAGTTCCGGATGATCCTTCAGCAATGCATGGTAAACTTTGCTGATCAGCTGTTCATTCGAAGATGTCAGATAAAACTCATCTTGTCTCTCCTGTATTCCACTCAGCATTTCACGATATATTTTCTTCTCATCTTCTGTCAGCAATCCAAAATAATATTCCCTGTAATTGCCATCGGTCTGCAGAATCTCCTGTTTTCTTAATGACCTGACTTCAGCAGGTTCCTGAGAAAGAAGATCACTCTGCCAGATGACACCCATAAACAGGACAATCAAAACGCAGAAAACTCTGCGTCCAAATCTTCTTTTTTTCTTCATCTGTCACTCCCTTATCTCCTGTACAGTCTTATATTATCAGACTTCTGCCATCAATAAAAGAGCTTGCTGTAAAAAACCGAACGACTCTTTCGAATCGTCCGGCCTTGTTTATCATCAATCTTCAAAAGTAACCTGAATATCACTGTTATCCGGTTTTTGCGGAAGAATTTCCGCAGAACTTCCGGAAACCGAAACATTCTGATTCAGGATTTCATCCAGCGTATCTGTCACTTCCACACTACCCGTCGCATAATTGGAAGTCGTCTGATTTTCGGATTCATCACTCATATCCTCAAATGTTATCTCAACATCCTCAGCCGCATCAGCAGGTGCTGTAATTGTTTCCGCTGTATCATGTGTTGCTGTATCCTTCACATTCAATCCATCACTGAGAGAGTTTGTTGTTTCTGCCACAAGTGTTGCTGACGTTGTTATATTATCCGTTATCAGATCTGTTTCTGCATTGTCTGCACTTGCACCCTGGTTTTCCATCTCTGCAACTTCCGTCTGTGTAGGATAGAAGGAAGGTTGACGGATATAACGGAAACTTGCACCATAAGCTTCTCCAACTGTTACTCCATTCTTACTAGAAGAACAGTGTACTGCGATCCAGTCGCCTGCCTCTGTCTTGCCACAGATAATACCTACATGGTTATTACTGCCCGCTTCCGGTCCATTCTGGAATACAAGGTCACCCGGCTGCGCATCCTGTTCACTGACAACATTGGCATTCTCCCACTGTTCAGAAGTACCGTCTCCCACACTGCTCTGCATACCCTGATTCAGATATCCATTGATCACTGACCATGTAACAAATCCACTGCAGTCAAGACCATATGCACGGACAGTTCCACTGCTGGCGCTGCCTGCTGCAGATACTTTTGCGGCAGAACCCCAACTGGAGTCTTTACCGATCTGCGTTGATTTGCCGCCCCAGAAATATCCAACTTCACCTACCAGTGAATATGCTGCAGTAATGACATTTACACGTTCTTCAGAAACATCATCCCCGACACTCTGACGTACAAATCCTTTCGCATCTGTAACGATCGCACAGAGCAGCTTGCAATCTGTTTCTACATATTTCTTAAGTACTGTCCTGTTTTCCTGTGAAATATTATTCTGTTTAATATAATGGTTAATGTGATAGTTTCCATAAGAAACATGTGTAATGCTTTCTTTATCACGGACAACCGGATTCATCTCAGCAAAGATCTTTGCCAGTTCATCCTTCGCTGATGAATCAAGAGTGAACTCCGTGTTTCCTTCCTGGCTCTGCTCATAAACATAGATTGCCAGGATATCCTGCCAGTTACGCACGAGCAGAGAATCTGCTGAAGTCGTCAGGCCGTCAGCTCTGCTGTCGCTAACGTCTGTCAGTTTGTTTTTTTCTTTATATTCTTTTTCAATTTCATCCATCACAGAAGAAAAATCATCAGAAAAAGAAAGCTGATAATTATTTTTCAAACTGTCCAGATAAAATTCTTTGCCTGCATGAAGGTTCGACACATAATAAACCGGTGTTCCTGTCTTGCCTGTAACATTTCCACTTCCATCAGAAATATCTGTTGCATTCCCCGCATCCTTCTGATTCTTCTGCAATTCTGCAATCTTGCTTTCAAAACCAACAAGAAGATCGTAATTTGTAACAAACTTCTTCTGGTCTTCCGGCAGGCTGTCATATTCTGCTCTGAGTTCTTTTACCCTTGCCGCATGATTTACTGTAAGTGTCTCCTTCGCAAGTGCATTGATCTTTGCTACCAGATTCTTTGCAGCTTCAGATTCTGTTACATTTGTCGGTGCCGGACTCGGTGTTGCAGTTGGATCCGATGGTGTCACAGTCGGCTCCGGTGTTGCAGTTGGATTCGATGGCGTCACAGTCGGTTCCGGTGTTGCAGTTGGATCCGATGGCGTCACAGTCGGCTCCGGTGTCGGCGTATCTGGTTCCGGTGTTGGTGTATCTGGTTCTGGCGTCGGCGTATCTGGCTCCGGTGCCGGTGTGTCCGGTTCTGGTGCCGGTGTGTTCGGTTCCGGTGCCGGTGTGTCCGGTGTATCACTTCCATCAGAGATTACCTCACCACTTCCATCGCCCAAATCGCTTGCAGTTTCTATATGCTCATCCGCAGCCATGACTGACATCGGACTGGTTAAAACCATTGTAGATAAAATTGTTACACATAAACTTCTGGTCAGATATTTGTTCTTCATTCTGGTAAAATTGCTCCCTTCTGTCAAGAACATATCTTTATTCCCCTTATAAAGGTATGTTTCTCACTGCTAACTCACTTACACAATAACTGTGGTTAGTTTAGCATAAACTTCCATAAAAATCAACCGCCGGGATAAATACCCCGACGGTTTCTGGATAAAATTCACATTCTTTTCATATTTACATAACTGCATAAGCATAATCTGCTATGCCATTCTTCCTGCATAACTGAAACAGTCCCTGAAATACCTGATAGCACACAGTGAGGATATAATGAATATCATCATCTATATTTCTCTTACAGTTCAGATATCTCCTGTGATGTTCCTTAATGTACTGTAGAAGCTGATTCAGCGTCTCAAAATGGATTTTCTTCTCCGTATACACATCAGCCTTACCTTCCAGAACAAATGCTTTCAGCTCGTTCTTCAGATGCTTTTCATAGGTGTTGTGCTGATAAAATGTACCATCAAACGTCTTATTATGTGGAAAAGTAAAATAATCTGCTATATAATGCATGACCTCTCCGGATCTCCGCCAGAATACCCTGTCATTATACCCGGCCCCTGACTGAACCAGTCGTCGTATCTTACCCTGAACCTCATCAAAAGTACCGAAATACTCATGTCTCTTGGTTACAAATGAAGGCTGGATGTCCGGCAGGATATTGCCAAGACAAAATGCTTTTCTATGTGACTGTAAACTTTCATTAGCCGGCATCTGATCTGCCAGATACCTTGCCAATAATATGTGTGATTTCTTACGCACAATAAACACTTCTTTCTCTAATAAAAAACAGTTTACCGTAACCATATCTACTATAGCAGATTTACTTTTTTAATTCAAATAAAGTTTTTATAAAATCCTGACACTTTTTGGTACAAAATCATCTTTTCAAGACACCAAGCGCCATACTGTGCTGCGCAGCATGTCTTTTTTCAACCAGTGTTCTTGGATATCCAACTACTCCATTGTTATCATACGGATCATTAAAATAATACTTTTCTTCATCATATCCCACCAGCAGCATACAATGTTCGTTTGAGGTCCAGCAAAATCGTTCTCCTGTATCCAGAAGTTTCCACTCCGGTCCCGGAATTTCCTTACGCATGTTGATACATGCCCAGAATACCACCGGCATATCCTGATCGATATACTTTTTCAGAAGTGTCTCTGTCGATGTTCCCGTCTCATCCGGAAATTCATAATGATCCCCTGCGGCTTTTACAAGCGCTTTCTGAAGTCCTCTCGCATAAATCCCATAAGATTCTTCATCATAAGGACTTCCACAGAAAAATTTATTCGGATCCGGGCCGTACAGAACACCATCCCGTATTTCCATCTCCCGGCACTCAAGACAGTTCTGAATAAACTCATCTACCGTAATCTCATAGCCAAGATACTTCAATAACATAACTGCCGAAACGCTCTCGCATCCGGTTGGATATTTTATGCTCTGGTCAATATATGGTACCTGAATCTTACGCACCTGCTTTTGTCTCCTCTTCTTTGGAAGATGTGATTTTTTTGATCACTGTAAGCGTAAGCAGAAGCAGGATCAGGCTGATTCCAAGAACCACCCACCAGATATGTACAAATCCGGCAATGATATACCCGATAAAGGAGATCACTGCAACTACTGCTGCATACTGCATCTGCGTAGTTACGTGATTGATATGATTTGACTGTGCCCCTGCTGAAGACATAACTGTAGTATCAGAAATCGGAGAAACATGGTCACCACAGACTGCTCCTGCCAGAACTGCTGATACAGAAATGATCATCATCTGAAGATTTTCAGAACCCGGGAACATTGCGATCGCAATCGGAACCAGGATTGCAAAAGTTCCCCAGCTTGTTCCTGTTGAAAAAGAAAGGAACACAGCAACTACAAACAAGATTGCCGGAAGGATCACACTTGCAGATGTATTACTTCCAACGATATTTTTGACAAAAGTACTGATTTCCAGTGCATCGCCCATGCCTTTCAGTGACCATGCAAAGATCAGAATTGCAATTGCAGGAATCATCATCTTGAATCCCTCTACAAAGCTGTCCATAAATCCCTTAAAGGTAACCACTTTGCGTGGAAGATAAAGAATCAGCATAAAAAATACCGTGATCATCGTAGCAAAGATCAAGCTGGTCTCTGCATCGCAACCAGAAAAAGCCGTCACGATATCTGTTGCTCCACCAAGGAATCCTGTATAGATCATTGCCCCGATTGCAGATACGATAAGTACCAGTACCGGCAGCACAAGATCGATGACTTTTCCATTTGCTGAGATTTCTTCGTCTTTAACCTGATCAAATTCCTCTCCACCTGAAGTAAAAAGATCTCCTCTGGCCGCATTGCGTTCATGTACCTTCATCAGACCAAAATCCAGTCCGGTCATGATGATGAAAACTACCATCACAAGTGTCAGGATCGCATACAGATTATACGGAATCGTTGACAGGAACAGCTGAAATCCTGTAATACCAGCATCATCCGGCACATAAGAATTGACAGCTGCCGCCCAGCTGGAAATCGGTGCGATAATACATACCGGTGCAGCTGTTGCATCAATAATATATGCCAGTTTGGCTCTGGATACCTTGTAACGGTCTGTGACAGGTCTCATAACAGAACCAACTGTCAGGCAGTTAAAATAATCATCCACAAAGATCAGTACGCCAAGACCTGTCGTTGCCAGCATTGCACTTTTCTTAGTCTTGATCTTACTTCCCGCCCATTTGCCATAAGCTGCCGATCCGCCTGATTTTGACATCAGGACGATGATCATTCCAAGCAGTACATCAAAGATCAAAATATTCAGATTCATACTGTTCTTCATGATATCAAAGAATGCCACAAATGCATTCCACGGATGAAAGCCGGTATACAGCAGTGCCCCTGCTGCCACCCCGATAAAAAGCGAACTGTACACTTCCTTGGTTACTAATGCCAGCACGATTGCCAGCAATGGCGGTACCAGTGACCACCATGTTCCGATAAACATCGAACCATCCATTTCATTTTCCCCCTGCATATTATATTTTCAATGCTTTAAATCTATTATACACTACCATATTTGTCCTGTACACCAAAAAAGTGAGAAGCCCGGTGGAAATATTCTCCAGGTTTCGCACTTTCTTTATAATATTCTTTAATCCATCAAACTACTCGGCCTTTTTACTCAAACGAAATACTGCCAAAATCCGGTGTTCCCATCAGGTCGAACGGAGTACTCTGGTATACGTAATAATTCAGCCAGTTTGTATACAGATTATTGGCATGAGCTCTCCAGAGAAGCAGCGGTCTGTTTTCCGGATCATTATCTTTGTAATAATTCTTCGGAAGATCGATTTGAAGTCCCTTTCCTACATCTCTCTTATATTCTCCATCCAGTGTCACACGGTCATATTCCGGATGTCCCATGACAAAAATCTTACGTCCCCCCTGCGCCATTGCAAGAAAAAGCCCCGCCTCCTCAGATTCTGCAAGAATCGTGATATCTTTACATGCACGGATATCTTCGATTGGAACCTCTGTATGTCTGGAATGTGGTGCAAGAAAAGCATCATCAAATCCTCTGACCAGCGGGATCTTACGATTCAGAACTTTGTGCCAGAAGAGACCAAACATTTTGTGATCGAGCTGACGTTTCTGAAGTCCGTAAAAATGATACAGACTTGCCTGTGCAGCCCAACACAGAAAAATCGTAGATGTCACATGACTTTCTGTCCAGTCCATGATCTCTGTCAGCTCGTTCCAGTAATCCACTTCTTCAAACTCCATCTGTTCTACCGGTGCTCCTGTCACGATCATTCCATCAAACTTCATATCTTTGAGTTCCGAAAAAGTCTGATAAAATTTATTCAGATGATTGGCAGACGTATTTTTTGCCTGATGGCTCTCAACTGCCATAAAAGTCACGTCCACCTGTAATGGTGTGTTTGACAGAGACCGCAGAAGCTGCAGTTCTGTTTCTTCTTTCAGAGGCATCAGATTCAGGATCAGAATCTGAAGTGGGCGAATGTCCTGGTGTACCGCTCTTCCCTCATCCATGACAAATATATTTTCTCTTTCAAGAATTTCTTTTACCGGTAAATCTCCCTGTATCTTAATCGGCATTTTCTGTTCCTCCTTTTGTCCAATTACAAATTTTTCAAGAATCCCGCCACTGATATAATTTTGTTGCTCACCACCTGCAGAGGTGGAGTCATCTCATATCTGATATAATCTTTTATCTTTCTGCCAGTTTCAGGAAATCTTCCTCTGACAGAATCGGAATTCCAAGTTCCCGGGCTTTTTTATTTTTTGATGAATTCGAAGTCATATCATTATTGATCAGATAATTTGTCTTACCCGTCACCGAACCGGTTACTTTGCCGCCCAGTGATTCGATCAGATTTTTGGCTTCTCCTCTGTTACTGAAATGTTCCAGACTTCCGGTAATGACAAAGTTCATTCCTGCAAAGATCTGCTCACCGGAAATTTCTTCCTTATTAATATGAAGATATTTCAGCAGATGATCTACTTTTTGATTATTCTCCGGATTACTGAAATACTTTGTCAGACTCTTTGCTATGACCGGTCCGATTCCATCGATCGCACTGATTTCTTCTTCATCTGCTGAACGGATCTTGTCCAGATCATCATCAAAATGCCGACAGATTACTTTTGCATTGGAAAGTCCGATATTTGCGATTCCAAGACTGTAGATTACTTTTGCAAGTGTTGTTTCTTCTGCCTTCTCAATGCTGTTCATCAGGTTTTCATAGGACTTTTCTCCAAAGCCTTCCATCGTTACGATCTCATCACGAAACTTTTCTATCTCAAAGATATCTCCGAAGTTGTGTATAAAACCTTTTGCAATAAATTTTTCCAGCGTTGCCTCTGACAGTCCGTCAATATTCATGGCATCTCTGCTTACAAACAAAGTAAATGCCTTGATCTTTTTTGCCGCACAGTCCGGATTCATACAGTAAAGTGCCTCTACATCATTTTCCCTGATCACTCTGGCTTCCTGACCGCACGCCGGACAGATTTCCGGTATTTCCAGATTACTACTTCGTGTCAGATTCTCAGCAATCTGTGGAATGATCATATTTGCTTTATATACCTGGATCGTATCCCCAATTCCCAGCTGCAGATCTTTCACGATACTCACATTATGCACGCTGGCACGGCTGACTGTCGTTCCCTCCAGTTCGACCGGATCAAATACGGCAACCGGATTAATGAGACCTGTCCTTGAAGGACTCCATTCAATTTCACGAAGTGTCGTCTCCCTCACTTCATCGGCCCATTTAAAAGCAAACGCATTCCGGGGAAATTTCGCAGTACTTCCGAGTGATTCTCCATAGGCAATATCATCATATAATGCAACGAGCCCATCTGATGGAAAATCATTTTTCTCGATCGCATGTGCAAAGTAATCCATTGCTTCGTCCAGATTCTCTCCTGTGACCATACGATATTCTACTACTTCAAATCCCTGTCTTCTAAGCCATTCCATCTGATATTTTCTGGAATTATGCATATCTACATCCTGTGCAGAAACCAGAGCAAATGCATAAAAGCGTACATTTCTTTCTGCCGTGATCTGATTATTCAGCTGTCGAACCGAACCACTGCAGAGATTTCGAGGATTTTTGTACTTTGCATCTACATCTTCGATCGTATCATTGATCTTTTCAAAATCAGAATAAGTAATGATGGCTTCCCCTCTCAGGACCAGTCTGCCCCGGTACGCAATTTTCAGCGGAATGTTCTTAAATACTTTTGCATTATTTGTAATTACCTCTCCCACGGTACCATTTCCTCTGGTAACGGCTTTAAGCAATTCTCCATTTTCATATGTGAGAACGATCGTAAGCCCATCCATCTTCCAGGAAAGCAAAGTTGGATGTGTCCCAATAAACGCTCTTAAAACGTCTCTGTCCTTAGTCTTATCCAACGAAAGCATTGGAGACTCATGCGTTTCCTTTGGCAGTACATCGACTGCCTCATACCCCACATTAACAGTTGGGCTGTCTGCCAGAACGATTCCTGTTTCCTTTTCCATTTTTTCCAGTTGATCGTACAGTGCGTCGTACTCTCTGTTGCTCATGATCTCCCGGTCTTCCTGATAGTATGCCTTTGCCGCTTCGTTCAGCTTCTGCACCAGTTCTTTTATTTGTTCTGCCGCTGATGTTTCCATGCTGTCCTCCTGTTCTGATTACTGTCTCACTGGAAGAATCCCGTATCAGTTCATTCAGTTTCTTCCATTCATCTCCACATATTTCCCGATATTCTCCACATTTCAGGCCGTCCAGTGTAAGATTCATGATACGGATACGTTTCAATGTACATACATGATATCCCAGATATTCACACATTCTTCTGATCTGGCGATTCAATCCCTGTGTTAATATGATAGAAAAGCTTTTATCACCGGTCTTATATACCGTACATGGTCGTGTCACAGTCCCCAGAATCGGGACACCACTGCTCATCTTTCTGATAAAAGTTTCTGTAATTTTTTTGTCCACGGTTACTTCATATTCTTTCTCATGGTAGTTACCTGCACGCATGATACGATTAACCAAGTCACCCTGATTCGTCAGTAAAAGCAGTCCCTCTGAATCTTTGTCCAGACGTCCTACCGGATATACTCTCACCGGATAATCCAGGAACTCTGTTACTGTCGTTTCCTGTCGCTGCTTTTTTGTACTGCACACAATACCCCTTGGCTTATAAAAAAGCAGAAGTACCTGCCTGGTCTCTGCCTTCACCGGTCTGCCATCCAAAAAAACCTCGGCATCTGCTGGAATCCTTTCTCCAGTACCGATTTCTTTTCCTGCAACCGTAACCCGTCCGGCATCTGTCAGCTGGTCTGCTTCTCTTCTTGAACATACTCCTGCCGCACTCAGGTATTTATTTATTCTTATTGTAGTCTGATCTGTTGTTATCCTTTTTTCGTCCATTACTCTATTATATAGTTTTTTCTTTTTGTCCGCAACCGAGACCTTGTTTTTTTTTACCACATATTGTATGATAAAATTATTGTTTTATCATTTCAGCTACACAAAGGAGGAAAATTATGTCTGATAAGAAACGACACCTGAATCCCCTGCTGCTTCTGATTGCGATTTTATTGTGTCTGTCTGCAGGATTTTTATTCCGTCGAACTTCTTTTGATGCGAATTACAAAATTCCTGCCAGACATTCCTCTGTAATAAAAAAATCCAAGGTCACACCAACGCCTGTTCCTACCCAGAAACCAAAGGCAAACGTCAGCATTTCTGCTACACCGACCATTACGGTCGAGCCTTCTGTCTCTCCTTCTGAATCCATATCACAAGATGAGACATCCCCGGAGGCAAGCCTTGGAGTCTGGACTTCAAGCGGCAGCAACTGGATGTTTATGGTTGACGGTGTTCCTTACACAGGCTGGCTGATCGATACTGACGGCAAACATTATTTCTTTGATAAAGATGGTATCATGCAGACCGGATGGGTGGATGATAATGGCAAACGTTATTACATGGATCTGGATGGTATCATGCAGACCGGAACGATCACAGTAGATGATCAAAATTATGAACTACAGGCAGACGGTTCTCTAAAAAAATAAGCATTGAAAAAGACACAGGATCCATCCCGTGTCTTTTATTCTGTCTAAATATTTTACTGAAGCAATCCACTGTATACATATCCGGTCTGACCATCATATTCAATCTGGATCCAGTCACCTTCCTGTCCCATTTTCTGAACCTGATCCCCTTCGTCAAGACCACCAATAATTTCACTGTCACTATTTGCTTCAGCTCTGACATTACACCCTTCTGTAACTGTCAGCATCGTGCCGTCTGCACTCGTCTCAGAAGAAGAAGTATCTGCTTCTTCACCCAGTCCGTCAAGGAACTGTGCAAGAGCTGTGTCATCCTTCTGTGCCTGCTCATATTCTGCCTGCACCTCAGCTGTAAGCTTCTTTACATCTTCATCAGATTTCAGCGAATCCATATAAGTGGAAACTGTTGTGTTCTGTTCAAGGTCACCCAAAATTCTATAGGTACCATCGCTGTCTTTTACAACATAAGAACTCCAAAGAGACGGTGCCGGTGTATCAATCCCCTTACAGATGAAACTTCCTTTCGTATATACAACATACGAATTGTCGTCCATCCCTTTCTTCATATACACTTTGCTGACTTGATATCCTTCAATATAATCCTTTGCATTTGTGATTCTGGATTCATCAGAAGGTGTCAGATTATTTACCAGTGTTCTTAATGTCGTAATATCTTTTTCCCCTAAAGCCTTGTAGTAGCTGTTCATAAGTGCAGTAACTTCTTCACTGCCATCCTCCAAGGGATTCGTGTCTTCTTCTTTCTTCCCGTCGTTTGTCTCCCCATCATCTTCCGGAGAAGAAGGATCATTTCCCTGGCTGTTGTCCTGTGCTGTAGTTTGTTCTCCGTCCGAAGTCCCCTTTCCACTTCCGGTACAAGCACGTATGCTAAAGAACAATACAGCTACGATTATCAAAATCACCCCGCCAAGCATAAAATAGCGAAGGTTATCTGATAACCATTCCCTGAAATTATCCAAGTTCTTGTCCTCCTTAATTATTACTGTTCACTTTGTTCACAGTAACTTACAACGCACCGAGGCAGACCCATTACCTCGTGCAACACACCTGAAGGGAATCGAACCCCCGCACATGGTACCGGAAACCACTGCTCTATCCACTGAGCTACAGGTGCAAGCTTTTCCTAAAGCTTTTTATAATATAGCACATATTTGAGTATTTGTAAAGTTTTTGAATTATTCCTACTTTTTCAACTATTAATTCAGAATGTATACATTTTTGTTTTAATACTACGATTTATACTACTTTCCAGACACGGTAGTTTTCGGTCTGTCCAAGCACATACATAGTCGTCCCCGACAGATACTCATCCAGCTCCGGCGTTGCGGATATAATATAATCCACTTTACTTCCTCTGACCAAACTCTGAAATTCTTCTGCCGGAAGAGAATAATCATGATAATAATAGACTGCTACAATCTTTTTCATCCAATCTTTGATCTTTTTCTTCTTCATAAATTTTTCTTCGGAAGTTTTTTCAATCTTCTGAAGTATACGACGACTCACATAAGATCTCACATCCGGATCATACTGCCTGTAAACAAGAAGCAGACCATCACTCAGTATTCTTGGCTGTTCAATTCCTTCACTGTGCATAATACTGGAAAGATCCAGGATCTCCTGTCCGATAAAATACGCATTGGTTGCCTTTTTATATGGAAAATCCTCTGTTCCCCTGAAAACAGGAATTCCCAGTGTTACGATCAGCACAAGACAGATTCCACCTGTCAGGATCCGTACCCCTGTTTTTGCAGATGCAAAAATAAGTAAAGTCAGAGCATAACCTATTGTAATAAAGAAGACAATGATCCACAGAAATCTGACAAAACGTGTTCCAAATCCAAATACATCCAGAAGGACTTTCACGACAAACGGATTAAAGATCGTAAGGCATTCTGTTACAAAAACACCGATAAATAATTTTCGATCTCCTTTTTTTCCAAGAAACCAGATTAGGATCAGCGCCACCGGATAAAGGATCCAAATCGGATTGTTTCCCGTATAGGTCTGGAGGGACTGTATCAGAAATTGTATTGTTTCATTTAAATTTTCCAATCATTCTTCCTCCTTTTATACCAAATGGCTGAGCAGCATCCAAAATGCTGACGGCAGCAACACAATTATATATCTTTTCAGCAGATGCCACTGTCTTTTCAGTATTCCATCACATAAAACATACGGAAATAATGTAGCTCCGATCATGCATGGCACAATAAACAGCGCAGAATTACTGAACGCAATTCCACCTGTTCCACACAGAAACAGTCCGCACCATGGCCACAGACTCGTCTCCTTTCTGTATATTGCCAGACAGAATCCAAAAATCACAGTCATATACAGATATGCAATGATTGCTTTTCCTTCATAGGTTCGATATGCAAAATACTGAGAAACCCCACCAAGACTGTACGAAAACAAAAGCACCAGATCTGCCAGTATCACAAACACTGTTTTTTCTGCTTCCTTTTTCTTAAAAAATCCATTGGCACACTGGTACAGTCCCATCTCAAAAAGAATCACCATCGCAATCGTAAAGCTCCATTTACGTTCCATAAGTGGATGAATATTCAGTACCTGATAAACAATTGCACTCTGCAACGTATCTGTATTCATAATATAGAACTGTTCCGGTACCTCCAACAGAGTTCCTGAATAAGGTGCCACTCTGTCCAGTGTATTAGAATACACGGATGCTACCGGCAGTCCAATATAATTGTTTGAATCATACGTTGACAGTGTATTGGTATTAAATCCAAGCAACACTGCGAGGCCTACTGCTGCCAGCAACAGAATAAGCACGGATATATTCTTTTGCGTACTGCCCGGTATTGTCCTGACACTGTCTGCCAGAACTCTCCGTCTTTTCCATATTACAAAGAGAAAGAGAAGGATCAGCAGGCATCCCCAGATTACCGTCAACTGTTTCAGCGAACAGCACAGATATTTCATTGGAAATGCCACAATCTCAAACAGAGTATAATAAAGCAAAAATCCGGTAATACACATAACCGGGAATTTCCCTGACTGGAACTTTTCTGGGACCAGTGCTCCAAACAGCCAGAACATAACAAGATATCCCACCGCCAGCAGGGTTCCCATTATCATATTTGTCATGAATTTTCGTCTGTTCCTTTCTTTTTCAGAATTCCCATCGCTATTTTTTCAGGTGTGATCGGAAGTTCTCGAAACCGTACTCCGGTTGCATTATAAATAGCTTCCGCAAGCGCCGGACATGGTGTATCGATCACAAGTTCTCCGATAGATTTTGCTCCAAACGGCCCACTCTCTTCATAACTGCTTTCAAAATCCACCCGGATCTTTCCGATATCCATTCTGGTTGGAATCTTATACTGCATAAAGGAGTTATTTCGGATTTTTCCTTTATCGGTATACTGTACGTCTTCAAAAAGGGCCATACCGATTCCCTGCGCAATACCACCTTCTGTCTGTACACGTGCCAGATTCGGATTGATCGGGGTACCACAGTCAACGACTGCCACGTAATCCAGCACATCCACCTCACCTGTCTCCGTATCCACCTCAACTTCTGCCATACCAACCATAAACGGTGGCGGTGACAGCGGTGAAGAATGCTGTTTGACCACCTGCAGTTCAATGTTATTAAAGAAGGTGCCCTTCAATGCCACCTGTTCCAGAGAAACTTTTTTCTCTTCTTCCTCATCCTCATCCACAAATACATACGAACCGTCAAACGCAACCTTATCTACATCTGTTCCCAACATCTGTGCACCAACTTCACATATTTTACCTCGAAGCTCTTTGCAGGCTTTCATGACTGCCACACCTGTCGTATAAGTAGTGGAGGATGCATAAGATCCTGAATCATATGGTGAAATATCAGTATCTACACTGAATACAACAATGTTTTCCATCGGAGTTTCCAGACAGTCAGCCGCGATCTGCGCCATGATCGTATCACAGCCAGTTCCCATATCCGTACATCCAAGTGCAAGAGTATATGAACCATCCTCGTTCAATTTGATATCTGCACCACCAACATCAACACCGGCAATAGAAGATCCCTGCATGGCCATTGCCACTCCGACTCCACGTACTTTACCATTTCCCATATCACGGAATGGATACTTAGAATCCCAGTCCATCATTTCTTTTGCTCTGGCCATACATTTATCCATCGTACAACTCTGTGCATAAGGTACATCCGGATAACCCGGAAGCGGTCCACCTTCAACTGGCATGTTTAATTCCTTGATTCTTACCGGATCCATTCCCATTTTGTGAGCCAGCTCATTTACTGCAGATTCAACAGCAAAAATTCCCTGCGTTGCACCATATCCACGATAAGCCCCTGCTGCCTGCACATTCGTATAAACAACATCAAATGCAAAACGATAAGCTTCTGTGTGTCTGTAAAGGCCAATTGATTTGTGTCCGCTCAGTCCCACTGTAGTAGAACTGTGTTCACCATAAGCCCCCGTATTAGACAACGTATAGACATCAATTGCTCTAATGATACCATTTTCATCTGCACCTGCACGCACGGTAATTTCCATTTCATGGCGTGGTGAGGAGCAGATCATAGATTCATACCTGGAAAAGATCATCTTGGACGGACGACCGGTCTTCCATGTAACAATTGCCGGATAAATTTCACTGACGGAAGTCTGTTTTGCTCCAAATCCTCCACCAATTCGTGGTTTGATAACACGCACTTTGGAGGCCGGAATATCCAGTGCTCTTCCAACAATTCGTCTTACGTGGAAAGGAATCTGCGTAGAAGAAAGTACGATCAGTCTTCCAAAATGATCCATATAACAGGCTGTACGGAAGGTTTCCATCATAGTCTGCTGGTTCGCTCTGGTATGATAAGTATGTTCTACTGTGTATTTGCATTCGCCGAGCACCTTGTCCACATCTCCATGCTCTTCCAGTGCAGTTGCACACAGATTTCTCTTATGGTCTCCACCAAGCGGAATCTTTAGTTTCCAGTCTTCTTCCGGATGTACAAGAATCGGATTATCTTTTGCTTTATGCATATCCAATACTGGTGCTTCCACTCGATATTGTACCTTAATTCTTTTTAATGCTTTGTCTACTGCATCTTCTGTCTCTCCTGCTACAATTGCAACCGCATCTCCGATAAATCGAACATGACGATCCAGAATCAGACGATCATCCGGACTCATTTCCGGTGCAGTTTGTCCTGCCAGAGTAAAACGCTTCTGTGGAACATCTTTATAAGTAAGAACACATGCGATACCTGCAACTTTTTCTGCATTTCCGGTCTTGATTTCTTCTACCCATGCATTTGCATGCGGACTTCTTAATATCTTAACGATCAGGCAGTCCTTTGGTGCCAGATCATCCGTATAAACTGGTTTTCCTGTCACCAGCGACATTGCGTCTGTTTTACGTACAGGCTGATTTACATATTTCATTTTTATGCGTCCTCCTGTGCTTTTTTATATTTTAAAAACTTGAGGATACTTGTTGTCTGAGAAACAAACCCGGAACATCTGCACAGATTTCCGGCAAGATATTCCTTAATCTGTTCTTCCGTCGGCTCTTTGATCTCATGAAGCATGGCAAATACATTCATAATAAATCCAGGATTACAGAAGCCACACTGTTCTGCGCCCTCATTTGCAAGAAAGCTCCCGAATTCCTGTGCTTCTCTCTGCATTCCTTCCATCGTCACTACTTTTTTCCCATCAATACGAGCAGCCAATGTGGAACATGAAAGAATCGGTCTGTCTTCAACCAGCACTGTACAAAGTCCACAATTTGCAGTTTCACAGCCTCTTTTGACGCTGTAACATCCTTTTTCTCTCAAAAAATCAATCAGCAACATTCCAGGCTCAATTTCTTCCTGTCGGTAAACTCCGTTCAGCCAGAAACTAATATTCATTCTTCATTCCTCCTACTGCTTCCCAGGTTCTTCTTATCAATACCTTTACCAGAAGAGTCCTGTATTCTGCGGAAGCCCGCATATTACCTGCCGTAGTCACATGTTCTGCCGCATATTCAGCAAACTTTTCAATCGCTTCTCCGCGCTGTTTGTTGGTCATATGCTTGAAATTTTTAAGGATACTTTCCTTATCTTCCACAACAACCGCACGTGCCGGTCTTGCGCCAATAACAGTTCTCGCTTCCTCGCCGATCAGAGACGCCGCACAAGTCAGTACCGGAAAGTCCGTCTTTGAATTTCGCTGACTCATATAACAGACAAACAACGGCTGTTTACGTACAATGATATTCACAAGAATATCATTATCTTTTTTACGGTTTACAAATTCTGTCAGTGGAATTCTTCCTGCATCATACAATTCCACCCATGTATCCATTGCCAGAAACATTGTCAGTACATCCGAGAATCCATACCGTCCCCAGATACTTCCTCCAATTGTTGCACAGTTTCGAAACTGTACGCCAACTATATGGCGCAGACTTTCTCTGACTGCTCCATGTGTATACTCATTCAGTCTCTTATTTATTTCAAGTTCTCTCAACGGTGTCATGCAGCCGATCACAAACTCATCATCTGTTTCCTGCACTGTATCCAGCCCCAGGCCGGAAAGATCGATTGCTGTAGAAATATTACGATTTCCCATCTTCAGCCAGACCATACCGCCAAGAACCAGTGCTGTTTTTTTCTGATTCAGTTCATACGCTTCTGCAATGCTTTTTACTTTCACATAGCTCTTAATCTTTAGCATCTGTGTACCGATTCCTTTCTTCTCATCCAAACTTCAATATGTATAGGCATACGTTATCTAATTTTAGCAGAAATTTTTTCATTTTTCCATAGAAACAATTTATTCTGTGAAACATGCATAAAAAAGCCCTGTCCCTGTCAACAGTTTTTACAACTAACTGTTGAAAAGGAAAGGGCTGTTCTGATTATGATTATCGGTTGTTGATTGCAGTTACCAACGCATCAATGGATGCACGAATGATATCCGGATCAACGCCAGCACCCCAGGAAAGTGTTCCGTCCGGTTTCTGGATACCTACATATGCGATTGCCTTGGAACTACTGCTCTTTTCGAGTGCATGCTCCTGATAGGTTACCAGTGTAAATTTCATTTCGTATGCTTTCTTCAGTGCATTGCTGACTGCATCCAGACGTCCGTTTCCGGTTGCCTCTGTAGTAATAGTCTTTCCGTTAAAGGTAGATGTTACCTGTGTCGTAATGCCTCCATCTTTCTGCTGGAAATGCACTTCATTGACACTATATGGTTCTACAACATTCTCAAATGTAGATTTAAACAGATTAAAGATTTCATCCGGATGGAGTTCTTTATGACTGTGATCGGAAACAGCTTTTGCTGCATACCCCATAGCTTCACGCATCTTAGGCGGCAGGTTCAGGCCGTATTTTGTTTCCAGGATATAGCCAACTCCACCTTTACCCGACTGACTGTTGATACGAATAACATCTGCATCGTAATTTCTTCCAACATCAGTCGGATCGATCGGCAGATATGGTACCGTCCAGCGATTCGGATCTTTTTCATCTCTCCAGTGCATTCCTTTTGCAATTGCATCCTGATGAGATCCTGAGAATGCCGCAAATACCAGGGCTCCACTGTATGGACTTCTTTCATCCACTTTCATTCCGGTACATGCTTCGTATACTTCACAGATATGTGGCATATCAGAGAAATCCAGTTCCGGATCAACTCCCTGTGCAAACATATTCATGGCAAGTGTCACTACATCCACATTTCCTGTACGCTCTCCGTTTCCAAACAGCGTACCTTCTACTCTGTCTGCACCAGCAAGCAGACCAAGTTCAGAATCTGCAACGCCACATCCACGGTCATTATGTGGATGCTGAGAAAGAATTACATTTTCACGATATTTCATATTCTCACTCATGTATTCAATCTGACTCGCATACACATGTGGCATAGACAGTTCTACAGTTACAGGCAGATTAATGATTGCCTTATTCTCCGGTGTTGGCTGCCATACATCAAGAACTGCATTACATACTTCCAATGCATATTCAGGTTCTGTTCCGGTAAAACTTTCCGGGCTGTATTCAAACTGGAAATTCCCCTCTGTTTCATCAGCCAGTTCTTTCAGAAGCTTGGCACCATCGACAGCAATTTTCAGGATCTCTTCTTTTGATTTTTTGAATACCTGCTCACGCTGTGCTACAGATGTTGAATTATAGACATGCACGATTGCCTTCGGCGCACCTTTGACCGCCTCAAAAGTCTTACGGATAATGTGTTCTCTTGCCTGTGTCAGAACCTGAATCGTTACATCATCCGGAATAAGATTCTGCTCGATCAGTGTACGTACAAATGTATACTCTGTTTCAGAAGCTGCCGGAAAACCTACCTCAATTTCTTTAAATCCGATTTTTACAAGAAGTTTGAAAAACTCGATTTTCTGTTCCAGACTCATCGGAATGACCAGTGCCTGGTTTCCGTCACGAAGGTCTACGCTGCACCAGATCGGAGCTTTGTCCACATATTCCTTCTCTGCCCATTTCATACATTTCATTGGCGGCATATAATACTGTCTCTGGTATTTTGTTACGTTTTTCATGTTTTTTCCTCCTGTCTCTCTAACATATAAATTCTCTGTATGTTTTCTGTTTCTGAACAAAAAAAAATCTCTCATCTCTACAGACTACTGTAAGAGACGAAAGACATCTGTCTTCGCGGTACCACTCTTATTTATGAACGGTTCATACACTCATGGGATACGGAATATTTTGTATAATTCTTATATCCTCTCCATATAACGGTGGATACCGTCTGCGCCTACTTTCCAGATATTCGGGAGTTCGGACAGATGCTCCAAGGCGAGTTCCATGACTTCTTTCTACTGTCTCACACCACCCGACAGCTCTCTGTGCTCCGGTCCTCATGTACTATTCCTCATCAAAGCATTTTGCATATTTTGTCGATGACTAAAGACTAACATGTCCACTGCTCCTTGTCAAGAGTGAATTTTTGTCTCAGTCTTTCTGGTTCAATCGGGGCAACAGGATTTGAACCTGCGACCTCACGGCCCCCAGCCGTGCGCGCTACCAAGCTACGCCATACCCCGATGGATGTTATTATAACAATCCGTTTTTTATTTTGCAACTATTTTTTAGATTGAGAGAGGGCAGATGCCCCTCTCTCATGATACCGGAACTATATTTGTAACTACATCTGTATGACTGTAACGATCATACCTTGTTTTCTTATTTTTAAAAGTTAACGCAGCTTTTCTCTGCGCCATGCTTATCGAAACAATTCCTGTTTTATCAGAAGCTGTCACATTGGCTGTATCCGGTAAAATATACTCAAACTGATAGCGCAATGTCGGCAACTCACTGACCGTATATGTGCCTGGCTGAATTCCGGTAAAAGAACATTTCATCACTGCATCTTCTCCTGCCATTGCATATTTTCCAGGTTTAAATTCCACATATTTTTCATAAACATGCGTTGCTCCCAACTGATCTTTTCCCGTTATTCTGAATCGAAATACCGGGTTTCCGTGTGCCCATGTGATATCTGCTTCCCTGATTCTTTTTGTCACAGTGATCTCGCCATCAGTAAGCACTGTATTTCCTTTTACCCACGACTGATTTGTATTCTGCGTGTCCTGCATCCTGTCTGAAACAATTGTTCTCGATGCCGTATTTTCAATCGCATAAAACTCATTCGATCTCTGATAATGATTATGCGAATCAATTTCCTGGTTGCTTCCTGCCTGCACTTTTATCCTGAAATAATACGTCACATTGTTATATGCTTCGTCTGTTTTGAGGAAATTAGAATCAGCACGAAAAACAATCGTATTGGAACGATTTTCAATATTAAAGAAACGTGTCACATCATTTCCCAGTGCAGTCATGACACTGGCACTTCGATATTTCAGGCAGGAATCCAGAACATCTTTCAATTCAAAAGAGCTGTAATTTCCCGGAAGAAGCTGCTGTCTGATCACATAATCAAAGTTTTTTCCCTCTGTGATCTCATATGCCGGATCATTATCTGTGAATGTATGCCTTGCCATGGACTCAAAGGAAGCATTTTCATCTCCAACCCTTTTTTCAGGTCCCGGATTCGGTTCATAGCTTCCAATCGTCTGCCCCGTTGAAAGGTAAAATGCATTCTGCGCGCCTGTACTGTTTTTCCATGAATCCTGTGCCAGCCAGTTGATAATAAAAGAGCCATTAAAGTCCAGCTGACACCAGCCCTCCACATCATCTGTAGTTATATTTCCTCCATCTGCTTTTCCACGTATCTCACGAAATGCATTTCCATTTGCTGTCGTTCCCTCTGTTGTTCTCAGATAATCATAACCACTCCTGAGGTATATATGATCAACACCCCAACTGTCATATGTCCGGATTCCCTGCCCACTGTCCAGATCTACTGCCGTTATATGTCCTTTGGGATAAATCTGCACACTTGTATTATGATTCAGGAATTCAAACTGAAATCTTACCGATCCAACTGAAATAGTATTAAATGCAATTCTGTCTTTGTAAAACAGCACACATGGTGTAATCTTTGTTTTGTCTTTTCCGACATGACCATTGTTCACGGTTCCCCAGGCCGGTACGGTCACTTTCAGATCTACGATCTGTCCCTGATACTCGCCTACGTTGCTATAGATTGCTGTAATGGCATCCGTATTACTTGTATTGCCAATTGCACAAGCATAAAAACTCTGACAATATTCTGTCGTATATCCCTTATTGTCTCCAAACCAGTTGTGTATTTTATTGTTCAGGCTGTCGTTTTTTCTGCTTATATAAGAAAGCTGTGTAACTCCTTTTCGGAAAGCATAGGTAAAAGCATATTCCGGTCGCATTTTGTAATTTGGTCCTACCCAGTCTACGGGAATACCGCTTCCTGCATATGTAGAAATTGATTTTTCATTATCCATGAAAAGATCTTCTTCTCCCATTTCTGCATCCAGTTCCAGCTCCTGTTCTGGATTCTCTTCTACTTCAGCCTCTATGCTCTCCTGTTCTTCTTCAAAAGAAATTTCTGTCTCTTCTTTTACTTCCGATGGATCTTCCTCAGCTTCTGTATCATTTTCGGGCGAATCAACTCCTTCATTTTCAGTATTTTCCTCGTTGTCTTCGGATGTCGAATCATCACCATCTTTCACTTCTGTCTGGTTTTGCGAAATATCATCTTCCACACCATCTGCCTCCATACTGTTTTCCCACAGCCTGTCTTCTGCAGATGCCTGAACTCCTGCCATCGCAGAAAATGTCAGCACCGAAGCCAATATGATTCCCGCTATTTTTTTCTTCATGATTCGTTTCCTCCTTTAAAGCATCTGATACACAAAGTGATTGCTCCGGAACCCAGAAGAAGAATGAGCAGTACCAACGGTTCAGAATCATCTCCTGTCCTGACGGGATTTTTTCTCCGTGTTTTTATATCTTTTTCTTGTGCAGCTCCACCAGCACTCTCACTGCCCACACTCTCATAAGAAGCGAATTCTTTTTTTTCATTTTCTTTTACCGCAAATATCCATGTGATATCTGTTTTTTTCAATGCATACGCATTATCCCATTCCCGTGGAATTTCAAGCTGAAACTCCAGCCTTCCTTTCTGCCCGCTTTTAAATTTTCCAAGAGATCTCGCCTTTACAAGTTCAGCAGCATCAAGAGTTCCTTTATAAAGAATTTTTTTGTTTTGACTGATTTCAAAACGAACTTTTTTCAACATATCCATCTGTTCTTCTGATCTTCCATCCGTATGCGTCTGAAAAAAGAGTTCGGCTTCCTGATCTGTTGTGTTTGCAATCTGAACAGCATCCTTCAGTATATCTCCTGGCATGGCAGATTCCAGGTTTGTAAAAAAATCATCCGGTACAGCAATCAATTTGTGTGCTTTTCCATTAAATTCTACAGATAATTTTGTATTGCCTTTTTTACAGGTCAGTGTACCATCCTGCTCATGCACACATTTCTGTATCACCTGATTTCCCCATGGTGACATTGCACTGAAATCCGGTTTGAAATTAGCAGCCTGAATCGCATCAGCCTGAATATCCACTGCAATTTTCTGTTTTGCATGTTCTTCCGTCCAGGTATCTGGGATTGAAATATTCTGAAACAGATCTGTGCTCTCCTGTTTTTTCAATACTTTCGTGTAATAATAATATTCTCCACGTTTTACCCATTCACCTGAGATTCCTCCAATGTTTTCATCTTTCAGGCGTTCCAGTTTTCCGTTTTCCCCGGTATATGTGATTCTGGCCCTGATCCAGCAGGGAAGTGCATTGTTTTTAATTCTCGGTATTTTGGATATCGTCTGACCGGGAACCACCTCCGATGGCTGCGTATACTTTACCTCGCCCTTTCCCTTCCTGGCATATTCCGAAATAGATATACTGACATCTCCCACGGAAATATGATTCACTACATCAAGCCTGTCCGAAAAAGATGCGAATACCGCCGCTGCCGAAAGGATAGCCGTCAAAAGAAAACCTGTTATGATTTTTACTGATTTTCTCATATTTTCACCTGCCTTTTATAATTCACCAGTATAATACTCCCAGGCTTTCTGATAATTATCAAACGGTCTTGCTTCTACCGATTCCTGATATACCTGTATTTGGAATTCATTCAACAGTTTCCAGTATTTTTTTTCAACTCTGGCATGATCAATAAGAAATCCTGTGCAAAGCTGTGTTGTTGACTCACCTTCCCTGAGGATCTTTTTGTAATAATAAAATCCATCATCTCCGTAAATCCAATTTTCGCTATCTGTATTTTTCATAGTAACAGCTTTTCCAATATCGCTGTTTGAATATCCGACAGCCACACGTACATAACAGTCTGTACCGGTCTGGTTCTGTCCGGAAGGATTGTTTGACACCCATATTTTCTTGGCTATGTCAATATCCTTATCCGGAACGATCGTGGGTGGATTCGGAAAGTCCTCTCCAATTTCTGATGAAATATTTCCTGGTGTCACAATATTTACAGCCTTATCATATGCAGACTGATAAGCAGCGGTTCCCTGCACTCCGACAAGGACTCCCAGCAAAATCCCCATACCGGCAAATATTCTTTTTTTGCCTGTCATATGTTATCACCTGCTTTCCACATTATTATTCTGTAACTTGTCCCGGCTGGTTTTTGTTCTGATCTACATATTTCTGATATGCACTTCTTGCCTGTTCAACCACATTCTCAGCATCACCTCCGGTATAGGATGCCTGGATTGCATAAGCTCTTACCGGAATTTCCAACTGCTGACCATCCAGCTGTCCTTCAATGATATTCAGGAATTTCACCGTGTCAAATAGCGATTCTGTTGTTTCCTGCGGTTTCAGAATTTTATTATACGCAAAAACATATACCTGATTATTTCCAACCTTCTGTGAATTCAGTTTTGTCCAGCTGGCTTTTGACTGAAATGAAAAAAGTTCCTGTACCCTTTTTTCTAGCCGGCTTCCATTATCTGCCGCCGCAATCACATTTGCTGTCGGTATTGAAACTTCCAGATATGCATAAGCATCATTAATTCCGGTATTTTTAATCCTTGGATCTTTACTGATTACCTTTCCCGGCTCTATCTTTTTATGGTCATCAGGTTTCCAGTTATCTTCTGTCAGTTCCACATCTACCTTTCCTACTGTAAACTGATTGGAAACCTTATCATAGTCTGTCAGATATGCGGATACTCCACCAACTGAAGCCAAGCATAAAACACCTGTCAGAAGTAAAATTTTTTTCATGTTATTTTTCATAGATTTTTTCTGCGCTTTTTCTGCTGCGCTCTCCTTTCCATTGCATAAGCAGGAAGAACATTTCCTGTATGATCATAACTGCCAGTATTCCAAATATCGTTCTCTGTCTGACAAATACTGCCACATAACCAAGACAGGGAAGTACAAAAATCACTTTGCCTATGATCTGATCTGCAGTCACAACCGTCGGATCTTCCTTATTGTTTGCATCACCTTTTGTTACATATCCTTTGCGTTCTTTTCGGATCACTCTGTGCGTCACTCTGTTTTCACCAACCTGATAAGTAACAATATCACCGATTTCCGGTCTTCGTTCCTTTGTATCCGTAAAAACGATTCCTCCTGTTCTCAGTACTGGCTCCATTGATCCTGACATGATCGAATCAACAGAAATGCCAATATGCGGAAGGAACAGCAACATCACACCCAATATCCCGATCAGTGTAAAAAAAATTCTTCCGGCTTTTTCTGCCGTTCTCATATTTCTCCTTTCCTGTGTTATTTTGTAAATTTAAAATGGATTGTTTGCAGATCTGCATGAATTGATAAAAAGATTGTCTTAAGATGCCTTTATCTTATGCTCTGTGGCATTAAATGTCAATAAAATTCGTTCGCCATATTCTGACAGAAGACAGAAGAATATAACAAAAAACGACACGTCCAACTAAAATTGAACATGTCGTTTCTATAATCGTATTTAATACGTGAACCTCAAACTCCGTTACACTTCGTTTGAGTAGCGTAACTTATGGAACTTCAAATTACGCTTCGCTCCATTTGAAGAGCGAAAAATTTGCATTGCAAATTTTCCTTAGTTGTTGATTAGTTTGTCTTCGCCATTCCAGCTGTACAGTTTACGAATCTCTTCGCCAACTTTTTCTGACGGATGTTCAGAAGCAAGTTTTCTCATTGCTTTGAAGTGAACCTGTCTTCCAGCGTCAGACATGTCAAGCAGGAAGTCTTTTGCAAATGTACCATCCTGGATATCTGTCAGGATCTGTTTCATTGCTTTCTTTGTTTCTGCTGTAACGATCTTTGGTCCTGTGATGTAATCGCCATACTCAGCTGTATTGGAGATAGAGTATCTCATTCCCTTGAATCCTGACTGATAGATCAGGTCTACGATCAGTTTCATTTCATGGATACATTCGAAATATGCATTTCTCGGGTCATATCCAGCTTCGCAAAGAGTTTCGAAACCAGCCTGCATAAGTGCAACAACACCACCACAGAGAACTGCCTGCTCACCGAAGAGGTCTGTTTCTGTTTCTGTACGGAATGTTGTTTCAAGAAGACCAGCTCTTGCTCCACCAATAGCAAGACCATATGCAAGTGCTCTGTCAAGCGCTTTTCCTGTATAGTCCTGTTCTACTGCAACCAGACAAGGAGTTCCTTTTCCAGCCTGATATTCGCTTCTTACTGTATGTCCCGGAGCTTTTGGTGCGATCATAGTAACATCTACGTTCTTTGGTGGAACGATACATCCAAAATGAATGTTGAAACCATGAGCGAACATCAGCATGTTACCCTCTTCAAGGTTTGGCTCGATGTCTTTTTTGTACATATCTGCCTGTTTTTCATCATTGATCAGAATCATGATGATATCTGCCTGTTTTGCAGCCTCTGCTGCTGTATATACTTTAAAGCCCTGCTCTTCGGCTCTCTTCCAGGACTTACTTCCTTCATACAGACCAATAATGACATTGCAGCCTGATTCTTTTAAGTTAAGTGCATGTGCGTGTCCCTGGCTGCCATAGCCGATAATTGCAATGGTCTTACCATCCAATAATCCTAAATTACAGTCTTCCTGGTAAAAAATCCTGTTTGCCATCTTTGTTTCCTCCTAAGCTATTTGTAAAATAATATTTATCGTTAAAGGGCTGTACCCCTTAGCAAACTAAAAACAGTATGTAAAATATCCTACAGGAATTTTACATCACTGGCACCTCTGGAAAGTCCTGTGATACCAGTTCTTGCAAGTTCAAGTATCTCATATTCACCAAGGAGATCAATAAAAGCACCTAACTTACTCTTACTTCCTGTCATCTCAATGACCAGTGAAGTTCTTCCCACATCAATCACGTTTGCACGGAAAATATTTGCTATAGAAATAATTCCCTCGCGCTGATCCGGTCTGGCAGCTACCTTGACCAGAACCAGTTCTCTGCTCACGCTATTATCTGGTTCAAGAACCTTAATATCTCTTACATCGACCAGCTTTGCCAGCTGTTTGGTGATCTGTTCCAGTATTAAGGTATCTCCACTGCATACTACAGTCATTCTGGAATAACGTTCATCCGCAGTCACGCCGACTGTCAGACTGTCAATATTATAACCTCTGCGGCTGAACAACCCGGAAATACGGCTCAACACACCTGCAGTGTTATCTACTAACAGGGATAAAATTCTTTTCTGCATAACGCACCTGCTTTCAATACTTTAATCTTTTAAATTATTCCCTTGTAAAATCGTTTACATGTGTTTTATTATAGCAACAATAAATCGTTTGTCAACGATAAAATTTGGATAACTTGCATTTTTTGACATTTTATCTATTTTTATACAAGATATTTTTTACGAAGGACTTCGATGTTTTTAGGATTCATGTAGAGTGCTTTTTTCATAAACATATTCATGGAACCAAAATCTTTTTTTATTGTTTCAAATACGATATCCAGATACTCTTCCTTGACTCTGTAAAACAGACGTATCTTATCCATGACCTGATTGTCCACGATCATTTTGGTTTCAAGAAAACGAATCATATATTCCATTTCTTTATCCAGATACATGTTTGTTTTCATAAAATCCTCGTAAATCGTTTTTTTCGGTACTCCCAATGCGCAGAGAAGAAGAGCGGTTCCTACACCGACACGATCTTTACCTGCACTGCAGTGCCAGAGCACAGCTCCCTCATTCTGATGCAGAAGTACATCCAGAAAACGTGCATACTGTTTGATGCTGTATTCATCATGAACCAATGATTCATATTGCTTCAGCATGAATTCTTCAGGAATTTCTTTAAAATTCCTCAGAAGTTCTGTCGGGCTTCCTGATCTGGTAATTCCCAGCGTTTCCTCATCAACGATCGGAATCTCATGATATTGCACACCTTCCATAATGGTATCCGGCTTTTCCAGACATTCCATCCGGGTTCTGAAATCCACAACCGCAGAAAGATGATATTCATGTGTCAGCATATCCTGATCCGTAATAGATATATGATAGAGGCTTCCGCTACGAAGGAGACGTTTCGGCAGAATATGTCTGCCATCCTCTGTCTCCAGTGCACCAAGATCTCTGGTATTCGGAAGACTTTGCATCGGAATCCGGCTTCCCTGAGGAAACCCTGTTACCATCTGAGGATTCAGGGCCCGCATAAGCTGTATACAGTTCTGTATCTCTCTGTCCGTCATCTCAAACTGATATCTTTTCTTTCTTCTTGTAATGATCACCAGTGAACTGGTACTGTATTGCTTCTGTGCTCCACCTTCTACGCCTTCTTTTCGTTTGTATGCCCAGATGATATCTTTACACGGCAGATAATTCATCATCATATGTTTGGAAAAAATAAAGTTGCCATCCTCTATTCTTATTTTCCCGTATTTCATAATCTCTCCCTCTATATAACTCTACTGTACACTGTATTTACACTGCTCAGATAAGTCCAAGTTTTGTAAGCCCGTTTTGAATTCCATAGTGGAACATATCTGTTGTAACATAATCTGCCAGTTCCCTGATTTTAGGCGAACCATTACCCATAGCAACTTTTGTGGACGCATATTCAAACATAGAAAGGTCATTGTTGCTGTCTCCAAATACTACGGTATCTTCCCATTCTATTCCAAAGCTCCTGCACACCGCTGCAATTCCAACTGCTTTATTGCATCCCTTTGGAACCAGTTCGACCGTAGTTCCGACAAATGCATTATTTTCATGACGGATCACATCATAGTATGGAGACAGTTCTCTGCAAGCCTGATCCGCATCACATCCGTCCTGCATCTTGGCACTGATCTTATTGATATGCATACAGTGTTCATTGCCTCTGATCGGACGCCATTTTGGTCCAAGAGCTTCTGTGATCAGATCCGCATACCAGTTTACCTCTGTGGTATATTCATCTTTGTCATAATACATATAATCTGCACCTTCCATTACTGGAATCAGTCCATATTTTCGAAGAATCTCCACAGACTTTTCAGCTACTTCCGGCGTCATTTCATTGTTATAAAGTCTTTTTCCATCTTTTTCAATCGTAGCACCACATGCGCTGATCATCCCTGTAAATGGAATCCGTTCAAGATACCACGGCACAAATGCACGGCTTCTGCCCGTACACAGCCATGCTTGATGCCCATTTGCAATCAGTTTCTTAATTGATTCTATCGCACTGTCTGGTACTCCTTTTTCTATATCACAGATTGTCCCATCTGCATCAAAAAAAACTGCTTTTTTATCGCTCATCATTCTGTCCTTCTTTTCGTTCTGCCATTTCTTCTGCATAATATTTCATCCAAAACTTTTACGCAAAAAGTTCTTCTGCTGCTCTGACCAGGTATTCGGTATCCTTCACGCCGGCGGTCTCATATGGTGAATGCATGGCCAGCTGAGGCAGACCGATATCCACCGTATTCATCGGAACCTGCGTATTGGAAATATTTCCAAGAGTTGATCCCCCTGCAATGTCAGAACGGTTCACAAAGGTCTGATATGGTACACCGGCTTTTGTACACAGCTCCTTAAATATCGCTGCAGATACTGCATCTGTACAGTATTTCTGGTTTGCATTAAATTTAATGACAATTCCCTTGTTCAATACCGGATGATTGGTCGGATCTGTCTTATCCGTATAGTTCGGATGAAGTGCATGTGCATTATCCGCAGAAACCATAAAACTTCCAGCCAATGTCATCAGATATTCTTCATAAGTCCTTCCAAGTCCCATATTGATACGAAGAAGCGTATCTTTCAGGAATGTTGACGCAGCTCCCTGCTTTGTTCCGCTTCCGACTTCCTCATTATCCATCACACAATGCACTGCGATTGATTCATGATTCTGCGCACGAAGCAATCCTTCCATGGAAGCAAATGCACACTGCAGATCATCCAGACGTGCAGATGAAACAAATTCCCTGTCCGCACCCCAGACAGTTCCCGGCATGCGATTATATAAAAACAGATCATGGCTGATAATGTCTTCCTTTTTTACGCCAGTCTGCTCAGCAATGATTTCAAGCAATGTCCGATCTGTATTTCCCACTGCAAATAATGGCTGAAGATCTTTCTGTGGATTATAAGACACTCCATTATTCGCTTCACGATTCATATGGATTGCAAGATTTGGGATCATTACCAGGTCACGTTTTATATTTATCAGTTTTTCTTTCAGTCCGCCATTTCTGCGGATGATCACTCTTCCAGCAACCGAAAGTGGTCGGTCAAACCATGGTGCCATCAGCATTCCACCATATTTTTCCACATTTAGTTTTACATAACTGTTATCCACTTTTATTTCCGGATTTTCCTTGATCTTAAAAGATGGTGAATCGCTGTGACTCGCCATGATATGAAATACTCTGGATTCCTTTTCCGGGATACAGAAAGCGATCAGAGCAGAATTATTTCTGGTCACCAGATATTTTCCTCCCGGAATCAGCTTCCAGTATTCTTTTTCCGAAAGCACTTCAAATCCATTTTCTGTTAATCTCTTCTGCATTTCGTCCACTGCCTGAAATGCTGTTGGACTTTTCTCTATAAAATCAAGCAGTTTTTCTGTTGTTTCTATGTACATCTATTACAACTCCTTTGACCGGTATCCGGTTGTATTTCATAAAATCCGGCTACGTTCTTGATAAAAAATATATGCATTAAGATTATACGGTATATTTTTTTCTATGGCAACGAAAAAGAGGCAGTTTGTCAAAAACCACCTCTTTTAAAACTTTTTCGCTCTATTCTTTATACAAATTTATAAGGCCTTGATTCTTCTAAGTGCCTCCTGTGTATTCTCATAGCTTCCGAACGCAGTCAGTCGGAAGAAGCCTTCGCCATGCGCTCCAAAGCCTGAACCAGGAGTTCCTACTACATGTGCATTTTCAAGAAGATAATCAAAGAAATCCCAGGAACTCATATTATTTGGTGTCTTCAGCCAGATATATGGAGCATTTACGCCACCGGATACAGAATATCCAGCCTCTTTAAGTCCGTTATAGATCGTATGGGCATTTCTCATATAATATGCAACCTGTTCTTTCAGCTGTGCTTTTCCTTCTGGTGAATAAACAGCTTCACCTGCGCGCTGTACAATGTATGGTGCACCATTAAATTTTGTTCCATGACGTCTTGCCCACAGATCATGCAGTGCAACGCCTTCTCTTACCAGATCTTTCGGAACGACCGTAAATCCAAGGCGAACACCTGTAAATCCGGCATTTTTGGAAAAGCTGCGCAGTTCGATTGCACAGGTGCGTGCACCTTCACACTCATAAATACTGTGCGGAACATTTTCTTCTGTAATATATGCTTCATAAGCGGCATCGTAAATGATCACAGAACCATTTTCATTTGCATAATCTACCCATTCCTGCAGTTTATCTTTTGTGATTGCTGCACCACTTGGATTATTCGGAAAACAGAGATAGATCAGATCCGGTGTCTCTACAGGCAGTTCCGGAAGAAATCCATTTGATTCCAGGCAAGGCATATAGATCACACCATCAAAGTTTTCGTTTTTCTTATTATAATCACCGGTGCGTCCTGCCATGACATTCGTATCTACATATACAGGATATACCGGATCGCAGACTGCAACTTTGTTCTCTGTACCAAAAATTTCCTGAATATTTCCGGAATCACTCTTTGCACCGTCAGATACAAAGATTTCATCCGCACTGATCTGGCAGCCGCGTGCCTCATAATCATTTTTTGCGATTGCACTTCTTAAAAATTCATATCCAAGATCCGGCGCATAGCCATGAAATGTCTCTGCATGAGCCATCTCATCTACAGATTTGTGGAGTGCATCTATGATCGCCGGAGCCAGAGGCTGTGTGACATCACCAATACCAAGACGGACGATCTGAACATCCGGGTTTGCTTCCTGATAGGCAGCTACTTTTTTTGCAATTGTAGAAAAAAGATAACTGCCTGGTAATTTCAGATAATTTTTATTAACCGTTACCATAATATTTATTCTCCTGTAATTTACTGATTTTTTCTTTTTTCAACTTCTTTGACAAGTGCCTCGCGTACTGCATCCGGACTTGCCTTACCTTTCAGTTCGCGCATCATCTTTCCAACAAAGAAACCAAAGACTTTTTCTTTACCGCCAAGCAGCTCCTCAAGTGGTCCCGGGTTCTCTTCCAGGATCTTCTGAAGGGTATCATTGAGCAGACCGGTATCTTCAACGATCTTCAGACCATGTTCCTCAATGTAACTTACCGGATCAATATCTTCCTCAAAAACTTTTTCAAAAACCTTCTTTGCGTTCTGTGCACTGACTTCTTTCTTTTCCACCATCTGAATCAGATCAGCCAGATGCTCCGGTGTAAAGGAAACTTTTTCCACATCCATTCCTTTATCCTTGGTCAGACGGAGAACTTCTCCCATAAACCAGTTTGCTGCTTTTTTCGGGCTGCCGCAAAGTTTTGCCACTTCTTCAAACAACATGGACAGATGTCTGGATTCCGTAAGGATTCCTGCATCATATGCCGGAAGATCATATTCAGACTGATAGCGAAGCTGTTTTTCTTCACGAAGTTCCGGCTGTGATTCACGCAGCTCTTCAATCCATGCATCGGAGATATGGATTGGCGGAAGATCCGGATCTGGGAAATAACGATAATCTTTTGCATCTTCTTTGGAACGCATTGCATGAGAAGATTCTTTGTTGTCATCCCAGCGACGTGTTTCCTGTACAACAGCTCTGCCCTCTTCGATCAGTTCGATCTGACGTTCTCTTTCTCCTTCAATCGCTCTTGCAATTGCTTTGAAAGAGTTCAGGTTTTTCATCTCAGTTCTGGTTCCGAACGTTTCACTTCCTACCTCACGCACAGAAAGGTTGACATCTGCACGCATAGATCCTTCCTGGAGTTTACAGTCAGATACGCCAAGATACTGCATCATACAGCGAAGTTTTTCCAGATAGGCAATAACTTCCTCTGAACTTCTCATATCTGGTTCAGATACAATTTCGATCAGCGGAACACCACTTCGGTTATAATCCACAAGGGAACAGTCTTCCCATTCATCATGGATCAGTTTGCCTGCATCCTCTTCCATATGCATCTCATGGATACGTACCTTTTTCTTTCCGGCAGATGTCTCAATCTCTACCCAACCATCATGGCAGATTGGCAGATACAGCTGAGAAATCTGATAGTTCTGCGGGTTATCCGGATAGAAATAATTCTTTCTGTCAAATTTACAATACTGATTGATCTGGCAATTTGCTGCGATACCGGCTTTCAATGCAAATTCTACTACTTTCTTATTCAGTACCGGCAAAGACCCCGGCATACCGGTGCAGACCGGACAGGTATGTGTATTCGGTGCTCCTCCGAATTCTGTGGAGCATCCGCAGAAAATTTTTGTTTTTGTTGCAAGTTCTACATGGACTTCAAGGCCGATGACTGTTTCGTACTGTTTCATGCCTTTTTGCCTCCTTTCTCCGGAGCCGGGAAAGCACCCCTCACTGCTTCATAAGCAGCTGCTGCACGGAGGATCTTATGTTCTCCAAAGCAGTCACCGATCATCTGGATGCCCATTGGCATTCCAGCCTTATCCTGACCACACGGAACTGTGATTCCTGGAAGACCGCATAAGTTTACGGCAACCGTATAAATATCGCCAAGATACATTGCAAGTGGATCTTGGAGACTCTCTCCGATCTTCGGTGCTGTATATGGAGCAGCCGGAGCCAGGATCACATCATATTTTTCAAATGCATGATCAAACTCCCGCTTGATCAGGGCTTTTGTACGGAGTGCTTTCAGATAGTATGCATCATAATAACCGGAGCTTAAGACAAACGATCCAAGCATAATACGGCGTTTTACTTCTTCACCGAATCCTTCTGTTCTTGTTTTCTTATACATATCATGCAGTCCTTCATATTCAGCTGCGCGATATCCATATTTTACACCATCAAAACGTTCCAGGTTAGAGCTTGCCTCTGCACTGGCAATAATGTAATATGCAGGAATCATATATTCCATCGTCTCTACAGAGAAAAATTCAACGATTGCTCCCTGTTCTGTCAATGTTTTCAGTGTATTCATGAAAGATTCTTTGACTTCCGGATCAAGGCCCCTGGCAAGAAATTCTTTCGGTACACCAAATTTCATTCCCAGAAGTTTCTTTTCTTCCACGCTCCTGGAAAATGTCAGATCTGTTCTATCCAGAGATGTACTGTCTTTTGGATCATGTCCGGAAATCACTTCCAGAAGTGCCGCACAATCTGCTACATTTTTTCCCACCGGACCGATCTGATCCAGTGAAGAAGCATAGGCAACCAGACCATAACGAGATACGGTTCCATACGTCGGCTTGATTCCGGTCACACCGCAGAAAGAACTTGGCTGACGAATAGAACCACCTGTATCAGAGCCAAGTGCCATAAACGTTTCTCCAGCCGCTACAGCAGCACAGGAACCGCCGGACGAGCCACCCGGCACATGTTCCAGATTCCATGGATTTCTTGTAACTCCATAGGCAGAAGTCTCTGTAGTACTTCCCATTGCGAATTCATCCATGTTTGTCTTTCCGATAATGATCATCCCTGCTTTTTCCAGACGATCAATTACTTCTGCATTATACTGCGGCACAAAATTCTCAAGTATCTTTGATGCACAGGTCGTTTTTTTACCTTTTATACAGATATTATCCTTCACCGCAATCGGAACACCGGCCAGCGGTCCTGTATATGTTCCATCCTGAATTCCTTTTTCTACTTCTTTTGCACGTGCATATGCTTCTTTTTTATACGTATCAAGATATGCATGCACTTTATCTTCTTTGCTCTCAATCTGGTCAAAGACTTCCTTCACACCATCCAGGACGCTGACTTCCCGATGTCTGATCTTTGCCGCCAGCTCCAGAGCTGTCATCGATTCCAGTTCCATAATCTTTCTCCTCTATATGAATTCCCTTTCATTATCCGATAGTCTTCGGTACCTGATACTGTCCTTCTTTTGCTTTTGGTGCATTTGCAAGCATTGCTTCTTTGTTATCCCCGTTTGTTACCACATCTTCGCGGAAAACATTCTGATCACCAAAGATATGAGACAGTGGTTCTACTCCATCTGTATCCAGTTCATCCAGTTTTTCTACATAATCCAGCATCTTCTGCATGTCTTCTTTTGCTTTTTCCTTGGCCTCATCGCTGAGAGAGAGCTTCGCCAGAATACATACATTTTCAATTGTTTCATCATCTATGATCTTTGCCATTATTTTTCCTCCCTGTAATCAGTTACGGTTCCAGTCTGTTCAGATCTCTCGGGAACAGACATGCCTCACGGACATTTTCCTCACCAAGAAGCTGCATAGTCAGACGTTCCAGACCGATACCAAGTCCTCCGTGAGGTGGCATACCGTGTTTGAAGGTATCCAGATACTGTTCCATACCTTCTTCTTCCATACCTCGTGCAGCGATCTTTGCTTTCAGCTGATTATAGTCGTGGATTCGCTGACCGCCTGTTGTAACTTCCAGTCCATGGAACAGAAGGTCAAAACTCAGTGTAAATTTATCATCCTGTGGATCATCCATTGCATAGAATGGACGTTTCTTCGACGGATAATGTGTAACAAACACAAAATCTGCATTGTATTCTTCTTTGAAATATCTTCCGATCAAAGCTTCTTCTTCCGGTTCCAGATCATATGGATTGCGGATCTTACGATTATATTTTTCGGAAACCAGTTCCTTAGCTTTATCAAAACGAACTGCTGGAATCTGATCTACTTTTGGAAGCTGAATCTTCAGGATCTGAAGTTCTTTTGAATAATCCTTCTTCAGAAGTTCCATTGCATACTGAAGAAATCCCGTCTCCATACCCATAATGTCTTCAAATCCATCGATATAACCCATTTCAAAATCGAGACTGGTATATTCGTTCAAATGACGTTTCGTGTTATGTTTTTCTGCACGGAATACCGGACCTGTTTCAAATACCCTGTCAAACACACCCACCATCATCTGTTTATAAAACTGTGGGCTCTGTGCCAATACAGCCGGTTTGTGGAAATAGCTGAATTTAAACAGGTTTGCTCCACCCTCGGCACCTCTTGCTCCGATCTTAGGTGTATGAATTTCTGTAAATCCCTGCTCATAGAGGAAATCACGGAACGCACGTACCAGTGCTTCCTGAATCTTGAATTTAGAACGTTCCTGAATATTACGGAGAGCGATCGGACGTAAATTCAGTTTTGCCTCCAGAGATGTATTTAATTTCCATTTATCAATTGCCAGCGGCATTGGTTCCGCCGGTGATGAAAGAATCTCGATCTCCTGAACCCGGACTTCTCTTCCATGAGGTGCTCGTTCTTCCTCATGGAGAATTCCTTTTACGCGGAGAGTCATAGCCTCTTTCAGATCGTGAATGGAAAGATTTGCTTTTTCATTTTCTACAACAGTCTGAAAAAGTCCCTCTCGTCTTCTCAGGATCACAAAAGCCACATCGCCCATATTACGGATGCTGTGAACGGCTCCTTCCAGAACTACTTCCTGATTTAAGAGAGAAGTACCAGTCAGTTCATCCCACTCGGTTACTTCTTTTTTGCAAATACCGTTCAAAAACTCCATTTCCTCATCCTCCATATATCTAGTCTTTTTTATTTAACTTTCGTATAACAGCATCAGAAGCATCTGTGCTGTTTCTACCATGTTTGTTCCGGAATCCATACTTGATTTCTGAATATATCGGTATGCTTCATCCTCACTCAGATGATTTCTCTGCATCAGCATCATTTTTGCATTAGATATATAATTCTGCTCTTTTTCAGTACGAAGCTTTGGCTTTTTCTTCTCCCTGCGCCTTTTTCGTTCCTGCTGCATCAGAATCATACTTACTGTATTAACCAGATCACTCGCTTTCATCGGCATTTCTACTAATAAAATTGATGGCGGTACTTCACAGATCACTCTCGCAGATGCCAGAAGCAGCATCTCGAAATCCCTTGGCATACACTCTGCCAGATCCAGATAATTCATATCTGGCAGCCGATGTCCACAGATCAGCACGCCACTTCCAAGTTCAGAAGCACTGGAAAGAGCATTAGAAGCAGTACTACATACAGAGGCTACCGCAAACCCATGGCGTTCCAGAACGCTACGGATTTTTCTGGCATCTTCTATTTTTGGTAATGCAATAACAATGCTGCTCATACCAGTGTCTCTCCTCCTTCAGACCTCATACGTTTCTCCTACAAGGCCACATGCTTACAGGCGATACAGATATTCTGCAATTTCCCAGTCAGTAACCTGCCTGGTATATCTAAGCCATTCATTTTTTTTGGCCGTTATATACTGATCACAGAATTCTTCACCAAGTACTTCTTTTACCCAGCTGCTTTCTTCAAAATAATCAATTGCCTCTTTCAGCGTTGACGGAAGATGTTCTGCCTGCTGACCCTTTGTCTCGAGGTTCGATGATTTCGTTGGGGTGATCTTATTTTTAATTCCATCCAGTCCTGCTGCCAGGCAGATTGCCAGAACAACATATGGATTCGCTGAAGTATCCGGACTCCGAAGCTCTACACGAATTCCCTCACCTCTGGTAACAGGAATCCTGACAAGTGAATTCTGATTATTTTCGGTCCAGGTAAGCTCTGTTGGTGCATCATAGCCCGGAACAAGGCGTTTATAAGAATTAACTATTGGATTGGTGATCAGAGCCATCTCCTTACTGTGTGCCAGCAGACCTCCAATAAAATAATAAGCTTCCTGACTGAGCTCGCCGTGATTCTGTGAACTTTCAAATACATTCTTTCCATCTTTTATAAGAGAAAACTGAATATGCATTCCAGATCCATTCACTTCAGCTTTCGGCTTCGGCATAAAGGTCGCATGAAGGCCATGTCTTTTTGCAACAATACGTACTGCCATCTTAAAGGTTGTAATGCAATCTGCAATTTTACGGATCTCACCATAACGGAAATCAATTTCATGCTGTGCCGGTGCAGCTTCATGATGAGAAGACTCCACTTCCATTCCCATATCTTCCAATGTAAGAACCATGTCACGTCTCGCATTTTCTCCAAGATCCAGCGGACTGATATCCAGGTATCCCGCCTGCTCATGTGTCACAGTTGTAGGATTTCCATTATCATCGGTATGAAACAGGAAAAACTCACATTCCGGATCAATATAACAGGTATAGCCTTCATCCTGTGCCTTACCTGCAACATTTTCCAAAATATATCTTGGACTGTTCTTATATGGCGTTCCATCCGGAAAATACAGATCACAGATCATTCGGGCTACTTTTCCCTGTTGTGGTCGCCATGGCAGAATCGCAAATGTATCCAATACTGGTCTTAAATACAGATCTGCATCTTTTAATCCCGATGTTCCTGCAATCTGTTCTCCATCTATCACACACTGATTATTCAACGCCCGAGGAAGTTCCCGAGCGGTTACAGCGATATTTTTGATTGCCCCAAACATATCGGTAAACTGAAGACGGATAAATTCTACGTCTTCTTCCTCAACCATCTGTAATATTTCCTCTCTGGTATAATTCCCCATAATATTCTCTCCTTATGATTATCTAAAAATAAATAAAAAAGGGGCGCACTTTCGGAGGGTTACCCTCCAAAAGAACGCCCTTGTTCATGCAGGTATTATAGCAATCTGCATGATCTTTGTCAACTCTCTTTTTAGAGATTTGTATATCCCATCAGGGATTCATCTACTGCTCTGGCAGCCTCACGTCCTTCACGAATTGCCCACACAACCAGAGACTGTCCACGATGCATGTCACCCGCTGTGAACACACGCGAAACAGACGTTTCATACGCTTCAGGTTTCGTTTCAACATTTGTGCGTCCGTTAATCGATACTTTAAATGCATCTGTTACATATTTCTGGCTTCCCAGAAATCCAGCTGCGATCAGAACCACATCTGCCGGAATGACTTCTTCCGTTCCTTCTACCGGAACCATCATCATTCTTCCTGTCTTTTCATCTTTCTGACTTTTTAGTTTAACGATCTTCGCCTTGCAGACATTTCCTTTCTTATCTGCAATAAACTCCGTAACCGTTGTCTGATATACACGCGGATCATGGCCAAACACTGCAATTGCCTCTTCCTGGCCATAGTCCGTTTTGAGGATTCTCGGCCACTCAGGCCACGGATTATTCGCTGCACGTTCTACCGGCGGCTTCGGCATCATTTCAAGCTGTGTAACAGATTTTGCTCCAAGGCGGATACTTGTTCCAACACAGTCATTACCGGTATCGCCACCACCGATCACAAGTACATGTTTATCTTTTGCAAGTTCATATGGCGTTTTTTCAAAATTGGAATCCAAAAGTGTCTTGGTAACTTTTCCAAGAAAATCTACAGCAAAGTAAATACCTTTTGCTTCTCGTCCCGGAACTTTGATGTCTCTCGGATTAGATGCTCCACATGCAAGGATCACGCGGTCATATTTCTTAAGAAGTTCTTCTGCAGTGATATCTTTTCCGACATTGGTATTCAGAACAAACTTCACACCTTCTTCTTCCATCAGATGAATTCTTCTGTCTACGACAGATTTTTCCAGTTTCATATTCGGAATACCGTAACGGAGAAGTCCGCCAGGTCTGTCACTTCTTTCATAAACTGTAACACTGTGTCCTCTTCGGTTCAGTTGCTGTGCCGCTGCCAGACCGGATGGACCACTTCCGACTACTGCGATCGTCTTTCCTGTACGAACGCGTGGAATCTGTGGTTTTACCCATCCTTCCTGCCACGCAGTTTCAATGATTGCTCTTTCATTTTCTTTTGTAGATACCGGCTCACTGTCCAGATTACAGGTACATGCCGCCTCACAAAGAGCCGGACACACTCTGGAAGTAAACTCCGGAAAACTATGTGTCTTGGAAAGTCTTAAATATGCCTGTTTCCAGTTTCCTGTATATACCAGATCATTTGTTTCCGGTACGAGGTTATGCAGTGGACAGCCGGAAGCCATTCCATTAAGCACCATACCTGACTGGCAGAAAGGTACGCCGCAGGCCATGCAGCGCGCCCCCTGTGTTTTCTGTTTTTCTTTGCTGAGAGGAGTCCGGAACTCATTGAAGTTGGCAATCCGGACCTTTGGCGGCAGCACTCTGGCTGTCTCTCTTTTATACTCTAAAAATCCTGTTGGCTTTCCCATGTTTCCTCATCCTCCTTAATGCTTTGCTCCAATGCTTTCATAAAATGCTTCCATCTGCGCCTGCTCACTTGTCAGTCCTTTTTCTTCCAGTTTGGCGCTGAGTGTGATCATCTTCTTATATTCATTTGGAATAAGTTTCTTAAAGTGCGGCAGATAATAGTCAAAGTCATCAAGTACTTTTGTTCCCAGTTTAGAACCGGTAGCCGCAACATGGGCTTCGATCAGATCACGAAGTTCTTTTTTATCATATTTATTCTCTACTTTTTCAATAGAGATCATTGCTTTATTAATATTCTTATACAGTTTGTTATCCACATCCAGCACGTATGCAATACCACCGCTCATACCTGCTGCAAAGTTCTTTCCGGTTCGTCCAAGGACTACAACACGGCCACCTGTCATATATTCACAGCCATGTTCACCAACACCTTCGACAACTGCATATGCACCAGAGTTACGAACTGCAAAACGTTCTCCTGCAACACCGTTGATAAAAGCATAACCGCTGGTAGCACCATAAAGGGCAACGTTTCCGATGATGATATTCTCTTCTGGTTTATAAGCTGCTTTTTCAGGTACTTTCACGATCAGCTTACCACCTGACAGACCTTTACCAAAATAATCATTACTGTCACCTGTAAGCTTCAAGGTAAGTCCCTTAGGAATAAATGCACCAAAGCTCTGTCCGCCTGCTCCGTGGCAATTGATCACAATTGTATCATCCGGAAGTCCTGTTCCTGTCTGTCTGGTGATCTCAGCACCGAGGATCGTACCAAATGTACGGTCAGTATTAGTGACATCCACATCCAGTTCTACATGCTCAGCCTTAGATATTGCTCTCGCACATTTTTTGAGAAGGACTTTCTCATCCAGAGTCTTTTCCAGTTCGAAGTTATAAACAGCCTTCGGATCAAAAGTAACCTTCTGTCCGTTTCCTGCATATGGGTTATTCAGAATTGCACTGAGGTCCAGTTTGCCTTTATGTGGTTCTGCTGCAACTGCTTCTGCAGACTGTTTAAGAAGCTCAGTATGTCCAACCATTTCATCAACAGTACGAACGCCAAGACGTGCCATGTATTCTCGCATTTCCTGAGCAATAAATCTCATAAAGTTCTCTACGTATTCAGGTTTACCACGGAAACGTTTACGAAGCTCTGGATTCTGTGTTGCCACACCGACCGGACATGTATCCAGATTACATACACGCATCATTACACAGCCCATAGTTACAAGCGGAGCGGTGGCAAATCCAAATTCCTCTGCTCCGAGAAGAGCTGCGATCACTACATCACGTCCACTCATAAGCTTTCCATCTGTCTCGATTCGTACACGGTTTCGCAGTCCGTTCATGATCAATGTCTGATGAGTTTCTGCCAGTCCAAGCTCCCATGGAAGCCCTGCATTGTGGATGGAGCTTCGCGGAGCTGCTCCTGTTCCTCCGTCATAACCGGAGATCAGAACTGTCTGTGCACCAGCTTTCGCAACACCTGCTGCGACTGTACCAACACCTGCCTCAGATACAAGCTTTACTGAAATGTCTGCATAAACATTAGAGTTTTTCAGGTCATAGATCAGCTGAGCCAGATCCTCGATTGAATAAATATCATGGTGCGGCGGTGGGGAGATCAGTGATACCCCCGGTGTTGAATGACGTGTCTTTGCAATCCACGGATATACTTTTTTAGCCGGAAGATGTCCACCTTCACCTGGTTTTGCACCCTGAGCCATCTTGATCTGGATTTCTCTTGCTGATACCAGATAACGGCTTGTTACTCCAAATCGTCCGCTCGCTACCTGTTTGATTGCAGAACAACGATCGTTTTTACTGCCGGCAGATGCAATACGTTCAGCACTTTCTCCACCTTCACCTGTATTGGATTTTCCATGCAGATGGTTCATTGCAATTGCAAGAGTCTCATGAGCTTCCTGTGAGATAGAACCATAGGACATTGCACCTGTCTTAAAGCGCTTAACGATATCGTCTACGCTTTCAACTTCTTCGATCGGAATAGCATTTTCCGGATAGTTAAATTCCAGAAGTCCACGAAGAGCTCCATGACTTTCTTTGTCTACCAGTGCAGTATACTGTTTAAACAGATCATAGCTACCTGTCCAGGTAGATTCCTGAAGCAAATGAATTGTCTGTGGATTGTACTTATGCTCTTCACCCTGGCTTCTCATTTTATGTGCACCGACACTGTCCAGAGTAAGATCCGTATCCAAGCCTAATGGATCAAATGCTTCTGAGTGCAGTTTTTCAACATTATCTTCAATATCTTCCAGAGTGATTCCACCTACACGGCTTACAGTACCTGTAAAGTACTTATCGATCACATCCTGTGAAACACCGATTGCCTCAAATATCTGTGAACCCTGATAAGACTGGATTGTTGAGATACCCATTTTAGATGCAATCTTTACAATACCACTTAAGACTGCATGATTATAATCTTCTACAGCAGCATAATAATCTTTGTCGAGCATACGATTATCAATCAGTTCACGAATCGTCTCAAGTGCAAGATATGGATTGATCGCACTTGCACCATAACCAAGAAGTGTCGCAAAATGATGAACCTCTCTTGGTTCTCCTGATTCCAGAATGATTGCAAGGGAAGTGCTTTTTTTCGTTTTTACAAGATGCTGATGTACTGCGGAAACAGCCAGTAGTGACGGAATCGGCATATGATTTTCGTCTACTCCACGGTCTGAAAGTACAAGGATGTTTGCACCATCACGATATGCTTTATCAACTTCAACAAAAAGACGATCGATTGCTCTCTCAAGCTTTGTACTCTTATAATAAAGGGTAGAAACAACCGCAACTTTAAAGCCTTCGTGATTCATGGTTTTGATCTTGAGCATATCTGTATTTGTAAGGATCGGATGCATGATCTTCAGTACATGACAGTTCTCTGGCTGCTGTACAAGAAGGTTTCCGTCTTTACCAACATACACACTGGTAGAGGTTACGATTTCCTCACGGATAGCATCGATCGGCGGGTTGGTTACCTGTGCAAAAAGCTGTTTAAAATAATCAAATAAAGGACGATGCTGATTGGAGAGTACTGCCAGTGGAGTATCAACACCCATAGCACCGATACTTTCTGCTCCATTCAGTGCCATATTTCTGATTGAAGTACGGTACTGTTCGTAAGTATATCCAAATGCTTTCTGCAGGCGTGCACGCTGCTCCGGTGTATATTCTTCCATACGTACATTCGGAATTTTGATATCTTTCAACTGAACCAGATTGCTGTTCAGCCATTCTCCATATGGCTGCATAGCTGCATATTTTTCTTTCAGCTCATCGTCATCGACTACCTTACCTGCGACGGTATCTACCAGAAGCATTTTTCCAGGATGGAGTCTTTCTTTCAGAACAATTTTCTCTTCCGGAATCGGCATAACACCAACTTCTGAAGACAGGATCATGTAACCGTCAGAGGTGATATAATATCTTGACGGACGTAGACCATTACGGTCAAGTACAGCTCCCATGACATCACCATCAGAGAAAAGAATAGACGCCGGTCCATCCCATGGCTCCATCATAGTCGCATAATACTGATAAAAATCTCTCTTATCCTGTGAGATTGTATCATTGTTAGCCCACGGTTCTGGAATAGTGATCATCACTGCAAGTGGGAGTTCCATTCCACTCATTACAAGGAATTCCAAAGTATTGTCAAGCATAGCTGAGTCAGATCCCTTACGGTCAATGACCGGAAGAACCTTATGGAGCTGTCCCTTCAGATATGGAGATTCCATATTTTCTTCTCTGGCAAGCATCTTATCTGCATTTCCACGGATTGTATTGATCTCACCATTGTGAACCATAAAACGGTTCGGATGAGCTCTCTCCCAGCTCGGATTTGTATTCGTACTGAATCTCGAATGAACCATCGCAATTGCAGACTCATAATCAGGGTTCTGAAGATCAGCAAAGAATGTTCTCAGCTGTCCTACCAGGAACATACCTTTGTATACGATCGTACGGCTGCTCATAGATACTACATAAGTATTGTCGTTACTCTGTTCAAACTCACGACGTGCAATATAGAGCATACGGTCAAACGGAAGTCCTTTTTCTACCTCATCTGGTTTTTTGATAAATGCCTGCATAATGTAAGGCATACATTCTCTGGCTTTATGTCCAAGCACCTCCGGGATTACCGGAACAGTTCTCCAGCCAAGAAGTTCCAGACCTTCTTTTTCCACAATGATCTCGAACATTTTCTTTGCCTGTGCACGTTTGATCTCATGCTGTGGGAAAAAGAACTGTGCAATACCATATTCTCTTTCTCCACCAATATCAAAGCCCTCTTTCTTACAGGCTTTTTGGAAAAATTTATGTGAAATCTGCAGAAGAATTCCGACACCGTCACCAGTCTTACCTTCTGCATCTTTACCTGCACGGTGCTCCAGATGTTCTACGATTCTGAGCGCATTGGCAACCGTATCATGGGTCTTTTTACCTTTTATATTTACAACCGCACCGATACCGCAGTTATCATGCTCGAATTCGCGACGGTACAGTCCCTGATCTTCTCTCCTTACTTCCTGCATGGTCATTTATCCTTTCTATCTGTGACAGGAATAAAACAAGACTTTTTCTCGTCCTGTCTCACTTCTTTTATTTTTATTCCTGATTTTGTGCCTGTCGGCTCAGTTTCAGTTTTGCATATTCATCTGCTGCTTTTACAAATCCGCGGAACAGTGGGTGTGCATGGTTCGGTCTTGATTTAAATTCCGGATGTCCCTGTGTTCCTTCATAAAATGGATGATCTTTGATCTCTATCATCTCTACGATATGTCCGTCCGGTGAAGTTCCTGCAATCGTCATTCCTTTCGCTGCAAGTTCTTCTCGATATGCATTGTTTACCTCATAACGATGTCTGTGACGTTCCTGAATTTCTTTCTTTCCAAAAAGTTCAAGTGCTCTGGAACTGTCTGCCAATACACACGGATAACTTCCAAGTCTCAACGTACCGCCCAGATCTTCTACGCTCTCCTGATCCGGCATCAGTGCAATTACCGGATGTTTGGTTGCAGGATCCAGTTCTATACTGTTCGCATCTTCATATCCCAGAACATGTCTTGCAAATTCAACAATTGCCATCTGCATGCCAAGGCAGATTCCAAGATACGGAATTTTGTGTACACGGGCATACTGTGCTGCCAGAATCATACCTTCGGTACCTCTGTTTCCAAATCCACCCGGAACCAGAATACCGTCTACTTTATGAAGCATCTGATCCAGATTCTTTTCATTCAATTCTTCAGAATCGATCCATATGATCTCTACTTTTGCTTTGCATGAAATCCCACCATGTTTCAGTGCTTCCACAACACTCAGATATGCATCATGAAGCTGTGTATATTTTCCTACCATGGCAATATTTACAGTGCTTTCCGGATTGCGCAGGTCATTGACCATCTGTATCCATTCGGTAAGATCCGGTTTGCGATTCTCCAGTCTTAAAGATTCCAGTACCACATCTGCCAGTTTTTCACGCTCCATGGCAAGAGGTGCTTCATAAAGATATTCTACATCAAGATTCTGCAGCACATGGCTGACCGGTACATTACAGAACAGTGCAATCTTTCCCTTGATTTCATCAGTCAGTGGATGCTCACTTCTGCATACCAGAACATCCGGCTGAATTCCCATTCCCTGAAGTTCTTTTACACTGGCCTGTGTCGGTTTTGTCTTCATCTCTTCAGATGCTTTCAAATAAGGAATCAGTGTTACATGAATCAGAATCGCGTTGTCATGTCCCACATCATGTTGGAACTGACGAATAGACTCAAGAAACGGCTGACTTTCAATATCACCAACAGTTCCACCAACCTCTATAATCGCAATCTTTTCTTCATCCTGTTCCTTCGCTCTGTAGAAGCGGCTCTTAATCTCATTGGTGATGTGAGGGATGACCTGCACAGTACCTCCGCCAAAGTCTCCATGACGTTCTTTCTGTAATACAGACCAATAGACCTTTCCGGTCGTTACATTCGAGTTTTTATCAAGACTCTCATCAATAAATCTCTCATAATGTCCAAGATCCAGATCTGTCTCTGTACCATCATCTGTAACAAAAACCTCTCCATGCTGGATTGGGTTCATGGTACCCGGATCAATATTGATATAAGGATCAAACTTCTGCATTGTTACCTGATATCCACGTGCTTTCAGAAGTCTTCCAAGGGAAGCTGCTGTGATTCCTTTACCAAGGCCGGATACAACACCACCTGTAACAAAAACGTATTTTACTGCCATTATCGATTTCCTCCTCCATTTTATATCTTAAACAAAAGGCGTCAGAAGCAGACAAAGGGACAATTCCCTCTATCGCTTCTGACGCCTTTGTCAGATAAGATCTTAAAATATGAGATTTACTATACCTTATTTTTTTTCGTTTGTAAATATGTAATTTCTATAATTTTCAACATCCGCAGTCAATTTTTTTGTTCAGTTCTGCTTCCACATCCATCGGATATTTACCATCAAAGCAGGCTTTACATAATGGAAGGTGACCTGCCATTCCCTCCAGGTAATCACTCTGCATATATCCAAGAGAATCTGCTCCGATCATCTCACAGATTTCCTGTGCACTGTGATTGCTGGCAATCAGCTGATCATTAGATGGTACATCTGTTCCAAAATAGCATGGATGCAGGAACGGCGGAGAACTGATTCGTACATGTACCTCCAGTGCGCCTGCTTTTTTAAGCATACGGATAAGGTTTGCAATCGTTGTTCCACGGACAATGGAATCATCCACCAGAACGATTCGTTTGCCTTTGACCGCAGAATCCAAAACACTGAGTTTCAAATGTACACTGGACTCTCGTTCTTTCTGCGTTGGTTTGATAAATGTTCTTCCAATATAGCTGTTCTTATAAAAAGCAAAGCCAAACGGTATGCCCGATTCTTCCGAATATCCCTTTGCTGCCGGGATACCAGATTCCGGCACACCGGTAACAAGATCAGCCTCTACCGGATAGGATTTTGCAAGTGATTTACCGCCTCGGATACGAGCATCATAAATCTTCACTCCATCCATCATACTGTCCAGTCTTGCGAAATAAATATATTCGAATACACAATGGGCATGTTTACCGGTACTCAATTCTTTATTAGACTCAATACCATTTCTGGAAATCGTAATCATCTCTCCTGGCTCAATATCTCTTATAAACTCAGCACCCACAGAGGTAAGTGCACAGCTCTCAGATGCAAGTACATAAGTATTATCGCGTTTTCCAAGACACAATGGTTTCAGTCCAAGCGGATCCCTGACACCAATCAATTTTCTCGGACTCATGATAACGAGAGCATATCCACCTTTCAGCTTACGGGCAGTTTTGAGGACAGCCTCTTCTACTGTTTTGGAGTGCACTCGCTCACGTGCTACATGAAACGCAATAACTTCCGAATCAGTCGTTGTATGAAAAATCGCTCCGTTCTGAATCAGCTCCCATTTCAGTTCCGGGGTATTGATCAGGTTTCCGTTATGTGCCAGTGCAAGTGTCCCTTTAATATAGGACAATACCAGAGGCTGTGCATTTTCTGCTACAGATGCACCTGTCGTAGAATAACGTACATGTCCGATTCCGAGATCACCTTCCATATTCCGTATGGTATCTTCCCTGAGAACTTCACTTACCAGTCCCAGATCCTTATGGAACTGGACATTACCACGCTCTCCGTCTGTTCTGGAAACTGCAAGTCCGCAAGACTCCTGTCCACGATGCTGAAGTGATGTAAGGCCATAATAAATGGATGGAACAACATTTCCTCCATCCAGATCATAAATACCAAATACACCACAGGCTTCCTTAATTCCTGCCATCAGAATTTCCTCCCATTATCAATGTTTATCAATGTGAATTTCACCTGTGAATCTATCTGAAATTATAATAGAAGATCGACTTTTGTCAACCCTTGTCCTTTCAAAAATCCATACAAATAAATTCATTTACCCAAACAAAAAATTTGAAATTTTTTTCACAAAAATTATTGACATCCTGATTTTTTTGTGTATACTACATCACATAAGCAACGGCGCTTTGGATTAGATTCCAAGGCGCCTTTTTTGTTTATCTGAGGATAATAAGATTAATGGAATCGAAAGGAGATTTTAATTATGGCACAGAGCATTCCTGAACTTTACGGCAGTCTTGTTTTTAACGACAAGATCATGCGTGAGAAATTACCGAAAGATATGTACAAAGCGCTGAAAAAAACAATTGAGAACGGCACTCATCTTGAACTTGATGTTGCCAACTCCGTAGCAGTTGCCATGAAAGAATGGGCACTGGAACATGGCGCTACTCATTATACTCACTGGTTTCAGCCAATGACTAACTTTACAGCAGAAAAACATGACAGTTTTATTTCCCCTACAGTAGATGGACAGGTGATCATGGATTTTTCTGGAAAAGAACTTGTAAAAGGTGAACCGGATGCTTCCAGTTTTCCGTCAGGCGGTCTTCGTGCTACATTTGAAGCAAGAGGTTATACAGCCTGGGATCCTACTTCACCGGCATTTATTAAAGACCGTACACTTTACATTCCGACAGCATTCTGTTCTTACAGCGGCGAGGCACTGGATAAGAAAACACCTCTTCTTCGTTCCATGGATACTCTGAATAAAGAAGCAGTGAAGGTTCTTCGTCTTCTCGGAAATACCGAAGTTAAACACATCAACACAACCGTAGGTCCTGAACAGGAATACTTCCTGGTAGACAAGGATCTTTATAATAAGAGAAAAGACCTGATTTTCTGTGGACGTACACTAATCGGTGCTCCGGCTCCAAAAGGCCAGGAAATGGAAGATCATTATTTCGGAACTCTGAAGCCGCGTGTATCTGCTTATATGCATGATCTTGATGAAGAGCTCTGGAAACTTGGAATTCCGGCCAAAACAAAACATAATGAAGTTGCTCCTGCTCAGCATGAGCTGGCTCCGGTATTCGATACAACAAACGTTGCAGTCGATCATAACCAGCTGACAATGGAAATCATGAAAAAAGTCGCTGCCAAACATAATATGGTATGCCTGCTTCATGAAAAACCATTTGAAGGTATCAACGGAAGTGGTAAACACAACAACTGGTCCATGAGTACAGATACTGGTGTCAACCTTCTTGATCCTGGTAAAACACCTGCTGAGAACACACAGTTCCTGGTATTTCTTGTAGCTGTTATTAAAGCAGTTGATGATTATGCAGATCTGCTCCGTATCTCTGTTGCAAGTGCAGGAAACGATCATCGTCTTGGTGCTAACGAGGCTCCGCCGGCAGTTGTTTCTATCTTTCTGGGAGATGAACTGACAGAAGTCCTCAAAGCCATTGAAAACGATGAATTCTTCGCAGGACACAGTGCTGTTCAGATGGATATCGGTGCAAAAGTACTTCCTCACTTTGTAAAAGACAATACAGACAGAAACCGTACTTCACCATTTGCATTTACCGGAAACAAATTCGAATTCCGTATGCTCGGTTCTTCTTCTTCTGTTGCAAACCCGAACATCATTCTTAACACAGCCGTTGCAGAATCTCTGCGTCAGTTCTATGAGAAACTGAAAGATGTTCCTGCAGATGAAATGGAATCTGCCGTACATGAATTACTGAAACAGACAATCATCGACCACAAACGTGTTATCTTCAATGGAAACGGTTATACCGATGAATGGCTGGAAGAAGCCAAAAAACGTGGTCTTTATAATCTGGTATCCACACCGGATGCACTGCCGCACTTCATCGATGAAAAGAATGAAAAACTTCTTACAAGCCATCATATTTTCACAGACGCAGAGCTGCATTCCCGTTATGAGATCAAAATGGAAAACTATGTAAAAACTCTTCACATTGAAGCAAATACACTGGTTGAGATCATTCAGAAAGATCTTCTTCCAAGTATTACTACATATATGGAAAAACTTGCTCAGACAGCATCTCTCAAGAAATCTGTTGTTCCGGGTATCTCTGTATCCGCAGAAGCATCTCTTCTGTCCAGACTGACTGAGCTTGCCGAAACAATGACCAAAGATCTGGAAACACTGAAGGCAGATACTGCAATGGCAGAATATGAGGTTGACAAAGATCTTCTCAAGAGTGCAAAACTCTACCAGAGCGTTGTTCTTACCGATATGGAAAAAGTTCGTGTTTCTGCGGATGCAGCTGAAGCACTCATTCCTGATTCTATTCTTCCATATCCAACCTATGGCAAACTGTTATTCTCCATCTCTGACTGAGAATAAGAGAATACATTGATAATTTCACAATGGTAAAACCGGGGGATGTCATTATGAACATGAACTACTTCATAATTCATTATCGATTTCCTCATCCATTAATCACACGATACGAGACATCCCCTGTTTTACATATACATTTGATTCGTAAAGGCGCGAGAATGATTTTTCATCATTCCCGTGCCTTTTCAATTTTATTTTAAGAAACTGTTAAACTGCTAAACTTTTTAAGGGAAAGAGAGGTAACTTTATGGACTATTCATCAGTAAACACAATCTGGGTACTTTTAGGTGCCGCACTTGTCTTCTTTATGCAGGCAGGCTTTGCTATGGTAGAGACTGGCTTTACCAGGGCAAAAAATGCAGGTAACATCATTATGAAAAACCTTATGGACTTCTGTATTGGTACTCCTACCTTCTGGATCGTCGGATTTGGTATCATGTTTGGAGCCGGTAATGGATTTTTGGGAAAGATTGGCGGTATTGCCACGGAAGCTAATTATGGTTCTGCAATGCTTCCTGACGGTGTTCCGTTCTGGGCATTTCTGATCTTCCAGACTGTATTCTGTGCAACATCCGCTACTATCGTATCTGGTGCCATGGCAGAACGTACAAAATTTTCTTCCTATTGTATCTACAGCTTCCTGATCAGCCTGATCGTTTACCCAGTATCTGGTCACTGGATCTGGGGCGGTGGTTTCATCAGCCAGATGGGATTTCATGATTTTGCTGGTTCCTGTGCCGTACATATGGTTGGTGGTGTTGCAGCCTTTATCGGTGCCATCATCCTTGGACCTCGTATTGGAAAATATTCCAAGAGCGGTAAATCAAAAGCTATTCCTGGTCACAACCTTACCATCGGTGCTTTAGGTGTATTCATCCTCTGGTTCTGCTGGTTCGGATTTAACGGTGCATCTACTGTAAGCATGGAAGGTGATGCAATCGTAACAGCAGGTAAGATTTTTGTAACTACCAACCTTGCAGCAGCTGTTGCTACAGTTACTGTTCTTATCATCACATGGGTAAGATACAAAAAACCAGATGTTTCTATGTCACTGAATGGATCTCTTGCAGGTCTTGTAGCTATCACAGCAGGTTGTGATACTGTTTCACCTACATCTGCTGCTATCATTGGTATCATCTCTGGTTTTGTAGTTGTATTCGGTATTGAATTTATTGACAAAGTACTTAAAGTCGATGACCCGGTTGGTGCTGTTGGTGTACATGGTTTAAATGGTGCATTCGGAACTCTCGCTGTTGGTCTTTTCTCAGATGGTACAGGCACAGAATGGAAAGGTCTTCTTGTTGGCGGTGGATTCCATGGCTTCGGTGTTCAGTTTATCGGTATGCTCATTACAATCGCATGGGTTGCTGTAACTATGACCATCATCTTCCAGGCGATCAAACATACTGTTGGTCTCCGTGTAACTGCTGAAGAAGAAATCGAAGGTCTTGATTCCAAAGAACATGGTCTTACAAGCGCTTATGATGGATTTGTTGTACATGATACAATGACAGTTCCGACACCTATGGGTGTTGCCAAAAAATCTGTTTCTTCAAATACTTCCGCAAATGTTGCACCTGCTGAAGTTGTTGACACCATTCCTGACCTTCCAAGAGAAGGCGTACATAAACTGACAAAAGTTGTTATCATCACACGTCAGAGCAAACTTGAAGAATTCATGCATGCAATGAACGAAATCGGTGTTACCGGTATCACTATTACAAATGTTATGGGATGTGGTGTACAGAAAGGTGCCCGCTCCTACTACCGTGGTGTTGAAATGGATATGAACCTGCTGCCAAAGATTAAGATTGAGATCGTTGTCAGTCTGGTACCAGTCAAAACAGTTATTAACACTGCTAAAAAAGTTCTTCATACCGGCCAGTATGGTGACGGCAAGGTATTCGTATATGACATCGAAAATGTTGTTAAGATCCGTACCGGTGAAGAAGGATTCGAGGCACTTCAGGACACACAGCCTCTTGAATGATTTCTCGGTAAAAAATATATTGATCCCCCTTTTTAGCACTAAAAAACAGCTCTTCAACTGAAGGGCTGTTTTTCTATGTTTATGATTATATTTCTTCTTTACTATTCTTCTCGGGTAAGCTTTGGAAGATTCCATCTGTAATGTGCCGCAAGGTATCTGACCAATATAACTACTGCTGACGCTCCTACCATTGACACCACTGCACCAAAATTCCGATACAGCACCACACAGACGATTGCTCCCACGATTGAAGCACAGGCATAGATATGTCTCACCAGAATATACGGAGGTACTCCGGCCATAATATCTCGCAGTAATCCACCGCCAACTCCGGTAATCGTTCCCAGAAACACCAGCAGAAACATGTAATCCACATATCCATGTGAAATTCCTGTATTCACTCCTACTACAGTAAAAATTCCAAGACCGATTGAGTCCATAACCAGCATGATCTTATCATATGTTTCACGGTTATGTCCCTGCAGAAACTCTTTTTTTAAATAAAGTATCAGAAACACGATACAGGAGGTAAATGTGGCTACAATGGTATAAATTGGTCTCTGAAACATTGCCGGTGGAACAATTCCTAATATCACATCTCGAACTGCACCTCCGCCTACTGCCGTTGTCACCCCCAGTACAATCACTCCAAAAATATCCATTGCACGATCTACCGCTACCATTGCTCCTGATGCTGCAAATGCAATCGTTCCGATCATTTCCATTATAAAGGTAATAAGCTGTTGATAATCCATATTTTCCCTCTCCAATTTCCCCCATTAATCTTCTTTTTAAGAAGTTCTGAGATTCATTATAACTGCATAAGGAGCAGGATGCAATTGTATATTACAAAGAATTTGTATCGTAATAAATTTTTTTAAATTCTAAAATTTGACATCAAAATCTCGATTTGATATCATAATCATAATTTAAGAATCAGGAGAATTTCAATGAAAACTATTTCTATCAAGGATATTGAGGGCATTCGAATCGGTAATGCCCAAAATTTTACAGGTGGAACAGGATGTACTGTTATTTTGAGTGAAACCGGAATGTGCGCCGGACTGGATGTCCGTGGGGGTGGACCAGCTTCCCGTGAAAGTGAACTCTTAAAGCCATTAGCTGCTGCTCAATCCATTCATGCAGTTCTTCTTGGAGGTGGAAGTGCTTTTGGACTGGATGCTGCTGGAGGCGTTATGCAATTTCTTGAAGAAAAGGGCATTGGATTTGACGTTGGTGTTACCAAAGTCCCACTGGTATGTCAGTCAGACATTTTTGATCTGACAGTCGCAGATGCTCACACCCGCCCGGACAAAGCTATGGGCTATGAAGCATGTAAAGGTGCTTATAAAAATAATTATCAGGATGGAAACTTCGGAGTCGGAACCGGTGCCACCGTTGGTAAGTTCAGGGGAATGGACTATTGCATGAAATCCGGTATCGGAAGTTATGCTGTTCAGATTGGTGAGTTAAAAGTGGGTGCCATTGTAGCTGTGAATGCTCTTGGCGACATATATGATCATCACTCTGGTAGAATCGTTGCCGGTATGCTTAATGAAGAACGTAGTGCATTTGCAGATACTGCAAAATTACTTTACAGTTCTTATGAAGTACATGATAACAAGTTTGTCGGCAATACTACGATCGGCGCGATCATCACCAATGCAAGATTTGATAAAAGTCAGCTCAGCAAGATTGCCGGTATGGCTCACAATGGTTATGCACGTTCTATCCGTCCGGTTCATACTTCTGCGGATGGTGACAGTATTTATGCATTATCTGTCGGAAACATTGCCGCTGACTGTGACATGGTTGGTACCCTTGCTGCTGATGTTATGTCAGAGGCAATCCTCTCTGCTGTAAAAAATGCTGAGTCTGCTTATGGCTATCCGGTCTGCAAAGATCTTACTTTTATATAAATATAATTGAATTAAAAAGAACATAAACAAAAGCCACATCACAGGAGCATGGCAGTAAATCCTGTTGTGTGGCTTTTGCTATGGCATTATTTTGGGCAAAAATTTTGGTTTAATTTAACTAAGTATGTGTATAAAACTGCTTTTGAGGAATTTATCTCTGTCCGAGATAATATTAATTATATTATTATTTGATAAAACTTACGTGCTTGCAGATTTCTTCTACAGCCTTATCTTTTCTCTGATTGAAGATAACTTTGTTCTCTTCAAAAAGGTTACGTCCTTCTGTATCGATAGATACGATCAGAGGTCCAAATTCTTTGACACGGCAGTGCCACAGTGTCTCAGGCATTCCGAGATCTCTCCACTGAGCATCTACAATCTCTTCTACTTCTGTAGCTGCTACAACGGCATTTCCAGCCGGGAATACACAGTGGATCGCTCCGAATTCTTTACATGCACGCTCTGTGTTTTCTTTCATACCACCTTTACCGATGATAACACGAACGCCTGTCTCTCTTACGAATTCATATTCAAATTTTTCCATACGCATACTGGTTGTCGGTCCTACAGATACCATTTCAAACTTGTCATTCTCCAGTGGACGAATGATCGGACCAGCATGGAAAATAGCCGCATCCTTTACATTAACTGGAAGTTCGCGGCCTTCTTCAACAAGACGTCTGTGTGCAACGTCACGACAGGTGGTCATGCTTCCATTTAAATATACGATATCTCCTGCATGGATATCCTTCAGATCTTCTGCTGAGATCGGTGTTGTTAAAATTTTCTTTCCATCTTTCATTTCCAGCATTATAAAGTCACCCCCGAATGTGTTGTGATTGTGTAGTTAAGGTCTTTATCAAAGATAATATGTCCACGTCTGTGGGACCAGCATCCAACGTTTACGGCTACACCAATAGTAGATGGATGTCTTGCTGTGTTTTCGATGTGAACACCCATTACGGAATATTTGCCGCCCATACCCTGTGGTCCAAGGCCGATTGCATTGATTCCGTCTTCAAGCAGTTTTTCCATAGATGCAGCACGTTCGTTTTCATTGTGACTTCCAAGCGGTCTCATAAGAGCTTTTTTAGAAAGCAGTGCAGCTGTTTCTACAGATGTTGCGACGCCAACACCTACGAGAAGTGGCGGACAAGCATTTAATCCATAAGATGTCATAACATCCATAACAAATTTTGTCACACCTTCGTAGCCTTCACCCGGCATCAGAACCATAGCTTTTCCCGGAAGAGTACATCCGCCACCAGCCATGTATGTGTAAATTTCACATTTGTCACTGTCCGGAACAATGTCCCAAAATACAGTAGGTGTTCCTTTACCAACGTTTTTACCAGTGTTGTACTCGTCAAATGTTTCTACACTGTTATGACGAAGTGGTGCTTCAAATGTAGCTTTGACTACAGCTTCTTTAAGAAGGCCTTCCAGTTCACCGATGAGTGGGAAGTTTGTTCCACATTTTACCCAGAACTGTAATACACCTGTATCCTGACAGCTTGGTCTGTTGAGTTCTTTTGCCAGAACCTGGTTTCTCTGCATAGTCTGGTAGATTACTTTTGACAGCGGACTGTCCTCTTTCTCTGCAAGTTCATTAATTTTTGCTTTGATGTCGTCCGGCAGCACTTTACCAATATAGGAAACAAAGTTCGCCATATAAGTGGTAAGCTGCTCTACCTGTTCTTTCTTACCCATTTGTTTTTCCTCCTGGTTGATATTATTTTAAAGTTAATAATTGAGTTTAAGTTTTTTATCATCAAGTTCCTTTTGCTTTTTCATTCTCACGGGAAGAATGGAAAAGCGATTGGAAGAATGATCATGCTTACAACAGTTGCAATGATGATAAGTGGAAATCCTGCTTTTACATAATCCATGAATTTGTATCCACCGGCACCAACAACCATTGTGTTTGCCGGCATTCCGATTGGTGTAGCATATGCACAGGAACCACCGATCACACATGCCATCAGAACTGCTCTTGGGTCAGCTCCCATTCCCTGCGCAATTGACAGACAGATTGGAACCATAAGGGCTGTTGTTGCTGTGTTTGACATAAAGTTTGTCAGGATACAGCAGAGAATGAATACTACAAATGTCAATATGTATGGAGATGGATTTTCTCCAAGTGCTCCGATCACTTTGTTTGCAATCAGCTCACCGGCTCCTGTATTCTGCAGTGCAGCTGCAAGAGAAAGTGTACCACCGAAGAGAAAGATTGTTTTAAGATCGATGGATTTGAGTGCATCTTTCTCAGAAATAACTCCTGTAAGGATCAGAAGCAGTGCTCCGATTCCACCGGAAATACATAATTTAATACCAATCTTATCTTCAAAAATCATTGCCAGCAGAGTCAGCACCAGAATGATCAGTGATAACCACTGTTTCCATGCCGGAACATTACTGAAATCTTTTTCTGTATCAAATGCTCCTTCATCTTTGACATCATGATTTGGAAGAAGTTTGTAACCAATCGTTGCATAGAATAAAATTCCTGCGATCAGAATCGGTAAACCAACGATAGCGTATTCGAAAAAGCCGAACTTCATATCAATTTCCTGAAGTGCACTCTGTGCGATCAGATTTCCCGGTGCTCCGATAAGGGAAAGATTACCTCCCATTGCTGCTGCAAATACCAGCGGCATCAGAAGACGTGATCTCTTGTATCCAGATTTTGCTGCGATACCGATTACTACCGGAATCAGAACTGCTGCTGTACCTGTGTTGGATAAAACACCACTCATCAGTCCTACGATTACCATGATCGCAATGATCAGCATTCTTTCGGTCTTTGCAAATTTTGTTACAATACCTCCAATCTTGTTTGCCATGCCTGTCTCAAACAATGCTCCACCTACGATGAACATGGCAACAAACAAGATGACATTACTGTCGATGAATCCTGCAAAAGCTGTTTTAACATCCAATACCCCAGTTACTACCAGACCGATACAGACAATCATGGATGTTACTGCAAGCGGAATCTTTTCAAGTACAAACATGATTACCGCGAAGAGAAGAAACAGCAGCGTAATTGTTGATGGACTCATTACTACACCCTCCTACTTTTTCGTTTTGTGTTTTTCAGTAATCACTCGGCCGTTTGTTACTGTTTATGTTGTTATTATATCCAGACAGTTCGATATTGTACATTTATAAAAACATATGGTTCCATAGAAAAAAGTTATTGTACTTTGATTCTCAGTAAGATTCCATTGCGAACTTGATTTTGCCATGCTATTATAAAAAATAATTTATGTAACTGAAAACAATATACCTTATTAGGGCATGATATAAAGGGGAATTTCTATATGAAATTAACGCAATTAGAATACTTTTGTGTTGCTGCCAGATATCACAACATCACAAAAGCAGCGAAAGAACTTTTTGTGACACAGCCTTCGATTTCCAACGCAATCAAAGCTCTTGAAGAAGAATTTGGGGTAAATCTATTTTTTCGAAATAATAATAAACTGACGCTTACTCCTGAGGGAGAACTCTTTTATAAGAGTTCTGAAGAATTGCTTGCACACGCAGATTCTGTAGAATCGGAATTTCATGAGATCCGTAAAAAAATCACTCCTATCCGAATTGGGATTCCGCCAATGTTGGGAACTATTTATCTGCCTGAATTATATTTGTCTTTAAAAGAGAACTTTCCTGAAGTAGATTTTCGCCTATTTGAATATGGTTCTATTAAAGCATGTGATCTTGTTCTGGAAGAAAAGCTTGATATTGCAATTGTCAATGCCGAGCAGCCTTCCATTGATAAATGTAATTCTCGCATTATTGATACTGAAGATCTGCTTTTCTGTGTTTCTTCAGATCATCCTCTGGCAAAACAGAAAACGCTTCTTCTCACCATGCTTGCTGACGAGCCACTAATTCTTTTTAATACAGATTCCGTACAGGTAATGACTCTTACCAGACAATTTAAGGCTGTGGGAATAAATCCTCGTATTATCCTGAATACCAGTCAGATCACTACTCTCATCAATATGGTCAAATCTGGTCACATGGGAACATTTTTATATCGTTCTATTGTAGAGGCGCATCCTGATATCGTAGGAATTCCTGTCATGCCTTCAATTGAGCAGCGAATTGGTGTCATCTGGAAGAAAGGAAAATATCAGAATGCTACAACTGAAAAAGTAATTAAATATATTGAAAATTTCTGATTTTTATTCATCCCAGTCTCTGATTGCTCCTGGAGGACAGACCTCAGCACATGCACCGCAATGCCGGCATTTATCCTGATCGATAAATGCCGGTTTTTTATATACGTCGATACAATGTTCCGGACAGACTTTAACGCATAATCCACAATTAATACAGTCTGTATTTATATAATATGTAATTTTCTCTGTCATTTTCTCTTAATCTCCTTTTGTTTCTCTATATGCATTAGTATACATCTTTTTTCCGAAATATAAAAGAAAAGCCGGAAACGCTGATTTTTAAGCATTTCCGGCTTTTCTTAGAGCAGGGGATGAGAGAATCGAACTCCCACCAGAAAGCCTGAAAATGGCATAAAATCAACTTTTTAAGAATCTCACAGGGTCAGATTAGGTCAGATACT